>Ga0265297_10000062_pt1 | contig 389438 bp, 345 predicted proteins | sample Munlanlwell13791_FD_192502 | JGI IMG/M metagenome (GOLD analysis project Ga0265297, IMG submission 192502) | Leachate microbial communities from a municipal landfill in Southern Ontario, Canada - Leachate well 137-91 | ecosystem: Engineered > Solid waste > Landfill > Unclassified | place... | reverse complement strand
TGATGATCCTGATAATCTGCTCCAGTGAAAATCTCTTCCCTTTCATTACGCTGTCCTCCCTTATATGGTTTTCCTTTATCAGGAAGGACTCCATTTGAAAATGGATCAGTTTCCGGGGGGAAGGTCAACCTGGCATCGCAAACTTGCCGACTTTTTTGGATTAAAAAAAAGCATCATCGCCCTGCTTGCCATGGTTGTCTTGGTTGGATTGGGCGAAAAGATGGCGGAGCGATTCCTCCCCATCTACCTGCTGGCCTTGGGAGGCGGAGTCTTGTCGATCGGCCTTTTGAATGCCATGGACAATCTCCTGTCCGCCCTTTACTCATATCCCGGCGGCTACCTAAGCGATCGCTTCGGTTATAAGAAAGCCCTCTTAATATTCAATCTCATAGCCATGTTTGGGTATCTGATCGTTATCTTATTCCCATTCTGGCAGGCGGTAATCATCGGCTCCGTCTTTTTCCTCTCCTGGACGGCCATCTCGCTTCCAGCCACAATGAGCCTCGTTTCCCGCGTCCTTCCTGAAGACAAACGGACGATGGGGGTCACAGTCCATTCTCTTATCCGGCGGATTCCCATGGCTCTGGGTCCCATCATCGGCGGAGTTATGATTGCCCTCTACGGTGAGAAGACGGGGATACGTCTGGCCTTTGTCGCCGCCCTGATCCTGGGATTAGTGTCCCTCATCCTCCAGCAGGCAATGATCCGGGACGACCCGTACCGAGGAAAGCCTGAAAAACGACCCTCGAAGCTATGGCGCTTGATGACTCCGGCCCTCAAAAACCTCCTCGTCTCCGATATTATGATCCGTTTCGCCGAGCAGATCCCATATGCTTTTGTCGTCGTCTGGTGTATGAAAGTGAACAGCATCAGCGCCGTCCAGTTTGGCGTTCTCACGACGATCGAGATGGCGACGGCAGTGCTCGTATATATCCCCGTCGCTTACCTCGCCGACCGGAGTGCGAAAAAGCCCTTCGTCGTCATCACTTTTTTTAATTTCACTCTCTTTCCCTTGGTGCTGCTTTTCTCACACTCCTTTTTGATGATGGTCATCGCCTTTATTGTCAGGGGTCTTAAGGAGTTCGGCGAACCCACCCGCAAGGCCCTGATCATGGACCTCGCCCCGGATGACAATAAAGCGGGGATGTTTGGGCTGTACTATCTTATCCGGGATGTCATCGTTTCCATCGCCGCTTTAGGTGGAGCGTTTCTTTGGCAGCTATCACCGACTGCGAACCTTCTGACCGCCGCAGCATGCGGTCTCATTGGGACGATCTATTTCTGGATTTCCGGAAGGGACCTCAAGTAAACATGAAAACGGCGATCGATATTTGTATGTACACAAGAGCTCGGTGTATTTTATATATTTGAACAGGATCAGCCTTACTGAAAACAAATACAAAGCGACAAAGGAAAATTTATTTCATATCGCTGAATTGCGATTGAAAACTGCAAATTTTAAAGTTGATATTTCCGAAGATCGGAGGTATCTGAATCAAGCGGAGAAGCAAAATGGGATATAGTGATGCTCGTCCGGTATCTGTCCCGTAAGGCTTTTCTGCATGTCCAACAACCCTGACTATCGCAAGGTCCAACAATTCCGGGATGTTATTAAAGCATAACTATCAATACAACCAAGATGATTGGCACTATGAGCGATATAGAGACAGAATACAAAAAGCCGGAGCGGATTATCTCCGTTGATGTACTACGCGGGTTTGCTCTGATCTGTATGGTAATGATCCATGTTATGATCTATTTGGGCGATGCAGCCGCCGTGGATACGTGGCCTTATTTTCTTTTAAACCATGTATTAGCCGATTTGGGGGCCGCCGGCTTCCTGATGATGATGGGGATAAGCCAGGCGATCTCGGCGCAGAGATATGCCGGGGAAGACAAACTGCTGATCTTTAAACGAACTCTGATACGCGGGTGCTTCATCTTCATGGTGGGCCTATTCATGCTTGCTCTGGCCTGGGGTCCATACAAAATCTGGGAATGGGACATCCTGACTCTGATGGGATTTGCCACAGTTATGCTCTTTTTCTGTCGCTTTCTGCCTTCGTGGTCAATACTGGCCATTATCTTGTCTCTGGCCGTTTGTACGCCCCTATTGCGAATGGGGATTGATTTCAATGCTGTCTGGGGTGAAACCTTCGTCAATGTTCCTGTAATCTCTCGTTATCTTCCTGGCATCATGCTTGATCCAGCCAAGGAGCATGAAGTGGCTTGGCGGGCAAAGGAGATTGTCCAGGGCTTCCTGTTTACTGGTGAATTTCCGGTATTTCCTTGGTTCCTCTTCCCGCTCTTGGGATTCATTCTGGGGCGGCGGATCGTCAGTAGGAGAATGCAGCAGGATTTGCCGTTTCTGGCGATCGTCGGCAGCTTGTTTGTTGTGCTGGGACTGAGCTGGGCCTATGCCGCCATCGGCAGGCCGCAGTCATCCATCATCATTGATTACATTGTGCCGCTCAGCTTCTATCCCGACTCCTTCACAATGACCTGCTACCAACTTGGCGTGGCTCTTATCGTCTTCAGCAGCCTCTTTTACTGTTACGACGTACGCAGAACTGATAAACAGAAAATGAGTTTCATTGTCCGTGTATACAATCTCGTCAGCCGCTCTTCTCTTACTTTTTACTTTTTGCATTACCTGTTGATCGGGTGGTTTCTGGCCCTGATTTACATCCTGACCGGCAAGTATTACAAGTATGCGCTGTTGGGTGCGATTCCCGCCCTTCTGTGCGGTTCTACAGCGGTGATTCTGCTGGTGTTGTTACTGGGCTTCTGGGGAAAACACAAGAATAAGTATAGCCTTGAGTGGTTCCTGAACGCTATCACAAAGCGCTTTGCTTCTTCTGGCTCATAGATCGACGTCAAGTTCCGACGATTTCATTTACTTGTCAAGTCCACTCAACTGCAAATAAAGGTTGAGATTGACTTTCCTGACCCATTTATTGATAATTGATCGAAAGGTGGTACTTTTGGGGGAGTAACGAGTCTAAGGAGGCTTCCTGAAGTCAAGCGTACGGCGTTTTTGATACGTATCCAATCTTTCGATTGGTATTCAATATTTGACAACAGTCATATTTTTGGATAACTTTCACGTTATTTAACAGGCCAAGATCAATCATATGATGTAATCAATTTCACTTCACAACAAAATTATGGATGAAAATTTCATGGCACTGAAGATACAAGATTTGATCGACATTGAGCAGTTTCAGCAGCTTCAAGATAGGTTAAATGAAATTTACTCCTTTCCGTCCGCCATCATCGACAACGATGGCAATGTTCTTACTGCCACTGCCTGGCAAGACGTATGCACCAAATTTCACAGACAAAACAGTGATTGTCTAAAAGAGTGTATCAAGAGCGATCAATATATATTGAGTCACCTTCATGAGGCCAATCCGGCTGTGAGTTATCGCTGTCCCCACGGTCTCGTTGATAATGCCACACCGATTATCATTGATGGCGTTCATTACGGAAACTATTTTACCGGCCAGTTCTTTTTGGAGACGCCAGATTTGGATTTCTTCCGGGCGCAGGCGAAGCGATATGGATTTGATGAAGAAGCGTATATTGAGGCCGCCAAGAAGGTGCCTATCTGGACCCAGGAACAACTGAACAGCTATCTATTCTTCATCAAGGGATTGATCGAGGTTATTGCCAGTACTGGTCTGAAAAATCTCAAAGAAATTGAAGCCGCTAAAAAAATCAAAGCAAGCGAAGAACGGCACCGGACTATTCTCAAGACGGCTATGGACGGTATTTGGCTGGTGGACATGCAAGGCCGCCTGTTAGAAGTGAATGAGACCTATTGCCGGATGAGCGGTTACAGCGAGCAGGAACTTCTGGTTATGCGCATTCCAGATCTGGAGATTGTTAAAAAGGCAAATGACACTGATGCCCACATCAAAAAGATCATGGCTCAAGGCGAGGATCGCTTCGAATCCCGCCATCGCCGCAAAGATGGCAGCGTTTTTGACGTCGAAGTCAGCGTTCAGTACCGATCTACCGGCGACGGACAGATGATAGCTTTTCTCCGTGATATCACGGAGAAAAGGCGTGCCGAGGAGAAACTGGTTGCAGGCCACAAGCTGCTCAGCAACCTTGCGAGCTTGGTCCCTGGTGTCATATACCAATACCGATTATATCCTGACGGGCGCTCCGCCTTTCCCTATGCAAGTCAGGCCATGAATGACATCTATGAAGTGACACCCGAGGAGGTTCGGGAGGACGCCACTCCGGTTTTCGGCAGATTGCATCCCGATGATCACGATCGAGTTGCCGCAGACATCTTCGAATCGGCGCGCACCTTGGAGACGTTCTATTGTGAGTTCAGGGTTATTTTGCCGCGGCAAGGTCTCCGCTGGCGTTGGTCCCAAGCACAGCCGCAACGATTGGATGATGGCAGTACACTCTGGCACGGCATTATATCGGACATCACCGAGCGTAAGCAGGCGGAGGATGCGCAAGTCAAGCTCGAAGCCCAGCTCTTCCAGTCCCAGAAGATGGAGTCAGTTGGTCGCCTGGCAGGCGGTGTGGCGCATGATTTCAACAATTTGCTGGGGGTGATCCTCGGACATGCCGAGATGGCACTTGATCAGGTGGACCAGGCTGAGCCGGTCCACGCCGATCTGGAGGAAATCCGCAAGGCCGCCAATCGCTCCGCCGATCTCACGCGCCAACTCTTGGCCTTTGCTCGCCAACAGGTGGTTTCCCCCAAAGTACTCGACTTGAACGATACTGTTGAAGGTATGCTCAAGTTGCTACGGCGGTTGATCGGTGAGGACATCAACCTCTCATGGCAGCCTGGCGCTAGCCTGTGGCCAATCAAGATAGACCCGTCCCAGATTGACCAGATTCTGGCAAACATCTGTGTAAACGCCCGTGACGCGATCTCTGACGTCGGTAAAATGATCATTGAGACAGAAAACAGCGCCTTCGACGATGGTTACTGTGCCGATCATGTGGGTTTTGTTCCCGGAGAGTACGTACGGCTCACCTTGAGCGACGACGGCTGCGGCATGAACAAAGAAACGCTATCGCATCTTTTCGAACCGTTTTTCACTACCAAGGGTGTGGGGAAAGGTACAGGTCTCGGCCTGGCCACGGTCTACGGCATCGTCAAGCAGAATAACGGCTTCATCAACGTCTATAGCGAACCGGATCAGGGAACGACCTTCAAGATTTACCTGCCCCGGCATGTGGGCAAGGCCACACAGATGCAGAAGGAAGCTCCGGCAGAACCTGTGGCGCGTGGCCACGAAACCATCCTGCTGGTGGAGGACGAGAGAACCCTCCTGGATCTCAGTAAGATCATGCTTGAAAAGCAGGGATATAGAGTGCTGACCGCCGGCACGCCGGGCGAGGCGATCCGCTTGGCGGAGGAGAAGGCAGGGGAGATTCAACTGCTGATGACTGACGTGGTGATGCCGGGAATGAACGGTCGGGATCTGGCTAAAAAAATGCTCTCCCTATACCCGAATCTCAAATGCTTGTTTGCATCTGGCTATACGGCCAATGTCATCGCCCACCACGGCGTATTGGATGAAGATGTCTATTTCATCCAGAAGCCGTTCTCAAGAATAGATCTGGCTGCCAAGATACGTGAGGTGCTGGACCAAAAATAGGAGTTTGGACAAAAATATAGATGGCAGCATACGCTCCATTACGAACGGCATTCATTGTTTTTTAGAATCGTATTTTTGCTTACTAGTAGGTGACAAGAATAATCATCACATGACTTTTTGCTTGAGCATTATGGAAGGAAAGCTGCTACACAAAGACCTTCCCCCATTTTCTCGCTTTCAAAAAAGCGGCGACCTCTTGGTAAAATAACAATTAAGGACTCATAGCTGACGGCAGTTTTTGACATACGCTTTTTTTTCTGAAGAATGTTGCACTGGTTATGAAGACAAAGGTGGGAATGCTTATCGGCTTAATTTTAGTACGTGTAGGCGGAGCACAGCTTCTTGTAATCAAGCATCCAGGGATTTTGCCGGGTATCCAACATTTTTCTGTAGATGATATACGGAAAAGACTTGAAGAATGACCAAGGTGCCTGAGAATCACACTGCTATAGCCAATCGTCCAGAGAAATCGTATGGATAATTACATTTTCTTTTGTAAGATCGACAAGCACGGATGAATTGTCTGCCGATAGGCGAAGCTAGTGACCATCGTTCGCCATGAGGCATGCTTGCCTACTTCTTCGCTGATCCGAAAAGGGCATCGACAATAATGAGCAGGTCCTGGAGGCTATTGTTGAGATTTGCCGTTAACGCGACCATGGTTTGAGATGCCAAGTATCAGAACAAAAAGCATAATGATTGATCAGTTGTAATTCATGACCATGCAAATACCTCCGTGACATGCGATGATGTTCATGTGTCGGTAATGCTTCTCCCACCTGATAACATTAAACTTTTTCATATCACAATTGCCTATGAAAGGACATAAATGATTACGGGCGGCAACTCTGCAGATGCGTCAAGGTGATTTTCGTCGAGGCTGACGATGATTTTAACCTTGACGCCTCCGCAAAAACTTTCTATTCCTATTTCTAGTGAATAAGAACGTTGTGATGTGAGGGAGAGGATATTACATCCATCCCCATCCCAACCCTTGAAGAGGAGAGAGGAAGGTTTATTTTAAGATGAAGAAGCCTGAAGGAAAGGCATCTGCAGCTATGGATTATCCCTGCCCATGGAGCTATCAGATTATCGGCGCCGACGAAGATAGCCTGCGCCGGGCGGTAGGGGAAATTATCCGGGATCGAACCTATCGGATGGAGCTCTCAAGGCGCAGCGAAAAAGGTAAATATCAGAGTTTTCTACTGGATGTGGTTGTGGAGAGTGAAGGACACCGTCTTGCCGTTTATGAAGCCCTGCGGGCCCATCCGGCCGTGAAAATTGTTCTGTAAAGGAGAGAAACGCCATGTCTGACCGGTCCGAACATGTCTGGGACGCCGTGCTCCAGATAAGAAGCCATGCCCCGCTTGTCCATAATATTACCAACTATGTGGTAATGAACACCACCGCCAATGCCCTGCTGGCCATCGGCGCTTCTCCCGTCATGGCCCATGCGGAGCAGGAGGTGGAGGATATGGTTCATATTGCTTCTGCCCTGGTGATCAATATCGGCACCTTGAACGAGGAATGGACGAAATCGATGTTCATGGCCGCAAGAAAGGCCAAACAAAAAGGCATCCCCGTTATTCTCGACCCGGTCGGGGCCGGAGCGACGCCGTACCGCACCCGTACGGCGCGACAGCTGCTGGAGGCGATTTCTCCGTCCATTATCCGGGCCAACGCCTCGGAGACGATGGCCCTGGTGACGGAGGGAAAGCTTACCAAGGGAGTCGATAGTACGGCGTCTTCGGATCACGCCCTCGACGCGGCCCGCATCCTGAGCGAACAATTCGGGTCGGTCGTATGCGTGAGCGGCGAGAAGGATTACATTATCGCCGGCAAACGGATGATTGTGGCCGGCAATGGCCATCCCATGATGACACGGGTGACGGGCCTCGGCTGTACGGCTTCGGCGTTATGCGGGGCTTTTGCCGCGGTAGGATCCGACCTCGCTGACTCAACGGCCTATGCGATGGCCGTCATGGGGATTGCGGGAGAAATCGCCGCCTCCCGCGCCGCCGGACCCGGCAGTATGCAGATGCGGTTCCTCGATGCCCTGTACGGACTTTCTTTCGAAGATATCGACCAACGCCTGAAATTGACAACGGTTTCATCATGAAAAAGATCAGCGGGTTATATCTCGTTACGGATCGCAATCTCTGTGGTGGCCGTTCTTTAGGTGAGGTTGTCCTGGCGGCCGTCAGGGGAGGGGCCGCCTGTGTTCAACTGCGGGAAAAGGACCTGCCTACCCGCTCCTTTGTCGAAGAGGCAAGGAGTATCAAGGAACTGCTGGCTCCCTTCAAGGTTCCTATGATTATCAATGACCGTATCGATGTCGCCCTGGCGGTGGCGGCGGAAGGCGTCCATATCGGGCAGGAAGACATGCCCTACCCCCTGGCCCGCAGAATCCTGGGAAGGGGGATCATCATCGGGCTTTCCGTGGAGACATGGGATGATGTGGAGCAGGCCGAAAAATGGGATGTGGATTATCTCGGCGTCAGCCCCGTTTTTGAGACGCCGACGAAGACGGATACCAGGGGAAGCTGGGGATTGGAGGGCATTGCGAGGATCCGTGCCTATTCCCGTCATCCCCTTATCGCCATCGGCGGCTTAAATGCGGCGAACGCCGGAGCGGCGATGCAGGCGGGCGCCGATGGTATCGCCGTTGTGTCGGCAATCTGCGCCGTCCCGGACGCTTTCCGGGCCGCGCAAGAACTTTCCGGAATTATTGACGAAAACACATCCTCACCCCAGCCCTCTCCCCTTGAAGCGGAGGGAGAAATGATTTAGCCCCAACTCTTGAAGGGGAGGGAGAAATGGCGGTCGATGGTCGGTTATGTCCAAGCTTGTAACTGTCTTCGATTATTCGGGAACCCTGTCTTTGGAGGCGGTCGCCTTCGGGAAGAACGATGTTCTGGAGAGACAATTGCACCTCTCCGGTCTTGCCGAATTCGGCGTTTCCTCTCCGGAGATATTCTGGAGCAGCGTTGTCAACCCCACCTGGAAAAAGGGTAGTCTGAGCCCCATCGGCTATCGCCGTCTTATGGTCGACAGGATCAGCGAGGAATGGACCGCGAGCAGGAAGGACGCCTCTCTTTCCGCCCTGGATGAAGCGGCCGGTATCTTCGTAGGGGAGTATTTTTCCCATTCCCGGATTGATCCCTCCTGGCGCCCCCTCCTGCGGGAGTTGTATGGCCATCCCCTGATTACGGCGGTTGTGGCCACCGATCACTATGCCGAGGCAACGGAGGCCATCAAAGGTCAGTTTCAGGATATGCAGATGAAGGCCGTTTCTTTGCCGGCGGGGGGCGTGGCCAAGGTTAGGGACAGGGCCAGGGACAGGGATAAAGGCGGCGCCGGGGCCGCTGAGCCGGAGGGATGTTTTTTTATCGCCAATTCCGCCGATCTTGGTTACCACAAGGATGAGGAAGAATTCTGGGTCCGGGTACGTGAACAAACAGGCTGTGCGCCCGGGGGGCGTCTGCTCCTGGTTGATGACTTCGGCGCCAATGAGGTTGCCGATGATCATTACGGGCAGGAGGCAAGGGTGGCGAAACGGCTTCAAAGAACAACGGACTTGCTGACGAAGGTCTTTGCGGGCCGGGTGGAGGTTATGCCGTTTATCATCTCCGGCGATGAATCAGTCAGAAATGGAGAAGTCCGCCTCCTCATCGCACAGATAGCCGCCAGGATCAGGGAGTGCCTTCGGGAAGGAGGCCGCCCCCATGTTTAATACCCTCCTGGTAAACGGCCCCGGCGGCGATCCTTGCGTTTATCTGGAAATGAAATACCGGCGCCGGGCCCTCCTCTTCGATCTGGGGGACCTTCATCTCCTCCCCCCCCGGAACATCCTCAAGATTGAGCATATCTGTGTAAGCCATACCCATATGGACCATTTTATCGGTTTTGATCACCTGGTGCGCCTCTGCCTGGGACGCAACCGCCAGGTGGCGCTTTATGGCCCCCCGGGTTTCCTCGGGCAGGTTGAAAGCCGTCTGCGTGCCTATACATGGAACCTCGTCGAACAATATGTAAATGATTTTTCCCTTATTGCCACCGAAGTCGATCCGGGGGGCCGGATGACGACGCGGCATTTTTCCTGCCGCCGCGCCTTCCGGCCCGAAGGGGAAGATGAGATCAGGGCCTTTGACGGGTCGCTTTTCGAAGACAGATATTTCTCGCTCCAGGGGGCTTTCCTCGATCACAAAATCCCCTGTCTCGCCTTCCGGGCCGAAGAGAAAAGACGGATCAACATCCGCAGAGACGCCCTTCAGGAATTGGGATTGCCCACCGGGCCATGGCTGAACGGCCTCAAGGATTGTCTCCTCAATGACTGTCCCCCCGATTTTCCGGTCCGGATCTGGTGGAAGAACGAAGCGGGCTTGCCGATGGAAAAGTGGGCGTCCCTGGGGACGCTTGTGGAGAGGATCGTCAAGATTACTCCGGGACAGAAGATAGCCTATGTGACGGACGCCCTTTACAGTGAAGATAATGCCGGGATCATTATCAATTTAGCCCGGGATGCGGATATCCTTTTTATTGAAGGCTCCTTCCTTGATGTTGAGGCCGATCAGGCCGCGAGAAAATACCATCTGACGGCCCGGCAGGCCGGCGCCCTTGCCAGGGAGGCAGGGGTGAAGCGGATGATCCCCTTTCATTTTTCTCCCAAGTACCGGGGAGGGGAGGAGCAACTTATTGAGGAGGCCGCAACGGCCTTCAGCGGTCCCGGTGATCAGCGCGGGGCTTTGTGATAACCTGCCTTGACGGCCTCTTCTTCAGAGGCGAAAACAACCCGGTGGTAGGCGGCGACATGATCGTAGTATTTCATTCCCGGCAAATGATAACGTTTGCTGTCCCGGTTCCCAATGACCTTGATCGCTTTTTCAGGTTCCCGGTTCACCGGGGAAGCCGGGGTAGCGACCGCGAGGGGCGAGGCGTGGGGCAAAGCGTCCTTGCCCGACGGTGCCGTATCCGCGCGGGGCGACGAAGCAGCGGTTTGGGGGTTGGAGGGAGTGGCCGGGGCGTCCTTTTTCATTTCGGCGACACGGGAAGTATCAGACCTGATCTCTCTGGGCCCCTTGTATTCGGAGGGGATGTAGAAAAACAGAGAAACGATGAGGATCGTAAAAAGGATCAGGAAGAAGTGCTTGAATGAATTGCCGTTGTTATGGGCTGCTGGTTTTGGGGCCTGTCCTGCGGCACGGATTGGAGGATTATAGTCGAGGAAGAGATTTGTCTGGATGGGGATGTCTTTTATCTGCTTAGGGATTTCTGCAAAAGCCTTGTACTCCTTAAGCGCATCGGCTTCCTCAATACCCAACTGGCGGGCATAAAGCTTGAGATACCCGGGAATGAATTCCGGCTGAGAAAAGGACTCAAAGCGGGTTTCCTCTATGGCGAGGAGCAATTCCGGGCTGAGTTGAGTTTTTCTTGAAAGCTCCGCGATGGATATCTTTTTTGCTTCCCTTGTCTTTTTCAGGTAGCCGCCTGAAGAAGTTGTTTCTTTCCTTCCCATCCTTCCCGCTTGCCGTCCTTCGTAAAGGGTGATATTGAAGCCCGTCTAACATGTAACGCTCTTTATTAAAAGCCTTTTTTAAATGAATTTTCTGATGGTGATTATTACGGCTCTGCCAAGGCACGATGAATTCTTTGACAAGTGCGACAGGGTAAGCATGACGATTTCATGCAGGCAAAAAAAGTAATAGGCAAAAAATCAGGGAAGCGGCGCTGATGATGATTTGATAACATGCACGGTTTGCACGGCTTTCCGGATCAGAAGTCGGGCGCTTCGCAGCGCCTCGCGATCCTCTTTTACGCCAAGCTTGTTTTCCTTGTATGATAAGTCTTCGTTTCGTTGTCCGGCGACGGCGCCCACGCCATAAAGGGCGCCTGCCGGGTGACAGGACAGGGTCCACATCTCATGAACCAGAAAAGCGCCATAAATACTTTCGAGAGTCGTTTCCATTCCCGCGTTCCTGCACCATCCAACCGCAAGGGCGATGCCAACCTTGTCTTTGAGCGCCAGATGCCTTTCTTTGCCAAAAGTGAAGCATCTGGTCCGGTCGATCAGGCAGGCCATCGTTCCGGAGAGTCTTGAGAAATAAACCGGGCTGGCCAGAACCAGAAGGTCGCAGTCCCTTATCTTTTTCAGAATCGGCGAAGCATCATCCTCGATAGCGCACAGTTTATCGGAGGTCTGGCCCCTCATGCACCAGTTGCAATGACGGCAGTCGGCAATGGATAGACCGGCGACGGCAATGGATTCAGCGGACACGCCTTTCATTTTAGCTGCCTCATCAAGGGTGTACTGAAGGAAATAGTCTGTGTTGCCGTTTTTGAACGGGCTCGAATGGATTCCCAGTACCCTGCAGCCTGCTTCTGACATGAAAAACCCTCCTTTTTCACTAAAATGCATTTTAAGGCAATCCTACTCCCGACTACCATATTTTATTTTGTCAAGAAGATCAAACAGGAAAGGGCATGCCGATGCATATCTTAATCGTTAGGGGCGATGTGCTCTTTTCAGTTATTCATTCTTTGGTGGTCATGGCGTTTCGGCTACCTTTTCATATCGCTCGTAGTACCCGAGCAGCTTGCCATGTGGGTCGCGAACGGCGATAGCTGTGAGTTTCGTACGATTATTGATGATATGGACAAAGATTTCGTTCTCCCCGGCCTGAAAACGTCTGTAAAGATCCTTGATGCCTTTGTGGGATGCGGTTTTGTGGCAGTCGAAAACGGACTTGCCGATGAGATCCCCGTAGTTTAACTTCTCATAGAATCGTACCCGGGCCGGTTTATTCAAATACCGGATGATGTGGTCGTTATCGACGAACACAATGGGACTGTCAATGCTGTCCAGGATCGCCGCGAGTATCATTGCATCCATAAATTTCTCCTAAATGTTTATTATTATTGAAGGCTTTCCGCGGGTTCGTGGTCATGACAATCGCCATTTACACCTGTCTACGCCTTCATAAGGAATCGTTAAGCGCGCCCTTTTTCTCTTTTGCTACCGGTTGGGGCTTTGATCGTCAAGGCCAAAAAGAACGCGGCAACGAGCAGCGCGGCGGAAACCATATAGGCGATTAAATATGTACCGGAGGCATCAACGGCGGAGCCGGCCAGCAAGGGACCGAGCAGGCCGGCAAATCCCCAGGCAAGAAATACCAGACCGTAATTGACCCCGAAATTCTTCATGCCGAAAAAATCCGCCGTGGCGAGTGGGAACAACGCAAAAAAGGCTCCGTAACAAAGACCCGTCGTAAACGTTCCCAAGATCAGTAACATCGGCGTGACGTAATGAACAAACAAGATAAGATTCACAACCTGGACCATAAAAACCAATAACATGATATTGCGGCGTCCGTATCGGTCGGAAAAAAAGCCCGCCCCCAGTCTGCCGGCAGTGTTGCATATGGCGAATACTATTACCAGATAAAACCCGTTTTCCCAATTGGCCTGTGTTTTTGCGATCGTCGCAATATGACCGATAATCATCAAACCCGTCGAAGCTGCGAAAAAGTACATGATCCACAATTTATAGAACAGCGTCGTTTTTATCATTTCGGGCCAGTCTATGTCCTTCAAGGCATGTCCCGTCATATTTGCCGGCCCCGTGATAGCACCCCTTTTTGATTTCGGTTCATAGTCGGCGGGAGGATTGGACAAAAATTGGGCGAAGATAATCATGATGGTGGAAGCGCCGGCACCTAAGAACAGGAATGTTTTGGAAATTCCGTAATTACCGAGGAGCCAGTTGGCAATGGGCGAAAAATAAGCGGCAGCCAATCCAATGCCGCTGACTACGATTCCCGTAATGAGCCCTTTTATTTCGGCCGGAAACCATTTAATACTGGCGGGAATGGTTGAGGAGTAACACAATCCGTTGCCCATCCCGGCTATCCCGTAAGTCAGCACCATGAGCAGAGGAGTGTGGCTGAAACCGCAAGATATCAAACCTGTCCCCAAGAGGGCGCCCCCCAGACTGGCGATCGGGCGCGGGCCGTATTTGTCCTGCATTCTCCCGGCAAAAACCATGGCCAGGGCGAATATTGCAATATAAGATGTAAAGGGCAGGGAGGCATCCACATTCGTCCATTGCCAATCGACAACCAATGCCTTTTTGATAATGCTCCAGGAATACGTAACGCCCATGGTCATATTAATTCCCGTTGCCGCCCCTAAAACGATCCAAGCTTGATACTTCCCGATCTTTCTGTCCTTTTGCATTGAAAATGTTTCCTGGTCCGCCTGACGGTGTGCAGCAACGGACACCCCGCCTGACGCCAATTTTATTTTTCCCGGAGTTGCGGGGATGAGTTGACCATCCCGATTCGTCAATGATCAACCGTTCGGCATCATTGACGAATCAAAGGAACGATCTTAGGTTTTTGTTTTCGCGAAGGGGCTTACCAAAGGAAGGTTTTATCCCTCCTCCGAGGAAGGTCGAAGGCAGTCTCGATGCGTTAACGGCTTTTATTATTGAATTTAATTGACAAGAACTTCCCTTTTCACGGTGCAAGCATATGGAAAAGGATTTTGTGTGTCAAGCTGATTTTGGCGATAAGTTGTTCCATATGCATTTTAAGGCAGACCTGTCACCCACTGCCATGTTTTATTTTATCGAGAAGATCAAACAGGAAAGGGCCCACTAAAGGATTTCCCCCGTTAATGAATCATATGCTCCACTATTCGCAATATGCCAAACAAATCGAAGCCTTTTCATTCGAGCAGTCTCAGAAAATCTATTCCGGATACCAGTGATCAAATGTTTTGATCTATTTTTCTGGGCATGGATAGCGCCAAATCAAAAATAGTTAGCAATATCTTGTATTTGAATTTTCAGGGCCGGTGGCATATTCATTGCTTGCGGTAATGGACAATGGTTAAAGCTCATAGCTCAGTGATTAAGCCCGCTCCGGGCGCGCTGCGATGACCCGCCAGAGCATCTAAACATGCCGGGGCGTCTGTGGTTGATACGTATCAAATTTTCGGGAGGTAACTACTTATGAAAACGTCGAAGGTCATGACAGCCAAAGAAGCAGTTTCAAAATTCATAGGTGACGGCATGACGATCGGGGTAGGCGGTTTTTTTCATGCAATTTCATATGTCATCACACATGAGATTATCAGACAACAGAAACGCCATCTCACGATCTGCCAGCCCAGCTTCAATGAGCATGCCGACCAGATGATCGGCGCCGGATGCGTCGATCGGATCGTGTCTTCTTATGTCTGGATGGAAGTCTTCGGGCCTCTGTACTGCTTCCGGCGGGCCATGGAAAAGGGTATTCCCCATAAAATAGAAATGGAGGATTACACGAACTTCGCCATGATGGCCCGCTATTTGGCCGGGTCGCTGGGAATCCCCTATATTCCCATCAATTCCATGAAGGGCAGCGATATGATGAACTATTCCGCCTGGATGGGCGAGAACAAAGTGAAGCTTGTTCAGGATCCCTTCGGGTCGGGGAAGGAATACGCCGTCGTCCCGGCGTTGACACCCGACATCGGTTATTTCCATGTCCAGCGTGCCGACGAAGAAGGAAACTGCCAGATGTGGGGTATCTGGGGAGATGCTCCCTGGAGCATGAGGGCGTGCAAACAGGTGATCGTTTCCTGTGAAGAGATCGTGAGCCGCGATGTTATCGGCAGAGATCCCAACCGGACGATCCTCCCGGGCTATAAAGTTGTCGCCGTAGTGAAAGCCCCCTTTGGAGCCCATCCCAAACATACCCAAGGGTACTATGATGTCGATCGCGATTTTATTTTTAAATATATTCGTGAGTCTCAGACCGTGGAAGGATGGCAGAAATTCATGGATGAGTGGGTATACGGGGTAGAGGACAGGGACGGATATCTGAAGAAGTATACTGATACATACGGGATGAAGAAGTTCCTTGACCTCAAGGCAAAGGATATCAGCTCGAGCTCTGTGAATTACGGATTTTAAGGAGGTTTATCATGACTGCCGAATATACTGACTATACACGACAGGAACTAATGGCCGTTGCGGCGGCAAGAGAAATAAAAGACGGCGAGAAGGTCATCATCGGCACGGGGCTTCCCCTCCTCGGGGCCTTTCTGGCCCAGAAGACTCATGCCCCCAATATGGTTGCCATCTATGAGTCGGGGGCGATTGATTGCAAACCGTTGGTGACCCCATTTTCCGTTGCCGACTCCGTTCTTGCCCCGGGCTCCGCCATGCAGGGCGGTCTCATTGAAGGCCTTGGGATGGTCCATGCAGGTGAAATCGATGTAGGATTCCTGGGCGGCGCCCAAATTGACAGGTACGGAAACATCAACACCCACGTGATTGGAGATTATCGGAACCCCAAGGTTCGTTTCGCCGGCAGTGGCGGCAATAATGACATCGGGGCGGGCTGCAAGCGGACAATAATAATGATGTTGCATCAGAAGCAGAGATTCCCCGAAAAGGTCGATTTTCTAACCACCCCCGGATATTTCGGAGGAGGTGAAGAGCGGGCGAAAATGGGGTTCTTCGGCAACGGCCCAAGTGTCGTTGTTTCCAATCTGGGCATCCTCCGCTTCCATCCTGAAACAAAGGAGATGTATCTCGCCTCGTATCATCCCGGAACCACAATCGAGACGATAAAGGAGAATACGGGATGGGATCTGATGATTGCCGACGACGTCACGGAGACGGAGCCTCCGACCCCGGAGCAGGTGCGGTTGCTAAGAGAGGAGCTTGATCCGACGGGCGTATTTCTTGGAAAAAAATAGTTATTCTTTCAACGGCCGCAAGTAAAGATATGGGAAAATAATAATCTAATGAATATCAAGGAGGTAATATGGATTTCAAACTGAACGACGACCAAATAATGTTAAGAGATACGATCAGGAGAATCGCCCAGGAGCAGTTCGCCCCCAAAGCGGCGGAGATTGACGCTTCGGAAAGATTCCCCTGGGATAACTTCGAGATTCTGAGAGACAACGGCTTCCTCGGTGTCAATGTGGCCGAGGAATACGGTGGCGCGGGAGCCGGACAACTGGCATTGCTCCTTGCCCTCGAGGAAACGGCCCGTGTTTGCGGCTCCACTTCCGTCATTCTTACCAATCAGGGTCTTTCCAGTGAACCCCTGATGATTGCCGGCAGTGAAGAACAGAAAAAAACATTCCTCTATCGGTTAGCCACGGGAGAGTGCCCCGGCGCCATGGCTATTACGGAACCCAACGCAGGTTCCGACGTAGCGGGCATGAAGACCACGGCGGCGAAGGTCGATGGCGGCTACATCCTCAACGGGTCAAAGATTTTTATTACCCAGGCGGGCGTAGCGGGGATCACCAACGTGATCTGCTACACCGACCGGTCAAAAGGCAACAAAGGCATGAGTATTTTTGCCATCGAGAAGGGGGCCAAGGGATTGGTGGTCGGGAATCAGGAGCACAAGATGGGCATTCGGGGCTCCGATACCCGGGAGATTTCCTTTGAAGACTGCTTTGTTCCCGACAGCAACCTGATCGGTCCCGAAGGGAGCGGTTTTAAAACCCTCATGACGACCTTTAATTTCTCCCGGCCCAATATCGCCGCCCAGGCCCTCGGCATTGCCCAGGGCGCCCTGGACGCCTCCATCGCCTATGTGAAGGAACGCATGCAGTTCGGAAAAACACTCTCCTCTTTCCAGGGCATGCAGTGGATGCTCGCCGAGATGGCTTTGGCCGTAGAAACGGCCCGTACCATCGTTTACCGGTCCGGCGCGATGATTGATTCCGAACCGGATAATCCCGACATCCCCAAAATCTGTTCCATGGCCAAGTGGTGCGCTTCGGATACGGCCATGAAGGTCACCACCGACGCCGTGCAGATTTTCGGCGGCTACGGATACACAAGGGAATATCCGGTGGAAAGAATGATGCGCGATGCGAAGATCACCCAGATATACGAGGGAACCAATCAGGTGCAGAGGATCATCATTGCCAATCAGATCTTGAGGTAATGCAAGTTGTTGTGCCGTCCTGCCTCCCCAAGGCGCTGCGCTTCCGCTCTATAGGAGGCAGGATGGCTTTTTTAGTCAGGCAAGATAAAGATAATAACGTGGCTGATAAGTGGTGATGTCCGTCCGGGGCTTCGAGAAACGGCGCAGTAAAACACTTTGTCGAATCACTTTAACGGGACCGGGGGGCCGCGTCCGGAATTCGACACCCGCTACGGCCGCCATCCCGACACGGAACCCGAGACATCCCTTGCATTGCGGCTCCCTGCCGGATGGCCGGAGCGGGTATCCTGCGCAGTGTAATCCAGCCCCTGGGCGTCATCACCAGCAATTGAATCCTCACGGCTCGGTTTATGGGGTGATTGCCGATACCGGTTTTAAAAGAGGGTGACATCAGTATTAACGCCATACGGACCTACCTCAGTGCCAGGCGGGATGTCTTTATGAGACCCGCCTGGCCCTTTTGCGGGGTGCGAACATTTTTGAAAATAATTGATTTAATATACGAATACAAAGGAGGTTTAGGTGATTATGAAGGATGTGGTAATCGTATCCGCCTGCCGGACGGCCATTGGAGGTTTTGGCGGGACGCTCAGGGACATGAATGCGGCGACCCTGGGGGCTGTGGCCATGAAAGAGGCGATAAAGCGGGCCGGGATCGATCCGGCGCTTATCGGGGACGTCCGCTTCGGCTGCTGCCGCGAGCCCTCCGATACCCTGAACACGGCACGAATTTCGGCCCTCCTGGCGGGAATTCCCGATGAAGTGCCGGCAGTAACCATGAACCGGGTCTGCATCTCCGGCATGGAGGCGGTCCTTTCCGGGATGGCCATGATCCAGGCGGGGATGGTGGATGTCGTCCTGGCCGGCGGCGTGGAACACATGTCGGGGATCTCCTATTCCGTTCCGGCGGCGCGCTGGGGTTGCCGTTTCCAGGATCAAGTCTTCGTCGACGACTGCGTTCATATCCTCCATGTGGGATCCCACGTCATCCCCGGTCCGGAGACGGGTCCCGTCAAGGAAGGGGAGATCATCGAACGCTTCCGCGGCAAGCCCTACATCATGGGTGTTACGGCGGAAATCGTCGCTTACAAGTACGGTATATCCCGGAAAGAGATGGACGCCGTGGCCCTGCGGAGCCATAGGAACGCCGAGCGGGCGACCGCCGCAGGGGATTTCCAAGAGGAAATCGTGCCTGTTGAGCTGCCCCGGAAGAAGGGGAAGCCGCCCAAGATCTTTGACAAGGACGAGCATTTCCGTCCCGGATTGACGATGGAAGACCTGGCAAAACTGCCCCCGGCATTTGTCTCCAAGATCGGGAAAGTAACGGCGGGGAACTCTTCCGGTGTCAACGACGGGGCGGCCGCAATGATAATCATGTCGGCGGCTAAGGCCAGGGAGTTGGGATTGAAGCCCATCGCGAAGATCAAGGCCTCGGGCCTGGGTGGCTGTCATCCCGCGGTGATGGGTCTGTCGCCCGTAAGTTCCGTAAAGGATCTTATGAAGAAGTCGGGATATAAAATCCCCGATTTTGAGCTTATCGAGGTCAATGAGGCTTTTGCTGCCCAATATTTAAGTTGTGAAAGGGAATTGGGGCTCAACCGGGAGATTACGAACGTCAACGGTTCGGGCTGCGGTCTGGGTCACCCCATCGGCGCGACGGGTTGCCGGATCATGGTCACCCTTCTCCACGCCATGAAGAAACGTGGCAAGACCCTGGGTCTGGCCACCCTCTGCGGCGGCGGCGGCGTGTCCATGGCCACGGCCCTCGAAATGATGTAATACAATGGGGAAATGACGCCCCCTCTTCGAAGAGGAACTAAGTTTATGACATTGGTACGACTTACAAAGAAAGGGATGGGGGCCTTTTGGAACTGCCTGGGGATTTCTTTTTTTGTAACCCTGCCGTTCATGACGGGGGTCTGTTTCGCTGCCGGTGACGCCGTTCATGACATTGGACGGCACCTGCCGGTCTGGACGGTGATCCCCTTCGGCGGGATTCTCCTCTCCATCGCCCTCTGCCCGCTCCTGGCGCCCCGCTTCTGGCATCATCATTTCGGCAAGGCGGCGGCGTTCTGGGCCCTGGCCTTTGCTGTACCATTCCTCGTATATTTTAAGGAGATAGCGGCATATGAGATCCTCCATATCCTCCTGGTGGACTATATCCCCTTCATAATTCTCCTGTGGGGGCTCTTTACCATTGCCGGAGGGATTACCGTCAGCGGTTCGCTGAAGGGCACGCCAATTGTGAACACCACCCTGCTTCTCATCGGTACGGTCCTGGCCTCCTGGGTGGGAACCACCGGGGCCTCCATGGTCATGATCAGACCGGTCCTGCGGGCGAACAAGGAACGGGTACATAAGGCGCATATCATGTGCTTTTTTATCTTTCTGGTGGCCAACATCGGCGGCGCCCTCACCCCCCTGGGAGATCCGCCCCTTTTCCTGGGCTTTCTCCACAACGTCCCCTTTTTCTGGGTGACGACCAGCATCCTGCCCCATATGCTTCTGGCCACGGGCATCCTCCTGGCGGTGTTTTTCGGGATTGACCGTCACTTCTACGGGCGGGAGGATACGGTGCCTCGGGAAGAAGAAATGAAGACGCCGATCCGCATCGAGGGCCTTTACAACTTGCTGCTATTGGCGGGGGTGGTCGGCATCATTCTGGTCAGCGGCTACTGGCGGCCGGGACATATTTCTGTCTTCGGCATCGAGATGCATTATCAGAACCTCCTTAGGGACGCCGTCATCATCATCCTGGGCCTCCTCTCCCTCTATGTGACCCCGCAGCGGTTGCGCCAGGCCAACGATTTTAGTTGGGGGCCGATTCTGGAGGTGGCCAAGCTCTTTGCCGGCATCTTCATCACCATCATCCCGGCCCTGGCAATCCTCAAGGCGGGTTCCCACGGGGCTCTGGCCTGGCTGGTGACATCCGTCAACACCCCGGCCCATTATTTCTGGGCCTCCGGCGGCTTGTCCTCCTTTCTGGACAACGCCCCTACTTATCTGACCTTCTTCAACATGTCTCTGGGCAGTCTCGGGATCAGCGAGGCCATGATTCCGGCGGCGCTGGCGACGGGTACGGCGGCCACCAATCCCCAGTTTATCGCCTACCTTATGGCGATCTCCGCCGGTTCCGTCTTCATGGGGGCCAATACCTATATCGGCAACGCCCCCAATTTCATGGTAAAATCCATCGCCGAGGAGGCGGGGGTCAACATGCCGAGCTTCTTCGGTTATATGTTCAAATATTCCATACCCATTCTTATTCCGGTTTTCATCATCGTAACGTACGTATTTTTCTGATCAGGAGGCAGGGACCATGAACGGCCATTACTTTGAGGTCATCATCGCGGGGCATCATGAATATATCAAGGGCTTCATCAGCGGCCTTATCGCCGGAAGGGGACTGAGGTGGGAGGCCTTCTTCGGGGAAGACTACGATCTCGATGAGGAAACCCCCATCGAAATGCTGGGGCGCCTGGTCGGTATCCGGGATGAGCATACGGTGATTGTCGTGGAGTCCCAGTTGATCAATATCCTCAAAGAGTTGCTGGACAGGCAGGGAAGAACGAGGGACCTGAAAATACTTTCCATTCGCGAGATCAAGGAGGTGTCCTTCACCTTTTCCATCCGGACCTTTTCCCGGGAAAGCGGGGAAAAGATCGACCGGCTCCTTACCGAGGCGTCTTCGGTCCTGAAAATCGCGCCGCCCTATGCCCTCCAAGAGCAAGTAATACCGGAAGGGAAGGGCGTTGAAGCCTATGCCCCCCTCCACGATTATGAATTCCAGGCCCGGGGGAGCATTGCGGGGGATTGCGGCGAGGTGTTCCGGTGCTACGGGAAATTGAAGCGATACGAAGTGGCCGTGCTCGGTCCCCTGGAGATTGCCCTTGTAGAATAGGTTATGGGGAGGGCCAAAAACTATAAAAATCACAATCCAAGCCGATCATTTATTCCAAACGACAGCAGCAAATAGAACAATGCCTTACAAACGTTCCCATCTTCCCAACGATCCCCTGCCGGAATGGATAATCCGCTGGTCTATTTCTCCATGTCCGTAGCTCCCATCGCCCAGTAGACATGGACCCCCTGTTCCGGTAAGCATTCCGATTATCCTCACCGCAACTCCCGGAGCTGTCTTGTCTGAAAACAGGCCCTACATTTTCAGCATCGCCGCATAACTTTTACCAGGTCGTCAATCTTAATAGTTTCATATGCCGGGAGATGCGATGATGATTTCCTTCAGTCATGACGCATATGATTCATTGTCCCGAAGATGCCTTATTAATCGCCTCCTTCCCGTGTGGCGGGTACGTTAAAATCTGTCCTGCGTCTCAACAGGCAAATGCTTTGCTCTATTTCCTCCCGGGGGCAACGGGCAGCGTATTTGTAATAATAGTAATATCAAGCAGATGCAATGCATGCATGAGGAGGCATGTTCCTTGCTTTCATGGGGGTATATTGAAGGTTTTGATGACAAATAATCTAAAGCAAAAGAAAGCGGAAAGGAGGTGTTACTGATTAGAATCGCAGGACTTTAATGCATCATCTCTCTTTCATGGACAAGTTATCATAGGTGCGGTCTAATCTATAAAATGATGATAAAATCGAAAGGAAATTTAGAAGTGGTCATGATTATTTAAAAATATAAGAAAGTGAGGACGAGTGAATGGCGATATTTTTACCTGGGATTAAACCAAGAAAAGACGGAACGGAACTACCATATATCCCCCTGGGGATATTCAAGCTGAGGATTCCCTTTGTTCACTGGGGATGGGAAATGACCGAGATGTTCCAGGCCATGGTCATGTTTGTCACCGGTATCGGCGCGATCGCGCTTTTACAGGACACCTTCGGGATGTCCTTCGAGGTCGCACTGACGATCGTGGCCTTTCACGAACTGACCTACTGCCTCCATCAGGTCATGGGCGACCCGATCATTCCGGGCTGGATCACCCCGGCCATCCCTTTAACCCTGGCATTCCTCGGCGGCTTTCATATCGGCCCCGAGCGGGTCCAGGCCCTCATCGCCCTCCAGTTGCTGGTCGGGCTTTTATTCCTGATCCTCGGCATCACGGGGTTGGCGAAGAAACTCCTCGATGTCGTTCCCGTATCCCTGCAGGCCGGGATCATCCTTGGGGCGGGGATCGCGGCGACGATCGGGAAATACTGCTTCTCCCCCACGGGGACGGGCTTCAACAAGTATCCCATCAGCATTACCATCGGCGGCTTGATTGCCCTGTACCTGCTGTTTTCCAAGGTCTTCAGCGACAAGGTGCGCCACGGACAGACGCTGGCCAAGTCCAATATCTGGGTTAAAGTCGCCAACTACGGCATGGTCCCCGGCCTGGTCGTGGGTATTATCGCCGGCTGGATCTCCGGGGAAATTCCCCTGCCCGTATTCAAAGAAGGATTCATCTTCATTCCCGAGATTACAAAGGTATTTCAGACCCAGTCCATCTTCGGAGTCGGGATACCCCCCATGGCCACCTTCATCGCCGCCATTCCCATGGCTATTGTCGCCTATATCATCGCCTTCGGCGACACGGTCATCGGGACCACCTGCATCGAGAACGCCAATGAAGAATTCCGCCCCGATGAAATCGTCGACCGGAACCCGAACCGCCTGAGTCTGCTGTGCGCCGGGCGTAACTTTATTGAGGGCACCTTAGCGTGTACCCCGACCCTGGCCGGACCGCTCTGGGCGGCCATGACGGTGGCCGTGACGGAGCGCTACAAACTGGGCCGCCAGGCCATGGATTCTATCTTTGGCGGGTCGGGGAGCTTCAACATCATGAAGTTCCTGAGCTGCCTGATCCTGCCCCTGGTCTTCATCTTCAAGCCGGCCCTGCCTGTTGCCCTTTCCCTGACGTTGCTGATCCAGGCCTTTGCCTGCGGCTACATCGCCATGGAACTCGTGAAAAACAACACGCAGCGGGGACTGGCCGCCGTCATCGGCGCGATTCTGGCCGTCGGCGGTCCGGCGATGGGTTTAGCCATCGGGATCGTTCTGTGTCTGGTTCTTGAGGGTCCCAAGGCCTTTGCCGACAGATCCAAACAGGGGCCGCTGTTTCATGCCCATTCCAATGAAGAATGAGTTTTTCAAGAGAATTTAGGCTTTAGTTTTTAGGATTTATGTTCATCCTTCCCGGAAGGGGCTTCCTGCCGAGGCAGGGGCCCCCGCCGGGAAGATTAGAAACTTTACCAGCGCCGGCCGAACGGCGCGACAAGCGGGTGAGGATAGAGAGGGTTACTAAACGGGGTTGAGGGAACAGCGAGGGAAAGGGACTTATGAAGACGGCTGACAAGAAACGGATAAGAGAGAGCAGAAAAGCCAGATGGTTCTACAGCGTATGGGTGGCCGTGGCCATGCTCATCTCCCTGGGCGGTATTTTCCTGGCCAAAACCGGGCATGGCGGGGCGCAGTTGTTTCCTGATTCTTTCGGGTCCCTTTCCCTGCTTAGTATCGTCGGCTGGGCGGTGGGTGCCGGCGGGGCCATTGCGGCAGTGGTCATTTCCCGGATGAGTAAAGGGATTTTTGTCCTGACCCGGGAGAAGGTGGCCTTTGAGGGAATGACGGAAAAAGAAAATTGGGAAGTGCCAAGGAGCCTCATCAGGGATTGCGGGCTGGTAAATTCCTGGTTCGACGGCATGACGGGCGCTTCCAGGATTCTTCTGACCATCGAAGATCCGGGGGGGAACGGGGATTCCATCGAGATCGGTCCGTTCCCGGAAAAAACGGCCGCGTTATGGATGAAGGATTTGCAGAGAATTATCGAGGGGGAGACGGAGAAAAGAACAAAGGAAAAAGGACAAGAACCCGATGACAGCCGGCTTTTAGAACCGCTGAGCATGGCGATTTCGCATGGCATCTGACGGGGTCAGGAAGGTTGATTAAGAATCAAGAATGAAATTATGAAGATGAAAAGGAGAATAAAATGGACTTCAGTTTAACGGACGAACAGGTAATGTTTAAGGAGACGGCAAGAAAATTTGCGGAAACGGAGATCGCGCCCCTTATCCCGCAAATGGAACATACGCAGCGCACCCCCCGGGAGCTGATCAAGAAGATGCGGGAACTGAGTTTTTACGGGATTCAGTATCCGGCGGAATACGGCGGTGTTGGCAGTACTTATCTCGAATATGTAATGGTCATTGAAGAGCTGTGCCGCGTTTACTGCTCCATCGGTGGGCATATATCCGTAAACTGCCTCTGTGCGGGTACGATCAATGATTTCGGCACGGAAGAACAGAAGAAGAAATATCTGCCCCAGATCGTGGCGGGAGACGCCGTCGGCAGCTTTGCCTTCACCGAGCCATCCACGGGTTCCGATCCCGGAGCGGTGCGGACGACGTGCGTCCGCGACGGCGACGACTGGGTCATCAACGGCGAGAAGATCTTTATCACCAACTCCACCCTGCCCGGTTATATCGTCGTGTTCTGCAAGGACGTGGAAAAGGACGGAAAGATCACGAACATCATCGTTCCCAAGGATGCCAAGGGATATACGGCCCCCAAGCTGATAGAAAAGATGGGCATGAACGGTATGGAAGTCGCGGACGTTGTCCTGGAGGACGTCCGGGTGCCCTTTGAAAACGCCACGGGCGGGGAAGCGTTGAGAGGCAGGGGATTTAATATCCTCACCACGGAAATCGCCATCGGCAAACTGGGTATTTCCGCCGAATGCCTGGGTATGGCCCAGGGCGCTCTGGAAGAGGCGATCAAATACGCCAAGGAAAGGACCCAGCGGGGTAAGCCCATCTCCAGCTTCCAGACCATCCAGTGGCTGCTGGGTGAAATGTCGTCCGACGTCGAGGCGACGCGATACTACACCTATGCCACGGCATACTGGAAATCTCAGAAGAAGGACATTCTCTTCGATTCAGCCAGACTGCGTCTGTTTGCCTCCCAGGCTTGCCATCGTGTGGTCAATAACTCAATGCAGGTCCTGGGCGCCTTCTCTTATTCGAAGGAATTCAACGTCGAAAGAATCTTCCGCGACATGAAGCTGGCGGAGATTTACGAAGGGGTCAATGAGATCCAGCGGGTCATGGCGGCGGCGGGGGTTCTTCGCTAAACATGTAGCAAATAAGGATTGAGACGATGCCTGCGCGTCGTCTCAATCCCGGGTTCAACACTCAATTGAAAGGAGTATTGTTTATGGAAATGAAATATTTGTTGTTGTCGGTAGAGGATAAAGTGGCGACGGTGACGATTCACCGTCCCGATAAAGGAAACGCTCTGGCGCCGGAAGTCCTTGAGGAGGTAGAATATATTTTCACAGAGCTGGCCAAGAGACAGGACGTAAATGTGGTCATGCTAACGGGGGGCGAGAAGTACTTCTCCGCCGGATTCGATCTCACGATCATCCGGAAGCTCGAGAAGGTCTCCAACGAAGACTATACGGCACTCTTCCATCGGGCTTACCGCGCGATCCTGTATTGCGATCAACCCGTCATCTGTGCTGTCGGCGGTCCCGCTATTGCCGGCGGCTTCGATCTCACCCTGATGTGCGACATCCGTTATGCCTCGGAAAGGGCCAAATTCGGTCAGAGAGAGATCGTCCTCTCCCTGACCCCCATCATGGATCCTCTCTGGAGGATTATCGGCCTGGGACGCGCCAAGGAAGTAGCGCTGACGGGGCGCATTTACGATGCCCATGAAGCGGAAAAGATGGGTTATGTCAGCAAGGTCTTCCCCGAAGGGAAACTGATCGAATCCGTCACGGCCATTGCCAAGGAAATGGCCTCCTATGACCGGATGTGCTTGAAGGAAACCAAGCAGCTTTCCAACCACGTCCTCGATGAAGATCTCGATGGCGCCATGAAGGTCCAGGAGTGGCTCTTCAGAACATACATCGGCTCCGAGGACAATCACCAGAGAATCGACGCTTTGCAGGCCAAACTGGCTGAAGCGAGGGCAAAAAAAGGCAAGTAAGCAAAACATTTTTGCTTTGCATAAATGCTGAAAAATGGTTCGCCCGGGGGCAAATCAAGTGTCTTTTGCCTATCCCTGCGGGGAAAGACTGCTCGCCCCCAGTGAAACCGTTTCAACGATCTTGGTATTGAGATAATCAGTATCAAGAAAAGGATCCTTCTCAGGAAACATTGAGGAAACAGGTGGGCGGTGCTGACCGCTCCGCCTTTCCCTCAATGTTTGTATAAAAAAACTGCGAAAATATAACACGGATAGCATCCTGGATAGTTCGCAAGAGTTTGATGGTTGGCCAAATAATCCCTTGCGCAGCTATGTATTTGTTGCTATGGCGTGAACAACTGCTCACTCTGAAAGCCTCTTTTAAGAGAAGGCAAGTCAAAAAGCCTGCCGCTTCCCGAGTCGAAATGAAGACTATTTAAGAAACCGGATAACGGCAAGATGGGCAAAGAGATGCAAGCTTTCGATACGAGATACATCCGCCGCCTGGAACACATCAAGAAGAAAGACAGATTATTATCCTCGATCTATAAAATAAGTCAGCTTCTGAACCGCTCGATTACAAGTGACAAGGTTCTTCAGGCCCTCGTCAATGAAATGAAAAGGGCCTTTGATCTGCAGCGAAGCCTGATTTTCTTGATAAATAAGAAAGAAAACAAACTGGAAGTGAAGTATGTAATCGGGTTTTCCCCTGTGGAGATGAACAGGGCTTTCAATTATCCTCTGGATATGAATAAAGACGTCTGCCGGGAGACCCTCGTTGCCAAAACGGGGAAAACGATTTATATCCGCAACAGTAAAAACAGTCCTATCATCACGGAATTCGACTTCAAAATGGACAGCATCTGGAACCGGACGTCGAGTATCTCCATGCCCCTGAAGATCAAGGGGGAGATCATCGGCGTCATTCAGGGGGACCAGACGGAAAAGGAGCTTATCCTTTCCAAGGGCGACATCAAGCTCTTTTCAACCTTTGCGAGCCACGCCAGCACTATTATCGAAAATGCCAGACTACAGGAACAGAATAAGAAGAAAATCGCCCAACTTCTCTCCCTCCAGGAGATTATCAAGAAGACCAGTTCCACACTGGATCTCCGGGAATTGCTGAATATCGTGACGAGCAATGCGCTGAAAATCACCGGCGCTTCCGTTTGCACGTTGCTTCTCGCCGAAAAGGATAACCTCAGGATCGTTTCACGTGTCGGGTATGACCAAAACGATGCCGAGAAGTTCAGAATGAAAATCGGTGAAGGAATTGCCGGATGGGTAGCTGAAAAGGGTGTGCCGCTCCTTATCGGTGATGTCAGTGAGGAGCCCCGGTATATTGAAATCATCCCCGGGATCGGATCCACATTAGCTGTTCCCCTCGTCAGCGAAAAGAAAGCCCTGGGGGTCCTTGTGGTCGACAGTTATACAAAGTCGGCTTTTTCCTTGGATGACCTGGAACTCCTGCTCGTTTTTGCCGGGCACACGGCAGTTGTCATCGACAGTGTCCGTCTCTATGAACAGGTGAGGGCGGAAAGAAATTTTGCGGCCAACATCCTGGAAAGCCAGCCCAATGGTATTATCACGATTGATGAAAACAAGAAGATCAGGGCTTTGAACCGGAAGGTGGAAGAGATCCTCGGCATCAAAAGAAAAAATATGCTGGATAAAAAGATTTCAGAGGTATTCAAAGATACGGGAATAATTGATCTTTTGAGTAGCACCATTGACGAACAGCGGATCATCGAGAATCAGGAAGTGACATTGAGTAAAGGAGATGGATCGACGGTGATTTTGGGGCTGAGTTCTTCATCATTAAAGACGGATGAAAAAGGAATGGCGGCCATGATCATCACCATCCAGGACCTGACGGTTATCAAACGGACTGAGGCGTTGATCCGCCGGATGGATCGGCTTTCTTCCCTGGGCCAGTTGTCGGCGGGCATTGCCCATGAGATCAGGAACCCGTTGGCCAGCATCAATTTCAATGCCCAGTTATTGTCGAAAAGACTGGTTGCCGACAAGAATACCGAGGGGATATTGAATGACACCTTTGAAGGAATTGAGCGGATCAAGGTGCTGGTCAAACGGATTCTTGACTTTACAAAAACGGGGCAACCCACGTTCCGCAAGGGCCCCATTCATAATGTCATTTCCGACTCCCTTTCCCTGATCGAACCGCAAATCAAGGAGAGAAAAGTTCAGATAAAGAAATTTTTTACTGACGGAATCCCGGATGTTATTTTTGATCCCCACCAGATTCAACAAGTTTTCGTCAATCTCCTTATGAATGCCCTTGAATCCATGGAGAATGGGGGAACGATTGAAATCATGAGTGAGGTAGAAAGAAACCGACCGGAAGGCATGCGGGTCACTGTAACAATTTCCGACGATGGTATGGGCATTCCCAAAGAGAATGTTTCAAAGGTATTCGATCCGTTCTTTACTACTAAACCGGATGGGACAGGGCTCGGACTCTCAATCGTTTACAAGATTATGGAGCAGCACGATGGTCAGGTCGAAATAAAAAGCAGAGAGAACCAGGGAACGTCATTCATTCTGCGTTTTCCGATCAAGATGAATATATAAAGATTATGTACCGTTATAAAATCCTCATTGTTGATGACGACAGACTTCTTCAGAATTCATTAAACAATATTCTGACGGAGAATTATGATGTCATTATCGCCGGAAGTGGGGAGGCTGCTCTGCAGACTCTGAAAAAACAGGAGGTAGATTTGATCCTCCTGGATATAAGACTTCCCGGAATCGACGGTGTCGAAACGCTTCGTCAAATCAAGGGCGCCGGGGATAACACCGGGGTCATTATGATGACGGCTTATGAGGATATCAAGACGGTTATCACATCAATGAAAATCGGCGCTTCGGATTATCTGGTCAAGCCGCTGGATATTGAGGAACTGGAGATCATCGTCGAGAAGGCGCTTGAAAATATCAAACTGAAACGGGAGGTTGAAGAACTCCGGAAGCAGTATATCCAGGAGTTTGATATCGACAACATTATTGCGGAAAGCCCGGGTATCAGGGCTGCCCTGAAACTGGCAAACATCGTTGCTCAAAGCGACGACACGACTGCCCTGATTGAAGGGGAGACAGGAACGGGCAAAGAAGTGATTGCCCGAACAATCCATTGCCGTAGCAGCCGTTTCGGGAAGCCTTTTGTGTGTATCAATTGTGGAGCCATCAGCAAGGAACTTATCGAGAGCGAGTTGTTCGGATACGAAAAAGGAACTTTTACGGGAGGCCTTCAGGAAGGAAAAAAGGGGAAAATTGAACTTGCCGAAAATGGTACCTTATTCTTGGACGAAATCAGCGAGTTGCTCTCCTCATCTCAAGTCAGCCTCCTTAGATTTCTTGAAGAGAAGGAATTTTACAGAGTCGGGGGGACGGCAAAAAAAAAGGTAAATGTCCGCATCATTGCAGCCACGAACAAGAGTCTCGAAGAAGCCATAAGCAAAGGAGCTTTCAGAAGTGATCTGTATTATCGGTTGAATGTGGCAAAGATATTGCTTCCCCCGTTGCGCGAAAGACAGGAGGATATTATTCCTCTCATCATGTTTTTCATGACTAAATTCAACGAGAAATTCGGCAAGAATTTCCGCAGTACTTCCAAAGAAGCCCGGGCAATACTCCTTCAATATCCCTGGATTGGAAATGTTCGCGAACTCAGGAACTTTGTTGAAAGGGTGATTCTTGTGGAGAATGATTCCGAAATCCAACCGGAGCACTTTTCGTTTTTAAGCCATCAGATTGGCGATCATTTCCATCATGTCCAAGAACAGGAACTGAGACTTCCTCCCGCGGGGCTTGATCTGGATGATCTGATAAAGAGGCTGATCCTTCAGGCGATCGAGATGGCCCATGGCAATAAGGCGCAGGCTGCAAAACTTCTTGGCATGTCCAGACCGACAATGATTTATCGCCTCGAAAAGTACAACATAAAAGTGTAATCGACGATTACAAACCTTTTTTCGAACCCTATCACATGATATGAAGCGCTCGAATTTTGAGTACTCAGATTATCAATGCGCCGGTAGCGTGTCGGTAATACAAACAGGACAAACAAACTCGGTGTGCGCCAAGACAAACAGGCCCTCCAGGCCGCCTCGATGATGATCCATAAGGCCGTCGCGACGGCAAGGATGTTGAAAGGTAAGGGTTAGGGCCGGGGTTGGGATGGGGTTAAGTATTCTTCAGGCATGACGTGAGGAGGGAGCGGACTTCCTCCAGGCCTTGTTCATAAGCATCCGTAAAGATGGTATCGCCGCAGCGGCAGGACAGGAAAAGGGGTGTGAAGAGAACGGCCTGAAACGCTTCGTAAGGATGGGAATTTTTCCCAAAGATGTTTTCGATCAGCTCGCCGGTTTGCCGGTGCCAGGCTTGAAAATCCGCAGAATAAAAGGATTCCTTCCGCAAGCCGTCAATTTTCGCCAATTGAGCTTGCCAGCGGGTGTAATCCCCGGAAGTTGGATCGTCGTGAGTCATGAGAAGCCTTTGACTGTAGTTTTTCCCATATATATCATGAATCTCCGCAGAATGTTTCTCTCGCCCAGCGCACCCGGCTCTCCGGAGTAATAAAGACGTATTCCGGCGCCCCGTCGATTCTGTCCAGGCGCTTCCGCAGCCCCAGGCCGTTGGCCAACTGGATCTGAATGCCCGGCCGGGCGTTTAGTTCCAGCAGGAGGGGACCGCGCCTTTCATCCATCACCATATCCACGCCTAGGTATCCAAGGCCGGTCATGTCAAAGGCCCGGGCAGCCATGGTCATGATCTTCTCCCAATAAGGAACGCCAATTCCCGTTACGGGATTGCCCGTATCGGGATGGTGGGTTACTACCTCATTGTGATGAACGGCCTTTAGCAAAACACCGTCGCACATGTCAAGACCGGCGCCGATAGCCCCCTGGTGCAGATTGGCCTTACCATCCGAGGCCCGGGTGGGCAGGCGGACCATGGCCATGGCGGGGATGCCGCGATAAACGATAATCCGGATATCCGGAACGCCGTGATAGGTTACGGCGGCAAAAACGGGGTCCGGATGTATCAGCTCCTCGATGACGGCCCGATCCTCCAGGGCGCCGAGGGAGTATATCCCGGAAAGAATGCTCGAGATATGGTAGGAAATGTCATCCTTGGTCAGAATGTCCCCGTTTTGTTTTATGTAGCCCCTGTCGCTGACATCACTTATAAGGACTATTCCGTCTCCTCCTGAGCCGCGGGCCGGCTTGACGGCGAATTCCCGGCGCCCGGCCAAGTGCTCCCCAAATCCCTTTACCTCGCCGTGATGGCGGATGACGTGGATGAGGGGTGGGGTAGGTATTTCATGGCGGGCCGCAAGTTCTTTGGTAATGATCTTGTCGTCGACGAGGGGATAGCGGGAGCGGGGATTACAGCGCATGATGTATTCGGCGTTCCGCCGATTCATTCCCAAGACGCCGGCCTGGCCCAGCCAGGAAAAGGGGCTTGCGATCATGATCTTTCCTTGAAGGCGCGAAAACGGATGTACTCCGACAACCGATAGCCGGTGTAACGTCCTAACATGATCTGAAAGGCCGCCACGGCCAACAGGTATTCCGGATAGACAAAGAAGAGGAGCTGGAGCCCCTCCAACTGCAGGACGCCGTAAGTCAGGATGGCGACGGCGGCGCTTCCCGCGGCGGTAATAAGGGCTTCTTTGACCCCTGATTCTTCGATGAGCACATAAAAGCGCTCGATGGTCATGGTCAGGATCACAAAAGGCAGGAGGCCCACGGCCATCATATTGCGCAACCCCCATTTATTGCCGATCAGAGAGAGGATCAAAAAGCAGATCACCACGAGGGTCAGGATGGCGGCCAGGCGGGGGACCAAAAGAAGCCTCAGGTCGTTGATCCGGGAACGGACCAGGTAGCCGATGAAGACTACTCCCGCAAAAATGGTTAACCCGTAAATGAGTCCCGTGCTGCGGAAAGCCAGGGCCATCAGGACGGGCATGAAAATCCCGAAGGTGGGAAAGCCGATGACATTGCGGAGGAAACAGATCATCAGCGCGCCGATCGGCACGAGCAGAATGATCCGAAAGGTGTTCTGGAACTCCGGCGGCAGGGAAAAAAGGGACCAGCGATTGAGAAAGTAGTTGGCATGAAGGGCCGGTTCCAGGTGCATCCGCCAGGGAGAGACGATTTGTCTGCTCAGGGTCCAGCGGACATCCATTAGCCGGCCGCCGACGACATTCGCAACGGGCAATCCCCCGGACGCCAAAACGAGCAGTTTTTCTTCCCGGGGATAGGGATTGCCCGTCTCCGGTTCCAGGCTTTCCCAGCGCTTCCCCGTCCATATTTCCAGCCACCGCATCGGGGTCCCGACAACGCCTTCCGCCAGGATCAGGCCGATGCTTTCTCTGGCAGGCAGGCCCGCTGCCTGGGACAGATACATGAGCGACCGGGCGGGGCCGAATTTTTTTCGGAAAGCGGTCCATGCCGCAAGTTTTTCGTTGGCTGGGGGCGGCCATTCCCATTGTCCTCCGGCGATCCCGGCTATAGCCCTAATTTTTTTGTCAATGGGGTGGGGTAAAAAGTTGGCGACCAGATAGCTCAGCATCGCCTGTTCTGAAGCGCTTAATGCGGGAGGTAAGGGGGCGACAGGAGGTGAATGGGAATCTGCCTCTCCAGGCCGTTGACGGATGACAATAGTGGCCTCGTAACCGACGTATTCTTCATTTTTGGCGATAACGCCCGACCATTGACCGACGCGTCCCTCCCGTTCCGTGAGCAGATTGATCTCCATGTCCCCCGAAATAAAACGTTCGTCGATCACCGACTGATCAGACCGGTTTTGGGGTAGGGCAATCCGGACGGAAACCGGTTTCCCTATGGATTCAGGATGGAAATATAACTCGGCAACAATGTGCCAGGCCTTGACATCGGCACTGGGAAAAAAGGGATAATGGAGATATATGACTCGATAGCCCACCAGGATTGCGGTGATAAGGAGCAGGATACCGCTCAGGTAGACGGCTTTGTCTTTCATGGCCTGCTGGTCTCCGGGCAGCGGGGCGGCAGGGCGTGCATTTTCCTTACATCGACGATAAATCCTTTTCCCAGGACATCGCGGCCGACCAGGAGGGGGTACTGGAGCCGCGAGCGATCCATCAAGTTGACCTCGACACGGAGGAGCCTGTCGCCGATACAGATATCTAATTCCACTACGGGCCTGCGCTGCTGGTTTTCTGAACCCTTGATCTTTTTCCAGCCCTTAACGGGGAGCTTCATCTTCTCGCCACCCCAGGTTTCGGACAGGTGGAATTCCGCCATATTACCTCTGATCACCAATTCCCGGGCATCCAGCGACGTTGTTGCGGCGCCCGTGTCGATCCGGGCGGGCAGGGTTATTTTCCTGGGCATAAGGATAATATTCTCCACGGCGCCGACAACCTTATCCTCCTCCGCCCCTACGGCCTGAGGAGGAAGGGAAATAAGAATGATGAATAACGAGATCAGCAGCGGTTGGACTGTCCACGACATTCGCGAAGGTCTCATAATGGTCCTCTCGCCCCTTTTTCTTCCCATGCCTGTAGTCCCGCTCTAAGGTAATTATCTTGACACGATGTTACTAATAACACAGGGTGATGGAAAAGAAAAATCCTATTAGCAACATTTGACGAACCAGGTAACCGTCCATCATCTTCAGTTTTATTTAAATTCGCCGGGGAGGAGTCAGAATGAAGATCAAAAGAAAGATTATCGAAATCGACGCGGGAAAGTGCGACGGCTGCGGGCTGTGCGTCACCGCCTGTGCCGAAGGGGCCCTGCAGATAATCGACGGCAAGGCAAAACTGGTAAGCGAAATCTATTGTGACGGCCTGGGGGCCTGTCTCGGGGAGTGTCCCCAGGGGGCCATCGACATGATTGAAAGAGAGGCGGATGTCTTCGATGAGCAGGCCGTCGCCAGCCATTTGCACCATCGGGAAGAGGCGCCCTGCTCCTGTCCGGGCTCCATGATACGGGAACTGCGGCCGGTTATGGATACGGGAAGTAAGGAGGCCGGACAGGCAGCCCAACCGTCGCAATTGAAGAACTGGCCGGTTCAGTTAATGCTTTTGCCCGTCAACGCCCCCTATCTGGCCGGGGCGGATGTCGTTATCGCCGCCGATTGCGTCCCCTGCGCCTTTGGAGATTTTCATCACCGTTTTGTGAAGAACCGTGTCCTGATCATCGCCTGCCCGAAGCTGGACAACGCGGCGTTCTACGTTACCAAACTAACCGAGCTGTTCGAGAAGAACAATATCCGGTCCATTGAGGTTCCCTTCATGGAGGTTCCCTGTTGCGGCGGCCTCGTCCGGATCGTTCAGACGGCGATGGCGCAGGCGGGTAAAAAAATACCGGTGACGTTCACTAAAATAGCAGTTCATGGCCAAATTATCACATGATATCGATGACCTACAAAATCATTGACAAGGAGGATCGAAAATGATCTAATTAACCATCTTTTTTGATTGCTTTGCTGATATCTTGTCGGCTGCTCCAAAAACCGAAATCCTAAAACTGATCGTTTGATTATAATATTATAACGGTAGGTTAACTTGGTTCGGATTGGCGAATTTTTTTCGGCGCACCCTTTGGAGGAGGATACCCATGATCGCAAAGCAAGAATTTGCAGTATCCACGTTGCCCTTAGATGCCCTAAGCCGGATAATCAGCAAACGTCCTAAACCCCAGGTTGATACGGAAGTTGCGCAATTTTCAGCGTATGCGATTGCCAATCACCTGATCTTTCTTGTCTTAACGGTTTCCGATGCGAATGTTGCCGGTCGGCATTCGGCGGCGATAAGCCTCTTTCACAATGTGGAGGATGCCCTGGATTGCTTTGGCGCCGTCACATTAGTACCGGGTGCCGCTGAACTATGGGCCAATGGCGATCTCAAGGCAAGCCAGGCGACAATGCTCTATGAAGGCAGGCTTGGCGCTGCCAAGTTATCGACGGGAGAAGCAGTCATTGACTATCGGAGGCGTTTAAGGTCCCACTTCCAGCAATATGAGCACTGCACGCCCAATTTGATCGATTGGGATCTTTACCCGTATTTCAGCAGCGAAGACATCAAAAAGCTCTTTGACAATGATACCGACTGCGACATCCGCTCGGAGATTAAAGTCAACCCGGGGGATCGTTTACTCTCACAAAACGCCAATCGGATCGGTGATTATCTGGCTGCTTATACGCTTGAGTTCTCTCGCCTGACCGAAATGGGTTATAAGAATTTCTTGGAAGCAAATTCAAAGCTAAAAAACGAGCTGGAAGAGATGATCGATAAAATGGAGAATAAAACAATAAGGCAACTAAAAGCCGTATATTTAGAGCTGCTGCCTCCGGAAATGCATAATCCCCGCATTCAGCATCCGGATAATCCGGCGATGAGTATGGATCTTAATTTGACGAATCCAATGGGGGGAGAGGCTTAGCGCCGGACCAAGGTTTGATGGCGTTTAATGGCGAGGCTAACCGCACCGTTCCTAAGTAAAAACCACTTTATCCTTCCCCGCAGCCTTGGCGGCATACATATTTTTGTCTGCCCGGTCAATAAAGTGCATCATGTCTTCTTGCTGATGCAATTCCGCCACACCGCTGCTGACCGTTACGTGAGTATTCTTTCCCGGCGCCGGTGTAAAAGTCTCCTGCCGAAAGCTCTCCCGGATACGTTCTGCAATGAGGCGTCCCTGCTCACCTGTCGTTTCCGGAAGGATAACGACAAATTCCTCTCCACCGTAGCGGAATGCCTGATCCAGGCGCCGCAGGCCATTGCGGATAACCTCTGCCAGGCGGATCAAAACGCCGTCGCCCTCTAAGTGACCGAAGGAATCATTGTATTTCTTGAAATTATCGACATCCATCATTATGAGTGAAATCGAACGGTTGTAACGCGTGCTCCGATTGACCTCCGACGTGAGTTGGTTGTAGAAATGCCTAGAATTGTACAACTTAGTCAGATTGTCCGTTATGCTCAGTTCCTGATAGCGCCCCTCGCTCTCCCGCAGCTCGTTCTCTATGCGGTTTCTTTCCGCAATGATGATCCGTTCCCTGAGGACACGTTTGATCCTTACGAGGAGTTCCTGTATCCTGATAGGTTTCAGGATAAAGTCACTGGCGCCCTTGGCGATAACATCTTCGTAGGTAAAGTTGCCGACTAGGCCGGTCATCACGATGACGTTGCTGTCGTATTTCCCTTTGATGGCCTGGGTCAGAGCAATACCATCAAGACGCGGCATGGAGACATCGGTGATCACCAAATCCACCGTCTCTTTTTCAAGGATCTCCAGGGCCTCTATGCCGTCTGGGGCCTCAAGGCAGTCATAACCAAGATCGCTGACGGCTTCCCGGATCAGTTGCCTCATTGTCGATTGATCATCGACAATGAGTATCCGGAACTGTCCGCTGTTGACCTTTTCGTCAATATCCGTAAGCATATTACCTGAAGCCTGTTCTTTGTAGGAAATCATCGCGCAAGTCACCCTACGCGCATTTTTGTAATTATTTTAATGAAACATTATTTTTTGACGTAGAAACTATATGGGGAACGGCCCCTTATGTCAAATAATTAATGCCTGCAAAATGTAGGGCAATTTGCAGGGAATAAATTTCATCCTGAAAACGTTAACCCCTTATTTGGACAGGTTCATTTTTTTCTTGCTCAACCCGAGCTTCTTGCGGATACTATCCCGGTGAAATTCGACGGAGCGGATGGAAATGTTGAAAAGTCTGGCAATTTCCTCACCTAAATTATATTGAAAAATCCGGCTTAGGTCAAAAAGAAAAAGCCCCAAAATCAGATTCAGATAGGGGCTTAGTCCGGGATGGAGTTAACGCTCGATGATTTATTAGCCGTCAAGACCGGCGTGATGACGGTGGTTGATACTGTTTCTTTCTCTTTTTTTCCCCTGCACCCGCGGCACCTCGACACCATCCACCAGCCAGGGCATCCAGGCCATCCAGGTAGGGCAGAGACACCAGGCGCCCATCGTCTTCCCCACGATGTCGTCCATTTGAGGATTGAACCCGCTTCCTTTGTTGCTGATGGTTTTCATGGCCTTTAAGTCTCCTTAATCATCCTTTCGGCATTCCTGAAAGAATCTTTAAGGAATTTTTTTATCATAAGGGGGATTCTGAACGGGGGATGGAAAGTGGCGTTTACCTGGGGTCAGGATATTTGATGAGGTTGCAGGTATGCTTGTGACCGCTATCAGCCCCCCCCTGACCCTTTATTGCAAAAGGGAAAGGGTCAGGGGGGACGTTTCATGTCTTTGTGGCTCCCGGCATCGTCATTTTGGGGACGAAACTCTTCCAACACTGCTGAAGAGCCGTCAGCTCTTCTGTTAAGGTTTCACCATATGCCCTGTAGAGTTCGCCGGAAGACTCCATTGATGTCTTCATCAGCTTTTCAATGTCTCCGGCGCGGCCGGCATCGGTGAGTTTCCGTGAACAATCTATCCAGGCATTGTACATCTTGAGAAAATTCTGCTGATGAATTTGAGATAGCTCAAGAAGTGGCTCACTTGAATAGTTTTTCCCTATTCCTGACAACAAGTCAGTCCAAAATGCAACGGGATTTGATTTCCTTTTTTCATCCATTACTAACACCTCCTTTCCTTGATTGCTTAATTTACTTACTTCCCTGAGCCGTCTGTTAAAAAAACGACTGTACGTTATTCTAAGAATTATGAATTACGAATGCAATGCGTAATAAATCAAGGATTAATACGGGGCAGTTTCTGGTAGTCGCTGCCTGATCAGGATGTAAATTTGGCGACACTCTTCATCAACTCGGGATTCATATAAAGCTTTTTCGCAAAGCGCAGATATTTTGAAACGATTGCCCGCACGGCCAGTTGCAGTGCGTAGGGCCGGATGGGCTTCTCCAGCAGATAGTTTATATCGGAGGCGATGCAGACGTTGACAATGTCCGCACTGGCCTTTCCGGTAATGATGACGGCGTCTTCGAAGGCCATAGGGTATTTGTCGGCGATGGCGTCAAGAAAGGAAAATGCGTTCTTTCCGGACAAATAAACATCAACCACAAAAATGGCCACGCCGACGTCCCGGCCAAGACAATAGCTGATGGCTTGATCGACGTCGGTGAAAGAATGGACATTGCCCCAGGTATAGAAATCCTGGATGATATCGGTAACGACTTCGCAAACACCCTTATCGTCATCGAGGACGATCACATCGAGAGTATCGGTCATTTCCCACCTCCAGATTCGAAAGCCAGAAATAGCGTAAAAGATGAAAGGTTTTTTGTCAAGGGGCTTTTAAGGGACCGAATTGCCTCCGGAAGGATGGAGTCAAGCGGGGCATTCGGCAACAGGTTGCCCACCGCTGCGGGTATTGATGATCACCGGAGAAAAGCGTTTACCCAGTAAAGGAATTCGCCAAGCAATTTTTTGCTGACAACGAAAATGTGGCCGATATCTTTCTCTATGGTTTGATTCCCCATTCCCCTCTTACCCCAGACTTCGCTTGCTACACACGAACCGGCAGGGGCAATTGGATCACGGGTGCCCCGGTAGTCAAAAATGGCAACGCCGGCTTCTTCCAGCGCATTCATATTCACCGGACTGCCGTCCAGATCGTGATTACGCGAAGGCAGGCAAAATGCGCCCTTCATCAGTTCATTACCCAGGAAAAATTTGCTTAGCCATTCATAATGAGACCTGGCGGGAAAGCGCGTCCCATGGGTCAGCCAGAAAAGAAAAGGCGCCGCGTCTTTCATGGCCTCGGCCTGGCATGCCCTTTCATAAAAGCCCATCAGCACGCTGTGCTGAACACCGGGCTGAATCTCGGTTATGCCTTGATCGATGACCTGGGGGGGGATATTTACGGAACTGAAGAGCTGCTCCATGATATAGGTATTATAATTTTTCCGGATATAGGCCCGCATCGCTCCCTGGCCGCTTTCACCGTCGTCAAATTTGACAGGGGCCGCCATCAGACAAACCTTTTTGACATCCATGAGCAGCCCCGCGCTCAATCTTTCCTCAGCCCGGCGGGCAAGATAAGGAAGGAGCAGGGCGCCGCCCATGCAATATCCGACAGCGCTGACGGGGCTGCCGGGATGCCGGCCGGTGATGAGGTCAAGACAGTGATCGTGAACCGTCTTGGCGTAGAAGTCCAGACCGAGCTGTCCGTCTTCTTTTGCCGGTTGGCCGTAATCGACCATATAAACGCCATAACCTTCCCGGAGGAGCCCCTCGATGACTGATTTGCCGCCGGCAAGGTCAAATATCTCTGGTTTGTTGATGAGGGGCGTGGAAAGATAGAGGATGTGATCAAGGGGTTTGACGCCTGCGGGCAATGGGTAGTGACGCAAGGTTACCGAATGAATCCGGGAGCCTTCTACAATCTCATAGGGAGAGTGCCCCAGTTTGCCCCGGGTTTCCCTTTCGGCATAATGTTTGGGATCGAAAGCCTCTGCCCGGTATAAATTCTCAAAGCGGCTTCTATTTTCGGAAAGATAGTCATCCAGAGTCATCAGGTCCGAACCGTCGGTATTTTTCCTCATAAAGGGCAGTGCTTTGTCTTTCAGGGGAGTTTCCGTAATCACCACGAGGAGGCATGTCAAAAGATCCTTCATCGCCCGCAGTCTCGTGAGGCCTGTTTTGGTATGAGATTTCTCCAACTTTGAAAACTCGCTGCCGAAAAACTCCAGGATCTTTTTTCCCTTTGCTGTCGTGGATAGTTGGCGGGCTTTTTCACGATCGAAACAATCATCCGTCATGACCCGTTCACAGAGATGGTGAAGCAAATAAGCGTAGTTTTTGTATATATCGCTGTCTGTGTCCCGGAACATGTCCGGTTCCTGCCGCAAGCGAACGACTAATTGGACATTTTTTTTGATCGGGTCCGTCACATAGGTCCGCAAAAGGTTCCTCTGCCACAGGGCGGCGACGGACAGGGGGCTGAAAATCGGGCTGTAACGGCATAAGTAATCGAGGAGTTCCTGATAGTGAAAAGCATTGTTCAGATACCAGCCGGACATCCTGCTCTGCCATTCGTATTCCGCAGACAGAACTTCTTTATTATCTGTATTCTCTGCTGGGGGGACGCCCAGCAGATTTAATAATTCGTTTGGATGAAGTCTTTGTTCCACCATTGCCATGGACCGCCTAAATTTACTTTTTATGTTTGCAAATAAGGTGCCAGCCAAAAAGCCTGCTGTTTGCCGGACAGGATTAGCCGCTTCGTAATGGCGTTGATATGTGAGTAATCAGCTGCGACCTATCATTCGCCTCGCCGCCGCCCCTTGTTCCCCTTTTACATGCATGATCGTTCCATTTTAATATTGACGGCAATAGCGGATTAACGTAGAAAGTCTCATATTGGGGGAGGTTATGATTGCCCCTATTTGAAAAGAACCGGTTACTTTCATTAACCAAGGATGAATCAACCATGGGAGGGAAGCTTTTATGGAAACGGAAAACAGAATAACGCCGTCGAGTCTACTGCTGCAAATGGGGGTTTCGCCTGCGGATAACCGGGAGGGAATAACAACGGCCTTTCCCTGGAAGAGCAAGCTGGGAGGCGCCCAGACCAAGGCGCTCTTCCAGTATCAGCAGTTCCTTGATTCCATAAGTAACAACTACGCGCTATTCGGGCCTTTTGCTATGGCCGCCAGCATGCAAAGCACTTTCATCAGATCCAGCCTGATAGAACCGATCAAGGCCCATGCCCGGATTGCCGTACGTTCCGGCAGAGAACCGGATATGTACCGGGATATGAACGGATGGATATATAAGAATTACAGCCGCCTGCTCTATTATCTGTGCAGCTACTTCATCACCGAAGGCAAGTTCAACCGGGAAACAGCGCACCGCGTCGCCACCACAGAGGTAGGGCACCAGAAGCTGAAGGAATTCGTCAGTGAATTCGCCCAGATGGAGCGCAGTTACAATGCCTTGGGAATGACGAGACTCAAGGCGATGAAGGAGATGCTCAAATGCATGCTTATCGTAATCACGGAGACTCCCCTCGAAGGCGAGGATATGCCTTACATGAAGAAAAATGCCGACGGAACGGACGCTATGACCATGGAGGAATATCTTGTCGAGAATCGCTTCCGTATGGAATGCCTGCATAAAGCCAATGCCTTCGATCCCAAGGAGTATTCCGAGCGGGCCACCCACGGCAAAATCGGTTTCTCCCCCTATGAGATTGTCAGGGGATCGAAGATGCATAACGCCAGGCTTCGCCATTATGCCTTGCCCAAAGGTATCAAGTCGAACGGCAACGTGCTCTATCTGTCCACTCCGCTTATCAACAAGCCGGAACTGTTCGATCTTGCCGAGGGCAAATCCGTGGTGGAGGGGATGTTGAAAGAAGGCTATACGATTTATATGGTCGATTACGGCGATTGCGGTCCCGACGACACCCATCTCGGACTTGATTATTACGGGAAGACCGTCCAGGACCGTTATCTGGAGCTCATCAAGAAAAAGAACCCCCAGGCGGAGATTTTTGTCATGGGCTACTGCATGGGCGGGACGTTGATGCTCCCTTACCTGGCCAGACGAGCGGAGGAGCGGAAAGCCCGGGGGAAGAAGATGGATGTCACCAAACTTGCCCTCATGGCATCACCATCCAAGTTTGACGACGGCGACAGCGGCCACGGGCCCATGCGTTCGTTCATTAGCCAGAATTACGACCCCTATGTTATGGGTGAACTGTTTGGTTCGGTGAATATCCCTCCACAGGTTATCGATTTCGGGATGAATGAGATTCAGCCAGGTGTCCATTACACGGTTTTGTCCGGTTTCTACAGCCGCGCCATTTACTCCCATGCCATTGAAGACTCGGCGCCCTTTCTCTTCTGGCTGACCCATGGGACTAAATTCCCGGCCCAGGCGCACCAGGATTGGATCCAGAAATTATTCATGGGCAATCAGCTTGTGAAAGGCACCTACTGCCTGCCGTCCACGAACCCGGATCTCGATGGAAAGCCAGTCAACATGGACGCCCTCCGTGAAGCCGGCGTCCGGATCTTCGACTACCGAGGCTTGAGAGACCCCATTGCGCCGGCAGGTTCCTGCGTGGCAAGCCAGCTCTGGGGACAACACCGGGATGGCAACGTGCTGGTAACGAGAGGCGGATTGAACCGGACTTTCGAAAAGAATATCGGGCATATCTTCGTCGTGAGCAAACAACTTCTTGCGGAGTACCTGCAGATCGTCTCCGATTTCCTATGCGACAAGAGCTGCGATAATGTTAATGAAAATTGAATGGGACGTTATAACTTCGATGAAATAATCCCTCGGGAAGGAACCCATTCGGTTAAGTACGATCTGAGAAATAAGATCTTCGGTACGGAAGAGGTAATCCCGCTGTGGGTTGCCGACATGGATTTCCGCACCCCCGATTTCGTCGTGGACGCCATCAGACGGCGGGCAGCGCACGAACTCTATGGCTATACTTTTATCCCGGATTCTTTTTATGAGTCCATCCAGTCCTGGATGAAACGGCGGTATGGGTGGGATATCCGCAGGGAATGGATTCTATATTGTCCGGGCGTCGTCCCGTCTCTGGTTGTGGCGCTCCTGTCCTACACCGCGCCGGGAGACGGAGTGCTTTTGCAGCCCCCCGTCTATTATCCCTTCTTTTCCGTCATTACGAATAACGGCCGGGTCATTGTCGAAAATCCGCTGGAAATCCGCAGCGGCCGCCTGTGCATGAACGAAGACCGCCTGGCGGCATGCCTGGATGAAAGGGTGAGGCTCATGTTTTTATGCAGCCCCCATAATCCCGGCGGCACGGTGTGGAAACGGGAGGAACTCGCCGGACTGGGAGAGCTCTGCCTGAAAAACAAGACCATTGTCGTTTCCGATGAAATCCATGCCGATCTCGTCTTTGGCGGCCATGAACACTGTCCGGCGGCCTCCGTTACGGATGCGCTGGCCCAAAACACCGTGACCCTCGTTTCCCCCAATAAAACCTTTAATATCGCCGGATTATCAGCATCGGTCGCAATTATTCCCAACCGGGGACTGTTTGATCGCTTTAAGCGGACCCTGGAGAATCTGCATTGGATGATTCCGAACATCTTTGCCATCACCGCTTTTGAAGCGGCTTACCGGGAGGGAGAGGTATGGCTGGAACAGTTGCTTACCTACCTGGAAGGCAACCTGAATTACACCCTTGACTTCATGGAGCGAAAAATCCCCGTGATCAAGCCGGTCAGGCCGGAAGGGACCTATCTGGTATGGCTCGACTGCCGGGAACTGGCGATGACCGCCCCGGCCCTGAGGGATTTTATGATCCGCCTGGCCCGGGTCGGTCTTAATGACGGCACCATGTTCGGAACCGGCGGCGAGGGGTTTCAGCGTCTGAATATCGCCTGTCCCCGGTCTGTTCTTAAGGAGGCATTAGCGAGAATTGCCGGGGCGGTTAGAAAAAGAAGCCGATCCGTGCCTCCGCTTTGAAGTCATAGACAGCGTAGTCCTTGATGATGGGAATGCTCACTTCCACGGAAGCGACCGTCGTTTTGTTTAGCATCCTGCCTACCATAAAATCCAGGGGAACGAACCACCGACCCTTGTCTCCAGGCCTCTCGTCGGCAAAATTGTAACGAATATCGGTGCTGGGGAACAAATTTATGAACCAGTACTCTGGCAGGTTGATAAGCACCAGCGGGGCAAACTGCAGTTCCGAAATATGGTTGCGGCTGCTGTTCCCCGCATAATCGACATTATAGCGAAAGATCATGGCCGTAAAGCTGCCCCGGCTAATTTCGTGCATGTCCATTCTGGCACCGAGGGTCGGCAAGACCGTGTACTTGCCACACCCCATCTCATCGGTGCTGGCGGTAGGAAACATGAACTGGGCGCCGGCACATTCTGAAGCTGGTATCTTACATCGATACGGGTAAGGGGCCTGGTAATATCCGTCCCGTTATTCAAAACTTCATCTGCTGAAAAGCAGATGCGGACGTTTATACTAATCAGGATAAGACATAGTAAAAATACAATCGGCAATTGTCTCATATGAATACCTCCCTTATAGCCAGCAATGAACATCATAATCATAAGAGAAATGCCATAATGGAAGCTGATGGAGGCATTCTGTTTATACGCCCGATATCTGAAGGAAAATGCGGCGCTGGCGAGGGCGGTTGTCGAAGTCGATCAGAACGAGCTGCTGCCAGGTCCCGAGAACCAGTCGCCCGCCGGTGACGGGGATGGTCACCGACGGTCCCAGGAGGGCGGACCGAACATGGGCGTAACCGTTTCCGTCACCCCAGCGGGCATCGTGGCGGTATGGTATACCGGTCGGAGCCAGTCGTTCCAAGGCATCCACGAGGTCCCGGACAACACCGCTTTCATATTCGATGGTGGTGATGCGGCAGTGGAACCGGGCACGGAGATGAGGGCCTGGCCCTCGCTTATTCCGGCCTCCCGCACTTTGGCTGCGACATCTTCGGTGATGTCGATGATGTCGGTTCCCGCCGATGTCGAGTATGTCAAAGGGTGGCTGTAAATCTTCATCCCCAAGCTTCCGGCCGGAAAGATTTCATCATCTTTTCCGCCGTCTCTGCCGTCGATAACATGGCCTCCCGGTGGGCCTCCACGTCCCCGATATCCATGACGCCGCAGGCCCGGATCAGATAGCTTTCCTCGAAACCGTACCATTTGAAGAAAGAATCATAGCGAGGAAAGACGTCGTCGAACTGCTGGTCGTCCGGCTGTCCCTGAGTGAGGATAAAAACCAGCTTTTTCCCCGGTGCCAGGCGGCTGGGATGGGGGTTGGTGACATAGTCCGAGGCGAGGAAAGAATAGGTCCGGTCAATGAAGGCCTTGAGCTGGCTGGAGACCTCACCGTAGTAAATAGGCGAAGCCATCACGAGGATATCGGCTCCGTGGACCGATTCCAGGACCTTTTCCAGATCGTCTTTAAGAATGCACTTGTCCAGCTTGGTCTTGCAGGCCATGCAGGCTTGGCAGCCCCGGTAGGTTAATTTGTTGAGCTGAATCATCTGGACCTTGGCTCCCAGCTCCTTGGCACGTTCACAAAGGCGTCTGGCCAGGGTGGAACTGTTTCCCTTCGGTCTGGGGCTTCCTAAAAGACAAACGATCTTCAAGTTGTCCATGCCTTCTCTCCTCTCTATACAGATAATAACTTTAGTATCTCTATACCAGAAGGAGCAAAAAAAATCAGCTCCGTAAAAATAACGGGGCAGCAAAAGCCTTCAAGAAGATGCATACATTTGATAATATTAGCAAATAAATATAATCGCCCCCCTTTCTTTGAAACCCCCTTGCATTTCTTGCAACAATCCATAAAATAGAGACCAAAGACTTGGAAGGAAAGGTGGCATGGCCCCCGATTCGCAGTATGAAGATCCTCGCTTTGGCGGCCTGACCGATACGGATGCCGATGTCTCCCTGGACGAGCCGGCGATGTTTAAGGTGATCCTCCACAACGATCATTACACGTCCATGGACTTTGTCGTCGAGGTCCTCATGAAAGTTTTTCAAAAATCGGCGGCGGAGGCGACAAAAATAATGCTGGATATCCATCAGCTCGGTCAGGGAATCTGCGGGATATATACCTATGATATAGCAGTGACCAAGACATCCCGGGTCCACGCCATGGCCAGAAGACGGGGTTTCCCCTTGCGGTGCAGTTACGAAAAGGCATGAATTTTGAATTGATTTATTCTGAAGCCGGGTGTAATTTTATTGTCCCGATTCAGCTTGGCAGGAGATACAGGAGTAACCAATGAAAATCAGCGAAGAACTTGATTCCATATTCAGAGCGGCCTATACGGAGGCAAAGCTCAGGTCTCACGAATACCTGACCCCCGAGCATATACTTTTTGCCGCCCTGTTTTTTGAATCTTCCGGTGATATTATCCGCGCCTGCGGGGGGGACGTAAAAAATCTTCAGACCCGGCTGGAAGATTTTTTTGCCACTAAAATGCTGAAAATGAAAAAAGAAACAGACCCGGTACAGAGCGCCAGTTTTCAGAATGTCATCGAGCGGGCGGTCTGGCATACCACCTCGGCCCAGAAGGGAGAACTCGATATCGGCGATATCCTTATCTCCATCTATGATGAGCGGGAATCTTATGCCGCCTTTTTTCTCCATCGGGAGAGCATTACGAGAATCGATCTGCTGAATTACGTTTCCCACGGCATTGCCGCGGCGCCCAGGGAAAAGCCGGGGACTGCGGAAGGGGACAAGCGGACGGCGCCGGGGGAGAAGGAAAACAAGGTTCTGGCCACCTTTACGACGGAGCTGGTGCAGAAGGCCAAAGCGGGGGAACTGGACCCCCTCATCGGCCGGGAAGACGTCATTGAAAGGACCATGCAGGTCCTCTGCCGGCGCTATAAGAATAACCCCGTCCATGTCGGGGAGGCGGGGGTTGGCAAGACGGCCATCACCGAAGGGCTGGCCCAGTTGATCGCTAATGACAAGGTTCCCAAACCCCTTAAGGGCGCCAAGATCTATTCCCTCGATATGGGGGCCCTCCTCGCGGGGACACGTTACCGGGGGGACTTTGAGGAACGGTTGAAAAAGGTGATCGCCGAACTCCAGAAGATCCAGAATGTAGTCCTTTTCATCGATGAAATCCACACTATCGTCGGCGCCGGCGCCGCCTCCGGGGGGGCAATGGATGCCTCGAATATCCTGAAGCCGGCCCTGACCTCGGGTAAGATGAAATGCATCGGCGCCACTACTTACGATGAATACCGGAAATGTATGGAAAAGGACCGGGCCCTGTCCCGCCGTTTTCAGTCCATCGATATTCCCGAGCCCTCCGTTGAGGATACGGTCACCATCCTCGCAGGTTTGAAAGACCGCTACGAGTCCTATCATCAGGTCTTCTACACGGATGAAGCCCTGCGGGCCGCCGTGGAACTTTCGGTTCGTCACATCAACGAGCGTTATCTGCCCGACAAGGCCATCGACGTTATGGATGAGGCCGGCGCCAAGACCCGTCTGTATCGGGAAGATCAGGAAGGCACCATTACGATCACCCCGGCGGATATGGAAAGGATTGTGGCGCGGATGGCGCGGATTCCAGAGAAGTCTGTTTCTTCATCGGAAAGCACCCAGCTGCGCTTCCTCGATCTCGATCTGAAAACACATATCTTTGGACAGGATCAGGCTATCGACATGGTTGTCCGGGCCATTCGCCGCTCCCGGGCCGGCTTCGGGGACAACAACAAGCCCGTTGCCTCGCTGCTCTTTGCCGGACCGACGGGAGTCGGAAAAACTGAATTGGCCAGGCAATTAGCCCTATCCATGGGAATCCCCCTTCATCGCTATGACATGTCGGAATATCAGGAGAAGCATACAGTTTCCCGTCTCGTCGGCGCTCCGCCCGGCTATGTGGGATTCGAAGAAGGGGGGTTGCTCACCGAGGCCATTCGGAAATCGCCTCATGCCGTCCTGCTCCTCGATGAGATCGAGAAGGCCCATCCGGACATCTTCAATACCCTGCTCCAGGTGATGGACTATGCCACCTTGACGGATAACAATGGCCGGAAGGCGGATTTCCGCAATGTCATCATTATCATGACCTCCAACGCCGGCGCCCGGGACATCGGCCGGGTGGAAATCGGCTTCGGTGAGCGCCGGATAAGCCGCCAGGCGGTGACCGAGGCGCTCAAGAAGATCTTCACCCCCGAATTCCGGAACCGCCTCGATGCCATGGTGACCTTTAACGGTCTGACCAGGGAGGATGTGGTCAACATTGTGAAAAAGCAGCTCCGGGAATTCCAGAAACAACTGGACGAGAAGAATATTACCCTCGATATGACCGAGGCGGCGATAGACTGGTTAGCGGACAGAGGTTATTCAGACGACTTCGGGGCCCGTCAGATTTCCCGTCTCATTCAGGAAAAGGTAAAGAATTTCTTCGTCGATGAAGTCCTGTTTGGAAGACTGGTCAAGGGTGGGCCCGTTCGTGCCGATGTGGAGAATGATCAGATCGTCCTCAATGTCCTCGATGCCCATATTCCGGCTGACTGAAGAGATTGTCTTTCCCCCGCCCCGTCTCGCTGCTGAGGGGGGGCTCCTCGCCGTCGGCGGCGACCTGGCCACGGAGCGCCTGATTCTGGCATACCAAAATGGGATCTTTCCCTGGTATGGCGAGGGGGAACCCATTCTCTGGTGGTCTCCGGACCCCCGCTTTGTCCTCTTTCCAGACAAATTGAAAGTCTCCCGCAGCATGAGGGGCCTCCTGAAGAAAAATCTCTTTACCGTGACCTTCGATACCTGTTTCCGGGAGGTAGTCGCCGCCTGTCAGGAAACGCGGAAAGGACGGGAGGAGGGGACGTGGATCACCGCCGCGATGATGGCGGCTTATATCCGTCTCCATGAACTGGGCCTGGCCCATTCCGTGGAAGCCTGGCGGGAGGGCGCCCTGGTGGGGGGACTCTATGGAGTTTCCCTGGGGAAGTGCTTTTTCGGGGAATCCATGTTTACGAAGGTCGCTAACGCCTCGAAGGCGGCCCTGATCACTCTGGTTAAGACCCTGGCGGAATATGATTTTCGACTGATTGACTGTCAGGTCTACACGGACCACCTGTACAGCCTGGGTGCCGAGATGGTTGGCAGGGGGGACTTCCTCCATCTGCTGCGGAAGGCTCTTGATTGCGAAACGCTCCGCGGCAACTGGCACTCGCTGATGGAAAAAAGGAGCCAAGACAGATCTTGTCCCCAAAGACCCCTTCCCTTTTCCCAGGCGTCATCCATGCTTGCGGGCGGCCGCCGGCGGGGATGCTCCCCCTATTTCGTCCCCCATAACAAATCATTGTCATCATAAGAAAAAAAGTTTAAAGAGAAAGATATGACGAAACCGTAAGAAGTCAGCAAGCTGGGCATAATTGACGGCATCATAGAAAGATCCGCAGGCAAGGCGCGCAAATCCTGAGGACTGAGGCGTACTTTTCGTACGCCGCAGTGGCGAAGGATGCAGCGCAACGCAGCATCCGGACTTTTTATGATGCCGTCAGGAACGACTTAGAGGAGGTGTGGGGTATGAAAAAGAAGGAGATGGATTATTTTGCCGCCCTGTATGATGTGGCGAGGGTGATCAATGCCTCCCTTGAACCGGTCCGGGTCCTGGTGATGATCGTCCAGTGCGTAGTGAAGGCTATGGACGTCAAGGCCGCAAGCATCCGGCTTCTCGATGATCGGGAAAAGAAACTGATCCTGGGGGGGGCGTGTGGCCTTTCTGAAGCTTACCTTCATAAGGGGCCGATCCTGATCGAGGAGAGCGGCATCGACAAAAAAGCGCTTAAGGGCAAGACGATCTACCTTAAAGACGCTCAGACCGATAAAGGTTTTCAGTATGGAGAAAAGGCAAAGGCGGAGGGCATCAAGTCGGTCCTTGTCGTGCCCCTGATGGTCGAGAAGAAGGCGATCGGGGTACTAAGGGTGTATAGCGACAAGATCCGGGAGTTTCATGAGAAGGAACTTCAATTCCTCCAGGCTGTGGCCGACCTGAGCGCCATCGCCATTGAAAACGCCCGCCTCCATCAGATTCTCCAGGTTCATTGTGATCTGATGACGGAACACAAGTACCGCATTGATGATAATTAAGGGAGGTGCCACGATGATTCGCCTTGGTATCAACGGTTTTGGAAGAATTGGACGACAGGTGCTCAGGGCCGTCCTGGAGAGATACCCCCATACCCTGCAGGTCGCTGCCATTAACGATCTCTTCGATGTGGAGACCAACGCCCACCTCTTCAAATATGACACGAATTACGGCCGTTTTCCCGGCGACATGGTTGTGAAAAAGGATACCTTTGTCATCAACGGCCAGCCCGTCAAGAACTTCGCCGTTCGCGACCCGGCGTCAATTCCCTGGGATGACGAGGGAGTGGATATCGTGATCGAGGGCACCGGGCTCTTTCTCACCGGCCCCAAGGCTTCGGCTCATCTCCAGGCGGGGGCAAAGAAAGTGATCATTACCGCTCCTGCCAAAGAGGAAGACATCACCATCGTCATGGGGGTCAATCACAAGCAGTATTCTCCCCAGAAGCATCACATCATCTCCAATGCCTCCTGTACAACCAACTGCCTCGCCCCGCCGGTGCTGGTTATCCACCAGGTATTCGGAATCGAGAAGGGGATGATGACGACGATCCATTCCTATACGAACGATCAGCGGATCCTCGATATGGCCCATAAGGACCTCCGCCGGGCCCGGGCGGCGGGCCAGAATATCATTCCCACGACGACCGGGGCGGCAAAGGCCCTGTCCTTAGTCATTCCCGAGCTGACCGGACGTTTTGACGGCTATTCCCTCCGCGTTCCCACGCCTACCGTGTCCATCGTCGATTTCACGGCGGAATTGAAAATGAAGACCACCACGGATTACCTCCGTAAGGTCCTGATCATGGCGGCGCGAAAATCCATGAAAGGGATCATGTCCTGCGAGGAGGATCGCCTCGTTTCGATGGATTTCAAGGGGAATGAGCATTCCTCGATTATCGATCTGGAATTTACGCAGGTCCTCCACGAAAATATGGCCAAGGTTGTGGCCTGGTATGACAATGAATGGGGATATTCGTGCCGGGTGGCCGACCTTGCAAATTATATTGCCCAAAAAGGATTTTGACAAGGCATGAGCGTTCACATTCTGGTTATTGATGACGACGAAGTCGCCTGCGAGTTTCTCCAGGAGGCCCTGATCCGGGAAGGGTATGACGTTCATTACTATATATCGGCAAAGGCTGCCCTTGCGGAAGATCTGTCCCGGTTTGATCTCCTCATGTCGGATATCCGGATGCCCGGGATGGATGGTCTGGAGTTTCTCAAGCGGGTCCATGAGAAGTGGCCCGATCTGCCGGTGATCCTCATGACGGCCTACGGGTCTCTGGAGACGACCATGGACGCCTTGCGCCTCGGGGCGTGGGATTATATCAGCAAGCCCTTTTCCCCCGAGGCGATCCGGGGGATGGTGAAAAAGGTTCTCGATGTGCGGGAGCTGCGCCAGCGGCGCGGCCGGGGCGCCCACAAGGTCAAGGAGGATCACCAGTTTATCGGCTCCTCGGCGACGATGGTGGACTTTTACAAGCAGGTCGCCCGCGTGGCCGATGCCGAGGCCAGCGTCCTGATCGAAGGGGAGAGCGGCACGGGCAAAGAGCTTACCGCCCGCTCCCTGCATCAGTTAAGCATCCGCCGGGACAAATCTTTCGTGGTTGTTCACTGCGGCGCCATTCCCGATACCCTGCTGGAGTCGGAATTGTTCGGATACGAGAAGGGGGCTTTCACCGGCGCCGATCACTCCCATCAGGGTCTTATCGAATCCGCCCAGGACGGAACCATTCTCCTCGATGAGATCACGGAAATGTCCACGGGGCTGCAGGCAAAATTGTTACGGTTTATGCAGGATGGAGAGGTGCGGCACCTGGGAGGGCATACGGTGCGTCACGTATCCGTCCGGGTGGTGGCGGCGGCTAACAAGGACATCGATGAAGAAATCAAGAAAGGCTGCTTCCGGTCCGACCTCCTCTACCGTTTTGTCGTGCGCCTCCACATCCCCCCTCTGCGGGAGCATAAGGAGGACCTCCCCCAGCTCGTGGAATCCCTCCTGAAGAAACTGGGATACCCTACGGTCCGTATTTCCGATGAGGCCATGGAGCTTTTCCTGGCCTATGACTGGCCGGGAAACGTTCGGGAGTTGCAGAACGTCATCCAGCAGACCCTGCTTTTGTCTCCTTATGGACTGATCCTCCCGGAGTATCTGCCGGTCCGGTTTCAGAAGAAAAAAGAAAGAGAAAAAACCGATCTGTCTCCCCTGGAGGAGGCGGAACGGGATCAGGTCCTCCAGTGCCTGAAAGACGTCATCTGGAATCAGACCCGCGCCGCCCAGGCCCTGGGTATCGACCGTAAGACCCTGCGCACGAAGATCCAGCGTTACGGGTTATTCAAGGGGGCGGGGTCGGAATTTACGCCCTGAAAGACCCATCCCCACCCCGGCCCTCCCCTTGAAGGGGAGGGTGTTAAGGAGAGCTGCATCGCAGTGCCCATCTCCATTTTCTGTTGCCTATTGACTTCTTTCTACCTACTGCTTGCCCGTTGCCTGATCATACACCGGCAGATAAAGGCTGACCGTGGTTCCCTCTCCCGGTTGTCCTTTGATCTCCATATGCCCGGAATGAATCTTTATGATATCCCGGACAATCGCCAATCCCAGTCCTCTCAATCCCTCTTCGGTATGGGTGGTGAAGAAAGGCTCGCAGATACTGGCCATAAGCTCCGGAGGTATCCCCGGTCCGTTATCGCCGATGGAAATGGCGATTCTCTGATTCACGGTATCCAAGGTGGCGAAGACGGTAATGACGCCTTTATCGTTTCCGGAAAGGGCTTCGGTGGCATTTTGAATGAGGTTCAGCAAGGCGGTCTGAATCCGGTAGCGGTCAACATGGAGGAGGGGGAGATCCGGGGGCGCCTGAACCTGAATTGCGATGTTCATGTTCTGGATCATGGGTTCCACAAGCGGCAGGGTTTCGTTCAGCAGTTCCTCTACGGTTGTGGCCTCGAAGTGGGGTTCCGGAGGCCTGGTCACCCGCCGGATGTTCTGAATAACCGTGTGGAGCCGCTGTGTTTGCTGAACGATGAGTTCCAGCTTGCGGCTGACATCGGCAGGCCAATGCTCTCTTTCGAGGAGGAGCCTGGCGAGGCCGGCAATGGAATGGAGGGGCGTTCCCATATCGTGAGCCAGGGTGGCGGTCAGATAACCCATGGCGGTGAGTTGCTGGAGCTGATTTACCTGGTTCTGTAGCTGGACGACCTTGAGGGTCTCTTCCTGAACACGATTCTCCAGATGTTCCGTCAATTCCAGATTGCGCCCCAAAACCTGTTCGATTTCCCCGGCCATATCATCGAAATGGGCGGCCAGATGCCCCAGTTCGTCCTGCCTCTTGAGGTGGATGCGATGCTTGTATTTCCCTTCCTGAAATTCATCAATCGTTTTGGTAATGGTTCGGAGCGACCTGCCGATCAGCCAGTCGTAACTGACAAAAAGGACGATGAAAATTATCAGCAACAGGCCGACGCTGCTGTAGAGGAGCATTATCTTCGCCCGGCCCAGGATTTCCGTCCGCGTCTGGGAGAAGCTGATCATTCCCACCACATGGATGCTCTTGTCCCGTTCGGAAATATCGGGAAAGAGCAATCCCAGGGCGGGACCGGCCTCGGTGTTGATGCTCAGATACTGCGGTTTCATCGTTTCTATCGCTGCCGCGACGGTGTTATCCGGCCAGTCGTAGGCGATGCGGCCCGCACCGGCGACAAATTCGACCGCTCCCTTTTCGACGGCGAAAAGATCGATGCGCGCCAGACGGGGATCGGTCTGGACATGATCTTTCAAGGTCATGTCCAGGGCGGACAGACCGCGGCGGGTCGGGAAATACTCATAATAGGTGCTCACCGTATCGGCAAGTTCATCAAGACGCCTGGCCTGCTGTTCGACGAGGAGGTTGTCGAAGACCTGCAGTTGCACCCATCCCCAGGCAGCCATGGTCATGGCAATGGCCAGGACGGTAACAAGCATCAGACGGGTACGGATAGTCATGGAAAGCACCTCATGGTTTGTCACATTAATTTCATGACAAAAACCCTTAGCACAGCCCAGCGGCGCTGCAAGCTATTTTTGTATTCCATGACCACGGAATTAGCGTAGCAAAAGGATGCAGCGCGACAGTAATCCCTGGCTTTAATGTAAATATTATTTGACGGCCGGGCCGGCGGGGATGTTGACGGCAGTCTTTGCGCCGTTGGGGGGAGTGACCTTTTTCTTCGTCACCTTGGTGATCCGTTTGGCGATGTTTTGATTATCCTTTGCAATATAGCTTACCCCCACTTCATCGCCTACCTTTATTTTGTCCAGGGGTCTAACCAGGGAAAAATCCATGGTTTCTACCGTGCCTTTGACATTCCTTTCGATCTTTACCGCCTCGGGTGAGATTTCAATGACCTTCCCTGTAGCCCGCATGCGTGTTTCCCGGGGGGGCGTCTTTTGGGGAGCAGGTTTTATAGGCACGGTTTTCACCGTCGTCGATTTTCCCGCATAGGGATCGGGCGGATCGACTGCGAAGGACGCTGTTGTGCAAATGAAGACTACACAAAAGAAAACCGCCAGCCAACTCTTCACCCGGACCTCCCATAAATATTTGTCCTGAAATAATGCAAATATTACGCCATGATGGTATCTGTTCCGGATGTCATGTGTGTCAACATGCCGAAAACAAATGCTTAATAGGTTCATCTCCTTTAGAGGCCGCCACTGATTAACCGGTGGTGAAAGGTGAATTAATACCCAAGGAATGAGGAATTTTTCATCATGTCCTTGACCGGGCCGTCAAATTCGTGTTAGCCGTCAGGCAAATTATTCTTGTCAGGGAAGGATTGGTCTTTGGAACAAAAAACCTTTAAATATTACGATATGATCATGGCCCTTTTCGTTACGGTCCTGATTATGAGCAATATCTTGTCTTCGGCGAAGATTGTCGATTGGGGAATTTCGCTATTCGGCATTCCCCTGGCCTTCGATGCGGGAACAATTTTGTTTCCCGTCAGTTACATCTTTGGCGATATCCTCACGGAAGTCTATGGCTATCAACGTTCCCGGCGGGTGATCTGGATGGGATTTGCCTGCCTGATCCTCTCCAGCCTGCTGCTGCACGTCGTGAAAATCATGCCGGGGGAGGCGCTCTGGGAAAAGACGGCAGGACAGGCGGCCTATAACGCCATTCTGTCGGGAATGACCTCCGGCGGGATTGTCATGGCGAGCCTGCTGGGCTACTGGCTGGGTGAGTTTTCCAATTCTTACGTACTGGCTAAGATGAAGATCCTTACCCGGGGGCGCTGGTTGTGGACCCGGACCGTGGGGAGCACCCTGGTCGGCGAAGGGATTGATACCCTTGTTTTTGTTGCCGTTGCCGTCCTCTTCGGCGTTTTCCCGGCGGCCCTTTTCATTACCCTGGCACTGACGAATTACCTTTTCAAGGTCGGTGTCGAAGTGCTTATGACCCCGGTCACCTACGCCGCCGTAAGTGCCCTCAAGCGAGTAGAGCGTGAAGATTACTATGACCGGGGGACGAACTTCAATCCTTTCCGGATCTCCCAGGCCTAACCAAAGTCAATCCATGACCCATTCCTTTCTTGAGGCACCGCAAGGGAGGATGCTTCCCTATATCTCGCCGGCCAGGATTCCCGAAGCGGTCCGCGTGCCGAAGGCCAGGCGCTTGATGTTCCGGATGCCCGCCGCCGCCATCATTTCCCGGATTTCTCCTTCCCCGTAGGATCGCCCCCCTTCCGTCCCCACGAGCATATTCAGGGAGAAGAGGGCCGGCTGGAGAGGGCTGTCCAGGGTATCGTCCAGGATGAATTCATGGATGAGGATCATCCCGCCCGGTGCGAGGCTCCGGGCCGCCTTGGCGATCATGGCCCGGCAGACCTCCGGCTCCTCCCCGTGCAGGATCTGGGAGAGCCAGGCCGTGTCATAGGGCCCCCCGAAATCGTCGCGGACAAAGTCTCCCCCGATAAATTCAATGCGGTCCGAAAGGCCGAAGCGGCGGATCGTCTCCTCCGCCAGGGGCCGCGTCGTGGGCAGGTCAAAGACGGTGGCGCGGAGCCCCGGGTTTTTCTGACAGAGGTGGATCGCGTAAGTCCCCGGTCCTCCACCCAGGTCCAGGAGACGGCTGCGCCCGGAGAGGTCCACTGCCTCGGCCACCAGGGGGCCGAGGATGCTGGCAATGGTGAACATCCCCATGAGGAAGTTTGCCCGGACCGTTTCGTTATCCACGGCCGCTGAGATCCGCTGCGGCCGCCCTGTTCTTACGGCCGCGGCCAGACGGTTCCATGAGTCCACAAGGTTATGATGGTGCATGATGAGGTGCCCGAGATAGCGGGGCGATTTCCCGGAAAGGAGGGTGAGGCTTTCCTCCGTATTGGCATAACCATGGCCGTCCCGCCGCAGGAGACCCATGGCCGTGATGGCGTTCAGCAGCAAGGGGACGCCTCTGTCACTGCCGCCGATGATCCGGCCTATTTCTTCCGCTGTTAGGGTCTCCCGGTCGATTACCGTAAAGATCTCCAGCTCAACCGCAGCCTGAAGGGCGCAGCTCTTCCAGTAGGCCCCGGACATTTCCAGGATCGTCTCTGCCGTAATCTTCATGAAATCGCCTCCTTGTTATGTTGATCGCAAAAAAGTATAGGGAAAACGGCCTTGTATGTCAAAGGAATATATTAGCGCTTGCCTGAACGAAAGACATGGCATCGTCGTTTCGTTCAATACATTGAAAGATTCTTTCAAAAGTCGGGGACAAATTAATCCATTATTGCTCTTTCCCCTAGCTTAACAAAAATTAATATCTTTTGTAATCAATAAGTTGAAATATTATTTAGGGGATAAGCAAAATATGGCACGCATTTTTCATTAAGATAAGTCAAACGAAAGCAAATAAATAAAAAGATAAATAAAAACATAGAGGAGGACACAGATCATGAAAAAGACATTAGGAACGATGGTAGCGGCGATGGTGGTTGTTCTTTTAACCGGGACATTTGCATTGGCAGAATACTCGGCAGCCGGTGTGGCTAACTTCCCTTACTTCCAGCTTGGTTGCCTCATTGTGGGCGGGATGGTCATCATCTCCCTGAAGCACAAGTATGAGAAGATGTACACGGGTGAGGTTGCCGGGGTTTTCGCCCTCTATACCGTCCTGATTGCCCTGTTCACCAATCCGGTCATTTCGGCGATCAAGAATATGGTCGGCTAAGACCGAAGACATCCCTTACAAAAACCCCCTGACGAACCGCGTTCGTCAGGGGGTTTTTGTTTTGCCCCGCAGTTAAAGGTAGGGCCCCCGCAAAATCCAGGCATACATACTTTGCTGCCGGCGGCATTCAGCTAAGCAAATTAGGGATATAAATATTGACATGCCGGTTGTTGTATGAAAAAAAGTACACATAAAAAACTGAAAGGGAATGAATTATGAAAAAAAGAATTTTAGTATTGTCCGTGATGCTCGTGCTTATGGCAACATTGGCTATTGCCGCAGATTACTCGAAGGATATCATCGGCAATTGGACCTATGAGTTCAAGGGCCAGCAGGCAGCCGTAGAACACAAAGCCGACGGCGCCTTCACCCTGGTTATGGGGACAACCACGGTAAAGGGTACGTACACGGTAAAGGGAAACAGCCTGACCCTCATTACGGACGGCAAAAAAACGCCCTATACCATCCAGTCCTATGACGGCAAAAAGATGACGATGAAACGGGACAAGGACAGCCGCGTCATCGTATATGTAAAGAAATAGCCCTTTCCGATGATCAAGGGAAGCAAATTGCGGAAAGCGGACCACCCGATTGATGATATCTTTATTGATCGCTGGTCGCCGCGGGCCATGTCGGGCGAGGAAATTCCCGAAGCGGAGCTCATGTCCCTCTTTGAGGCGGCAAGATGGGCGCCTTCATCCAACAACAATCAACCGTTGCGCATCCTGTATGGGAGACGCAATACGAAACACTGGCCCCTGTTCTTCAACCTCCTTGCCGATTCTAATCGGATCTGGGCCGGGCAGGCTTCGGCGCTCCTCGTCATGGTTTCGAAAAACACCTTTGACAACGGAAAGCCGTCACGGACCCACTCCTATGACGCCGGTGCGGCCTGGGAGAACCTGGCCCTCCAGGGTAGTCTCAGGGGTTACGTCGTCCACGGCATGCAGGGCTTCGATTATGAACTTGCCCGGTCTTCCCTGAACATCCCCGATGGCTTCACCGTTGAGGCCATGGCGGCCATTGGCCTGCCCGGCAATAAAGAAGACCTGCCCGATTACCTCCGGGAGCGTGAAGTACCGAACGAGAGACGAAAACTCGCGGAAACGGTTTTCGAAGGCCCCTGGGCGGCGCCTGTTTTATAAATGACGTCGATTTTTTTACTAAGGCATTAAAGATCACGGGCAGGAATGCCGATATAAAGATCAAAAGGAACGGTCTGCGGTGTTCGTTAATCGTTCGTGGCGGTAGGGAATCCAACACATAAAAAACTACAGGGTCTTGTGGTGATGATCACCCGGTGAAGACCAAAAGTATGGAAATGTGATTCCAGTCCATGACAAAACGGCATAGGTGGATTTCGTTACTTCCCCCGGCGGAACCTGATTCCTCCGGGGGGATTTGGTTCTATTTCATTCAGTCACGAAGAATTCACCGCAGGAGGTTATGGGCATGGAAGCGACTACTTATTCAGAATACACTATCCCGGAAAGAATTCTCTTTTATGCCGTGAAAATGATCTTCTGGCCCTTCGAAAGCCTGACCAAAAAATGTCTTGATCTGATCAGCAAAATCGACGAAGACTGCTTTGTTTAGGACCGCGGGAATACCGTAAAAGAAATGAAAATACCCTACTATCAGGTTGATGTCTTTACCGATCATATCTTCAAGGGCAATCCCGCCGGCGTCTGCCTGCTGCCATCCGGGTGGCCCGACGCCGAACTCATGCAGCAGATAGCCTTCGAGAATAACCTGTCGGAGACGGCCTTTGTCGTTCGCCGGGGTGACGCTTTCGAACTCCGCTGGTTCACTCCCACGGTGGAGGTAGATCTGTGCGGCCACGCGACCGTCGCTCCCGCCCACGTTCTCTTCAAAGAAACGGGCCTGGATGGGGACCTGATCGAATTCAAAACCAAAAGCAGCGGGATTGTGGGTGTGGAAAGGAAGGGGGACAGGTTGATTCTGGACTTTCCCTCCCGTCCGCCCGTTGCATGCGAGACGCCGGCGGAGCTGGAGAGCACCCTGGGGAAGAAACCCGCCGAGATCTGGCGTTCCCGGGACTATTTGCTTGTCTTTGCTGATGAAGAAGACATCCGCAATATGAAACCGGATTTCGTGCGGATGCTGAACTGGGATTGTCTGGGGGTGATCGTTACGGCGCCGGGGAAGACCGCCGACTTTGTGTCCCGTTTCTTTGCCCCCCGGGCGGGGGTCAATGAAGACCCGGTGACGGGGTCGTCCCATTCCACCCTGATTCCCTACTGGGCCAAGCGCCTGAAGAAGACGGATCTTCATTCCCGGCAACTCTCGGCGCGGGGAGGGGAACTGTTCTGCCAGGACGCAGGAGAGCGCGTGAAGATCGGCGGCAAGGCGGTTACCTATTCCCGAGGTGAGATCAGCATCTAGAAGCTGGCCCAAGAAATATATTTGTCCGGTGGCCGCGATTCGATCAGCAAAATCTCCCATTGACATCTCCATTCATATGTGCTTGATTTCTAACCGCTTCAATATCAACCCCGAAAATCGTTAAGTTCCAGCCATAGTTGACATACAGATACCGTAACAACAGGGAATGCAGATGAAATGCAGCCAATGTTTTAAAACGGATCGACTCGCCACCTTTAACCCTGATTCCATATCGCTTCCAAGCAGAAGGAGGACAAAATGAGAATAGGCACGACAGTGTCGGCATTGGCTGTTGTCATTTGCGTCGCATTGTTTGGTCAGTCTGCGGTTGCAGATGTAACGATTCAATACAACGATTACAGCGGCTCTCCAACCATAGGGCGCGGCAACGGGACTTCTACGGATCCAAACAATCCTGGTTACGGTGCCATGCGGATATTTATTGAGAAGGTTATCGATTACACCGATGAGCACGGGCCGGATGCATTACCCGTCGGGCAGAAGGTCGTCTTCCAGCGAAACCAGAGTATCGGGCGCGCGGTAAGTGCTCTCAGGGCCGGAGTGCAATTTGCAAACGCAAATGCCCAACCGCAGCCGGCCGTGTCAGATCCCAGTTGGGGTTTTATTTATAATTCGGTCCCCTTTGGGATCAATTTCCGGCAGATGCTTGGATTTCTTTACGATGCGAAGCTCGATGGATTCGGGGGGAACGGCCTCGAATTGGCGCAGGCGATCCTGGATAAACGCGGGGGAACTCAAATCGTCTTCCCCGTCGTGGGAAGCACCATGCAGGGCTCGGGTTATTTCCCAAAACCCATTGGCAAACCGGACTGCAACGCCGGAGACACGGATTGTCAAAACCAGGGCGGTGGGATCGGCCTGGCCGGTCTTTGCACGTCGGGCTGGAGAATTCGCTATCTGGCTCCGCCGCAGGATATCGTGGACCGTGCATGTGACCTATTGGTGAAAAGAGGTGTCATACCCGCCAAAACTCTCAAGTTCTATCCGCCCGTAGGAGGCCAGTCTGTCCTGTTGCCCATGCAACGAGCAACTATTCAGGGGTTCGAATACGTCACGCCCTTTGACGACCTTGTCGATTTCTTTCCAGTAAAGGATGCGACTCCCGCCAATCCTCGCGGCAACCCCGATACGGGCAATCTGAATTGCGGTCCCGTGCTTGCTTTCCCTGTTCCATCCGGTACCAAAGAGAACTGCTCGCAAAATATCGGCCAGACTGGCGCGCGATATGCCCATCATCCCTCCTGGCATCAACCGTTCCTGTTATCGTGGCTGCATGTTGATAAGACCGCCTGGAACAGCTTGAACGCCGCCCAGAGAGCGGCTGTACTAAGAGCAGCCAAAGACTCCGTGATCGGGTCCTACAATGCGACCGAGTCGGTTCAGTGCAAAAAGCTGAAAGCCATGCTTGATTTCAATAAAGGCGTCAACCAGCGAAACCTGGACGGCACGCTGCGATTGATCGCCGACAAACCTGTCAGTGCCAAAATCACTATCGCCAGGTGGCCGGAAGATGCATTAAAGGTTCTTCTCGAAGCCAGAGATGATTATTTGGCATTTCTCGCAGGACCCGATAAGCCGAACCAAAAGACTGACGCACAGAAAGACTTTTCCGCCATACTGAAAGCGGTCAAACAATATGCCGCACGGATAGGTGCAACCAATTTTGATCCGGGCAGATTTCCTGCAAAAACGGGCCTGGTCAAAGGCGAGGATTGCAATCTGGTGAAAGACTAGCAATCAATCGGAGGGGGCGACGTTTGATCTGTTGCTCATGGCATTGCGATATGGAAAAGATCAGGAAAATACGTAAGGTTATCAAGAGCACCCCCACCATTGAAGGGGCGGGTGTCCACTTGGCGCGGGCATTTGCCGAGGCAACCACATATGATCCCTTCCTCCTTCTCGACGATTTTCGTTCCGCCGATCCACGGTATTACCTCAAGGGATTCCCCTGGCATCCCCATCGCGGCATTGAGACGATCACCTACGTGATTCAGGGAAGGGTCGAACATGGGGACTCTATGGGGAACATAGGCGTGATCGCCTCCGGAGATGTCCAATGGATGACCGCCGGCAATGGCATCATCCATCAGGAAATGCCGAAAGGGGATGAAGAAGGCCGGATGGGGGGATTCCAGTTATGGGCCAATCTCCCGGCCGCTCACAAGATGATGAATCCGCGCTATCGTGACGTGAAGAGCAACCAGATACCGGAAGTCTCCATGGGTGGCGGCGTAACGATCAAGGTCATTTGCGGTGAGATCAAGGGGACCCGCGGGCCTGTCCGGGACATCGTAATCGATCCGGAATATCTTGATATTACCGTGTCTCGGAGGACGGAGTTTGTTCATCCGACCAAATGTGGCCACACGGTCTTTGCCTACATTATCGGGGGCAAGGCATGGTTCGACGAACAAAAGGACCCCCTCCTCGGCAATGAAAGTCTGGTCCTTTTCCATGACGGAGAACACATAGTGATTTCTACCGAAGATGATCCGGTTCGTTTTCTCCTCATATCAGGCAAACCCATTGGTGAACCTGTTGCATGGCGAGGCCCTATCGTGATGAACACCGAGCAGGAGTTACGAACCGCCTTCGAAGAGTATAACAATGGGACATTTATCAAGCACCGGCAGGGGTAATCCATAGAAAGGAAATGTTTTATCGGTTGTCCGGCCCGCCGGGATTTCGCTCAACTCGCCGTTAGGCGCATAATAAAAAATATAGATATTTTGTGAAGGAATAGACATGGATACCAACCTTGAAACAATAAAGTTGCTTACGGAAATCAAAGATGGGCTTAAAAACAGCGGCACATCAGTCATCGTTGTCGCCACCATAGCGGCAGCAGCAGCAATTATTGGATCACTTGTAAGTAGCTTGATGCAATATATGAATACCAAACTTAATGCAACAAACGAGAAAGAAAGGCAGCTTACTGACATTCAAGTTGAGTTGATCGCTAAGCAAAGACAAGAATGGATGGACTCGATTCGTAACATTGCGGCAGAATTAATTGCAGACGTGTTCCTGCTTTACAATGAAGCGCACCTTGGAAAATTGCAAAACAATGAACGTCAAGCGTTGCTTACACGAGTTGTTAAGAACACTTCTTATATCGATTTGAAGCTGAATTTGAAAAAAGATAAGCAAAAGCGGGTGAGCGAAACACTTAATGCTATAAAGACCGAGGCAAACGCGTATTTAGATAGCGGCGGTCTCAGTCGATCTTCGAAAATCATATCACTCGTTTCGGAATTCAAGGATGCACTGCGAGATGTTTTTGAAGAGACTTGGCAACGGATTAAGAAAATTGATATTTAGGCCTATGAGCGAACGGGGAGATAGGGAACAGATTGTTCTGGGTAGATGGGTAACACATTTATATGAAAGCCTAACCAGGTCAATCCAGCCGATCGCTACGCTCCGGCTGATTTCTATGTTCGGCAACGATAATTGCAGCATAGAAAAGGAGACAGAAAATAATGGAAACACAGGGCTCCCAATTTAGCTCTCTACAATGCAAACATTGCGGCAACGAGATAGCGGCAGGAATGAACTTTTGTGGCAATTGTGGACAGGCAATTCCCGCAGAATCCTCTCCAAAAACAAGTGCTCCGGTTAATTTAGGTGAACAAGTAAAAACTAAAGCCGTAAAAACATCGAAAATTGTTCTAGGTATCATTCTTGGACTGATCATCTTCGCCATTGCTTTCAAAATTATATTTTTCTTGGTTGCAGTAATTGGCGCATTGGGTCTCGGAGCTATAGGTATTCATGTTTCTGAAAATCCAGGAGCACACAATGACCTTGAATCTTTTGCCAATATCCTTGGTTTTATAGGTGGGGCATATCTGTTTTACAAAATTTATAAAAGAGTTACTTGATCCACGAAGAAGTAAATTGGCAAGGTTCTATTTAATAATTGCCGAACCAGGCAATACAGACGATCGCTATGCTCCGGCTAATTTTTTCGTTATCCGCAAAAATAATGAAAAACGAAAACGCAGAAAAAAGATTTGAAGAATACCGCGAGAATCTTAAAGCGGAAATTATCCGGCTGAGCAGTTTCATGAAACTTTATCGCAGATTACACGAGAGACAAGCGGATAGGCTCGCTGTAATGAATATTGCTCAATGCTTTTTTACAACTACAAAGGATTCTCTGTTTTCGGTTATTATTCTTTGGGTTGATAAATTGCTGATACAAAAATCTGGGCGTGGATTTTGGAATTTTTTAGCTTTTATCGAGAAGAACAGGAAAATATTTGACATATCAGAACTGCAAAAAAGACGGGATTTCCCTGATGGTCATTGGGCGTTAGAACGTGATCCTATCACTTTTGATACGATTGAGGTAGATCGCGCCAAAATAATGAATCTAAAATCGTTAAAATCATTTAAAAAGCGGCGTGATAAATTTCATGCACATTTTGATAAAGAGTATTTCTTTGATCGTAAAAGAATTCGCCAAGATGCACCTTTAAAATGGGATGACATGGATGAGGTTTTTGAACTGATGGGCGGAATATTAAACAAGTACTCATCCGCATATGATGGAAATATATACCACTTGGTTCCAACGAATGTTCACGATGTAGACCGGATTCTGGATGCTTTACACAAATCTGCTTCAAGATAAACAGATAACATTTTTCTGCACCTGACAGGTGTTTCGCTTCGCTCGCACTATCAGGTGAGAAAGCCGTTAGGAATGCAAAAGGGTAATCACTGATGAGCACAATACTATCCACAAAAGAGTTGGCGAGAGAACTTGCAGGAGGGGATTCATACATACGAACCATGAATGGAGAAGTGAAGGGCCTCGCACTCCGCTTGGATTTGAACCCAGAGGCCCCCGAAATTGTTGTTGTAGGAACTGGCCCAAGAATAGTTCAAAATGCGAATCTGCTGCTCAATTGCAACAGGGCTGTGCCCGCCTACGTTAAGCGAGGCACAAACAAATGGGAATACATGGGAAACTATCAGGCCACGGCTTATCGGCGAGATGAATTAACTATCGAACGTTTTCGGCATCAAAGAACGCGTGGCAAGGTAGACGGTATCCTGTTCTTGGAGCCCTCTGAGAGTGTAGCGGTCGAAGTTCGAGGAGGAGGGTTCCCGGACCCACAAACGAGAAAAGAAATAGAGATTGCTGCTGTTTCTTTTGTAGTTAAGGAATTTGAATCAAATGGTTACGCGGTGGATGACCGCCAGCGGGAGAATTGTGGCTACGACTTCCTGGCAACTTCATCGACGGAAACGTTATGGGTGGAGGTGAAGGGCACGGACGCTCTGGAACGACGCTTTTTCATTACAAGAAACGAGCGCAGTGTGGCTATGAATGACCAGTGGCGGTTGGCGCTCGTCACTATGGCCAGAAGTAGCCCGAAGCTTGAAGTAATGACAGGAGAAGAGATGGAACGGACATTTGATTTCGATTCGCTTGTGTGGGAATGCAAAGAAACTATTTCCTATCGCAAGTAAGTCAACTCGGAACGGCAACTCCCTGAGCTTCATTGCCATCCGGTTACGCTCGTGTTGGGCACAAACAACTTGACATGCGGACCGATTATGGTTCGATATTCGAACCGGAGGTAAGATGCAATGAATATTATAGACGATATAAGGCCAGTCACTTATCTAAAATCGAAAGCCGCAGATTTACTCAACCAAATAAATGAAACGCATCGGCCTGTGATTATCACCCAAAATGGTGAGCCACGGGCTGTACTGCAAGATCCTGAGAGTTATGAAAATATGCGCAATGCAATCGGCATGTTGAAACTTATTTCACAGGGGGAAACTGATATTCGACATGGCCGGACTAAACCGCAGGAAAGTATGTTCAAGGAAATCGAAGGCGAATTAAAAGCAAGGCTTAAATGAACAAGAAATACAAGGTTGAGTGAGCGGCGGTTGCAGAAGTTGATTTAAAGCAGATAATCGACTACGTCGCCATTGATAGTCCAGGCAATGCTTTGCAAATACTTGAGAAAATAAGGCAAAAAGCGTCTGGCCTTTATACGCTTCCCGAACGTGGTCGGATTATTCCTGAACTTCGTGGTCAAGGGATAAACATCTACCGAGAATTAATTGTAAGTCCTTGGCGAATTGTCTATAGAATATCCGAGACAACCGTCTATATTTTATCGGTCATCGATTCAAGGCAAAATGTCGAAGATATCCTGCTGAATAGATTGTTAGAATAATGTCCAGCAGGCCAATCCACCGGTCCCTGAAAGGAAAGGTAAGGAAAAATCAATTGAATAACAATGATGAACTGTGATATTTTAAATTATAGGAATGAAGGTGCTTCACAAAATAAATGTATCCAATATGTCCTTGGAAGAGAGGTTGTTGTCATGGAAATTCATGAGCTTGTGGTTGAAATGAAACTTCTCGAACGTCGGATGACTCTTTTTGAGGAAAAATATGGCATCCTCAGCGAAGACTTTTATGAGGCGCTGACGACAGGTAAACTCGAGCGTTACGACGAATACGATGAATCGAGGAGCGATTTCAGCCGCTGGAAAGGTATTTACGAGACATGGCAACGACGCAAGCAGGCTTACAGAGAAGATCTTCGCAAGCGTGAAATCAGCGATACGCTGCGTGTGCAACCTGCCTATTAAGAATGGATATTTTCTCCGTTTCCCCATCACAAACATGTCCCGCCTGATATAAAACGCCATCGAATTCCCGCGCCCGGACTGAGTTTCAGCCGGCCGAACCTACCAGTTATCATCGAAGAGATCTTGACGATAAAATCGTAGGTTATCATGTAGCTCCAGGGGCCGTTTCTTGTGTTTATCTGACAGTGAAGTAAAAATGATACTGCCTGCAATTGGAGTTATTTCGTCGTGATAATCCAGACGCCCTGCCAGTCGGAAGGCGGATGCTCGATGAGTTCATTGCATTTGAGGACATAGGCGTTCGCCGCGGCATCCTCCTTGGCAAGAGCGGAAAACAAGGCCTGTGCGTGGTCAAAATCGCCTTGGTAGAAAAGGGCAAGGGCTTCCGAAAAGCGGGCCATTGCTGCTTGTTTCGGTGCATCGATGGCTTCCGGCAGGCGCGGTTCATAAACCACCACGGGTTCGCGGCGGCCGACAACGGCGACCCGGGAAATTTCCCGGACCGGGAAGGCGCCTGCCATCTGTTCCATCGTGGTTTGTGAAATCAGGGTATAGAGGCCGAACTGTTTGTTGATTCCTTCCAGGCGCGCCGCCAGATTTACGGCGTCGCCAATCATCGTGTAATCAAACCGGGAGTGAGAACCCATGTTGCCAACCACCGCGTGGCCGGTATTGACACCAATACGCATTTTCAAATCTTTGCCAAGTCGCTTGTGAAAATCAGGGCGCATTTGCGCAAGCCTGGCCTGACAGCGTAACGCGGATCGCACACAGCGGGCGGCATGGTCCGGTTGCTCAAGCGGCGCGTTCCAGAAAGCGATAATTGCGTCGCCTTCGAATTTATCTACGGTGCCGCCTTCCTCATGAATGATGTCGGTCATGGCCGTCAGGTAATCATTCAACAGATTCGTGAGTTCTTCCGGCTCAAGTCCTTCAGAGATCCCCGTAAAACCTTCCAGGTCCGAGAAAAAGATGGAGAGCATGCGCCGTTCGCCGCCCAGTTTCAGTCGTTCGGGGTGCATAATGATTTGTTCGATAACAGCGGGGCTCAAATACTGCTTGAAGGCGTTTTTTATAAACATCTTCTGACGTCCCTCGGTGGTGTAATAAATAAGACCCGCGCTGAAAAGCGTAACGACAACCCCAGTCTCCTGAACCACCAGCGGCAGCCAGAATCCCAGCCGGTAAGCAATTAAACAAAGGATTGCGGGGGCGCAGATAAATAAAATATAGACGAGGACGCTCCTCGAAATGCCGGATGCCCAGGATGTCGCCATCCCGGCCAAAATGGCAATGAACAGAGTCAAGACAATCACCAGGGCGGTGGGAACAGGCCGGATGAAATCATTGGCCAACAGGTTGTCGAGCATTGTGGCGGAAATTTCTACACCGGAATAGACACCGGAAACAGGGGTGGGACGAAGATCAAAGAGGCCGGGGGCGGAAAAGCCGAACAGGACGTAGGCGTCTTTAAAGTCCTCCAGGTTATCGATCACGGGTTTTTCCCCGCGCTGAAGGCGTAGTTCGCTCTGGATGACCGCCGCGGCGTTGTACGCCTTGAAGACTCCCGAGGGACCGCGGAAATTGAGAATCGCCTTTCCTGAGGAATCGACGGGGATTTCCCTCTCTCCCAGCAGAAAGCGTCCCGGGTAGATTCTTAAAGGCGTCCCCGGTTGGGCGGTCAGATAACTCGCCAGGGCGAGGGATGGTAAAACCTTACCGTCAAAAACCTCAAACAACGTCGCCCGGCGATAGACGTTGTCGGAATCGGGGTTTAGATGCACATTGGCGATGACCCCGGCGGCGCCCGCTATTTCCGCCACGGGAAAGGATGCCCGGGGAAATGCGTCATGGCCCGTTGCCTCCAGCCAAGGGTCGAGTCCCTGAATATTGAATGCCGGTGCAGGCGCGAAAGAAGGCCATTTTTTTTCGCTGCCCGCCGTCCGGCTGAGAAAGGCGGCCCCCACAAAATGTTTAAAGCCGAGGATCTCAGCGGCCAAAGCCTGATCGTCCGCCACGCCGTATTTGGAGGGTTCCGTAAAAAGCACGTCAAAAGCCAGGGCGCGGACATTGGTGCGCTGGCAGAACTGGATGATCGTGCCGTAAACTTCGCGCGGCCAGGGCCAGGACAGACCGTTTTCATCTTTGGCCCAGTCCAGGCTGTTCTGGTCGAGGAGGATCAGGCGGATCTTCTGGGTGGCGGGCGATGGCTTGGCCATGATATTGACTCGCCAGTCCCACGTCTTCGCCTCCCAGCGATCGAGCCAGCCGGGGAAGAAAAAAAGAAAAGCGACAAGGGCGCCGGCAATACCCGCCGCCAGCCCCTGCACAAGTTTCGACTTGCCGCCCCGGAGTATTTTTTTAAAATCCATTCCCCTGATCTTATCGGAGGTCTACCGCATTGGTAAATCTCTTTGTACGGACGGCGGGCGTCTCGCCGCCGGTAAACGAAATTCCGCTTTTCTTTAATTCGGCAATCCGGTTTTGTGGTGAAGGATGGGTCTTGGCAAAATCCGTTCCGCCGGGCTTTAATTGTTTGTCCATGACACCAAGCATCTCTGTCAGCGCGCCGGGATTGTAACCCGTCCGCCGGAGAATGACGACCGCCGCCGCATCGGCCTGATATTCATAAGTACGGGAATAGCCGTTTTTGATCATGGTATTGGTAATGTCGGAAATCACGCCGCCAAAGGACTGCGTCAGTTGGGAGACTTGCTGTGATCCGAATGATTTCGCGCCCTCCTGCGCTAAAATGGTCAGCGCTTCCGTCGTGCGCGCCTTTTCGATGGCTCGCATGCCGTGCCTTAACTGGATGTGGCCGATTTCATGAGCCACAACGGCAGCCAGTGCGTCTTCCGTCCGGCAGCAGCGGATCAGCCCGCGGGTAATAAAAACATGACCGCCCGGCGTGGCAAACGCATTGATGTCATCGGAGTCGAGCACCAGAAAATGATAACCGCCGAACAGCTCCGGCATGTCCGACGCTTGCGCCAGGGTCTGACCCAGGACATTGAGGTATGAGTTGGCCTTTGTATTTGCCAACCCCTGATATTTTACAAGCACCGTGGCGCCGACGGAGCGACCGATGTAGTATTCCTGCTCCGGAGTAAAATCCTCCAGGCTTTTCGATACGGCCCGGGTGCTTTTGCTGATCGAGTCTCCCTGCGACCTGCTGATCGTACCGCTTTGCACAGCCACCTCCGTGGCCACGTTTGTCATCGTTTCAACCGTTGCGCAACTGATCAAAAGAAGCAATATCAGAAATATTATTCCTGCCCGCCAAGTGAGTTTGTTCATGGCTTGCCTCCTTCATTACCCCGCGCCAGTTGACCGGAGCTGACAAAATCTTCCATCTGTTTCGGAGACACGGTGAAGGCCTCCATCCGGTTGATCCAGTCATAATCAATATTTTTGTTGTTTTTGCGGTACTGGGCTTCCACCTCATCGCTGAACCCCTTGCCCGCCAGCGCAATCTCATCCCGGGAAACGGAAGTTGCCACATTGCTCTGTCCGGCTTTCAGAACTATCCGTTTATTCGTCAGGGCCGAGTTGTGCATCCATCCCTGATATTTACCGTTGGCGAGGGATACTTTTTTCCAATCCCCTTGCTCTGCGAATACCGCCACCCGGTCACTATAGGATGCTTTGGCCACAACTTTACCCAGATGCGACGGCGTGGCCCGCAAATAACTTTCTTTGACCTGAACACTCATAACTTTCTGAGCGTCTGCGGTCGCATTCAGCAACAAGATGCTCAAAAGCGTGAGGCATATCATTATAAATTTGTAACGAAACATTTTACCCCCTTTCAATCACCAATCATCCCGATGTCCAAACGATTTCCGATAAGGCATTGTTTTTCCATGGATAGCATAAAACAAGAAGGTCTTGTCCGTCAACGATAAACTGACATTTATAAACCGTTATCCTACAATATTAAGGTTCACTATTATCAGGCAAGGTTCGACGGGGTTTCGGTTGAACAGTCGGAAGATATCCGCATAACCTACTTTCAACCAAACAGGAATAGTGTTGTTACCGATGTGTTTTGTCATGTTGGTCTCGGATATTCTGGGGGTGATCGTTTTTTTAAGCATTATTTGTCCTCTCCGGTGCCATTCTGGTATTGCCTGGCAATCAATATCCGTCTGTCAACATCTTGTGAAAAACCATAGATTCTCGTGGTGGATGCTGCGATCTTTTTGGGCGGATTCGGTAAAAAAGATTTCGTTTATCTCTTCAGGACGAAAGTCTTCATAAAAATCAGGCAGCGATGTGATCCGGTCTATTGATTCTTCAGTCTGCCCCTTGCTTCTTCTCGGGTTATTCATCGGGTAGTTTCTCCTACCACGATTCATACATCATGCAGCAATGAAAAGCCATGACCCACATCAAAACATACATCTTTACCATTGGCAGCGGGCAAAGAAAATGGGGCAGAGCCCCGACCGGTTCATGGTTTCCATGTGTGCCTACGCCTTTGCGGCGAGTGAAGAAAACGCCGCCGGCCATATCGTCGTCACCCCGCCTACCTGATCGCCGCCGGGGGCATCCCGGAGTGGCACGTCGTCGGCCTCGACAAGGCCGTTAAGGCCATGATTCTCACAGGCCATGACATGTCCGCGAAATATAAGGAGACCTCCGAAGGGGGCCTTGCGCAGTGCTGTTAGCAAAGGGGAGGTAAAATGAGCGGCAAGGCATCGACCATTCAGATCCTGAGCATCGGTTTTCTCATCGTCGGCAACCTTATCGGCGCGGGGGTCCTTGCCCTGCCCATCAATACCGTTCTGTCAGGCTTCCTGCCGCCCCTGGCGATCTCCATCCTCTATCCCGATCTCTTCCTGAAGGCCATCGACATCGCCGGCGGTTTCGGCATCGTGACGCTATTCGGTATCCTGCCCAGCATCATCGCCTTGAAGAAGGCCAGGAACGGCCGGGAACGCGTCCTCGGCGTGATGATGCTCCTGTTGTTCGGCGTATTTTTTCTCTTCGAGACCGCTCAAGAGCTGGGCTTCCTCAAGATTGACCCGAGTGCGGAATACTGGAATGTAAAATAATGGATATGTCCATAAGCGGACGCCCTTTATGCTCAAAAGCTACTGGCCGTTCATCGGCCTTGTGGCCGCTGTAACACTCAACCTGAATCTGCTCGTAATCCATAGAAGCTTTCCCTGACATGATCTTGGCACTTCATCAGACAAATGCCGATGAATGAATGCTCTTCAATCTACAAAATATCCATCCCCAATCCCACCTTTTATTCATCCCTCGAATAAAGTGCTTGACTCCGAACAGAAATAAGTGATGTTGTCGATTGATAATATATGTATCCCGCCTATCATGATATGGCGGAATGAATACGGAAATCGAGAGATTAAGCACTCTCGATGTTTATTATTTATCTCAATGACATAATATAGGGCATAGTCAAAGTTTTGAACTATTGGGAAGTGTTACATAAGACCATAATAATTTCGGTCCCAGATAGGATCATTGATGGAAAAAGAAAAAAAGTTCTGGTTTTTAAGGCTCAGTTACAGAATATGGATACCTATTTCATGGGAGGGGTGGCTCGCAACTTTCGTCCTGGCGTTAGCACTGTTTTTGATCCGGACACAAAGTGGTATATCCGATCAGGAAACATTTAGTCTTGCTAAGCATTGGCCAATACTATTGGAGCTTACTATTACTGTTATTGCATTCTTTTTGCTTTCTCACGGACACGTAAAGAAACGAAACTGACCTTCTTGGTTGCTGGATGTTGCGGCTATTCTTCGTGTCTTTGTAATGAAAACGATTTGAAATGCGAACCAATTGCTTCACTGGATTCTTCTCCGTCGCGCCAGTGATCATGCCGATTCGGTGACAATATATGGTGAAATTGAGTGATATGGGGTTCGACCAATGGTTTCAAGCGCATGTCAGTGACTCGCATCAAGAGGGTCGGAGCCTTGCGCGCATATCGGCAGTTGACCGCGGTGCATACCTTGTCAGAAATCAGACCACGGAAGTCCCGGCTGAACTCGCCGGGAAGTTCTATTTCCGGGTAGAATCCCCTGTTGATCTGCCCTGTGTCGGCGATTGGGTAACCGTCCAATATCATAGCAACGACACTGCCGCAATTATTTACGAGGTGTTGCCGAGAAAGACCTTTCTACGCCGCAAATCCGCCGGTGAAAAGGTGGATTTCCAGATGATTGCCGCCAACATTGACAGCGCTTTCATTGTCCAGTCGTGCCACTTTGACTTTAATGTGCGGAGGCTGGATCGGTACTTGGTGATGGCAGCAGACGGGGGCGTTGAACCAATTGTTGTTCTCACCAAAACGGACTTGATCACCCCCGAAGAACTGGAACAGAAGCTTGCCGCCATCGGGGCGAACACCATTACAGCCAGAGTCCTGGCTCTCAGCAATATCACGGGCAGCGGATTTGACGAATTCCAACAGGTGTTAGTCTCAGGAAGAACATATTGCCTGCTCGGCTCATCGGGGGTCGGCAAGACAACACTCATCAACCGTCTGATCGGGCAGGACGCCTTTGACACAAAGGCCGTTAGTGGAACGGGAGAAGGCACCCATACGACTGCGCGCCGCCAGCTTATTGTTCTTAATCAAGGTTCCATGTTGGTTGATACGCCTGGAATGAGAGAGCTGGGCCTTCTCGGTGTAGGCGAAGGGGTCAACCAAGGTTTTCAAGAGATCTTCCGGCTTTCTCTGGATTGTCGATATCCGAATTGTGGCCACACGCAGGAACCCGGCTGTGCAGTCCGGGCCGCAGTCACAAGCGGTGTATTGAATGAAGATCGCTATTCCAGCTACATGAAACTCAAGAAGGAGTCGGAGTTCCACGAGCTGTCCTACTTAGACAAGCGGAAGAAGGACAAAGCATTCGGACGTTTCATCAAATCTGCAAAGAAGCAAATGAAGGTCTGAAATGGGCACCGAACCAACTTGATGCAGCCGTCTCTTTACATTCGCGGCTGATTTTTCGTTACTCTCTTTAAACCCGTAAACATCCCTAAATTAAACGAAGACTTATTCAGTTGCCGTCAGTTTTCCTTTGACATACGAGATTACCTTGCCTTATACTCCCGCCGTCGAAAAGAGAATTCATATCAATAAGATGTCTTGAGTCGCTCCTAGCATTTACGACATAATTGCGGCAGTTGTTAAAAAAATTGTCAGTCTATAAATCCTTGGGGAGGGTGAGCTATGATCAGAACGACAAGCGCAAGTTACAGCATCTTGATGCGTATTGAGTTGAGCAACAAGCCGGGGATGCTGGGAAAGGTTGTCTCCGCCATCGGTAAGGCCGGGGGGAACTTGGGAGCGGTCGATATCGTCGGGTTTAGAGACAGTCGCATCATCAGAGACATCGTCGTCAGCACCGCCGATCACGACATGATGCAAAAGATCCTCGACGTGGTGAAGCGGATAAACGGAGTAACCGTCATCGATATTGCCGACCGCACCTTTCTGGCCCACGTGGGGGGAAAGATAGAGATCAAGAGCAAGATCCCCTTAAACAGCCGCGACGATCTCGCCATGGCTTACACGCCCGGCGTCGCCCGCATCTGCGAAGCCATCCATGAAGACCCGGAGCGGGCGTACGATCTGACGATAAAAAAGAACACCATTGCCATTGTCAGCGACGGCACCGCCGTGCTGGGACTGGGCGACATCGGGCCGAAGGCCGCCATGCCCGTAATGGAAGGGAAGGCGCTCCTCTTTAAGAACTTCGGCGGCGTTGACGCCTTCCCCATCTGCCTGGACACCAAAGTCCCCGACGAAATTATCGAAACGGTGCGAAGAATCGCCCCCGGATTCGGAGGCATAAATCTGGAGGATATCTCCGCCCCCCGCTGTTTCGAGGTCGAGAATCGCCTCAAGGAAATCCTGGAGATCCCCGTTTTCCATGATGACCAGCATGGCACGGCGGTGGTGATTTTGGCGGGGCTCCTCAACGCCCTGAAAGTTACCGGTAAGGATATCAAGGATATCCTGGTGGTTGTGAACGGCCTCGGCGCGGCCGGGATTGCGGCCATAAATCTTTTGCGGGCGGCGGGAGCCACGCGCTTTATCGGCTGCGACCGCAAGGGCATTTTGTACCGGGGCCGGAAGGAAAACATGAATCCCGTCAAAGAAAAGGTCGCCGCGGAAACCAACCACGAACTGATCAAAGGCGATGTGTTCCGCGCCCTCAAAGGCGCCGATTTGTTCCTCGGTGTTTCGGAAGGCAATCTTCTCCATGCAAAAGATGTAAAAAAGATGGCGAAAGACCCAATCATCTTTGCCATGGCCAATCCGACGCCGGAGATCATGCCGGAAGAGGCGCAGCGGCATGTGCGGATCATGGCCACCGGCAGATCGGATTATCCCAACCAGATCAATAATGTTCTCTGTTTCCCCGGACTGTTCCGGGGCGTTCTGGACTGCCATGCCCGGGTGATAAACAGGGAAATGCTGCTCGCTGCCGCCCATGCTATCGCCGGCAGCGTCGAGCCGGAGTGCCTGATGGAAGACTACATCATCCCGAGTGTCTTCAATCTGAAGGTTCAGGAAAACGTGGCCGCCGCGGTGCGGGAAACTGCCGTCAAGACAGGTGTGGCCAGAGAGATGCACGAATTCTCGCTGTTCTGAGGATACTTATGAAACTGGCAAAGATATCGCCGTCGCAAAAGATATTCATCGGCATGGCAGTCGGCTTGCTGATCGGTTTGTTCCTTCCTGCTTTCGCGGCCAACCTTGAACCTCTCAGCGTAATTTTTATCCGCCTGGTCAAGACCATTGTCGTTCCCATAATCTTCGCCTCCCTGGTGGTCGGCATCGCCGGACACGGCGATATCAAGGCCGTCGGCAGGATGGGGCTCAAGGCGATTGTCTATTTTGAGGTCATAACGACCTTCGCCCTGGGCATCGGCCTGCTGTCGGTCAATCTGTTAAGGCCGGGAGACGGGGTGAATATCGGCGGCGGGCGGGATACGGTGGTTGCCGGAAAGGCACACAGCTTTTCGGAGCTCCTGGTGCACATGTTTCCGGAAAATTTCTTTGAATCGGCGGCTAAAGGCGACCTTCTGCAGGTTGTGGTGTTCACGGTGATCTTTGCGATTGCCCTGATCATGATCGGGGAGAAGAAAAAGCCGATCATCGATTTCTGCGAGTCCCTCACGGAAACCATGTTCAAATACACGGCAATTATCATGCGCTTCGCCCCCATCGGCGTGGGAGCGGCGCTGGCGTTCATCGTCGGCAGCAAGGGCATCTCCGTAGTGGTTCATCTGCTGGCCATGATCATGTCCTTTTTCCTCGCCCTGGTGGTCTTCGTGATCGCGATCCTGATTCCCGTGATGCTCATCTGCAGGATTCCCGTCCTAAAGTTCTTCGCCGCCGTCAAAGAGGCGGCGATCATCGCCTTTTCGACGACCAGTTCCGAGGCCGCCCTGCCCAAGGCGATGGAGGCCATGGAGGCCTTCGGCGTCCCGCGCCGCATCGTCTCATTTGTAATTCCCATCGGCTATAGCTTCAATCTCGATGGGACGACGTTATATCTGCCCCTGGCTGCCGTGTTTGTGGCCCAGGCCTCGGGAATCGAGCTGAGCATCGGCCAGCAACTGTTCATGGGGGTGACGATCATGCTGGCCAGCAAGGGCGTGGCGGGAATATCGCGGGGCTCCATCGTTATCCTGGCCGGTCTGCTGCCGACCTTCGGACTGCCCCTCTCGGCCGTAGCGGTGCTTCTTGCTATTGACGCCATCGCCGATATGGGGCGGACAACGGTGAACGTGATCGGTAACTGTCTCGCTTCGGTAGTTGTTACGAAATGGGAGGGCTTGCCGTTAAAACCGGTTGAAATTGCTGAAAAGGAGATGACATGACGGAGAAAAACTTTCGCATCGAACACGATCTTTTGGGAGAACGGGAAATTCCCGCCTCCTGTTACTATGGAGTGCAAACCCTGCGGGCGGTCGAAAACTTTCGGATCAGCGGCATAAAGCTTGGCCAGTACCGGTTCATGGTGCAGTCGTTGGCCTACATAAAAAAGGCCGCCGCCCGGGCCAACGCCAAACTGGGACTGCTGCCCGAAGAAATCGCCAAGGCGATAACGCAGGCCTGCGAAGACGTGATCGCCGGAAAATACGACGATCAGTTTGTTGTTGATATGATCCAGGGCGGAGCGGGGACATCTTCGAACATGAACGCCAATGAGGTGATCGCCAATGTGGCCCTCGAAAAGCTCGGCTACGAAAAAGGGCGCTACGACATCATCCATCCGAATAATCATGTCAACATGTGCCAGTCAACCAACGACGTCTATCCGACGGCGATTCGCCTGGCCCTGATCTTCAAAATCAGAGATCTCCTGGAATCGATGCAGTATCTCTACGACGCCATCGAGGATAAATCCATCGAGTTTAGGGATGTCATCAAGATGGGCAGAACCCAGTTGCAGGACGCCGTTCCCATGAGCCTGCGGCAGGAATTTTCGGCTTTCGCCGTGATGGTGGGGGAAGACATCGAGCGGGTGAAAGAAACCAAGAGGTTATTGCGGGAGATAAATCTGGGGGCGACGGCCATCGGTACGGGGTTGAACGCCCATCCGGAGTATTCTCCCCTGGCGGTTCTCAATCTGCGTAAATTTACGGGCATCGAAGTGGAGGCGTCGGTCAATCTCGTGGAAGCCACGCAGGACACGGGTGTTTATGTCCAACTGTCCGGGGTATTGAAGCGGGTAGCGGTTAAACTGTCCAAAATATGCAATGACCTGCGTCTGCTCTCGTCGGGGCCGCGGTGCGGCTTCAATGAGATTCATCTCCCCGCCATGGCCCCCGGTTCGACGATCATGCCCGGAAAGGTAAATCCCGTCATCCCGGAAGTGGTGAATCAGGTAGCCTATCACGTCATCGGCAATGACATAACCGTAACCTTCGCCGCCGAAGCGGGACAGCTTCAGTTGAACGCGATGGAACCTGTCATCGCCTTCAGTCTCTTCAATTCCATCACTTATTTAAATAATGCCTGCCTCACCCTGGCGGATCGCTGCATTAAAGGGATTACGGCCAACCGGGATCAGTGCCGCCTCAATATTGAAAGGAGTATCGGGCTGGTTACGGCCCTCAATCCCTATATCGGATACGAGAAGGCCTCGGAGGTCGCTCACGAGGCGCTGGAGACGGGCAAGTCGGTCTGTGAGCTGGTCCTTGAAAAAGGCTACCTGTCGAAGGGCGATCTGGATAACATCCTGTCGCCGGAACACATGATCAAACCGCATTATTTCCAGGGGGGATAAAGGAAGGCAATGAAGAAGAGGCTTTTCCCCCGCTTGGCGCTGGCGGCGTTGATTTTAGGGATCGTGCTGACCGCTGGGTGCGCCGGCAGGGACGGCGCCGATCAATCCCTGGAGATAGCCAGGTTAAGGGGGTATTTCGTGGTCGGCCTCGACGACGCCTTCCCTCCCATGGGTTTTCGCAAGCAGGCCGACGACAAGACCGTCCGTTATGCGATCAATCTGGACAAGAAAGCGGTGGAAAAGATTGCCGCCACCGGCGAACTGGTCGGGTTCGATATCGATTTGGCCAGAAAGGCGGCGGAAAAGCTGGGGCTGAAGGTCATTTTTAAACCCGTGGCCTGGGATGGCATAATTGCAAGCCTCAATGCGGGGGATATCGATATGATCTGGAACGGCCTTTCCATCACGCCGGAACGGAAAGAGCAGCTCATTTTCTCCCGGCCCTATCTCGACAATCGCCAGATAATTGTCGTCAAAAGCGGCTCAGGGATCGGCGGCAAGGCCGACCTCAAAGGGAAAAGAGTCGGCCTGCAACTTGGCTCAACAAGCGACACGGCCCTCCATGCCGACCGGTCGATTGCCCTGCAAATCGGGGAACTCAAACGATACCCCGACAATCTCTCGGCAATGCGCGCTTTGGAGACGGGGCGCCTCGACGCCGTCATCGTAGACGAGGTTGCCGGACGCTACCATAGTGCCCGGAAACCGGGCGTTTTCGCCATTCTCGTCGATAGCTTCGGGAATGAACTATACGCCGTCGGCTTTCGCAAAAACGCAACATCGTTACGCAACGCCATTGACAAGGTCCTCGCGGAAATGAAGCAGGACGGAAGCGCCGATTTGATCGCAAAAAAGTGGTTCGGTGAGGCAATCATAAGGAAGTAGTTTACTCAATTATCCATAAATGAAAAACGAAAGGAGCAATCATGGAAGCAAGAAAAAAGTTGGAAGGATTTGGCAGGCGCTCACTTTATTTTATTGTTTTGTTCATGGTGTTATTATGCATGAGTCTTGTCGGGTGCAAAAAAGGTTGTGCAGATTATGAAAAGGAATTGAATCGTTACGCTGATGGATCTGCGCCGATCGACGATCCTGCCAAAGTGCTGAAAGATTGCAAAAGTATTCTTGATAAATGTCCAAATCTGTACGTACCATTTGAAGTTATGGGAGACATAGATGCAAAAAACAAAAAATTTACGGAAGCTATCCAAAATTACGCAAAGGTTTCGCCAAAGAACCAAAATATTGAGAGAGTGGCGGGCAAGATTGCAAAGGCAATTGAAGCTTTGGCAAAGGCAAATGAGACCTTGTTCGGATCGATCCATACAATGCCGCTTTCCAAATATGCCGAGCTTGACCAGTCCATAAGGGTGACATGGTGCGAAAGCTTAATGGCTCATGGACAGAGGAGTGGAGGACCGTTGGAGGTGATATATTCTATAACACCGCAGCAGCTTGATGATGAGCTAATACGTCTTGCTGCCAAAGAACCGGCGCGGAATACCAGAGAAACTGCCGCGTCACAAGTTATGGAACACATGACGATAAGAAAACGATAGCGCAGATGATAGCCGGAAGAGAAAAAGGGATCAGGTCCAGTTTCACCTCCCCTGTCTCTGCCGGTGTGCCAGCATAACTTATCATTATGTAATAATTGTGTAAATTACGAAAACCTTTCCCGTTTTTTAGTCTTGAAAAACCGGGCATGGGAATAGAAAATTTCATCTGACGGTGAAGGAGACCGTATCGAGGATGTGTCCGTCTTTATCCAGGATGGACAACCGGTGGTCGCCCCGCTCCGGCTTCCAGAGCGGTTGCCGGGACAGCGCCGGGAGGCGCTGCTGATTCAGGCGCCACTCGTGAACCGCCTCACCCGGCTGGGCGAGGAAGGAAATCATCTGGTTTGCTTCGGGAATGTCCGGGTCCAGGGCAACGATCATGCCGCCGGCGGGATAAACGATCCGTGGTTGTTCGTGAACGGTATGGACGATGACGGGCGCGGCCGGTTCCGTGCCGGCGATGAACCATTCCCGGCGCGGCGTCTCGCCCGTATCCCGGAAGCGGACGGCAGCGGCCGTAACGCCGGGGGGCGGCTGCGGGGCGACGGAGCCGCGCCGCCGGTGCAGGTAATTCATGATGTCGTGCCAGACGGGGGCGGCCCCGGTCACGCCGGAGACATTCCACATGGGTTCCCCGGAAAAGTTCCCCATCCAGACCCCGACGGTATATGCTGCGGAGGAGCCGATGCACCAGTTGTCCCGCATATCCTTGCTGGTCCCTGTCTTCACGGCAGTCCAGAAGCGCGTGGCCAGGACATTTTCCATCCCGAAAGTAGTGTTCCGCGCCTCCCGGTCCGCGATGATCGTCGCAATAATGAAGGCCCCCTTTCTGTCCATGACCTGCCTTGTTTCCGTGCCTTGACTCCGGGGGACAAGGGTCGGTTCGCTCCATTTGCCGGCGTTGGCGAGGGTCCGGTAGGCGTTGACCAGTTCCGCGAGGGAAATATCGACGGACCCCAGGGCGACGGCATATCCGTAGTAGTCGGGATCTTTCTGGATGCTCGCCATCCCCAGGCCCCGGAGCCGCTCCACAAAGGCGTCGCCTCCCAGCATCAGGAGGGTCCGGACGGCGGGGACATTCAGGGACGAGGCAAGGGCGGTGCGGACCGTCACGGCGCCCTGGAACTCCTTGCTGTAGTTTTCCGGGACATAAAGGCCGGTGGGGGTGGGGATTTGCAGGGGCGTATCTTCAACGACGGAGGCGGCGGTGAGGATCTTCTTTTCGATGGCGAGTTCGTAGAGAAAGGGTTTCAGGACCGAACCGGCCTGCCGGAGGGCCCGGACGCCGTCCACGTGGGGGGCCGACGCGGTGACGCCGCTGTTTCCCGCATAGGCGAGGATCTCGCCGCTTAAGTTATCCACGACGAGGACGGCGCCGTCGCGGACGTTGCGGTCCCTGCTGTCGGCGAGGCGGCGGTTCAGGACGGTCAATACGAATTCCTGGAGGGGCCGGTCGAGGGTCGAGACGACCTGCACCCCCGGCTCTTTCAGGAGCATTCCGGCTGCGTGGGGGGCGAGGGCGAGCCCGGGGGCGATGCGGTAAGGACGGCCGATCCGTTCATAGACCAGGGCCTTGATTTCCCCGGGCGAGGTCGTCGCCGCAAGGGATTGACCCAGGCGCTCCGCCCGCCGGGCAATCCTGTCGAGGGACTGGTTGGTTGAGGGTATCAGGGCGGCCAGAATGAGGGCCTCCGCTTCGGTCAATCCGCCCGGGTCTTTGTCGAAGAGGCCCCGGGACGCGGCGGCGACGCCCTGCAATTCCCCCCGGAAAGAGATGAGATTCAGATAGGCCTCAAGGATCTCTTCCTTTTTCCAGCTTGCTTCGAGCCGATGGGCGGCCTTCATTTGCCGCCACTTTTCTTTTAAGGTCTTTTTCGGCGGCCGGACCTTTTCCCCTGCGGCAAGTTTTCTTACGAGCTGCATGGTGATCGTGCTTGCCCCGCGGGGCGGACCCGACCGGAGGCGATTCATAAAAGCGCCGCCCAGGGCCTGCCAGTCCACGCCGTGATGGAGGTAAAAGCGCCGGTCTTCCGCCTGGATTACCGCCTTGATCAAGGCGGGCGATACCTGGGCCAGGGGGACCCATTCCAGACGTCGCCCCCGGGGGTCCAGCCGGAGTTCATGGAGGGGGTCGCCGTGGCGGTCCAGGAGGAGCGCTTCGGACCGGCAATAGCCGTCCTTGACGCCGGCAAAGGTGGGCGGGGGCGGGCCAGGGGTATAAAAGTCGAGAATGGCGTAAACACCAGGTATTGCGAGGGCAAGAATGGCTGTAATTGCGAAAATGAGTCTATTTTTAAGCATAGGGGATATCAATGCCGATAGCGACTCTTCACAGGAAAACCAAGGCACTTAGAAAAGCCTGTTTAAAGAGATTTCGGGAAGCGTTATTTATCACTGATGCCGAGTTGGTTTCTAATAAGATCGCAAAGACTTTCCTTAATTTCAGCATGACGTGGAACAGGGGATTTTCTCCCATTTTTGGGATTCATATAGATGTCGTGCCTTCCACCATGCCGTTTCAGATGGCAGCCGGTTTTCACCAGTTCGCGAATGAAGTCAATTCGCTTAAAATATCCAGGCCGATCTCTTTTTGATAGACAGGAGCATGTATATGGGGAAGAATCACCGTATCGTCTTCCATCATTAATCGGTATGCGTCCTTGACGTTTTCTTCAAGGTCCTCCAACGTCTCGCCTTGGCTGAAAACACCCGGCACCTCTTTGAGTTTGCCGACAAACCAGTCATCATCTTTCCAGTATTCAAGTGTAAATTTTCTCATCTTGCACCTCTCATCTTCTTATCTGTTATATTAACACATTGTTGACAGGTTTTCAAAATACATAGTCAGGGTAACTAAGGCTGTATTTTGCCCGTCACCGTCAGGGGGCGGACCGGGGTTTCTCCGCACATCTCCGGGGCGTAGAGGGCTTCCAGCCGGGAGGGGGGCATCTGGAAAACCCCTTCGTTGTTGAGGCGGAGGGTGTATTCGGTGGACCATTTCCCCTTGGGAACGTACTCGTAATAGACCCGGAAGGCCTCCTGGGAACGCTCGGTGAAGGCCTCCTGGGCGTACCCCCGGGTTTTCTCCCCCGCCGAGAGGAGCAGCGAATCCCCTCCCAATCCCGTCCGCAGGATGCTTGCCCCCGCCGGGATGGGATCGTTGATGACGACCCAGGTCATGTCGGACTGGGCCTCCATGTCCAGGCGGACCCGGACGATGTCGCCGACATTGAATTTGGCAGCACTGCCCTTGTTTTCAGCGGAGACATGCGCCGTATCGGCATCGTCTCCAAGTTTAGTGACAGTTCTCGTCACCTGGAAACCGCTGGAAAATGGTTTCGTAAGGCGGAAGGCCGCCGTCGCCCCAATGGTCGCCCAGGGGGCGCCGGGGCCATTGTGGCTTACCTTTAAGGTTTCCTTGCCTGCGGGCCAGGTGAAGGCCAGCGTCCCCCCGGTGGGGGCTTGCTGCCATTCCAGGGAGCGGGTCTTGCCGTTTAGCGCCGCCTGCGTGGTTCCTCCGACAGGAGTCTTTTCGTACCGGGCGGAGAATTTGTCCATGGCCAGGATTCCCCAGGCGTTGGCCGTGGTGGTGTCCCAGTGTCCCCGCCGCATCCGGCCCAGGGCGCCGGCGGTGAGGCGGGGCAGGTTGTCGCGCCATCCCTCCAGGTTCATCAGGGTGAGGAGGGAGCGCACGGCGTTGCCGTCGGGGGACGCCATAAGCCACCAGAGCCGGTCCATCCCCTCTGTCGAGAAGGTCATGCGGGTTCCCTGGAGATTCATGCGGGCCCGGAGGATCTGTTGGCCTTCCTTGAGTCTCTCTTCTCCCTGGGGAATGTCCGGCACCCGCTGGAGGATGTTGATCCAGTCGAGAAGGGCCGACGTCGGCCAGAGATTCGGATCGATGGGGATGGAGGCGAGCATTTTTGCATCCGCCTGTCCGTAACTGCTCAGGGCTTCCAGGGCGGAGAGTTTGCGGATGGCGAGATCCGCAGTGGGGAGAGCGCCGTAGCGGATCACCTTCCCCTCGACGAACTGTCGCAGTCCGGCGGTCATCCGTTCCCGCAGATAATCGGGGATTCCGTAACCGGCCTCGGCGGCGACGGCAAGGACGTAAGCCGTCAGGACGTCGCTTCCCTGTCTCATGACGGGGAAAAACTTCACCAAGCCGTTGTTGTCGAGATACGAGGGGAGCTGGATCATCGTCGCCTGCCACAGGGTCTTGTCTTTCAGGGCGATAGCCCGGGAGACCTTTTGCTCCAGGCAGGTGTAGGCGTAATGGTCCATGTAGTCCCGGACGCCGGTGAGGGAAGCTGCCAGGACCGGCTTGACCTGGACGCTGATCCCGCCGCGTCCGGCCTCGGCGTCCGCCGGTTTCTCGATGGGAACCGTTACGGGGGTGCGGACCTGAGTGAGGACGGCCTGGACCGTCCGGACCGGGACCGCGGGGACAACCTTCTGGGTCACTCTCAGGCGATCGCCGGCGCCGCTGCCGCCCTGCTCCTTGACCGTAGCCTCGTATTCCAGCCCGGTGGCGTCGGGGGGGACGGTAATCCACCAGGCAAGCTCCCGGGCGGCCCCGGGGGGAAGCATCTCCCGGCGCGGTTCTTGTTCCTGAGCCTTCCCGGCGCTGCGGACGGTCAGGCGCCCTGCGACGTTCATGTCATGGTCGGAGGCGTTCCGGACGGTAAAGACGGCCCGGAAGCGATCCCCTTCCCGGACCAACGCAGGCAGGCCGGAGAGGATCATCAGGTCCTGGGTGGTCCGGACGTCCGCCTCCCCCGTTCCGAAGAGGCCCGTTCCCGCCGTTGCGACGGCGACAATACGGAATCCCGTCAGCGAGTCGTTTAAGGGAATCCGGACCGCCGCCTCCCCCTGGGCGTCCAGGGCCACCCGGCCCCGCCAGAAGAGGAGGGTATCGAAGAGTTCTCTGGTGAATTGCCGTCCCCCGCCGCCGCCGTGGCTCACGGCCTTCTGGCCGAAATGGCGCTTTCCCACCACCATGGCCTGGGCCGTGGCCGTCCGGACTTCATAGTCCCGGCGCTGCATCATCGCCGCCAGAAGATTCCAGCTGCCGTTGGGGGCCAGTTGGAGGAGGCCCTTGTCCACTGCCGCGACGGCCACTTCGGCGCCCTTGGGCAGGGATCGCCCCGCCGGGCCTTTCACCTTGATGCGGATGTCCATCGTGTCCCTAACCTTGTAGACCTCCCGTTCCGGAACGACGGAGACGTCGAGCCGATGGGCCTGGCCGCCCACGCGGATCTCGGCCACTCCCAGTTTGTAGGCCGGTTTCCCCGGATCGAAGGTTGCCGTCGGCCGCCCCGCGCCGACCCGCCCCCGGACGGCGAGGACGGAGACAAAGACATTGGGGGCGTAGTGCTTCTTGATGGGAATCTCCACCATTGGGGATTTCCCGGAGAGTTTCTTTACATAGACATCGAGAATCCCTTCCCGCTCCACCGTGACCAGGGCCGTGGCCTCCCGGAAGGGCATCCGGACCTGGAATTTCGCTTTCTCCCCCGGCTCGTACTTCTTCCTTTCCGGCAGGACGTCGATCCGGTCGTCGTTGCCCCCCTCGAACCACCAGTCGTCCTTGCCTGCGACCCAGAGGTTGTAGTTGGCGGCGGCGAGTCCCCCTTCCTCCCTGACTTCCGCCCTAAGAATTACGCTTCCCGAGGCGCCTGACGGTCCCTGGCAGGCCAAAAGCCCCGTGCCGTCCGTCCGCCCCTGGCAATGGCGGCCGATTTTCTTCACTTCCCGGGTGCTCTTGTAGGCGTAAAATCCTCCCACGAGGCGCACGCGGTGGGAGTAAGTCTGCTGACGATAGAGGTCCACCGTTGCCTCCACATTCGGGACCGGTTTCCCCTGGAGATCGACGACGGCGACCTTGTAATTGAGGTTGTCCTGGGCGGCGGTCCACGAGTCGGGACGGATGCCCACGGCAAGCCGGGAAGGATAGAGGGGTATCCGGGCGGCGGCAGTCTGGATTTCTCCATTCGGGTCCCGGAATTCCATCTCCACGTGGATGTCCCGGGCCGTTTTGACGGTTGGCAGGCCCTGGAGCGATGCCCGCAGGGCGCCCTGAGCGTCGAGCTTCAGCTCCTGGGTCGGCAGTTTGAAGGGCTTATTGGACGCGGCCGGTGATTCTTGGTCTTCCGTAGCCGCGGCGTCCTGACCCTCTTCTAGGTCGTCCCGTCCGGAGACCGGGAATATTCCTTCCCGCAAGGGGCCGCCGGCAAAGGAAAAATCTTCATAGTCCTTAAAGGCGATGTTTTTAGGCTGGACCTCCGCCCGCAGCCGGATGGGAAGGAGGGACGCACCGCCTCCCGAGAGGTAGGAAACGGACAGGTCCAGGGGCGTCTCCCGGACGTTGACCAGGGGTTTTGCCGGGCCCTGGATGACGGCCTTCATGAGGGGGACCCGGAATTCTTCCACCCGGAAGGAGCCGCTCCGCCACTGGCGCTCGTCGGCAGACGTCTTGTCCTGGGGGGACTTTGATTTAACCAGGGCCAGCTCGTAGGTCCCCAGGCGGGCGCTTTCGGGAATCTTCCAGTCCGTCTCGGCGCTGCCGTTGGCATGCCAGCGCAGGGGGAGGCGATAGGTCTGGTCGCTGCCCAGGTGCTGGATTACCAGGAAGTCCGGGCGTTTTGCCGCCGGCAGGAGGGCGAAGCCTCCCGAGGTGTGGGTGCGGAGGATGTGCTTCATGTGGGCCGTCTCGCCGGCCCGGAAAAGGGAGCGATCCATGACGGTGTGGGCGACGACGCCCTCTTCCCCGGCATAACCACCCATGGGCAACTGAAAACGCCAGGGTTCGATTCCCTCGTCCCAACTGGAGTGGGTGAAGGTCATATCGGCGCCGCTCCGGGCGAATACGAAGAGGCCGCCGCCAAGATTGCTCAGGGCGTGGGGGGCCTCGCGATAGTTCACCTTGCCGGAACAGCGGGATGTATCGTCCGGATTAGGAAGACGGGTCTTGATCAGGGCGACGCCGGTGCGGTCGGTCTTGCCCTGCCAGAGGGCCTTCCCCTTGCAGTCGCGGATCACTACGGCAGCCCCCGCGACGGGGGTCCCTTTTTCCAGGGAGGTCACCCAGACGAGGGAGTATTCCCGGCCCCATTTGAAATGGGCGGCCATGTCGGTGGCCAGGGCGGCCGCCGGGACGTAGAGGGGGGCCGGCGGGTTGAGGAGGTGCGCCCCCAGGATCCGGCTCTCCAGTTCGACGATATAAAAGCCCGGGCCGGGGAGGGGGATGCCGACGACTTCGAAGGCCTTTTCCTGCTTCCGGTCGGGGAAGTTCAGGGACGGGGCCCGCCGGTCCAGGATCGGGGCCTCCCGTTCCGCCGCGGCGATTTTACGGAGCCATTCGATGACCTTGAAGTCCTGATCGGGGCCGATCCGCTGGACCCTACCGGTGAGACGCCCGGTGAAAGCGGGGCTGACCGGTGCGCCCGCCTTTGCGGCCCCGGTCGCCATCTCCGTTCCCGCCCCCGTATTCTTACCTGCCGGGGCGCTTCCCTCTCCCTGTTCCGCCCCGGCTCCTTCCTCTGCTTCGACCAGGGGCGTCGGCGCCTTTTCATCGACCTTCAAAAGCCGGCCCGGTGGTTGCCGTTCGATATTGCGAACGGTTACGGGGAGGAGGCGGTCTCCCTTGGCCTCGATAATCCCGAACCGGGCGGCGAATTTCGCCAGCGGCGGGTAGACGTCCGTGGCGATGGGGAGGGGAAACTTGTCGGCGTTAACGAGCGTTCTCCCCGCCTCGTCCTTGATCCCACCGGGCAGGCGCAACGTCAATTTGGCCTTTTCCGGAAAGGGACCGGGAAAGCTGAGATAGGAGACGATCCCCCGCCGGCGGTCGCTGTCGCTGATTTTCCCCGGCCATTTCTTTCCCTGGGGGCCCGTGATCACGATATCTGCGGCGATCTTCGCCGGGATGGGAGCGGTAAAGCGCACCCCCAGGGGCAGGATGGGAATGCAGGCACGCTCGGCCTTTTCCCGGGTGCACCAGAATTCGGCGCGGAAGGGCTCCCGGGTCCGGAAGGACAGCACCTGGTCCTGCTCCGTGGCGACGCCGCTCGTGGAGGCGACGCCCCGTCCCCAGATCAGCTTGACGGCGGCGGCATCGGGGAAGGCCTGCCGGGCCCGGACGAGGACGACAAGGCGCTCATCGCCTTTATGGTTGATGGCCTTGAGGATTTTCCGGCGTTCGTTCCCGGTGACGATGTTGATCCCGACGCGCTCCTTGACGCCGGCCACGGAAAAATAGACATTTCCCGTGAGGGACGCCTCTTGGGGCGCCGCGTCCAGAGAGAGGACGAAGATCTGCCCCGCGTCGATCTGTTCGTTACCTTCAAAAGGAACGGAACGGACGACGGCGGGCCCGCCGGTGGAGAACCGGAAGTTGCGTGTTCCCGTGACAGTTGCCCCGGAGAGGGTCCTCACGCCTTCTTGGAGGCGAAATTCGCACTCTACGCCGCCGGGGAGGTCGGCGGTAAAATCATAAGCCCAGGTGCGGCTGTCGATCCAGCGCCCCTGTCCCTTGGCGGGGCACTGGACGGTGAAGGGATCGGCAAGGCGGGGATCGCCGAAGGGGACCATGGGTTCGGAAAAGGCCGCCGCGGCCTGGCGGACACCCTTAACGACGCCCTGAGGGCTGAAAGACTTTATTTCGGCAGCACCCGCGGCGAGGCTGTGATTACTGAGAAAAAAAGAAAAGAGAACAACGGCCCAAAATATCCCCCGGCGTTTTTGATGTTTCATACTCGTTTCTCCTCCGTAATTAATTGACGCCTCTAAGAAATTCCACTACTACCCGCAAGAATTCCCCCGGATTGTCCGTGTGAACGGGATGAGTGGCCTTGGGTATCTCCGCAAAGCTTCCCTTCGGGATGGCGGCGCTCATTTCCCGGGCGGCTTCATCCCCCATCACCCGGCTTTCCTGGCCGCGAATAATCAGGGCCGGACACCGGATCTCCCGCAGGTATGGCCTGAGATCGTAGCGGTCGAAGTGAAACAGGACCTCCCGGTCGTAGTACGGGCGCCACTTGCCGTCCGTTCCCTCCTCAAGTGCAAATGATGCGATGCGGCGAAGCATTTCCTCTTCCGCGTAGGGACTGTTCTTGCGCGCCTCCTGGACGTACTCGTGAAGGGATGCATAGGCGGGCGGCAGGTTTTCGTAGAGGTTGAGGAGATATTTCTTGTTCCAGGCGGGCGGGCACGGTTCGATATCGGCATGAATGAGGCCGGCCACTTTCCCCGGTTCCATGGCGGCGTAACGGGTGGCATGGAGCGCCCCCATGGAGTGTCCCATCAGCATTAACCGCTCCAATTGAAGGGCGTGGACCAACTTATCAATATCGGCTACGTAGTCTTCACAGCCGTAGGCAGGGGGCAGCGGCCGGTCGCTCCGTCCGTGACCTCGCTGATCTAGGGCGATGATTCTGATGCGATCCGCGACATGACCGGCAAAATGATCCCAAACGTGGGCGTCGTCGCCAATGCCATGGAGCAATAGCATGGTCGCCGCGTTTCCCTGACCCCACTCCAGGTAATGGAGACGGAGACCGTCAACATGAATGAATTTATCTTCCCGATGGTTCGTCATGATCGGCACGCCGATATCGTTACCTCCCGACCTTCCTTCCCTGTCTCCGGATGAAGGATGGTCACGTCAGAAAAGGTCGCCATTTGTGGAATGATCCTTTTTCAGATGTTCCCGGAGCGCCGGCCGCAGATAGATCTCGTCGATGTCGTAACGCTTCAGGGCTTCCGTAATCATGGCAATTTTCCTCTTAACCGTTGCCTTGACATGGAGGAAAAGAACGGACTGCTCCTTGATCCGGCACAGGCCCCCAAAGGTCGCAGGATCTTCATTCTTCAGGGATTCATAGCGGATGGCGACATTCACCCTGCCGGCCAGTTCTTCAAGCTGTTTAAGAAGTTCCTCTTGGGTCATAATTGTTTCTCGCGGATTCTATATACAGGATTTGCCGGGAAAATGGCAAGGGACTGTATGCCTTGGGGGAAGTAAAAAGATGTCCCGGACCATGCTCTTTATGAAGTTCCTTGACTCCTCGGGATAATCGGTTATTCTGGACAAATGAAACACTTTACAGGCCCATCCCCACCCCAACCCTCCCCTTGAAGGGGAGGGAGCACGAGATTGTCTTCCCTGCAAGGGAGGGGGAGTGTAACGGTAAACGATGTTTCAGTTGCACATAATGTAATAGATTCGGAAGCATGCGAGGTGATTTTTAGTGAAAAGCAGGGAAGGGGATATCGGTCACAGCGGACAGGTCGTGGTCATCGGGGCCGGGGCGGCGGGAATGCTGGCGGCGGGACGGGCGGCGGAGGCCGGGGCGCGGGTGCTGCTCCTGGAAAAGATGGACCAGCCGGGCCGGAAGATCCTGATCAGCGGCAAGACGCGCTGCAATCTGACCAATACGAGGACGCTGCCGGAATTCATCGCCATGTACGGCCCCAACGGCCCCTTTCTCCGTTCCGCCTTTCACCGGTTTTTTCGGGATGACCTCCTCGACATTCTCCGCCGCTATGGCGTGGAAACCAAGGCGGAGCGGGGCGGCCGGATCTTTCCCGTTTCGGACCGGGCCGCCGATGTCGTCGGGGCCTTACGGCGTTATCTGGACGCTCAGGGGGTTGAGGTGGCGACGCAACGGCGCGTCTTCTCCCTTGCCGTCCGGGATGGTAAGCTCGCCGGAGTCGTAACGGACAAAGGCCTGACGCCCGCCGCGGCGGTGATCGTCGCCGCCGGAGGGGCTACCTGGCCGGCCACCGGGTCCACCGGCGACGGCTATGAGCTGGCCAAGGCCGTCGGCCACGGGATCGAAAAACTCCGCCCCGCCCTTGTCCCGCTGATTGTCAAAGAAATCGGGCTGGCAAAATCGATGCAGGGGGTAAGCCTCCGTAATGTCCGCTTGACAGCCTTCCGCGGCCGTCCCGGCGAAATGGACCCGGCCGCCGTTCCTGCCCATGACGTAGGCCGGGGGCTGGAACGCAAAAAGGCCCGGGGTCCCGTCATTGAAAGCCGCTTCGGGGAGATGATGATCACCCATTTCGGGATCGGCGGTCCGGTGACGCTCCTCATCAGCCTCGCCGTTGTGGACGCCCTGGCCCAAGGCCCCGTCAGCGTCGCTATCGACCTCAAGGCGGCCCTGGATTATCCGCAGCTCCGCGCCCGTATCCAGCGGGACCTCGACGCCCACGGCAAGCGCCAGTTCAAGGGGATTCTCGAAGGGCTCCTGCCCCGGAAGATGATCGAACCGCTGGGCGCCTTGACGGGCATTCCCCTTGATAAGCCTGCTCACCAGGTGTCGGCGGCGGAAAGGGAGAAGCTTGCCTCCGTTCTCAAGTGCCTGCGCTTCGAGATTACGGGCCCCCTGCCCATGGCGGCGGCCATTGTTACCGCGGGCGGCGTATCACTGAAAGAGATCGATCCCCGGACGATGGCTTCGCGCCTCGTTCCGGGCCTCTACTTCTGCGGCGAGGTCCTGGACATCGACGCCGACACGGGGGGATTCAACCTCCAGGCGGCCTTTTCGACGGGCTATATCGCCGGGGAGGCGGCGGCAGCGTACGTCGCCGCCATTGAGGACTAACCGGAATAATCATTATTCCAATAATTGGCCTCTTAAATATAATAATAAAAGTATTGACATCTCATAATTCATCTGCTAAAGAGCGTAAAAATCGCTCATACTCCTATAGTACCTGCAACAAACCACGCTCACTCTCGCTCCAAAATAGTTTTGCTTCACGTTTCTCTTTTTTTTACAGGTGTCTATCTCGTATTCGCAAGATGCGCAAGGACCGCCAAATGAGAATCTACCTGAACAAAACCGCCTTCAGTTACCGCATAAATCACCCCAGCTTCATAATAACCGCCGTGCTTGCAAAATAGGATGTGTATCGCCCACAAGGGTGATGCATATCCTATGCTGCTTATCTTTTCTTAATAAAGTACAGGATTTAACTGCAACTATCAGGAAAGGAGACATCGATGCCGAGTTATTTTATTGACTGTCACTGCCACCTGTTTACCATTGCCGACATACCCATTTACAGATCAATATACCAATTCATCGAAAAGAACGACAAGCTTCACAAGCGAATTCTCTTCCCTTTTGCGGGTCTCATTCTTCCTTTACTGGACTTGAAAGGCACAGCAGAAAAGTACGAGAAATTTTTCAGGTTTTTCGAGAACGAGCCGAACACGAACGTCAGTCGGCTGTCTACTGAGATCGATCAATTTGTCAATGCAGAAGGTTCTCCTTATGCGGACCGCACTATCCTGCTGACCCCGTTGGTAATGGATTTTGACATCAACGGCGAGGTCAACAAACTTGCCACGCAGGTGCAGCGGCTCACCAACGCCATAAAGGCCGGTGGCTTTGACAGCAGCAGGATAAAGATCTTGCCGTTCCTGGGTGTTGATCCACGGTGGAGCGATGCCCTGGCAAGAATTGACCGCTATGAATCCCTGAAGAATCGCATTCCCCCGGCAAGCCTCAACAACGGCGATTTTGTCGGCATCAAGCTCTATCCGCCTCTCGGTTTCGATGTGGAAAAGCATCCGGATTTTTATCGCGCCCTCTGTGCTCGGCAACTGCCGGTCACCGTCCATTGCCAGAAAGACTCGTTCCGCCTTACCGGCAGTGCCGACGCATACACCGATCCGGCAAACTGGGAAAAGATCTTTGCCGACTCCGGCACGCAGAATCTCCGGATCAACTTCGCCCATTTCGGCGGTGAAGATTCGGTGGTTGAAACAGTCAAGTTCAAGGAAAAGGGGCCGAACGAGGAAGGAATCCTGTGGTCATATGAAGGCATTGATGAGGATACCTGGACCTATAGGATAATCAGGTTGCTGAAAAAATATCCGAATACCTACTCCGATGTGGCGGCATTTGACGCCAAGAATGTTCGGGCGGTAGCTGCACTGATCTGGCTGCTGCAACTGGATATGGAAGGTGAATTTAATAAGGAAGGCGGTTTCAGCCTTGCCGATAAACTTCTCTGGGGCACGGACTACCCCATGGTCCTTGGCGATATGGATACAAACTACACCACCATATTCAACGGTTTTGCCAATGCATTGAAACGGAAGGAACACGATTATTATCAGTATCCAAAACCGCTCGGAATCGATGCCGCCGCCTTGCTTGAGAAGATGGTCTGCGCTAATCCGAAGAAATTCCTAAATGTTTGAATTAAAAGGGTTGTAAAATGTTTAAGGGCAAAGTTTTGTATTAATTACGACATTCTGACGGCTGCAAAAAACTTTAATGGAGGTGAATTGATGAAGTATCGTTTTCTTTGTTTTATCGCGTTAGTATTGCTTATTTCCGGATGCGGCATGACAAACGGACAAAAAATGCAGATAGCCTCTTTTGCCACCGCGACCAGTCAAGCTGTGGATGCTGCGGTGAAGCAATTGGAGGATGCTCGTTCCCAAGTAATTGAAATTCGCAAAGAGCAGATTATTATGGGCTATTTGCAAGTTGAAGCGGGAGTGGATTTGGAATCCACGCTTAAGGCTGAAAAAATTGCCCAGCGAGTTGCCGCGCTGAGATTTTTACAGGCCTATGCGAATTCATTGAATGCCCTGGCGACGAACGATCAGTCAGAAGCGATCAGCAAGGCTGTTACGCATTTAATGACCAGCTCCGAGGCGGCGGTTAATGCGTATAAAGGTGATGCCGGTGGTTTAGCCCTATCTGACGGACAGAAAAAGGCTGCCGCGGGAATCGCCGCGACTCTTGCAGGTTGGTATATAGAAAATGAGAAGAAAAAGATAACAAAAGAGATTGTGGAACTTTATTCTCCCCAGGTTACAAAATTCGCAGCGGCGATTGAACAAGACATGTCTCTCATCGGTTATTCCGCATGCTGGCCGCAATTCAGGGCCGGTTCCAAGGAGGGCGCTAAGCCGGTCAACGATAAAACCAAGTCCGGAACTTTGGATATCTTTTGTACGGAGGCGGACTATCTGCGTGAAAAATCGCTTATTTTGCTTAAGCAATGTCCTGCAATCTCAAAATCCTGTGAAACAGTAACCGTGACGGTACGGGAAAGGGCTCTCAACGACTACCTGAAGATGAATCACGATATGGATAATATGGCTTCATTTTCCACAAAAGCAACCGACTTGGTCAAGAAGATGCTGGCGGCAAACAATCAACTATTAAAGGTCATTGAGGATGATAAGTTTACCGCGGAAGAAATCAAGGAACACGCCGTAGCAATAAAAGAACTGATAACAATGGTTGAGATTCTGGCTAACAAACGAAAGGAGTAGCCCATGGTGCAGCTATCAAACGACATTCAGGAACTCGTTAATAAAAGTAAAGTTCTTGTAGAGAAGGAGCCGCAAAATCAATCTCTTATTGACCAATACGACGGGCTTCATGAGTTATTAAAAAAGGCCCAGGATAAGGAATGGAACGAACTCCAGACGGAATATACTGATGCAAAAAAGGCTCTGGAAGCGGCAAATGCCGAGTTACAGAAAAGATTGGCCGGTCTTTCCACCACGGCCGCAACAATTGAAAAAACAGCCGCAGCAATCGATAAGGTGATTACCGCACTTGCCGCGATAGGTGTGCTTATTTAGGAGAATGGAAAGCGGGGATAGCGATCCATGATTAGCCAATAACGATGAGGCAGGGGCGAGATAGCCGGGCTATTGGGTCCTTTGTTTCATTGACGATGTAAAAAAGGAGGCTGCCATGCTGGTTTTTTTAAGTGATGTTCATTTGACGGACGGCAGTTCCGGAGAAACGATTAAGGCGACGGCATTTCGGATCTTTGCGGAAAATCTCCGCAAACTCGCCGATTCCGTGGCGCCCCTGGAAGAGATAAGGTTGGTCCTCTTGGGCGATATCTTCGATATCATCCGTTCGGCGGCGTGGATTGACGACAAGGTGTCCGTAAGGCCTTGGGACGAAGCCGGTCCGTTACAGGAAGAAGTCGTCACGAAGATTCTCCGGGGGATCATTGCAAACAATCAGGAATCCCTGGATGAACTCCTCTCCCTCATGGATTACGCAAAAGAGAAAAAAATTCCTTTTGACATCAACTATATTATCGGTAATCACGACTGGCTCATCAACCGCTACTCCCGTTGCATCCAAATGGTGCAGGCGGCGCTGGGGATGGCCCCGGGGGTATCCGTCACCCCCTTCCCCACGGAATTGTTCGCGCCGGGTTACAAAGTGCTTGCCCGGCACGGTGATATCTACGACGACTTCAATTACATGGGGAACCGGGATGACTCGTCTATCGGCGATGCCATCGTCATCGAATTGCTCAACAAGTACCCGCAAGAAGCGATGGGGAGATTGAACGACTTGGCAGCCGCAGGTTCTGTCACGAAAGCGGAAGTAGACCGTATCGCCGGGCAGCTTAAGGAACTGGACAATATCAGGCCTCTTCTCGATGCGCCGTCCTGGGTCCTCATGGTGGCCAACAAGACGGAAAGCGAGGCGGCCCGGGAGACTATTAAAAAAGCCTGGATCGACTGTGTGGATGACTTTTTTGAAGTGCCTTTCATCCAGAGAAAAGACAAGTTTTTGTGGCCTGACATAATCGACCTCCTGCAAGTCTCCCTGCAGCTTTCCTCGCATCTGTCGAAAAAGACCCTGGAGAAGATTGCCGATCTGAAAGAAAAGTGGTTCCCCGATGATGCTGCCGGGGGGTATGACCAGCACGCCTTTGCGGAACCCAGGGTCCGCTCCGGCGAGGCCGGTTTTGTCCTTTACGGCCATACTCACGACTACCTGATGGTCCCCATGGATCAAACACCCTTGCCGAACGGGTTGTTTCAGGACAAAGTCTATTTCAACACGGGAACCTGGCGAAAGACCTGGAACAAGGTGAAGTTCGATCCCGCTAATCGTGAATTTATCGGTTGGCACGTCCTTACTTATGTGGCCGTCTTTAAACCGACGGAAAACGGATCTTACAATTTCGAGGTCTGGAACGCCGCACTTGGTTAGGGAAACTGAGAAGCACGGCGCCGGCTTGCAATACTGAACGGTATCCTGCCTAAAAACGGGACGTGTTCCCCTTGCGGGAGCGATAAGGAAGGAGGATATATGGGTAAGAAAGAGAAGTGTTTTGTATTATGGATGCTATTCTGCATCATTACTTGGGGGACGTGGTTTTGTGGCAGCGTGGATGCCGAAGATCTTGTTGTCGGAGTTGCCCCGCAATGGGTGCGGGATGTGAAGCCGAACCGCGATCCCGGTAAGACCCATGACGGATCGAAACCTTACAAGCCATTATACTTCTGGATGGCCTATGAGGGTAATAAAGCCGCCCTTGAGCACATCAAGAAAAAAGGTGCTTTGCCGATCCGACACAGGTGGTCGGTCTGGATCGCAGGTGATGAAGAGAGCGAACAGCCTGACCTGACTTACAGGGAATCAATTCCGCTGTCGGTGGGTAAGGACTCAAAGAAAATCTTAACGGCTCTTGAAGGACAAGTGAACAAAGGAAAAAACTTGAGGTGGCGGACCTGGAGCATGAAAAGCAATGTAAGCAAGGGACTATGGCAAGTGGAAGTTCTCTATGAAGATGATAGCCCCGTGAAATGCCGGAAAAATGGAAAGATTGAAGGCTGCGTTTACACCATCTATATAAAGTAATTGGCTCGTACCAACCCGGGGTTTACCACGAGGCTAATGATCAAGGAGGTTGAATCATGGCGCAAGAAGACCAAGACCAGATAATGATTAAGAATCTTCGTTCAGATGTGGAGGGAGCTTGCCTGTTGCTTTCTTACGCTGCACAAAGTGGCCTGGAACTCGAGATAGATACGGCAACGGTCATAACAAAATCAAAGGAGTTGCTCGCAACAGGAAAATTGACCGGTGATGAAGAAGCCAAGTTTTATTTTGCCTACGAAGCACTCGCCAAATTGGCAAGCCCGGTTACCGTGGCCGGCCTCAGCGCAGCCACAGAAGCCAATCAGACGGTAAACCGTTATTGGGTTTATCCCTTCTTCATCTGGCTGGCGATCTTGTTGATAGTTCAGATTTATTGGGTTATCGGCTCTACTGCGACCACAGCCATAAAAGAGTCCAGAGATGAAATAACCAAGGTGACTATGGAATTGGGTGCACTTAAGGAACGTTTGCAAAGCGAAAAAAAGGCGTTGAAAAATTCTGAAACAGATAAACTTGAAACGCAAATAAGAAATCTTCGAAATAAAAAATTCACATATTATTCTATTCTGGATAGATGGAACTTGATACCGAAAGTGACAGACCCCGATAAGAAAGAGGACGAAAAGGATAAAGGAGTAGAAACCCTGGCAATGGCCAACTTTGTCTTGATAGCCCTTCAGGGATATGTCTTGCCTCTCCTGTATGGCCTGTTGGGTGCGTATATTTATGTCCTGCGGATGCTCTCAAACGAGATTCGCAATCTGACTTATACCGGCAAATCGTACATCAGATACAAGGTTCGCGTGGTCTTGGGCACCCTTTCCGGGCTTGCCGTTACGTGGTTTTTCCAACCAGGCGCGGAGATATTAAAATCATTGTCGCCTTTAGCCCTGGCGTTTCTTGCTGGTTACAGCGTAGAAATATTATTCGCTGTCATGGACAAATTTGTCGGCGCTTTTTCTGGGAAGACACCAACTCAAGAAAAAGCCCAATAATCGCTCAGAGGCATATGTATCTCAAATAAAGCTTCCATAAACCGCGTAGGATTGGAACCTGCAATATCAGTCAGGGAGGGAATAAATGGACAAAATGTCGGACAAGGCGATTAAGTTGATTCTTGATTATGAAGGGTTGGACAAGCCGGGTAACTGGCCGGGCGGGGCATCGGGCATCACCATCGGCATCGGTTATGATCTTGGTTATGTAACCGTTGACCAGTTCGAGTCCGACTGGGGCGAGTTTCTGCCTACACAGGACATCAACATTCTCAGGTCTGTTGTCGGATTGAGAGGGATAAAGGCAAAGAACAAAGCTGCAAGTTTGCCGGATATCGTTATCACACCGACAGTTGCGGAGAAGGTGTTTGCTGAGCGGACGATACCGCTTACCCAATTTAAGGCGGCGCAGGCCTTCCCCGGCATCGACAAGCTCCCCCTGGATGCCCAGGGTGCCCTGGTGTCGCTCGTTTATAACCGGGGCACGGCGATGGCCGATGATTCCCCTGAAGACAGGCGAAAGGAGATGAGAGCCATCCGGGACGCTGTGGCTCGACAGGATATGAAAGATATTGCTCACCAACTTCGCTTGATGAAGAGGCTCTGGGTCGGTAAGGGGCTCAATGGTTTATTGAAGCGGCGGGATGCCGAGGCGGCCTTAGTCGAATCCTGCATCGGTTGATTTGAATAATGGATTAAAAAGGGATGCATCGCTGGCTTGTCCACAAAATAAATGAATAAGGAGAATGCTATGGCAGAAGATGAGACCTATGTCTGCAATCAGCTTTATTCCATCCCCTTGGCCGACCTTTCGCCCGATCCCGACCAGCCGCGCAAGTATTTCGATCCGGCGGCCCTGGAGGAGCTTGCCGCCTCCATTGCCCGGAACAGCGTCATGACGCCGATCTTCTTCCGCATCGACGATGGCCGGAAGGTGATCGTCGCCGGCGAAAGGCGATGCGCCGCCGCCGGGAAAGCCGGTGTGGAGAGGGTTCCCGCCATCTATGTGGATGCGCCGAACTACACGGAGATATCCCTGATTGAAAATATGGTGCGCTCCGACTTGAATCCCGTCGAAGAGGCGGAAGCCCTGGACCGGCTCATGAAGGAACACGAATACACCCAGGCCAACCTTTGTGAAATCCTCAGCAAATCCCAGCCTTATATCTCCGAGACCCTGTCCCTCAACGGCCTGCCCGCGGAAATACGCGATGAGTGCAGGCAGAACCTGGCCATCCCCAAGAAGACCCTTCTTACTATTGCCAGGAAGCAAAGTATGGAAGAGATGCTGAAGGCCTACCAGAAGTACAAGGATAGCCTCGGCGCCGCGAAAAAAGCCACCCAGGATGGGACGGCCGCCAAGGTCCACGGTATCTTCAGCGATCTGAATACGGCTACCAAAAGGATCGCCGCCTTGGATGCAAAGACCTTCACGAAGGAGGAGCGGCGGAATCTGCTTCTTTCCCTGCAAAAGATGAAAGAGGTCGTCGAGAAGGCCATCATTACGGTGGGGTAGTGAGGGGCAGCGGTTTAATTGCTGCCGCCGTCCTCCGCGTCAGCGTCGTCAGTAAGTGCCGCAACCGGCAAAATATGGTGCAATCGGCATATATGTTGCTTAAATGCATGTTTTCGGTTATTTGATAGCTATATCAGTAAGTTGAAGCAAAATATCGCGCGGCGATATTTATTTGAGATCTCCCCGCAAATAGTCTGCTTGGCAAGGACACGAAAATGGTTGTGAAATAATTGTTAAGAGAGTAGGGTCATTTCGGAATATATACAAATGGATAGGGGCTGCCGGCAGTCAACGAGCGCAAAGCCGACAGATAAATGGTAATTGCCCGGACTCCTGAAAATTACAGTGAGACGAGGAGTTATCGCGAAACTGAAAAAAGAGGCGGAGAAAATGCTGGAGGGACTTGCGTAATGAAAAAGCCACCAGAGGTCTCCATCACAGCGCCGGAATACCGGCAGTTCATCGAGGATCTGAAGACGCGGGTGGCTTGCGCCCGCATCTCGGCCGCCCGGGCCGTGAACCGCGACCTTATCCTGCTTTATTGGGACATCGGGCGTGGCATCATGGAGAAACAGCAAACGCTGGGATGGGGTGATTCGGTTGTCAAGATGGTTTCGGCGGACTTACGAAAGGCATTTCCGGGCACCTTCGGTTTTTCACCGCAAAATGTGTGGCGGATGCTCCAGTTTTTTCGGACGCATACGGACAACATGTTTCTCTCACAGGCTGTGAGAGAATCGGAAAAGAAAGGGCAGAAAACGCCGAGCCCCGAAGAACTCTCACAGCTTGTGAGAGAGTTGGTCACCGCAGTTCCATGGGGCCATCATGCAAACGTTTTGGCCAAACTCACCGACCCCGCCACCCGCCTTTACTACCTCCGCGCCACGGCCCAATTCGGCTGGTCTCGCAACGTCCTGCTCAACCAGATCAAAACCGGGGCCTACGAACGCGCCGTCACCGAGAAGAAGACCCACAACTTCCCCCTCGCCCTGCCGGAGTATCTCGCCGAGCAGGCTGAAGAAATGATGAAGAGTTCCTACAACCTGGAATTCCTCGGCATCCGCCGTGCGGTCAAGGAACGCGAGCTGGAGGACCGTCTGGTTTCTCGCTTGCAGGCCTTCATCCTCGAACTTGGCTACGGTTTTTGCTTTGTTGGCCGCCAGCATCGTCTGGCCTTGGGACAGAAGGAGTATTTCATCGATCTGCTCTTCTACCACCGCTTCCTCAAGGCATTGGTGGCCTTCGAATTGAAAGTCGGGCCTTTCGAGCCGGAACACGCGGGGAAGATGGATTTCTATCTGAACCTCCTCAACGACAAGGAACGCGGCGACGGCGACCAGCCGTCCATCGGCATCATCCTCTGCGCCGAAAAGGACGATGTGGAAGTCGAATACGCCCTGCGCACGAAAGCGAACCCCATCGGCGTGGCCGCCTATCAACTCCAGTCGAAATTGCCGGCGGCTCTGAAGGGCAAACTGCCGACGGTGAAACAGCTCGCCGACGTCGTGCGGTCGGTGCTTCCCGAAAGGAGCGCCCCATGATTCAATACTTCTACCGCTACCAGCGGCGCATGCCCGCGAAATAACTGCTTGCGGAGTTCTGGAAATTGGAGAAGGAAGCGAAGAAGATGCTGGAGGAACTACCCAGAAAACTACCCAGAAAGCTACCCAGAAAAACCTGGACATGATCGCCGCCAATCCGTCCATAAGCCGCAAAGAATTTGGTGACGCAGATCGGGATAACGGCAGATGGGATTTAATGCCAGAAATGTTTCCAATTGTCACTGTACGAAGGAGAGAAAAGAGCGATGATCAAAGGAGAACAAATTTTTCCTCGTGGAGCTGAATGGCGTCAATGGGACTTACATGTGCACACACCCGCTTCTTTCCATTGGAAGGGTAAGCGTTTTGCGCAAATGTCTGACTCTGAAAAAACGGCATCTGTTGATGAAATGATTAAAACCTTCAATGAATCTGAGCCTGAAGTCTTCGTATTGATGGACTACTGGACATTCGATGGCTGGTTCAGTCTGAAAAAGCGGCTTGAAGAAGATGGCGTACCTAAACTGATGAAAAAGGTATTGCCGGGGATTGAACTACGACTCGTTTCACCAACAAAGTATCGCTTAAATGCGCACGTAGTATTTTCGGACGAAGTATCTGATCAAGATTTAAAGAATTTCAAGGCGAAATTGGAAGTGGCCCTGATCAATCAACCACTATCGGATGAGTGCCTCGTGCGCCTTGTTAGGGAAAAGATAGGAGATGACTTACTGACAGAAAAAGGCATCAAACAAAGTGAAGTTGCCTCTGATGTAGCTATGGCGCTCATGGCTGGCTCTAAAGTTGCCGAAATAACTTCGGCTAGTTATCATGATGCGATCAAAAAGGTTCCTGGTGGTAAAGCTATAGGGTTCATGCCCTGGGAGACAAGTGATGGCCTGGCAAAGGCGGATTGGAAGACACATTATGCTTTCGTTATTGGGTTAATGAATTCTTCACCTATCTTCGAGACACGGCGTCAGGAGTTGTGGGCTGCATTCACAGGCGTTAAGACTGATGAGAATAAAGATTGGTTTGATGCTTTTCAATCAGCACTAGAAAATGTTCCGCGCCTGGCTGTTTCGGGAAGCGATGCCCACTCGTTCGGAGAGTATGGTAAGTTCCTTCCTAACAAGACAACTTGGATCAAAGCCGACCCAACCTTCTTGGGGTTACTACAGGCAATTAAGGAGCCAGCGAAGCGTTCTTTTATTGGTCAGTACCCTATAAAGCTACAGGAAGTTGTTGAGAATAAGACATTTTACATAGATAGTGTTAGTGTGAAAAAGAATGCTGGGAGCAGTGTTAACGACCATTGGTTAGCAGACTGTAATATTCCTCTAAATAAAGATTTGGTTGCAATTATTGGTAACAAAGGTAGCGGAAAAAGTGCACTTGCCGACATAATAGCACTTTTAGGCAATTCTCGTCAGAAGGACCATTTTTCTTTCTTATCAAGCAAGCGGTTTCGTCAGAAGCCAAAGGAGTTAGCAAGACATTTTACTGGTACGATTCTATGGTGTGATCAAACAATGTGCCATAGAGTATTGTCTGATAATCCGCCAGAAGAGTCAGTTGAGCTTGTCAGATACATACCACAGGCTCATTTTGAAAAACTTTGCAACGACCACATCTCTGGCCAGTCTGATGTTTTTGAAAAAGAATTGAGGGCAGTCATTTTCTCTCACACCAGTGCATCCATCCGGCAAAAAGCTCTTGATTTCGACCAGCTTATTGAACAACAAGAGCGTAGCTATCGTGACCGTCTCGCGGAATTCCGCAAGGATTTAAGAAAAATAAATCAAGAAATCGAGTCCATAGAAGGGCAGTTGCAGTCCGAGGTCAGACGTTCTCTTGAGGAGCATTTAGCACAAATTCAAAAACAGATCGAAGAACACAAAAAAATCGAGCCAGCATTGCTGCAAAAGCCTTCTGAGCAACTGACACCCGAACAACAAAAAGCTTCAGAGAAACTTGAACGTATTTCAGAACAGCTAAAGGCACTTGACAAAAAGACTCAAGCTTCCCTAACAAAGGAGGCCATACTTGCTTCAAAAATGAGAGCCATTCAAGCCATTCGTGAGAGGATACGCTTGTTAGAACGGCAGCATAAGCAATTCAGCGATGAAACATCCGAAGATTTTAAAATATTAGAGTTGGAAGCATCACAGATGGTATCTCTTACTATTGATGAAAAAAGTCTCGACGAACTCGTTGTGTCAATACCGGTGGAGCGAACGGCTATATCAGAAGAGTCTGCAAAAGATGCGGAAGCAAAAACCGAACTTCTGGCTGAGCAAGCAGGGTTCAAGGAGAAGTTAAATGAGCCTCAGCAGCTTTACCAGCAGAGTTTGCAGCTTTATGATGTTTGGCATAAGAAAATGTATAAACTCACAGGAAAGCCTGATGAACCTGAGACACTGGAAGGTTTGAGGGCTAGGATCGCGCAACTCGAACAGCTTCCATATCTCTTGAAAGAGAAACAGGATAAGCAATTGGACATATGTGGAGATATTTTTGATATCCTTGCGGCCCAGCGAAAGGCGCGTGAAGATTTATTTCAGCCGGTACAAGTCCTTATCAAAGGTAACAGCTTGATTCGTGATGAATACAAATTGCAGTTTTCGGCAACGTTGGGTGGCTCTATAGATGCCTTGGCGTCACGTTTGTTCGAGTTGATCAAGCAGAATTCAGGTGATTTTCGGGGAGATGAAGAAAGCCATGCGACTGTAAAGAAGATCGCAGAAAAGTATGATCTGAACAAGAAGACCGACGTTCTTGAGTTTGTGAGTGCCCTATATGAACGGATTGTTGCCGCTGCAAATACTTTGACTAAACCTTCTATTGGAATAGCTTCAATTCTCAGATCCAGCAAAACATCCGGTAACAAAACGGCAGCGGATGTATATGATCTCTTGTTCGGACTCCCTCTCTTGGAACCAAGATATTCCCTATTGTTTCAGGATACTCAAATTGAGCAACTGTCGCCTGGCCAAAGAGGTGCTCTCCTGCTCATTTTCTACCTACTGGTTGACAAAGGGCGTAATCCGATTATTTTGGATCAGCCAGAAGAGAACCTTGATAATGAGACGGTTGTGAGCCTGCTTGTGCCTGTATTGAGTGAGGCAAAAAAAAGACGGCAAATCGTTATGGTCACACATAACCCTAATCTTGCTGTGGTGTGCGATGCTGAGCAAGTCATCTATTCTTCCTTTGATCGCAAAAATAGATCCAAGATCGAATATGTGTCTGGGTCAATCGAAAATCCGAAGATCAATGTGCATGTTGTGAATGTGCTAGAGGGTACGAAACCCGCATTCAACAATAGACGAATTAAATATCATTAAGGAAAAATGAGCAAAGACCAAAAACTTGAACTGACCTGGATCGGCAAGGAAAAGCGTCCGAAGCTGGAGCCAAGGATCTTGATTGAAGATCCGGATCGCTCCTATGGCGACAGTCATACCGAAAATATGCTGATTTTCGGGGACAACCTGCTGGCCCTGAAGGCATTGGAGCAGGACTTTTCCAATCGCATCAAGTGCATCTTCATCGATCCGCCTTACAACACCGGCAGCGCCTTTACTCACTATGAAGATGGTTTGGAGCATTCCCTCTGGCTGACGATGATGCGGGACCGCCTGGAGATTCTCCGGCGATTACTGGCGGAAGACGGTTCCATCTGGATTACGATTGACGATAATGAGGCCCATTATCTGAAGGTGTTGTGCGATGAGGTCTTTGGGCGGGGGAATTTTGTAGCAAACGTGATTTGGCAAAAGAAGTTTTCTCCTCAAAATGATGCGAAATGGCTAAGCGACATGCATGACCATGTTATTGTACATGCGAAAGATAAGAATTTATGGCACCCTAATAGAATACCCCTTGACAGCAAAGCCAGTGAAAACAGGAAGAATATTGATGATGATCCTCGTGGAGAGTGGGTATCTGTTGATTATACATGTAATAAAAACAGATATGAACGACCAAATCTTTTTTATGAGATAACGAACCCATTTACAAGCGAGGCAATATGGCCAAAAGAAACTGCTGTATGGCGCTTCTCTGAGGAAAGGCATTTGCAGAATGTTAAAAATGGCTTTGTGTATTGGGGAAAAAGTGGGAAAAATCATGTGCCGCGTTTTAAGAATTTTAAAGCAATTTTGGCCGAAGGACAAATCCCATCGACATTATGGTTTCATCAAGATGTTGGTAACAATCAAGAAGCAAGAAAAGAATCCCTGCAATTTAATAGGCAAGATCCATTTGCCACTCCGAAACCAGAGCGCCTTTTTAAGCGCGTTCTTGAAATCGCCACCAACCCTGGCGACCTCGTCCTCGATTCCTTCGCCGGTTCCGGCACCACCGGCGCCGTGGCCCACAAGATGGGGCGGCGTTGGATTATGGTCGAGTTGGGCGACCACTGCCATACCCATGTTCTCCCGCGCATGAAGAAGGTCTGCGACGGAACCGACCAGGGCGGCATCTCCAAGGCCGTCAACTGGAAGGGCGGCGGCGGTTTTAAGTATTACGACATGGCCCCGAGCCTTCTGAAGAAAGACCGCTATGACCAGTGGGTTATCAATGCGGAGTACAACGCCCCCATGCTGGCCGCCGCCATGGCGAAACATGAAAACTTCCGTTACCGCCCTGATGAGGTCCATTACTGGAAGCAGGGGCAATCCTCGGAGCAGGACTTTATCTTCACCACCACGGTGCATCTGACGCCGGAACACCTCGACAGAATCCACGAGGAGATGCAGCCCGGCGAAAGCCTGTTGATCTGCTGCAAGTCTCACTTTGACGGGGCCGACGGCAAGTACGACAGCATTACGGTCAAGAAGATTCCCTCCATGCTGCTGGGCAAGTGTGAATTCGGCCGGGACGATTACAGCCTGAACATCGTGGACATGCCGCGGGACGGTGACGAAGCGGCGTTTGAACCCATAGGACCGCCTGTCATAGAAACGAAAAAAGAGAAAAAGAGGGCAAAGGCCGAAGAATCGAGCCAATTGAATATCTTTGACGGAGTGGAAGAATAAAAACTGGATTCCCGGTAAGGTCACGCGGGGATGACAGGTGTTATATCGGGAGGTTGAATGGACAAGCACGCCGCGTACATTAAGAACCGCCTAAGTCTGCGTCCGCCCCAAACCGAGAGTCTGGAGATTTTGGCCGGGCTTGCGGACCGCCTGACCCTTCGGAAAGACGCCGATCTTGCCACCGAGCAGGAGAGGGTACTGGCATATGCTGCGGAATGGGCGAAGGAAAAAGGTACGGATTCAGTCTTTGCCGAGTTCGAGCGCACCTTCCCCTGCGTCTGCTTCGCCCTGGCAACGGGCGTGGGGAAAACGCGGCTCATGGGCGCTTTCATTACCTGGCTCAATCAGATGAAAGGGATCAAGAACTTCTTTGTTCTGGCCCCGAACCTGACCATCTACAACAAGCTGATCGAGGATTTTTCCAATTCCCGGAGCCCCAAGTACGTCTTTCCCGGCATCGGCGATTTTGTCCATCGCCCGCCGGGGATCATTACGGGCGACAACTACACGAGCCGGGGAACCCTTCCCATGTTCGACGAATCCATCAATATCAACGTCTTCAACATTTCCAAGATCAACGCGGAAACGAAGGGCGGCAAACAGCCCCGGATCAAGCGGCTCTCCGAATATATTGGCCAATCCTACTTCGATCAATTGGCTAATCTGGACGATCTGGTGATCCTGATGGACGAATCGCACCACTACCGGGCAGAGAGGGGCATGCAGGTCATCAACGAACTGAACCCGGTCCTGGGGATCGAATTGACGGCCACGCCCAAAACCGAAAAGGGGGGCACGACGCTTTTCAAAAATGTGGTTTATCAGTACGGCCTGGGCATGGCCATGGAAGACGGTTTTGTCAAGGAGCCCGCCGTGGCGACGCGGAAGAATTTCGACCCCGCCGGTTACAGCCGGGAGGAACTGGATCAGATTAAACTGGAGGACGGCATCCGCATCCATGAGGACACCGGCGTGGCCCTGGAGATTTACGCCCGTAACGAGAAATGCCGGCCCGTGAAGCCCTTTGTGCTGGTGGTGACCAAGGATACGGATCACGCCTCCCAGGTCAAGTCCCTGATCCAGTCCAACGACTTTTTCGAGGGACGCTATGCCGACAAGGTTATGGAAATCCACTCCAACCAGCGGGGTGAAGAAAAGGAAGAAAACATCCAGCGGCTTTTGACCCTGGAAAATCCGGACAACCGGTTCGAGATCGTCATCCATGTCAACATGCTGAAAGAAGGCTGGGATGTCACGAATCTCTACACCATTATCCCCCTGCGCGCTTCCGCTTCGGAGACGCTGACGGAGCAGACCATCGGGCGCGGCCTGCGCCTGCCCTACGGGAGGCGCACCGGCGACGACAAGGTGGACAAACTGACCATCGTTGCCCACGACAATTTTCAGCGCATCATCGAGGAGGCCAACAAGCCCGGCTCCATCATCAAGCAAAGGAACATCATCGAGATCGATCCGGCTGATTACGAGGACCGGAAGGAGGTTGTTGTCGCCGGGACGGCCCTGGAAGAGAAGATGGAGGCCGAGAAGCGGAGAATCGGGGCCATGCCGGACTCAAAGGAGAAAACGGCGGCGGGATTGATGCTGGAGATCCGGAAAACGATCCACGCAACCCTTCCCCAGGTGAACGGCAGGGTGAAGTGCGCCGCCGAGCTGACCACGGACGAGATCAAGGAGATCGTCGTCGAGAAAGTGAAACAGGTGATCCTGGCGGACCCGCAGCAAAATCTCTTTGCCGCCGAGATTGTCGCGGAGATCGGTAATGCCTATAACGACACTGTAAGCGAATTTATCCGGAACATCATCGAGATCCCCCGCATTACCATCCAACCGACCGATGAAGTTGATTCGGGGTTTCGCGACTTCGAACTGGATGTGACGGACCTCAACTATCCGCCCGTGTCGGAGGAGATCCTGATCCGGTTCCTGGCGCGCCGGGAGAACATCGACCAGACCCTGATCGGCAAGTACGGCATAGGGGTGGACAAACCGGAGAACCTGATTCTCAACGAACTGATCAGCCTGCCGGAGGTCGATTACGATACCCAGTCGGACCTGCTGTACAAGCTGGTGGGGCAAGCCGTTGCCAAGTTGAAAAGCTATCTGACGGATGACGAGTTCGCCAATGCGGTCAAGTTCCACAAAAAAGAGCTTGCCGGGGACATCTACGCCCAGATGAAGCCGCATTTTTACTGTACGACCAAGTATTACGAAGCTCCCATCGTCAAGCCCTTTACGGAAATCGAGGGTCACAATCTGACCAAAATCAAGGCGGATAGCATCCACCACTATACCGACACGATAACCCCGACCAGCGCCATTCCGCAGAAGGTTTTCTCCGGATTCCAGAAGGCCTGCCATTCATTGTGCCAGTTTGACAGCAAAGGGGAGAAGGATTTTGCCGCCCTTTTAGAAAGCGATAAGGACGTCGTCAAATGGCTGCGCCCCGCGCCGAAACAATTCAAAATATATTGGGGCCGGGAGGCCCGCACCTATGAGCCGGATTTCGTCGTGGAAACGGCAGATACTATCTACCTTGCCGAGATCAAGGCCGACAACCAGTTGGAGCAGCCGGATGTGCAAGAAAAGGCAAGGGCGGCGCTGGAATACTGCAAACACGCCTCGGAACATACCCAAAAAAACGGCGGCAAGCCATGGAGATATCTGCTTATCCCGCACACTGAGGTGCTGCCGAATATGAGCCTGGCCTATCTTGCGGAGAAACGGGAGTTTGCGGGGTAGTCTCCTATATGTCCGGCGGCAGCAAACACCGCACTTGTCAAGAAGAAAATAGCGAGTAAAAAAGCTAAGTAAAGAACATCGATTGCGATAATTAAATCATATGAAGTGGTTAACCCCAACAAGGAGGAGACAAACATGCACATTATTAGATTAAAACTACTCGGTTGCATCATTGCGCTTGCCCTCATTGCCGCTTGCAACACTACGCAATCGGCAGCACAATTGCCGGCGCTCTCCATCGACCCGGCCGAGGTAAGCGTCTCCGGCCTGTCCTCCGGCGGATTTATGGCCGTGCAAGCTCATGTCGCCTATTCAGGCACCTTCAAGCGTGGCGCCGGGATCGTGGCCGGCGGGCCCTTCTATTGCAGCGAAGGATCCCCTGCCAATACCATCGGACGCTGTATGGCGCACAGCAGCGCCATCCCGGTTCCGTCGCTCGTGAACATCACCAACGCCTGGGCTGCGGGCAATCTCATCGATCCGGTAAGCAACCTCAGCGCTTCCAAGGTGTACCTGTTTTCCGGGACGGCCGACAACACGGTGAAAGCTGCCGTAATGGATGACCTCCAGGCTTACTACGGGAACTTTGTGCCGGATGGGAACACCTTCTACAAGAACACCCTCGCATCGGGCCACGCGATGATCACCGACGACTTTGGCGGCAGCTGCGCAACCACAGCCCCTCCCTTCATCAACGATTGCGATTTCGACCTCGCCGGCGAGATGCTCAAGCACCTATATGGCCGCCTGAACGCACGCAACAACGGCGCGCTGTCGGGCAGCCTTACGGAATTCGATCAAACTGCGTTCATCTCCGGGCACGGCATGGCTAAGACGGGCTGGGTGTACGTACCGCAGGCATGCGCGACCGGCGCTACCTGCAAGCTGCATGTCGTTTTCCACGGCTGCAAGCAGAACACCGCCACGGTGGACCAGCAGTTTGTGCGTAATACCGGCTATAACCGTTGGGCAGATACCAATAACATCGTCGTGCTGTACCCGCAAACAAGCACTGCCGCCCCCAACGGCTGCTGGGACTGGTGGGGCTACGACAGTGCAAACTTCGCCCAGAAGTCCGGCCCCCAATTGGCAGCGGTGAAGGCAATGGTTACCAGGTTGTCCGGTGCGGCGGCCATGCCGCCGGCTGCACGTCCGGTTCCCGCGGGCGGGAAATAAATTTGCCAGGGCAATGACAGGTAACATGCTGATTTATTTAACTAACATCCGTTGATTGCGGGTGGCGGGGTGCGACTATTGAGGTGATGATTGCCGGTATTTATTCTTGACCTTTGCCGGAGATCAGGGTACGAAAACGCAATATATCTAGGGAGGCCCGTGTCATAATGCCCCAATTTCCCCATCAGCTCACCCAAACTAACTCCTGTGATTTTAAGATTTACGATCTCATCGCCCGTAACGCCGGTTTGTATCCCGATAAAACGGCGCTTGTCTATGACGACAGGCGGACGGACTTCAAGACCTACAAAAAGCTCTGTGACGAGTACGCCGCCGGGCTTGGCGCGGAAGGGGTGGAAGCGGGCGACCGGATCGCCGTCCTGGCGGGCAATTGTGACGACTTTCTGATCCTCTGCGGGGCGGCGGCGAAAATCGGCGCCATCGTGGTGCCGGTGAACTGGCGGCTCGGCGAGGAAGAAATTGTATACATCCTTGGGGACAGCACCCCGAAGTTTCTCGTAAGCGGCAGCGAATATAACGAGCTGGCCGGCAGGGCCGCCGCCAAGGTGGGTTCGATTCAGAGGCACTATTCCTTCAAAGCGGAGGAAGATGGCTGTGGTTGCATCCCTTTCCGGACCCTCCGCCGGGATGAGGCATATGGGGAGACGGGCGGCGCGGCGATTTCCGGCGATCCTGCCTATATGATCATCCATACGGCCGCCGTCGGCGGGAAGCCCAAGGGTTGCCTCCTCAGTCAGGGGAACATGATCGCCGTCGGCCTTCAGATTGCCCAGTTGCTGAAACTTGACAGCCGGGATTGCCACCTCTGCATCCTCCCCCTGTTTCATATCGGCGGCCTGGCCATGACTTGGGCGACGATGCATCAAGGGGGGAAAAACGTGATTGTGGACCGCTTCGATCCCCTCGTCGCCCTGAAGCTCATCGCCAAGGAAAAGGGGACATTTTTTGCGGCCTTCCCCCCGATCCTTTCCTCGCTCCTGGATGCCCAGGAAAAGGAGCCTTCCGCCTTCGACACCGCGAGTTTGCGGATTGTCTGCGGCATGGACAGCCCCGAGACCCTGGAGCGTTTTTTCAAGATAAACGCCCAGGCCGCTTTTTACAGCCTTTACGGCCAAACCGAGGCCATGCCCGTTTCGGGATGCAATTATCAGGAGAAACCGGGCAGCATCGGGCCGCCGGCGATCCTGACGCGGGTCGCCCTGTTTGATGACCTTGATCGGGAAGCGGCCCCGGGGACGCCCGGAGAGATCTGCGTCCGGTCGCCCGCCGTCTTCCGGGGTTACTGGAATCTTAAGGAAGAGACGGCCTACACCTTTCGCAACGGGTGGCATCATACGGGCGATCTGGGCCGGTGTGACGAGGATGGTTACCTCTGGTACGCGGGAAGAAAGCCGGAGAAGGAACTCATCAAGCCCGGCGGCGAAAACGTCTACCCGGCGGAAGTGGAAAAGGTCATTCTCAGCCACGGCGCCATTGAGGAGGTGAGTGTCATCGGCGTTCCCGATCCGGAGTGGGGAGAGGCCGTCAAGGCTGTCTGCGTCCTCAGGAAGGGAAGCGCGGTGAGCGCCGGGGAATTGATCGAATTCGTGGCCGCCAAAATTGCCCGCTACAAGAAGCCCAAGTATGTCCTTTTTGTCGAGAGCCTGCCGAAGACGGCAAACGGCGCCGTCAACCGGGAGGAGGTCAAGAAGGCGTATCCGGGAACAAACTGATGACTCCAGCTCTAAATCAAAGCGCTATCTTCGTCGGCATCGTCATCGGCTCCTCGACGTATTTCCATACACGCCTGCGTCGCCTCTTCCTCACCGCCTTGATTTCATCTTTGATTTAGAACCGGAAATACAAAAAAGCCCCTCGTAAAAGTAAATATATACGAGGGGCTAACGAGATCCGCCTATACCGTCTTGTCTTTTAACTGGAGTCCATCACTAGAATACTTGGTCTTTTAAGGGTGATAATCACCACGAAGATCCCGTGCTTCTTTTTTCGTTAACATCCAGTAGAATAGACTCATTACGCATATCGCAGTATCTCGCGTGTTAGAATCTCTTACCGGTGGATCTTTCAAAGAACTTGGGTCAATCAGTAACGGCTGGAATTTTATAATAACAAAGAGAGCCGCAATGCCTGCTTTTTTGTAAGCTGTAGTCAGCTTTTTTTATAACTGCTTTTTACGGCAGTCAACAACCGCTATTGATACCTCGCGATGCCTTTCTTCTTACCTCCCAGTGAAATGATTCATCTTTCCTTCATAACCCAGAGACATAATTCAAGCCGAGCATTGCAGCATCTCGATGGTTCTAATATGCGACTGTTTATCGCTTAAGTCAAGAGGCGAATCAACGAACGATAGTGCTAATGCAAAAAAATCCCTGTTCTCAGATCTCAAGAAGGGCAAATATCAATTAGTAAGTCTGACCCCCAGGCACTCGCTCAGGGTGGGGTGGGGGATGATCCATGATTGCATGGTCTTCAGGCTGGCGCCGGTGGTCAGGGCGAGGCTCAGGGAGGCGATGAGGTCGGGGGCGCCGGCGCCGACTATGGTGGCCCCGACGAGGTTAGTATTGTGGAAGATGAACTTGGCGAAGCCCAGACCTGCCAATTCCGTGCGGGCCATGATGTTGGCCCCGTAGTCGGTGCGCACTATCTCCACGGACCACCCCTTTTCCCTGGCTTGCCGCTCCGTCAGGCCGACCCGGGCGACCGGGGGATGGGAATAAGTGACCGAGGGGACGATGTCTTCCCGGCACACGATCGAACCGTCGCCGAAAAGACGGCTGGCCAGAGCCCGCCCCTGTTGCATGGCCAGGTGGGCCAGCATGATTCCCCCCGTCACATCCCCCACGGCATAGATCCCGGCGATATTGGTTTCCTGCTTTTCATTGACGGCGACGCCCCGGCGATCATGGCGGATTCCCAATTTTGTCAGCGCTTCCTCGTCCAGGCGCGGCCGCCGGCCCATGCAAAAGAGGGCGTATTCCGCCTTTAATTCCATTGCCTGCCCGTCTTTGAGGGCGGTTATGCAGACCTCCTCCGGGCCTTCCCGGACATCCTCAACCCTGGTTGCCGTCAGGACCTTCACGCCGATGCGGTTCAGCTCTTTCAAGAGTAAGGTCGCCGCCTCTTCTTCCTCGTAGGGGATGATGACGGGGAGGATTTCCACTATCTGGACCGGTATTCCCAATTCAGCTAAAAATGTCGCAAATTCAACGCCGATGACGCCGCCGCCGATGATCACCATGCTCTTGGGCAGCGTGGTAAGTTGCAGAAAGGTATCGGAGGTCAAGATCCGTGCCGGGGCTTGCCGGGGGGCGGGCGCCGGAGGAGGATTGCTGACGGCAGCGGCCGGGACAGATGGGGCCGCTGATTGCGTACATGGGGATAGGTGCGGTGTCATCGGGAAAGGGGGAAGGGACGGTTCGGAACCCCAGGCGATAACTATATGGCGGGCCGTCAGGGTCACGCTTTGTCCGTCCGGGTCCGTCCAGGCCACCTCGCCGGGGGAGACTATCTTTCCCGTTCCGATCTTCATCTCCACGCCGGCGTCTTTCAGAGACTTTTCCACCCCCAGGGCGGCGATCCGGACCATCTGGTCCCGGTGCCGCCGGATGACGTTGAAATCATACCCGGTTGCACCGGCAGTGATCCCCAGGCGGTTGAGCTTTTTCAGCGCGGCGAAATGTCTGCTGCAGACGAGCAAGGCCTTGGTGGGGACACAGCCCCGGTGGGTGCAGGTTCCTCCCCATTGCGCCTGCTCCACGATGCAGACCCGTGCTCCGTTACGAGCCGCCTCTTCCGCCGCCGCGTGGCCGCCGGGCCCGCCGCCGATGACAATCAGGTCGAATATTTCTTCGGACATCCGTTTACCTCATGATGTTTGTAGAATTTCGTCAAATTAACCCCATCCCCCTCCTGACCTCCCCCTTGAAGGGGAAGGAATCAATCTTTACCTCTGCGGCGCATCAAGTCTCCCCCGATCCTGATAATGCGGCGTGGTAGGAACTACGCACCAGGGGTCCCGCCTCGACATGCCGGAAACCCATCGCCAGGGCCGTCTCCCTGATAGCGGCAAATTCGTCGGGGTGGTAGTATTTCCGGACCGGCCAGTGTTCTACGGTGGGCTGGAGATACTGTCCGATGGTGACTGCCTGGCAGCCTGCCGCCGCCAGGTCCTCCAGGAGGCGGCTGATATCCTCTTCCCCCTCGCCGAAGCCGACCATGAATCCCGATTTGGAGATGATTGCCGCCGCCCTGCCGATCCTTTCCAGGATCTTAAGAGATGTTTCATAGTTTCCCTCGGGGCGCAATTCGGCATAGAGGGACGGGGCCACCTCAATGTTGTGATTGATGACCGCAGGCTTAGCGGCAATGACTTCCTCAAGCGCCTTCGTTTCTCCTTTGAAATCGGGAATGAGGACCTCCGTGCGAATATTCGGCAGGGACTCCTTGAGGGCGCCGATGGAGCGGGCAAACGCTCCGGACCCGCCGTCGGGGAGATCATCCCGGGTTACGGACGTGATGACCACATATTTCAGGGACAGGGACTTCACGGCAAAGACGAGGCGCCCTGCTTCCTCCGCGTCGACGGGAGCGGGGACGCCGTGGGCGACATTACAGTACCGGCAATTCCGCGTGCAGACGCTGCCCAGGATGAGAAAGGTTGCCGTACCATCCTGGAAACACTCGCTCATGTTGGGGCAGCGGGCCTCCTGGCAAATGGAATGGAGTCCGTGCCGGGACAGGATGCCCCGGACGCGGTTGAAATCGGGCGTATTGGGCAGCCTTACCTTCAACCATTCCGGTTTCCTTAGTATATTGATTCCCGGGCCGGATTTATCTTCCGGAATTGAAGGCATCTGGCTGCCGGATCAGGACTTTGGCCGCTTGGGAATCACCAGCCACATGGCCAGATAGGCGATCAGGGCAAATCCGAAGGAAAACAGAATCATCAGGATGAAGAGAACGCGGAATAAAGTGGCGTCCTTGTTGAAGAATTCTCCCAATCCACCGCAAACGCCACCGATCTTTTTGTCCGTCTCGGACAGATAAAGTTTTTCTTCCATGACACTTCCTCACTAAAAATAATACCAGATTGTACTATAATCAGACACATTTTCCCCGTCCTCATCGAGACGCTTGAGATAATTGTAGATGGGGATGTCCGTATAGAGGTAATCCAGGGCGGTCACCAGGCGGACTTCCCAGGAATAGAACCGGTAAACCCGCCGTCCGTCCGGGTGGATCATGATGACTTCATGGTCCTGCCACGCCTTCAACTGGGACTTCCCCAGGCGGGGGAGATTGAATACCGGCTCATCCGTCCGGACCAGGCCCGGTAAAAGCCGCGCCTCTTCCGCCCGTTCCTGTTCGATCCGGGCGATGGGGACCCGAAAATCGGCAGTTTCGTCCTTGCCTTTGGTGCTGAAGGAGTAATAGGGGTCGACGCCGGAGACCTTCAAGACCTTGCGGAGGAGACAGGTCTCGAATTTCCGGCTGTTGTAGTAAGTGAAAACCTGCTGGTTATAGACATTGATCCCCAGTTTCTTGATTTTCTTGATGGAATCCAGGGCGTCCGCCGTCATCTCCGTGGGATGCTCGAAGTGGGTGACGATGGCGATTTCCCGCTTCCCCCACTCATGATACTTTTCGAGTACCTGCAACAACCCCTCATTGATCCGAAAGGGCAGCGTAACGGGGATCCTGGTGCCAATGCGAATCCTCTCGACATGCTTGATCTTGGCAATCTCTCCCAGGAGGGCGTCCAGGTAATCGTTTTTCAGGGTCAGGGGATCGCCGCCGGTGACCAGGACCTCGGTGATGCTGTCGTGTTCGGCGATCCAGGCAATGGCCTCCTGGATCTTCTCGCGGCTCATCTGCACTTCGTCATCGATGCTCTTGATCTCCCAGTTCCGCTGGCAATAGACGCAGATCTGAGGACAGGCGTTGTAGGGTTTAAGGATGACGATTTCCGGATAGCGCCGGGTAATGCCATCGATAGGGCTGGTGGACTTCTCACCCATGAAATCCATGTCGAACCCCTTGGCCCGGCTTTCCGCGACCGACCGGCAGTAGGTGACGCTGGGAATCACCTGCGCCCGGATCTGGCGGTCGTATTCCGTCTTGCCGTCCTTATTGAAGAGGGACAGATAATAGGGGGTGATCTCAACGGGGATGCCGTGTTCCTTTGCCGCCCTGAGGCCGGCTACTTCGTCTTTACCAAGAGAGACAATGGCGGACAGGGTATCCAGGTTTTTGATGATGTGCTTCAGGTGCCAGAGGTAATCCTGCCAGTCTTCCTCGGTGGCCTGGAAATGGGCCAGAATATCTTTTTTTAAGCTCTTCCGGCGTTTAACGACACTACGATCGGATCCGGTCCGATAGCGGCGGAAATACCGGCGGATCATGGCGGCGTATTCGTCGAGCTGGGAGGAACGGATGAGGGCCGCCTCCCGTCCGTCTTTCATCTTGAAGAGGTCCTGGCTCTTCGTGTGTTTTCCCGATTTTCCCGTAATTCCCCGGAAGAAAGAGAGATATTCGCAGAGAAATGCCTCGCCGGTCCTTTCCAGGGCCTGGTCGGGATCGTGGGCCAGGTCGAAAAGGAGCTGCAGGGGCGAAGTCTGGGTCAGATATTCATTCTCCGTGCGCATGGTATTGGAAAAGACCCGGATGCATTCTCGGGCGTTGCGCTTTTCAAGGATGTTCATGTCCGAATAATAGGTGTCGGGCTTCATGTTGAACATGGAGCGATTCAGGTGGTTGAAATAGTCGAAGAGGAGATGGCGCGCCTCTTCGATATGCTTGGAATCCCGGAGGATCTTCTTGATCTGCGGGTCCGCCTGCCAGAGCCGCTCCAACAGTTCTTCCTTCGATAAAAAGATGACATTTTTCATCATAAGCTTAGCCTTTCCAGCAGACGTCGGGTTCCCGGGCCGCCTTGACGTCGTCGAGGCGTTTTACCGGGGTGGTCAGGGGGGCCGCCTTGACCAGCTCGGGGTTGTCCTTTGCTTCCCCGGCGATCCGGATCATGGTTTCGCAGAAAGCATCTAGGGTTTCCATGCTTTCCGTCTCGTTGGGTTCGATCATGATCGCCTCGGGGGCGACGAGGGGGAAATAGATGGTCGGGGGATGGTAGCCGTAATCGAGGAGGCGCTTGGCGATATCCGAGGTATGGACGCCGCTCTCCCGGACCTGGCGGGTTCCCGAAAAGACGCACTCGTGCATGCAGGGGCGGTCATAGGGAAGGTCGTAATAGGGTGTCAAGCGCGCTTTGATGTAATTAGCGTTTAACACGGCGATTTCACTTGCCCTTCTCAGTCCTTCCGGCCCCAGGGTGCGGATGTAGGCGTAGGCCTTGACCATGACGTTGAAGTTGCCGAAGAAGGTTCGGACCCTGCCGATGGCGTCGGGGTGTTCATAAGACCAGTCAAAACCCTTATCCGTCTTGATAACCCGGGGAACGGGCAGGTAATCGACGAGGTTTTTCCCGACGCCGACGGGGCCGCTGCCCGGGCCGCCGCAGCCGTGGGGGGTGGAGAAGGTCTTGTGGAGGTTCAACTGGATAACGTCGAACCCGAGATCACCGGGTCGGGCTTTCCCCATAAAGGCGTTGGCGTTGGCCCCGTCGCCATAGAGGAGGCCGCCTTTGCCGTGGATGATTTCCGCAACTTTTTCGATGCGCCGCTCAAATAGCCCCAGGGTGTTGGGATTGGTCAGCATGAGCCCCGCCACGTCCTCCGCCATGAGCGATTCGAGATGCCCGATATCCACCCCGCCTTCGCTGTTGGAGAGGACGGTGACGGTCTGGTAGCCGCACAGGGCTCCGGAGGCGGGATTGGTGCCGTGGGCGGTGTCGGGGATGAGGAGGCGGGTCCGCCTTTCCCCTTTCTTTTCAAAATATTTCTTGAAGGTCATGATGCCGGTCAGTTCCCCGTGGGCCCCGGCTGCCGGTTGGAGGGTGAAATCGGCCATGCCGAATATTGCGCTCAAATACCCGCGCAGTTCATACATCAATTGCAGATTCCCCTGGGAGAATTCCACCGGGGCATAGGGATGGAGACCGGTGAAGCCGGGTAGTTTCGCTATGTCCTCGTTGATCTTGGGATTGTATTTCATCGTACAGGAACCGAGGGGATAGAAGCCCACATCGACGCCGAAGTTCCGCCGCGAGAGGGCGGTATAATGACGGATCAGGTCTACTTCCGCAACTTCGGGAAGGTCCAGGTCCGCGCGGAGGAACTCTTGGGGGATGACCTCATCAATGGGCACGCCGGGGACGTCGCTGCCGGGGATGCTGCCGGCCCTGCGGCCCGGCCTGCTCTTTTCGAATATCAGTTCCATCGTGGGTCTCCTTGCTCTTTTAGTTTCCCTCCCCTTCAAGGGGAGGGTTAGGGTGGGGATGGGTTGATCTTTCGTTTAGACCTCCCTTGAGTCACTGTCAGCGGTAATCCTCGCGGATCGGATAAAAGACGTCCAGGATATAACAGTCCGTCAAGGCCCGGCCCCTATGCTTTGCATCCGGGGGGATAACAGCGACCATCCCCGGTTCGATTATCCTCGTTTCACCTGCGACGGTCATCTCGAATCTTCCGGAAATAAGATTGGCGACCTGTTCATGGGCGTGGCTGTGCTCCGGCAAAACCGCCCCTGCTTTCACCTGCCAGTAGGAAAAGGTCATGTTTTCGGAATGGACGAACCGGGCGGTAAACCCGGGAACGATTTCCCTGCCGACGATATTTTCAAGATTGACGAAGGGCATGGTGTGATCCTCCATATATGAATATCTGTCCTGCCAAATTCCTATCCGCCTATGATTGCGGCCACTTTGTCTATGTCACCTTTTGAGAGCATCTCCGTAGCGCAGAGAAGGAGGCAGTCCTCGAATCCCGGGTAATCGCGACTAAGTTCGTAGCCGCCGATGATGCCTGCTTCCTTTAGTTTTTGATTTATGGCGGCCGGATTGGGGCAGCGGACGGCGAATTCATTGTAGAAAGGACCGGAAAAGGCCGACGAGAAGCCGGGCAGGGCGAGGAGCCGGAAGCGCAGGTATTGGGCCTTCCGGACATTTAATTCGGCAATCGTCTTGAGGTTTTTCCCCAGGCTGACCAGGTAGACGGCGGCGGCGAGGGCGCAGAGGGCCTCATTGGTGCAGATGTTGGAGGTGGCCCGCTCCCTGCGGATGTGCTGTTCCCGGGTCTGGAGGGTCAGGACGAACCCCCGGTTTCCTTCCTTGTCCACCGTCGCCCCGGCGAGACGTCCCGGGATTTTTCTCAAGAATTTATCGGAGCTGGCAAAGATGCCCAGATAGGGACCGCCGTAATTCAGGGGATTGCCGAAGGCCTGGCCCTCTCCGACAACAAAATCGGCCCCCAGTGCCCCGGCGGGCTTCAGTATCCCCAGGGAGGTTGCCTCCGTAAAGCCGGAAACGAGGAAGGCGCCTTGCTCGCGGGCCACTGCCGCCACGGGGGCAATGTTTTCCAGGACGCCGAAAAAGTTAGGGCTCTGGATCAGGACCGCGGCGGTGTCTTTATCAACGGCTTGGCGGAGGTTATCCATGTCCAGTTGTCCTGTCACCGTGAAAGGAATTTCTACGACCTCATACCCGTTGGCCCAGGCGTAGGTCCGGACGACCTGGCGATACTCGGGATGAACCGAGTTTGCCACGACCAAATGCTTGCGGTTTAAGGTCTTGGCGGCCAGGACCGCCGCTTCCGCCATCGCCGTGGCCCCGTCGTACATGGAGGCGTTGGCGACCTGCATTCCCGTCAGGCGGGCGATCATGGTCTGGTATTCATAGATGGCCTGCAGGATGCCCTGGCTGATCTCGGCCTGATAGGGGGTGTAGGCGGTATAAAACTCCGAGCGGGAGATGATGTGTCCGACCGCGGCGGGAATCCAGTGCCGGTAGGCTCCGGCCCCCATGAGCGTCATTGCGGGGAGCTTGTTCCTGTCGCTGAGATCTTCCATGAGATCGGCGAGTTCCATTTCCGAGACGCCGGAGGGCAGGGCCAATGCCTTTTTGAGGAGGAAACGGGAAGGTATGTCCGTAAAGAGGTCATCGACGGAGGCAATCCCGACGGCCTGCATCATCAGCTCCTCGTCTGCCGGGGTATGGGGCACATAGTCCATGGTCTTATCCCTTAAGCAATTGAATTGTCATGTCTCCGGCAGACTCGCAAGCCTGCCCTGTCCGTATATCCCGGTTTAATGTTGCTCGGCGGCGATAAAGGCTTCATATCCCGCAGCATCCAGCAGGGTGAGCATCTCTTCCGGGTGTTCTATCTTGAGCTTGGCGATCCACCCTTTCCCGTAGGGGTCCTGGTTGATCAGCTCGGGGTTCTGCTCCAACTTCTGGTTGGCTTCGATGACCTCTCCCGTTACGGGAGAATAGACATCGGAGACGGACTTGACGGACTCCACAACGGCCACCGCCTCCATCGGTTTTACCTGCTTGCCGATTTCCGGCAGTTCGACATATACGATGTCCGTGAGCAACTCCTGGGCGTGATCGGTAATGCCGATGACAACGGTTCCATCGCCGTTGTCGATGACCCATTCATGCTCCCGGGTGTATTTTCTGTCCGTCGGATTGACTTTTGACATGATCTTCTTCCTTTCGTCTCAGATAAATGTATTGAAAAAGGCATACTGTTTTTCCTTTTTATAGAAGGGCAGGGATACAACCTGGGCGGCGGCAAAATTGTTCCGGATCTGGATGTCGAAGGTGGTTCCCGGCTTGGAAAGCTCCACGGGAATGAAGGCTAGCCCGATGGCCTTTTCGAGGGTGGGGGAATGGGTTCCCGAGGTGACGATGCCGGCCTCCATGCCGTCCTTGAAAACCTTGTAGCCATGCCGGGCGATGCCCCGCTCCCACATGGCAAAACCGACAAGTTTCCGTTTCACTCCCCCGGAAAACTGTTTGTCCAGGGCGTCCCGGCCGATAAAATCCTTTTCCAGATTGACGACCCATCCGTAAACTACTTCATAGGGTGTGACCGTTTCGTCCATATCATTGCCGTAGAGCATCATCCCCGATTCGAGGCGCAGGGTGTCCCGCGCCCCCAGACCGATGGGTTTCAGACCATAGTCAACTCCCGCTTGCAGGAGGCGGTCCCATATTTCGCCGATCCGGTCGTGAGGGGCATAGATTTCAAAACCGTCTTCCCCCGTGTAGCCGCTTCGGGAGACAATGGCGGGAATATTGAGAACCTGCGTCTGGAGGGAATGATAGTACTTCAATTGATGAAGATTAGCGGGCACGACCTGTTGCAGAATATCCTCCGACCGGGGACCCTGGAGATCCAGTTTGCCGATATTATCGGTTTCATCCGTTATTTCGACCTGGGAGAAGCCTTTCCCGTCCTTTACCTTCAGGAGCCAGGCATAATCCTTATCTTTCGTGGAGGCGTTGGTGACGAGGCGATAGTGATTCTCATCCAGAAGATAAACGGTCAGGTCGTCCATGATCCCCCCTTCCTCGGTGGCCAGGACGCTGAGTTTCATCTGCCCGATCTTTTGACCGTCAATGTTCCGCGATAAAACATGCTGGAGAAAAGCAAACGCCCCTGTTCCTTTAACATCGATTTCTCCCATATGGCAGATATCGAAAAGACCGGCGGCGCTACGCGTGGTAAGATGTTCCTCAATCACATTTGTGTACTGGACCGGCATGGCCCAGCCGCCGAAATCGATGATCCGGGCGCCCAGGGAGACATGACGGCTATAAAGGGGTGTTTTATTCATGGGAACCTCAAGATTTTTTCTGCGACGCTGTCATTCATGGACGCCAGCGGAAAAGATTATTTTTTGATACGGTGGAGCCCTTGCTCATAGCTATGGAGACTATCGGTACTACATCGAAGGCGGAATTTCAAGGCGAAAAAGAATGACTTTAACAAGTAAAATACTTTCTTCATTGCCTGTATCTATTTTGTGAGCCGCTTTGCCCTCACGTCCCTTTCCCGCTGGCTGGAAACGCGTCCGGCCTGGTGCAAGGCGGTATAGGATCATAAAAAATGGGTTGACATAAAAGAGCGATCGCACTATAGTCCCTCCCGCCCTGAGACAGGTTGCAATGCGAAATGCCTCCGGGGACAGGTCATCTGATCGTTCTATACTGGGAGATCGTTCAATGGTAGGACAACGGACTCTGACTCCGTGAATCAAGGTTCAAATCCTTGTCTCCCAGCCAAATAAATTCAAGGGGTTAGCCGACAAGCGGTTAGCCCCTTTTTATTTTTCGGGCTGCTCTCTCCAATTATGGTAAGCAAAATGTCATTCGTGCGTCTGGATGATTCAACTATTTCAGAGCTTAAAGCGGTAGCCGACCAGAAAGGGCTTGGAGTGTCGACGCTAGTAAAGTCACCTCCGATCAAGATCCAATTCCACCCCTTAACCAAAAACTGTCCGATTCAAGGAGCAGTTCGTGAATAGGAAAACCGGCCGTCTCACCATCATCACCATCATTATCTGCATGGTAATTGTCGCCCTCTCCTTGCCGGGCACTGCGACTGCTGCGTCGGAACAGCGCACAACCTCGGTCATGGAAGCCCGTTCATCAAAATCACCTGTTGAGCAGGAGACCTTTACAAGCCCCTTCCTTGGCGCGAAGTTTGTCTTGATTCCTGCCGGAACATTTATGATGGGTTCGCACACTAGCGAGACGGGATTGGATAGCAATGAAACACAACATCGGGTGACGATCACCCGGTCCTTCCATATGCAGACCACGGAGGTGACGCAGGGGCAATGGAAAAGGATGATGGGAAACAATCCGTCCCATTTCGGCAGTTGCGGTGACGATTGCCCCGTCGAGCAGGTTTCCTGGATCGAGGCTAAGGAGTTTATCAGGAAGCTTAACAGCATGGAGCGAACGAATAAGTATCGCCTTCCCACGGAAGCGGAGTGGGAGTATGCGGCGCGGGCCGGGACGGCCACCAGATTTTCATGGGGGAATCAGGAGGACTGTTCCAAGGCAAATTACGGTAACGGCTTTTCTTCGGAATGTAAAGGGGCTAATCCTGGTAAAACAATGAAAGTCGGTAGCTTTGCGCCCAACGCTTGGGGTTTGTATGATATGCACGGCAACGTCTGGGAATGGGTGCAGGACTGGAAGGGTAATTATCCTGCTGGTAGCGTCACTGATCCTCAAGGTCCTGCATCGGGCTTGGTACGCGTGTTTCGTGGCGGCTCCTGGATAGACGACGCTAGAAGCTGCCGTTCAGCGGTTCGCGGTGTTAGCGACCCGGGCAACCGCTACGACCTCATGGGCTTTCGTCTTCTCAGGACACGGTAACCTTTTGGAAAAATTTGGTGCGCCAGGCCGTTATTTAAGAGCTTTCCTGATCTCCGGCATTAATTATCTATCAAGTTCCTTGCGAACTGCCATACCGAGCTTCCCGATTACATAGGGTTTTTTTACGTATTCACCCGCTCCGAGTTCTTGAGCTGCCCGGACCCGGTCGGTCTTGGCGAAGCCGCTGACAATGATCGCCTTCTGCTGCGGATGAATTTCCAGTATCCGGCGGTATGCCTCCAGACCGTCGATACCGGGATCCATGATCATGTCCAAGACAATCAGATCAACCTTATTGGTCCTGAGATATTCCACGGCATCCTCGCCGCTTGCCGCCGTTGCCACCCGGTAGTTCAGGTTCTCCAGGATCGTGGCGGCCAGTAAGCGTTGCGCTTCCACATCGTCCACAATCAGAATGCTCTCTCCCCGGCCTTGATATGAGTCGGAAGACAAATCCTGGTCCTTCTTTGACAAAGCCTCCCGCGACGCCGGGAAATACAGGGTAAAGGTACTACCCTTGTTTTCTTCGCTACGCACATCTATATAGCCGCCATGGTCCTTGACTGTCCCCCAGACCACCGCCAGGCCAAGGCCCGTCCCGCTCCGGGCCATGACTTTCTTCGTGTAAAACGGCTCAAAGATTCGCCCCAGATCTGCCGGAGAAATCCCCGAACCCGTATCCGATACCGTCAGAACCACATATTCCCCTTCCTGGGTGTTTTCATAGCCTGGAATGGGTACGTCCACATAGCGGTTCTCCGTCATGATTGAGACCGCCCCCGTCCCGTTTATCGACTCCGCGGCATTCGACAGGAGATTCATAATCGTCTTGAAGAGATGAACGGGCGATCCATTGATGTTGAAAAGATCCGTTTCCAGTTGACTCCTGAACAGGACATCGGGATGATGCAGTTTAACGCGCTCGAATTCGGGTGTTATGAGGAAGTCGGTTACGATTCGGTTGAGATTTATCGTTTCCGAGACCGAAACACCCCGGCGGGCCAAGGTCAGCAGGTCCTGGATGATGGCGGCCGCCCTTTCACTCCCCTGCAGAATGCTCTTGGCATATTTGCCGGTACGACCTTCCTCCGGGACCTCTCGCAGCAGTAATTCGGAATAACCCACCAGGACTCCCAGAACATTGTTCATGTCATGAGCCACACCACCGGCAAGCACCCCCAACGCCTCCATCTTCTCTGCACGCTGCAGGCGTTCCTCCATGTTCTTGCGGTCCGTGTTGTTACGGATGCATTCGATTGCGGCGATGATCTCGCCCCCGGAATCTCTCAATACCGACGCTGTGGCGGACAGATGGACATTCCCGGAAGTCAGCGCCGGTGTATAGGCTTCTCCAATAACAATGTCGCCCGTTCTCTGAAGGGTCGTGTATGCCTTTTCTTTTTCCGGGTCCGGATGCAGGGCAAGATCGATTAGTATGGGCTTTCTTTCCCCGTAGAATGGAAGAGCGTACTCATAATCGCCTTTGCCCAGCATCTCCTCCGACCTGACGCCGGTCATCGATTCGATAGCGCGGTTCCAGGCAATCACCTTGCCGTCCCTGTCAATGACCAAGGTGGCGTCGGGAAGAAATTCAATGATGTCCGTCAATCTCCTCTGGGTTTCACGCAGGGCCTCCTCCGCCTGCCTGCGGTCTGTGATGTCGCGGAACATCCAGATTCTCCCGTATCGTTTCCCATCCTTACCCAAAACAGGGGCAGAATAACTGTACAGAACCATCCCGCTTCTGAATTCGATCTCATCATGGCTGGTCTCGTCGGGGCGATCATAGAGGTACATGATCTTTTCGAAAAATGACTCAGGATATTTAGCCAAGTCTGCAATGTGCTTGAACAACGCTGCATCATCCTCGTCGTCGAGAATATGCCGGGGCACATTAAAAAGCTCAATAATTTGCTGGTTAATAAGGACCCGCTTCCGATTCTCGTCGATCACCAAAATACCGTCGATAGTCGCGTTCACCTGCGCCTCAAGCAAGGCGGTGCGCAATCGGTAGTTTTCCTCGCTTTCCCGTAATGCATCTTCGGTGCGCAGGCTTGATTCAAGGTCGAGGAGAACAACACAAACCATAAGCGTACCCAGAGGGTATAAGATGATGACAGGTATTGCTATGTTTGACAATACTTCGTACTTCACGCCGGACGGCAAGGTCATTGTCATGGCCAACATGCAGATGTGGACGATAATCCCAAATCCGATCAGGTACAAAGGTGTGACCACATGAGGTCGGTAGCGCCGGAGATAATGATAGGCGATACCGATTGCGGCAGACGAGGCAATAACGGAAACCCCCATGATTCCCCCCGGTCCGCCAAGCCAAGTTCGGTAGATTATACCCATCAGGGCGGCAATCAAGGCGGTGACCCAACCACCGATGAAGCCCGCGATACTGATGATAATGGACCGGCCGTCAAAGATAAGACCCGGTGAAAAAATGAGTGGGTTCATCATGCCGATAATGGCAACGGCGCCAAAAAGAAGGCCGGAGATCACTTGGCTGGTGCGCGATCCATATTTCCATCTGCGAATGATGAAACTATAGAAAATGCTCAACGCAATGATGAGGGTGATATTATTGATCAGCGACGAAAAAATCATGGCAAAGAAATTCGTCCTCTAATTGCTCGGTATAATACACGCCCGCTGAATGAACGACCTAAAGACCAGTCAAATGTAATGACTAGGTGATCAGTATCACAATTATTACGGAATATCAATAATTTCGGCTCGAAATTCCAAAGACTATGGATGTATGCAGGGCTGTTTACAACCCTGCCCGCTGTTGTTATTCCCAGTTGAAAGGGGCCTCTTTTTCAAAATCGGGCAGCAGATTGCGCTCATCGACCTGCTGGACATAGAGATGTTCAAATCCGAGTTCCAGGGCATAATTGACGACTTTTTCGTATTCTTCCCGGTAGAGCCGCCGGCCAAGGAGAGGATGCCTTCGGGCCTGGGCCGCCGGGGTGTACTGGGACATGATGCTCAAGGGGACCTGTGTTGACAGCCCCTGCCCGATCATTTCCAGGACGGCGAAACTATTGTCGATCATGCCGGGAAGGACGAGATGCCTGATAAGCAGCCCCCGCCGGGCGACACCGTTCACGATTTCGAGGACATCCCCCACCTGCGCCGCCATTTCCCTGAGGGAAGCCATGGCGTGGACGACGTAATCTTTCACGCCGGAGAACTGCCGGGCCAGGTCATCGCGACCGTATTTCATGTCGGGAAGATAGATTTCCACCCTGCCCGCAAGCATCCTGATTACTTCCGTCGCTTCGTAGCCGCCGCAGTTGAAGATGAAGGGGATAGTCAATCCCCGGCGGCGGGCGGATAGCAGTGCTGCCATGATCAGGGGGGTCTGCGGGGTCGGCGTGACGGCGTCGATGTTGTGGCATCCCCCCTCCTGAAGGCGCAGCATTACTCGGGCCAGCCCCTCGGGGTCCATGATCTGCCCGGTTGTATGGCGGCTGATCTGATGATTCTGACAGTACAGGCAGCGGAGGTTGCAGGAGGAAAAGAAGATAGTTCCGGCCCCGTGGGTTCCGGAGAGAGGCGGTTCTTCGCCATGGTGGGGCATGGCGTCGCTGATGACTATTTCCGCGGCGAGACCGCAGAAGCCCTTTTCTCCGGCTATCCGGTTAATGCGGCATTGCCTCGGGCAGAGGACGCAGGGGGCGATCATGCCTTTCAGGGCGTCCAACGCCTGGAGAGTCCCTTGATATTCTGTTCCCATAGCATCTTTGTTTTGTAACCGGAATTACAGGGGGCTGACTATATCCTTGATCTTGCCGCTGGCCACGAGTTCCATGAAGATCTCTCCCAGCGGTTCCGCCTTTGCGACGGCTTGTCGCCAGTTGGCGATTCTTGTTTCCGGATCATCGACGAAGGTTGCGAAATCCTCCCGATCCGGAACCTTTCCCGCTGGCAGGGAAGCAATAAAATCATCGGAAGGATAAACCAGGACCAGGTTTTTCAAGTCCTGGGCGGACGGTTTGCGGGAGGTAAGCCTTTTGTCGAGCCATCCGGGGATGAGGCGATCCTGATGCAGAAACAGGAGGGTCAGATCGTCTTCTTTCGTTCCGTAATTTCCGGCCAGATGATAATCGATGAGGCCCCCGTCCCGGTAAATGCCCCGGGGGGCCCCGAAAATGTCCCGGACCCCGGTGATGATCAGAGGGATAGCGCCGGTGGCGACCAGTACGGATTTGAAATTGGTCTTGTTCAGAGGGACGCAGACGCCGCGAAATTGCGGACCCAGGGTGAAGGCCGGGTGTTTCGGGCCGCTGTAGAAAACCACCCGTTCGAAAAATGTATAGAGGAGGGAACGGCTGAGGGCGTTGCCGAGAAAGGAAAAGGCGAACCCCAGGCGCTGCAGGAAGACGTTCCCCGCCGCGGTCAGATTCTTTGCCCGGGCCGTGACGATGGCGAGGCGATAGTCGCGGTGATTCAGGGCAAAGGGCAGGGCGTCGTTTTCAATGGTCTTATTGATAATGGCAGCTAAAGATTTACGGATGGAAAGTGGTTTGTCTGCCCGGGTGTAGGTAGTGGTGATGTATGACTCGAGAAGCCGGCGGTAGCTTTTTTCCGCTTCCGGTTGGATCCAGGCGGCAAACCGCCAGGCCCCGGCCGAGGCGCCGATCAGGGTCAGGGGCCGTAACCGGCCGAGGGCTTTTTCCTTGAGAAGGGTCAGATCGAAACCGCTGGCGATCAACCACCGGGGTCCCACCGCCGGTCCGGCATAGCCGGTGAAGTCATTCAGGGAAAAGCCGCCGTCACGGATCCGTTCGCAGGCCTTTTCTCCTGCCTTGATGCAGATACTGTCCATACCTTATCCTCTCCTCAAATCACCTTGACACAAACCCCGCGGTTTTGTAAAGTACCTCCGGTAACGGCAACCCGCCGGGGATACGCAGGTATTGAACTGAGCCCGAAGGGGGAAATTCATATGCAGACTTTGGCAGCTTTGTCAATGGGAGCGGCAGTAAAATGACGATTCAATCCCAGGTCCGGGGAATAGCGGAGGAGGCAAAAAAGGCGGCAAGTACGTTGTGCAGACTTGCCGCGGAGGAGAAGAACCTGGCCCTCCGGGAAATGGGTGCCGCCATCCTGAAGCATGAATCTTTCCTGCGGGAGGAAAATGCCCGGGATGTGACCTTGGCGTCCGAAAAGGGTCTCTCTGCCGCCATGATCGACCGTCTGACCCTCAAGGAAGGGACGATTCAGGCAATGGCGAAGGGATTCGAAGAAGTGGCGGCCCTGCCCGATCCCGTGGGCAAGGTCGGTTCCATGTGGCGCCGCCCCAATGGCCTGCTGGTCGGACGGATGCGCATTCCCCTGGGAGTCATCGGGATTATCTATGAATCCCGTCCCAACGTCACCGCCGACGCCGCCGCCCTCTGTCTCAAGTCGGGCAACGCCGTGATTCTCCGGGGCGGCTCGGAAGCCATCCATTCCAATCTGGCCATTGCCGGGATACTTCAGGAAGTCCTTAAAAGAGGACCAATTCCCGAGACGGCCGTCCAGCTTATCCCCATGACGGACCGGAAGGCCGTCTATGAACTCTTGCAACTTGAGGAATTGATTGATGTGATCATTCCCCGGGGGGGGGAGGAGCTGATCCGGGCCGTGGTCAGTCAGTCGAAGATTCCCGTGATCAAACATTACAAGGGCGTCTGCCATATCTTTGTCGATGAGAACGCCGACCTGGACATGGCGCTGAAGATATGCTTAAATGCGAAGGTGCAGCGCCCCGGGGTCTGTAATGCCATGGAAACCCTCCTTGTCCACCATGCGATTGCCTCCCGGTTTCTCCCCCTTGTGGCCGAAAAGTACGGGGATGCGGGCGTAAGGTTAAGGGGATGCCCACAGGCGCGGGCGATTCTTCCCGATATTGAAGCCGCTACCGAGCAGGACTGGCATGAGGAATACCTCGATCTGGTCCTTGCCGTGCGCGTCGTGGAAGGATTGGATGCGGCTATGGACCATATCGGCAAGTATGGCTCTCTTCATACCGAGGCCATAATTACGGAAAGCTACGGTCACGCCCAGAGGTTTCTCAACGAGGTTCAGTCTTCAACGGTGCTCGTGAACGCCTCCACGCGGTTCAGCGACGGGTTTGAACTGGGGCTTGGCGCGGAGATCGGTATCAGCACCACCAAGCTGCACGCCTATGGTCCGATGGGGCTGGAAGAGCTAACGACATCCAAATTTATCATTTATGGCAATGGACAGGTGAGAACATGAAATGGGGACTACTTGGCGGGACCTTCGATCCCATCCATACCGGCCATCTGCGTTGCGCCGAGGAAATTCTGGAGATGTTTGATCTAAATCGGATCATTTTTATCCCCGCTTCCCGGCCGCCGCATAAAATAGATGGCGAAATCACTTCGTTTTACCATCGGGAGCAGATGGTCAGGCTGGCAATAGAAAACAATCCGTCTTTTTCCTTTTCCGACGCGGAAAACAAAAGGGAAGGTAAATCTTATTCCGTCGAAACCGTTGAGTTTATCCTCAAGAAGTATCTGCAAAACCTGGAACTGTACTTCATCGTCGGGCAGGATGCCTTTCACGCCATCACGACCTGGAAGGACTGGGAAAAGCTCCTGCAGCTTTGCAATTTTGTCGTCATGACCAGGCCGGGATACGAGAACAAAGGCCTGGATGGTATTCTCCCTCCCGAATTTGCCTCCCGATTCCACTATGAACCCCAGGGGAACGGTTTCCAGGGGCCCGGGGGATATTACATCTATTTCCGGGAGGTGACCTTTCTGGATATCGCTTCGAGCCGGATACGGAACCGGGTTCGGGACGGTAAATCCATTACCTATCTGACCACGGAGCCCGTGCGCCATTACATTGTCAATAACGGCCTTTATCGGAACATCTAGACATACAGGCAAGAAAGGATAATGATATGCGTCTCCCGACCTGCGGCATTTTTACGGGGACTCTGTCCCTGCTTTTGTTCCTGTCTTTCCCATTTACGCTCCATGCCTTCCGTTGCGGCGATGGAATGGTGAGCGTCGGGGACTCAAAAGGCAAGGTTCTGATCGAATGCGGTAAGCCCACCTTCAAGGAAAAGGTGGGGGATCGGGAGACCCGTAAAAAAGGGACCGGGACAAAAACAAAGGGCGCCAAGTCTTCCAAGACCGTGGAGCAATGGACCTACAATTGCGGGAAGGGCGATTTTGTTTACATCCTGACCTTCGAAGGGGGGAAGCTCGCCAAGGAAGAAACGGACGGCCGGGGCCGCGGCGACTCGGAATGCAAAGGCCGCTAGTCAGTAAAACAACCAGATCGCATCCAGAAAGAAGAAGACCCATCCCGCCACGGTGACAAGACCCAAGTGCCAAAGAGGCCTTTTCTTCGTCAGGGCGGCCACGGAGGAGAGCATGATGGCTATCTGCAGGAAGATGAGGCTGTACCCGAAATTGCCCGCCTGGCTCTGAGCGAGAATCCTGCTTTTTGCGAGGGCTTCCCCATGGGTCTTGATCTCATCCTTTTCCAGATCGTACTGCTTGATCTTCTTTTCATAACCGGCAATTACCTTTTCGTATTGTGCGCGGACATCGGCGGGCAGCTTTCCGCGCTGGGCAAGGATCTCCAGTTCCAGTTTCTGTTTCTGAATCTCGTAGATATACGACTTAATGCTCTTGGCCTGGTAATATGACCATTGGTTGGTTTCCTGCCCCTGATCAAGAACGGCGCGGGATGAGTATTTCCCCACATATAAGGTGGTAACCGCCGCTAATACTGCCATAATGGCGGTTGTCAGGGCTACCCAGGTCATCCATCTCTCCTTTTTATCATCACCCATTTCTTATTTCTCACCTTTATTTGTGTTTGTTGATTTGATTAATCAGGCTTATTCCGATTCTAAATCTAAGATGAAATCAAGGCGGCGAGGAAGAGGCGACGCAGGCGTATATGGAAATACGTCGAGGAGCCGACGATGAAGCCAACAAAGTTAGCGCTTTAATTTGAAACCGGGGGTTAGAGGTCTTTCAGATCTTTGTCGATCTTCAGCCTGCCCTCTTTGATCAAGGCGCTCTTGCTTTCTTCCATCCATGCCTGGATCACTTCGTTTCTTTTTAAATCCAGATACATCTTCTTGAGTTGCTCCCGCTGTCCCGGTTGGATCTGCCGGTCCGACTGCGCCCTTTCCCGAAACTCGATGAGGAAGTAGTTGCCGTTTATGAAGATAACCTCTTCCCCATAAGGTTTTTTCGCTGAGAGCTGGAACAGGGTCTTCATGATCAGGGGAGACGTTCCGATCTTTGGGGCCGGGGCAGATGGGAGAAAGAATCCCGTTTCCTCTAATTTGAAGTTCTTTTCTTTGCCGATAATCTGCAGCTTGTCGCCTTTCTTAAGGCGGGCGAGGATCATGTCCGCCTCCTGCTTGGCAAGGCGGTTGCCTTCCTGCGCCGCATACCGTTGGCGCACCTCTTTCTCGATGGCCTTAAGCTCCGGTGTGTACGCTGCTTTCTTAGCTGCTGCCTTGAAGAGATAATAGCCTTTTTCAGAGGCAATCACATTGCTGATTTCATCCTTCTGAAGGGAAAAGACCGTTTTTGCAAAATCCGGTATCTGCCGGAAGGCTTCCGGAGGGTTTTTGTCGGTGAAAAAGTCTGTTCCTGCAACCGGCAGGCTATGGGCGGCGGCGTAAGCGTCAAAATTCTCCTGTTGATAGATCGTCTCGCGAGCCTTCTTTGCTTCCCCGTAAGCCAGTCTCATTGCCCGGGAATGCTTAAGTTCAGCGACTATGCCATCCCTTACACTGCTAAGGGGAAGGGTTTTTCCCGCCTTTGTCCACTGCTGTTTGTGACTGTTATAGAAATCGGCGATTTCTTCTTCCGGGATATTTACCTTGGCCGTGAAATCCCGGGCTTGAAAAAACAGATACTTGATCTGGATCTGTTCGGGAGATCGGAAATCGCCGCTGTGTTCTTTCAGGTATTTTTCCAGCTCAGACGTCGACGCCTGAACTTTACCCTCAAAATCCCGGCCCTCCAGGCGCACGAAAGATACGTTGATTTTTTCGGTCTGGGCCTCATAAAAGCTGTTTACTTCCTCGTCGGAAGCATGAACGCCGTCCATAAGAAGATCTTCCAGCTTCATGATCAGGAGGGATTTCCGCTGATCACTTTCGAAATCTTCCGGTGTAATCTTGTTGTAACGAAGCATCTGCTGGTACAGGCGATCATCGAAGGCGCCATTTCTCTGAAATGCCGTCAGGGAGGATATAAAACTCCTGATTTCTTCATCGGTGACCTTAATCTTCATCTCCTGGGCCTTTCTCATCAGAATGGCCTGGTACACCAGCTTGTCCAAAGCCTGCTGTTTCAGATTCAGGGCCTTCACCATATCATCGGTAAGGCGACCGCCGGAGCGGCGATTGTATAAATCGATCAGATCGCGGTATTCCTTCTCGTATTCCCGATAGGTGATAATCTTGCCGTCAACGGTAGCGACGGCATCCGCCTTCTGTCGTCCCGTCATGGAGCCGAAGTAGAAGACGAAGACGATGATAATGATGGCAAGAAGGACCTTCATGATCCAATTTCGCGCGTGTTTCCTCATTAACTCAAGCATACCGTTCCCCTTATAGGTGCCTTTTTTGAAGCGTCGTTGATATTATAGTCCCACGGAAAATGCAATCACCTTTTTAAAAATGCATTGCTTAGGTAATGGAAATAGGCTATAGACCAACGCTAATTGTGTTTCGTAAGAGCATAGACGTTTATATTTATTGAGAAAAATACAGGAGGCAGAAGCGTGCTGTTTGATTGGATATTGGGAAAATTTTCCAGTGACCTGGCCATCGACCTTGGGACGGCCAATACCCTCGTTTACGTGAAGGGTAAAGGGATTATTTTGAGTGAGCCGTCCGTGGTGGCTGTGCACATGGACTCAAAAGGGGTCAAAAAGGTTCTGGCGGTGGGATCCGAAGCAAAGAAGATGCTGGGAAGAACGCCGGGAAACATCATGGCCATCCGCCCCATGCGGGACGGAGTCATAGCCGATTTTGACATCACCGAGGCGATGCTCAGGCATTTCATCCTCAGCGTTCATAACCGCCGGACCCTGGTGCGCCCGAGAATAATTGTGTCCGTGCCTTCGGGCATCACCCAGGTGGAAAGAAGGGCGGTTCGCGAAACGGTTGAATCTGCAGGGGCGCGGGAAATTTACCTTATCGAGGAACCCATGGCCGCAGCCATCGGGGCCGGGCTGCCGATCACGGAACCAACGAGTTCCATGGTTGTCGATATCGGCGGCGGCACAACGGAAGTTGCCGTCATTTCTCTTTCGGGCATTGTCTACGCAAAATCTTTGCGCATCGCCGGCGACAAGATTGACGAAGAGATCGTCCAGTATATGAAGAGGAAGTACAGCCTGCTTATCGGCGAGCGAACCGGGGAAATAATCAAGATGACCATCGGCTGTGCCTATCCGGACAAGGAAATCCGTACCGTTGAAGTGAAGGGCCGGGATCTTATTTCCGGCATTCCCAAAATTATTGAAATCAATTCGGAAGAGGTTCGCGAAGCGATAACGGAACCGATAAGTCTGATTGTGGACACCATAAAGAATTGCCTGGAAAATGCACCGCCGGAACTGGCCGGGGATATTGTGGATCGAGGCATCATGCTTACGGGCGGCGGCGCCCTGCTGAGAAACCTGGATGTCCTGATCCGTGAAGAAACAGGTCTTCCCGTGACCATTGCCGACGACCCGCTGTCGACTGTTGCCAGAGGCGCGGGAATGGCCCTCGATCAATTGGATGTTCTAAAGGAAGTCACCCTTCAGGTGTGATGATATCGCCGGAACCTCCAATCACAATGGGGAATTTTTTTTGAGCCTTGGAGGATACGGCGCCGTGAGGCTTACCTTCATCGTTAACCGCTTTCATAGTCGTCCTGCAAAAGTTCTCTGTAACTGGACAGGTATGCCGGTTGTTTATGTGACTTGAGAGTCACCAGAAATATGTCGATCCCAAAAAAATACCGGCCGACTGCCATTGTCATCCTTCTTATCGTCTTTTCCGCCATTCTCTTGATTTTGAACACGAAAATGTCTTCGGATACGGGTTTCCCGAGAAAATTTATCCTCGATGTGGCGGCCCCTATCGAACGTCTGATCAGGATTCCCCTGGATGAAACCATCTCTGTTTGGAACCGTTACCTTTTCTTGGTAGGACTGGGAGAAGACAACCTGCGGTTGAAAAGGGAGAACGATCAGTTGAAGAGTCAGTTGCTCCGGTACCAGGAGGGGTATTTCGAGGGGTTGCGCCTGCAAAAGCTGCTTGCCCTGAAAGACCAGAGCGACTATGTCTCCATGACCGCAAGGGTTATCGGTATAGACCAGAAATCACTGATCAAGACGATCCTGATCAACAAGGGAACCTCCCATGGCATCAGGAATGGCTTGCCGGTCATGAATGATCAGGGGGTTATCGGAAGGATTATAGAGACGTCGTGGTACGTTTCGCGCGTCCTCCTAATCAGCGACGGTAACAGTAATGTCGACGCCTTAGTGCAGGGAACCCGTGTCCAGGGGATGCTTCAGGGTTCCGGGACGATGCGTTGCATACTTAAGTATGTTGCCAAGACGGAAGAAGTCAAAACGGGCGATCTGGTGGTATCTTCGGGGATGACGGAAGTTTTTCCCAAAGGATTGCTCCTGGGAACCGTAATCCGGGCGGACAAGAAGGATTCCGGTCTCTTTCAGAGGATCGATGTGGTTCCGGCGGTCGATTTCAACAGGTTGGAAGAAGTCCTGGTCTTGATGGTAGACGGGAAAAAGAAAAAATGACAGCTTCGTAAAAAGATCCGGATGCTGCGTTGCGCTGCATCCTTCGTCCCTGCGGCGTACGACAAGTACGCCTCAGTCCTCAGGCTTGGCGCGCCTTGCCTGCGAATCTTTTTACGAAGCCGTCAATTATGGCCTAATTTCCGTTTTTTTGAAGGTTTAAAAAAATGATATTTTATGTTTTGCTCCCCTGGTTTCTCCTCATGCTTGTTGTCTTTCAGCACGCTGTTTTAGGGACGATTTTTTTTCACTCGATTGCCGTCGAGATCTCGCTCGTCCTGGTTATCTACGCGGGCTTGCGCATGCCTGCCCTTAAGGGAAGCATCCTCTCGCTGATTCTCGGCTTGATGATGGATTGCATAACCGGTGTCTGCTCCGGCTTCTACGCACTCATCTATACTTCCATTTTTCTCATGGTATATCTTGTCTCATTGCAGGTATATGCGAAAAGCACCCTCTTTGTCGTCCTGTTCACTTTGTGTTGTGGTTTTGTCGAGGGGGTAGGGTTACTGGTTTTAAGCCGGATGATCTACGGTACGAATATCCTTTCCGACCTCGTTTTGTATTTTCTTCCCCAGTTGGTTATCGTAAGTTTAGTAAGCCCGTTCCTCTTTAAGTTTTTCCACCGGATAGGTTGGCTCCATGATGGGTATGTTCGGTCGTCTTAACGGCCATGATACGGCGGATTTCCGGAAACGCTTTCAGCGTCTATTTATCCTTGTCCTGATCGCCATCGCCATTCTGACCATCAGGATGGCCTATCTCCAGGTGTTCAAGGGGGATGAATACAAATTGCGTTCGGAAAACAACTCTGTCCGCCTGAGAAAGATTGCACCCCTGCGGGGATTGATTATGGACACCCATCGGCAGGTCATCGTGGATAATCAGGCGGCCTTTGATCTGGTATATGTGCCGAGCCGTGTCGTTGACATCCAGCGCATCGTAGAAAGGGTGGAGGCTTTTTATGAAAAAAGAGGTTTATCGTTGAACAATGATTCCCAGCTTACGGGGAAAACCAGGCCGTTTATGCCGGTCAGGCTCGAAAAGAACATTAGTATGTTAAAATTGGCTTTTGTAGAAACCCATGCCCTCGATCTGCCGGGAGTTGTTGTGGAAGTGGCGCCGGTAAGGAAGTATTCGGGGGGGGAGATGATGTCTCATGTTATCGGTTATACAGGGGAAATAAGCAAGGATGAACTGGAGAAACGGGACGACGATGAGATGGGTCCGGGAGATATTATCGGGAAATCCGGAATGGAGAAGTTTCTCGATGAATATCTTGCCGGTAAAAGCGGCGCCGAACAGGTGGAAGTCAATGTTACGGGCAAGGTGATTAAGGCCCTGGGTCACATTGCCCCGCTTCCGGGACACAATGTCGTGCTGACGATTGATTTTGAGCTTCAAAAGGCGGCTTGGGAGGCCTTGGCGGGCAAGCGCGGAAGCGCCGTTGTCATAGATCCGCGGGACGGGTCCATCCTGGCTCTTGTCAGCACCCCTTCTTTTGATCCCAACCTTTTTAACTCCGGAATCTCCAAACGGGATTGGGATAGACTTTCCAAAGATCCCCTGTATCCTATGGAAAACAGGGCCGTGTCCGGTCAGTATCCCCCCGGCTCGACCTATAAGGTCGTAGTTGCGGCGGCGGCTCTTGCCGAAGGTCTGATTACTCCGGAAACGCGGTTCTTCTGTAACGGGTCTTTCGAACTGGGGAACAGGTCCTATCGCTGCTGGCAGCGGCATGGCCACGGTTGGGTTAATCTCCACCGGGCCCTTGTGGAGTCCTGCGACGTCTATTTTTATAATCTCGGGAAAATGCTCGGTGTCGACAAGTTAGCCGAATACGCCCGGTCCTTCGGGCTCGGTGAGCCCAGCGGCATCGATCTGCCCAGGGAAAAACCGGGGCTTGTTCCCACCAAGGCCTGGAAACTGGCGAAACGCAAGGAGCCCTGGCAATTAGGGGAGACCATCCCCGTTTCTATCGGACAGGGCTTCAATCTGGTCACCCCCGTTCAGCTTGCCAATGTCTTTAGCGTCTTGGCCAATGGCGGCACCCTCTGGCGTCCCAGAATCGTCAAACAGATTGAGACCGTAGACGGCCGGGTTGTCAAAGTGTTCCCGCCGGAAAAGAAAAAAGTCCTTCCTGTTTCTTCAGAACACATTGAAATGATAAGACAGGGCCTTTGGGGGGTGGTCAACGAGAAAGGGGGCACCGGTAGCGCCCTGCGCAGACCCGAGGCCGATGTGGCGGGAAAGACGGGAACGTCCCAGGTAGTGGGATTGCCCCAGGATGAAGCGGCCCGCCGGGCGAAGATCCTTTCCGGGCGATTCAAGGACCATGCCCTCTTCGCCTGTTTCGCCCCTTATAAGCAACCGGAAATTGCCGTTTCCGTGATCGTCGAGCATGCCGGCGGGGGCGGCGCTGTTGCCGCCCCCGTGGCAAGACAGATTGTCGACGCCTATTTCCGTCTTAAGGCCGGTCGGTCGGCGCCGAAGGCGCCTGTTGCCCAAAATGTCGTGAATGAGCGAGAAGAGCAATGAAATTCGATAGACAGTGGCTGATAAATTTTGACTGGCCCCTCCTGGGCATTGTTTTGGCGATATGTCTCATTGGGGTAGTTAACATCTACAGTACCGGGTTCAGTCTCACCACGGCGAAGGCCCCCCTTTATCTCAAGCAGATCCAGTGGATAATCCTGGGACTGTTTTTTATGTTAATAACCCTGTCCGTCGATCATCGGATTCTCATTCAATATGCTTATATTATCCATGCCGTTGCCATTCTGATGCTGATCTTTGTTACTTTTTATGGATATACGACCCATGGTTCCCAACGCTGGCTTGCTTTCGGGGGGTTCTCCTTTCAGCCTTCGGAATTGGTCAAGCTGACCCTGATCCTTTCCCTGGCAAGATATTTCAGCGATCACGGAACCCAAACCCGTTACAGCATCAAAGATCTCTTAACGCCATTTTTCATTCTGCTGGTTCCCTTTTTGTTCATTGTCCGCCAGCCTGATTTGGGAACAGCCTTGATGATGCTGATTATTTTTATCTCCATGATCCTTTTCGTGGGGATCAGGATCAAGGATCTGCTCATTGCCGGATCCACAGGGCTGCTGCTGATGCCTTTGGCCTGGCTTTTCCTCAAGGATTACCAAAAAGAGCGGATCCTGACGTTTTTCGACCCGGAACGGGACCCTCTCGGTTCGGGGTATCATATTATTCAGTCAATGATCGCCATCGGCTCCGGCGGCTTCCTGGGCAAGGGCTATTTGAAGGGGACGCAGACGCAGTTGAAATTCCTTCCCGAGCAGCAAACGGATTTTGTGTTTTCCGTCTTTGCTGAGGAATGGGGCTTTATCGGGGGTGTCGTCCTGATGATCCTGTTTCTTTCCCTGATCCTGTGGGGTTTTAAAATTGCCCAGTATTCCAGGGACTTGTCGGGAACCCTGATTGCATACGGGATAACCATCATGATTTTTTGGGGCGTCTTTATCAATATCGGCATGGTCCTCGGCATCCTTCCCGTTGTCGGCATACCCTTGCCGTTTCTAAGCTACGGCGGCTCTTCCGTGGTCGTGCTGATGATGGCTACGGGCATGCTGATTAATATCAGTATGAGACGATTTATCTTGCAGCCGTAATGCCTCCTGAGCATTTTTTGCCAAAAAATGCTTGACAAGGGGGAAGAGTTATGATTAGTAGTCCCCGCTTTTGGCAAGGGAGGTTCAGGTCTTGTATTTCTACCAATTTAGCTGTTTTCTTGATGTAAGGGAACTTGTTGTAAATACTGAATATTGACGGACGAGCCGGGTGGACGAGGGACCCTCTTCACTCGGTTTTTTTTTGACAAGTAATGATAAGCGAGAGGTTCTAAAGTGGTTGATATTAATCTTACTTTGTTTGTGCAGATGGCCAATTTCCTTGTGCTCATCGTGATCTTGAACTACCTGCTCTATAAACCGATCCTTGCCATCCTCGACCGGAGAAAGATGCGTCTTGATGAATCCGATGGAGAAATCAAACGCCTCAACGAAACCGTCGAGAAGAAGGCGGCGGAGTACGAGGAAAAGCTCCGCCTGGCCAAACAGGATGCCCTGGAAAAGAAGGGTGAGATCCTCAAGGAGGCCGCGGATAGCGCCAAGGCTATCATCGACGAGCGGCGGAGCAAAATTCCGGCGATGCTGGCGGAGTTTCAGGGGAAGGTTGGGCAGGAAGTGGAAGCCGCCAGGCGGATCCTGACGGATCAGTCCAAGAAAATATCTTCTGAGATCGCTGAAAAGGTGCTGGGAAGGAGTCTCCAATGAAAGATAATCACCGGCTGCAACTGATAAAAGCCCTTCTCCTTGCCTCTGTGATGATCCTGCTGACAGGTGCGGCGGTCTATGCCGCCGGCGGCGGCGAGGGTCACGTCAGCCCTGAGGAGCAGAAGAAATCCCTTATTGACTTCGGCTACCGGTTGCTGAACTTTGCTATTCTCGCCGGGTTCCTCTGGTGGATGTCGGCCAAGAAGATAAAGGAGTTTTTTGCCGGCAGACGTACGGACATCAAGGCGTCTCTGGATCAGGCGCTGGCCGCGAAGGAAGATGCGGAAAACAAGTTTAAGGAATACGCTGCCAAGCTGGAAAAGGCAACGGAAGAGATTGACGGCATTGCCGAAATGATCAAGGTACAGGGATTGGCGGAAAAGGATAAGTTGCTTGAAGAGGCCAAGAAGGCCGCCGTCAAGATCGAAGAAGATACCAAGGCGCGGATGGAACAGGAATTCAGCAACGCCAGAAACCAGTTAAGGGCCGAGGCGGCCCAGCTCTCGGTGCAAATGGCCGAGGAACTCCTTAAAAGGAATATCACGATTACGGATCATGAATACATGGTCAAAGACTATTTGGATAAGGTGGTGATAAAACATTGATCGGAAGCACGATTGCAAAACGGTACGCCCGCGCGTTTTATGAAATTGCGGCCGAGGAAAGCCGGCTCGAGAAGTATTACCAGGAGTTGGCAAGCTTTTCCGCTATTATCAATGACAATAAGGACCTCAAGGACTTTCTGGCCAATCCCGTTTTTGATCAGAATGAAAAGAAGTCCGTGGTTGAAAGCATCATGGAGAAAACGGACATCTCCGGAATTACTGCAAATTTTTTAAAGCTGCTTGCGGATAAACAAAGAATCATCATTCTTTCCGACATTGTCGATTGTTACCGGGAGTTAATGGACGAAGCCCTGAAAACGGTTAGGGCCAGTGTCAAAACGGCTTTCCCGCTGTCGACCGAGTTGATCCAGAAGCTTCAGGAGGGTCTTGAAACCCAGACCCGGAAAAAGGTCGACATGACCGTTATCGAGGAACCCTCTCTGCTCGGCGGCATCGTCGTAAGGGTGGGGGACACCGTGTATGATAACAGTATCAGAACACAACTGAATAATATAAGGAATCTCTTAGGGGAGGAGATGTAGCGCATGGATACAATCAGGGCAGAAGAAATCAGTCAAATCATATCCAAACAGATCAAGGACTATGAGAAGAAGCTGGACATCAGCGAAACCGGTACGGTGCTTTCCGTCGGTGACGGCATCGCGAGGATCTACGGCGTCCAGAACGCCATGGCCATGGAACTGCTGGAGTTTCCGGGCGGTATTCTCGGCATGGTTCTTAATCTGGAAAGAGATAATGTCGGCGTCGCCGTTCTTGGCGAAGTAACCCACATCAAAGAGGGCGATATTGTCAAAAGAACGGGACGTATTGCGCAGGTGCCGGTTGGCGAGGCCGTCATGGGACGGGTCATCGACGGGACGGGCGCTCCCATTGACGGCAAGGGGCCTATCGAGACGACTGAATTCCGCAGAATCGAAATGGTCGCCCCCGGCGTTATTCAACGGCAGGCGGTCAATCAGCCCATGTACACAGGCCTGAAGGCTATCGACGCCATGACGCCCATTGGCAGGGGGCAGCGCGAACTGGTTATCGGCGACCGCCAGATCGGCAAGACGGCCATCTGTATCGACGCCATCATTCGTCAGAAGGAAACGGGTCTCAAATGCATTTATGTGGCCATCGGGCAGAAGAAGTCAACCGTTGCCCAGGTGGTCGAGAACCTGAAAAAACATGACGCCATGTCCTATACCTGTGTCGTTTCGGCCTGCGCCAGCGACCCGGCGACCCTGCAGTATGTTGCCGCCTTTGCCGGTTGCAGTATTGGGGAATACTTCCGGGATCGGGGGCAGGACGCTTTGATCATTTATGACGATCTCTCCAAACAGGCCGTTGCTTATCGGCAGATTTCGCTGTTGCTGAGAAGGCCTCCCGGACGCGAGGCTTACCCCGGCGACATTTTCTATAATCATTCACGCCTTCTCGAAAGAGCGGCCCGGGTCAGCGAGGACCTCGGCAGCGGTTCCCTGACGGCCTTGCCCATCATCGAGACCCAGGCGGGCGACGTTTCGGCGTATATTCCCACGAACGTTATCTCCATTACTGACGGCCAGGTCTATTTGGAACCGTCTCTTTTCTTCTCCGGCGTCCGTCCGGCGATCAACGTCGGTCTCTCGGTTTCCCGCGTCGGCGGGGCCGCCCAGGTAAAGGCCATGAAGCAGGTGGCCGGAACTCTGAAACTCGATCTTGCCCAGTACCGTGAATTGGCAGCCTTTGCCTCCTTCGGAAGCGATCTGGACAAGGCGACCCAGGCCCAGCTTGAACGTGGCGTCCGCTTGGTGGAACTCCTCAAGCAGCCCCAGTTCCAGCCGATGTCCCTGGGTGAGGAAGTGGCGATCCTTTTTGCAGGGACAAAGGGATTCCTCGATAAGTATCCCGTTGATAAGATCAAGGATTACGAACTGCAGCTTCTTTCCTTCGTGAAAAACAAGTATGCCGATATTCTCAAAGAGATCGATGAGAAGATGATCATCAGTCCCGAACTTGAAAAGAAGATGAAAGACGCCTTCACGGAGTTTGACTCCGTATTTGCCGGCTGATAAGTTTTGGGAAAAGCATAACATAATCAGTCGATTTGAAAAAAGGGAGTAAGAGTTAATGGCCGCACTAAAGGACATTAAGAGACAGATAGGAGGCGTTCACAAGACAAAGCAGATCACGAGCGCCATGAACATGGTGGCGGCCTCCAAGTTTAGAACCGCGCAAATGCGGATGGATAATTATCGTCCTTATGCCGGTAAATTCATGGAGGTCTTAAACAGCTTGGCCCTGCGTGTGGACGCTACTTCCCATCCCCTGCTGGCGGTCAGACCGCCCAAGAAACTCCGGGTGATCTGTATGACCTCGGATCGGGGGCTATGTGGCGGTTTTAATACCAATCTAATCAAGGCAACGGAACGTTTCCTGAAGGAAAAGCAGGGGGAAGGCAAGGACGTGACCCTGATTCCCATTGGCCGCAAGGGACGCGACTATTTCAGAAAAAAAACCAAGACGATCAATGACCGCGTGGATGTGTTTAAAAAATTCGATATGAGTCTCGCCGTTGAGATTTCCAACGACATTATCCCTTCCTTCCTTAAGGAAGAGTATGATGAATTGTATCTCGTCTATAACGAATTTAAAAATGTCTCTATCCATCGCCCGGTTGTGGTAAGGCTTTTTCCTCTTCCCGCCATAGGTCAGGAGGAAGCGACAGATCCGGAAAAGCGCATCGATTATATCTACGAACCTTCGGATGAAGTCCTGCTGGACAGGATCCTTCCCATGTATGTACGGGTCCTGATTTACCGCGCTCTCCTGGAGACATATGCCGGAGAAAACGGGGCGAGGATGGCGGCTATGGACAATGCCACCCGTAACTGTGAAGAATTGATCGGTGCGTTGTCATTACAGTACAACAAGGCCAGGCAGGGGGCGATTACAGCGGAGTTGATGGACATCGTCGGCGGTACCGAGGCCTTGTCAAAAGGATAGTAACATTAACCACTTTTTAAGGAGATGGGTATGAATATAGGAAAGATTGTGCAGGTAATTGGGCCGGTCATCGATGTTGAGTTTGAGGAAGGTAAGCTTCCCTATATCCTGAACTCAATCCTCATAACCAACCCGACTATCAATGACGAAGAAGATAACTTGATCGTTGAGGTAGCACAGCATCTAGGGGATAATGTTGTTCGCTGCATCGCCATGGACATTACCGATGGTCTGGTCCGGGGTATGACGGCTAAGGACACGGGAGCTCCCATTATGGTTCCCGTCGGCAAGGAATGCCTGGGTCGGATTCTCAACGTCGTAGGTCGGCCCGTGGATGGTCTGGGCCCCATCGATGCAAAAAATATGATGCCCATTCACCGTGACGCCCCCACGTTCCTCGAACAGAATACATCGGTTCACGTGCTCGAAACGGGAGTCAAGGTTATCGATCTCCTCGTACCTTTCCCCCGGGGCGGCAAGATGGGTATGTTCGGCGGCGCCGGCGTTGGCAAGACCGTCGTCATGATGGAAATGATCCATAACATCGCCATGCACCACGGCGGTATTTCCGTGTTTGCCGGTGTGGGTGAGCGGACCAGGGAAGGAAACGACCTTTACATGGAAATGAAGCAGTCTGGCGTCATCAAGCAGGCGGCCCTGATCTACGGCCAGATGACCGAACCTCCGGGAGCGAGGTCAAGAGTGGCCCTCACGGCCCTGGCCGCAGCTGAATACTTCCGGGATGTGGAAGGACAGGACGTGCTTCTTTTCGTTGACAATATTTTCCGTTTCACCCAGGCCGGTTCCGAGGTTTCGGCCCTTCTGGGAAGAATGCCCTCCGCCGTCGGTTACCAACCGACGTTGGCCACAGACCTTGGCGGGCTTCAGGAACGCATTACCTCAACCAATAAGGGATCCATCACTGCCGTCCAGTGCGTGTACGTTCCCGCGGACGACTTGACCGACCCGGCGCCGGCTACCACCTTTGCCCATCTCGACGGCACCGTCGTTTTGTCCAGACCCATTGCCGAGCTTGGTATTTATCCCGCTGTGGACCCCCTTGATTCAACATCGCGGATTCTTGATCCGAATGTTGTCGGGTTGGAGCATTACAATGTTGCCCGTCTGGTCCAGGTGACCCTGCAAAAGTATAAAGACCTTCAGGACATTATCGCGATTCTGGGTATGGACGAGCTTTCCGAGGAAGACAAGCTGACCGTCAGCAGGGCGAGAAAGATTCAGAGATTCCTGTCCCAGCCCTTCTTCGTTGCCGCCCAGTTTACCGGCACCGACGGGAAATTCGTGTCCGTCCCGGATACGGTGCGGGCCTTCAAGGAGATCCTCGAGGGTAAACATGACGATCTTCCGGAGCAGGCCTTCTACATGGTTGGCGGTATTGAGGAAGTTATTGAAAAGGCAAAGAGGCTGTCGGAATAGCCGGAGGATTGCACATGGCTGATGAACTGATGTTGGAAATTGTCACCCCGGAAAAACTTGCCTTCAGCGGCAAGGTGGAAGAGGTGACCGTACCGGGAAGTGAGGGAGAATTCGGTGTCCTGAGAGGCCATGCGTCGCTGCTGAGTTCCATTCAGATCGGCGAACTGAGTTATACCAAGGATAACAAGCGGACTTGTTACGCTGTGGATACGGGCTATGCCGAAGTATTGTCCAGCAAGGTGACAATTCTCGTCGAAGGGGCAGAGCGCTCCGATATGATTGACAAAGAACAGGCCCGGAAGGATAAGGCTGACGCTGAGGCCAGGCTGGCAAAGATGGCCAAGGAAGATCAGGATTATGAGAAGGTCAGAAACGCTGTTACCAAAGCGGATATGCGCCTGAAGGTAGCGGAAAAGGGCTGATCGGGGTTTAAAATAAGAAAAAATAGATTTGTCGAAGGCCGGGAAGGTTAAATTCCCGGCCTTTTTTATTTACGGAGAGCTCTCACTCCTCATCGGAGATGAAAATGTCTATGACATCAAATTCCCGTATGCCCCCAGGGGCGTTAACACGGGCGGTGTCGCCGATGGACTTGCCCACCAGGGCCTTGCCGATCGGCGAGGTTACGGAGATCTTATTCAGTCCGATGTCAGATTCATGGGGGCCGACCAGTTGGTAGGTGGTATCCTTTCCCGTATTCGCATCCGCGATGATAACTGATACTCCGAAGACAACCTTATCCGTGGAGAGATTTTTCAGGTCGATGATTTCCGAGGTGGCAAGATTATTTTCCAGTTCCTGGATCTTGCCATGAATGAAGGACTGTCTTTCCTTGGCGGCGGTATATTCGGCGTTTTCAGATATGTCACCGTGGGCCCGCGCCGTTTCAATATCCCGGACATTCTCCGGAACGGCTACGGTTTTGAGATGTTCCAAGTCCTTCTTGATTTTTTCAAATCCCGCTTTGGTGATGGGTGCTTTTTTCATGCTCCGATGACTCCCTGGCGGCAGTACCATGCCTGAATTCTTGTCTCATTCCTAATGGATAAAAACCATGCTGTCAAGGCGGATTTGACCTTTCTGCTTCACTTTTCGTTTTTTCAAAGGATAGTTTACATGAAAATCCCCCCATTTCTCCTTTGTCAAAGGGGGGTAAGAGGGGATTTTCATACTTAGTTGTGCCCGTGCCGGGCATGGGGGTTAGTAGTGGGGAGCGACAAAATAAACGGTGATTACCGGTTGGGAAAAATATGTGTTTGCTGTATGGGACAAAGTACATGTTGGCGCAAATTGAGTTAAGGAGATACCCCACTTGCCGTATATACATTCGTCGGAAGCGGTAAGCGTTGGTTGGAGATCATTTGTCGAAGAAAAACCCATGAGCCACTGGAAAATGTCAGGGTTTGGGTGGCGATGATTTTATCAGTGTAGCTTCCTGAACTCAATGATGGACTGATTTTATGATTTATGTAAGAGTACTTTTGGTTATCAATAAGCTGTTTCCACGAATGGTGATCTCCCGCTTACCGGGCATTTCACAAATCTAATGATGATGTTTATTTAACAGAGTAATAAGAACCTTCTGGAGGAGGAACTTGATGAAAGCGGAACTTACTTGCGATGAATATAAAATTCTCGTAGAAAAGGCGCCCATAATGATCTGGCGTTCTAATATTACAATGGAGTGCGATTATTTTAATGAAATATGGCTGGCATTTACAGGGCGTTCAATGGAACAAGAGGTGGGTAACGGCTGGGCAGAAGGGGTTCATCCAGAAGATTTTGATAACTGTTTGAAAATATATACCGATCATTTTGCCCGAAGAAAAATATTTGAAATGTTGTACAGGCTTCGCCGCTTTGACGGGATATATCGATGGATATTCGACCGTGGTGTGCCTTTCGATGACTCAGCGGGTAATTTTAAAGGCTATATCGGGAGCTGTATCGATGTGACTGAAAGAATAGAGGCGCAAGAAGCTCTGAGAAAGGCTCAGGAAGTCGAGATTAAACAGTTGCAGGGTTTTCTGCCAATTTGTGCATACTGTAAGAAGATCCGAGACGATGAAGGTTATTGGAACCAGGTGGAAAAGTATGTGAGCGACCACACCGGAGTACAGTTCAGCCATGGAATTTGTCCTGCCTGTTATGAAAAGGAAATGAATGGAATAGAATCACCAGATAGATAGCTGGGGAAACCGTTTTGTTAGGATGCAAAAAGCGCTACATCATGGGAAAAATCGGTGTGGCCATTCGGGATGAGCTAATTGGGCAGTCTGCTGCATTACGAATGGTAATGGTTCCTTTTTACATTTGTCTTTTTCTAACGTTTTGTAGAACAGAAGTAAATTTAGTGATAGTATTGGACTGATATATTACGGGAGCATATTCTGAGGGCTCCTTCCTTACCTATTGTTTTTTCAATTCTAATCGACAATGCACGATTTCAGGGCGGTAATGATTGAAATATCCCGATATATGATTTATTGATACTTGGGAAGTATTCGGTTATACTTAGCCAGTTATTCTTTGGGATGGTTGCAACCTTTATTGAGCGGGGCCTTTTGTCAATCCCACTGCTACCAGGAGGTTCAGTTTATGTTTCGTCAAATTCTTGTCCCAACAGACTTTTCCAAAAAGCACATCAGCCCCCTTGAGATGGCAACAAACCTTGCAAAAAAATACAAAAGCACTATTTATATTCTCCATGTCGTTGAAATCATACCCAATACTACTTTTGCGGAATATAAGAATTTCTACAGCAATCTGGAGAAAAAGGCGCAGAAACAAATGAGCATCCTCATATCCAGCTATCAGGGTAAATCCGTCCAGATTATCCCACACATCAGCTACGGGAACCGGGTTCAGGAAATTTTGAAATTTATCGAGGAAGACAAAATCGATCTGATCATTATGAATTCGCACAAGGTGGAAGTGGGAAATCCTCTCGATAGCTGGGGCACAATCAGTTACAAGGTCGCTCTATTGTCGGAAAGTCCAGTTATGCTGGTGAAATAGAAATGGAGTCGTTGAATCCTTTGCTTCAGCGAATAAACTACCCCTCAGCAAGCTGCGGGATATCCAAGAATACAAGGAACGAAGCAAACTTCGGGGAATATGACCCGGAGAAATTTAAAAAGGAGGATGATCTATGAAAAGGATTTTGATGGCAGTTGTTATTTGTTTGCTTGCAACAGGTCTTATTTACGCTGCAGAAAAAGGAACGGCAAAGGAGGCTCAGGACCTGGTTGACAAGGCTATTGCTTATTACAAGGCCAACGGCAAGGACAAGGCCTTTGCGGCCATTAACGACCCTAAAGGTCAGTTCACCAAAAAGGATCTTTACGTCTTTGTAATCGATTTCAATTCTGTCATGCTGGCCCATGGTGCCAACAAGGCGCTTATCGGCAAGAACCTATCCGAACTCAAGGACAGCAAGGGGAAACAGTTCACGTATGAAATGACCCAAGGTGCCAAAACAAAAGGTAAAGGTTGGCAGGATTATTACTGGACAAACCCGACGACCAAGAAGATTGAGGCTAAGTCATCCTATTACCAACGGGAAGGGGATATGTACTTCGGATGCGGTATCTATAAATAGCCGGCCAAGAACAAGGCGGCCGGACGGACACCTTTGCTCTGTCCGGCCGCCTTTGTCCTTTCAAAACGAACAGGAAATGCAAAGTATATGAAGCAGAGCATCCGAAATATAGTCAGATGCTATTATAGTACAACTGGTAATATTCCTTTCAATACCACGCCATAATCCAAGGCGTTGTATATGCTCGTATGTAATAAAGGTTTCCTACACTTTTAAGAGCATCTCTTTAGCGCAAGCCGACTTTCTATGTTTTGATTCTGGGGGAAGTTGGTTATTCGGTGAGTTAATAGAAGAAACCTTCTGAAAATAGGCGTCCAGAGCGATCATGCCGTTTTTCCTTTCCGCCAGCGCTTGCGGATGTCCCCTTGAATCGCCTGCTCCATGTCCTGTACATTGATGATTGGTCCCTGGTAACCGGTACAGCCAAGTCCGTCCTCCGGACAGGTGAGCGGAAATTGCCGGCTGGGTTTCAGAAGGATGCCGGTGGCTATCTCCTCGACAATAAACCGAGTGCCCGGCCGCCATCGGCGGTTCTCCCGAAGGGACTTGGGGATTACGATCTGACCTTTGCCGGACAGCGTAGTGGTAATCATGGCCACCTCCTTGGGTGTGTAAGATTCGGTAAGATGGAAAGTAGCAGTTTATTCGTTGAAGGGCAGGCAAGATCTGAGCCCGGCGCGCCCCTTGCGCGGGGGGTGGATTTGTGTTAGGGACCACTCAGGATGCTTGACAATTACCAAAGAGACATAAACTATTTAAGGATTTCCATCACCGACCGCTGTAACCTCCGGTGCCGGTACTGCATGCCCAAGGAAGGTCTGTCCCAGATCGGGCACGACGATATCCTGCGCTATGAAGAAATTCTCAGGGTTGTACGGATCGCCGTATCCCTGGGAGTGGCCAAGGTCAGAATCACCGGCGGCGAGCCCCTGGTCAGGCGCGGTGTCGTTCCTTTCGTTGCCGCCCTGAAATCCGTGTCCGGGATAGAGGATCTCAGTCTGACGACTAATGGCGTCCTTCTGGAGAGATGCGCGGCGGATCTTTTCAAGGCCGGGGTCAGGAGAATCAATGTCAGTCTCGATTCGCTCGATCCCGACAAATATAATGAGATCACCAGGGGGGGACGTCTCGATGATGTCCTAAAGGGTATTGCGGCTGTTCATCAGCAGGGTTTTTCACCAATAAAAATAAACGTCGTGGCAATTAAAGGATTCAATGATGATGAAATCCTCGCTTTTGCCCGGTTGACTATGGACAATCCTTATCAGATCCGCTTTATTGAATTGATGCCTCTGGGGCATCCCGGGCGGGATAATCTTGGCAAGTATCTGGCCAGTGAAGTCATTATGCGGACCATTGCCCGTAAATATACCTTAACTCCCGTAAATGGCGACCGGGAAAGGATGGACGGTCCGGCAAAGATGTACCGGATTGCCGGCGGTATGGGAGAGATAGGCTTCATCAGTCCCGTAAGCCATCACTTCTGCCACCTCTGCAACAGACTGCGGCTGACGGCGGATGGAAAACTGCGCGCCTGTCTGTTGTCCGATGAGGAAATCGATTTGAAGACCCCCCTGCGGACAGGCTGTACGGATAGTATGCTGGAGGCTCTCATTAAGGAGGCTATCGCCGGGAAACCAAGGAAACACGGGGTCCAATTTGATGAGCAGTTCCTCCGCAAGTGTGTGAAGAACATGTCGGCAATCGGAGGTTAGCGGTCTTGAGTTTTCCTGAAGAAATTGCCCGCTCCTACGATGCCTGGCGCGAAACGCCCACCGGTCATTATATCGACAGCCGCGGAAAGAGCATGATCCTGGATCTGACCCAGCCCCGGGGAGGGGAGCGCCTGTTGGATGTGGGTTGTGGAACCGGCGACCATCTGTGGCTCTTCCGGAGGAAGGGCTGTGATGTTACCGGCGTCGATCCTTCCGCACCCATGCTGGATATGGCCCGGCAAAAACTTGGCCACAAGGCGGACTTTTTTTTGGGGCAACCGGAAGATCTTCCCTTTTCCGATGATGAGTTTGATATCGTAACCCTGATCACCTCGCTGGAATTTACCGCCGATCCGGTGCAGGCTATTCATGAAGCCATCAGGGTTTGCCGGGGAAGGGTCTTTATCGGCGTCCTCAATAAATTTTCCTGCGTTGGCGCTACCCGCTGGCTAAACAGTTTCTATCGACCCTCCATATATGACCACGCCCGTTTCTTCAGCATCGGAGAACTGGTGGCAATAATTCGCAGTCAGCTAGCGGGGGTAAGGATTCGCTGGGGAAGTGTCATCTCGCTGCCTTTTAGCTGGTATAGCTTCGCCAGGGGGATCGAAGAGTCCCTGCCGGTGATGAATAATCCCTTTGGCGCCTTTCTGGGCTTGTCCTTTTCCGTCACCTTTACGCAGGTAACCATTCAGGAACCGGTGCGGGAGTCGGTGCGCCTGGAAAGCAAAGGCAGACAGCCCCTGCCCGGGGTGGTGCGGGTGATAAAATAATGACGGCTTCGTAAAAAGTCCGGATGCTGCGTTGCGCTGCATCCTTCGTCGCTGCGGCGTACGACAGGTACGCCTCATGACTCATGATTTGCGCGCCTTGCCTGCGGATCTTTTTACGAAGCCGTCAATTATAACTATGACCATTTATTGACTTTTTACGAGTTCATCAAATGATAAAGAAGGCGATGTTTTCCGAGGCATTGACGGAGCAGCAGGTTCAATGCCGCCTCTGCGCCCACACCTGCCGGATAAAGAATGGGCAGCGCGGCGTTTGTGGCGTCCGGGAAAATCGGGAAGGGATTCTTTACACCCTTAATTATGGAATGGTGATTGCTGAAAATATCGATCCCATCGAGAAAAAACCCTTCTTTCATCTCTACCCGGGGTCCCTTTCCTACTCCCTGGCCACCGTAGGCTGCAATTTTCGCTGCCGCTTCTGTCAGAATCACGAGATTTCCCAGCTGCCCCGGGAGACGGGTGACATTGTTGGGCACGCCGTCACCGCTGCGGAAATTGTGGAAAGGGCCGTCCGTTCCGGTGCGAAGACTATAGCCTATACCTACACGGAGCCGACGATCTTTTTCGAGTTTGCCTATGATATTGCCCGTCTGGCCCATGAACGGGGGATCGGGAACGTATTTGTCACCAATGGTTATATGAGCCGCCAGGCTGTTGATGCCATTGCCCCCTATCTCGACGCCGCTAATGTTGACCTGAAGTCGTTCCGGGAGGACTTTTATCGTGAGCAATGTGGCGCCCGGTTGCAACCGGTTCTGGACACGATCAGGAGGATGAAGGAACTGGGCATCTGGGTGGAAGTCACTACCCTCCTTATCCCGGGACTGAATGACAGCGACGAGGAAATCGAAGGGATAGCAGATTTCCTGTGTTCCACAGGAAAGGAAATCCCCTGGCATATCAGCCGTTTTCATCCTCGCTATCAGATGCTTGCCCGCAGGAATACCTCTGTCGAGGAAATCCGGAAGGCGGCAGCCATTGGCAAATCAAAGGGGCTTAAATACGTTTACAGCGGCAATGTGCCGGGAGATGCGGGGGAAAACACCTTTTGCTCCCATTGCGGAAATCTCCTCATCAACCGCTACGGCTTCCACGTCGAACGCCTGAATCTCCTGGAAGCAGCCTGCCCTAACTGTGCAACCCCTCTGGAAGGTCTGTTCCAATCATTACTGCCTTAGATATACTACATATTGTGGTTAAATCCATCCTTCCCATGTATATGTTGTATTTTTTCTTTACAACAGCTCTTTCTTTTGATAGGGTGTGACAAATTTTTAGGGGTTCGTTTTGAGCGTATAGATGAAATTAAAGTACTTGGAAATCAGTGGGTTCAAATCATTCCGGGATAAGGTCGTCCTCGATTTTGCTGCGGGAGTGAGTGCCGTAGTGGGTCCCAACGGCTGCGGGAAAAGCAATGTGGTTGATGCGATCCGCTGGGTCATGGGTGAGCAGCGTGTCAAGAGCCTCCGCGGCGCGAAGATGGAAGACGTCATCTTCAACGGTTCCCAGGAATCAGCGCCCGTAGGTATGGCTGAGATCTCCATGGTCCTTGCCGCCGATGGGATTACTTTTCCCGATCCCTATGAGGCCTGTTCGGAACTGACCGTTTCGCGGCGCCTTTTCCGGAATGGCGAGAGTGAATACGCCGTTAACGGCGTCCCCTGTCGCCTCCTTGATGTCCGGGAGTTCTTCCTGGGAACCGGCGTTGGGGCTCGTACTTACTCTATTATCGAACAGAATAGCGTCGCCTCGCTTGTCGAGGCAAAACCGGAAGAACGGCGTCAGTTTATTGAAGAAGCGGCGGGGATATCAAAATACAAAACCAGAAAAGAGGCGGCCCTGCGTAAGCTTGAGGCCACAAAACAGAATATTTTACGTCTGAACGATATCCTCCGGGAGGTGAAAAGTCAGCTCAACGCCGTATCCCGGCAGGCCAAGCGGGCGGAACAATATAAGCATCTGAAGACAGCCATTCGCGAGGATGAGATCGCCGCCGCCTTCAACGCCTATCATGAATTATGTGAAACACAGACCAATCTTGCCCTTGAGCGCCAGGCCTGGGAAAGGCAGGAAAACGAAGTCAAGGCATCCCTGGAGTCGTGTGAGAACTACCTGGCGGCGGCTAGGCTTGAAGTCGTAACCAGGGAGTCGGAGCGGTCTCAATATCAGGAAAAGATATACCAGTTGCGGACAACCATCCAGGTCAAGGAGAAAGAGGTCGAATTTTCAAAAGGCAGGATAGCCGATATCAACGCCCGGAAGGAACGGCTCGGGGAGGAGATCCGGCAATTGAAGGCCCGTCATGAAGAACTGTTCCGTGATCGGGACAGGGTTACGATCTTGCAGCAAGTCCTGGAGGGAGACATAACAAAGGTACAAGACAATACGAAGGATGTGGAATGCAGGGTATCGGAAATCAAAAGGGAATTGTCATCTCAGCAGCAAGATCTCGAAGAAAATAAAATCCAACTGATCGACATTGCGGCGGAGAAATCACGCCTTAGCAACAATTATGGCCATCTGTCCAGGGTTCTCGATGATCTGGGCAGAAAGAAGGAAAGAAACGACAAGGATATCGGGGAGCACCGGCAGAGTATCCTGCGTCATGAGGAACGTCTTGAGGAACTTGCCGCGTCGTTGAACGAGGATCGGGAAAGGCTTGGGCAGCTAAGCAGCAGTAAGGCAACGGCGGCAGAGGAATGGGAGCATGTCCGCAGCGAACTGCAGGAAGTTGAAGGGACGATCGAGGGCCTCAAGGAAGATCTCAGCAGCCGGTCCTCCCGATTTACATCCCTGAAGGAACTTCATGACGGATATGTCTGGTGTAATGAAGCCACCAGATCGATCATGATGGCCAAAGAAGGGAAGTCTTGGCAGGGCATGGCGAAGGATCAGGTGATCGGCCTGGTTGCCGAGCAGATCCGGGTCCCTCAAGTGTATGAAACTGCGGTGGAAGCGGTGCTGGGAGACAAGCTGCAGTATGTCGTGGTCAGGAGTCACGAGGCCGGGGTGCAGGCCATCGATTATTTGAAAGAAGCGGCAGTGGGAAGAAGCAGCTTTGTCCCCCTCCAGGTTCGCCATGCGGCTCAGCGAACGGCGACGGGCGATCATTTGCGGGAGACGGTACGGTTGATCGATCGCGTCGAAGTGGCGGAATCTTTTCGAGGGATTGCGGAATATCTCCTGGGGGATGTCCTCCTCATTCCCAATCTCCGGAACGGCCTCGAACTGTGGAACAGAAACGGCTTCCGGGGAACCTTTGTTACCCCTGACGGCGACATGATCAGCCCCCAGGGTGTCTTGACCGGGGGACGCAATGGAAAAGGTGATCGCAGCCTCCTAAAAAACAAACGGGAGATGGAAGCATTGGAGGCAGGGATCCGTGATTTGTCCACGGCCCTCCAGGAAGAGGGAGTCAGGAAAAAGCGGCTCGTTGACCTGGCGGCCCGGGGAGAGGAGGACATGGATTCATTGACCTCCGATATCCATGTCGTGGAATTGCAGTGTAACAGCCATAAAAAGGACGTCGAGCGATATCAGGAGGAGCTGAAGCGACTCCAGCAGACGCTGAAGATTCTCGAGTTCAACAGCGAGAATCTGGATGAAGAAGAGCAACAGGCCCGTGAGAAGCTTAAAGATGGCCAGGTGGATCTCGAAGGTCAGAAAAAACGGGAAGCAGCCATCCATGAGACTGTCGCGGTGTTGCAGGAAAAGGTCCGGCAGCTCCGCCGGGAGTTGGAAAGCAACGAAAAGGAATTAACGGCGGAGAAAGTTCGCCAAGCGTCACTTGCGGAAAAGCAAAAATCAGCCGTCAGGTCATGGGAGCGAATCAATGCGGAAATCGATACCCTGACGGAAAAGATCAGCGCAGGCCGGGAGGATTCTTTGACATCGAACAGTCAGGTCGAAGAACTCCAGGGGGCAATTGCCCGTGAAGAGCTGCAATTGATAGATCTCTATAAGTCATTTAAAGAGATGGAAATACGCCTTGCGGAACAGAAGGATCTCTATGCCCTTGCCGAGGCCTCCCTGAAGGATTGGGAAGGGAAGAGCCGAGAGGCGAAGGTAAAATCCGAGCAATTAGTCAAACAGGGACGGGACCTGGAAACGGGCGCGCGGGAGATTTCCTATCAGATGGACAGCTTGAGCCGGATGATCGCGGAGAAACATGGGACTGTTCTTCAGGAGCAGTCAGAGGCCGGGCAACGGGTCACAGATGAAGACCTGGAGGTTATGCAGGAAAGACTTACGAAGAACCGTCAACTTCTCGATGCCTTCGGAGAAGTCAACCTTCTGGCGATCAGCGAATATGATCAACTGCAAGAGCGGTTCGATTTTCTTAATTCCCAGGCCCGGGACCTCGATGCCTCTCTCCACACCCTTGAGCAGACCATCGCCAAGATCAACCGGGTTTCCCGGCAGCGGTTTGCCGAAACCTTCGAGGCGGTAAGGTCCTGTTTCCGGGATGTATTTTCCCGGATCTTCCCTGGCGGCAAGGGGGAACTGAGCCTGACTGACGAAAGCGATCTCCTGGAAACAGGGGTTGATATCGATATCCAGATACCCGGGAAGCGGCCGCAAAACATCAGCCTCCTGTCGGGAGGGGAAAAATCCCTGGCCGCCATAGCCCTGATTCTGGCTATTATTCTGTACCGGCCGACGCCATTTCTTGTCCTCGATGAGGTGGACGCCGCTCTCGATGACGCCAATATAACCCTTTTTGCAAGAACCATCAAAGAAATCGCTGCCAGTTCTCAGGTAATCCTTATTACCCACAACAAAAGGACCATGGAAGTCGCCGAAAATCTTTTTGGAGTCACGATGCAGAAACAGGGGATCTCCACGGTGGTTTCGGTCTCTCTGAACTGAAATATCGGGTTCATCATCTTTACTTATCCCCAAAAAACGGTTAAAGGAGGTCTGCATTTAACCCGGCGGCGTATCTGCGAATGTCGGGGGTGAATGATTAATTTTTAAAGAGGTAGCGATGCTTGATGTATTTAAGAAAAAAAGCTTTTTTGACAAGCTGAAGGACGGTCTCGCCAAGACCAGGGATTTCCTGTTAACCGATGTCGATGATTTGATCCTCGGAGAGAAAAAAATCGATCAGGATCTCTTTGACGAACTGGAAGAGGTGCTGATCCGTTCCGATATCGGTCCGGCTTTTACATGCGAATTAATTGAAAACATGAAGGAGCAGGTCAAGAGAAAGGAATTGAGCCGTGCGGACTTATTGAAGAAAATCCTTCGGGAGACAATGAAGGATATTCTAACGAAGAAGGAGGCGCCCCTTATGATTCCGGCGGAGGGGATATATGTCATCATGGTCGTAGGGGTGAACGGAACGGGAAAGACTACCACGATCGGGAAGATTGCCCATGAATTGAAAAGCAGGGGGGAGAAGGTCCTGCTGGTTGCGGCCGACACTTTTCGGGCCGCGGCCATTGAACAGTTGGAGGTCTGGAGCCAGCGCGTCGGCGTACCTCTGATCAAACAGAAGTCCAACGCCGATCCGGCGGCAGTGGTTTTTGATTCCATCCAGGCGGCAAATGCAGGCAAAGGCCGGGTCCTCATCATCGATACGGCAGGCAGACTCCATACCAAAGTCAATCTCATGGAAGAACTGAAAAAGATGAAGCGCATTGTGGAGCGGGAACTGCCCGGGGCCCCTCAGGAGATCCTCCTGGTTGTAGATGCCACGACGGGACAGAACGGCCTGATTCAGGCCAAGATGTTTAAGGAGGAGATTGGCGTGACCGGCATTGTGCTGACCAAACTCGATGGCACGGCCAAAGGGGGGATCATTATCCGGATTGTCAAGGAACTGGAAATTCCCATCCGCTATATCGGGGTTGGTGAAGGTCTTGAAGATCTGCAACCCTTTCATGGCGAAGCTTTTGTGGATGCCCTGTTTGGAAGCGAGAAACAGTGAACCCTGTCAAGATCATCGAGTGTGTCCCGAATTTCAGTGAAGGAAGGGACCCGGAGAAGATAAAAGCGATTGCCGCGGCGGTGTCTGCCGTATCCGGCGTGAGCTTGCTCGACTATTCATGGGACTACGATCATCATCGCAGCGTCATTACTTTCCTTGGCGGGCCGGAATATGTCTATGAGGCGGCTCTGGCAGCCGGAGGCAAGGCTTTGGAACTTATCGACCTGAGATGCCATGACGGTGTTCATCCACGGATCGGGGCCGTCGATGTCGTTCCTTTTATCCCCTTGGAAGGGGCAAAGATGTCGGATGCAGTGGCTTGTGCCCACCGTTTCGGACGTGAACTTGCGGCACGGCACGGCACGCCGGTTTTTTTCTATGGAGAAGCGGCTAAGAATGAGATCAGCAGAGAGCTTCCGAAGATTCGCAGCGGTGGCTTGCCTGGTCTGATAAAAAGATTACGGGCGGGAGGATGTCAACCGGACGAAGGACCGAACGTCTGCCTCGATCGCTCCGGGGCCGTGGCCGTGGGAGCGAGGATGCCCTTGATCGCCTACAACATCAATCTGGACTCGTCCGATGTGGGGCTGGCAAAGCGGATTGCCGGGACGATTCGTGAGTCCAATGGCGGTTTGCCCTGTGTCAGGGCCATTGGCGTCTTATTGAAAAGCCGTAATCTCGCCCAGGTTTCCATGAATCTGACCAACTTCCAAGTTACCTCCATCAGGAAGGTTTTTGAAAGTGTCAGGAAGGAGGCTAATCTGGCAGGGGTTGATATCCTGGAATCGGAACTGATCGGTCTGGCGCCGCGGGCCGCCCTTGACGAGGAGACGGCGTCATATGTGCATCTGAACGGGTTCTCGGCGCAACGGATTCTCGAAACTCATTTGCCGCTGACTTGAATGATAGTGGTAATGACAGCTTACCCGAAAGGGGCAAAAAAAGGCGCCAAGGTTATTAACCAAAGCGCCTGTGATTAATATTTGCAAAGCCTTAGATAGCCTTTACGTTTTCAGCCGCCGGACCTTTCTTGCCCTGGGCGATGTCAAAGCTTACGCGCTGACCTTCCTGAAGGGTTTTAAAACCGGAACTCTGGATGGTGCTGTAGTGAACAAACACGTCCCCGCCGTCATCTTTTTCGATGAAGCCGAAGCCTTTCTGCTCATTAAACCATTTCACTTTTCCTTCTGGCATTTCCTGAATCCTCCTTTCCGTAAAGTCGGATTGCATCTATGACAGAAAGAAAAAGAGCTCCCAAGCTTTGATGAGCTTGGCTGCCATCCGCTGTACTCCCAAATGCCTTTACCCAACCTTTACTACTCGCTTCCCCTACAGTGCGGTACCTGTAGCGGTATATTCAAAAAAAATTTCGCGAGATATAATACGGAGCCCAAGACCTGTCAAGTATTTTTATCAGATAATACCTGCTCTCTAAATGAAGAACCCTTCAGGGCAACAGAATGCCGATTACCGCCAAAATCATCCACCGGAAAAACATGATAACCGGATCCAGGGCGCCAAAATAGAGCAATCCGATGATAATAAAAAATCCGTAAGGCTCAAGTCGGGAAAGGGCATCCTGAAATCGCTCGGAAGTAAAGCCCATAAGGATCTTGGACCCATCCAGGGGGGGAATGGGAATCAGGTTAAAGGCGGCCAACATGATATTGATCTGCGCCAGGTAATAGAGAACTTTCGCAAAGACGCCTGTTTGGGGTGGAGAGAAGATGTGAAAAATCAGCAGCGCCAGAAACGCCAGGATCATATTGGCAATGATTCCCGCTGAAGAAATCAGGACGAACCCTATGCGGGTATCTTTAACATAACTGAAATTGACGGGAACCGGTTTTGCCCAACCGAACCCTAGAATGAAAAGCATCAGCGTCCCGATTGGATCAAGATGCTTCAAAGGGTTCAAGGTCAATCTGCCTGCCATTTTTGCTGTTGGATCACCCATCCGGTATGCTACCCAGCCATGGGCCAGTTCGTGAATGATGACAGAATAAAGCAAGAGTATGGATAACAGTAAAAATGCGATTGGATCTTTGATAAGAAGGTTAAAAAGCCCCATTATTTATTTTCTCCCCGTAATTATGCCTTTCTCCGATGTTTTACCTGATCACTCCGATATTTACAATGAGGTTGATCTATCCCGGCAAGGTGAAGTAGAATATAGTTCCCTTTTGTATCTCGCTTTCGGCCCAGATATGACCGCCATGTAGATTAATGATACGCTTCACCGTGGCAAGGCCGATCCCCGTCCCAGGGAATTCATCTGCACCGTGGAGGCGCTGAAATGCACCAAAGAGCTTGTCGGCATAGGTCATGTCGAAACCTGCACCGTTGTCCCTGATATAATAGATAGTTTCGCCGTCTTTGACGGTAATGCCGAATTCTATCCGCGGATTGACGACCCGGCCGGTAAACTTCCAGGCATTGTCCAGTAGGTTCGTCACGGCAATCCGCAATAGATTGGAATCTCCCCGCACTGCGACATTTTCCTGAATAAATAGTCCGACAGCCTGTTGGGGATTGTTCTGTCGGATTGTCTCCGCAACATTCATTACCAAGGCGCTCAAATCGATTTTTTCGTATTTAAATTCCGCTCTGGTAACCCTCGATAACTTCAACATGTCTTCAATTAGCTGGTCCATTCGTTTGACGGCGCGGCGTACCCGGACTAAATAATCCTTGCCCTGATCGTCCAGTATTCTCTCATAATCTTCCAATAGGGTCTCGCTGAAACCGTCGATACTCCGCAGGGGCGCCCGCAGGTCATGGGAAACGGAATAGCTGAAGGCTTCCAACTCCTTGTTGACTGCCTCCAATTGGGATGTCCGTTCCTTAATCCGCTGCTCCAGTTCCTCGTTCAATATGCGGATTTCCACCTCCACACGTTTCCGCTCTGTGATGTCCTGAATGACCCCCACCACACGCAACGGATCGCCGTGTTCGTCTCGCTGTAATTCAGCGATGGACGCAATTATTTTGGGTTCGGCGGAATCTCTGGGATGGATTTCAAATTCCAGATTGTACGTTTTGCCTGTTTCGATTAGGTCGATCAATGCTTGATGAACTCGCTTCCTTTCCGGTATGCAGCACTCGACTTCATCAGTCGAAAAATCAGTCTGTGCTGGATCAAATCCATATATGCGCTTGGCTTCATCGGACCCCCAGAACTGGGTTGTTCGCAAGTTATATTCCCAAGAACCGACATGGCCTATCGCCTGCGCCATGCGATAACGCTTCTCATTCTCATGCAGCTCATGTTCCGCCCGCTTGCGCTCCGTGATATCTATATGACCAGCCTGATAATACAACAGATTCCCGTTGGAATCTCTGATCTCCCGAGCTCCTACAAGAACGGTGAAACATGTTCCATCGCGGCGGACTACAGCTATTTCCTTTGGCTTCATGACACCCTTCTCAATGAGGATGCGCAGCACCTCCTCACGCTCCGCCGGATTCGCATAAAGTTGTTGACCGACATGGGATACCTCGACCAGCATCTCTTCTACGTTTGCATAACCGTACATTTTTGCATAAGAGGTGTTTGCAGCTATAAGACGCCCATCGGGAAGCACCTGGGAAATACCCATGATAGAGTTTTCAAACAGACTTCGGTATCTCTCTTCGGATTCCCGCAGCGCTTCCTCAGCCTCCTTGCGATCGGTGACATCCATGATGGAGGAAAAAAACCCTTGAACCATCTCCCCTCTGAAGTGTGGGACAATACTGACACTAACAATACGTTCCCGGCCATTTTTATCAATGGTCTTGTTCTCAAACGTAACAGGATTCCCACTCAATGCCATCTCGTAATGGGGGAGAGATCGTCTGAATACCTCTTCATCCAGGAGATCGCCAACGCGTTTACCTATTATGTCTGCCTTGCTACGGCCATACCAGTCGGCGTAAGCTTTATTTACATAGACATAGCGAAGTTCCGCATCAACATAGACAAGGAGAGACGGGACTCCATCCATCACCAATGACAGTTTTTCTTCGCTATCCTGCAGTTCCTCCTCCGCACGCTTACTTTCACTGATATCACGGACAACGGCGACTACTTCAGCTTGTCCTGTCTGATCATTGTGTACAACTTTAGCTGACATCTCAACCCACTTGTGCCCGCCATCTTTACAAAGTGCCCGGTATTCAACTTTACGCTCCCTCCCATTTTCAATAGCGTTTTTCAGTTCTGCCTGAATTTTCGGCCTGTCATCCGGGTGGACCCGATTAAAACCGGAAGTCCCTATTACTTCCTCAGGCTTATAGCCAATCATATGATACATGGCATCGGAGCCAAAGAGTAATATGCCGGTGAGACTGTAACGGGCAATGTAGTCAGAGGTGTTTCTGAGCAGAAAACGATTCCGGTCTTCACTCCTCCGCAGCTCTTCCTCGGCCTGCTTGCGGTCGGTGATATCCCTGATACAGACAAGATTTGCAGTGACGTGATGGAATAAGATCTTTCCCCCGATGCTTTCCACCCAAATTTGTCGACCTTTCATTGAATACAACTGGTATTCAGAAAGAAAACCCATTTTGTCAGCCTTGACTGCTTCGAGATCCTCTGCTGCTTTCTGGAGGGAGTCGGGATGAAGATATTCAGCCATGTTGTGACCGAGAAAATCTTCAGGACGCTCGTACTCGATAATTCTTGCTGCCGCCCAATTCGCTAAAAGGATGGTCCCGTCCCAGTCGAGGATGATCATTGCGTCGTGCATATAGTCAACCAAGGACCGAAAAAGGTTTTCGCTCTCCCTTAGTGCTTGTTCCGCCTGCCGGCGTTTTATTATTGATTCCGCTTCTTTCAGCTCCCGTTCAATAGCAGGAACTATGCGGGGTAATTCCCGTTTCTGGATGTAGTCCTGTGCACCTCCTTTCATCAGTGAAACCGCCAGATTGAGGTCAATTTCTCCGGACAGGATGATGAATGGCAAGCTTGGGCGTAATTCCTTGGCCAGCGCCAGGGCCTCCGGGGCGCTGAAGTGCGGCATGGCGTGATCAGAAGTGATTACATCCCAATCCTGGAGCTCCAGTGCAACTCGCATGGCAGCGGGAGTATCCACTACTTCGTAAACAACCTCATAGCCTTCGCGGCACAGAGCGTGAAGCAATAGAATGGCATCATCTTTTGAATCTTCAACCATCAACACGCGCAAAGGTTTATTCATGAATTCTTCCTTCAGAATGAATCGGCAATGGTCTATGGTTTTCTCCGATGATCGGTGCAGTGGCCACGGCAACTGTGGTTCCTGTCTTTTACAGTACTTCCCGAATATCCACACTAGTTAAGCATCTGCACATCGTGTGTCCAGTCTCCCCCTGTTCAATGTTCAAGCTGTTTAAATAACCGAAGTAATATAATGACATGATTGCATTTGCCAACTCAGCCAAAATGATTACTGAAAACACAAAACCCCGCCTCTTTTTCAGAAACGGGGTTTCAAGAATCTCTTCATGGTACCACCCTTTTAAACAGGGTTTAAATTGGTTGTTAACTTAGTGGCAATGCTTTATTCAAGTTTCTTGATTTGTGGCCCGCATGAGTTGAGAAGTCAAGGAAATATTTTATTGAATGGTACCCCCGGTGCGATTTGAACGCACGACACCCGGATTAGGAATCCGGTGCTCTATCCGACTGAGCTACGGGGGCGTAAGGTTTTCCTGCTTAGGTTCGACGGATTAGCATGGTTTTCCGAAGCTGTCAACTTCCTTCAATAAAAGGCCCCTTCCGGGAAGAAATCCGGAAGAGGCCTTTTTTCTGTTGGCGACAGACTATTTACAATGTGGTTAATGGTGGCTGTCCATGTTAATAAAGGCAGTGCTGAACGGTCTATTCCTCCGGTATGAACCTCGACGGGACGCCATCGTAGGGGTTATCGACAGCATGTTGTTTCATCGCCTCCAGGTAACTGGCATACTCGGCTTTCGTAAGGAATTTCTTGTTTCTTTGAGGATTATTCTTCATAGCCTCCATCACTCTTTTGTCTTTTTATTCCCTGCGTTCGATGGTAATATAAAGAAAAAACTGTTTTCCTTCCATCGGGAACAGTCTGAGAATGGTGTGGGATTTTAGCTGGTTGAGGCTTAAGAAGATTGAACAAGGGAGATCGGACTTTGTCCGGTAAGATGGACGGGTAATACATCGATAAGGAGGCAGGTCCTATGAGGATAGCGGTAATTGGCATTGGCGGCGTCGGCGGGTCTTTCGGGGGGAAGTTGGCTCTCAGGTACGGGTCCGCATCAGACCACGAAGTTGTTTTTATCGCCAGGGGTGAGCATTTAAAGGCGATTAAGGAAAAAGGAATGACCCTGATTACGCCGGCTGGGGAATCTTTGGTTCGTCCTTCCCTGGTGACGGATAAACCTACTGAGGCCGGGATCTTCGATCTTGTCCTGTTTGCCGTTAAAAGTTATGGCCTGGAGCAGGCGGCCCGGATGATTGCCGGTAACATCAAGGATGACACCGTGATTATTCCTCTTCTCAACGGGGTAGATATTACGGAGCGCCTCCAGAAGGTCCTGCCCCGGGGGATTTTCCTTTACGGAACGGTCTACATTTCCGCCTTTATTGAAGCCCCCGGCATTATTCGGCAGGTCAGCCCTGCCAGTCGCGTGATTTTCGGTCCCGATGGCGGATCGGTCGAGCGATTCCGCCTTATCGATACCCTGTTCCAGGAGGCGGGTATTACCTCGGAGCTGACGCCGTCTTCCCGGACGGCCTTGTGGACGAAGTTCATCTTCATCTGCCCCGCTGCCGGGGTGACTTCCTTACTGCAAAAGCCCTTTGGGGAGGTGATGGATGATCCTGAGGCCAGAGATTTACTGACCGGCCTGATCGGAGAAGTTGAACAGATTGCCCAGGCCAAAGGGATCGAGCTTCCCGGCGACATTGTCCCGGCGACCATTGCCAAGGTTAAACAATTTCCCTATGAAACGAAGACCTCCATGCAGTTGGATTTTGAAAAGGGCAGGGAGACGGAAATCGATATCTTTACCGGTTACATCGTCAGGACCGGCCGGGAACTGGGCATCAAAACACCCCTTCATGATCGGGTGTATAAGACCCTGAAGGGAGCGGCTTAGGCGTGTTCCCCCGCCTTGCGTAGCAGCAGCCCCCAGTCTTCATTGACCATTTCTTGGATCTGTTCGAGATCGGTGTCTTTCAAGTGCCGGAAACGTCCCTGGAGTTTGAAATACTCCCGGACAAGGTATTCTTTGGGTTTGTAATTGATCGTATAGTTGACGCCGTTTTCCACTTCGTAGAGGGGAAAGATATTCGTCTGTACGGCCATCCGGGCGATCTTGATGGACATCTCCGAAGGTATCCGCCATCCCGTCGGACAGCTTGCGTAGATATGGAGAAACTTTGACCCCCTGATGGCCTTGGCCTTCTTCACCTTGCGGATCAGGTCTTCGGGGAAGGCGATATTGGCTGTCGCCGCGTATGGGATGCGATGGGCGACCAGGGCTTCGACAATGTTCTTTTTCCGGAGCTTTTTCCAGTCCGCCCCGGTCGTGGTCGTTGTCCAGGCCCCGTAGGGGGTGGAGGAACTCCGCTGAATGCCCGTATTCATGTAGGCTTCATTGTCATAGCAGGCGTAGATGAAATCCTCGTTTCTCTCCACGGCGCCGCTTAAGGCCTGAAAGCCGATGTCGAAGGTGCCGCCATCTCCGGCCCAGGTGATAACCGTCGTTTCCGTGTCCCCCTTCATGTCGAGGGCCGCCCGGACGCCGCTCGCCGTGGCGCCTCCCGTTTCAAAGGCCGTGTGGATAACGGGGATCTTCAGACTGGATTGGGGGAAGGGGCCGGCGATAACGGACCAGCAACAGGCCGGCAGGACCATGACGGTCTTTTCGCCTAAAGCCTTCAGCACAAAGCGCATGGCAATCGTGGCGCCGCAGCCCGGGCAGCCTACATGGCCGGAACACATCAATTCCTTGTCAAGGGCATCAAGTTGCACGGTTCACCTCCTGGAGCCCCACCCAGATACTTTCCTTCCTGGGCGCAGAGCTTCCTTTTACGTCAGAATAGATTTCTTCCAATAGTTGCACCGTAATGTCACGACCGCCGAGTCCGGCAATATACCCGAAGACGGGGGGGTGGCCCGGTACGTTGCATATGGCCGCCCGGACCTCTTGGGCGAAGATGCCACTGGCTCCGAAGGAAAAGTTGCGGTCAATGACGACGACCTTTTTTGCCTTTCCGAGGGCCCGGCGCACCGCTGCCACCGGAAAGGGCCGGAATAATTTAATCTTGAGGACCCCAACCTTTTCTCCCCGGGGCCGGAGTTCTTCCAGAAGCAGGCGGCCGGTGCTGGTGACGGTCCCGGAGGTCACAAAGACAATGTCCGCATCATCGCAATCAACAGCTTCCACAGCGCCGTAGCGGCGTTGGAAGATCTTTGCGAACTCGTCTTCCACCCGGTCAAACTGTTCCAGGGCATCATCCATGGCCGCGGCGATGTCATAGCGCATTTCCATGTAGGCGGTGGGCGTTACGAGGGGGCTCAGGGAATAGGGATGCTTCGTATCGAGGATGAAGGCCGGTTTATAAGGGGGAAGGAAGCGATCCACCGCGTCCTGGTCCGGGACATCGACGGGTTCGTAGGTGTGGGAGAGGTAAAATGCATCCAGAACGACCATGGCGGGAAGATTGACCATTTCCGCCAATCGGTAGGACTGGATGGTCGTATCGAGTACTTCCTGGCCGTCTTCGCAGTAGAACTGCATCCAGCCGGTGTCCCGCTGGGCGAGGCTGTCGGTCTGATCGTTCCAGATGTTCCATCCCGGCGCCAGGGCCCGGTTGACCTCGGCCATAACAATCGGGAGGCGGGCTCCGGATGCCCAGTGGAGGAGTTCATGCATCAGGGCCAGCCCCTGGGAAGAAGTGGCGGTGAATGTCCTGACTCCGGAACTCTGGGCCCCGATCAACGCCGCCATGCAGGAATGCTCGCTTTCCACCCGCAGATACTTGGCCGTCATCTTGCCGGTAGTGACATAATCTGACAGGATTTCGACAATATGGGTCTGGGGAGTGATGGGATAGGCGGAAATCACCTGGACCTTGGCCAGGCGAACGGCTTCCGCCACGGCGTGGCTGCCTTCGAGGACCTTCTTCATAGTTTTTCCTCCTCACCGAGGGTCATGGCGTTTCTGGGACACTCCGCGACGCACAGTCCGCACCCTTTGCAATAATCGTAATTGATGTGGCGTTCCGTCATGTCCCGGCCCCGCAGGATGCAGACGTCGGGACAAAAGAGATAGCAGTTGTCGCAGTCGTTACAGACCCCGCAGTTGAAGCACCGTCCCGCCTCCCGCATTGCCGTATTTGCCGAGATCTTCAGCTCGATTTCATCGAAGGAAGAGGTCCGCTCTTCGATTAGGAGCCGAGGTTGAATGACCCGTGGTTCAAACTGGAAATAATCCGTATTGATTTCCTGATACGAGACAATGTGGGGTTCCCTTTCTTTCCGGGGGCCATGCATGTATATCTCCATGGAAAGAGATGGCCCTTCGCCGACCAGGCAGGCGGCAAGGCGCTCCCTTACGGTATCGGCGCCGCTCTGGAAGAAGGCATCGAGGGCCATGGCGGCCTGCTTGCCCGAAGCGATGGCCTGGGTGACGTTCTTGTCCGTATTCGTCAGGTCGCCGCCATAGATGATCGGCGTTCCATGCGGTCCCTGATGGAGCGTACAATGGCTCAGGTGCAGGGGCAGGGATGCGCTATGCTGTCCGCCAACCTCGACGGCAGGCGGCGGCTCATGCCAAGTTTCTGCCGCCGCGGCGCCGGTGGCCACGAAGACCCGCTGCACCGTAATTTCCACGGGAGTGGATCCATCGGTAACAATTCTACCCCGGCCGTCCCGGTCGCGGCCTTCCACTTTCATCTGCTGGAGCGTCAGGATACAGTCAGATCCTTTGGCGGCGATCTGAACCGGAGCCAGCAATTCCCGGAGTTCCACCCCTTCCTCGAGGGCGCTTTCGATTTCCTCTTCAAAAGCCGGCATGTCCTCCCGCCTGCGGCGATAGACGATGACGGCGCGCTCCCCCAAGCGGATAATGCTCCGGGCGACATCGATAGCCGTATTTCCCCCGCCGATAACGGCGGAAATTCCCGTTACGTCCGGCTTTTCCCCCCGGCGGAGCTGTCTTAGGAACGAGAGCCCGTCTTCAACGCCCCCGACCGCTTCGCCGGGAATATTCAGTGCCCTGTTTCGCCAGTAACCGCAACCAAGGAAAACGGCATCGTAGGAGGCCTGCAACTCCTCAAAACGGGGGGCCGATACGGTCTCGCCAACTCTAATGCGAACCCCTTGGCTTTCGATTCGGCCAATCTCGGCGCCCAGGACCGCCGCCGGCAGCCGGTAGGCCGGAATGCCCCAGCGCAACAGTCCCCCCGCCTCCGGCATAGCCTCGTAGATCTCGCTGTCGTAACCGAGCATGTTTAGAAACCAAGCCGCCGCGAGCCCGGCCGGACCGGAACCGATAATGGCGACGCGCTTTCCTTTGGAGGGTAGCTTTTCCATGGCCGATTTCGTTTCATTCCGGGCGGCCGTATCGGCGAGAAAGCGCTCCATCGTATGGACGGCAATGGAGGTGTCGAATTCCCGGCGGTTGCAGCACTCCTCACAGGGGTGATAGCAGACCCGGCCGCAGACGCCGGGTAAAGGGTTTTCTCTCAGGATTGTTTCCCAGGCCTCCTTGAAGGCCCCTTGAGTGATGAGCATCTCTATCCGGGCGATATCTTCCCCCACCGGGCAGGCGGTACTGCAGGGTGAGGTTTTTTCTTCGTATCTCGGACGCAGAAAACGCCATGACCCAGTTTTATTCCCTTCCGTGGTCACTGATGTCCTAGGCATGTAGAGGTTTTTTTTCAGACTAAGTTCAGTTTCCATATCTTTCCCCTATGTTATATCACCAATTAATATAACTTCCTCGTAAGCTTCCCTGGCGGCGGCGATGTTCGCTTCCGGCTCGGAAGGGACCTCTTCCCGGATAGCGTTGCAGACAGCTTCCATAGGCGGTGTTCCCAGCATGCGGGCAAAGGCCCCCATCATGGCCGTATTGACAATGGGATGGGTGCGGGTTCCCAACTCGTGCTTCAGGGCGATCCGGGTAGCATCCACGCAGGCAAGCTTGAAACCGCGGAATCGACCCGGGTCGGCAGCTGCCTCGGGACTGTTTAACAGTACCCATCCCCCGGGTTTTAATCCCCGGGTGACGTCGATGCTCTGCAACAAGGTCTGGTCCTGCACAACCACATGATCCGGGGCCGTAACGTTGGTCCGCAGGAGGATCTTTTTTGCATCCAGGCGCAGGTAGGCTTCCACGGGAGCGCCCCGCCGCTCCACCCCGAAGAAGGGAAAACTTTGAACCTGATAGCCGGCCTGGAAGAAAGCCTGCGAAAGCAGAATCGTGGCGACAACCGTACCCTGCCCCCCCCGCCCATGAAACCGGATTTCCAGCATAATCAGCCTCCCAAATCTTTCCTATAACTTGTTCCAGACGACCACGATTGCCTTTGCTGCCTTGTTGTCGAGTCCCCGGAAGGCATGACTGACGTCTGATTCGAAATAGATGGTATCTCCCGGGGCGAGGATTTCCGTGCGTTCGTGGGATCTGAATTCCAGCTTTCCCTCCAATAGATAAACAAATTCCTCCCCGTCATGGGTTGAAAAAATCATGTCTCCCGTTTCCATCGGCTGGAATTCGACGAAGAGAGGTTCCATGTGCTTGTCCGGCTTCCCTGTTTCCAGGGATTCGTAGATATAGTCCACTTCCCCTTCGTGATGATGGGGGCGCCTCTTGATCCGTATCCGCTGGTCTTTGCGGGTAACAGAAACCTTGTCCGTAACGGTTATATCCTGAAAGAAGTAGGCCATGCCAACATTCATGGCCTTGGCAAGCTTGAGAAGCACGCCAACCGGGGGGATCACCTCGCCTGACTCTATTTCTGCAAGCACGGACTTGGAAAGGGCGGTTTTTGCCGCCAGATCCATGATCGTCAACTGCTGCTTTTCCCTGAGTTCCTGAACTTTCCTGCCGATGCCGAGACCTCCATAGGTCTCGTCCAATATGTCGCCCTGTGCCATGTCTTCACCTCTTTGATGCCTGTCTATTTTGTCTTATTTATGGTATCTTCCATTGAGGAAGCCCCTGCAACGAAATTATGGGTGGAAAGATCCTGTTTATCAGATGAAGATGAAAGTAAATAAGAAGATGAAAGCAAATCCGGTAACAATTTGATCCAATTATAAAGAAAGGAAGGCATCTTGTAAAGGAAAAATCCCCTGATGTCCCCTGAGCGAATTGCCTCGAATTAAATGTTACCCAAAGGGATGAAAAAAAGAATGACCACGGAGTTATTCTAGGTGCTTGACAATATCTGAAGACCTCGATAAAATAGTGTTCAAGACAAGGAGGCAAACAATGAAAAGGAAATTAATTTCCCTTCTAGTTATCATCGCATGTGCCGCCGGTGGTTTTTTCGGCGAGGCGGCCGGTTGCTCTTATTTGGCATCCCAGGGTGGCTCAAAAAGCATCAGCTTCGGTAAGATTGACAACAAGAGCACGGTGCGTCTCTACGGCGTTGATACGAAAATCACTTCCACCTCAAATCCCTCGGATCCCCTAATCGGAAGCTGGCAATCCATCTTCGTGGGGAACCACGGTGCCGGCACTTTTCCCGCAACAATGTATGATTATCAACTGACCACGGAGACATCTGCCGGCAGTGGCGTCTGGAATCTGGCCGGCGGAGAAGCGCGTATTTATATTACCGCCGCTAAACCCGCCGATGAAACCGCCGCCGCGAAGGACGCTTATCTGGAGGCCACGGCCACGGCAACTACCATCGATTTCAACACGGGAACCATCTACTGGAGCACGGTCGCCATCAACGAGGTGAACAATCCCTTCGGTGACAGATCGGCGCTCAGTGCCTTTACCCAATATGCCACGGGCATCTTTAGCTATACCTTTGAAACCAGCAAAAGCCTGAAGGATTGGATTGCAAATCCGACCGCGTATGGAACCACCCGGACTTCAAAATTTGCGACTCAGTTATCCCCCTCATCCACAACTGCCGCTCCCGAGCCGGAAACGTGGGCTTTGATTCTTGTGGGACTCGGATTGTTGTCCCTGAGTCTAAGGAACAAAATGCGTATGGCCGCTTTTGCTAATCGTAATGGGCAGGGGGGGATTTTACCTGCATAGTTGTCGTTTATCCGGGCTGCGATCTTAATCCTCTGATCATGGCTCGGGAGAAGAAAAGACTATTCAATGCCAAGGCGGATATTATAAAAAATGTCCGCCTTTTTTGATTTACGGAGGAAAGTATGACCGTGGACAAGGAGCAGAAAGAAAAAAACCAGAATCCGGTCGACTCCCTGGGCGACGAGCGTTACGAGGAACAGGAAAAAAAGCGTCGCCTGAAGTTTGCGGCCATTGTCGTGGTTTTTGTTTTTTTAGGCGGTTTTCTCCTCTTCTTCGATAACATCTTGAATCACTTTACTTCGGGCAGGGCAAAAGTCTCCGGTCAAATTGACAAAGAGGGCGCCCGGATTTCCAAAATAAGCGATACGGAAAGGCAGGCTACTCTTGCCAAGATAAAGAAGATGATTGACGAGGGCAAGATTGACGAGGCCAGGGCGCAAATCTTGAACCTCCTCCAGAAGGATGTTTCACCGGAAGCCCATTTTCTGGCCGGCACGGTTTATCTGAGGCTGGGAAATATCAAAGGGGCGTACGATCACCTGAAAGACGCCACGAGGCTAAAGAATAACTATATCGAGGCGCAGCAGAAACTGGGTGAAATCTACGTCGTGATGGGAGATTATGAAGCGGCCGCGGAAACGGCTTCGCTGATGACGAAAATGCCCGATTATCTGAGCGACGGTTTACTCCTGGAATCCGAAGTGGCTTTAGGGCAGGGCAACCTGGATTTGGCTTTACAGAAGGCCAAGGAGGCATTATCAAAATCCCCGGGGAGGGCGTCGGCAAAACAGATTGTCTATTTGGCCGATATCTATTTACGGAAGGGTGATCGAAATAACTCCGCGAAATTAATAAAATCTATCAATCAAGCGGGGCTCGATGCGGAAGGATTGCTCAGTCTTGTAAAATATTATCTTGCGGCCGCCGATGAAAGCCGGGCGACAAGCTATTTAAGAGAAGCCTTGCAGCGTTACCCCGATAATCCGGAGGTTCAATTCACCTATGGCCGGTATCTCTTTTCACGGCGGAAATTCCCGGAGGCGATCCTCCATTATCAAAAGGCGATGGCGGCGCTGCCCAATGTGCAGATCATTGCCTATCATCTGGGCCAGTCCCTGCTGGCGGCGGGAGAGAGAGAAAAGGCAAAAGCCCTCATCGAGGCCATGCTGGCCAAAGATCCTAATAATCTTCTGGCTTGGCGTTTGAAGACACAGTATCACCTGGCCGGCGGCGAACGCCGCGCCGCCATTGAGACCCTTAATCAAATCAAGCAATATATCCCCGATGCCTCTGCCTCCTATGCCCTCTTGGGCGAACTATATCTTCAGGACGGCGTAATCTCCCTGGCGGAAAAAAATGCACAGAAAGCCATAACTCTGGGAGATAAGACCATTTCACCGCAAATGGTCCTCGGGGATGTTTATTTCAGGCGCGGGGAGTATGATAAGGCGTCCGGTCATTATGAGAAGGTCCTGCAGATGCAACCCAACAATCTGGCGGCCCTCCTCCAGGCCGGTGACGCTTATCTCAATCTTGGCCAGGTCGATAGGGCGGAGGCGAACTATCGCAGGGCAATGACAATATATCCCAATGTCAGCTTCATTCAGACAAAGCTGGCAAGAATCAAGGCGACGAGAGGAGATCGGGCCGGTTCCCTGGTCTTGGCGCGTCAATATTTCCAGAATCATCAAGGAGACGCCAAGGCCGTAGCGGAATATGCCAATGCCCTAGTTTTGAACGGTCAACTTGATAATGCCCTGGAGCTTGTTTCAAAAAGCATAAAAAAAAGACCAAACGACTGGTTCCTCCATTATGTCCTTGGAGATCTGTATCTGCTGAAGCGAGACGTCAATTCTGCTTCCCAGAGCTATAGCCGGGCAGCGGCCCTTAATCCGGGCGACGTGAATTTGGCCATGAATTTAGCCGCCCGTTATGATCAGGCGGGTATGATTCGGGAAGCGGAAGCGCAATATCTGCGGGCGTATAAAGGGGCGCCGCAGAATATGCCGGTGGTAAACGAAGTGGCCTGGTATTTTATCGATACCAGGAATTCCCCCCAGCAGGCAAAGGAAATGGTAGAACTCCTTAAAAACAAAGGGGAAGGGGCTAACGAGAAGGATACTGTAGGTTGGTACTATTTCAATATCAATGACTACAGGAACGCCGAATACTACCTCCGGGAGGCGCTTTCATTGGATACGGGGAATGCGATTATTCGTGGTCATCTGGCCCTTCTTTTGGCACAGACGAAGCGGGAAAAAGAAGCAAAGGCGGAGGCGCAAATGATCATTAGTAATCTGCCGCCCGGAAAATTGAAGGACAAAGTTGGACTTTTGGTGTCGCAAGCCGGCAAGTAGCGCGACTTTTCAATAATAAACAAGTGATACGAAGGGTGATGCAAATGGGAAAAGCACCTGAGGTGGAAGGGCCATGATCACCATCAATAGTTACCTGCATCGGAATGAACTGAAAGACCTTATCCGTCGTTCCATGTACGGTAATGTTCAGAGCGGCGACGGCGACCTGATTACCCGTCTGGTCCATTTCAACCAGCTCTTCGTTTCCCGGTATCTCCACCATTTTGCCGGGAGGATTTTCCATGAATTACACGGTTCGGACCTCCGGGAGGAGCGGATCAGTCTGAAGGGTGACATCAAAGACGCCATGGTCCTCAGGCCACCCTACTACAACCCCCGCATTGGGGGACTGATCAGGGACTATAAAGAATATCCCGGACGGTTCTATCGTGAAACACCCTGCCAGGCCATACTGTTTTTCAAGAGACAGGAAGAGGGAGAGGATTATCTCGGATCATTGCGGATCAAGCGCATCCGGCGTTTGGCGGAAAAAGGGGCGAGACGGATTATTGACTGGATCTTTGACGAGATCAAAAAACACGCCGAAACCCTTGCTGATGAGCGGGCCGTGCGTCTATGCATTCCCCGGGAATACCTGATTTCTTCCCCCGAGGAGATGCTCGGCGAATTTCTCGATGCGGAGGAGCGGTTTATTGAAGATCTGCAGCGGCAGCGGGAGATCAAAGGGCCGACCGATCTGGTCATCAATGATGTAGCCGGCGTCAAGGTGATTCTGGAAGACGACGAACAGGGGCGGATATTGACGGCCCTCGATAATATCGAATATTGCCGGGTGGTGGAGAAGGAACGTCATCAGGGGCGTTACAACGCCGTTAATCTCGTGGTCCGCATTGAGCCTCCCAAGGATGAATTGATCCGGGGGCCATTGCCGGCAAGTATTCACGGCGTCATGGCGAACCGGGGTGTAGCTCCGGCGCAGGCAGACCGGAATTATGCCGATTTTGTCCTTTCCGGAGAGAAAGAGGTCTATCTGGAAATCATCGTCTCCAACTACCAGGAGATACTGGAAAGCGAGATTGGCCGCTGCATGCATGAGGACCGGATCATCGCCCAACGCCTCCGCCAGCAGTACCGGGGACACTTGGCGAAAAACGTGGAATATCTGATGCGCTATCTTTTCCTCTTTACCCTGTCAAATCAGGGGGAGTTGAAAGACCTCCCCGTAAAGCTATGGGACCGCTACCTGCCGGACTATTTTGACGGCGTAATCGCCGGGCTCTTCCAGATCCCTCCGGGCGACTTCTGATGCCAACACACAAAATCTTATTTGTCCCTCCCCTACGAAGGGCCGGAGTGGATGGGTTGCTTTTTTTCTTGATAATGAGAACACTTTGTGAACGGGAAGAAGCAGTATCGGCATTGAGATCGATCCGGAATATTGCCGGGCCGCGGCCCGCTATTTGAAAGTTGAATCAGTCGATCTTTTCTCAGATTCGAGACTTGAATTTGCAAAGGTCGATACTGCGCAGGCATGTCTGGTCAGGGAAGACAATGAGCTATACAATGTTCGCCCGGCCAGAAGAAAACTAACATAGCACTTCCGGTGGATTTTTACGTCAGCTGTGAAAAATACAGGAGGAAAAATGAACACTAAACAAGCCCCCATTAACAAGCGAGCATTGATATCCTTTATCTTGATTGTTGCCTTTTTTTGTCTTTTATCTTCCGGTCTCCCACTACACTTTGCCGCCTTTTCAAACAATTGGGTAAATTATCATGCCCTTATGACCATTCATAACACATCCGCATTGATTTTTCTCGTTACGGTGCTTATTCATGTGTCTTTGAATATTAGAGTGATAAAGAGTTATTTTTTACAAAAAAAGGGCGCCGCTCTTAAAGCAAGAAAAGAACTGACTATCGCTGTGGTAATGGTCCTGGCTATGGTGGCATTAACCACCTCGCATGTGTTCCATATCCATTGAGAAGAAACCCAAGCTCGGTATTCACGGCCGCACCGCTCAGGCTCCGGCGAGGGCGGCCCGGATCTCCCTGCTTGCCTGGGCGCCGGTCTCCCTCGTCATGCTAACCTCCAGGGTGCGTCTGGCCTGGGCGCCGCCTAATTGTCCGAGTGCCCATGCTGCATGCGCCCGCACCAGTTCTTCCGGGTCCTCCATGGCATGGGCCAGGTTCGGCACCATCTCCGGATTGTCACTGTTGCCCAGGGCTACCGCGGCGTTGCGCTGGAAATACTTGCGCTCCTGCATGTAGGTGTGCAGGAGCGGTGCGACGGCCTTCGTCTCGAAATCCCTTTCCATTTTCAGGAGACCCGTCAGGCTGAAGTGCTGTGCCGTCATCTCCAGGAAGGTATTCGCCGGCAACACCGCCTTGAGCTTCGCCTGGTTGCGGGGGCAGGCCTCCTGGCAAACGTCGCAGCCGTGGATCCAACTCGCCATCTTCGGCCGCAGCTCCGGGTCGATGTATGGCGAGGTGTTACGGAAGCCATGGACGTTGACAACGTGGTTGAAGGTGAGGCACCGGCGCGGGTTCAAGCGAAAGTCGGCGACAATGGCCCCCGTCGGACAGGCATCGATACACAACCGGCAGGCGGGCGGGCAATGCATGCCGGGCGTGGGTTCGTCGTACTCCAACTCGGCGTCCACAATGAATGTATGGATGATCACGAAGGTGCCGATGCCCGGGGCGCAGACGAAGGTGTTGCGGCCGATCTCGCCGACCCCGGCGCGGACAGCGGCGAGGCGGTCCGGGACGCCGGAGGAAATCAAGAACCAGCGTCCGACCTGCATCCCTTTCCCTTCCAGAAACTGCCGCATGAGCTTTACCCGTGCGCCCCCGAGGCTTGTCGGCGGCTCTATGTAGGAGCGCGACTGGTACAGGCGGCCGATCTTGCCCACCAATTCCTCCGGGAAGTGTTCTCGAACATAGTCGTACACCGCGACAATGATGGACCGGGCGCCCGGCAGGCGATCCTGGGGATCGACCCCGCGCTCGAGGCGCAGGCCCGACTCAACTGCCCAGTCGTAATCTTCCGTGCGCTCCTTCAGGGCCTGGGCGTATATGGGAAAGGGCTCCGCCGTCGTGATCCCCACGCGGCTGTAGCCGAGCGCGAGGGCGTAGTGCTTGATTTCCTCCGTTAGCGACATGAGATACCTCCGGATAAGAACCTTCTTTTAAAAAGGGTATGCCAAAGATGATCGCAGAACTTCATCTTTGGCGGTCTTCCACCTTGAGTTCCATGACAATACGGCCCCAGCCGCCGCATTTCACCCCCACATCGAAGCACCCCGTTCTCTTGAAACGCATCTCGTTCGGGTCGATACCGGCCATGAGGAGCTCACCGGCAGCGAAGATAAGACCGGAGGCGGCGCTCAGGGCATAGATGCAGATCCGGTCGGGAGACCGTTTGGTGAGAAGGTTTCCCGCCCCGTCGAAGCAGAGTTTGTCGCCTTTTTTATGCTGGCTGCTGCACCCGTGGGCGTCCACCACTTCGAAGACAATCGTTTTGTTCGCGAAGAGGGGCGCCTTCCCGAGGACATCCATATTGCGGGGATTATCAATAAAAACCTTCATTTCCTCATCGGTGTAGGCAAAGTGCTTCCGGATCGCATTCCCCATGGCTTCATCAAATTTCATCATTGACCTCCTTTATTTATCGCCCCAGCAGTTGAAATCTTCCTGAATCAATCAAACCTTTCATGGATGCTACTAAAACGCCGGGGGCAGCGTAGTCGGGGTGGTTCCGGATCAGCATGGCGGCCCGCGCCATTTGATCAAGCTCCTTCAACAGCTCCTTGCCATTGCCGTCCCGCCGGGTGCGACAAGGATGGGTGGCAAAAAGCAGGTTCCCCGGATTGATGTGCCTTTTCTTCACATGCAGCGCTGCCAGTGTCTCGCAGTGACAGGGGTTTTTCGGATCGACGAGGCCGCATTTCCGGATCAGGAAAGCAGTGAGCTCTTTTTTCCCGCGGGAGAGCCGCTGTCGATAAGCGGCGGGTGTGAGTTCCAGGATCTTGGCGCCCTCGGTGCTTTTGACGCCGAAGATCTCTCCCAGGATAACTGCCAGGCGGATCTCCCGCTTCAAGCACAGCAGCAGGTAATGAACGCAGGCGAGTTTTGTTTCCTCCACAATGAGGTTATCTTCGGCGGCGATGAAAGCATCACCACCCTTTTCCAGGGACCCTTCCTCGATCATATGGATGCACTTGTCGAAGGTCATTTGCCAGCGCTCGGCCCGGCATTTGCGAGTTGTCAGCAGATGGTTGGAGGCGATGCTGTAGACCCAGGTCTCGAAGCGGCTCTCTCCTTTGAACGTGCCCAGGTGGGTGATAACTTTGACCAGGATCTCCTGAGCGGCGTCTTCCGCATCGGCAGGGATATAGAGCATCCGGATCGCCAGCCCGTAAATCTTATCCTGTATCCTCCTGATGATCTCTTCAAGGACATCCCTGTCGCCGCTTTTGGCTTGTTCAACCAGGGTTTCCAGCGATGCCGTTACGGCATTCGATAGCTTTGACATCTGTTTCACCTTTTTCTCGTTAGACAATTTTGACTATTGATATGTGACGAGAAATTTCTCGGGACCCTACAGATGAACTTCTTGTTTTTGTGGGTTCTTGGCATCTGCTTGATAAGACTTCCCTTTTTTATCAGAAAAGAGTATAGGGACAATAGACCGGGGTGTCAATTGAATAGAGGAAAAATTATTACTGAAAGGAGCTATTTTCATGAAATGTACATCTGTATCTCAACATAGGAGCTTCAGGGTAGTGCCGTTTAGCGTCCTGTTGCTGTTCTGTTTCCTTGCCAATGCCTTAGCTGAGGCGCCTATGGTCAAGACCCAGGCGCCGGGATACTATCGCATGATGCTGGGACAATATGAGGTAACCGCCCTTTGCGATGGATTTATTGATCTGGATGTAAAACTGCTGACAAATGCCTCTGAAAAAGAGATTCAGGCCTTACTTTCCCGCATGTTTGTCGGCAGCCCCAAGATGCCGGTGGTGGTGAATGCCTATCTAATCAATACCGGTTCTAAACTGATACTGGTAGATGCAGGTGCCGGAAAGGTGTTTGGTCCGACCCTCGGGAGTATAATTCAGAACCTCAGGTCCGCAGGTTACGACCCGGCGCAAATCGACGCCGTGATGATTAGCCATATGCACGGCGATCATGTGGGAGGATTGCTGGATGGGGAAGGCAAGCCGGCTTTCTCGAATGCCGTTGTCTATATATCCAAAGGAGAAAACGACTTCTGGCTATCCCCCGCTGTAGCCGAAAAAGCACCGGCGGAGTACAGGAAGTATTTCAAGATGGCCCGTGACCTGGCTGCGCCTTTTATCGCTTCGGGGAAATGGAAGACATTCGGAGACGGCGAGATGCCGATTTCGGGTGTCAAAGCGGTCCTCATCCCGGGGCACACGCCCGGGCACTCTGCCTATGAAGTCAGCGACGGCAAAGAGTCGCTCCTGATTATCGGTGATATGGTGCACTCCCTGGCGATCCAGTTCCCCCGTCCGGACGTGGCGTTTGAGTTCGATACCGATAAGAAACAGGCCGTCTCCGTGCGGCAGGCGCTGTTCAAGAACGCCACGGAACGCAAGGTATTGGTTGCCGGTATGCATCTGCCTTTTCCGGGTATCGGTCGCATCCGGGCGGATGGAAACAACGCCTATACCTGGGTGCCTGTCGAGTTTTCACCTATACGGGGAAGCATTGGGGTGCCATAATACGGATTCCTGACGGTTCTCGGCGGTCGTATAAATGAAATTAGTCGAACATGCGCGAAGCTTGATCGGACGCTTTTTGCAGGAGATCGAATTCTATCGGCGTGTGCTTCGGCATCCGCGCACGCCGCGCCTTTCAAAACTCTTGCTCGGGGCCGCAATAGCATATGCCGCTTCCCCGATAGATTTGATCCCGGACTTCATTCCCGTGGTGGGGCATCTCGACGATCTGGTCATCCTGCCCCTGCTGATCTGGGCTGCCGTAAGATTGATCCCGAAAGGTGTGACTGCGGAGTGCCGACAGGCAAAAGAGAACGGAGCAGGGGGTAACATAATGCCGCCCTGACATCCAGGTACGTGGGATTATGGTCCATCCTTAGCAAACGCGGCGAGTTTTTTTCTGAAAAAGACCTCGGTTTTCATGGCAGTGCCGTCTGTAAACCGTATCAGGTATGGTTCACCTGTCATAGATGATTTAGAGCCGCAAAACTTGATGAAGTCTTCCGCCGTTCTTACCCGCTTACCCGCATTTTTGAGTTTGAGACGCAAGTGGTTTGCAGCAGCCCGGGCATCATACTCGCTGCCGTTTCTGATAAACTTCGCCCCTTCCAGAGTTTCGACAGAGGCAATTAAATACCTGATTTTGGCCGCCTCGCGGGAATCCTGGGCATAAGCACATACCGCTGCCGGCAAAACAAATACTATGAGTAATATCGGAATAATTTTCTTCATCCAACCACCCCTCAATCCGCAACTCATGTTTCCGACCCGCCAAACGGCACGCGCCAGCGAAACATTCCATTGACCTTCAACCCGTCTGTCAGCGAACCGCTTTCTCTTCCAAATTCATGTTTACGGGTGGACAGCCGCTGAAAAGCTTCGATCCCCCACAATGCCCTTTAAGCACGAGCGACGGTAATACATCCGGCAGGGGGGGCATGATAATAGCTTGGCCAAAAACAGGGGCGATGAAGTTGTCGGGCTTCAGATTATGCTCCTTCAACGTCGAGGCCAGAATCGTCACCGCATCATCAAACCCCTCGATGCCAAGCCGGAATACCTGGAAGTGGGCGGCAATGGTGAACGGTGCTCCCAGATCCAGGTGCGCTTTGACGGCCTCTGCAGGTCCCATGTGGACAATGGATCGATACCCGGGAGTCGGCTCTCCCGTCTTCTGTGGTCGGAAGGGCGCGATGGGAAGGAGCGCCACCCGGATCGGTGAAAAGCGGCGGGCGATTTTTTGAAAATGGGGACCGTAACCGGTATCGCCGGAATAAAAAATGTTGCCCGAGGGTCCGGAAATGACAAAACCTCCCCAGAGGGTTTGATTGCGGTTCCAGAGGGTGCGCATCGAAAAATGCTGTGCCGGAACCAAGGTTATCGTTACTTCGGGAGAGACACGGACCGACTGCCACCAGTCAAGCTCATCCACATTGGGGATGCCGGCGCTCCGGACGAGATCGAGATTGCCGAGGGGCACGATGGAACGCGGTGTTCCCTTTTCGGCGAGACGCTCCAGGGTGGGAAGATCAAGGTGATCATAATGATTGTGGGACACGAGTACGACATCAATAGGGGGAAGATCTTCAAAACGGATGCCGGGCGGACTGTGTCTCTTGGGACCCGCCCATGGTAGCGGGCTGCAGCGGTCCGACCAAGTCGGATCGATGAGAATGTTTAGATTATCCATCTGAATGAGGAAAGTGGCGTGACCGACAGGGGTTATGCTGATCACGCTTTTCGGGACACGGACTGCAGGCCGCGGTCCGGGCGGAATATCTCTTACATTCGGCCATTCCGGCCAATCATCGTTTAGAATCCAGTTCCAAACCCACCAGGAGACGCCGCGTCTTGACGCCTGCCCCGAGGGATCCGGCGGGGTTTGAGGAACATCGGGATTGAAATACCGGAGACCATCGAAGTGGTCCGAAACCTGCGGCATTTTCTCTGCGGATATGCCTGTCTCCACCATGAAGGCAGGAACCAGCAGAAAAGCGGTCAATGCCAAAGAAAAAAAGAATAGGTATAGTTTCCTAAAAGTCATAGCTATCTAACCGGTTTACAGCCAGCGAATGAATAAATGGGCAAACCATTCCCTTATCTTCGAGAACAGGGGTCTCTCTTTCCACTCTTCCCATTTTATCTGATGGGAGTCCGCAATATCCTTGGTAAATGTCTTCTCCATTTCCGCAGCGAAATCATGGTTCAGGACAACCGCATTCGCCTCGTCATTGCTTAAAAGGCTCCAGTAGTCCATGTTGGTGGAACCGACCGTTGACCAGACACCGTCAATAACCGCAGTTTTTGCGTGCAGTAAGGCGTTGCGGCGTTCGTATATCTTTACCCCCGCTTCCAACAGCCCGGAATAATTGTACCGCGCTGCATATAGGGCCACCGCGGAATCGGTGGTCCCGGGTAGAATAATCTTGACGTCAACACCTCTCCTGGCTGCATCCGTGAAGGCCTTCAGTATCTGGTCGTCGGGTATGAAATAGGCATTCGTCAAATGAATAGAATGCTCAGCAAACGTGATGGCGGCCACATACACGATAAACATGATCCTGTTGTCCGCGCCTGGTATACTGCCGACGACTCGCACCAGGGCATTCCCACCTTCTTTCATCCTTGGGTAGTAGTTCCGTTCTGATAATTTAGGTCCATTCTGCTTGGACCACGTGTCTAGGAAGAGCTTTTGGAATTCAGCCACAGCCGGACCTTCAATTTGAACATCCGTGTCACGCCAGGGCAGTGGTTTCCCTTTTTCTATAACCCTTCCCCCGGAAAGCCTGCTCGAGTAAACGCTACTGATGTTGATGCCGCCGGTAATGGCGATTTTGCCGTCTACAATCAAAATTTTGCGGTGATCCGGATGCGCGAGAAGCCAGTTTCCACGAGCTTTCAGCGGATTGATCGGATTAAATTCGACGACCTTGATTCCCCCGTCCGTCAAGCGCTTAAAAAAAGAAGCGGGATTATTGAAACTGCCCACGCTGTCATAAATGAGATTAACCTGAACACCTTCCGCCCGTTTTTTCAACAACAGGTCGGAAAATTTGCGGCCCACATCATCATCATCGATGATATAGGTTTCAAGGTTGATATGGTCTCTGGCACTCTGCATGGCTTTGAACATTGCGGCATAGGCAGCTTGGCCATCGGCGAGGAGAGTGACTTTGTTCCCCTTCGTCAGCGGGCTTTCGGTGACCGATTCTACGACGGCAGTGTGGCGTTCCAGGATGTCCGTCGGGGCGACCGATCGCTTCAGTCTTTCCATGATGGCCTTGCTCTGTTTTGGAGATAACAGTCCTTTGGCCGAAACGATTTGGCTCGGTTCCTGGGTAGTCGGCGCCGCGTCAATCTTTTCAGTGACATTCGGCAAGGTCGCACATCCGTTGCTGGTAACCAAGATTGGAACCGACAGGAGGAACAAAAAAAGAAGTTTTATGAATGTCATGTTCTGTCCGAGGATAAACTCCCTCGTGCTGTCGCAAGGATACGAGGTTGGTTGTGGATAATTTACGCCATATCATTCATGCCGCAAGTTGTTTATCGTCATAAGGGCGCTTGATTATCTCATGCATCATGTTTATTTTACTATGAAACTAAAATCTTAAGAATGCAATAAATTAAACCAGTAATTTGAGATAGGGTGAAAGAGAAAAAATGAAGGGATTTAAATTTGTCAAAAGGTCGATTCTTCGACCGGTAAATTGGCTGCGGGCTTTCAATTCGCGGCGAAAATCCCTCAGCGCCCCAATAGATGATTTCTCTACTGCGCCGCCGGAGACAGGTTTGAGCTTAAAAATAATGAGCTTTAATATTCGCCGGGGAACGGCGCATGACGGCAGAAACAGTTGGGTATTTCGCCGCCATCTTGTGAGCGAGGTTTTGACCCGATGCCACCCGGATGTTCTGGGCCTGCAGGAAGCGTTAGACTTTCAAATTGTGGAAATTCAGTCCATGCTTCCCGGATACAAGATGAGCGGCGCGGAAAATTCGGGCGGCCGTAAAGTGTTGCATAATGCCATTTTTTTTGATGCAGCGCGCTTTGTCCTCTCCGAGCAAGGCATCTTCTGGTTTTCCGACACACCCGAAATTCCCGGTTCAAAGGGATGGGGAAACATCATGACGAGAAAATGCGCCTGGGTGAGGTTGACCGACAAAGATTCTCAACAGCCTTTTTATTTCTATAATACCCATTTGGATCATCTTTCCCCACATTCACGGAAAAAAAGCGTTATCTTGCTTATGCAGCGCATTCATGCCCGGTCTTACCCGGATGCCTTTGTCCTGACAGGTGATTTTAACGCCCGGGAAAAGAGTGCACCTATTAAGTATTTAAAAGGTAAAATTCCATTAAACATAAGGAAAAAAGGGAAGGTATTGAATCCCGAGACGTTGCGAGACACCTTCCGGGTTCGCTATCCAAATCTGCGCAATGCCGCCACTTTCCATGGGTATCGCAGATTTTTCTTCCGCTTCAAATTGGATTATACTTTTGTCTCCTCTTCCATCCGGGTCCTGGATGCGAGAATTATTCAACTTTGCTTGAAAAAGTGTTATCCCTCGGATCATTTCCCGCTGTTTACCCGGATTGACGTGCCTGTAAACTTTGCTTCCGGGGAACAAGATGCCCCGAGCAATAAATAACCGCAGATGTCCGGTTCTTGAAAGTATAAAGGCAGCGTCCGCAAACGCTGCCTTTATTGTTCAATATCATTTAAATGGATGGTAAGAATCTCTTCTCACCCTTATCGGTCTATTTTTTCAGCCCCAGGATTTCCCGGGCCTCGTCGGGCGTGGCCGGTTCAAAATCGAATTCTCCCATGATCCGCACCATCTTTTCCACGAGGTCGCCGTTGCTCTTCGCCAGGACGCCCCGCTTCACATAGAGGTTGTCTTCCATGCCGACGCGGACATGGCTTCCCAGGAAGAGGCCCTGGGTGCAGACGGGGAACTCGCCCCGGCCGGCACCGATAACGGACCACTCGAAGTTTCCTTTTCCGAAGATGCGTTCCGCCGTCGAGCTCAGATTGACCAGATCGTAGGGGCTGGACTGGATGCCGCCGAGGATCCCCGTGACGAATTGCAGGTAAACGGGTGGTTTGAGATAACCGGCCTGGATGAGATAGCCGCAGTTGTAAAGGTGGCCGATGTCATAAACCTCCAGCTCCGGTTTCGTTCCGTTTTCCGCCATGATCGAGGTCATCTTGAAGAGGTCGGCAAAGGTGTTCTGGAAGACGAAGCCTTTGGCCATCTCCATCATCGCCCCTTCCCAGGGGAATTTAAATTCCTTGTATTTCTCGGCGATGGCAAAGACGCCCCAGTTCATGGATCCGAGGTTGCAGGAAGCCAGTTCGGGTTTGTAGCGGGGAATGACGGAGGCTCGCTGTTCCACTGTCATACCGGCGCCACCGCCCGTAGTGATGCAGATGATCACGTCTTTGTTTTTTGCCCGGATTTTCTCGAAGATTTGATCGAAAACACTAAGGTCCGCCGTGGGCATGCCGGTCAGGGGATCCCGGGCGTGGATGTGAACCACCGCCGCGCCGGCATTGGCTGCGTCGATGGCGTTCTGGGCGATCTGATCGGGGGTGATGGGCAGATACTCCGACATCGTGGGGATATGAATCGAACCGGTGAGGGCACAGGTGACGATCCGTTTGTGGGAGGGGATCTTGCTCTTTGCCGCATGCACGGCTGGAGCTGCGGAAACAGCCGGTCTGGGGGTTTCCGCCGGTCCCTCGGGGACTTCGGGGAGGACAAAGAGATCGAGGTTGGACATTTCCGGTTTCAGCTTGCCCTCCTGGCAGGCCGTGACGATTTCCACCACTTTGTCGTTCATGGGCGTGGCCACGCCTGCTTTTTTCCCCATTTCCGCGACCTTCCCGTTGATCGTGTTGATCTCACAGGGGATGCCTTTTTCCAGGTCCTGAAGCATGCTCGCCTTGAGGGCGCGGTGGGGGCCGAAGGCCATCTGGTAGATCATGAAGGTCTTCTTCATCTGTTGCTGGTTGGCAAACCCCAGGATTCCTACATCTATGCCCTGGATGGGGTCCGGTTTGACGCCCAGGGCGGCAACCACATGGAGACACTCATTGGCGATATGGGCCACGCAGGTGAGGGCCTTGGGATTGTCGAGAACATCCCCGTAGGTACATCCCAGGGCCGCCGACATGCCGCTGAAGGTGGAGTTGACCAGGAGCTTTGTCCAGCGGATGCCCGTCAGCTTATCCGTCAGAATGGGCACGCCGGCCGGTTCCATTATCTCTTTCACTTTTTTGAGGCGGTCTGTAATCTTGCCGTCCAGTTCGCCGATGTCATAGGTCATCTTGTCCGCCGGGGAGGTCAACTGGGATACCCCCGGGCCGATCCAGGTGGCCCCCCAGCCGACGGCGGCGCCGATGGTCCGCTTGACGCCGACATATTCGGCCACTGCGTCTTCGGGGAGGCCGTTCTGTAGTGTCAGGACAATGCTCTCATCATGCAGGTGGGGGACAATCTGCGGCAGAGAGACATGGTTGTAGGTCGTCTTGACCAGGTAAATAACGAGGTCGTAGGTTCCTTCCATTTGCGCCGGGGTAATCGCCTTTACCGGGACGGTCATTTCGAGAAATCCCACAATCTGTGCCCCTTTTTCATTCAGGGCTTTGACATGTTCCGCATTGGCGTCGACCAGGGTGACGTCGCGGCCGCCTTTGGCCAGCAGCGCCCCGAGGATTGTGCCAAGTGATCCTACTCCCACAATAGCTATCTTCATTTTTTCGTACCTCCGTATGTGAAAAATTTGGTTTGTTATATCTTATTGAGAAACTTGAGCAGCGCCAACAGCCCGTCGTCGCGCCAGCGGGCGATTTCCTCGGGCGTTTTCCCCTGCTCCTCGGGTCGATTCGCCATCTCCTCCAGCACCCCTTCCTGAGCCATGTCGGGCCAGGCGGGAGGCACCTTTTTCCAGTCCGCCATATCGGCCCACCACATTTCCACGGAAGGACCGATGTGTTGCATAATGCCCTTGATCCCGAAAGGGCCGCCACCCAACTGATAAATGAGGTTCGGTCCCATCAGGGCGTAGCGCAGTCCCGGTCCGAAACATACAGCCTTGTCGATATCCTCGACGGAGCAAACACCTTTCTGGACCAGATCGATGGCTTCCCGGTAGAGGGCCACGCTCAGCCGGTTGGCGATGAAGCCCAGGGCTTCCTTCTGCAAGATGATTGGTTCCTTACCAAGGGATTTGTAGAATTCGTAGGTAAGCTGCACGACTGCCGCGGATGTTTTTTCCCCCTTGCTGATTTCAATGAGGGGAATGAGATGAGGGGGGTTGTAGGGATGGGCCCCCAGGCAGCGCTCGGGATGGGCGGATTCTTTGGCGATTTCCGTAATGAGTAGTCCCGAAGTACTGCTGGCAAAAACCGCCTCCGCCGGCGCATAGCGATCAACCTCGGCAAGGAGCCTCTGTTTTAGGTCGTATTTTTCCGGGGCGGCCTCCTGGATGAAGGGAACGTCCTGAACCGCCGTTTCCATATTTGTAGTGTATCGCGCCAGACCAAGGGCCACATTCATCTTTTCCTGGGTAAGAAGCCCTTTGTTTACCAGGTATTGCAGGTTTCCCCGGACGCGGTCCCGGGCGGTTTTGAGACATTCCTCGCTGACATCGTATACATGGACGGGCAGGCCCCGCCACAGAAAGTTTGTCGTCCAGCTCGAACCGATCATGCCGCTGCCCCCCAGGACGGCGACCTTTTTAATCTCTGATGCTTTCATTTCTTTTCTCCTATATCAATACTTGATGCCGTGATTCTCCTAATAGATGAGAATGCCCAGGGGGATTACGATACACAGGGCCAACAGGGCCGACACAATGTGGGCAAAGAAAACATGTTTGTAAGCGTTCATGTGGGTCAGACCGGCTACGGCGAGAAAGGTGATCACTACGCCGTTATGAGGCATGGCATCGAAACATCCCGAAGAAATGGTGGCGATCCGGTGGATCAGTTCGGGATTAAGCCCCATGGCCAAATACTGTTTCGACAGCGTCTCCAGAACTATTCCCAAACCACCGGAAGCCGAACCGGTGATGGCGGCCATGATGTTGGTGGCTATTGACAGCGAAACAATGGGATTCATGGGCAGGGTTAACAGCCAGGCGGAAACGACTTTGAAACCGGCGGTTGCCGCCACGGCCATGCCGTAGCCCACATCGGCGCAGGTATTGACAATAGGGATGACGGTATTAACGGCGCCCTTATTGAGGGAGTCCAGGATGCTGTTAAAGTTCTTCCAGAAAAACAGCAGACAGACGGCCGTCCCGCCGGATAGGGCCAAGACGGCGTCGAGCTTGAAAAAGTTTAACATTACGATGACCACCACCATGGGAACGAGGCTGAGCCATACATTGGGGAGTTTTTCCATCTTTGCCGATGCCGCATCCCCGCCGATAATGCCGACCCCGGCCGGCGCTACATACCCCTCGCCCCGTTCCCGGCATTTCTTTAGTTGGAATTTCGTATAAAAATAGGTGAAGATAAGGACGACAATCGAGCCCACGATCCCGAGGACAGGGGCTGCCATCGGCGTGGAAGCCATGTATTTCGTCGGCATGATGTTCAGGATTTGGGGAGACCCCGGCATCATCGTCATAGTGATGGAGCCGATGCCTAAAGCGAAGGAAATGGCAAACAGGTGCCAGGGAATATCCAATTCCTTCCACATGGGGCGGGCAATGGGTATGAGCGCGAAAACAACCACGAAAAGGCTTACGCCCCCGTAGGTCAAAACGATGCCGATTAAACCGGCGGCCATGATGACGCTCATGGGGCTATTGCGGCCGGTCATTTTCAGGATGCCCTCGCTCATGGCCCGGGCGGCGCCGCTGTCCTCCATGAACTTGCCGAAGATTGAGCCTGCCAGGAAGAGCAGATAAAACTTCCCGGCGAAACTGACAAACCCCTTCATATAGGGTCCCGTCAGCATGGGAAGAGGGTCCATGCTGGAAAACAGCGCGACCACAACGGCAGCCAGCGGTGCGATCACAATGATGTGCCATCCCCGGAGGGCCATCACGATGATCATGGCCAAAGAAATAATAATTCCTACAATACTCCAGTCCATTTCATATCCTCCTTCAATCTGATGAATTTAGGCAGAATCTTTTTTTTCTGTCTGGTGTGCACTTTAGGATATGTCTCGGAAAGGAAGCAATGGGGGGCGGACCCCATTCGTTTAGGTGGGAACCCTACTTATTCCGGTTCTGAATCAAAGCGCTATCTTCGTTGGCAGCGGCAATCGGCTCCTCGACGTATGAAAAATACGCCTGCGTCGCCTCCGCCTTGCCGCCTTGATTTCATCTTTGATTTAGAACCGGAATTAATTGATTAGTCTTCCCAGAGGTCGGGATCGACAATGCCGATTTTAATGGCGTATTTCAACAGATCGAGGCGATCATGGACATCCAGCTTATTCATCAGGCTGGCGCGGTGTTTTTCCACGGTCTTCGGACTCACACAGAGGATATTGGCAATCTGGCAGGTGGAACGGCCCTGGGCTACCAGGCGAAAAACCTGCTGCTCCCGCTCGCTGAGGAGATCGTAGCTGCGCAGGGAGGGAACGCTCTGCTGGCCCTGGAGATACTTTCCGATCACTTCCGCCTGCAGCCGGGAGCTGAGGAAATATTCGCCCCGGAATGCAGCCCGGATCGCGTCGAGAATATCCCGGCTGGGAGAAGCTTTGAGGACATAACCCAGCGCCCCCGCTGCCAGCGCCTGTTGCACATAGGTTTCCTTGGCGTGCATGGACAGTACCACAACCTGTGATGTGGGCACAGCCTCCCTGATGAGAGCGATAACTTCGATACCACTCAGCCGGGGCATGGCAATGTCCAAAAGGATGACGTCCGGCCGCAGTGTTTTAGCCCCCTCGAGGGCCTGTTGCCCGTCTTCGGCTTCGCCTGTCGGCTCCATGTCCGGCTGGTTTTTGAGGAGCTGTTGTAATCCATCCCGCACAATGGCATGGTCGTCGGCAATAAGGACTCTGATCTTTTTCATGTGGCCCTCTTATGGCACGGGGATGCTGGCCCTGATTGTGGTTCCCTTCCCGGGAATGGATGAGATGTCAATCGTCCCTCCGCAGGAGGCGACCCGTTCTCTCATGCTCGGAAGACCAATGCCGCGGGACGGTCCGACAGGCGATGATCGGTGAGGCGATGTTTCATACCCAATGCCGTTATCCCTGATCGTGAAGATGACTCGGGGATGGCTGTAGGTCAGCATGATCTCGACCTTGGTCGCCTTTGCGTGCTTGGAGATATTTGTCAGGCACTCCTGAAAGATCCGGTAGAGAATGATTTCGATCTGCTGAGAGAGCCGTTTCTTAAGGCCAAGGGCCTGAAATTCCGTCCGGATGTCCGGCCAACGCGCATTGAACTCATGGATAAACCACTCCAGGGTGGGAACAAGTCCCAGATGATCCAGAAGATCGGGACGCAGGTAGGATGTCGTTTTCCGCACGCTGTCCGCAAGCATTTCAACCTTCTGGAGAAGGCCGCCGCAGCGCTGCTTCTGTTCCGTAAGTCCTTCGGAAATGGACGATTGCAGAGCTTCCAGGTCGAAGTGCAGGGAGGTCAGGGCCTGGCCGAACTCATCGTGAAGATCGGCGGCAAGTCCTTTTTTCTCTTCTTCGCTTACCTCGATGAGACGACGTGAGAGATGATGGATCTCCTCTTCGGATATCTTGCTCCGGGTGATATCGATGCAGTTTCCCACCACTGCCGATTGCCCTAGATAGGTGGCATGGGTGGCCCGCAGGTCCACCCAGATAGTGGAGCCGTCTTTTTTTATGGCCCGCAGGGTATACTGGAGGGGAAAGACCTGACTTTTCTCCCGGTTGAGACCCCTTTCCTTCACGAGGGACCGGTCGTCGGGGTGAACGAATTCCCAGAAGTGCCTGCCGATGACCTCTCCGGTTGTGTCATACCCGAGCATTTCGGCAAAACGGTGATTGACGAAGCGGAAAAGGCCCTGCTGATGGATGAAGATGGCCGAAAGGGAGTTTTCAACGACGGTGCGGTACTTTTCCTCGGAATCCTGAAGGGCCTGCTCCGCTCTTTTCCTGTCCGTTACGTCGAGGACAAACCCCTCGTATCCTTCGACATGCCCCTTCCCATTTCTTCGCGTCGTGGCGGTAATCCTAACGTCAAGAATGGCGCCGTCGCGGCGTTGGAACCGGGTTTCAAAATCCTGGACGGACCCTGTCTGTTCGATAGTCTTCAGAAATCGCAGGCGGTCGCCCGGTTCGGCATAGAGGTGGTGTGCAGCCTCGAGACCAAGGACCTCTTCGGGAGCACCGTAGCCCAGCATCTTGACGCCGGCTTCATTCATGTCGAGGATGACACCGGCGGTATCGCTCAGATATACCATGGCGGGGGAATGTTCGAAAATGTGGCGGAAGCGCTCTGCCGAGCCCGTCAAGGGTCTTTTTTTCTTTGGACTCCGCTGAGTATTCATGGCGTCCCTTTACACGAAATCCATAGGGTTATCCACAGGAATGTTGACGTGGCTATTAGCGGGATAATTCTTTTTTCAGGCGGGCATTGAATCCCGGGGCTTTCCCCTTGGGGATTCGCAACTTGAAATGACCTTGGGGAAGGGCGTTCTGGCGGAATTCGGGATTCATTTCCTTGATGATCTTGTAGGTTGTATCGCAGGCGCGGGCGATGGCTGTTAGGGGGACCTCCTGGTGCACAGTGAGGTCAATCTCGTCATATTCCAGGGGTGGATACCTTTTGGCGGCGGGGATGGAATAGCCGTAAGCGGCGGGATTTGACAGGATTGATTTCGCCGCCAGGATGCGGAATATATAGGCCTCCGTCTCCAGAGGCAGGTCGGCGTCATAAAAATTATTGACCCCCTGGGAGCTCAAATCCCTGGCCATTCTGTTCTCTCCGCAGTTATAAGCGGCGATGGCCAGAGGCCAGCTTTTGAATTCCTTGTAAAGATCGGTCAGGTAGTTCAGGGCCGCCTCCGTCGCCCGCTCGAAATTGTACCGCTCATCGATCCAGCGGTCACTGCGGAGACCGTACCTTTTCCCCGTCCCGTCAATGAACTGCCAGGGGCCGACAGCCTTGGCGCTCGATGTGACATAGGTCTTCAGGGCGCTTTCCACTACGGCGATATATTTAAGATCATCCGGCAGCTTGCGTTCCCGGAGACGCTTCTCTACATAGGGGAAATAGCGGTGAGCCCTTTTGATCCAGAGAATCACCTGGGGCTGATTATAGACCGACGAAACGAAGAACTGGTCCATCATCTCCCATACGTCCTGACGTTCGAGGGGGACCCGCTCTCCGCACAGGGAAAGCCTGTCCGGCCATTGATGGACAGGGATCTGCTGTCCCTGGACTGGGGGAGGGGTCCCTGCCAGTATGAGGAGGCAGAGCAGCGGTATCAGGAGACGATAAACCATTTCCCGGCTTCGTTACTTCTTGGCCAGATTGTCGGCGATATTGGTCTGAATCATTCGGGATGCCGTTTCGTCGCCAACCACCCCTACCCGGACGCCGACCGTGGTAATGGTTTTTTCTTTGAAGGTGACGGCAATCCGGATCTTTTCGCCGTTGATCACCGCATCGATATGACCGGTGCCGATGCCTTTTGCCGGAACTACGTCCGTGCCCCGCATCGAAGCCACGGTTTTTTCTGCTGCTGACCAGACCTTGTCAAAATTGAAATTATAATCGGTCTTCAATTCCCCGTTGATGAACATGTACGTTCCCGTGCCGGCGCCCACAACGGCCCCGCCGACGAGTACGGCGGCGCAACCGGTCAGAATAAAAAGGCCAACCACGAGTAATAATAAGGAACGGCGAATCCTTTTCTTCATGTATCATTCCCCCCTCATACAGATATTTATGATGACAACTACATTACCCTATTCACGCATGCCTGTAAAGGGCGTAACAGAATTATTTATCGCTGAGGCGGGAGAACTCCTTGAGTAGTTCTTCCTGGCGCCGGTTAAGATTGGTCGGAATGGTCACGACGGTTTCGATAACCTGATCTCCCCGGCCGAATCCGCGCAGATGGGCAATTCCTTTTCCCTTCAAACGGAAGATCTTGCCGCTCTGGGTGCCCCGGGGAATTTTCAGTTTTTCCGTTCCTACCAGGGTCGGCACTTCGATATTGTCTCCCAGGGCCGCCTGGACAAAGGAAATCGGAATCCGGCAGATAATGTCGTCATCGGAGCGCTGGAAGAATTCATGTTCTTCAACGTGGATGAAGACATAAAGATCTCCGTTGGGACCGCCATGCTCTCCTTGTTCCCCTTCCCCGCGCAGCCGGAGACGAGAGCCCGTCTCGACGCCGGGGGGGATCTTGACCTGGACTGTCTTGGCTACCTTTTCCAGCCCGGCGCCCCGGCAGTTCTTGCAGGGCTGGGAGATAGTCTGTCCCATGCCGCGACAATTCGGGCAGGTGGTGCTGATGCTGAAGAAGCCGCTGGACTGGGTTACCTGTCCCCGGCCGTGACATCGCGAACATACCTCCGGAGCGGTTCCCGGGGCCGATCCGCTTCCGCCGCATTCATGACATATTTGACGTTTGTCGATATTGATTTCCCTGGAGAGGCCAAAGGCGGCCTCCATGAAGGAGATTTGCATGTCATAGCGCAAATCGGCCCCCGCCCGGGCGGAGCTTCGCGACCTGGCCCGCCCGTTGCTGAAGCCGAAGATATCGCCGAAGATATCGCCAAAACTGGAAAAAATATCGCTGCCGGAAAAGCCCTGGAAGCCCGAACTGCTCAATCCCTCGTGGCCGTATTGATTGTATATTTCCCTCTTTTGCGGGTCGCTGAGGACCTCATAAGCCTCGGCAGCTTCTTTGAACTTCTCCTCCGCTTCCCGGTCCCCCGGATTTCGGTCCGGATGGTGCTGCATTGCCATGCGGCGGTAACTTTTCTTGAGATCCTCTTCGGTGGCCGAGCGGGTTACTTGTAGAATTTCATAATAACATCGTTTCGTCATGGACTTGTTTCAATCTCTTTTCCGGTTTTTGCCTTAGTATTTCCGATATGTTCCGCCTGCGGTAAATCTGCGCTAATTTAGTAACGATGGGCGGTTATGTCAAGGTTCATGAGGACTGCTCAAGCGGTTAATCGCCTCAGTGCTTCCTCATATTTTTCCGCTGTTTTAATGATTATATCGTCGGGAAGGTTAGGGGCCGGGGGGCGCTGATCCCAGGCAAGGGAGAGGAGATAGTCCCGGAGGAATTGCTTGTCAAAACTGCCCTGTCCTCTTCCCTCCTCATAGGCGTCCTGGGGCCAGAACCGGGATGAATCCGGCGTTAGGAGTTCGTCGATGATGATAAGGTCTCCGTCAAAAATGCCGAATTCCATCTTAGTGTCGGCGATAATGATGCCCCGGGTCAGGGCCAGAGCGACGGCCCGGTTATAAACGGCAATACTTGTTGCAATGATCTTTGCCGTCAATTCCCGGCCGATCAGGTTTTCCGTTTCCTCCCTGGTGATGGCCATATCGTGTTCCCCCTCCGGGGCCTTTGTCGAAGGGGTGAAGATGGGCTCGGGCAGCCGGGACGATTCTTTCAATCCCGCGGGCAGACGAATTCCGGAAACGGTCCCGTTGCGGAGGTAATCCTTCCAGCCCGAACCGCTCAGGTATCCCCGGACGATACATTCCACGGGCAGGGGCTTCGCCTTTTTTACGAGCATGCTGCGTCCGGTCAGGATATCCCGGTAGGGGCGGCACACCTCGGGATAATCATCCGGATTGACGGATATTATATGGTTGCCGATAATATCCTCCATCTGACCGAACCAGAATGCGGACATCCGGGTGAGAATCCGGCCTTTGCCCGGGATGGGGTTGGGCATGATCACGTCAAAAGCGGAAATCCTGTCCGTTGCCACAATCAGCAACTGAGACTCCAGGGCATAGATATCCCGGACCTTTCCCCGGCCGACTAAGGAAAGGCCGGGCATGGATGTGGAGATAAGCTGATCGCTCATAATGTGCCCCCCTTGATTTTCAAATTAATGTCAAAACTTTAGATAAGGGTTGTGGCGCTTCTCGTATCCGATCGTTGAGGTCGGGGCGGCGCCGTAATTGTGTCCCGGCAGCACCTTTGTTTCGTCGGGAAGGACAGCGAGTTTCTCCTTGAGGGAGCGAGCCATGACGGACCACGATCCACCGGGAAGATCGGTCCTGCCCACGGCCCCTACAAACAGGGTGTCGCCGGTGAAAACCAGATCGTCGCCGCGCAGGCACATGCTGCCGGGGGAATGCCCGGGGGTGGACAGGACCTGCAAAGATACCTTCCCCACGGTGATCACATCTCCCTCCTTGACGGTGATATCGGCAGGAGGGGACTGCTTGGCGCCGAACATACGGAGATACATGGCAGGGGTAGAGACGAGCATTTCGGCGTCCCCCTCATGGATGATGATTTTGGCCCCCGTGCGCTCCTTCATGTCTTGGTTGCCGGATATATGATCCACATGCCCGTGGGTATTGACAATATATTTGATTTTCAAATTGTTTTTTTCCGCCAGGGAAACGAGGCCGGATGTTTCCGCCGCCGGATCAATCACACAGGCCTCTCCGGTTTCCTCATCTCCGATCAGGTAAGCGAAAACGGCCATCTGACCGACCTGTATCTGTTTCAAAAACATTGTAACCTCCAAATTCCCATCAGGTTGTGTCCATTTTTCAGGGGAGTTGCCCTACCATGATTGCGGATAAAATGTCAACCGACGAAATGTCCGATAAACTGTGAAAAATTCTGGATAATGCCTCTTTCCCGGCGGAAGCCGAGGCCGCATGGTTCATAGGAGAAAAAGACGCCTGCCTGGTAGCTGTTTCCTGCTCTGTCCCGGGGCAGCTCCGTGAATTCCTGATAAACATCCTGAAAGCTGTGGTATTCCCCGGTTGTGCTTCCCAGCAACTCTCCCTTCGGGCCGAGAATGGAGATGTTGGCCCCCTCTCTGCCAAAGGTTTTCTTTACCACCCACGATTTTCCCGGCTGCGGTTCCCGGACTGTCTCCAGAAGCAGGGGATGGCGGGGGAAGAGATCCCAGAGGATCTTCAGCAGGCCTTTCGATTGGAAGAGCAGGGTATAGGGAGGATTAAGGAGGATCGTTTCCCCCTTCCCCACGATCGTGGTCAGCATTTCGACAAGTTCCGGCTCTTCCGCTGCCATGAGCTCGTAGGGAACAAGTTTGAACCAGTAGTCGCAGATCTCGCCCTCGCTGTTGCCGATTCCTTTTTCGCCGGAGAAAGTCACGTCATCGACATATTCGAAAGAGGTTATAAATCCCGACTCGTAGGCAATCTCTTCCAGAAGCCGGGTGGTGTTTTCATCCTCCCTGCCCAGATTTAGGCAGGAAAAAAGGGCGCAGGGAATGGGGCTGTCGTCCTCCCCGGCGGCGGAATGGCGCTTTCTGATCCTGGTGAAGGATTCTTTTATGGTTTCATAGAGGCGGTTATACTGCCGCTCTTCACCGAGATTGTTATGTCTGAGGAGGAGCCACTGAATAAGGGCGACCTCGAAGATCAGCGACGGCGTGTCGGCGTTGAATTCGATAAGTTTGACCGGTTGTCCGTCGAGACCGCCGGCCAGGTCAAAGCGGCCGATAAGATGAAAATGGGCCTCGTCATTCCAGGTCTCTTCAATCAAGGGGATCAGCGCCGGCGGAATATCGAGGTCTTCGTAGAGGTGATGATCGATGACATGTTGTCCCGCCTCGACGAACAGGTCGTACAGTTCACCGGCGGCGCGGTAATAGGCGTCGCCCTCCTCCGGGCTGATGACGATGAGCTCATCGGCGATATAGGGCGGTTTTTCCGGAGTCTCGTACCAGTAAAAGCCAATCTTCTTGAAAACGCTCTCCGGTACGGGTTGAACGGGAATCAGTTTCATCTTCAGCCGGAGAAGCCCCGCATGCTGCTCGTGAACCGGGAGAAGAATCCGGTGCGTGCCGTTACGGTTCGTGTCGAGCCGTCCGGGCTGCGGAGGGTATGATCCCGGCCGTCATAACGCCGGCCATAACCGTAATAATAGCTCCGTCCGCTCCATCCGGGGCGCTTGACTTCCTCTTCCTTGAGGCGCCGCTCAATGAGCTCCCGGTTGGCCAGGCTCTGGGCGTAGAGATCGGGATTTCTGTACACGGCGGGATTCAGGGAGGTGTTCCGCCCCAACATGTAACCAGCAAGCCCGGAGGCTAAAACTGGACCGAGGCCGTATCCTCCCGGTTGCTGCCCCGGCGGGCCCATGACCGTTTCGATATTTTCCGCCGGGATTGTCTCCCGCAAGCCGTTCCGCCGGTTGACGACAACGCCCGTAGTACGGCTCGGATATTCGTCGACGATCCGGAAACTGTCGGGGGCCACTTCCACCACTTCCGTCATAACCCCGGCCGGTTTATCGGCCATGTCATTTTCAATTTCCCATTCCGCATGGGCGCCGGGATTCTTGAGGGCCTTGGGTTCCGGTCCCGAATCGCAACCGGCAAGGAGTGTCTGGGCGAGGAAGAAAACGCCGCCGACCAGGATTTTTTTGCTGACCTTTGGTTTCTCCATTGCCCGGCCTCTCAGATCAGACGGCTGATGATCAGGGCGAGGGTGATGGTGATACCCTGAACGAGAATGGCGGCGGCCGTGTTGGAGCGGCTGATTTCATCGGTGATCCGGATCTTGGCAAGGAAGATGAAACCGGCCAGCCGCTCAAAGATAAGAAGTCCGACGATACCGGTCAGGGCGCTGGCGAAGAAATACCCCAAACTCTCCGCCCAGCCGGTGAAGCTGCCGGCAATCGTCGCCCTGAGGATGAAACTGTAGGAGACGAGGAGCCCGGCGACGGTAACCCCGGCGCTCATGTTCCGTTCCTGGAGGCAGGCGGCCACCTGGAAGCGGTAAACCTTTTGATGGATTTTCACGGCGAGAACCAGAAAGGATTGCCCGAGCAGGAAAAAGATCACTGCCGACAGGAGCGGCCCTTCTTCGCCTGCAAAGGCGCCGCTCAGGAGAATCCCCGTGGCGAGGAAACTTCCCGCCTCGACCAGGCCGGTGGGGACATTGCCCTCCTTGATCAGGTCATTATTGCTGATGCCCGGAACGATTAGATACTCGTTGACGTAATGGGCGCAGAAAAAGAGGACGATGGCAATGCCGCCGTCAAGGATGAACATTGTCATGTCGAATCTGGATAACCCTCCGCCCATGACCCCGGTCATGGCGACGCCCAAACCAAGAAACAGACCGAAACGCCGGAGGGCCACGGCCATGTTGCCTTCCTGTTGAATGGCCCGATCGTCGTCGAAACGGGTGAGCCCGTCGGCGATCTTCTTGGCGATGAACAGGAAAACCAGAGCAAGAAAAACATAGGCGAATACAAGCATGTAAATGTTGTTCATGGCGTCTTTTCCTCCTTGACCGGTCGTGCCCCGAAAAGGGACCGGCCGATCCTGACGATGGTCGCTCCCTCCTCGACGGCGATCTCGAAATCCCCCGACATGCCCATGGAAAGTTCCCTCATGGTCACCCCGGGGATGCCCGCGTCGGCAATCCGATCCCTTAGCGATCTCAGGGCGGCGAAACAGGGCCGCGCATCTTCGGGGTCGTCAAACCACGGCGCCATGGTCATGAGCCCCTGAATGGACAGGTGTTCGAGATGGGATACCTCCTTTACCAGTCCCGGCGCCTCCGCTGCGTCGATGCCCCGCTTTGTCGCTTCCCCGCTGATATTCGCCTCGATAAGGATCTTGATCAGCCGGTCTTCTTTGGCTGCCCGCCGGTTCAGTTCCAGGGCTACTTCCGTCCGGTCCACCGAATGGATCATATCGAAAAGCTTGACGGCGTATTTGGCCTTGTTGGTTTGCAGATGACCGATGAGATGCCATTCCTGGGGCCGACCCATGAGTTCGATCTTGCGCTTCGCCTCCTGGACATAATTCTCCCCGATAATGTCCACACCGGCGGCGATGGCGGCAAGGATACGCTGGTCGTCCACGGTCTTGGTAACCGCCATGAGGCGCACATCGGCGGCCAGGCGGCCCGATCGGACGGCGGCGGCCGCAATCCGCTGCCGGATATCCTCCACGTTCTGTCTGATGGCATGTTCCGTCATATAGCGAACCTCAGAGCGCCGGCCTTTTTCAACGCATCCACGACCTCACAGAGGGGCAATCCCATGACATTCGTGTAGGACCCCCGAATTTCCTTGATGAAAAAGGCTCCCAGGCCCTGGACGGCGTAAGCCCCGGCCTTGTCGTAGGGCTCCGGGGACTGTATATACCACAATTTTTCATCTTCCGAAATAGTGCGGAAGGTGACGGCGGCCCGGACACTTTCGTGGATTTTGACCTGTCCGGAAAGGCGCATGAGGGCAAAGCCCGTAAAGACCTCGTGGGTCCGGCCGCTTAGTTTTTCAAGCATCCGCCCGGCGGCGGCGGAATCGGCTGGCTTGCCCAGGACCTCGCCGTCAATGACCACAATGGTGTCGGCCCCCAGGACCCAGGCCTGAGGGTGGGCCTGGGCGATGGTGTGGGCCTTGTTTTCCGCAAGCCTCAAAACGTGTTCACCCGGGTTCTCGTTGATGAAAAATGTCTCGTCCGCCCGGCTGGGGATAACCTGGAAATCAAGCCCCAACAGGCGCAGCAGCTCTTCCCGGCGGGGAGAGGCGGAGGCGAGAATCAGGGGATGGCTGAGAATCAGACCCATATACTGTTTCCTTTCATGAATCGGCGACTATGTAACAGCTTCTTTGCTACTTGACAAATTGAAAATATGAGGCGAAGTAAAACGACTTCGTAAAAAGATCCGGATGCGGCGTTGCACTGCATCCCCAAATTAAGGAGCTTGAGAGATCATGATGAAGGATTTTATCCTCCCCTTGTGCCTGGTTATCCTGCTGGGGAGCGGACAACTTGCCTGGGCCGATACCAAGGCTATTCAATTAAGCGTTCCCGGCTGCAACTCCTGAGGGGACCGGGCCAGGATGGGGTCCATCCTGAGAGCTACGGACGGCGTCGCCAAATTCGAGATGCCTAAGGAAGGGATTGTCGTCATTACCTTTGACGATAGGAAAACTACGGCGTCAAAGATCGTCAAGGCCCTCGAAAAGGGACGTTTTACCGTCCATGGGAAACCGGTTTCCGTCAAACCGGGCGAAACTTTACGGCAGGAGGCTTCCCCAGGGAAAAATGCGCCGTCGCCGCAGGGATCTGCATCTGGAACAAGATCGCAGTCACAGCAGGGATCTTCCCCCGGATCAAGTGCCCAGCCGCAGGAGTTGCCCCTTTACTCAACTTCCCCCGCTTCCGGGGGCGCCATGTCACGATAGGCCACTTCCCTGGAATAATGAAAGCCGTACTCTCCTTCCGATTCTCTGAGAAGCATCGGGGTTCGTCGAAATCTGGTTGAGTGCCCGAGCACGAAGCGCGCCGGCCCTGTCGGCTACACCTGCGGTTGGATGTTATGATTCAAACTCGATTTTAGGAATGCCTGATTGCCGGATAATAGATTGAAGAGTTCCAAGTCGAAGTTCAGGATGGTTCGGTACAGGTACGGTGATGGTCGTATTGGAAAGCTGTTTCTGCATAATAATATGGCTACCCTGTTGCCGTACTTCCATAAATCCATGGCGCATAAGAATGCTGCAAACTTGCTTTCCGGAAAGGATTCGGAGTTTACCCAACGGCAACCTCCACTTGCGTCACATATACTTCTTCATGTAAACGTGTTTTAGTTTCCGTAGGCGACGCCGTTTCAAAAAAAAGCTCCAGCGCTTCCCGAAGGTTCATACGGGCTTCCTCGATTGTATCGCCTTGACTGGCAATATCGAGTTCCGGGCATAATGAAACATAACCATTTCCTTCACGTTCAATAATTGCAGTAAGTTGTTTTTGCATAATAGATCTCCAAGTGCTTAATTTTATTGATTAGCTATTTCACATGCTAAAGCTTGCGCTACACAAGTGAACCATGTATCTTTTGTTGAACCGGCGGTTTTAGGCCCAACTACCGAAGAAACTTCTATGCCCCAACTGGCCGCCAGCCATTCTGAATATAGTCGTTGACCACACGTTAAGCTTATCAAAGACTTCGTTTCCTTTAGGATATTCTTCACCAACAGTCGTAATTATCTTGTAGCTCAGCTTAGTTGTCATGTCAATCTCCTATGTTATTATAGTCAAATCCAACGGGTGAAATGATTGGTTAGATGACATAACGAGCCGGGATGACGCCGTGTTTGAACATTTCGTACAGTTCCTGAGTTTCTTCTCTGGTATAAATATTCAACAGCCTGACAATCTCACAGGCGAACTCAACGCTGCCTAGTCCACTAGCTGTTATGAGGTTCTTGTCAGTGATTGCCAACTTGTCCACATAAAAATCATCATCTCTATAATCGGGTAGCATCGCCTTTAGGTACCCCTTGGAATTGCTAGTGTGCAAAACACCTTGCATCAGTCCTGCTCTTGCAATCTCTAATGTTGCTCCGCAGATTGCGGCAATGATAGTGCCCTTTGCATGGAATTGGTGGAGGAGTTTGATCAAATCTTCATTCGGTCCTTGTTCCCATATATCTCCACCTGGCATAATGAAAATAGTAGCTTCGTCGGGATTAATAGTATCAAGAGTAACATGAGGGCTGACCTTGTAGCCACCCATTGTGGTGACTGGTATATCGGATAATCCGACTGTTAATACATCAAATTTCCCTGATTTATTAATCTCACACAAAGCAAGCGCAGGTTCCCAATCCGCGAGGCCATCGAAAATAAGTAGATAAGTTTTTAATTTCATCGGAACTTTACTCCTTTACAAGTTATCTAACGGCAAGTTCACCGGGGAGCGAAGCGAATCCGGTAAAGCGATAGGTGTACGCCCGGCATGGGCGTGAACTTATGGGGTGAAAGTCCCCTGTATATGAATCCTGTCAATGACTTGTACATTGACACAAGTACTAGCCGAAGGCAAGGGTGGAACCGTGAGGGACCGTCCGAAGGAAGCGGTCGTGCAAAGCTATGAGCCGACGAACAGAAACAGCATACAAGGCTGAGTCTCCGGGCAAGTCAGCACAACATGACAAAGCCCTGGATTCGGGAGATACGGTAAATGCTGCGGTTGCATAGTCACAGTTCACGTTCTTATCCGGGGAGACCTGCCCGGTTGGCAGCTTCTGCGGAAGTGGCGCCCGTCGGAGAAAGCCTTCCGTGAATTCAAGCGGCGGGTCAAGGAACTGACCGGCAGGTCCTGGTTCGTCTCCATGGATTATCGGTATCGAAAGATTGCCGAATACCTCCGCGGCTGGATGAACTACTTCGGAATATCGGAATATTACAAACCGATCCCCGAAATAGACCACAGTCTGAGAAGGCGCCTGCGCATGTGCTACTTCAAACAGTGGCGCTGGGCAAGAACCAAAGTGCGTGAACTGCGCAAACTGGGAACGTCGCTTCATGCAGCCATCTCCGTGGCCATCAGCCGCAAAGGGCCATGGCACTTATCCCGGACGTTGGCAACGCAAACAGGGATGACCAACAAATGGCTCAAGGATCAAGGACTTCTATCTGTCAAAGAGCAGTGGGTTCACATCCACTACCCGGCTAAGGCCCGGTAATCTCTATGAACCGCCCGGTGCGGACCCGCATGCCGGGTGGTGTGGGGGCCGGGGGAGAAAAACCCCCGGCTACCCGATTGGGCGATGTTTTTCATTCATTCTTGTCCCTTGTCAGCGCCTAACTCCCCTTTTGTTTTTTCATCAAATACTTGTTGGGCTGCCATGAGACCGTCCATCGCCCGGACAAAGCCGACTATTGGCGCTAGCTGCAACATCATCTCAACGATCTCTTGCTCCGTAAAGCCCAAATTCAGAGCCGCCTTTACATGCACTTTCAGTTGTAACGTAGCTCCCAAGGTAACCATGCCGGCAATCGTAACGGCTTCTTTTGTCTTGATGTCCAAGCCAGGTCTCGCATATATCTCTCCAAATACAAACTCGAGCAGATACCGCGTGAAATCCGGGGAGATAAGCTTCATCTTCTCGATGACAGCACTGCCCGCTTCGCCCTCCATTTCAAGTAGCTTCTTCAGCCCCTCGTCATACCTGGAAGATTCCATTTGCCCTCCCTCTATGAAAAGATTGTTGCTGCATGGTGCCTAGCGCCCAACGGTGTAATAGATGGAAAATATTCCGCCAGATCAGACCATGTAGATGGAATATTATTCCACTTATTACGATATTGAGGCGGAAAACATGGAAAATAAACCGAATTTCCGCCCTAATCAAAATCTCAAGTTAATGGACCAGGTTCGAGAGGTCCTTCGTTATCACCACTGCGCGCATCGCACGGAGCAGACCTATTGTCAATTGATTCTTCGTTATATCCACTACTTCGGCGGCAAGACCCAATTTGATAGTCGCCGGGGGTAATCATTAACTAATGGACTTCCGCTATGTGCCGGGGAAAGAAACGGCATTACAGATACTCTTCCCTCTTTTTCTCTTCCAGTGCCTCCACGACCTTTTTCACCTCCTGGGAAGACCCCCGTTTACAGATCAGCAGGGCGTCGTCCGTTTCCACGACGATCAGGTCCTCGACGTCCACGAGGGCAACCAGCTTCTTTGGGGAATAAACAAAAGAGTTGCGGGAGTTTATGCTGATCAGGCCCTCCCGGTTCCGGGCGGCGATCCCCTGGGCGTCCTGTTCCGAAACCTCCCACAAGGCGTCCCAGCTCCCCACGTCGGACCAGCCGAAGTCTGCGGGAATGACAAGGGTATTTTTTGCCTTTTCCATGACGCCGTAATCAATGGATATGGAGCGAAATCGTCTATAAACGTCGGCGATGACCCCTGCTTCCCCCGGTGTTCCCAGGGCGCTGTCGATATCCAGAAGACCCTTATAAATATCCGGCAGAGAGGCCCCCATTTCCTTGAGAATGGTCGCGGCCTGCCAGATGAACATGCCGCTGTTCCAGAAAAATCCCCCTTGGGCAAGGAATGTTTTCGCCAGTTCAACCCCCGGTTTTTCCCGAATGGACTTGACGGTGAAGATGTCTTCACCTCTTTCGTTGGCGGCAAGTTTCCCTTGTTCTATATAGCCATAGCCAGTTTCCGGTCCCGTAGGCCGGATACCGATTGTCACCAGATTATCTCCCCGGGCGGCCATGTCGGCGGCGGCCGCCAGCACGTGGCGAAAGTATTCCTCATCGGCAATCAGATGATCCGAGGGCAGAACGGCCATCACGGCATTTCCCGCCCGTTTGCGGACTACGAGGGCCGCCAGTCCGATGCAGGGGGCAGTGTTGCGGCCTACCGGTTCGATCAGGATATTCTCCGGCGGGATTTGGGGGAGTTGCCCGATCAGTTCCCGGGCGTGACTGGCCCCGGTGACAATGAGGATCTTTTCCGGCGGCGTCAAGGGGATGATCCTCTCCACCGTTTCCTGAATGATGGTATTTTCGCTGCAGATATCGAGGAGGTGCTTGGGGAGGCGGTTTCTGCTCCGCGGCCAGAACCGGGCGCCCTTGCCTCCCGCCATGATGACGGCGTACATGATTTATAACGGTCCTTTCTATGTCGGATTTTCTTTTTTTATTAGCACTAAACGAAATGCTTTGCATAGCTGAAAAGGGTGAAAGATATTTTATTGACAATGTGTAGTATCGTTATTATATTAATAAAAATAAAGAAAAGGATACAAATAAAATGGATTACGCAAAAGACTATACAAAGATGACGCAGCAGATGACGGGTTTTTACAAAAGTACAATTGACAACAGCATCAATGCGATGACGATGATTCAGGAAAACACGGAAAAGATGGTCAGTAATTCTTTGGAACAATCACCCTGGTTTCCCGAAGAGGGCAGGAAGTTTGTCAACGCCTGGATGAATGCTTACAAGAAGGGGTATGGCGATCTCAAGATAGCCGCGGACGAGCAGTACAAGAGATTAGAAGCATTCGTCAATCAGCAAACCAAGAGTTGATTCAAAGCCACCTTTTTTCTCTTGGATGATAATAAATGATTGCCTGATCGAAAAGTGTGGTATACATAAGGATAAGATTCAGGAAGGAAACATATATGTCATCCGTTGGAAAAAATGTCGACGCCCTTTGCACCAAGTGCGGGATGGTTCTCGCCCACATCATTCTTTATGAAGTCAGAGGGGTGATTGCCCAGGTCAAATGCAAGACCTGCGGGGCCGAACACAAGTACCGGGGATCGAAGCCCCGGACGAAAAGCAGTGAGATCGGAAAAGAGCGAACCAGGCGAGTCGGAACAAAGGCAGACGAAGAGAGCAGACAGGCGGAAGCGGCAGAGACCCAACGCTGGCTTCAAAGACAGCGGGAGTTAAGGGAGAATGCCGCAATTGCGGATTATCACATGGCCGGCCGGTATCAACGAGGGGATGTGATCAATCATCCGTCCTTCGGGATCGGTTTCGTGGAGAAGATCCTGGAAGAGCAGCGGATGGATGTCCTCTTCAAGGGCAACCTGCGACGCATGGTCATGAATTATAATGTCCCGGCCCCCGCCATGGCCAAGGCTTAACCGTTTACCTCAGAAATCCGACGGCAGCCGGGACCGGCGATGCGGCTGCGGCCACCTGTCTCCGGAATGACTTGGATCTGCGTGCTGATCCGATCTTTAAGGGCGGCGACATGGGAGATGACCCCGATGAGCTTCCCGTCCCGCCGGAGGCTGGCCAGCGTCTCCAAAGCCGTTTCGAGGGCGTCTTCATCAAGGGTTCCAAATCCTTCATCGAGAAAAAGGGAATCAACACGCACATTCCGGCTGGCCATTTGTGAAAGGCCCAGGGCCAGGGCAAGACTGACGAGGAAGCTCTCGCCGCCGGAGAGATTTTTCGTGGAACGGATCTCCCCCGCCTGGTAGTTGTCGATTACATTCAGTTCCAGTGGCTGCGCGCCGTCCCTGAGCAGCAGATAACGGTCCGTCATCTTCCGGAGCTGGCGGTTGGCGTGGTAGATCATCATCTCGAAAGTCAGCCCCTGGGCGAAATTACGGAATTTCTTGCCGTCCGCCGAGCCGATCAGTTGATGCAGCGTCTCCCAGCGTAGGCACTCCTGCTGCTGAGCGTCTAGTTGCTGGAGACGTTCCTGCTGCTTTTTCTTCAGGAAAACGTTATCCTGCAAAGTTTTGATTATGCCGCCGCTTTCGATTCTGATCTGTTTTAGCTTTTCATCACAGGAACTGATGTTTTCCCGAAGCGCTGCGAGAGGGAGGTCTGTGAGGAGTTTTTCCCGCTCGGCGGCGAGGGCCGCTTTCTTGTCCCCTTGGCGGGCCGCAAGTTCGGTTTTCTCTCTGAGGAGATCATTTTCTCTTGCTGCGAGCTTTTCCCGCGCCTCCTCAGGCAGGCAGGATAAGACGTAGTCCTGCTCATCTGCAAAACCCGCCCCGCTTATCCGCTCGGCCAGTTTCTCCCCCGCCTTCGCCAGTTCCACCTCCCGCTTTTCCGTTCTTTCTTTCAATCCTGCGATTTTCTCTTTAAGGGCAATGATTTCCTTCTCAATCCTTCCGTTCTTCTCTCTTGCCTGGTCCAGGTATTTACCAGCCTGGTCAACGGCGGCGGCCAGTTTCTTTTCCTCAACATCGGGGTTCCTTGCTCCGAAAATATCACGGCGGGAGGAAATGAGGGCGGCATAAGCCGCCGCTCCCTCGTCGCGGTCTTTGCGCCTGGCTGCCAATTCCCCTTCCAGGCTGGCCAGGAGGGCGATTTCTTTTTCTATTTCCCCTTTGATTTCCTGGATTCTCTTTTCCCCGGCGGTTTGTCGCACCTCCGTATCCTGCCATTTCGCCCGTCGCCGGGTAAGGCCTTCCAGTACCGTTTCGAGATCGGCGATGGGGAGCTCTTTGATTCCAAATGGTTCAACATCCCGCCCCGCCACTACCCGGGCCTGGGCTAACTGTTCTTTCCGGGCGGCACCCTCCAGAAGCAATCGTTCCTGTTCCCGTGTCGCCGTTTCAAGCTTATGCCGGGCTTCCTGCCGGGCCTTGCCGGCGGCGTCAAGCATTGCCCGGGTCCTTTCCAGGTCTTTCTGCGCCGATAGCCCCTTTTTGCCGTTCTCCTCGGCAGTGCTGATAAGTGCTGCAATTCTATTCATAATTTTCTTCAGATCCGCAAGCTGAACGGTCAATGCCTCGAAGCGCTGTTTTGCGGCCACGGTCAGATGCAAATCACTCAGGGCTTCGGCGCACTGTTTTTCATCCCCTGCCAGGGACGCCAGCTTTTGGACCTTGTCTTTTTCCCCATGTTCTATATCCGCCGCCGTCTTGATTTGTTCAGCTTCCTTCTCGCTCAGCCTCTTGTTCAACAGGACGAGCTCGGTTTTCGCTTTTTTCAGCTCCGTCTCCGTAGCGCTTGGTGCGGGGATGTTGCCCTGGGCGTAGGGATGCTCGGTAGCACCGCACAGAGGGCAGGGACGGCCGTCGATGAGGCGTTTCCGGTCTTCTTCCAGGCTGCGGATACGATTCAGGAGAGCGGTCCGGGTTTCCAGACCGGCGATCTGTTCTTCCACGACGGACTTTTTATCCACAGCGGCCTTAATCTCTGCGGACAGCATCACCTGCCGGGCCTTTTTCTCTGCCAATTCCTTCGCCAGTGATCTGATAGCTTCCTGGGTCGTCTCGATCCGCACGACGATCTCGACGGTTTTTACCAGGGTGAGTTCCCGGTCTTTCAGGTTGTCCCTTTCGTTATGCCACTGGCTGAGTTCACGTCCCTGTAGCAGCTCGCCAAGCTGTGCGGTGAGAAGATTGACGGCCCTTTGCCTTTCCTCGTATTCCCGGGATGTTTTTTCGTAAGCTTCCTCGCTCTTCCCGTGTTCCCCATGAATGGCCTCTCTCCTTGCCCCCTTAAGGGCGATCTCTTTGCAGATACTCTCATGACGCGCCTCGATCTCCCGGAGCGATGCAAAGCCAAGGCGAATGGCTGCCAGATTGGCTAACAGACCGGCGTCATGGGAATGGGCCTGCCGGTAATCACGCACTGCCTCCAGTTCCTGCTGCGCTATTTTCAGTTCCTCCCGACCCTTTTCCAGTCGGCGGGCATGCTCCCGCAGCCGCCTCTCCCTTTCCTGAAGGGCCTTTTCCTTTTCATCCCCCTGTCTTTTCGCCTCCCTGAGCCTGGTGTCGATCTCGCGGGTCTTCCTGATGATCTCCGCCGCCGTGGACTGCTCATCTCTAGCCTCCCCCAACCGGGTCTCGGCGATATTTTTTATCGCCTGGGCGTCGGCCCCGGCCTGCTCACGTTCCGAAAATCTGACGGCGGCGGTCTCCAGCTCTTTTTTTTCATTATCCTGCTGGGTGCGCAGACTTAAGACCGACCGGTAATCACCTTCCAGAAGGAGGGCCTGGCGGGATTTCGCGAGCCTCCTTGCCTCCGGCGCGAAGGCTGCCTGGCGTTGCTCCCAGTCCCGCCCCTGCCGGTCCAGATCAACCAGTTCCTTCTCAAGGGCGGCCAGGCTCTCAAGCCAGTTTGCTGCCTGGCGGAGGCTCTCTCCCTCCCGGCTCAGTTCTGATTCCCGGTTCTGTATTGCCGCCAGATTGTTTTGCAGCTCCTCCTCCGCAGCGTCGCTGATAATCTGCATGACCGACAACTCGCTTTTGATGGCGTCCAGGCGGGTGCGCTCTGCCGTCCTTCGTTCATGGACCTTTATGGAGATGAGACTGTAGATTTCCGTGCCCGTTATCTGTTCCAGGATCGGCGCCCGGGCGTCGGACCCGGCCAGCAGAAACGCCGCGAATCCCCCCTGGGCGAGGAGCATCGAGCGGGTGAACCGTTCGAAGTCCATACCCGTGACCTTTTCGATGAATTCACCCACCTGGGTTATTCCCGACTCCAGAACGGCGCCGGAAGGGGCGGCTATTTCATGCCTGGCCGGCTGCAACTCCCCGCCGTGGCGTCTCCGGGCGCGATGCTGGCTCCAGTGGCATCGGTAACGTCCCTGCTGCGTCTCGAAGTCAACCTCGGCAAAACATTCCCCTGCCTGGCGAGACATGATCTCGTTGCTGCTTTTGGTGACCCTGTCGAGGCGGGGAGTCCGTCCGTAAAGACCGAGACAGACGGCGTCAAGGATGGTGGTCTTTCCCGACCCGGTGGGGCCGGTAATGGCGAAAATGCCGTCGGATTCATAGTCGGGGTGGGTAAAATCCACCTGCCATTCCCCGGTGAGGGAATTCAGATTCTTGAACCGGACGCCGAGAATTTTCATTTCTACTTGTCTCCTATTCCGCCTGCGGGTCTGTTTCCTCCAGGGAGACAACAACCTCCCGATAGGCCTCCAGGAGGGACGGATGTTGATCTTCCGGGACTTCATGAGCGGCAAGGCAGCGCTTAAAGACCTCGGCCGGATCAAGATCATCGAGGGTCTCTCCCTCGTCCATTCCCTTCAGGGCCCGTTCCAGAATGCGGTTGTTCCTGATCCGGAGGACCTCGATCCCCGTCCCGGCGACAGCCTCATCCAATTGTCCCCGCAGACTCCCCGCGACCTCGTCACCTTCATAGATGATCTCCAACCAGGCGCGGCTCCGGAGTGACTTCAACTCATCAATCCTCCCGGAAATCGCCGGCCAGTCTCCCGTCAGGATCAGTAGCTCCTGGAAACACGGCGTCGGGATATTCGTGATCCGGGGTTTACCATCGGCAAACTCGATCAGGACGACCATCTTCCCCTGATCCGCCTCCCCGAAGCCGATGGGGAGGGGCGAACCGGAATAGCGGATGAATTCGGAGCCGGCTACTTTCTGCGGTACGTGGAGATGACCGAGGGCCAGATAATCTATGCTTCCCGGGAAAATGTCCGCCCCGACCTGGGCCAGGGCGCCGATATAAAGCTCCCGCACCCCGTCGCCATCCATGGTCTGACCGCCCGCCGTGAACAGGTGTCCCATCGCGACAATCGGCACCGGATTTTTCATGAGGGCGCGCTGCTCCTCGGCGGCTTCACAGACACGGCGGTAATGGGTCCTGATGCCTTCGATGATCTTTCTTCCCTTGTCCGCGACGCTTTCCCCCGCCTCGGTGGTGCGGATATCGCGGTCCCGGAGATAGGGGATGGCGCAGACAATGAGCTGCGGTTCCCGATCAGCTCCGCTCAAGACGATGACTTCTCCGGCGGGAGGGCCGGAGGCGTCCCCCACGACATGGACATTGAGAAATTTCAGGAGTTCCCGGGGGGCGTTCAGAAAGGACGGCGAATCGTGATTGCCCGCGATGATTACCACCTGGCGGTGGGCGGCGGCGGTCATCCGGCAGAGAAACCGGTAGTACAATTCCTGGGCCCGGTTGCTGGGGGTGCTGTTGTCGAAGACATCGCCGGCAACGAGAAGGACATCGATATCTTCCTCTTCAATCAGACCGGCCAGCCAGTTCAGGAACGCCTCGCCTTCTTCGTATCTCTTCCGGCCATGGAGGGCGCGGCCAAGATGCCAGTCGGAGGTGTGGAGTATTTTCATAAAAATCCTGTTGTTTATGGATGGCGATACTTTTCTGGCATGAAATCCGTAATTATTCAATCGTGAAGATGTACGTCTAACAGCAATCCGGTATGGTAAGGCGGTCCATCCGGAAATATTGAATCAATTTCAAAAAGTCCGTCCTTTTGAGAGGGTTCGTGGCCATGCCGAATAGGTGGCTCGGGCAGGAGCAGTCCGAGGCGCCGAACTTCGGGATGGACCAGTCGACGATTCCGTCCAGGGCGGCGGCCAGATCATGCTCGAGGTCATCCTGGGTCCGGAAGGGCAGGGCGAGGCAGGAAGACGCCACGTCCCGGAGGTAGTCGATATGCCACTGGAAGTTTTTCCTTTTTCGCAGGTGGCGGTCCAATCTTTTTGCCATGTTTCTTTTTGCCGAGCCTGCATAGAGATAATAACCGGCGGGGAAGTGGGTCTGCCCCAGGGAGCCCACGGAGATCGTTAAGTCGGCGGGGAGGGTGAGGAGGAACAGGTAACTGCCCTGATCCCGGCATTCCCGGGCAAGGAGCGGCCAGGGTATCCTTGCCTCCCGAATATCCATGCCCAGGCGGAGGTCATCCCGCCAGGCAATGCGAATAGCCCGGTAAAAAAGGAGTTCTTTATGCTCCTGAAAAGTTTGGGAGAAGGCGTAGTCGGTGTGATAATCGGGAAGAAAAAAGCCGGGGTGGGGGGAGTGGATCACAAAGATCACGCCGCACCGGTAGCCGTCCCGGGTGTGGGCGGCCAATTCCAGCAGATGCCGCCTCCCCCGGGCGGTAATGGCGTCGGGAAACATGGCCAGCGAACTGCCGAATAGGGTGCACGACTTTACTTCGAGGAGGATCTTTTCGTTTCCCTCCTTCAGGAGAAAGTCGAAACGGCTGCCCCCCAGAGTGAATTCCCTCTTGACGATTGCTGCGTTTTCCAGGCCCGGGATGCGCCGCTCCTCCAGGAGGAAGTGCACGACGTCGTTTGATTTCTGGGTATGGAGGAGCACCGTGACGCCTTCCCGTTCCACCGCGACGGCCGTAAAGGGCGTCGCCCGCTCCGGGAGGACGGGGTTTTTTACCATGGTGACCACCCTGCCCGGAAGCAGCAGTTCCCAGAGGCGCCCCGGATTGGGGAGGTGCGCCCTCACTACCTGCCCACCGAGATCACATTCAATAACAAAGCGGTTCAGACGGCGGATATGCCGGCCCGGCACAATGTCAGGGAAGAGGGGCTGACGGAAGAGATTCACGGGAGCGTTCATAAAATATCCTGAATATCAAGGGATTGACATATCGCAAAGTAATCGTTACGATCAGTGACCGGTAATGTCCGTTATCCTGGAGGCGATTTATAAATGCTGCTCGCACGGTTTCTGCAAAACAAAAAGATATACATATCATATAACAATTTAAGAAAAAAAGCCTTTTCCCAACAGGCGCCGAAGGACAGCGAAGCGATTCTTTACCTCCTTCCATGGTTGTTGAGTGTCAACCATCGTGCTCTTCCCGGGTATGTCAAGGATATCGTAAAACCTTTCATGGTTTACGGAGTTGACAGGGATAAGGATGTCCTGAAGCGAGAACCCGTTTTCAAGACTAAGTTCGGGATGAAAAAGGAAGGAACTCTCTTAGGATTTCCAACCGACTTAAATCTTATTCATGGGATCTACACTATCGGCAGCGTGGGAACCATTAGTCAGACTTCACGATCCGACTGCGATATCTGGATCTGCATAAACCGGAAAGCCTTTGATGAAAAGGCGACAATGCAGTTAAGCCGGAAGGTGAATCTTATTAAGGATTGGTTTGATGAGCACCTGAAAATGCAGGTATATTTCTTCATCAGTGATCTTGACGACATCAGAAACTGCCATTTCGGCAATGTCAGTGATGAAAGCTCGGGAAGCGCGCAAAAGAATATTCTTAAAGAAGAGTTTTACCGGACGTCAATTATGATCTGCGGTAAAATACCGCTCTGGTGGGTATGCCATGACGATGATAGTCCCGTAGACTACGATCAACTGCTTGATGAATATGAGCGCGATGTTTATGGGGATAACGATTTCATCGATCTCGGCGATATGAAGCCCGTCGAACAGGGGGAATACGTAGGCGCCGCGCTATGGCAGTTCAACAAATCTCTCACCCATCCCCTGAAGTCGATCATCAAGATGCTCCTTCTTGAAATGCTTATTCTGGCGCCACGGGAGGAGCTGCTCTGCAATCAATTCCGCCATTCCATCTTCAGCCAGGGCTTGAATCCTGTATTTACCGATCCCAGTATGTTTACCATGGAAGCCGTTTTGAGGCATAATGAAGGTGTTGATGCCAAAACATTTGAATTCATAAAGAAATGCTTCTATCTGCGCTATGAAATCAAATTCCAGTCAAAAAATGTGACCCTGAAGGAGACCCTGGCCAAGGAGCTGTTTCAAAGATATCCAATTGCCCGAGAAGAGATCATCCGTCTTAACGAATTCTCCGGGTGGCCGCTTCATGAACAAATGGAATTCGGCGACCGGGTGCTTTCGCTGCTGCTGAAAATATATAAGGGCATTGTCACCCTTCAAGGCGGCGCCAGCCAGGGAATCGACCATCAGGACCTGACCATCATCGGCAGGAAGCTTTCCTCTTGCCTGGAAAAGAAGGCGCACAAAATTCCCGTCATGCATAAACCGATCGAAAATCCGGATCTCCCCATGCTGATCTTCCGCAATGAGGGGAAAAGATGGCAGGTCCACCCCCACAAGGACCCATCCCGGTTCGTTGTTGCGAGTCCCGATATCGTTTATTGCCTGGCCTACCTGGTCTGGAACGATATTTACTTTTCAGGGAACGTCCGTATGAGCCCTAATCCCACCCCGGTCACCCTCAAGGAAATTATGAGTCTGGCAAAGAGGATAAGGGAAATATTCGGCGTCTTTGACATTACCACCGTTGATTTTGAGAATTTTCTGAAGCGCGAAAGGACGATGAAAATGCTGGTTGTCATCAGTTTTGGAGTCCCTCCCGGTAAAGATGATAGGATCGGTTTTTGTGTCCTGTATCAAAACAACTGGGGAGAGCTGTTCGAAAAGAAAATCGGTTCACCGGATCATCTCAAAGATTTCTTCGACGCCCACCGGGTCATGTTCGCCCATGCGGAAGTTAATTACTACATCCAACGGAGCAGCCAGTACTACGAGAAAATTATCGAGAGAACGAAAAGAAGCATCTCACATATTATCCACCCTAATCAAATCTGATCGACCTACGGCCATTCGGATCAACGGGATTACCTGCTCAGATCATAATTGCCGAGAAACAAGACGAATCTCCGGAGCAGTTTTTCGTCGAAGCATCGTTTCATGTCATGATCGCGATAATCTGCCTGTGAAAGGCCGTTTTTTACTTTGTCGGCTGATGGCATTCCGGCCATGATTTGCACCGCCTCACCGGGGCGAATAGGATCTTTATATGGACGGCGCGATGTCATGGCGTCAAAGGTATCGACGATTCTCAAAACCCGGGCCAGAATGTTGATGTTCTGTCCGGCTATGCCCATGGGATAGCCGCCGCCATAGAAATTCTCATGATGATGCAAGACGGCTTTCTTTGCGAAAGCGGGGATCTCCGTATCGAGAAGCATCGCCATGCCGCTGAAAGGATGGCGTTTAACGATTTCCCATTCGACGTCGGTGAGTGGTCCTGGTTTGTTGAGGATTTCCGGAGAGATGAACGCTTTGCCGATATCGTGAAGCAGGGCGCCGACGCCGCATTGCCCAAGGATTTCAATCATTTGTTTTTTGTCTGATTCCTCATAGGACGGCTGGATCAGTTTCAGGATGTCCGGGTTATTCCTGAGAAACGCCACGGTAAACCAGAGAACCTTGGTGGCATGTTCATAAGTCTGATAGTCGTGGCCGATCATTTTTGCCAACGCCCGAATAGAATCCGCTTCCATGATGAAGATCAGGGCGTTCCTGACCATTCTTATCGTCTGCTGCATCACTTCCGCACCCATTGTGCCCAGGCCCAGTGACGATTCGACGGCCGTCTTGACGACATTAGTGGAAACCTTGCTGAATATAGCCGTTTTATGGTCGTCTGACGACCATTGATTCACGAGGATATTTGCCAGATTGTCCTCCAGGTACTTTTCGTACTTGAAGTGATCTTCCATTTTGACAAAGACCTCTCTGAAACCGCCCTCGGAGAGCTTTGCCAGTTGTTCCTGAGTGACTTTATTGCCTTCCTGCGCCCAGAGGATGTATGTTCCATCCGTGGAGAGGACAAATATCTCAAACTTCGGCAATATCCCCGGCATAATCGCGCCCGGAGGGATGGCCATGTACTTCTCTTTTTTCATGGTACTCAATCTCCACTGTCCGATGTCGTGGGGATGCTTTTAAGGAAGCCGGCAAATGATATTGATTAAAAGCATCTTTCAGGAAATATAAGGGAATGATTGTGGTGTGTCAATATATTCATTCGGCAACGAATAAAACATCCTTACTGCCATCAAGGGACTGATAGTTTAGTTGATACAACATGTGTTCCTCGCTGAAGGAAGGGTGGATGGGGAAAATTAGCTGTTATGGAAGGGTTCGTCGTTTCAATAAGGGGTGGATTTATGATATGGGTATTAATAGGAAGCGGTTCAATCGCTCCGGACGCTGTCCGGGGATCTTTGCAGCAGCTCATTTCATAAAAAACAGGAGGTCTCCGTGACTGACTATCCGCAATTAGTATTGAAGGAGGGCCGTGAGAGGTCCCTGGTCGGGGGCCACCCCTGGCTTTTTTCCGGGGCCGTGGCGAAAATAAAGGGCCGTCCCGAGCCGGGAGAGATCGTGGTGGCGACAACAGCAGAGGGGCAACCCCTGGCCCTCGGCTTCTACAATACCCAATCCGACATTGCCTTCCGGATGCTGACCAGGGACGTCGCCGCGACGGTCGATCAGGAATTCTGGCAACGGCAGCTCCGGGATGCTGCCGCTCTGAGAAAAAGAATCCTGCCTCCGGATACGACGGCCTTTCGACTGATCAACGCCGAAGGAGACGGGATGCCCGGCCTGGTGGTGGACCGCTACGGAGATTATCTCGTCATGGTCGTAAGCACCGCGGGCATGGAAAGGCGCCGGGAGACGGTGATCGAAGCCCTGGTGGGGGAATGCCGGCCCCTTGGTATTCTGGAGCGGAGCGATGGTCCGTCGCGGCGGCTGGAAGGACTTACGGATCGCACGGGCTGGGTCTGGGGGGAGGAGGCGCCGGAAGGGATCTCTATCCGGGAAAATGGGCTCGCCTTTGAGGTGGACATCATTACCGGCCAGAAAACGGGCTTCTTTCTCGATCAGCGGGATAACCGCAGTCAGATCGGATCGCTCAGCAATGGGTTGTCGGTCCTGAACTGTTTTTCCTACACCGGCGCCTTTTCAGTTTACGCCGCCCGGGGGGGAGCGAACCGGGTGGTCTCCGTCGATGCTTCGGAACCGGCAAACATTGCGGCGCGGCGTCACTTGGAGCAAAACGGCCTTTCCCCGGAGGCCCATCCGGTCCTAAAGGGAGATGTTTTCCAATATCTGCGGAAAACGGAAGAATCATTCGATCTGATTATCCTGGACCCCCCCGCCTTTGCGAAAAGCCGCCGGGAGGTTCAGCACGCCGCCCGGGGATACAAGGACATCAACCTGCAAGCATTCCGGCGCCTGGCGGCGGGAGGAATATTGGCGACCTTTTCCTGTTCCAATGCCGTCGATGAAGCCCTTTTTGAGAAGATTGTCCTCGGCGCCGCCCGGGATGCGGGGAAGACCGTCCGGCTCCTGAAGAAACTCGCGGCCGCCCCGGATCATCCGACCAGCCTTGCCCACAGCGAGGGGCGCTACCTGAAGGGACTCCTGGTGAACGCATTGCCATGAGGGGGAGAAGAACCTGTCAATTCATTGTCCTGTGTTTCCTCTGTCTTTTCCTGGGGGTGGGATGTGCAAGCCGGAAGGCCTACGCCCCCCCGTACAAGGCCAAGCCGGCAACCGTCAAGAAAGCGCGGCCGGCAACGATTAAAAAAGCACTGCCCCGGATGGGCTATACCATTCAGGCGGGCGCCTTTTCCCAGCCGGAAAACGCCGCCCGCTTGACGGAAGTTCTGAAAGACAAAGGCCTGGATGCAACCTATTTTGCTGCCAAAACGGGCCTCTACAAGGTTCGGATCGGGAATTTCTCCGCCCGGGAAAGCGCCCTCAACCAGGCGGAAGCACTGAAGATATTAGGGATTATCGAGGAGTATTATATAGTCGCCCCGGAGGAGTATGCCATCTCCAAACGCGAGGAGCTGGGGGACGATTATCTCCGCAACGAAATTGTCAAGGCGGCGCGGAGCTTCCTTGGCGTTCCTTATCTTTGGGGAGGGACCTCCCCGGAGGCAGGCTTCGATTGCAGCGGGCTGACCATGACGGTCTATCAGCTAAGCGGTATCGATTTGCCCCGGACATCGGGGGAACAATTCGGAACGGGGGAGAATGTGGACAAGGATGAGCTCTTAAAGGGAGACCTCGTCTTTTTTGCCACAGGGAAGGGAAGCAAGGTTTCCCATGTCGGGGTCTACATCGGCGAGGGCCGATTCATCCACGCCCCGGGAAAGAGCAAAAAGATCCGTATTGATTCTCTGTCCAATGCCTATTATCAGAAATGCTACCTCGGAGGACGTACCTATCTTTGATTAGCGATTAGCTATCAATAAGCTGACCGGAAGCAGCCGCCACAAATGATTTGACATAAAAGGCAATATCCATCATACGGATAGGGCTTTAAATCAGTTTTCATACGATGTGCATCATAAGGAGGTGTGAGTGATGCTTGAACTTAAGGATCTTTATTTCTCCGTGTCCGGCCGGAACATCATCGACGGGATGAACTATACCTTCGAAAAGGGCAAATTCTACGCGATTACCGGCCCTAACGGGAGCGGCAAGACGACCCTGGCCAAACTCATCATGGGTATCAACCAGGTAAGTTCAGGGTCGATCAGTTTTCAAGGGAAAGAGATTTCCTCATTATCCATCACGGACCGGGCTCGGGAAGGGATTGCTTACAGCTTTCAGCAGCCGGCTCGTTTCAAGGGCATCACCTTCCGGGACCTCCTGGCCATGGCGGCGGGGACGGACGACGAAGAGATGCTTTTGGCACTGCTGCGGCGGGTCGGCATCTGTTCCCTCTCCTTTCTCGATAATCCCGTGGACGCAAAACTTTCCGGGGGAGAAATCAAGAAGATCGAATTGGCCACCACGATCGCCCGGAATCCCAAGCTTGCCATCTATGACGAACCCGATACGGGCATCGACCTGTGGACGATCCAGCCCATGGTCCGGCTCCTCAAGCGGGAACAGAAGGAACACGGAACGACGACGGTGGTTGTCAGCCACAACCGGGCCTTTCTGGAGGCGGCGGACATCGTCCTCATGATCAGCGAGGGCAAACTTGTTTACAAAGGGGACCTGAAGGGGGCCCTGCCCATGCTCAACGACCTGAGTGTGTGTAATTACCGAAAATGCGTAGGTGATAGAGATGTTGGATGCTATAGATAAGGATCTGTTGAAGACGGTTGCGGATCTGGAAGGGCTGCCCAAAGGGGCCTTCAATATCCGTAAGAACGGCAAACTGCTCAAACGGGAAGTTTCGGCCAATATCAACATCGAGTCGAACGCCGACGGTTCGGGGATCGTCGTTACCATCAAGCCGGGGACCATCAACGAATCCGTCCATATCCCCGTTATCCTCAGCCAGGCGGGACTCTATGATGTCGTTTATAATAATTTCATCATCGGGGAAGGGTCCGATGTGACCATTATCGCCGGTTGCGGCATCCATTGCGGCAGCCTGGAACCGGAGGGCCACGCGGGGATTCATGAGTTTCGGGTCGGCAAAGGGGCGAAGGTGAAGTATGTGGAAAAACACTACGCCAGCGGTCCCGGCCGGGGACGGCGCACCCTGAATCCGACAACGAAGGTCTTTCTCGAAGCGGGGGCGACGGCGGAAATGGAGCTGACCCAGATCGGCGGGGTGGACGAGGCGAACCGGGCCAACGAGGCGACCCTGGGGCCGGACAGTCTGCTCCTCATTACCGAACGGGTCCTGACGGAAGGAAACCAGAAGGCCGTCTCCGCCAATACTATCATCCTGGCGGGGGCCGGCAGCCGGGCCAACATGATCTCCCGTTCCGTGATCAAGGGGGACTCGGAGCAGGATTTCTATGCCACGATGGAGGCCCTGGCCCCCTGCTTCGGCCACATCGAATGCGACGCCATCATCATGGACAACGGACGGAACGAGACGGTGCCGTCTCTGAAGGCCCGCCATCCCGACGCGGCCCTTACCCATGAAGCCTCCATCGGCAAGATCGCCAGCGACCAGCTCATGAAGCTGATGAGTCTGGGGCTGACCTACGACGAGGCGGTAAACCGGATTATTCAGGGTTTCCTGAAGTAAGACGAATTCTGACGTTTTCTAACAAAATTAAAGGATAATTATTTGAACATGAAAGTTGAAAACCTTATGGTGACCGGCGGCTGTGGATTCATCGGCAGCAACTTCATCCGGTATCTCCTGGAACAGAGCGACTTCAAAGGGCGAATCATCAATGTCGATACTTTAACATATGCCGGGAATCCGGAAAACCTCAAGGGGGTGGCCAAAACCTGGCCCGGCCGGTATGTCTTTGTCCGGGCCGACATCTGCGACCTCGAGGTGATGAAAAAGATCTTCGCGGCATACGGGATCGACGGGATCTGCCATTTTGCCGCCGAATCCCATGTGGACCGTTCCATCAAGCGTCCCGACAGTTTCATCTACAGCAACATTATCGGCACCTTCAATCTTCTCGAGATCGCCCGTGGCTTGGGCGATGCCTTTCGGATATTTCATCATATCAGCACTGATGAAGTCTATGGCAGCCTCGGCCCGGAAGGACTCTTTACGGAAGAGACGCCGTACCGGCCCAACAGCCCCTATTCGGCCTCAAAAGCGGCCTCCGACCACCTGGTCCGGGCCTACCATGAAACCTTCGGCCTGCCGACGACCCTGTCGAATTGCTCAAATAACTATGGCCCCTATCAATTTCCGGAAAAACTCATTCCCCTCATGGTTTTGAACGCCCTGGAAGAGAAGCCCCTTCCCATCTACGGCGATGGCAAGAACGTCCGGGACTGGCTCTATGTGACGGATCACTGTGCGGCCATCTGGACGATCATGAAAGAGGGGCAAAGAGGAGAGACATACAACGTCGGGGGCGCTTCGGAGATCGAGAATATCGTTATCGTCAACATGATCCTGTCAATCCTGGACGAGATAAAACCCCGGGAAAGCGGGAAATCCCGCCGCGACCTGATCACTTATGTCAAGGACCGCCCCGGGCATGACCGCCGTTATGCCATTGATTTTTCCAAACTTCAGCAGGCATTGGGGTGGGAACCTCGGGAATCTTTTGCCACGGGGCTCAGGAAAACGATTGAATGGTATGCAACCAACCGTGACTGGTCAGATCGGGTCCGTTCCGGAGAATACCAGAACTGGATAGATGAACAGTACGGAACATAGTTATTATCAACGGAGGTTTTTTATGAGCAAGGTATTCCAATTGAAAGTAGAAGCAGGCATCGGCGTGGCAACCTTCAACGTTGCCGGCGACGCCATGAACACCTGGACGGAGGCGGCCTTTACGAGTTTTGCCGAACTTATGGGGGAACTGGAGAAAGAGAAAGACCTGAAGGGGATTATCTTTATTTCCGGGAAGCCCGACAATTTCTTTGCCGGGGCGAATCTCAAGATGATCGCCGACCTCGTGAAACCGGACGAGGTGCGGGAGGTCCTCGAACTTTTCCACGGTGCGTTCCGGAAACTAAACGGCCTGAATCTGCCTATTTTGGCGGCCATTCACGGCCACTGCCTCGGCGGCGGTCTCGAGTTCGCCCTGGCCTGTACGGCCCGCATCGCCAAAGAGGGGAAAACGACCCTCATCGGTCTTCCCGAATGCAATGTCGGCCTTTTCCCCGGTGGCGGCGGCACCCAGCGTCTGCCCCGCCTGATCGGGTATCCGGCCATTGAATTGATCCTGAAGGGGACGATGCTGCCGGCGGCGAAGGCCTTCGATCTGGGGATTATCGACCGTCTCATTCCCGCGGACGCCGACCTCCTGGCGGCAGCCAAGGCTTTTATCGGGGAAATGATTGCCGGCACGGCCAATCTGAAAAGACCGGAACACGATTTTTCCCAGTTGGACGAGGTTGCCGAAATGGCCCGCCAGGCAGTTCTCAAGGTGACCCGGGGGCGCGCCCTGCCTGCCCCCATGCTGGCCCTGAAATCCATCCAGGATGGCCTCAAGGTTTCCCTGGCGGCAGGACTGGAGATCGAAAAGGCGAACTTCGTTGACGTCGTTATGTCTAACGAGGCCAAGGGGAGTATCAACACCTTCTTCATCAAGACCCTGACGGACAAGCCCAAGGCGATGATGACCAAAGGATTTGTTCCAAAACCACTGAAAAAGGCCGCCGTTCTCGGTTTCGGGACGATGGGCCGGGGGATCGTAATCGATATTATCCGGAATATGCAGGTGCCGGTGGTTGTGAAAGACATTCCCGAGGCCCTGGAGCCGGGGAAGGCCTTTGTCCGGAAGATCCTCGACGGCATGGCGGAAAAGAAGCGTCTCAAGGGCGCCGTGGACGATTACATGAAACTGATAGTAACCACTGCCGAATACGGAGTGGAATTCAAGGATGTGGACATCGTCGTCGAGGCGGTATTCGAGGATCTGAAGATCAAACAGCAGGTCTATCAGGAGCTTTGCCGGGTGATTCCCGGAGATTGCCTTGTGGCGAGCAACACCTCTTCCCTTTCCATCAAGTCCATGGCCGGTCTGGTGACAAATCCGGAGCGGTTCGGCGGCCTCCATTTCTTCTCCCCCGTGTGGTTGATGCAACTTGTGGAGGTTATCCGGGGAGAGCAGACGAGTCAGGAGACAGTGGACAATCTCCTGAATTTTGCCGCTGCCATCAAGAAACGCCCTATTGTCTGCCGGGACAATGCCGGTTTTGTCGTGAACGCCCTTCTGTTCCCCATGCTCCTCGAGACTTTCAAATATGTCGAGGAGGGTAACGCCATCGAAAAGGTGGATCGGGCCATGACGACATTCGGCATGCCCGTCGGTCCCATCCGCCTGACCGATGAAGTCGGCATCGATGTTCCCTACAAGATCTTCAAGGGAATGGGGGTCCGCCAGGAGACCCTGGCCAATGTCGTCGAAGCGGGACGCATGGGATTGAAAAAATCGGGGAAGGGCTTCTTCCTGAAAGACGGCAGCGTTGATCCGGAAATCCTGCCCCTGATCGCGAAGAAACAGCCCCGGGAATTGACGATGGAACAGATCCAGGAAGGCCTTCTCGAAGCAATGGTGAAGACCGGAAAAGATCTCCTGGACAGGAAGGTTGTCGATAACGTGCGGATGATTGACGTCGGCATGGTCTGGGGCGTCGGCTTTCCGGCTGACAAGGGCGGCCCCATGAAGTGGGCGGACCTGACCGGCATGAGCCGGCGCTTGTTTGGGAAAAACTTCTACTAAGATATAACGACCTCTCAAAAACACATATTTCCCCCTCTCCCGGAGGGAGGGGGAAATAAAATATTGAATTGTCCGATTATTCACCCCACTCTTGCCCTCACCGTCTCCCCAGCGGAGGGGTTTTTAGGGCTTTTCCCGGCGCCGTCATGCCCTCTCCGTTGGGAAAGGGATAAGAAAAAAGGGGGGAAAACGTTCAACTTTTTATGCAAGACAAATACAAGACAAAACAGCAATTGATCGAGGAAGTGTCATCCCTGCGGGCCCAGCTTGAACTGAAAACGGGCGGCGGCGAGGACAGGCTCCGTTCCGAGGCGAGTCTGATCATTCCCAAGGAACACTACGCCATGATCTTCGATCAGTTTCCTCTTGGCATCTCCGTGATCCGGAAAGACGGATTTATGATCTATGTAAATCCCGCATTCGTCAAATTGACCGGCTATACACTCCCGGATATTGACAAGGAGAAGAAATGGTTTCAAAAGGCCTATCCGGATAAGGAATGCCGTCGCAAGGCCCTTTACTCCTGGGTTAAGTATCAGACACAGCAACTGAGCACCGAAAAGGTATTTCAGGTCACTTGTAAAGATGGAAAATCTAAATCCATAGAATTCAACATGATTACCGTCGCAGACGGCACCGTGATATCCATGCTGACGAACGTCACAGGTTGCGGCAAGGCTGTGGAATCGCTCCGGGAAAGAGAAGACCAATGGCGGCTCCTGTTGGACACTATGAATGAAGGTTTCATCACTGTTAATGAATTCGGCGTTCCCGTCTTTGTTAATCAGCGTTTCTGCGACCTGACCGGTTATACTCAACAGGAGCTTATTGGCCGCCCCGTCTCTGCCTTCCTAGATCCGGAGAATCTCGGCATATTTCAATCGGAATTTTCTCAGCGATCCAGTGGGCGTTTAAGCCCCTATGAGATTGTTTTCCGGCATAAGGATGGCCGCCTCATTTATTTTCTCATGTCTCCCCGGCCTCTCTACGACAGCAGCGGGAGGTTTGCGGGCAGCTTCGGAACCTGCATGGATATTACAGAGAGAAAAATAATGGAGGAAGAACTTCGTCGGTCGGAACAGCGATACCACGACTTGGCTGACGATTATCGCACCGTTGTCGAGAATGCAACGGACGGCATCTACCGCAGTATCCCTGCCGGCCGCTACCTAATGTCCAATCAAGCTTTTGCCCGCATCCTCGGATATGAATCCCCGGAGGAGCTTCTCAGTGCCGTAACGGATATCGGCAAACAGGTTTATGCCGATCCCAAGGTGAGGATGCATTACATGCCCCAACTCCTGGCAAACGGCAACGGAGAGTTTGAGACAGAGTTGAGGCGCAAGGACGGGGAGTTGATTTGGATTTTGAACAGCGTCCGTGTCGTCCGCGACGATAAGGGGCAGATTCAGTATTTCGAGGGGATAGCCAAGGACATCTCGGAACGAAAACGTATCGAGGATGCCTTGCGCAAAAGCGAGGAACGTTACCGAATGATCGTGGAGAATACCAACGATGCGATCTATATTCACGACTTCGAGGGGAACATAATCGAGGTGAACGACAACGCCTGCCTGATGGTGGGCTATGAGCGGGATGAGCTTGTCGGCGCCAAGCTCGCAAAGATAGACGCCGATTGGCGCGCCCCGGTAAATGTGGATCTCGATGTGCTGCTAATGGACGACAAAAATGTTTTCGAGCGGGAGAATATTCGCAAAGACGGATCGGTCGTACCCGTGGAAGTGAGCGTGAAAGTCATTAGTCGCGAGGGAAAAGGCATCGTAAATGGATTTGTAAGGGACATAAGCGAGCGTAAGCGGGCGGAGGACGCCCTCGAGGAAAGCAGGAAACGTTACCAGGACCTCATCGAAAGCATCAACGAAATCATTTGGGAAATCGACGCCACCGCCCGCTTTACCTATATAAGCCCAAGTATCGAAAAACTGACCGGATACGAGCAGCGGGAAGTGATCGGGAAATTGCCCTATGAATTTGCTTTTTTTGAGGAAAGGGAAAAGCTCAAGGGACGTTTTCATGATTCCTTTGACACTCATGATTCCTTCGATGCTGTCACGGGGATAATTGTTCATAAACGGGGAGCTCGTGTTGCCGTGGAAGTAAGCGGTAATCCCTTCTATGACAAAGAAGGCAAATTTGGCGGTTACCGGGGGATTCTGCGGGATATTTCCGAGATAAAGAAGCTCCATGAAGAGATGATCAAGTCCCAGAAGCTCGAATCCATCGGGGTACTGGCGGGAGGTATCGCCCACGATTTCAATAATCTCTTGATGGGTATTCTCGGTTATATCGGACTGGCCAAATTGAACGCCCGGCAAGAGATGGTTGTCGAAAGAAGTCTAGCCAAGGCGGAAGAATCGTGTATGCGCGCCAAGGAGCTTGCCCAGCGTCTGCTCACCTTTTCCCGGGGCGGAGATCCCCAGATGAACCCCATAGATATTAGAGCTGTGGTTCGCGAATCCGTGAAATTGGCCCTTAGGGGATCCAATATCCAATGCCGTTATTATCTGGCAAAACATCTCCATACCGTCCGGGCGGATGAAGAGCAGATCAGACAGGCTATCGGCAACATTATTATCAACGCCATGGAAGCTTCTCCGGCAGGGGGGGCCATTTCTGTCAAAGGGGAAAACGTCCATTACCGCAGAAAGGATGAGAAACCTTTCATAAAAGTTACGATTTCCGATCGCGGTAAAGGCATTGCCAACGAATATCTGAAAAAAATCTTCGATCCATACTTTACAACCAAAGACATGGGGGCTCTGAAAGGTACAGGGTTGGGACTCTCGATCAGCTATTCTATCATTAAGAAGCACGGCGGTGATATCACCGTACAATCAGAGGTCGGCAAAGGAACATCCGTCAGCATTTATCTGCCGGCAGATGGTGATATTATGCAAGCTAAGAGCGCTGGAGAGGAAGACCCCCCGGTTGCAGGACCTCCCGAAGCATCTGCCAAGCGCATCCTCGTGATGGACGACGAGGCATTGATCCGGTCCTTCCTGGAGGAGACCATGTCCTTTCTCGGATATGACGTTACTACCTGCGATGAGGGCTCAAAAGCGGTGGAGATGTATCGAGAGGCAATGGCGTCACGGCCATATGACCTGGTGGTCCTCGATTTGACCGTCCCGGGCGGTTTGGGGGGCCAGGAGGCTATTCAGCGGCTGCTGGATGTCGATCCTGCGGTCACGGCCATTATTTGCAGCGGTTACACCGATGACCCGGTCATATCTCACTGCGGCGCCTATGGATTTAAAGGGGCGTTGGTTAAACCGGCCTCCATAGGCCAGATAAGGAATACGCTTAATAGTATCTTCAACAAATAGTCTATTTCTGATATCGGCGCACAGCCCCCCACACTTCTGAACAGGCCCGTTGGTATGTCGGCTCATCTACGGAGTCCTTGAAGTTCGTATAATCCAATTCTTCCGTATACTTCTTTAGCATCTCCGCCACTTCCCGGCGGGGAAGCAGGGCCCGGTACAAATAATCCCGGCTGGTCGTTTTGATTACCTTGGCGTCAGGAAAGAGATTCTGGATATGATCGGGAAAACGGGAGCGGACGATAAGGGTGTCGGGATCGCGAAAGTCCTGAATGATAGACAGAAATCCTTTATTAGTGAAGAGCCACATATAATATTATCCTTATTCTATATTTTCCGGCGTTTCCTTCCCGAGGCGGGAGGTTGTGGCTGTTCCCGGGCTACGATTTCCCCGGCCAGGGCGAGGTAATCCTCGGCGCCGTAACTCTTCGGGGCGTAAGCGAAGATCGTCTGGCCGTAGCCGGGGGCCTCGGCGAGACTTATATTCTCCCGGATGATCGTCTTAAAAAGCTTATCGCCGAAGCGTTCGCCGATGGTTTCGATGATGCCCTTGTTGAGTTTTCTCCGGGCGTCGTAACGGGTGCCGATGATCCCGGTAATCTCAAGGTCTTTGTTGAGGCGCTTTTTGACCGTTTCGATCGTCTCGATGAGCTTGCTCATCCCCTTGAGGGCCAAAAATTCGGTCTGCAAGGGGATAAAAATCTCCTGGGCGGCGGTGAGGGCGTTGAGGGTCAGAATGCCGAGGGACGGCGGGCAATCCATAAGGATAAAGTCAAAGTCGCCCGACTGGTTCAGGGCCTCCCGCAGGAGAAACTCCCGGCCCGGAACCCCGGCCAGCTCCATCTCCAGCCCCGCAAGATCGAGGGAGGAAGGAACCACGGCGATTCCATCGATCCGGAGCACGACATCAGTGATCCGGCGGTTGCCCTTAAAGACGTCGTAGATGGTCTGGGTGAGTTCATGGGCCTGTATACCCAGGCAGTAAGTGAGATGGGCCTGGGGGTCGAGGTCGATGAGGAGTACTTTTTTGCCGATTTTTTCCATTCCTGCGGCGATATTCAGGGTGCAGGTTGTTTTCCCGACGCCGCCCTTCTGATTGCATAAGGCGATGATCTTGCTCATGTGGCCTCCCGATGTTATTTTACATGAAAGCGCCAAAGGCCAGGGCGTTCCTGTCCAAGACGACCTTCATTTTTTCATGAATCAATTCCCGGCCTTTTTCGATAAAAGGTTGGTAAACCAGGAGCGAGTCTTCAATATTGATATGCATGCGACTGAGATTTGCGAAGAACGTCCGTTTGTCCGTCACAATGTTGCCTAGGGTAATGATAACGCTTTCCACCGCTTCCTTAAGGGGCAGGGTTGCCGGATAAACCGGATGGGTGGGAATCGTCTCCACGCAATCATCATCGGGCTGGTAAATGGTGATCTGCCGCGCCCATCTGAGAAAGAGGGCCGGGTTGATCTTGAATGCCGGGGCCCAGAAGAAGACCTGCTTTTCTTCCATGGCGGGGGTAACGGGCTTGGGAAGGTTGGCGATGCGGACCAGGTCGGCGAGGGAGGACAAGGGAATCCCGTCGAAACGGAGCTTCATGCGCCAGAAGGGCAGATAATGGAGATTGGTTCCCGATCCCTCCATAACGGCAAAAGGGATACTCTGAAGAGACATGCCTTCGCAGGACCACATGGATTGGCAGTTCTTGCAGGTCAAAAGCAGGGTGTCCTTGGCTCCTTGCAGATCCTGACCGCAGTGGGGACAGAGGGTGGCGATAAATCTGGTATGGTCCCGTTCCAATTTGGTAAGGGCGGGGTACATCCTGCGGTCATCTTCCGTCCAGGGCACAACCGGTCGCTGAGTGAAAGCGTCATGTAAGACATTGTTTTTCAAGACCATGGGGGTGTAGATGAGACTGACCGTATTGCCGATGAAGACATCGTGGGACTGGGCGCCCGGGGCCGGAGCTACCTGGGGAAGGACCTGATCCGCCTTCATGGCCGTGCGGAGGAACTCGCCCGGCGTATCCGGGGTGAGAAACTTCAGTTTCATGGCTTGCGGGCGCACGCCCAGAGAAGGAACCATGCCTTTGAGGGGAATTGCCTTGAAGCTCGTATCGAGATAGCGGTTTGTTGCCTCCAGGGGCTTGATCGTATAGGTGAGGCCGCGGATCCGCCAGTAGGGCATATAGATGAGATTATCCGTGGCGGCAGCGGGAATATAGTAATGAAAAGGTCCGGTCGCAATAATGAACAAACGGGTCCTGCAGAAGGTGCAGTCCAGAAGGCGGTCTGTTTCCTCCATGATTACGGGCCCCCCGCACTGGGGGCATTGATGCTGAATCTGCCAGTTAGATCCGTTCACCGCATTGGTTGCAGAACATGGAGTTGGACAGGTTTTCCGTTCCGCACTTCAGGCATTTCTTTGGTTGAGGTTTTTGTTCCACCTGTTTGCCGCACTGGGTACAGAATTTAGCATTGGCGGGGAGGTTTTTCCCGCAATGAGGGCATTGCTGGAACACAAGGATCTGATGACCACAACTGGGACAGAACTTGGCTTCTTTGGCGATTGCCTGCTGACAGTCGGGGCAATGGAAGACCTCGACGGTGGGCGCTGCCGACCCCGTCGCCGACGACCGGAAGGCATCGGCGAACATGGCGGGCATCATGAATCCCATCCCCATGCCCATAGCGGCTCCTGTTTCTCCCTGATTCAGGGAGGCGTTTTCCAGGGCCATGGCGGCCTTCATTTTCAATAGTTTATTCAGATCATCGAAGACGCCCAGCTTACTTTTGTCGTCGATGGCCTTCTGCACCTCCGGCGGCGGGGTGATGGAGTTGATATACAATGACGTCAAGCCAAGGCCGAACTGGATGAAATCTTTAGTTAATATGTCCCTAAGACCGTCGGAGAGCTCATTGTAGCGGGCGGGAAGGTTAAAGATCGTATCAATGTTTTCCCCCATGAAATCATTGAAGCGGGAGACGATGACGCGATTCAGGTATTCGGATATTGCCTCCGTTGTAAAGACGCCCTGGGTGCCGACGAGACTGTTGATAAACAGGACCGGTTGGACGATGCGGATATTGAACACTCCGAAGGCCCGGAGACGGATCAGCCCCAGTTCCTTATCACGGAAGGCAACGGGATCCCTCGTACCCCAGGTCAGGTTCGTGAAGATCTTCAGATTGGCGAAATAGACCTCCGCCCGCAGGGGGCTGGTCATGCCCCAGGGCAGGCTGAGGATCTTGGTCAAAACAGGGATGTTTGCCGTTTTCAGGGTGTGACGTCCGGGGCCGAAAGCGTCGTAGGCCTTGCCTTTATAGAAGAATACGGCCGCCTGGCTTTCCCGGACGGTCAGTTGAGCCCCCCACTTGATTTCTCCGGAGCCCTCTGCGGGGATTCGCTGTACCATTTGTTTTCCCGACTCGTCAAACCACTCGAGCACTTCCAGAAAGATGACATTGTCCGTACCCATGATCTCCACCCCTCTTATTTAAAAATTTCACGAATTTTATAGAGAAAGGACCGGATCATGTCAAGGACAAAGCTTCCCTTTTAAGTTGATATTTTTACTCAAATATTATAAAAGTTAGCTCATGACTGACTACGAGATGACATATCCCCGTATCTACAAGGGCATGGCGCTGATTGCCGATCCGATCCATCAGTATGCCTGTTTTACCGTACCCGACGGGAGCGATCCAACGGAAAAAACGGAGAAGGATCTTATCGATTCACCGTGGCTGCAGCGGTTGCGGCGGATATACCAGTTGCAGAGCGCCCGCTGGGTCTATCCGGCGGCGGAGCATACCCGGTTTCAGCATTCTCTGGGGACCATGCATGTCGCCGGGGAATTTGCCCGGGCGCTTTACCCGAGTCTCCGGGAAATATGTGGAGAAGTTCCCTCTGCGAGATATGTTGAAGAGCTCCTACGCGTCGCCGGGTTGCTCCATGATGTCGGCCATGGTCCCTATGGGCATTTTTTTGATGATCATTTCCTGGATCGATATGGAATCACCCACGAGGATTTGGGGAGGCAGATCATTGTCAGCAAACTAGGCAGGATAATCAGGAAAATAAACAGAAGCCCCTCCGGGCCGTTTGCGGAGGGTGAGTTGTTGGACCCCCTCCAGGTGGCCTATCTAATCAAGATGCCTGGAAATAATGCGGAGCGGGTCCCCCCGTGGCTCCCCTTCCTCCGGCAGCTCTTTTCAGGGATATATACGGTAGACAATCTCGACTATGTGCAGCGGGACGCTTTCTTGTCGGGAATTTCCCTCGATATGGTGGACATTGCCAGGATAAGGTATTACTCCTTTTTTACCGATGCCGGCTTGACCCTTCATGAAGCGGGAATTTCCGCCCTCCGCCGCTTCCTGAACGCCCGGCTGACTCTTTATGCCAATGTCTATTTCCATCGGACCACCCGGGCTCTGGACCTGCATCTCCAGGAAATCTTCCGGGATACGATGGCGATCCTCTTTCCCAGAAATCCCCTGGAGGACCTGGATGGGTATGGTCAGTTTGATGAATGGCGGCTGTTCGATGAAGTCCGGCAATGGACGAGTGACGAAGATCCGGCCAAGAAAAAACTTGGCAAGGAATGGCAACGGCTATACAGTCGGCAGGTGAAGTGGAAGATGTCTTTTTCCACGGAGATATCCATCGAGAGGGTTCAGAAGGGGACCCGCTTTTCCGAGGCCGGGGATTATGAAAGACAGATCAGAAGCTGTCTGCCCAGATCCCTCAAGAATCTGGCCCTGCGGGTTGATCTGGCGACACAGGACCCGCGGCCGATCAATCCCATGGCGCAGACGGAAAAGCAGGTCAATATCTTCAATCCGGCTGTGGGTCGTACCTCTCAAGAACCACTGCGGGACATTTACCGCTTCATTCCGGCCCGGATCGTTCATTTCCGGGTCTTTACGATGAACCACGAGCACGACGCCGAGGTTACAATGGCGGCGGAAAGCGTCCTGGACAACCCCCGGACGACATCGAGAACGAATATTTGATGATGAGAGGATCTTAAGGATGCTTCCAACGGAAACAACGGATATGACGCTGTTTGTCCGGACCTCCGGAGAGGAGGTTGATCAGTGGAATCGTCAGCGGATAGTGGACACCCTGATCCGCGAAACGGGGATTGACCCCGAAACAGCGGCGGCCATTAGTAAGGATGTGGAAAAAGGCTTGTTTGCTTCCGGGGTTTCTGTTCTGACAACCTCTCTGGTCCGGGAACTGGTAGATGCAAAGCTTGTGGAACGGGGATTGGAGAAGGCCAGGCGCATGCATGCCCGCCTCGGTTTTTCCCTGTACGATGTCGACCGCCTCATCCTGCATCAGAACAAGGAAGACGCCAATGTCCCCCACGGCCCCGAAGGGACAAATCTTGTTCTGGCCCAGGGGATCAAGCGGGAGTACGCCCTCCACAGCATCTTTCCCCAGGAAATAAGCGACGCCCATATCCTCGGGGATTTACATATCCATGGGTTGGGATATATCGACCGCCCTTTTGCCATCTGTCAATCCCTGGAGTATCTGAAAAAATACGGACTGAATCTTCCCCGTTCCCTGACCGTCGCCAAACCGGCCAAACATGCCGAGGTTCTTCTGGCTCACATGGTTCGTTTCGGCGCCATTCTGCAGGGATATTTTGCCGGTATTATCAGCTGGAATTTCGTAAACCTGTCATTTGCCCCTTATCTGGAGGGCATGTCGGACCGGGAAGTCCGTCAATTAGCCCAGATGCTAGTTTATGAGTTTTCTCAATTAACGGCGGCCCGGGGAGGGCAGGCCATGTTTACCGACATTCACGTCTTCTGGGAGGTCCCCCAGTCTCTCCGGGAGCTTCCCATGATCGGCCCGGCAGGGGAATTCACCGGGCGTTCCTGCGGTGAATATGAGGCGGAATCCCAACGCTTCGCCTGGGCCCTCTTCGATGTCTTTAAAAAGGGAGACGGTACGGGCAAGCCTTTTATTTTTCCCCGGCCTATTGTACACCTTACGCCGCGCTTTTTTGAAACTTCCGGTCACGAAGACTTCCTGCGCCATGTCTGTGAGGCTACCGCAGCTATGGGCAATCCCTGTTTCGTCCTGGAGAGGAGGAGCGAAGAGGATGCCCTTTGTGCCTTCGGTATTCCCGGTAATCTTGATGAAATGGAAATGCCATGGCGAGGGCGTTATGCCGCCCTCCAGAGCATCAGCCTTAATCTGCCCCGTCTGGGATACCGGGCCGAAGGAGATAACGAGCGGTTATTTAAAGGTCTGGAAAATATCATCGCCCTGGCAGCTAAGGCCCATGATCAAAAAAGGGCGTTTCTGGAGAGGTTGCTTTCCTATGGGGATCAGGGGCCCCTGTCCGTGCTGGCGATGAATCTCGATGGGTTGCCCTATCTGCGCATGGATCGCGCATCTTACCTCATGGGCATGGTGGGATTGAATGAACTGGTACAAATCCATACGGGAAAGCCCATGCACGCGTCCTCAGAATCCTTTGATTTTGGATTTAAGGTAATAGAATTTATGGAGGAACAGGTAGCGGGACTCAGCACCCGGCACGGCATCAGGATGGTTCTGGACCAGCCGCACGCCGAAACAACGTCCCACCGCTTTGCCCGTCTCGATCTTCGCTATTTTTCTCCCCAGGCGGGCCGCCATGTGCGGGGAAATATGGTCAATGGATGTCTTTATTATACAAATTCAACGCATATCCCTGTTTCTGCCCCCTTAAAACCGCAGGAACGGATCAGCATGGAGGGTCGCTTCCACCCCCTGATCAAGACCGGGGCTGCCAGTCAGTTATGGATAGGGGAATATAGGCCTCCTGCCGGTGATTTGGCAGCATTCATCATCTGGGCCTACGGGGAAACGACCTGCCGCCAATTAATCTTCTCCCCCGATTTTACGACCTGTCTCGATTGCGGTAAGACCACCCGCGGGCTCAAGGAGCTATGTGGCCACTGTGCATCGGCAAATGTGGACGGTATTGCCAAAATTACCCAGTATTACAGCCGGGTGTCGGACTGGAACAAGGGTAAGCTAGCCGAATTGCAGGATCGTTTCCGCCAGGAACACTTCGCCTAAAAACATACCTTGTTTTTTGAACACCCCCATATGTTGGGGCTGTTCAAAAACGCTCAGATGCAAGGCGCGCAGAAACCGAACCGCGAGGCGTATATAGACATACGTTGAGTGGTGAGGTTTGCAGCGCAACACAGCAGATGAGCGTTTTTCAACAGCCCCATTCTCCCTTTTATTCGCCTTCCGGCCTTGACACGGGAGGGGGGGATAAATATATTAGCGCCGCTTTGAAGGCAGGGATAAATGGAAGACCTTATAGTAAAGATTTTCAAAGAAAGCAGTCAGCTCAAGGAGAGCTTTGTAAACGACAATCTCTCGACGATCGTCCGGGTTGTCAATGTTATGACCGCGGTTCTGAAGGCGGGCAACAAGGTCATGATCTTCGGTAACGGTGGCAGTGCCGCAGATGCCCAGCATCTTGCAGCGGAGTTCGTCAATAGATTCATGATCGAGCGGCCGCCGCTGCCGGCTATTTCTCTGAGCACAGATACTTCCATAATAACCAGCATCGGCAATGATTATGATTTTTCCGAGATCTTCAGCAAGCAGATTCGCGCTCTCGGGCAGTCAGGAGACATCGCCTGGGGAATAAGCACCAGCGGGAGATCAAAGAATGTCTTCAAGGGGCTGGAGCAGGCTAAAAAGATGGGCTTGATCACTCTGGCCCTGACGGGGAAGGATGGGGGCGATATTGCGGGCATCGCGGATTATTCACTCAATGTGGCGTCCGACAGCACCGCTCGGATCCAGGAAGTGCACATTACCCTGGGGCATGTCCTCTGCCAGATGATCGATCTCAAACTCTTTCAGAGACCGGATATTAAATGAATACAGTAACGGAATAGTTGCGGATTATTTATGGTAAAGAAGACAAAGAAGGATACAAAGGACAACATCGGTGGAGAGGCGGAAGCCAATGCCCCGTTAAGAACAGAGGAGTCGAAGACCGAGGAAGTTCATGACGACCAGGCCCTGAAACTACAGGAAAAGGTCAAGGAAGCCGCGGATAATTATGACAGGTATTTGCGCGCTGTCGCGGAGCTCGACAACTATAAAAAACGGGCCGTCAAAGATAAGGCAGATGCGATCAAATACGGCAATGAAACGCTTATCAAGGATTTGCTTCCTTTGGTAGACAATATCGACCGGGCCCTCAAACATGCCGAGACCTCCTGTGATTTTGAGGCCTTTAAGAAGGGATTGGCGATGCTTCATACGCAGCTGGTCTGCTCCCTGGAAAAACACGGCGTGGAGGCCATCGACTGTGCAAACAAAGCCTTTGATCCTCATTATCATGAGGCCCTAATGCAGGTCGCCAGTACGGATCATGAGACCAATCAGATCGTGGATGAATTGGAGAAGGGGTATCTATTGAACGGCAGGCTGCTGAGGCCATCCAAGGTTTCGGTATGTAAGCGGCCTGATTGCGGCAATCAATAAAAATAAGTTGCAGGTCCTAAGCAGGACATAAAGGAGGAGGATTAATCATGGGAAAGATTATCGGGATTGATTTGGGAACCACTAATTCCTGTGTGGCCGTCATGGAAGGCGGCGACCCGGTCGTAATTGCAAACCAGGAAGGGAACCGGACGACCCCGTCCGTTGTGGCCTTTACGGAGAGCGGAGAAAGATTGGTTGGGCAGGTGGCCAAACGGCAGGCCATTACCAATTCGGAAAATACAGTCTATGCCGTCAAGAGGCTGATCGGGAGAAAATTCAGTACCAAGGAAGTACAGTATGACAAGGGCATCAGTTCTTACCGGATTACCGAGGCGCCCAACGGCGACGGTCAGATATCGGTGCGGGGAAGGGATTACAGCCCTGCGGAAATCTCCTCGATGATCCTCGTCAAGATGAAACAGACGGCGGAGGATTATTTAGGCGAAAAGATTACCGACGCCGTGATCACGGTCCCGGCCTATTTTAATGACTCCCAGCGGCAGGCGACCAAGGACGCCGGCAGGATAGCCGGCCTGAATGTCCGCAGAATCATCAATGAACCGACGGCGGCGGCTCTGGCCTATGGCCTGGACAAGAAAAAGGAAGGCAAGATTGCCGTATTTGACCTCGGCGGCGGGACTTTTGATATATCTATTCTCGAAATCGGCGACGGCGTCTTTGAGGTGAAGTCAACCAACGGCGACACTCACCTGGGGGGAGAGGACTTCGACCAGCGTCTTATTGACTTCCTGGCGACGGAATTTAAGAAAGATCAGGGAATTGACATTCGGAGCGACCGGATGGCCCTCCAGCGCCTCAAGGAAGCGGCGGAAAAGGCGAAGATCGAGCTTTCGACGGCCATGGAAACGGACATCAATCTCCCCTTTGTCACCGCTGACGCCTCGGGGCCGAAACACATGAATATCAAACTTACCCGGGCAAAATTCGAGGGTCTCGTCGAGGATCTTATCGAGAAACTCGAAGCGCCCTGTCGTACCGCCCTTAAGGACGCCAACATGTCCTCGCAGGAGGTATATGAAGTCATCCTCGTCGGCGGCATGACCCGCATGCCGCGGGTGCAGCAGAAAGTGAAGGAAATTTTCGGCAAAGAGCCGAGCAAAGGTGTGAATCCCGATGAAGTCGTCGCCGTAGGCGCGGCCATTCAGGGCGGCGTCCTGGCCGGTGACGTTAAGGATGTTCTCCTCCTGGACGTGACGCCCCTGTCGCTGGGGATCGAGACCCTGGGCGGCGTCTTGACCAAACTGATCGAGAAAAATACGACCATTCCCACCCGGAAGAGCCAGATCTTTTCGACGGCGGCGGATAACCAGCCGGCGGTAAGTATCCATGTCCTTCAGGGAGAGCGTCCCATGGCGTCGGATAACCGTACCCTGGGCCGATTTGAACTCGTCGGCATTCCCCCGGCGCCCCGGGGCTTGCCCCAGGTCGAAGTGACCTTTGACATCGACGCCAATGGTATCGTCCATGTGTCGGCAAAGGATCTGGGCACAGGCAAGGAGCAGAGCATCAAGATTACCGCCTCCAGCGGCTTATCGGAGGAAGAGATCCAGAAACTCGTCAAGGATGCCGATGCCCACGCCGAAGACGACAAGCGGAAGCGTGATCTTGTTGAGGCGAGAAATCAGGCGGACGCCTTCGTTTATAGTGTGGAGAAGAATATCAAGGAATTCGGCGACAAGATCGACGCCGCGGAAAAGGCCAAGATCGAAGACGCCATGGCGAGAACCAAAAAGGCCATCGAGGGCGACGACATTGAGGCCATCAAGAAGGCCCAGGAGGAGCTGACGACGGCCTCCCACAAATTGGCCGAGGCGATGTATGCCAAAACAGCAGGTGATCAGCAGGCCGGTCATGGCGCCGGTCCGGGTGCGGGGGCTGGGGCAGGCGCCCAGGCGGGCGCTCAGCCCGGGGGCAAAAAGGACGACGATGTTGTCGATGCCGATTTCGAGGATGTGAAGTAATACCGTGCTCCTCCCGGCAAATTAATCTTTCCTTAAACCCGGAAGTTTGCTAAGAAACTTCCGGGTTTTTTATTCAGGATTAGGGTATGCGTTTTCTTCTTACCAATGACGACGGGATCTACGCGAAGGGATTGACTACCCTATATCAGGAGCTTTCCCTAGATGCCGAGTGTCTTGTTGTCGCCCCGGAAGTCGAACAGAGCGCCGTCGGGCATGCCATTACTATCTTTCGGCCCATTATGGTCCGGGAGGCCAGGAAAAACGGGACTGCCCTTGGTTATGCCGTAGCGGGGACGCCGGCGGACTGTGTCAAGCTCGGTATCCGGGAATTAGCAGGGGGGCCCGTCGATCTGGTCGTCTCCGGCATCAACCGGGGAGCCAATGTCGGCATCAACGTGCTTTATTCGGGTACGGTGTCCGCGGCGACCGAAGCGGTCATTCTCGGTGTGCCCTCCCTGGCGATATCCCTTGATTCCCACAAGGAGGCGGATTTTACCTATGCCGCCCGTTTCGCCCGGAAAATGGCGGCCTTCATCATCAGGCATTCATGGAAGGATATCGCTGTCAATGTGAACATCCCCGCCCTGCCGGAGGGGGAAATCAAGGGTGTTGTCGTTGTTAAGCAGGGACGGGCGCGGCTGCTGGAGAATTTTGAAAAAAGGGTGGACCCCCGGGACAACATCTATTACTGGTTAGCCGGGGAAACTCATTTGGCCGACGACGAATCCCCCGATTCCGACGCCTGTGCCCTGCGCCAGGGCTACATAACCATAACTCCCATCTATTATGATTTAACCCGCTACGAGGTGCTTAAGGAACTTGGCGACAAGGTGAAAGCCGATCAAAAAGTCTTTTTTTAAACCCATCCCCACCCCGGCCCTCCCCTTGAAGGGAGGAAGAAATAAATAGGGGTCAGACTTACACTTATTCCGGTTCCAAATCAAAGATGATATCGAGGCGGCAAGGAAGAGGCGACGCAGGCGTAGATAGAAATACGTCGAGGAGCCGATGACGAAGCCAACGAAGGTAGTGCTTTGATTTGGAACCGGAATTAGCGGGTCAGCAGTACCGGGATAGTGCTCTTGCGAATGATCTGGGACGTGGTGCTGCCGATGAAAAGCTCGTGCAGGCGGTTGCGCCCGTACGCCCCCATAACCATGAGTTCGACGGCCCCTTCCTTGATGAATTGCAGGATCGCCCGGTCCTCCTTCCCTCCCATCACGATCATTTCGCAGTCGATCTGAAACGGTTCGAGATATGTCTCGGCCTTTTTTGACCATTTCGCGGCCCGGTCCTGGTCGTCCGTGATCATGAGAATCGTCAGCGGCCAGGACATCTTGTCGGCCAAAAAAACGGCCAATTCCAGGGCATGCTGGGCGGGCGGGCTGCCGTCATAAGCCAGACCGATACTTTCGATATCCTGATAGGACCGGGGCGTGACCAGTACCGGTTTCCCGGCGTTACGGACAACGGCCTCGGCGGTGGAACCAAGAATTCCGCCCTTGGCGATATGGAAATGTTCTCCCCGCTGGGCCAGGATGATCCAGTCGTGATTTTTGCCTTCCTCGATGATTACCTCGTTGATGATTCCGACGGCCTTGTGCGTTTCCGACGGGATCACTCCCTGGGCGCAACGTTCCTCGAAGGCTTTCAAAATGACGTCTGCCCGCTCTGCGAGACCCTTTTCGATGATCGGGTATAATTCCTGGTAGGGTGGCAGACCAATGGAACCGGAGATGTCGGTAATCACCGGCCCCTGAATAAGGCGAATGTCAATGACGTGCAGGCCCGTCAGCCTTGCCGACAAGCGTTTGGCGATGTAAACGCCGTAATCGATGGCCGCGTTTCCGTAATCGGAACCGTCGGTGGGGATCAGGATCGTCTTGACCATAATTATGGCTCCTTTCCCTGTTTGCTATAATCGCCGAGATTTTTCATCAGATCATCCACCATTTGTTCTCTTTCCCGGACGTCATGCTCGTCTTCTTCTGTCTCTCCCTGGTCCTCGCTCTGCGATTTCTTGATTTCCAGACCGTTTTCATCATAGAAGTGAAACTTGCCGACAAGCTTACCGTTACGGTGGATGGCCTGCTCTTTGATCCTGCCGTTCTTGTAATAGGCGAGGTATTCCCCCTCCCGTTTGTCGTTTTTAAAACTTCCTTTTTCCCGGATTTGCCCGTTTTTGTAGTAGGAGATATAATCGCCTTCAAAAAGGCCATTGCGGAAGTTTTCTTCGTCCTTGATCTGTCCGTCTCGATAATACAGCAGGTATTTGCCTTCGAGCTTCCCGGCTTCGTTGTAGTATTCCTCTTCCCGGATTTGCCCGTTGTCGTAATAGCAGACATACTTGCCGATGAGGCGGTTATCCTTGAAGGTTCCCTGCTCACGAACCTGTCCGTCCCGATAGTAGGACGCCGCTTCCCCGTTTTTCACACCCCTGCGAAATTGCATGCGGACCATGACTTGGCCGTTACCGAAATAAGAGATATACTCCCCCTCCGGCTTACCGTTTATGGTAAAGCGCCGCTCAATGACATGTTCTTTTTCATTATGCTGTATTTCTTCTTTAATATTTCCCTTCAGGGGCATGGGTTCGATCCTTTCATCATCAACATATAGGTGAACGGTGAACTTGTGTCAATGCAGATTCTACGTTTTGCCTTCCTTCAACTGTGATTCCTCAACATGAGCTCCGCGGGATGGGGATTGAGATAAATCTGGCCCTGCAGGTATGGTTCCTGAAATTTCCGGACATAATGGGCCAGCATGGTCAACGGCACTATCAGGGGCAGGGCTCCCTGGTAGTATCTCTCGATGATGTCGAGGATTTCCTGCTTCTCATCCTTCGAGAGCTGCTTCTTGAAATACCCCAGCATGTGCATGAGGACATTGGTCTGCTTTTTCGGGGTTGCGATCAGCTTCAATCCTGCCATCAGCAGCTGATGGTATGCGGATGCCGCCTGGGAAAGGGGTATTTTGTCGTGATTGGCGACGATACGGCCCAACTCCGTCAGATGTTTCGGGCTGTGAGACATCATGAGCAGTTTGTGATCACGGTGGAAAATTTCGAGATCTTTGAATTTAAACTCCTTTCCCATCATGATCTGCCAGCGATGGGAGATAAAGACCCTTTCGATGAAATTTTCCCGCAGGACGGGATCGTGAAGCCGGCCGTCATCCTCGACGGGGAGCAAAGGAAAACGGGCCATGAATGCCCCGGCAAAAATACCCGTTCCCCGGCGGGAGGGAACGCCTGCATCACCATATACCTTGACGGCCGTCATCCCGGAACTCGGGGATTTACTCTTGAAGATGAAGCCGCAGAGGGATTCTTCCGCCAGGGAGTGGAGTTTTGGCCCTGCCCAGGCCTTCATTCCGGCGGTATGATCGATTCCCGATCTTATCGTCACGAGGCGGGGCGTGGCGGGATCGCCGACCAGGCGCATGGCCTCTCGGGGCACGGGCAGTCCGTACTCGACCTCCGGACAGACCGGGACCCATTCAAAATAGCGGCCCAGGGTCTGGGTAAGATAACGGTCCCATTGATGCCCCCCGTCGTAGCGGACATTCTCCCCCAAGAGGCAGGTGCTGACTCCAATTTTAATCTTTTCCATCACCGTGGCCCCTCCTGTGTTACATTTAACCATTATTACCAATTATGCAATTTTATAACACTGTAAAGCAGCAGTGCCAAGAATTTTTTACGGGACTTCCCGGCTCGTATTTAGCGCATTTGACAAACCGTGATTTTTCTCATAGCCTGTCCGCATGAACTTTATTGAGGCCTTTTCATGGTAAAAAGGGGGAAACCATGACCGGCAGGCTGGTGAGAGGGCTTGCGGGAAAATTATTGTGAACCTTTTCATTTGACCTTTTTCATCAAGCTGCGTTAGTGATATAAAGACCTTTGAAAAACGGCTTCCATTTTTTCTGCGATTATGTAAAACGCCAATATTATGGATACTTACGGGGGTGAAAGATGCTCTGATGACAGAACCCAACTTTCAGGACTATTCTCTTGCCATGTTCTGCGGGGGGAGAAAGATTTTCACGTCCAGGGAGCCGGGGTTGAAGCCCCTGGTGGAATGGTTGGAGATCTACCGGGGCAAGTATCAGGGCTGTCTCCTCCATGACAAGGTCATGGGCTTGGCGGCGGCGAAACTAATTGTCTATTCAGGGCTCATTTCCGAAGTGGCCGCGGGGGTTTTCTCCAAGCCGGCCAAATCTTTTCTCCTCGCTCACGGAGTATCCTGCCGCGCGGCCCGGTGCGTGGATAATATTCTGACCAGAGACGGTGCGGCGATCTGCCCCGGGGAGGTTATTGCCCTGGAAACGAATGACCGGGATGAATTTCTCAATAGGATCTACGGTATGGTAAAGGTAAACAGGGACGATTTTGATAGTTGCCGCGGCCAGTGCGGTTACACCCCCTGGTGCCGCGAGTGCATGGAATCAAGAGGCCTTTCAACATAATTGCCATCATAGAACCAAGGAGGTAACAGCCATGACCCTTTCCCGCGACGAAGCCTTATCACTGCTCCATGAGCACGTTAAAAACGATAAAATGCTGGCCCATTCCTACGCCTCCGAAGCCGTCATGAAGGGGCTCGCCCGCCGCCTCGGCCAGGACGAGGACAAATGGGGGCTCGCCGGCCTCCTTCACGACCTGGATATTGAGCAGGTGGGCGGCGATCTTACCGTGCACGGCCTTGCGGCGGTAAAGATCCTGACGGAAAAAGGGGTCGATCCGGAGATCATCGACGCCGTTGCCATGCACAATGAAATGGCGACGAAAAAGAGCCGGGAGACTCTTTTCCAGCATGCCCTGGCGGCGGGGGAGACGGTGACCGGCCTGATCATGGCGACGGCCCTGGTTTATCCCGATAAAAAGCTCGCCAGCGTCAAGGTCAAATCCGTGACCAAGCGGATGAAGGAGAAGGCCTTTGCCGCCTCGGTGAACCGGGACAATATCCGGGAATGTGAACAGATCGGGATTCCTCTTGATGAGTTTGTGCAGATTTCCCTGACGGCGATGCAGGAACGGAGCGAGCAGTTGGGCATGTAAGGGGAGCGAGGATGATGAATAGTTCTGCAATTTCCTGTTGATTCAACGGGATTACGAGGTGTTTTCGAGTGGAAAAGCAAAGGGAAACAGCGAAAAATCGCGAACCGTCGCCGGAGATTGGTGAACTCCTTGCCTTGATCAGGACCCTCCGTTCTCCCGAGGGATGTCCCTGGGACCGTGTTCAGAACGAAAAAGACCTCCGCCGGTACCTGCTTAGCGAGGCCTATGAAGTGATCGATGCCATCGCGGAAGGTTCGCCGGCAGACCTCCGGGAGGAACTGGGGGACCTGCTCTTTCAGATTCTCTTCCTGGTCGTGCTTGCCGAGGAACAGGGACATTTCGACCTTGCCGGGGTGGTCCGGGGGATATCGGAAAAAATGATTCGCCGCCACCCCCATGTTTTTGCCGACCAGTCGGTCCGGGATGTCTCCGAGGTGAAGGCCAACTGGGAGAAAATCAAGGCGAAGGAGAAGCATAAGGACAAACAGGCAAGTCCGCTTTTTGACGGCGTCTCCCGTTCCCTGCCGGCCCTGTCGCGGGCCCAGGAAATAACCGCGCGAGCCGCAACGGTAGGATTCGACTGGGAAAGAACAGACCAGGTCATCGAGAAGATCGAAGAGGAACTTCAGGAACTAAAAGAAGCCATCCGGCTGAAAGATCAAGACGGTATGGAGGAGGAGATTGGGGATCTCCTTTTTTCCGTGGTCAATCTTTCCCGATTTACAAATGTTCGAGCCGAAGAGGCCCTGCGCCGGACCACGGGGAAATTCCTGAAAAGGTTTCAATATATCGAAAAGCGGTTGCAGGAAGAAGGCGTCAGCGTGGAGGAGGCAGATCTCGCTACGATGGACCGCCTCTGGGAAGAGGCGAAAGGATGAATAATCAGCCGGCATCGTCGTATGGATTGACGAATGATCGCAAATATGCAAAACTCCAGCCGATAATCAAGAACATGGAGGCCCCGGGATGAAGAATGCTTTTTTCGCCTTTTTGCTTTTTATCTGCTTATCCTCCCCCCTTTCCGCCGCCCAATCAACCATTGTGGATGTCGAGGGCAAAGCCTGCATGGGAGACGACAAATCGAGGAAACAGACGGAACAGGCGGCGATGACGGACGCTAAGCGAAACGCGGCGGAACGGGCCGTGACCTATCTAAGAAGCGAAACTCAGGTGAAGGATTTCGCTATCGAAAAGGATCTAGTAGCTGCTTATTCCAATGCCGCGGTAAAGGTTATTCAAGAACTGGATAAATCCTGGTACAAGGACGCCGTTACCGGTGAATGCTATCGGATGAAGATCAAGGCGGAAGTCGTTCCCGATGAGAAATCAATGAACAAAGCAGCCCAGGCAAAGGATTTTGCCGACGATCCGGCGGCGCCGCTGAAGGTGAAATTATGGACGGACAAGCAGGAGTATAAACAGGGAGAAAAGATAAAAATTTATCTCAAGGGCAACAAACCCTTCCATGCCCGCATTCTATATAAGGATGCGGCGGGCAATCTCCTGCAACTCCTGCCTAATCCTTATCGGAGTGAAACTTATTTCAACGGCGGCATTATATATGAGATCCCCTCGGGAAACGATCGTTTCGATCTGGAGGTCTCTCCTCCCTTCGGTCAGGAAAGTATCTCCATATATACGAGCACGGCGCCGTTAGGGGATATTAGCCTGGCGGCCCGGGGAGAAGTGTACCGGGTGATGACAAAGTCGGCGGATGTGTCCCGCCTGACCAGGGGCGTGAAGGTCCAGGAAAAATCAGGCGGCAAGAAGGATTTGCCCTCCGAGTTTTCCGAAGAGGTCTTGTCGATCAAAACGGGGCAGTAGCAATAATAACAGATCTTACTTGCGGGGGAAAATCAGTCGATTTATCCCCGTGACATCAATAAGGAGCAGCAACATGACTGAAGAAAAAGCGGTAACGGGAACAACGGCGGCTGGCGGGGGCGAGGCCTCTTTACCTGAGGATGATTTTGGGGCGATGTTTGAAAAAGAGAACAAAATGCCCGTAAGGCTGAAGCCCGGCCAGAAAATAAAGGCGACCGTAATAAGCATTTCCAAAGACATGGTGTACGTTGACCTCGACGAAAAGAGCGAAGGCGTCATCGACCTAGCCGAGTTCAAGGGCGCCGACGGGACCTGCGCGGTAAAGGTCGGAGATGAGATAGAGGCCTACTTTCTCCATGTCCGGGACGGGGCAAAGAGGCTCACAACCCTCAGGCACGGCTATTCTACCCTGGATATGGCCGAGATCCGCGATGCCCACAAGGCAAATCTGCCCGTTTCGGGAAAGGTCAAAGCGGCCGTGAAAGGCGGCTTTGAGGTGACCGTAGGCGGCGTCAGATGCTTTTGCCCTTTCTCTCAAATAGATTTGAAACGGGAAAAGGACAGCGAGACTTATGTCGGCCAGACCTTTCCTTTCAAGGTAGTCCAATTTGAGGAAGAGAGCCAGAACGTCGTTCTATCGCGCCGGGTCCTCTTCGAGGAAGAAAGGCAGGCCCAGGCCGAACGCATCAAGGAGACCCTCACCGTGGGAGTGGATCTGACCGGCACGGTGCGTTCCCTGGCTAATTTCGGCGCCTTCGTAGATATCGGAGGAATAGATGGTTTGATACCTATGAGCGAGCTGGCCTGGGACAGGACGGAAAAGGCAGAGAATATCCTGTCCCCCGGTCAGGAGGTAAAAGTAAGGGTTATCGGCATTGACTGGGAAAAGGGCCGCCTGACCCTGAGCCTCAAGGCCCTGCAAGCCGATCCCTGGGAGACCGTGGCTGCGGCGTATCCGTCAGGAAGCAGGGTTAAGGGGCCTGTCGTCAGGCTTACCACCTTTGGGGCCTTCGTTAATCTGGCTCCGGGGATAGACGGCTTGGTCCACATCTCCAACTTTGGGGCGGGAAAGCGCATTAATCACCCCAAAGATGTGGTTGAGGTAGGTCAAGTGGTAGAACCCTATGTGCTTGCCGTTGATCCGTTAAAGCGCAAGATTTCCCTGTCCCTGGAAACCCCGTCGGAAGAAGAGGAGTCTTATCGCCCCGATCCGGGAGTCTCCGCAGAGAGCGCTTCCGGGGGCTTCGGCAGCTTTGGGGAGCTGATCCATAAACGCCTGCAGAAGAAAAAAAAGTAGGCAACCCCATAAATAAGGTTTTTACCGCCTTCCCCGGCAGGATCTGCCGGGGGGAAAGGGGAAACCGATGAAGCCTGACACCCCCTTATTCGCCCAGGCCGCATCCTATTGACAGCACCGCCCGTTCTCATATAATAGGGTCATGCCTGCCAACCTTCCCCCAGACTACTTCGCAGCGGAAGAGCGCTTCCGCGCGGCCAGGACCCCGGAGGACAAGATCGAGGCCCTGGAGGAAATGCTGGCCGTCATGCCCAAACACAAGGGCACGGACAAGCTCAAGGCCATGCTGCGGGAGCGCATCTCCAAATTCCGTGACCAGGCCCAGCAGAAAAAGGGGGTCGCCAGACACAAGACCGCTTACAGCATCGAGAAGGAAGGGGCCGCCCAGGTTGTCGTCGTCGGTCCGCCCAATACGGGCAAATCATCCCTCGTGGCCCTGGTCACCAACGCCTCCCCGGAGACGGCGGCCTTCCCCTACACGACCCACAAACCTATGCCGGGAATGATGGAATACGAGAATGTCCAATTCCAGCTTATCGATACCCCTCCGATTACCCGCCAGTACGCCGACCCGGCCCTCCTCGATCTGCTGCGCCGCACGGACATTGTGATCGTCATGCTGGACCTTCTGGCCGACCCTGTCGGGCAGTATGAAGAGAGCATGGCCATCCTTCACGGCTACCGCATTTACTCGCCCCAATGCCGGCTCCCGGAGAACCTGCCAAAACGGCCTTTCATCCGAACGCTCCTGGTAATTGTCAACAAGATGGACCGGCCGGATGATCAGGAGTCCCTGGAAATCTTCCGGGAACTCTCCGGTCTTGAGCAGCCCTGCCTGGGCCTGTCCACTAAAACCGGCCTGAACGTGTCGCGCCTCCCGGAGATGCTCTTTTCCTACGCCGAAATCGTGCGTGTCTATACCAAGCGTCCCGGCAAGGAGGCGGATCTGATGACCCCCTTCATCCTCCCCGCCGGCAGCACCCTGGAAGAACTGGCTGCCAGGATTCACAATGAGTTTGCCGCCAAACTGAAGTATGCCCGCATCTGGGGCCGGAGTGTCCGGGACGGCCAGATGGTTCAGAAAAACTACGTCATGCAGGACGGCGACATCGCGGAGTTCTTCATCTGAGTAGGGCTTACCGGGCTATTAGAATGATTCGGGAGGAGCAGGGACTCTCAAGCTTTTGCAGCCAGGACGGTCTTGATTGTCCCGGCGATGTCCTCAATACGAAACGGTTTTTGAATAAAGGCACGCACTCCTCGATCCATCATTCTTGAGGTAAGATCGTTCAGGCTGTAACCGCTGGCGAGGATAACTTTGATGCGGGGATTGATGGCCTTGAGGATTGAGAAGGTATCGCTGCCGCTCAGGCCGGGCATGATCGCATCGAGGATCACCAGATCAATGGACGGATTGAGGCGGTACTCCTTGACAGCTTCCTGCCCACTGCCGGCGGTGACTACCTGATACCCCAACTTTTTTACCATGGCGCCGATCACTTCGACATTGTTAACCTCATCATCAACAATGAGGATGGTCTCATGGCCTCCGTGGATAATGGGAGCCGGCGCCTCCTCTCCTTCCACGCGGTTTTCCGTGGCGGGGAGAAAAATGTGAAACGTGGTCCCTTTGCCTTTCTCACTGTCGACGGTGATGATTCCTCCATGATTGCAGATGATCCCGTATGCCGAAGCGAGTCCCAATCCCGCCCCCCGCCCCATTTCTTTTGTGGTAAAAAAGGGATCAAAGATGCGCCGGCGAGTCTCTTCATCCATCCCCATCCCCGTATCCCGGATCGATACCTTGACATACCGTCCCGGTGGGATTTCATAGGCCTGCACATCGTCCTGTGCGAGGTTGACGTTTTGCGTTTCCAGATAAAGGCTGCCCCGGCCGGGCATTGCCTGCCAGGCATTGATATAGAGATTGAGGAACACTTGATCGATCTGGCCCCGGTCGATTTCTACGGTCCAGAGTTCCTCGGCAAAAAACCGCTGGATGGTAATTTCCTTCTTCGTTCGCCCAAATAGCTCGGAATTCTGAAGAATGAATTTATTTAGGTTTGTCGCCTTGACTTCATATTTTCCTCCCCGGGCAAAACCAAGGAGCTGTTTCGTCAGGTTGGCCCCGCTTTGCACCTGTTGCTCGATGCTTTTTAGTTTTTTAAAATAGGGGTGGGAGGAACTCATGTCGAGGAGCATGAGCGATGCGTAACCCTGGATGCCCATAAGAAGGTTATTGAAGTCATGGGCGATGCCGCCGGCAAGGGTGCCGATGGCCTCGAGTTTCTCGGCCTGGATCAGTTGCTCTTCAAGTTTCTTCTGCCGGGTGACGTCCTTGATGAAACTCAGGGTCGCCGGCTTGCCGGCTAAAGTGATGGCTACACCGGCAAATTCGCCCCAGAGGGTATGTCCGTCTTTATGCACGATCCTGGCAATATAGCTTTGAGGCACTGCTTCACCCCGCATTCTCTTTTGCTGGATATCGTAAATCATGGTCCAGTCGTCAGGATGGAAGAACTTTGCCACCGGCGCGGTAAGCAATTCCTCGTTGGTGTAACCTGTCACCTCGCTGGCTTTCGGGTTGGCATATTTCAGCAGCATGTCCTGGACCATGACGATGGACAGACTGGCGTTTTCGACAAGGAGCTTGTATTTCTCTTCCGATTGCCGCAAAGAGTCTTCGGCGTTCCGGCTTTCCGTTACATCGGTGACGATCTCGACGGCGCCGATAATCTCTCCCCGTTCGTTCCGGACCGGATACCCGCGGAGGACCCAACATTTTCCATAAGAGGCTAATTCCGGATGGATGTGGGGTTCTCCCGTCTCCATGGCCTTGATGGCCGGACAGAAGGGGCATCTGTCCTCTCGCTTGTGGATTTCATAGCATTTCTTGCCATGATAGGTCTCCGGGGATAGATTGAAGGCCTTGTACATGGCCTGGTTGGCCCAAATGACATTATGATCCCGGTCAATATAGACGACGATTTCCGACATCGTATCCAGGATGATCGATTTTTCCTGGACTTCGTTTTGCAGACGCTCTTCGGCCTCCTTCCGTTCCGTAATGTTGCGAATAACGACGATGGCTTGATCCTTGAGGAAGGGGACGCAGCGGGCCTCGTAATAATAAAGATTGCCGTTCAAATTGACATTGTAAACGATACTGGTCATGGATCGGGTCGCGAGGGCTCCGTCAAGAAGATCAAGGAGGGGGGCATGCGGCTCCGGGGAGAGAATGTCTTGCAGGGGCTTGCCCACCAGACTTATTCCCGAAAAGATAGGATCGGGGGTGACTGGTCCTTTGAAGTCAAGGATCGTGCCGGCGGAGTCGATACGGAAAAAAATGTCCGGCAGGGCTTGAAAGATAGCTCTCATTTCCGAGTTGGCCTGCATCAGTTCCTCTAAAGTCAGGTCGAGAGCCCGATCGAGCATCTGTCGATCAGTTTCTTTCTGAAGGGATCGCGTCATGTCGGCTTTACAAAAAAAGGGGGATCGGTGCGAAGACGGGCCTTTTTCAAGGCTCGTCCAGTATCTTTCTTATTCTTGCTGTCAACTCATGCAGTTGAAAAGGTTTCTGGATAAAGCCCCGGCAACCCCTTCCCATGATGGAACTTGCTTCGCCGTTAGCGCTGTACCCGCTTGCCAGCAGAACCTTTACATTGGGATTTATTCCCTTGAGGTAATCAAAGGTCTTGCCGCCGCCAATACCGGGCATGATCATATCCATAACCACCATATCGATCTCGGCTCCCCGCTCCGAATAGATGGCAAGCGCTTCCTGTCCGCTCCCCGCCGCATAAATATTATAACCGAGCATCTCCAGCATTTCCTTTATAACGATGATATTCATCTGTTCATCATCGACGACGAGAATCGTTTCCGTTCCTGCGGCGAGCTTGTGTTCCTGTTCCTCCTCCGCCTGGGGAAGTTTATCGGACGAGGGGAGATAGATGTTGAAGGTTGTGCCTTTCCCCTTTTCACTGTAGGCATGAATAACACCCTTGTGGTTTTTGACAATCCCATAGGCAGATGCAAGTCCCAGCCCCGTTCCGACGCCCTTGGCTTTGGTAGTAAAAAAAGGCTCGAAGATCCGATCAAGGACCTCTTTTTCCATGCCCACCCCCTCGTCGGTTACGGCGATCTTGATATACTTTCCCCCCTGGATGCCGACCGGCTTCACCTCGTTTTCCTGAAAGACGATATTACGTGTTTCCAGGTAGAGGTTACCGCCTTCCTTCATGGCTTGGGCGGCATTAATGAACAGGTTGAGAAATACCTGGTCCATCTGTCCCTGGTCAATCTCCACATTCCAGAGGGAGTCATCGAAGCGCTTATGGATCCAGATCTCTTTACGGGTTCTTGAGAAAAGCTCGGCGCTTTTTTCCAGAAAGGTGTTGAAATTCGTAGGCTGGACGTTGTATTTGCCGCCTTGGGCGAATCCCAGCAATTGGCGCGTCAGCTCCGCCCCTCTTTTGATATAAAGTTCCATATTCTCGAGTTTGCTGCGGTGCGGGTGATCCCCTGACAACTCATAGAGGAGCAGGGAAATAAAACCCTGGATGCCCATAAGGATATTGTTGAAATCATGGGCCATGCCGCTCGACATGGCGCCAATGGCCTCCATTTTTTGCGACTGAAGCAACTGGTCCTGGAGCTTCTTCCTTTCTTCCTCCGCCTCTTTGAGGTGTGTCCTGTCCATGGCGACCGCCAGAATCCGGGAACAGTTCCCCTTGCCGTCAGTCAGGGGAACCTTATAGGTGGAGAGCCAATGGACCGATCCGTCTGCGTAAGTACATTTTTCTTCGACAATGAATTTGGCCGTTCCTGTTTTCATTACCTCCTGGTCGTTGCGGAGGAAACGCGCCGCCTCGTCCGCGGGGATATTCAAATCCACGTCGGTCTTCCCGATTATATTCTCAACCGTCGTTCCGTAGGCATTGGCGATGGCGACATTAACCAGTTCGTAGCAACCCGCAACGTCCCTAACGCCGATGAAGGCTGGGACGGCGTCAATAACCTGCCGGAGGAAAAGCTGCTCCGCCTTGATCCTTTCCTCCGCCTTTTTATAGCGGGTGATCTCATATTGAAAGATGGCAATCTGGATGAGCTTTCCTTCTTTATCGAAAATGGGATGGATATCATTATAAAAATAACGATCATCGATGACCTTTTCAAACCCGCAGGCGCGACGGGTATCGATAACTTTTTCGATGTTGCCTTTCCAAACAGGCATCCATTCCGGGGGAAGACATTCATATAAATTATCACCAACCAGCTCTTTCACATCTTTCCCCAATGCCTTAGATACAAAGTGGTTGGTTGCCAGGATCTTCCCCCTTAGATCCATAATCAGCGCGGCGTTGTGCATCGCGTCGATCATGGCGCGGTTGACGGCGAGGCTCTGGTACCATTGTTCCCGGATCCCTTCCTGCAGGGAGATATCCCGGGCGGTGATGATGATGCCGCGAATGTAAGGATCGGCGAGTAGATTCTGCCCAAGGGCCTCGACGTGCACCCACGATCCGTTGGCCTTCCGGAAACGAAATGCCGTGGGAATACCGTCCTGCACTGACAGGGCCACGTCTCTAAAGTCAGCGATCACGGCAGGCAAATCATCGGGGTGAATAAGGGAGAAGGGATTTTGACCGGTAAAATAATCATCAGGATAACCAAGGAGTTTGGTTGCTGAAGAAGTGGCAAAGGAGACAATGCCCTCTTCGTTGAGAATGAAGATCATGTCCGTAAGATTGTTCAGGATGGCTCGGAAAAATCGTTCCTTTTCCTCGAGGGCCAGCTCGACCTTTCTCCGCTCGGTAATATTCGTCGAAACACCGAGGATCGCCGCGTCACCTGTGGAGGATAAATGAAAGGGGATCTTTGTTGTCTGAAGAAAGTGCAGCTGCCCTTGGGCGTCGGTGATTTTTTCCTCCGGGATTATCTTGGCAACGCCGCTGTCGATTACCTGCAGATCATCATTCAGGAAATGATCAACTTCTTCCTGATTAGGATTGAAGTCGGCGTCGGATTTGCCAAGGAGGTTTTCAACGCTTGTCCCATAGGCATCGGCCACGGCCTTGTTGACGAGAATAAAGCGGCCGCAGCGATCTTTGGCAAAGATGAAATGGGGAACCAGGTCGATTACCTGCCGGAGTTTTGCTTCATTGTCGCGCAGGGTTTTATCCGTCTTGTCCTTCTCCGCCGTTAAATGAGCAATTCGATCCTCGAGGATCTGCACTTGACGACGAAGGGACGTCAGTTCCTCAGCACGACTATCTATGCTTGCCGGATCGAATGTCATATCAGCAGACCCTTGTTTCTTTCTAATTCTTCTATCGGGCGAAACGGCCGCAAACTTTAGCTGTAAAAACAAGCTGTAAAAACAGAAAGATGCCTATGCTTGCCTGTCATTCGACATCAAAATCAAAATAGGTATCCGGGAATGGTTCTCCTTTCAGGGTATAATGCCACCACTCCTTATCGTAATTGATAAAGCCGTGCTTTTCCATAACGGTTTTCAAAAGGGCCCGGTGGAGCCGCGGCGATGGTCCGATGGTTTTGTTCAGGGTATGGGACCTTGCATCGAAACAGTCGAAGCCGGTGCCCATATCGATGCCGTTGTCGCGGTAACGCCGCTCCCGGGGGAGGTAACAGGCCCGGAGATTCTTATGGGGCATGTAATTTTCCTGCGGTAGGGCGGGGAGAACCACAATGGTTAGGTCGATGGTACTGCCCCGGCTGTGTCCCGATTTTTCGGCGATATAGCCGTCCCTGAAGAGGTTCTTCTTGTCCACTTTGGGATAGAACTCGGCCTTGGTCGCGGTGTCGCCCAGTGCGGCGGCCCAGCGGACAAAGTGGTTCACCGCCTTCTGGGGACGGTAACAGTCATATATCTTAAGGGTGAGGCCGGATGCGACCAGTTCCCCCTGCACCCGGGCCAGGGCCGCGGCCGCCGGGCGGGTAAGATAGCATTTCGGCGCCCTGTACCCGTCCACCCTCGTCCCCACGAAATTATGGGGGGTGTAGTAACGGATATCCATCAGGACGTCGGGAAGGACGGCACGGATCTCCATAAATTCGTCAGGAATGGTCTTTGCCTCCCCCCTGACCGATCCGGGATGACAGAGAATGAACAGACAGCAGACAAGCAAGGCACATTTACCAATCATGGTTTGGGACATCCGCAACCTCCGGCACACATATTTTGAAGACGAACATTGATGACAGGCGACCACCACCCAGGATGAATAAAACGACCTTCCTGTGAATAAATACCAATGGTTTGTGGAGATTCTACACAGCCCAAAAATAATAACAAGCTTTTTCCGGCAAAAAGATGGTTGGCAATGACAGGAGGCGGCATAATTTGAGGTATGATTCATCCATTGTGCTACTTACTGTTGACACCGGGCGCGGATTTCCATATATAGGGGGCGAAAATACTCCACATCGAGGAATTTCAGATGGACAAATGGACCTTCGGCGTCACTATGCTCGTTGTCGGCATGGGGGGAACCCTGCTTACTCTGGGTATCATGAGCGTGATCATTGCACTGCTGAAAAAGATCTTCCCCTATAAAAAGGAGGAAGAGGAAAAGGCATGATCGTAAAGGTCGTGCTCAGACCATCCGTAACGAATCTGCCTTGATGAAAACTATTAACTTGCAATCGAAATCTTGCCGCCATTCGGCAGGATATTAAGGTAAAACGACATGTTAGAGGCCTTTGCCAACGGATTCTCCGGCTTGCTCGCCGGTTTTTTGCACCTGCAAATATCAAATGTTGTGATGATTATTGTCGGTTGCGTGCTTCTCTACCTGGGCATCAAGAAGGATTTTGAGCCCCTCCTCCTGGTTCCCATCGGCTTCGGATGTATTCTTGTCAATATCCCCCTGGCTAACCTTATGGAACCTCATGGTTTTCTCAGAACCATCTACGATGCCGGCATTATGACGGAACTCTTTCCGCTTCTGATCTTTGTCGGCATTGGGGCCATGACCGATTTCAGCCCGGTCCTGGAAAATCCGGTCACTTTCCTGCTGGGCGCCGCCGGACAGTTCGGGATCTTCCTCACCCTGGCCCTGGCCCTCGCCCTGGGTTTCACTAAACTCGATGCTGTCGCCATCGGCGTCATCGGCGCCTGTGACGGTCCCACGGCAATCTATGTGACCGCTAAGTACGCACCTCACCTTTTAGGGGCCGTATCCGTCGCCGCTTATTCCTACATGTCCCTCGTTCCCATTATCCAGCCACCGATCATGAGAGCCCTGACCACCGAGAAGGAACGAACCGTGGTCATGAAGTCGACAAGAAAATCGGTCTCCAAGACGACGCGCATCCTTTTCCCTCTGGTTATCACCATTCTCGGGGGCCTCATCGCCCCCATGGGTCTGCCCCTCCTCGGCACAATCATGCTGGGCAACCTCATGCGGGAATGCGGGGCCGTGGAAAGACTGACCAAGGCCTCGGCCAATGAAATCGCCAATGTAGTCACCCTGCTTTTGGGTATTTCCATCGGCGCGACAATGGACGGTAAGATCTTCCTCCAGACCCAAACCCTGATTGTCCTTGCCCTGGGATTTATTGCCATCTGCCTGGACACGGCCTGCGGGGTCCTCCTGGGCAAGCTTCTCTATATCACCAGCAAAGGCAAAATTAATCCCCTCATCGGAGCTGCGGGCATCTCCGCTTTCCCTATGTCCGCCCGGGTGGTCATGAAGGAGGGGCAGAAATACAACAAGAAAAATTATCTCCTGATGCATGCCATGGGGGCAAACGCCGCCGGCCAGATCGGCTCGGTCATCGCCGCTGCCGTTATGCTCTCGGTGCTAAAGGGGATGGGGATCATATAACAGCAAGGAGGCCGACAGCGTGAAGGTAGAACTGACATCGCCCATACCTGGGAAAATCATGAAAGTCCTCGTCAGTGTGGGAGACTTGGTCAATGAAGACGACGAGGTCATGAAGATCGAATCAATGAAGATGGAAAATCCCATCTACGCCCCGGCGGCAGGAAAGATCACCGCAATCGGTGTCAAGGAAAACGGCGAGGTCGAAGTCGACGACCTGCTCCTTGTTATCGAAGAAGCAAGCTGAAGCCATAAGACAAAATCTCATACGCCGATCCTTGCAATACTGAGGGTTTTTTTAGGGAATTTCGCAAGTGAGATTGAGGTGTGCACCGATTGTAATAAATTCGCCTTATCCATACAATAGCCTCAAACAGATGGAAAGAGGAGGTACGATATGGAAACGAAAAAGAGAGACGAGGAAAAGACGGTCAGGATGAGAGGAAAACTTCGCTATGACGAGGATCTGCAAAAGCGGATCGTGAACTGCATTATCAACGGCGAAGTTCCGTAACGGCCCGCTAAAGGCCTATCGGGAAACCCCGCCGGTTTTTCCATGGACGGGGTTTCCTGCCCAGGTTCTTATTTCTCATTCCGTTCGACTTAGAAACGGAATTACCGGTGCATGGTTACCATGACCAGTGTATCGCCCACGTCCACCGCGTCACCCGGTTCCACAAGAATATCAGCTACCTTGCCATCAACTTCGCAGATGATGTGGGTGTGCATCTTCATTGCCTCCAGATCCACCAGGGCATCCCCCACCATCACTTCGTCACCCACTTCCACAAGAATATCCGTAACTTTCCCCTTTATGGAAGACTTGACTACCCCTTCTTTTTTCAGCTCATCGATTTCCTGGGCGGTCAGGGTGCGCTTATACATCCACCAGCCCGCCTGGCGATCCTTTTTTTGCTCCTCTTCCGATCTTCCTTCCATCCCTTCATGAGGCGCCAGCATGAGCTTATAGAGGGCGTCGTCAAAAACATAGTGCTCTGCATCGGGATAATTAAAAAGATCGGGATGGGTTTCCAGATAACCGGTGTCGAATTTTCTGGCCTGAAAGTCGGGTTCGTCGCAGATGGCCAGATACAGGGGTATCGTAGTTTTCGGCCAGACAATATTGAAATCCTTCAGCGCCCGCCGGAGGCGTTTTACAGTCTGGTCCCATTCATATCCCCAGACAATCAGTTTGGCAAGGAGGGAATCATAAACGGAAGGTACAAAGTAGCCTTTATATACATTGCCATCCACACGGATCCCCGGCCCTCCCGGGGGATGATAAATCTCGATAAGCTTGCCCCCCTCCGGCATAAAGTCGTTTTTCGGATCCTCGGCGTTAATGCGAACCTCAACGGCAATGCCATTGAGGCGGACATCCTCCTGGCGAATCTGCAGGGGCCTGCCTTCGGCGATCCGAATCTGCTCCTGGACCAGGTCTTCGCCAGTAATCATTTCGGTGACCGTATGTTCAACCTGCAGGCGGGTGTTTACCTCCATGAACCAGAACTCATTAGTCCGGGAGTCGACCAGAAACTCGACGGTTCCCGCATTGACATATCCTGCCGCCCGGGCCGCCTTGACCGCCGCCTGCTGGATGGCATCGAGAACAGGTTCGGGAAGATCCGCGGGAGCGATCTCCAGCAATTTCTGATGACGCCTCTGAATCGAACAATCCCTGGTCCCCAGATGGACGACATGGCCATATTTATCAGCCAGAATCTGGACCTCGACGTGGCGAGGGGATTCGATATATTTCTCAGCGTAAATACGGTCATCGCGGAAGGCGGCCAGCGCCTCTGCCCGGGCCGAAGGAATATTGAGTTTTAACTCCTGCTCGCTGTTTACCCTGCGCACTCCCCGGCCGCCACCGCCCGCCGTCGCCTTGAGAATAATGGGATAACCGACCTCCTTGGCAAAGGCCGCCGCCGCATTCAACCCCTCCGGTCCCACGGGAAGGCTTTCTGTCCCCGGAACCACGGGAATTCCCGCTTTCACCATCATCTCCCGGGCCAAAACCTTGTTTCCCAGATCGCGAATAACGGAAGGGGGCGGTCCGATAAAAATTATCCCCTCCCGTAGACAAGCCTCAGCGAAAGCGGCGTTTTCGGACAGAAAACCGTACCCCGGGTGAATCGCATCGGAGCCCGTATTTACGGCGGCCTGAATGATCCTTTCAATATCAAGATATCCCCGGTTCGGTTCATTGCCGATCTGGATGACCCGATCGGCAAAACGATGGAAATAGGCATCGCTGTCGGGTTTTTCATAGATGGCGATGGCCTCGATATTCATATCCCGGACCGTCCGGATGATCCGGAGGGCGATCTCGCCCCGGTTGGCAATTAATATCCGTTGAATCTTCCTCATAGCAGTAACTTCCTTAGAGAGTCATTTAAGGCGATGTTGCTTAACCCAGATTCCATCCGCTGTCAACAAACTCTCCAAAGGATAAGTCAAGGTAACAATGGCCAGACATCTACGGGATAAAAGCCCGAGATACCCGACCGCCGGAAAACGGCAGGAAAGACAAAATACTTGAATATATTCATAAATGCTGATAGATTGCCAAACATGATTTGCTGCCGGAGAGGGTGGAGGTAACTGGAATGAGCAAAAGTCTGTCAGGATCGCCAGAGCCGGGGCCGAGGATTTACATCATTGGCGCCGGGGCCGTGGGGGCCGCTTACGCAAGCATTTTTTACGATATGGACCCGAACTGTGTTTCTTTTATCGCCGGGGGCGAACGTTTTGAGCGACTCCAAAAGGAAGGCATCATCGTAAACGGCAAGAGCTATCACATCCCGGTGCTAAACAGTAAGAAGCCTTTCCCCGCCGCTGATCTGCTGATAGTTACAGTAAAGCATCATCACCTTGATCAGGCCATCGGGGAGATGAAAAGCGGTGTCGGACCCGATACGATCATTATTTCTTTGATGAACGGCATTGACAGCGAAGAGCGCATCGGCGCCGTCTATGGAGCGGAGAATATCCTTTACGCCACTGTCGTGGGTATCGACGCCCTGCGGGAGGAAAACAATGTCATCTATACCACCCAGGGAAAGATCTTTTTCGGGGAAAAGCGAAATCCGTCCCTTTCCGACCGGGTACGACGGGTTGCAGACATTTTCAACAGTGCGGGCATAATACACGAAATACCCGCCGACATGATCCGTATCCTCTGGTGGAAATTCATGATCAATGTGGGGATCAATCAGGCATCGGCGGCACTGAAGGGACCCTATGGCCTCTTTCAGACATCCACGGAGGCCCAGGGGCTCATGGATGCGTCCATGCGGGAGGTCATCGCCCTGGCGCAGCAACTGGCCATTGATCTTTCCGATCAGGATATTGAAAAGTGGTATGTGGTACTAGCGAGCCTCAGCCCCACGGGGAAAACCTCCATGCTTCAGGATGTGGAGGCGGGAAGAAAAACGGAGGTGGAGATGCTGGCCGGGAAAATCATCGAATTAGGCAGGCAGCACGGGGTTCCGACGCCTGTAAATGAACAGCTATTGGATACGATCAAAAAGATTGAAGCCCTCAATCAGAAATGAGTCGTTAATGACGTTCACGGGAAAAATTAACTATCTCTTTCTTATTTTTATTATTATGGCCCTGAACGCATGTGGAACTATGCAACAGTTCGCCATGTGGGAGGATCAGCAGCAGAGCGCTCCGCAAAGTTCTCCGGGGCAACCGGGCAACCTGCACGTTGCCGACGAATTCATTGATATCACCTTTACGGTAATCAGCGAAAAGACGATCAATTTCCGGCTTCAGAATAAGACCAGCGGTCCCATCACGATCCATTGGGATGAAGTGTTGTGCAAATTCCCGACCGGAGCCGTCATGCAACTGATCAATGACGGCAACGGCACGGATACGGTCGTTCAACCCATGTCGGTGCTCACGGATAGCCTCTCACCACTTGGCCCCATCCCATATCTCGCCGATGAGGATGATTGGCGGGATGCAGATGGCTCCATCGATTTCGAGCAGATATTTAGTATCGAAATGCCTCTTTATATTGATGCAGCGGGGGGAAGAAAGGATTACACGTTCAGTTTTGCCCTTTCATGATCTTAACGGCTTTGCCCGTGTGAAAGGAATCAGACATTAACCCGGGAGGAAAAAATGAACAGCCGCGACGAAGAAAAACGTTATGAAGGACTGAGTCCGTTTGAACTGAAAGACAAACAGATTGAAATGGCAGGATCGAATCGGGAACGGATGATGTTGAATGCGGGGAGGGGAAACCCGAACTGGGTTGCGACAACCCCGAGATATGCCTTTTTCCTGCTTGGCAACTTTGCCCTTGCGGAGGCGCATCGGATTCTAAGCCGCCCCGGAATGGCCGGTTCCCCCGAATCAAAAGGCATGGGAGAACGTCTGCTCGATTTCTGTCGCAATCACTCTGAATCGATTGGCTCCCAGTTCCTTGCCGATTCATATAAGTATGCGACGGAGAATCTTGGTCTTGACGGAGACTCATTTGCCGGGGAAATGATTGACGGCATACTCGGCGACCACTATCCTACCCCGGATCGTATGCTGATAAACTGCGAAAAGATTGTTCAGGCATATCTTGATAATACCATGTGCGACTGTCAACCGCCCGCAGGGATCATGGACCTTTTCGCGGTCGAGGGCGGAACCGCGGCGATGACATACATCTTCAACACGCTGAAAGAAAATTTTCTCATCAATCCCGGCGACAAGATCGCCATCGGCACACCGATTTTCACTCCCTATCTCGATATTCCCACTCTCAACGATTATGAATTGATAGTCGTTGATATCAAGATGGATGAAAAAAGCAATTGGCAGTATCCGGATTCGGAACTCGATAAACTAAGGGACCCCTCCGTAAAGGCCTTCTTCATAGTCAATCCGTCAAATCCGCCGTCCACAAGCGTTGCGAAGGAGTCTCTCGACAAAATCGCTAAACTGGTTCAAACCACCAGAAAAGATCTCATAATACTAACGGATGACGTTTACGGAACCTTTGTGAACGGATTCAAATCTTTGGCGGCCACCGCCCCGAAAAACACCATTCTCGTCTATTCATTTTCGAAATATTTCGGAGCTACGGGATGGAGACTGGGAGTCATAGGCATATACCAAGACAACATAATAGACAGATTGATTGCGGCTCTTCCCCAGGACAAACGTGGTGGAATGCATAAACGCTATGAATCCATCTCGCCCGATCCGGACAGTATCAAGCTCATCGACCGCTTGGTCGCCGACAGCCGGGCCGTCGCTTTGAATCATACCGCCGGTCTCTCGACGCCACAGCAGGTGATGATGGCGCTATTTTCATTTCAGGAACTCCTCGATTCGGACAGTCACCTTTACAAGAAAGAGGCGCAGGATCTGGTGAGGGAACGCTACGAGGCGCTCTATAAGTCCCTCGGCGTCGAAGCACCCGAACTGCCTTGCTATGCAATGTATTACACGACCATCGATATTCCGCAACTTGCGGAAAAACGTTTCGGAACAGACTTTGCGAAATGGCTCAAATCAACTTACGAACCGATCGACTTCGTGTGGAACCTTGCCTATAAAAAGGGCGTTGTGCTGATGGACGGCGGCGGTTTTGCCGCTCCGGAAATGTCCGTACGCGTCTCTCTTGCGAACCTGTTCAAGGACGATTATATGAAAATCGGCAAGGCGATCAGCGAACTGCTTGCTGAATATCAAGATACGTGGAAGAAGTCCGGCAACTGATGTCAGGGGAAATCTTAACGGGGGGAATTCATGGTTAACGATATTTTGGAAATTTGCCTTAAAAATCCTGAGATATTGTTGTTTCTATCGCTGGGCGCCGGTTACTACATCGGCAAGTTCAAATTTAAAGGCTTCAGTCTGGGCGCCACCGCATCGGTGCTGCTGGTTGCCCTTGTTCTGGGACAGATCCCGGGAGTGCAGGTTCCCGGACTTTTGAAAACCGTCAGTTTTGCCTTGTTTACATTCTGTATCGGCTACAGCGTCGGACCGCAGTTTTTCGGCGCATTGAAGAAACAGGGGCTAAGCTATATCTGGATTGCCCTGGTTGTAGCTGTGGCGGCACTGATTACAGCTCTTGCCCTTGGGAAGCTCTTCGGCTTCAGTCCGGGGACGACAGCGGGGCTTCTGGCCGGAGCGCTGACCACATCGGCCGCAATCGGGACCGCGGAAGGGGCCATCACCCATCTGCCCGGGATTTCCACGGCCGTCAAGACCGCTATGGAGACAGATGTCGCCATAGCATACGGCATAACTTATATCTTCGGTACCGTCGGCGGAATTCTCATGTTCACTTTGTTGCCTGGGATTATGGGGATAAATCTGAAGGAGGAAGCCAAAAAACTTGAAGCAAGCTATTCCGGCGGCGGTGACGACTTGGATAAAAGTCCCGATCTGTTTTCCTGGTCGAAGCAGTTGAGCCTCCGCGCTTATCGAGGGGAAAACGAACAAATATTGGGCAAGACAGTCAGTTTTATCGAAGGACTTTTTCCTCAGCGCACCGTTGTTGAGGCTGTGCAAAGAGACAAGCAGTCGCTAACGCTCAGCTCCGATCTGATTATTCAATCAGGCGACATCCTCATTATTGGCAGCCCATCCCGAAGATGTATGCTGGCCGCACCGGGACTTGTCGGTCCTGAACAGGACATCGCAGGGCTGACGGATATTGTCGGTGAAGTCATGGAAGTCTGTGTTCTGAACAAGGCAATTGCCGGGAAAACCATTGCCGAACTTGGGAGTATGAATGAGGCACACGGCCTCTTCCTCCGCAAGATTACGCGTCAGAGCAATACCATTCCGATTTTGCCCAAAACCGTAATTGAGCGCTGCGATATTCTTCAGTTGATTGGAAGGAAAGAAGACGTGGAACGGGCCGTTCAATTGATCGGATTTGCGGAACGCCCGACGGACGTGACCGATATGGTTGTAGTAGGTTGCGGAGTAGTGCTCGGCACGCTGATAGGTCTTCTGGTCGTGAATATCGCCGGCATCCCTATCTCACTTGGCGTCGGGGGCGGTGTCCTTGTCTCCGGCCTTATTTTCGGATGGGTGCGCACTTTGCATCCGACTTACGGACAGATTCCATCCGCAAGCAGATGGATACTCCAGAACCTGGGATTGAATCTCTTCATTGCCTGCGTCGGACTGGGTGCAGGCAGCCAGGCGCTGGCTGCTCTGAAAACAACGGGGTTATCGGTATTCATCGCCGGGGTTCTCCTGACAATCATTCCCGTTCTCGCCGGTCTTCTCTTTGCAAAGCTATTCATGAATGTGAATCCCGTTTTCCTGCTTGGCTCGCTCACGGGATCGCGAAACCTCACGGCGGCACTGCTTACACTTGAGGAACAGGCCGAAAGCTCCATGCCTGTCCTCGGCTATGCAGCTCCCTATGCCGTCGCCAACGTGGTGCTGACCATCTGGGGTTCCCTGATTGTGAACATTATGCAGAGGCTTTAACCATGAGTGACTTTATCACGTTGCATGTTGATATAATATGGCTATGATAAATATGCTTGCATACATTGATAGGATGGGGCTTCACGACAGGCTTTTTGATTCCATTCTGGCGTTTGTCTTTTTCGTCCTCCTTCATTGGGCGCTGGTAAAAATATTTCTCCGGGTCCCCCATGAAAAGCATAAAGAATTTCTTTGGCGAAAAGCGGCCGCTTATTGTTCTGTGTCTGTTTTCATGCTCCTTCTTGCCTTTATCTGGCTTCACGCTTTTCATTCCCTGAGCACTTTCATTGGTCTCTTGTCGGCAGGCCTCGCAATTGCCCTGAAGGACCCAATCACAAACATTGCGGGCTGGCTGTTTATTCTTGGCCGGAAACCATTCGAAACGGGCGACCGGGTTCAGGTCGGGAACTATGCGGGGGATGTTATCGACATTGACATCTTTCAGTTTACGCTCATGGAATCCGGCACCGCCGGGGTTTCCAAAGACATGCGAACGGGACGGCTCATAAAGATTTCAAATAGCGCCGTATTTACAGAGCCCCAGGTCAATTTCACCAAGGGGTGGTTTGAATACATCTGGAACACAATGGAGGTATGCGTTACCTTCGAGAGCAACTGGAAAAAAGCTATGACTATCCTTGAAGAAATCGTTACCACCGAGAGCGAAGATACGGCAAGAACAGCAAAAGACACCATGGATAAGGCTTCGGAAAGATATATGGTGATTGATGTAGGATTGGAACCCCGCGTGCTTGCAGCAATTGCTGATAATGGCGTGGCGATTACTGCCGTGTATCTTTGCGATCCCCGTTCCCGGAGATTGTCATCCAGTAGAGTCTCAGAGCAAATACTGGAAAGGTTTTCCGGGGAAGAGGACATAACTTTTGCTTATAATACCCAGCGGAGTTTCAGCAATGTCACCGAGGGGAAGCCGGCGACCAGAATCGGGGTTGCCCGAACCGGGACGGGGAAAATTAATTGACATACAAACGATTATTTCCTATAGTGCGTTGTCGGTCGTTGGATGCGTATCGATCCATTTCAGGCCATCGATATTTTAAGGTCAATGGCTTTTTTAAGAGCAATTAATGTCAAATCAGAAAGGCAAGGTACTATGAGAAGGAAGTGGTCGGTAATTTTATCGGTAATATTTCTATGTGTTGCCTTTGTTGGCTGCGCAACCCAAAAAATGGTCTACAAACCTTATGATCTCAACACCCCGCTGGCAGCAGGTCAATTCATTCAAAAAACAGATAATTTTGTTGTCCTTTTCGACAAGTCTTCTTCCATGGACGATCCTTACGCCGGGACAACGCGCTTGGAATTGGCGAAAGATGTTGTCAAAAGGATGGCGGCAACAATTCCCAACCTCAAGTTGAACGCCGGATTAAGAACCTTCTGGAACGATGATACCAAGCTTGTTTACGGTATGGCATCTTATGAAAAAGGCAATTTTCTTAAGCCCCTGGATTGCATCATGTGGGGAAGCGGCAATACTCCCATGGCAAAAGCGATCCTTGCGGCCGGCAATGACATGGCGTCATTAACGGGCAACTCAGCCATCATCATTGTGAGCGACTTCGAACACATAGAGAATCTCGACGACATGATACCAAAAAATGTTATGGCGGCGGTAGCTAAACTGAAAGAGCAGTATGGAAACAGGCTTTGCATCTATCCAGTCATGGTGGGAAACGCACCCAAGGGGAAAAGCATTGCCCGGGAGATCGCTAAGGACGCCGGTTGCGGGGCAAGCGTGAATGCGGATGATCTAGGAACAGCGGCCGCTATGGGCGCTTTTGTGGAAAAAATCTTTCTGGGACCTGCTAAGGAGACTGGCGTCATGAAGGCGGAAGAGGCAAAGACCGCTGCCGACGCCGGGCAATCTTCCGTGAAAGGGGTGACTGCAACGATCCATTTCGACTTCGATAAATCGGCAATCAAACCGGCCTTCAAAAAGACTATCGCCGATTTTGCCGCCGTGCTTGTCAAAAACCCCGACGCCAAGGTAGTAATCGACGGCTACACGGATTATATCGGTACGGCCAAGTATAACATCGCCCTTTCCGACAGACGGGCCAATAGTTTCAAGAAGGTGCTCGTAAAGAAGTACGGCATTGACGCATCTCGCATCCGGATCAAGGGATTCGGCAAAACAGACTTTATCGCCCCGAATAAAACAAGCAAGGGAAGATATGAAAACCGAAGGGCAACGGCGATTATAGAGTAACTTTCGATCACCGACGTTCACTCGCAATAAAAGAAGGGGCCGCAGCATTCAAATCACATGCTGCGGCCCCTTCTTGATTGTAGGAAAGAGTGGACAACTCTTAGTTATGACGTACTCGCAAAAAGTAATTTTCTCCTCTCCCTGAAGGATAGGGGACTTTGGGACTTTTTGCGAACGCGTCAATTATGGTTCCTGCTTTGGTTCTCCCTTCAATTCTTCCTTCGGGGCTTCTTCGGAAACGACAGCGGGTGGAAGGGAAGGATCTTCCCCGCTTTTCTCTTTAACCTCATCACCTTCAGGGTTATTCACCGGAGCCGGTTCCGCCTTAGCTTCAACCGCCGGGCCGGGTTCCAGCTCCTTGATCCACAGGGGGTGCCGGTGTCGGGCGTAGTCGAGATGGACGGTTCCCATAAAGATCCCCCGGATCATGGGCCGGTTCGGTTTCAGAAGGATCGCGCCGATATGGGCCACAAAGGCCAGGATAAAGAGCATGAAGAAGACATTGTGGGTCCACGTCGCCCAGAGGACCAGGGTTAGGGACATATCGGGGGCATAAAGGTTCTTGTAAGTCTTGACGAGTCCCGAAAGGATCAGCATGGCAATGATAAAAGCCATCCCCACATAGGCCAGGCGCTGTTCCGGCAGATACTTATGAAAGGGCGGCTCCTCACCTTTGCCGAAAAAACTCTTCATTACCTCGATGGAAGCCTTCAGATCGCCCCGCCGGGGAATCATTCCCCCTTCGCCGAGAATACCGTGATAGAGAAGATGAAAAACGGCGGCGGCGATAAAGACCACCGATGCCGCATAGTGAATGTACAGGGACTTTATGAAATCTCCCGACCAGGACAACCCGGGAAGAGAGGTGATGTAATACCGGTTAGCCATGGGAAGCTCAAATATCCCCGTAACCAGCAGCAGCAACCCGGACAGGGCAATGGCCCAGTGCTCGACAAGTTCGATGAGGCCATGACGGACAACGAGCCCCTTGTCATTTATTATCTTGTCACTCATGGCTATCTTTCCCTCCTTTCAGCCGGTCTTTCCTCCGGGAGAGGGCCATGAAGGCCCCGGCCACCCCGGTGGCAATGCCGAAAAGCGGCGCCTGGAGAACGGCCTTCCCCATTTTATCAGTTTGGGCCATTCGTCTTTCCGGGGCCCCCATGTCGGGCCTTCCCGGCTGCTTTTTCATAGTTCCGTTGAGGGCGGCAAAAGAAACGGGGGATACATACAAGGTAGCCGTACCGCCGTTTTCCTTCTTTCCATAGATAAAGCCTTTCATCGCCTTGGCCCGTTCTTCCGCCAGGGCGTAGATCTCCTTGCGGTCACCGATGAGCATGGCCTGTTGCGGACAGGCCTCGATACACCCGGGAAGCTTCCCTTCCTCCAGCCGGTCATTGCAGAGATCGCACTTGTACATGACACCGTTGCCGGCCAGGCTGGGCAGGATATGAAGATAAATTCCCACCCCTGATTGGCGCTGGGGGATCTCCCAGGGACAAACGGTCTTGCACTTGGCCCCTCCGAAACAGAGTTCCTGGTCGATAACCACGGCCCCGTTTTCATATTTATGATTCGCCGAAAAGGGACAGATCGTGGCACAGGCCGGATTGTCGCAGTGCATGCACCGGCGGGGAACAAAAACGGTTCGCCTTTGCCCGCCTTCATCTATCTCGGCCTTATGGACATACATAAAGTTATAGGGGGTCAGACGATCGAAAACTTCCCGCTTTTTCGACCAGTCCTCAATCGTCTTCCGGGGCCACGGTTCCGGTATGGGTTCATGAATCTTCGGAATTTTGTCCCGGTTGATGGTTTTGCACGCCCCCACGCAGGCCGGTACATCCTTCCCCGGACATCCATCGCAGCGACTCAGATCGATGAGGGTCGCCAGGCGCTTCCGGCCGGCGGCAAACCCCTTCCGCGGAATGGCGAGACCGGCGCCCGCAGCGGCGACACCCGTCGATACCTTGAGGAATGCCCGGCGGTTCAATCCGGATTTCTTATCTGTGTTCATAATAAAATTCTCCCTTAAGAAAGATCGACATAACGGGTTAGGGCCTTCTGAAAATCAGCCATTGCCTGCTCCGGATCCTGGATGGATTTCTGCATACATTCTTCCATATGGGCCTGGATAACCGCCGCTCCCGCTCTCTTCATCGCCGCTGTAACCGCCGATACCTGGATCAGAATATCTTCGCACGGTCCCTGATTCTCGATCATTTTCTGCAGCCCCCGCAACTGGCCTTCGATCCTCTTGAAACGATCCAGAATTTTTTTTCTCTTCTCGTCCATATTATACCCTATGGGGTATATTAGGCATTAAAAAGGCGCTTGTCAACATCTTTTTCATGGACCTTTTCCTTAGTGGAACCCTTGACAAGACGAGGATCGTGATTATATTTGGGGGCGTAAATTTATTTCTAAGATTTCAATAATTTATTCGAGAGCAATCAAATTAATTTTATCTATGGGAGGTATGGCCTATGAGATTTAGACCGCTGCACGATCAGGTATTGGTTATCCGGGAGGAAAGCGAAGAGAAAACCCCCGGGGGCATCATCATCCCCGATACGGCAAAGGAAAAGCCCCAGAAGGGTAAGCTGGTCGCCGTCGGTCCGGGAAGGATGGATCGGGAAGGAAAGCGTATTCCGTTGGAAATCAAGGCAGGGGACCGCGTTTTGTTTGGCCGCTATGGGGGCACGGAAATCAAGATCGATGGCGTGGAGCATCTCATGATGAGAGCAGACGACATCCTCGGCGTTTTGGAATCATAACAGGAGGGAATAAATAATGTCAGCAAAAGAAATCAAATACGATACCATTGCCCGGGAGAGGATTTTGAAGGGCGTGGATGTCCTCGCGAATGCAGTAAAAGTCACCCTGGGCCCCAAGGGACGTAACGTTGTAATCGAAAAGAAGTGGGGCGCCCCGACGGTCACCAAGGACGGTGTTACCGTCGCTAAAGAGATCGAGTTGGAAGACAAGTTTGAAAACATGGGCGCCCAGATGGTCAAGGAAGTGGCCTCCCGGACATCGGATCTGGCCGGCGACGGTACGACGACCGCTACCATTCTCGCCCAGGCCATCTACCGGGAAGGATCAAAGCTCGTGGCGGCAGGGATGAACCCCATGTCCCTGAAACGGGGTGTGGACAAAGCGGTGGCCCTGGTCACGGAAGAACTGAAGAAAATCTCCAAACCCGTTAAGGACAAGAAAGAGATCACCCAGGTAGGCGCCATTTCGGCCAACAGCGATTTCAGCATTGGGGAAATGATCTCGGAGGCCATGGACAAGGTCGGCAAGGAAGGCGTAATCACTGTTCAAGACGCGAAGGGCATGGATACCGCCCTGGAGATTGTGGAAGGCATGCAGTTCGACCGGGGCTACATCTCTCCCTATTTTGTTACTGACCCGAACAAGATGGAAGTCCGCCTCGAAGAACCCTACATCCTCCTCAACGAAAAGAAAATCGGCTCCATGAAGGATATGGTTCCCATCCTGGAACAGGTAGCCCGGACAGGGAAACCTCTGCTCATTATCGCCGAGGACCTGGAAGGGGAAGCCATGGCGACCCTCGTCGTCAATAAGCTGCGGGGGACAATCAAATGCGCCGCCGTCAAAGCCCCCGGCTTCGGGGACCGGCGTAAATCCATGCTGGAAGATATCGCCATCCTTACGGGGGGAAAAGTTGTTTCCGATGATATGGGTATAAAAATGGAAAATTTGACCCTTGCCGATCTTGGACAGTGCAAACAGGTTACCATCGACAAGGACAATACCACGATCGTCGACGGCGCCGGCAAGAGCGCCGACATCCAGGCCCGGGTCAAGCAGATCCGCGCCCAGATGGAGGATACGAGTTCCGATTATGACCGCGAGAAGCTGCAGGAACGTCTGGCCAAGATCGTGGGCGGCGTCGCGATAATCAAGGTCGGAGCAGCAACGGAAATCGAGATGAAGGAAAAGAAGGCCCGGGTTGAAGACGCCCTTAACGCTACCAGAGCGGCGGTGGAAGAAGGCATCGTTCCCGGCGGCGGCGTGGCCCTTATCCGCAGCCTGAAAGCGCTGGAAAAGGCAAAGCTTCCCGAAGACGAGCAATACGGTCTCAACATCGTGAAACGGGCACTTGAAGAGCCCCTGCGCCAGATTGCCAACAACGCCGGTTTCGAAGGCTCAGTCGTTGTGGAAAAGGTAAAGGCCGGTAAGGATGATTATGGTTTCGACGCCGATAAGGGTGAATACAGCAATATGATCAAGGCCGGCATTATCGATCCCACGAAGGTAACCCGCCTGGCCCTGCTGAACGCGACCTCTGTTTCGTCCCTCCTGCTGACGACCGAGGCAATGGTCGCCGAGGCGCCCAAGAAAAAGGCCCCCCAGATGCTGACGCCTCCTCCCGGTGGTATGGGTGGAATGGGCGGCATGGGCGGTATGGGTGGAATGGGTGGAATGGGCGGCGGCATGGACGATTACGATTACTAACATTAGCGAAACAAAAGGAACAAACAAAAGCGGCTGGAGAGTCCATTCTCCAGCCGCTTTTTTATAACAATCTCTTTATTTCCTTCCCCCAGGAACGGAATATCATTCCCTCCCTTTCCTTAAAAGGGAGGGAACGGGGGGGGGCGGGTAATACCGTCACCTCATCGGAGCCGCTACCGCCTCACTTCCGGGCGTAGAGCGCCTCGATCTGCTCCTTGTATTTATCGATTACGACCCGGCGCTTGAGCTTCATCGTCTGGGTCAGCAGGCCGTTCTCCAAGGTGAAGTTGTCCTTCAAAAAGACATACTTCTTGGGAATTTCATAGCCGCCATACTTCTTTTTCAACTGCTCCGTAATCCCGTTACTGATCATAAAGGTAATCTCTTCCCGTCCCATGAGCACATCCATGTCCTTGGGAAGATGATTCTTTTCCGCATAGGCCTCGACGGCAACAAAATCCGGCACGACCAGGCAGATCGTAAAAGCCCGGTTTTCGCCGTAGACCACGGCATTCTGGACATAGGGATGGAGACAAATGTCCTCCTCCATGGAGGCGGGAAAGACAAATTTCCCGTTTTCCAGTTTGAACTGTTCCTTGATCCGGCCCGTAATGTAAAGGAACCCATCCTTATCGAGACGTCCCCGGTCGCCCGTGCGGATGCCGCCGTCGTCGGTCATGACCTCCCGGGTCTGTTCGGGCTTGTTGTGGTACCCCTTCATCACATTGGGCCCATAGACGACAATCTCGCCGTCTGTGGCCCCCTCTTGGACAACGGATGAATCGATGACGATCTTGACCTTGTCGATGGCCTGGCCGACGCTGCCCAGGCGGTAGGCATAAGAGGCATTCATGGCGCTGGCGGGCGAGGTCTCCGTCATGCCGTAGCAGTCGTAGATCGGAATGCCGATATCGAAGAAAAACTGGGCGATATCGGGATTCATGGCGGCGCTGCCGCTCATGGCCCCCAGCAGCCGTCCCCCCATTTTCTCCCGGACTTTCGAGAAAACTACTTTGTCGGCAATCTTGAATTTCAGGTTGGTCAGCAGGCAGGACTTCCCTTCCGCAGCAAGTTCCCGTTTCTTCTTGGCCGCCGCCACCCCCATGTCAAACAGGGTTTTGGCCAGTCCGCCCGTATCTTCCATTTTCTTTTGCAGTCCGTCGTAGATCCGGTTGAAGACCCGGGGTACGGCGATGAGCCAGTTCGGTTTCACTGAGGCCAGGTCATTGGCAATGGTCGCCGGACTCTCGGCAATCCCCATGGAGGCGCCGAGTTTGATGATGGCATGGAGTTCCGCCGTCTGCCCGTAGGAATGGGCCCAGGGGAGGATGACCAGACTGCGTCCTTTTTCATTCAGCTCCGGATACTTCTTGATTCCTGCCAAGGTATTGCTGGTTAAATTGGCATGGGAAAGGAGCACTCCCTTGGGTTCGCCCGTCGTTCCCGAGGTGTAGATCAGTCCGGCAATATCGTCCGGCATTGGTCGCGCGGAGGGGACCGGATGGGCCGCCCCTGCTTCTTCCACCGCCGCCATACTGCCCGCACCGGTGCTGTCGATAATGAAAATCTTCTCCAGGGCCGGGATGTCCGTCGGGAAATCCTTAACCTTTTCGTAGATGCCGGGGTTCGCGACAAAGAGGATCTTTAACCCGCTGTCTTTGATGATGTACTTCCAGACAGAGAGGAGCTCTGCCTCGTACATGGGCACATAGCGGGCGCCGAGACCGTAAGCGCCAAAGGCGGCAACAGCCCATTCAACGCGGTTATTGGCGATGAGCCCTACGGCGTCGCCTTTTTTTACGCCCAACTGCGCCAAGCCGCCGCGCAGGTTGTCCACCCGCCGGCCGAATTCCCCGTAGGTTATCCATTCGTAGACGCCTTGCTTGTTTTTTGTCCCGAAGAGGAGGTTGTTGGGGTATTTGGTGACACTCTCCTCTAGCAGCGCCACCAGGTTGTCCGGTTTATCCAATTGATACGTGTGCATGATAGTCTCCTTGGAAAAAGAATTTCCCCTCCTTATTCCATTCAGACGGTTCACACTCTATCGCATGTGCCCATTCTTTTCAAGATATTTTATCAGTTTTTCAACACTTTGGAACATCAGGCCATTGCCGGGCAAAGGGCGATTAACCACGATAACCATGCATTTCTCCCGCCTGGCCGCCGCGATCTTTGCGGGCACGCCCCCGGCGGCGCCGCTGTCCTTGGTCACCAGGACGCCGACCCCGAATCTTCGGATGGCATTTATGTTTTCCTCAACAGAAAAAGGCCCCTTGGCGGCAATAACCGACGCTGCGGAGATGCCCGCCGCCCGGCAGGCCGCCAGTGAATCGGGATGGGGGAGAACGCGGACAATCAGCGGCGCGCCCGTCCGTTTTGCCTCCTCGGCATAGGGGCGCAGGTTCCGGGAACCCGTAGTTAGAAGAACCGGCTTGCCACCGGCGCAGGCTAAACGGGCGGCTTCGTCGTGGTCGGCGGCAAAGACAATCCCGTCCGTTTCGGAAACCATGGGGGAAGTGACTCCCGAAGCAACTTCCAGGGTGTCTCCATAAGTTATTCCCGGTCGGACGAAGGTAAGGTAAGGGATGGAGAGACGGCGGGCTGTCGCCGCTGCCTGGGCGCGGATAGCCGTCGCATAGGGATGGGTCGCATCGACGAGGGTGTGAATGGCGTTGTCCCGAATCAGCTTCTCCAGACCCGGAGCGTCGAGGGGACCGGAACGTCTCCGGAGCCGTCGATGATCATCCAGTTCCAAGGGAATGTCCGTCGCCGTCGAGACAAGGACGGTAAATCCGGCCTTGACCATGCCCGCGGCAAGAGGCGCTGTCTCCGATGTTCCGCCCAGCAGGAGAATCACACCCCCCGACGTCACAGCCGGTAGCCCCGGGGGGTGATGAACCAGCCGCGGGCGGTGCGGGACGCCGAATTGCCGATGATCACCATGCTCCGCATCCCGATGGGCTCATTCAGGAAATGGTCGAGGTCCGAAAGGATGATCTGCTCGTCCCTTCTCCCGACGGCGGTGGCAATGCCTACGGGCGTAGCTCGCGGCCGGTGGGCGAGGAAGATGGCCGCCGCTTCTTCGAGCTGCCTGATCCGTTTCCGGCTTCGGGGGTTGTAGAGGGCCACGACCAGATCCGCCGCCGCCACCGCCTCCAGACGGGCGCGGATCGTCGTCCAGGAAACCAGCAGATCGCTGAGGCTGATCGTCGCATAATCGAGCATCAGAGGGGCTCCCAGCTTGGCGGCAGCGGCATTGGCCGAGGTCACCCCGGGGATCACTTCGATGGTGGTATGAAAATCCTCCCCTACGGCCATCTCCAGGGCCAGTCCGGCCATCCCATAAACGCCGGGATCGCCTGACGAGACAAGGGCCACCGTCTTGCCCGCGTCCGCAAGCCTCAGCGCCGCCCGGCATCGTTCCACTTCCTGGGTCATCCCGGAAGCGACGATTTCCTTTCCTTTCGTCAGGTCCTCTACAAGATTGAGATATTGTCGATAGCCCACGACCACGTCGCTTCCGATGATGGCTGCTTCGGCCCGGCGGGTCCGGTCTAAGGGGTCTCCCGGTCCGATGCCGACCACGAAAAGCTTTCCCTGGCCAGGGCTACCGTGACGCCGTTGCAGATCGTTCTTGGCCATATCAGTTTTGTCCTCCTTCCGCCCAGCAGAGCCGCCGGTTCGGCGACCGCCGGCAATCCGACCTTTTCCTCCACAAAAGCATGTTGTTGCACCTGTCCCGCCGCCGCCCGGATCGCTTCGGAGGCAATGAAACGCAAAGGGACACCCAGGCTTTCCGCCGCCTGGGTCAATCCTTCCTCGTCGAACTTGATATCCGCCGAGGCCAGAAAACGCACTTCTTCAAGATTGATGCCTGCCATAAGCAGCACTTCCCGGACGGCGGCGCCGATGGTTTCCTTTTCCGTCCCCCGGCGGCATCCGATCCCGACAATGACGCTCTTCAGGGCCTCCGTCGCCGTCGTGATTACCGGTTCCGCCCCCAGGATATTGCTGACCTTGACGCACAGCTCATTCGCCCCCCCCTCGTGTCCGCTCAGGAGGCTGACGGCAAAGCGTCCGCCGCTATCCACAACGACCACCGCCGGGTCGGTCAGTTTGCTGCGGAGATTCCCCGCCAGGGACCGGACGACCACCCCGCAGGGGGCAATATAGACAAGCTGATCATATTCGCTGAATATGTCCTTCGTCAGGGCCACGACCCCGCTAAATCGCTCGCCCGCAAAGACCTCGTTCACCGCGTCATGGAGAAAGACCTGGGCCTCGGGAAAGGCCCCTGCTAACTGTTGCACGATGAGGGCGCCGGGGTCGGAGAGGGTCACAAAGGCTGTCTTCATCTGAAAAATCCTCTGCAACTAATATAAATCATTGCAATAAAAGTTCCCCTCCCCTTCAAGGGGAGGGTTAGGGTGGGGATGGGGATGCACATTATTTCCATCCCCCTCTGTAACGGCAGGCAGTCATGAGGTTTTCCCCTTTCGATATTGGTGGCTGAAGGCGGCGTCATAGAGCTTGGAGGCGGGAATATCCCGGGCTAAAGCCTTGCCGACAATGATCAGGGAGGTCGGTCCTATTTCCTGCTCCTCGACCTGGCCGGCGATATCCTCAAGGGTCCCGGCGACGATCTTCTCATCCGGCCAGGAGGCATGGTAAACCACCGCCGCCGGGCACTCCGGGCCATAGTGGGGAACCAGCGCCGCCGTGACTTCTCCGATTTTATGCCCCGACAGATAGATGCAGAGGGTGGCATGAGACCGGGCCAGGTTGTCCAGATCCTGTTCTTCCGGCAGGGGGGTGCGTCCCGAAGTCCGGGTCAGGATGATGGTCTGGGCAATCTCCGGCGCCGTCAGTTCCACTTTCAGGGCCGCCGCGGAGGCCTGAAAGGCGCTTACCCCGGGAACGACTTCATAGGCAATCCCCAACTTATCAAGGCCGTTCATTTGCTCCCTGATGGCGCCGTAAATCGAGGGATCGCCGGAGTGGAGGCGGATGACGTCGGTTTCCCCGTCCCGGGCAGACCGGCAGACCGCCAGGATCTCATCGAGATTCATTTCCGCCGAATTGTACCGTTCGGCATGATCGGGAAGGATGGCCACGACGGCAGGGCTGACCAGGGAACCGGCATAGATGCAGATCCGGCAGTTTCTCAACAGGCGATCGGCCCGGACGGTAAGGAGTTCCGGATTCCCCGGTCCCGCGCCGACAAAATAAACTTTCATCTGTAAATATCACCTCATCTCTTCAAATTCGTTCAGCTCAATAACCCCTCCCCTTCAGAGAGCATATTCCATGATCATTTCCTTCCCCTTCAAGGGGAGGGCCAGGGTGGGGATGGGTTTGCAAAACCATTTTCAACCCCCTTTGGCATGAACAAGAATTATGGACAGATACCCCGTCTCCGGGGCGGCGTCCCGCAAATTGCGGAGATCCGTTTCGAGGCGCTGGTCCGCCATTCCTACCCGGGACACAAAAACGCTCCCCTCAATAACGCCTTCTTCCTCAAGGAGATCGATAACTTCCCGAAGGCGTTTGCCTATTTTCATAAGGATTACCGTTCCTTTATCCTGAAGGACCTGCCGGATATGTTCAATATCCTCCACTGCCGGGATGATTGTCACTCCGTCTCTGCCCTCGCCGATGGGAAAGGTGCAGAGGGATGCAACGGCACTGAAGGCCGTCACCCCCGGGACGGAGACGATCCGGGCGGCGGGCCGGAGCTGGCGCAGCTCCCGGACCAGGTAAATGAATGTCGAATACAGAAAGGGATCGCCCAGGGTGATAAAGCAGGCGTCTTCCCCTTTTCGAAGTATATCATTGATCTCACTTGCGTTTTTTCGCCAATGGGCGGACAGCTCTCCTTCATCGGCAGACATGGGAAAGACAAGCTCATGAATCTCCGCCTGCTCCCGCAGATACGGTTTCGCGATAGCGAGAGCCAGACTGTTCGCCTCCGTCCGGGCCTTGGGAACGAAGAGATACCGGCATTCCCCGAGGAGGGAAGCCCCTTTCACCGTCATCAACTCCGGGTCTCCGGGACCGACGCCGATCCCGTACAATGTGCCAAATTTGGAAATCATAAGCAATCCCTATGAATCAGCAGAAACAACGTCAATGACGACAGCACCATATCATCCAGATCCTCCGGCGTCACCTCACTGAATCTTTCCCCGGGAAGGGAAAGATTCTCACAGCAGAAAAGCCGGTAATCGTCGCCCCAGCACCGACAGCATGCCTGAACCCAAGCGGAGGCTTCCTTTCTCCCGCCCAGAATGGCAAGTTTTTTTTCCTTTCCCAAATCATCGGGGTCGTATTCTGGGTTCTTGCCGTGGGCGTCGATGATCTTTGCATCCGTCCAGTCGAGGCCAAGGCGGGCAAAGGCTGCCTGCACGGAGCTGATTCCCGGAATCAGAAAACACGCATTCCTGCCAAAGCGCTTGAGAACGGGCTGGGCCAGGCTTGAGATGCCGGGGTCGCCCGTTACCAGGACAACGACCTGCTGCCGCCGCCAGAGGCTTTCAATAATTTTCAAAATTCCGCCAATATCGGCGCCTACGGGGATTTTCTCGGCCCCGCTGCCGGGGAAAAGATCAAGGAGCCTTTGGGCACCTACGAGCACCACCGCCCCCGCCACCTCCCGGTGAACTGCCGGCGTCAGATAATCGGGGGACCCGGGACCGCAACCGCAAACAATTATTTTCACTTTTCACCCCATCCGGCCCGGCCGAAAGCAAAGAACTGTTTCACCCGGTCCATGGTACATCCTGATTTGGGAAGAAATATCGCTTCAGGAAGACGCTCTCTTTCATCTACGAGTCAAGTATAAGGGACCTAATGAAAAGTCGTTGAATACGGATTAAAAGAGATTAACGTGATGGTCAGTGGCATGGTGGTTGTGCTCTGTGAGATTCGCCTAATCGATATGCTGTCAAGAATTATTTAAACCGTATGAACAGCGCTAAAATCACCATTTCACTTTACCATCTTCATCACGTGGAAAATCAGGATCAATTCTCTCCAGCACGCCCTTGGAAGGAATATTTATTTGGTGTGCAATTTTCCATTCTCCCTTAACTCGGCGGAATCTCACGATTTGAGAAACAATCCCATTGCGAGCAGTAATAGATATGTTGTATGATTGCCTGTCGGTGTCCGGCAGTATCAATCCGTCTAATTGCATTCCTTGGTTCGGGCCAATATTACCTACCCTGATTATTTTAGACGACTGTGCCATCATTGTAAAAGCTTCTGTCATTGATGAGTATGGTATATTCCCTTTTCTCTCTTCACTCTTAAACATATTCAGCATCTTTTCAACATCATCTATCTTAATTGTTACATCATACGAAGGGTATTTACCTTCATGCATTAGCATGAGATCAACAATATTTGATAGTTTTCCTGGACGATATATATCAATATGACAATAGCTATCACCCCCTGTTACTGTTGCTGCGATATCTTTATTTAACTCCGCGATTTCTTCACTCTTTTTTCGTAAGTCCCTTTGCGCCGCCGCGATATCTTTATTTAACTCTGCAATTTCTTCACTTTTCTGTCTTAACTGTCGTTGTACTTCCGCCTGATTTTCAGCCTTTTCACGCAAATCAAGTTGGGACTCCGCAATTTTATTATACAATGTTGCAATTTCTTCGCTTTTTTGTCTTAATTCCATTTGTCCTTTTGTTTGTTGCCGCGTATATAGCAATGCTCCTACACCACCGAGAAAAGCCCCTATTATACTGACGGTAACACCAATGAAAACTATGAGCGCAGGATCATTGAATTTCAACTAAATGTTTCCTTTCAGTACTTGTGAGACCTATTCTATGTCAATTAATATACGGACTTCTCTTACTAATTTCAAGTTGAAATCGTTATCTTTAGTATGATTTAAGGAATATTGGCTTCAGGAAGGACACCACCAAGATTGCCGCAACCCTATCCCTAATACTTTTGCTGTCTCAGGAGCTCTCCTCCCCTCAATGATCATCACATGACTCTTGCCGCTTTCGAAAATATGCGTAAAGCATTATCAAAAAAATCCTGGTAACATAATTATGCTTCTTTCCTCTTCTTTATCGCCAGAGCGGCCATCAACCCTTTCTCGCGGATAACCTTGAAGGCCAGACCCTTGTCTGTCTGGTGATAGAAACGTTTAGCGTATTTCTTGAGCATTTTTTGGTCTATCTCAAAGCCCAATCCGGGGCGCGTAAAGGGCGCGAGCATGGCGTTTTTGTCGGGAATAATTGGGGCGATGATACCATCGCGAAACTCCGGCACCCAAGAGGGCTCCTCCAGCGGGTATTCCAGCGGGTGGCTATTGCCCTTGTCGGCCAGCATCAGGTTCCAGTTGATGTAGAAGCCGATACCGTTGGTCCAGGTGTGCGGCGAATAGTCGCGTTTGTAATCGTGGCAGGCATCAATTACCTGTTTGACCTGCGCGATACCTCCAGCAAAGACAGCGTCAGGCTGGTAAACGTGGAAGCAGTCCTTCTCAAGCATGATCTTTATCTCATCCCAGCCGTGGTTAAGCTCAGCACCTGATATCTTGACAGGAGATACCTTCTTGAGTGCTGCAAGGCCATCGTAATCGTGCCAGTCCAGGGGTTCCTCCAGCCATTCTATCCCGTTGTCGGCGCAAGCCTTGGCGTAATCTGTGGCACGCTTGAGGTCCCAGGCAGGTATACGGTCCACAATGGAGACCAGCCATCCCTGGTTGGCGTCTACCCCCAGGATGGGGCCGTCGCCCACTCCCTTCCGCACCTCTTCAATAAGCCTGACATCATCCTTGAATTCTCTGGCCTTAACCCGCAGTTTGAAAGTCTTAAAGCCGCGTTCCTTCATGGCCAGAAGTTCCTCCACGCGCTGTGCCGGTTCGTGCAATTCACCAAATGAGCAATAAGCCTCGATAGGCCTGGCTTCCCCTCCCAGCAATTCGTAGACCGGCTTGCCCTTGGCCTTGCCGATGATGTCCCAGCAGGCTGGCTCTATCCAGTAGTTCAACCAACCGAGGAAGCCGGCCTGCTTCAGCAAACTCTGGATGCGGTCTATATCCATGGGATCGGCACCGATGATGTATCCTCCCAGCAGTTCGCCCACTCCCTGCCTTTCCTCACCCATAGCGATGCCGGCTGACCAGCCTTCAATACCTTCGTCCGTGCTCAGTCTGATAAGTGTGAAGCGATTATGTGTCTGTGGGTAACCAGGTATCCAGGTTGGCCAGAAGGTATGTTTGAGCGGGATATGGACGTGGTAAAGTTCAATCTCATTTATTTTCAAAGCGTACCCTCCTCTAAAATTATTGATAAGGCATTGCTTTCGACACTTCGAATTCATCCTCAACGTCCTGGTATGCGATGAGCTTGATGCATGTCGGATCAAAATCTCTGAGGTCCGGCTTCAAGAATGCCCAGTCATTGATCTCGCACGACCAGACCGGCGAAAAGGACGCCGGCCGCATTGGGCTCTTTTGATATTCCGGCCAGAAAGGATCGGATATGCGATAAATTAAGGCCGGTGTCGGTACATCGGCATTCGTGGGTATACGGGATGAATCCGTCAAAATTGACCGATGCCGGCATCTCCTTTTCCGTTATGGTGGCCAGTTTTTGCGATTTGTTTCGTTGGGCTAGGTAATCCTATCCTATGACCAGTCCCCCCCCAAATCTTGATCATTTTTGGGAGGACTGGTCAGTTCAGCAATCAATTCCTATTCAGAATAAGGTGGTTCCCCTTTGATGGAGTTTGCCAATTCCTGGGTCTTTTTCACTTGGTCCTTGGTTCCCCTGAAAACTATCCAAGATGAACCCTCCGCGCCACTGATCCCCCCTGCACTGGACTGAAAGGCAGTTGCTCCCGTTAGTATTTTAATAGCTTCCAACTCCGTGACGATCTCGCCCGTGAGGAGCCACATGGAGGGAACAAGGTGACCGGGAAATGACGATGACGAACTGCCTGAGGGGGCAGGCAACAATTCAATCGGCTCACGCATCTTCAATGTCAGATCCACTACATCCCCTGCGACCAGCTTCTCAAGACCGACCGGGATGACGAGGTGAACCTTGCGTGCCACTATGAAGGGCATGGTGATCCCTGTCGTTCCCCCTGACGGGTCCAGAATATTAACCGCCGCTATCCTGTTCTTGTAGTCCAGGGCATTCGCCCCCTTGATGACAACGTCGCCCGCTTTTAGCTTTTTCGCAGCATCGGCAAGCGTTATATCAACTACCTTGCCTTTCTCCAGAATGAGGTGATTAACAGGTTTCACCTTGGGCAGGTATTTGGCCCCTTTCTCGGGTTCAATTCTTCCCGTCACAAATGCTGCATGGTCGGCTTTCTTCCCAGTAATCTCCTCTGCCACGTAAGTATTGGTTGTCCCTTTGATGACGATGACGATACCGTTTGCAAGGGCATTCTTCACGATCGGCATCTGCGCCACAGCCTTGCCGATCAGCCTCTTGGATTCGGCTACAGTCAGAATCGTTCCGCTCTGGACAATTTTAGTCTGTTCCGCCGCGGACGAGATTCCTGAAAATAGCAATGGTCCGCCAATGGCAACCACAACTAAAAAGATAACCACTCTCAATACTTTTTTCATGATGTGTTCCTCCTTTCGCTGTTAGATTCGCTTTGTCTTAATGTTACGCGCCGCATTTACTAAAAACCACATGAACGGCTGCCCTCCAAATCTTTTACCACATTTAAAGTTAGGATTCTGTCATTTTTGAGGGTTCCAATCAGCTATAAATCTCATTTTGTTAATTCTTTGAGCATGGGCTTCAACGCCGGCAAACGTTCCTGTGCAACCTTCCAGACAGTCATCAAGTCGACTTCCATGTAATCGTGAGTGAGAACATCCCGCATGCCAGCCATCTTAGTCCAGGGAATATCGGGATATTTTTCCTGAATGATGTCGGAATATGCTTGGCTGCCTCACCGAGAATTTCGAGACACCTGATCACCGCATTGATAGTCCTCTTGTCCGCTGCAAACATCTCGTAATACATTCCTTTGGTGAACTAAGCGGTATCAGTAATAGCAGTTAAAATATCATCCAGGTAATCGGAGATTTCCCGCCCCTTAGACATATTCGACCTCAGCAAGGATACGTTTACCGATCGCTGGTTTGAGAGCGGATTCCATGACCAGATCAACTTTAGCATTGAGCCGGCTTTCAAGATATTCGCGTAGATCCAAAAAGTCGAAAAGATCAATATCACGGTTGAATTTGACGAGTATGTCTATATCACTCTTCTTACGCTGTTTTTCTTTTATATGAGAACCAAACAAACCGAGTCGCTCTACTCCATAATGGGATTCCATCTCCGGCTTGCTGTTTCTGATGATATTTATTATTTCTTGCTTTCCCATAATTGCTCACCTGTAACATTACACTTTTAAGAGTGAAAAAGAGGGTGATTTATTTTCAACCCCTTAACCTGCCAGAACACGTAAAGCAAGAGCCTCAGCTTTCGACATTGCTTCATCAGCAGTTGTACCGTACGCCATAACTCCATGCAACTCAGGTTCTTCGGCAATCCAACGGCCATCTTCCTCACGTTCGTATTCGATGTTATATTTCATTGCTAAGCTCCCATCTGGAATCACTCGATTATTATTGAAAAGCCTAAGGAAAATAATAACATCTGTCAAGATAAATCACTTTACCGGTGAATGCCGTTTGAAGCGCTGTAACGAGAAAACCGGAGTAATATGCCTATTGCTCACATTGAACTTACCCCGATTAAGTCGCCTTTCATATTCACCAGAATTACTTTTACCTCCCAGGCCGCTGCTGTTCGCTTGCGGACAGCCCGGCAAACGGCACCCGCCAATTCGTCCCCCAAGATTTTACTTTCCCGGGCGGAAAGACCAGCAAAGATGCCTTCAACGGTATTGCCTTCCCCAAGTTCTTTCCCCAACACCCTTGTTGCTAAATCAGTCACAAAGGGAACGGCGCTCGGGGATCGTGATGAGTGGGTGTCCCAGTGGTTCATGGCCAGTTTCGCCAGCTTTCCCGGATGTCCCAGGATCATGACCATCTTGAATTGGCAGGAAATGGCCGCATCCAGAATAAAGCCCCATTCGTTGCTCACTTCGACAATCTGTTCTTCCGTCACCCCCAGATGCCGCCGGGCGGCCCGGGCCCCGATATGACCGGGGACGAAAATCGGACGATCCACACCCGTAGCTGTCGCCACATTCAGGCAATATTGCAGTGAGGTTCGCACAGCCGGACAACTGAAAGGGCGGACCCGCCCGGATGTCCCCAGGATGGACAATCCCCCTTCAATGCCGAGACGGGGGTTGAAGGTCCTGGCCGCCAGTTTCTCTCCTCCGGGGATGGATAAAGTTACCTTAATCCCCCGGGAGGTCACCTCCCGCAACGCCGCTTCAATCATCTTCCGGGGGATCGGATTGATAGCCGCCTCTCCCGGCGGTATGGACAACCCCGGTTTGGTGACTCTCCCCACCCCTTCGCCCGCTTCAAAGCGGACGGGTTCATTCCCTGGTTCAAGATGGGCGATACCGCTATTATCTTTGAACTGCTTGCCATTATTAGTTATTTTAAGATGGTCGCCGTCATTATCCGACCAGAAAATTGCCGCCTCCACAGTCGCCCCGTCGGTCACATCGGGGTCGTCACCGGCATCCTTGCGGACGGCGGCAACGGCGCCGTCATCCTGGCGGCGCACATACAGGAGGGGAAAACTGGCCCGGGTTCCGTCGGGGAGGGTGATCTCGACACTTCGCGGTTCCTCGCCGGTGCAGAGAAACTGGGCCGCCGCCTTGGCCGCCGCGGCGGCGCAGCTCCCCGTCGTAAATCCCATTCTGCCCTGCCCGGTTCTGCCCACCAAAAACCCTCCTAAACAATTCCACCAGGGGTAAATGATAATGTTTTATGTAAACCATCCCCACTCCAACCCTCCCCTTGAAGGGGAGGGAGAATCTTCATTCTACCTTCTTCAGGGGGAGCCCTTTTGAAATAGATCCATGATTTCCCGCCGCGCCTCCCCGATGGTCAGGGGAATCCGCCCGAAGGCCAGGTTGTCTTCGTGTTTCAACCGGTAGATCAACTCTGCGATCTGGGGGAGTCGCAGGCGTACCTGGCTCATATCTTCGGGGGCGGTAAAGACGGCCTCAGGGGTTCCGCTCCTGACGATCCTGCCGTCGCTCAAGACATAGAGGCGATCCAGAAAAACGGGGATCAGATCGACGCTGTGGGTCGCCATAAAGATAGTGACCTTCTTTTCCTGATTGAGTTTCATAAGGAGATCCATCATCTGATACTCTCCCAGGGGGTCCAGGCCGGCAGTGGGTTCATCGAGGAGGAGGATCTCATGGCCCATGGAGAGGAGTCCGGCAATGCAGACCCGTTTTTTCTGGCCGAAACTCAGGTGATGAATGGATTTCTTTGCATACACCCCCATCTCGACCGCTTCCAGTGCCCTGGTCACCCTTTTGACGACCTCTTCCTCCCCAAATCCCATGTTCATCGGACCGAAGGCGACGTCTTCAAATACCGTCGGGGCAAAAAGCTGGTCATTGGGATTCTGGAAGACGATGCCCATCTTTCCGTAAATCTCCCGGGACGACAGGCGGCGGATGTCCATTCCGTCGAGAAGAACGCTTCCCTGGAAATCCTTGATCATCCCATCCATGATCTTGAGGAGGGTAGTCTTTCCCGATCCGTTATAGCCGAGGACCCCGGCAAACTCGCCGCGCCGGACAGCAATCGTCACCCCGGCCACTGCTTCCGTGCCATCGGCGTAACGAAAACGGACATTCTTGAGGGCCAGGCGATTCATATACCCCACAATATCCCCATCGCCGTTACCACCAGGCAGGAAAGGAAGATCTCGGAAACCCGGAACGGACGGCTCTGAAAAAGGGGCATGTTGCCGTCATATCCCCGCTGCACCATGGCCGTGGACAGGGTCTGGCTTTGCTCGAAAGCCTTGAGGATCAGAGAACCCGTCAATATCCCGAAGGAACTCAGGCGATTTCGGAAGTTTGCGTAGCCAAGGCGGTTTTTCTGGGCCTGATAAATCACCATGGCCTCCTCGAAGAGGACAAAGATATAGCGATATGCGTACAGGAGGATTTCGATGAATCCCCGGGGCACTTTCAACCAGGACAGGGCGGCCATGAGTTCCGGGAAAGGGGTTGCATAAACCAGAACGGCCATGAGGGAGATGGCGGCCATAATCCGGCTGCCGATGGCAATGCCTTCCGCCAGGCCTTCGCGATATGCGGTAAGGTGGAATCCCATGATACCGAAGGAAAAGAGGGGGTCATGACCGGAAAAAAATATCTTCAACAAAAAGACGATGAGAACGATCAAGAGCGGCTCGGAGAAGCGGAGCAGAAAAAGCCGCCAGGGAATTTTCATGCTCATGATCAGGGTCAGGGAAAGGGCCGCCACGAGGAACTGGAAACCTACACCCTGATAACTCAGGACCATGACCAGGACAATCAGGGTCACGAGGAGCTTGATCCGGGCGTCGATTCGGGCCAGCCAGTGATTCGAGGCATAATATTCCAGGAGGTGCATCAACTTCCTCTTATCTTGGCGGAGGTCTCCGGCCCCGATTCCACAGGGCTCCGGTGCAGGGGCGACCCTTTTTCCGCAATCAGCACCCGCCAGTAATAACCGGCGGCAAAACCCCCTACAGCACCGGCAATGAGAAAGATAAAGAGCGGCAGATCACCTTGATCCATATTGATCAGGGATTCCTTGGGTTCCCGTCCCTGCTCCTTGGCGATCTTTTCGATTACCGCTTCATCGACGCCGGTCCATTTAGATGCTTCGACAGGGGCAACTCCGGAGAAGAAAATGGTGAGGGCAATTAAAACCGCCCCGATCACGGCAACTTCCCTGGCTTTGATGACCCGCATTTTAATGAGTAAATCCGGTCGCTTTTTATAGAGCAGCACCACCATCCCGGCGGTCATGGCCCCTTCGAGGATGCCGATGGGAAGCTGGGTGGGGATAAAGGCAATCAGGACCTTCCAGAAAAGGGGTAAAAAAGCCGCTTCCCCGCGGATTCCGGCGGCTAATTCCACCGAGGTCATGAAGTACGTGGCCCAGTCCGCGAAAAGACCGGCCATGAAGGCTGCTGCGGCCATGTTCACCCGGACGGACCGGAGGGCGCGAAAGGTCAGGAATCCCGTAAAGGAGCCCATGACGCCCATGGAGACGATATCGGCCCCCAGGGTGCTCAATCCCCCATGGGCCAGGAAGAGGGCCTGGATCAGGAGGGCGGCGGCGGTGATGACCACACTGATGGCCGGTCCGACGAGAATCCCGGAGATGCCGGTGCCGCAGGGATGGGAGCAGGTTCCGGCAAAAGGAACGGGAATGGGCATGCAGGAGATAATAAAGACCACCGCCGCCATGAGGCCGACAAGGGGTTTAAAGGAAAGATCCTCCCGGCTGCGCTTGTTGAGGCGATAGATTCCCCAGGCAAAAAAAGGCAGGGCCGCGGCAAACCATAAGGCCGCCCAGTTGAAGGGCAGGAGCCCTTCGGCGATATGCATGGCCGCCGCATTCTGAGGCATGGATAAGCTGCTGATGAGGGCGATGACAAAACCGCTTTTTACCTTTTTCATACCATAACCTCGTAATTCTTTATCGACTAGCATATTTGACGTGTTGGCAAAAACCGCAAAGCTCCCTCCCCTTGAAGGGGAGGGAAGATTTACCTTTCGCGAGTTCGTCATCCTCGGACAGTCAATTTAACTTTATAGCCTTCCAAACCTTCTCATAAAGATCGTTATCCTTACCGACATCCTCCAGAAATTCCATCTTCTTCATCACGACGGCAGACGGGTAGATCCCCTGATCTTGCCGGTCCTGCTTCCTGACCAGGGGAAGGCTCGCCGCATTCGGTGTCGCATACCGGTTGAAGTCGGAGAGCATGGCCCCGATTTTGGGATCCAGGATAAAGTTGATAAAGGCGTGGGCGCCCCCCCAGTTCTTTGCCCCGGCCGTAACGGCCATCACGTCCACCCAGAGGATGGAGCCCTCTTTGGGTACGACGAAACCTACCCGCTTATCCTTTTTCATAGCCCGGACGGCATCGCCGTTATAAACAATGGCCGCGGCGGCATCGCCGGCAAGAATCCTATTCTTGCCCCCGACGCCACCATTAAAACCGATGTATTTCCTGCTTTTTTTTGTCGCAATAATCAATTCTTCCGCTTTCTCCAGCTCCGCCTTTTTCCGGGAGTTGAAGGAATAACCCTGATACTTCAACGCCGCCCCGATCAGATCCCGCATGGAGTTGATAAGGACAAAGGGCCCCGGCTGGAGATCAGGATTGAAAATAAGGCCCCAGGTGGGATCGACTCTGGGCATTAGGTCATCCCGGTACATAATGCCGACGGTCCCCCATTGATAGGGTAGACTGTAGACATTCTCCCGGTCATAGTGAGGGTTCATGAATGTTTTTGAAATATTTCTTAAATGGGGAATCTTGCTGTGTTCAAGCGGTTGGATCAGCTTCTTTTGGGCCAGGACAGGAACTATGTAATCGGTGACCACGACGAGATCATAGTGATTTGCCGGTCCGCTACGCTGGAACCTCATCATCATCTCATCCGTGCTTTCATAGGTATCGATCACAACCTTGATTCCCGTTTCCTTCTCAAAGAGTTTCGGGATGTTCGGATCCATATATTCAGAATATATGAGGACGTTCAGACGCTGGTAGCGCGGAAGTTCCGCTGCCTCTCCTCCCTTGACCAAGAGCATCCCCGCAATTAATGTAAGCAGCAAGCAGCGCCAATGCATGTATTCACTTCTCCCGATTTTCGGCAATCAAGAATGATGACAAAAAACACGCGAGGACGGTAACAAAAATAATCGTTGATGACAAGGTATGAATTTAAAAGAAGAGCCTTTCATTCTCCCCGGGTACTGACCCGGGGAGAATGAAAGGCGGGAGGCAGGGAACTTGCTATGCTGTTTTTATTTCTATTTTTTTTGCTTTTGCTTTCGGCAGTTCCACTTTCGGAAGGGAGATACTGAGAATCCCCTTCTTGAATTTCGCTTCCGCCTTTTTCGTGTCGATGCCTTCGGGCAGGGTAATCACCCGCTGAAAGGATCCGTAGGATCTTTCCACGTGGTAAAAATCTTTTCCTTTATCTTCCCTATCTTCCTTCTTTTCTCCCTTCAGGGTCAGGGAATTATCCGTCAACAGCACTTCCACATCCTTTTCATCCATTCCGGGAAGCTCCACCTGTATATGGACTTCCTTATCATTCTCCCGGACATCCAGAGAGGGAACGAAACGTCCTAACCGTTCCCCCGCGGTGTTCGGGGGTGCCACATCAAGTCCCCGGAAAAAATCGTCAAAGAGACGGTTCATATCCCTCTGGATGCCAAAGAAGTGATGATTCTCCTCGCGCCGGGAAGGAACATCGGATTGATGCCAGAGCGAGGGCAAAAGATTTCTCCCAAACATGATCTGTTCCTCCTTTCTAAAACCCATAATCGGCGGCAACACAAACGTTAATCCGCCAACAATATAAAGATTCTTATTTTTCCGCTTTGATGGCGATCTTTTTAACCTTGGCTTTTTCGGCCTTGTGAAGCACCAAGCGAAGAACGCCATTTTTTACAGTTGCCTCAATCTTATCCTGATCTACCTCGTCGGAAATGGTAAATGCCCGCTGGTAGTCGCCCGTATCGTATTCTGAATAGACGAGGGTTTTCCCCTCAAAGGCAACAGGTTCCACATTTCCCGTAATCGTCAGGGTATTTTTCTCCAAGGTTATATCCACCCCCTGTTCATCCACACCGGGCATATCGACAGTAAGGACGATGCTATTTTTTGTTTCATAGATATCTACCTTGGGGACATATACTCTGCGGTTCCTGGTCCGCTCTGTTTCCAAAGGCGACTGGGCCTGCTGTTTCACTACCTCTACTTTCTCTTTTTCCATATTTCATCAACCCCCTTTCCCTATGCCGCCTTAATGGAAATCTTCCTTGGTTTGTCTTCAGCCGTCCTCGGTACAGTGATTTTCAGGATGCCTTTTTCATAGCCGGCAACGATAGCATCGGCATCGATGCGGAAGGGCAACTGCAAAGTCCTCGAAAAACGGCTGCCGTTTCTTTCCTTGCGATGATAGGTTTCACTTTCCTGCAATGTTTCCGGTTCCCGAGACCCGGACAGGGTCAGATTATCGCCCAGCACCGAGATGTCTAATTTTCCCGGATCAATCCCGGCCAATTCCGCCGTCACGATTGCCTCTTGCTCACCAACCCAAATATTTACCGCCGGATAGGCCTGTACAAACGGATGGGCAGCGCCCGAAAAAAGTCTGTTCATCTCACTTCGCAAACGCGACATCTCCGCATACGGATCCGTCAGCCTTCCAAATCTCCAAACTCCCGGACCAAACATAATCTCTCCTCCTTTCCTTCCTTTTTTAATCCTATGTCCTGAGATATTCACGTCCTTCGGGCGCACCTACGGGCACTCCCAAATTAACTTAAGGGCATGATATTCCAGAACTTATTTACCTTTCGCGGCTAATATATTCACAAAATGGAAGTTGTCAAGGGGGAGACGAAGATAGCGCTTTGAGTTTGATTGGAATTAGGGAAGATCGGTCAGGGTTTCATAATCCTCGGGGACAAACCTGGGAGTGCATACGCAAAGAAAAATCAAGTCCGTATCGCCGATGTTGGTGATACGCTGGGGGATACTCCGGGGGATGATGACAACATCTCCCGCTCCAACCTCCGCCGGAGGGAGATCGCCAACCTCGACAAGGCCGGTTCCGTTCATGATGACATAGCGCTCGACCGTTTTCTTCAGCCGATGGGTGCTCGTTGTGACGCCGGGGATGACCCGGGCGCGGGCGATGGATACCTCTCCATCTTCAGGTGTATTCCACATCTCCAGGATGAAACAGCCCTCTTCGGTGAAAAACTCATTCTCATCGCTTGCTTTGATCAACAATTCCTTCACTTAATATATACCTCGCCCATGCCTGTATTCATTATGTTTAACTATTCAAGGCAACAATACGTCCAAATCAACACACCGACTTCGTTTCACAAAAGATTAACCTCACGGTCATGAAATTGCAACATTGTTTTTGTATCTTCAAGACCTAAGCCACATCGAAAATATGGCAGATTGATCTTTATCAAAAACGATTATTTGTTATTATTTGTTACTATGCGTTGCATTATGTTAATTTTAGCTTGTAATGTTGGAAGTCATCCGTTATAATGTCAGCATTTTGAAGGGGTGATTTGCATCGTATAAGATAATAGACGAATAAGGAGGTGATATCCGTCGCAGATAGCTTAAAGGAAAACGGTTTGTGAGCACAAAAAAACGCCATCTAGTTCATATTTATGAAGAATATTCCCGGAAATGCCCGTCCGGGAAAAGCAGGAATGAAAACCATTAACAGGAGGTAAAAATGAGGAAATTTTGGTTACTTTTACTGTCCATCGGTTTGATCATGGCTTTCGCCGTGCCCGCTGCGGCCGTGGATGTGAAGTTCAGCGGTTCTTACTACGCCATGGGCTGGTACGTGGATAATCCCTCGGTACTGGACAAAAGCGAAACGCCGGGCGCGGCTTCCTGGGCCAACAATTCCCGGCGCAGCGCCAACGCATTCTATTCCCAGCGCTTCCGTTTGACGACCGAATTTCAGGTCGTCGAGGGCCTGAAGCTCGTCACCCGTTTAGACGCCCTGGAGAAAAGGTGGGGCGATCAGTCCTGGGCCGGCTCCACCGGTGAAACCCAGAGCCGCACAAATGCAGGATACGCAACCGGGACGGCCGGTCAGGCAAAAATCCAGGAAAACCTCGAATTCGAAAGGGCCTACCTGGATTTCAACGTCCCCTTCGGTAAGTTCCAGGTCGGTTATATTGAGTATCTCGTGTGGGGAACATCATTCCTTAACACTACCCTCTCTGCGGGCGGCATCCGTTACATGTATAATCAGGGTCCCTGGCAGGCGGTCGCCGCAGTCGAAAAGCGGGCCGAACAATTAGGCCTTGCCGGTGGGAAACTTGGCGCTAAGGGGACCAATGCTACTACCGGTGGTTCCGGTTACATCGGCGATGGCAACGACGCCGACCGTGATGTTTACGACCTCGGCGGCATCTACAAATTTAAAACCGGCGAGGCGGGCCTTCTCTATCAGTACATACGCAGTTCCCAATTCAAGACCCAATTCAACAACGGTTACCTGACCCAGCTCAGCGGCCTTTATCCTTACGCGAAACTGACCTTCGGCAAGCTGTTTCTCGAAGGCGAGTTCATGTACGGATTCGGCGACCTGAGATCGTATGAGATCAACGGAGGAAATACCAATTCCAACCAACCCACGGCGGGAGCGAATCTGAACAAGGCACAGAATGTCAGTCTGACTGCCTTGGGGGCCTATGCCCACGCCAAGTATGACCTCAAACCCGCCTATTTGGGGGCAAAGTTCGTCTATATCAGTGGCGACGATCAGTCCAACAGCGATAAGGCGACCGGCTCTATCCTGCAGTCCCTGCAGATGAACCGCAGCTTCTATCCCACCCTGATCCTCTGGAACGACGACTATCAGAACAACATGGGCAACATCCCGGGGAATGTCCCCGCAGGGGCCACCGGGACCAACCGCAGAACCGGCCAGAGCTACGCCGTAAGGCAAGAGATGGACAACGTCTGGTTCTATCAGGTCTATGCCGGCGTCAAACCGACACCCAAGATTGATATCACGGCGGCCCTGTCCATCGCCAGTGCGGACAAGAAACCGAAGAGCGATGTCGGCGCCGTCGGCAGCGCCGGCTATTACAGCGGTGCCAACGTCACCGAGTTTGTGTCCGCTCAGTATGGTACGGAACTCGACCTTACGGCCTCCTACAAGATTTACGACAACCTGACCTACATGATCGGGGCCGGCTACCTCTGGACGGGCGACTATTTCAAGGGCTATGACACTACCGCCACGGTCAGCAACAATTACCTTCTTTCCCATAAGTTGACGCTTAATTTCTAAACTTGTCGGAATGATCCACAGACAAAATGCCCCTGCGCTTCCTTGCAGGGGCATTTTATTGCAGAAGTCATCCTTGGGTGTTTGTATTTGTCACAATTAGTTGCTTTTAGTGTTGATAATCGCCCCAAGATCCTTTAAACTCTTCCTGCTTCAGCAAAGGAGGAATATATGCCCGCCGAGATGATGAACACCAAGGAAGTCGCCAAGTATCTTAATATCAACGACAAACAGGTTTATGCCCTGATCAGGGAAGGGGGGATACCGGCGACGCGGGCCACGGGAAAGTGGATTTTCCCTAAGAAACTGATCGATGAATGGATTGAAACTACGGCCCGCGATGGTTTGTCCCAGGCCCGCCAGAAAAGCGCCGCCGTCTCCGGGGCCCTCCTCGCGGCGGGGAGTAACGACCCGATTTTGGATATTCTTCAGACAACACTGCGGAGAATACACCCCGACTTATATATCTTTTCCGCCAACACGGGGAGCACGGAGGGACTGGCTGCCCTGAATATGGGCCATACGGACATTGCCTGGTCTCACCTGTGGGATCAGGAAAGCGGACAGTATAACACGCCCTTCCTAGCTTCCCACCTTCCCAGGATCGATGCCGTCGTGGTCAACCTGTTCCACCGGGATCTTGGTTTGATCTTCGCCGCGGATAACCCCCTGAAAATAAGGAACATCGAGGATCTGCAACAACCGGGCATCCGCATCGTAAACCGCCAGAAGGGATCAGGGACCCGCCTGCTCTTTGACTATCACCTAAAAAAGGCGGGAATTGGCACGGACGGAATCATTGGTTATGAAAACGAGGTCTTTACCCATCTTGAAGTCGGCTTGGCCATCCTCTCCCATCAGGCGGATGTAGGAATGGCCACCGGATCCGTTTCCCGGATGCTGGGGCTTTCGTTTCTGACCGTCGCCAAAGAGCGATTCGATATGATCCTTGATAAAAAAACCTACTTTGAAAAGAGTGTTCAGAGTTTCATCGACACCATAAGATCCGATGCCTTTCGCAAAGGTGTCGATAAACTTGGGTATTACGATTTTTGTGACTCGGGAAAGATCCTTCATGCGAGGAACTGAAGTGGAAAAACCAAGAAAAGGAGGTTGCATATGAAAAAACATTTATTAATTTTGTTTTTGATCCTGATGATGGTGCTGCCGGGGCTGCTCGGGGCGAAGGACAAGAAATTTATCTTCATGGCCTCAACGATCGGCCCGATTGACGCCGGCATCGTCGGGGCTCTGGAGGCAGGTTTTGAAAAGGATACGGGTATCCGGGTCCGTCACGTCGGCGCCGGCACGGGAGCGGCGCTGGATATCGCCAGGAAATGCAATATCGATCTGGTCATGGTCCACGCCAAGGCCCTGGAAGAAAAATTTATTGGCGAGGGATACGGCACCGAGCGGATTCCCCTCATGTATAACGACTTCGTCATCGTGGGCCCCGCCGGCGATCCCGCCGGAATCAAAGGCCTGAAGACGGCCCGGGAGGCCCTGAAAAAGATCGCCGAGAAGGGGGCTTTGTTTGTCACCAGGGGCGACAAATCGGGCACCCATATCGCAGAGATGGATCTATGGAAGACTGCGGGAATCAAGCCCTCCGGTCCCTGGTACGTGACTTATGAAAAAGGGTCCGAAGGCAACGTGCCGACCCTCCGCTTCACCGATCAAAAAGGGGCCTATACGGTGATCGACCGGGCAACAGTTCTGGCCCTCAAAAAGGACCTCAAGATCGAGATCCTGGTCGCCGGCGACGAAGCCCTGTTGAACCGCATCTCCCTGATCCCCGTAAATCCCCAGAAATGCCCCCAGGCCAATCTCAAAGAAACTATGACCTTCGTGAAATGGCTGACGGACCCGAAAAAGGGGCAAAAGATCATCCAGACATTCGGGGTCGAGAAATATGGAAATCCCATGTTCTTCCCCGATTCGATCCCGTGGCGAAAGAATCAGGTGATTAAATAGGAGCAGTCAACACAAAACCGGGGATAATTAAAATAATCGTGAATTTGGGGGATAGATTTCAAAGTAATCCCCCTTAGCAAAAACGGAGGACAGTACATGAAGAGATTAACAAAGTTAACATGGTCATTTTTAACAATTTTCGCCATATTGATCCTGGCCGGACTAAACACAGCGGAGGCTGCCCCGGCCCAACCCAAACAGAAAAACATCATCATGGCCACGACGACCAGCACTCAGGATACGGGACTGCTGGATGTCCTCATTCCGATCTTTGAAAAGAAGACCGGCTATTTTGTCAAGACCATCGCCGTCGGGTCAGGTCAGGCGATGACCATGGGGTCCAAGGGAGAAGCGGACGTCCTGCTGGTCCACTCCCAGGCGGCGGAAAAGAAATTCATGGCCGACGGCAACGGCGTTAATCGCCGCCTGGTTATGCACAACGATTTTATCATCGTCGGGCCGCCGTCAGATCCGGCGACGATCAAGCAATCAAAAAAAGCGTCCGATGGTTTTAAGAAAATCTCCCTGAGTCAGAGTCTGTTCCTTTCCAGAGGCGATAATTCGGGGACCAATGCCAAGGAAAAGGAAATTTGGAAAGCCGCCGGGATTCAGCCGGAAGGGCAGAAGTGGTATCAACAGACCGGTCTCGGCATGGGTCAGACCCTCGCTGTGGCGGCGGAAAAGAAAGGCTACACCCTTGCCGATCGGGGAACCTATCTGGCCATGAAGAAGAACCTCGGTCTTGACATTCTCCTTTCGGGAGACGCCGTACTCCTCAACATCTATCATGTCATCGAGGTCAACCACGCCAAATGGCCGAAGGTGAACGCCGCCGGGGCCAAAGCCTTCGCCGATTTCATGGTGTCCAAACAGGTCCAGGACATCGTCAAGACGTTTGGCGTCGAAAAATTCGGTTCCCCGCTCTTCTTCCCCGATGCGGGAAAGAAGGTAGAAGACCTGGGAAAATAACATGGATATCATTTTTGAGGGGATCAAACAGGCCCTCTCCCTCCTTGTCAGCCTTGATCCCGAGGTTATGGGCATTACGTGGCTGTCCCTGAAGGTATCGGGGACGGCCACCCTGATCAGCCTTTTCATCGGCATCGGCGTCGGGACGGCCGTGGCCCTGACATCGTTTCCCGGGCGGCAGATTGTCGTCAGCCTCATCAACACGGGGATGGCCCTGCCGCCGGTCGTCGTCGGGCTCTTCGTCACGATTTTTCTCTGGCGGAACGGCCCTTTCGGCGCCCTGGAGATCCTCTATACACCTATGGCCATCATCATCGCCCAGGCCATCATCGCCACCCCCATTGTGATGGGCATCACCCTGGCCGCGATGCAGCAGTTGCCCCGGAAGTTGCGACTCCAGATTCTGGCCCTGGGGGCCACACGTTTTCAGATGGTCTGGCTCCTCATCAAGGAAGCAAAACTATCGCTCATGGCCGCGGTCATGGCTGGTTTCGGAGGTGTCATTTCCGAGGTGGGGGCCTCCATCATGGTCGGGGGCAACATCAAGGGCTATACCCGCGTCCTGACCACGGCCACGGTCATGGAGACGAGCAAGGGCAATTTCGACGTGGCTATTGCCTTGGGCGTAATCCTCCTCCTTTTCGCCTTTGCCATCAATCTGGTCCTGACCCGGGTCCAGCAGCGGGAGCGGCCGCGATGAGAGCTAACGTGCCAAATACGCCGATCCTGAGAGGAGAAAACATCCAAGTGCAGCGGGGAGGAAAGCGCATCCTGGATGTCTCTTCCCTAAATATTGTCCTTGGGGAAGTCCTCTCCGTCATCGGCCCCAACGGGGCAGGGAAAACGACCCTTCTTCAGGCCCTCTCCCAGCTCATTCGTCTCGGCAAGGGGGATATCTATTTCCAGGGTAAAAAGGTCGGGTCCGACATGGCTTCCCTTGACTACCGGCGCTGCCTGGCGATGGTCTTCCAGGAGGCCCTGCTCTTCGATACGACGGTTTACGCCAACGTAGCCTCGGGGCTGAAGATCCGGGGCGTGAAATCGTCAGCAATCGCTTCGATCGTAAATACCCGGCTGGAACAATTCGGCATCGGCCACCTCCGGGACCGTTCCGCCAAGACCCTCTCCGGTGGCGAGGCCCAGCGGACAAGCCTCGCCCGGGCCTTTGCCATAGAGCCGCAGCTCCTTTTCCTTGACGAACCCTTTGCCGCCCTCGATCCTCCGACCCGGGAATCCCTCCTCGAAGACCTCAACCGCGTCCTCCGGACGACGGGAACAACGGCCATCATGGCCACCCATGACCAGGTGGAAGCCCTGAGACTGTCCGACCGGATCGCCGTGATGAACGAGGGTCGCATCGCCCAGATCGGCCCCCCGGCGGAGGTGATGAATCATCCCGTTGATGAGTTCATCGCTTCCTTTGTGGGAATGGAAACCATCTTTGCGGGAAAAGTTGTAAATTGCGAACGCGGTACAACCACGATCGCCGTCAGCAAGAACGCTTACCCGGCTGCAGATGGCGTTCTGCCCGCAAGCATGACCACCGCCCCGTTCCCTATGGCGGAAGCATCCACGTTAGGCCGGGATGAACTTATCATCGAAGTCGCCGGACAGGCCCAGCTGGAGGAACAGATTCTCTGCTGTATCCGCCCGGAACACGTCACCCTCTCCCCGGGGGTGCGCACCGACCGGAGCAGCGCCAGAAATGCCTTTCCAGCCGTTATCGCCCGGATCAGCCCCGCCGGCGCCTTCTATAAAGTCCACCTAAACGGCGGCTTTCCTCTCGTCGCCTATGTAACCGTCCAGTCAATAGAAGATCTGGAGCTGCGCGTGGGGGCGACGGTCACCGCATCCTTCAAGGCGACTGCCGTCCACATGATCCGGCGGGGATAAAAATCAGGTAATTCTCACTCGTAAATCTTCTCTTCCTCCGCGAAGGCCTCTTCGGCGTCCGCCTCGTGATCCCGGGGCCGGGTGTGGATCTCCTTGCCCAGAAACTCCCGGTACCATTCGTGGGCCGTAATCATGGCCATGACCTCGCTCGTCCCCGTCCAGATGCTGGCCAGGCGGATGTCGCGGTAGATCCGTTCCAGGGGAAAAACGTTCGTATAACCGATGCCGCCTACGACCTGCATGGCGTTGTGGACTACCTTCTGGCAGGATTCGGTAATGAACTTCTTGGCTTCGGAGACGGCACGGCGGATCCGGTTCATGTCCTGCCCCGTTTCCACCGCCCGGGCCGTCGTGTAAGCCATGGAGCGGGCTGCATCCAGAAGCATGACCGCCTCGGCTATCTGGAAGCTCACCCCCTCAAAGGTGGCGATGATCTGGCCGAAGGCTTTGCGGCGGGCCGTGTATTTGGTGGCGATCTCGATGGCGGGCCGGGCGGCGCCGATGGTCATCATGGCCGTCCCGAGTCGCTCGGGAATCATCATGGTGTTGAAGACGGCATAGGCACCATTAACCTTCCCCAAGACGTTCTCTCTGGGGACAACGGCGTCCTTGAAGACGATGCGGGCAGTACCGCCGCCCCGGCAACCCAGGAGGCCATAGAGGTATTTTGTTTCCACTCCCGGTCCCCGGTCGACAATGAACGCCGTAAGCGAATCCTGGGGTTTAGTGGCGGGATCGAAGTTGGTCCGGGCATAGACCAGGAAATAGTCCGCCCCCTCGCCCCCTACGATGAAACGCTTCTGGCCGTTGAGGACGAAGTGATCCCCCCGGTCCTCCGCCTTCGTCGTCGCTCCGAAGAAATCCGAACCTCCCCGGGGCTCCGTCAGGCACTCGGCGGCAAAGATCTCCCCGCACAGAAGCGGTCTTACATACTTTTCCTTCAGGGCGTCGGTCCCGTGCAGGATGATGGCGTCGCAGACGAGTTCCGCGCCGACGCCAAAAACACAGGCAAATTCGTAGCCCAGGGTGCCGATCTCCTCCAAGATGGCCGCGGTGGTAACCCAGTCCATTCCCCGGCCGCCCCATTCGCGGGGGTAGCGGCAGCCGAGGAGGTTCCGCCGTCCCGCCTCGGAGAGAAATTCCTTGGGAAAGCGGATCTTGTCCTGGTCCATATCGAGAATCATCTGGCGGGGGACCCACTTTACCAAGTCCCGGGCCTCGTCGCGGATGGCTAATTGTTCTTTTGTAAGCAGATAATCAAACATTTCAATCTCCTTTCTCTTCCGCCGCAAATATTCGTAATCATGGATGAAATTGCAACTCATCATCTTGCCGGCATATTTCTTTCCCGGCGGCCTGACTATAAGGGCATAGGTGCTGTGTGTCAAGATGGAAAGGGCCAAAGATTCGACGGCCGGATTAAGCCTGGGCTAATTACCATGGGCCTGACCATGCATGTTTGAGCTGGACATTTAAAATAAAATCGGGCTAATAATTTCAGGTACAAAAGCTACGATGAATTTCCTAAAGGAGGGCGCTTTGCTCTATGAAAAAGCAGGCTTTCAAGGTAATTGCACTTTACTCGGCCCTATGTGTTATTGCCCTTACTGCTCAGGTTCAGACCGTTTGCGGCGCGGAGAACGCCCTGGTATTTCCATCCCAGGGGAAAAACGGGATGGTTGTTGCGGGGCAGGGCGCTGCGACACGGGCCGGCCTTGAGGTCCTAAAGGGGGGCGGCAACGCTGTTGACGCCGCTGTGACCGTGGCATTTGTCATGGCCGTGACGCTGCCCCGGGCCGGCAATATCGGCGGCGGCGGGTTCATGCTCATCCATTCCGCCAAGACCGGGGAAGTTGCGGCCATCGATTACTGGCAGAAGGCCTCCGGCCGGGCGTCACGGGACATGTTCCTGGGCAGGGACGGAAACGCCGACCTGCATCTCAGGCGTCAGAGCCATCTGGCAACGGCGGTACCAGGAACAGTTGCCGGTCTGGCCACGGCACTGAACAGGTTCGGCACCATATCCCTGGCACAGGCGTTGGCCCCGGCAATAAGGTATGCCGAGGAAGGTTTTATAGTAAACGAAAAGCTGGCCGCCGATATGAAGGCTTATGAAGCGCTGCTGAGGGCCTATCCGGCAACGGCAAAAATATTCGTTAAGCCCGACGGCAGACTTTATGAATCCGGAGACATTCTCGTGCAAAAGGATCTGGCCGGCACCTTGAAGGCCATCGCCAAGAACGGACCGGATGTCTTTTATAAAGGCGCAATTGCCGGCCTGATTGTCAAACAGATGCAGGCGAACGGCGGGCTCATCTCCGGCGAGGACCTCGCAGCCTATGAGCCGCTCTTCAGGACGCCGGTGCGGGGGAGCTATCGCGGCTATGATGTCATTTCCATGTCTCCGCCCAGCGCCGGCGGGGTTCATATCATCGAGATTCTCAATATCCTGGAGGGTTTCGATCTTGGCCGTTCGGGACATAATTCGGCCGTGTCGATTCATCTGACGGCGGAAGCGATGAAAAGGGCCTTTGCCGATCTCTCCGAGTATCTGGGAGATCCCGATTTTGCGAAGGTCCCGGTTAAGGGTTTGACATCCAAAAGCTATGCTGCCGAACTGCGTGCGAAAATAAATCTTCTCAAGGCCACGGCCGGAAAGGATATCAGTCCCGGCGACGCGCCCAGGTATGAACGTGACGAAACGACTCATTTTTCGGTTGTCGACAAAGAAGGCAATGCGGTGTCCAGCACCTATACTCTAAACGGTAATTTCGGCAACGGCATCGTCGTGGCAGGGGCGGGATTTCTCCTTAACAATGAAATGGACAATTTCAACGTCCGCCCGGGAAGAATCGACGCGAACGGGATCCGGGAAGGCGAAGCGAACGCCATCGCCCCCAATAAGCGGATGTTGAGCGCCATGTCCCCGACAATCGTCATGAAGGACGGCAAGGTCCTGCTCGTCACGGGGAGTCCCGGCAGCAGCCGGATCATTTCGACGAACCTGCAAGTGATCATGAACGTCATCGATCATGGGATGAACATCCAGGAAGCGGTGAATGCTCCGCGGGTCCATAATGAATGGCTTCCCGACGAGCTGCAGATTGAGAAGGGGATCAGCCCCGATACAATCAAGCTACTGTCGGGCATGGGTCACACCGTTGCGGTGGGGGCCCCGATGGGGGCTGCCTCCAGCATCCTGATCGACGGGAAAACATCGATGCGTTATGGCGCCGCAGATCCGCGGCGGGACGGATCGGCCCTGGGTTATTAGCGGCGATCCGGTCAGATCCGCCAATTCCAGCGGGAACGGCAATCTCTCTGCGTGTGTGATGGCTGTTGAACCGCTTATAAAAAGCAAGGGGCGGGATATTTTCGATCCCGCCCCTTGAACTCTGCGAGAGGTAGGTTGTTCACAGAGCGTCCGTTCTTACGCCTCTCTCTTTTATCATCAACAACATCCGTTACATCCTGCCTACCTGGTCTCAACGGGTGTACACATGGGATCAATCCAGGTCTTGCCGGTCTTCTTTGCGAATTTCTCTCTGTCTTTGGCTCCTGTCTTTCTCATGGCTTTCGCCTCCTCTCTTTTGTTTCTTTCGGCCCTAAGATAATCAAAAGGACGTTTTTTAACAATCAGGGGAATGCTGAATGTGAAATGAGAAAAGGACGTTTTCCGAAGTAAGGAGGCGGGGAGGGAAGAGATCGGTATTTGTCCGATAAGCCATCCTTTTCCGAGACAGCAATAACGGCAGGCAATTGACAACGGTGGCTGTTCTGTATATGCTGCACAGAAAGGACAGGACCTGCTTTAAGAAGATCGTCCCAATCAAAAAGCGATGCCCGGAGGATAAATGGTTATGGTAAAATCCGGCGATCTTTCAATTCGCCTGTACGAGCTGCTTCGCAACCAGGCAAAAACACGGGCAATCGCGGACGTTCGCCTGGGACGGGCCTATATCGCTGTTCGCATTGACGACGGTCGTCTCGGTCTTTCCGGGTTTCCTACTTATAGCGACGGGGGCACTGCGCCGCTTAGCCCCCCTTATGACGACGGTTGTCCCGGACGGTCCGAGATTCCGACCACGAAACTGCCTCGGAGAGAGGCGACATTTCTCCCGTCCGTAACGCTTCCGGGCACCGGCGCCGCAACAGTCCTGAAATGGCTCGCCGAAAAAGGCGCCCCATTGAAAAAGGCATTAGCCCTGGCAACGGCCAATGCCCTGATCCGCCAGGGACACAGCGATGGGGAAGGAGATTCTCTCGATTCTTTCAATCTGACACCTATGGATAAGGTCGCAATGGTGGGGCGTTTTACGCCGCTTTTGGACAGGATAGGAAACAAAGGGGCGTCTCTCTCCGTCCTGGAAAAAGATGCCGCCAAAGGGCTTGTTCTCTCAAAAAGAGAGCGCCGGACCATACTGGAAAGCTGCACCGTAGCCATAATCACCGCTACGACCCTTCTTTATGACGACCTTGAAGATATCCTGAACGATCTTGGCAACCCCCGCCATGTAGCGATCCTTGGCCCCTCAACCCCCATGCTCCCCGATCTCTTTGCCGACACCCCCGTGACTCATCTGGGAGGAGTGAGAATCATCGACGCCGCCCAGATCCTCACCATCGTCGCTGACGGAGGGGGAACGCGGGCCATGCGCCCGTATCTGGAGATGACCAACCTCTTTCTCAGAAAATAATGGTGACCGCCCTAACTGTTACTATAAGCAGACAGGGAAATCAGTGAAGATACAAGACTTCAAATCGTAATGATTGATATTATTTCCTAAAAATGAGATAATTACAAATACCGTGAGGGAATGAGGCCGACGAATATATAAGGAGAGAAGAAATGTCCCTGATCATGAACATTGAAAATAAGATGCCCGGTTACTATATCGTCACTTTGAACGGCCGCCTTGACGGGACCACATATGCAGACTGTGAGGCAAAAATCGTTTCCATTCTGCTTCCCGAAACAAATACCATAATGTTTGACATGTCCAATTTGGATTACATAAGTAGCATGGGCTTGCGTATCGTCCTGAAAACGAGAAAATTTATCGAGGGCCGCGGCGGTGGCGTCCATATAATCAATATGCAACCGCAAATTGAAAAAGTATTTGAGATTGCCAATCTGCTGCGGGGGATGCAACTTTTTGCCAGCATCAAGGAAGCTGACGATTATTTTGACGCCATGCAGAAAAAGGTCTTAGAATCTTTGAGATAGAAACAAAAGTTATGCTGTATGGGGAAACCTTTTTAGAAACAATAAACTGTCCATGATGAAAAGGGCCTCTCTGGTCCGAAAAATTTGTCGAGATTATAGACAACTCTAAAGGCATCAAGAGGAACCACAAAAAATAATTCATTGAGATTGCAAAGCTGATATTTTTCGGGGATCACGGTTATTTTCGCAGGTTGTACTTGATCATTTTCAGCTGGAGGCCCTTGCGGCTGAGGCCCAGTTGCTGTGCCGCCCGGGTTACGTTGCCGCCGCATTCATCGAGGCAGCGGGCGATCATCTGTCTTTCCACGTCCTCCGTCTGGGACCGGATAAAATCCTTGAACTGACTCTTCTGTTTTTCCGGCGGCAGCAGGGATTGCTCATAGACGGCCGTCTTGATTTCCGCAGGAACATCTTCAAGGGTTATCGTCTGTCCCCTGGCCATCAGGACGAGCCTTTCGAGGAGATTTTCCATCTCCCTGATGTTGCCCGGCCAGTCATAATCGACAAACAGCTCCATGACCCCATCGTCCAATCCCTTGATATCCATTGACAACTTGTTGTTGAACCGTTCGATGAAAAAGGTGGTCAGGGTAGGAATATCGTTTTTTCTTTCCCGCAGGGACGGCAGTTGGATGGGGAGGACATTGAGGCGATAGAAGAGATCTTCCCGGAAACGCCCCTCTTTGACGTCCTGGAAGAGGTTCCGGTTCGTCGCCGTGATGAGGCGCACATCCACCTTGATGGTCTTTAATCCTCCGACCCGCTCAAAGGCCTGTTCTTGGATAACCCGCAGCAGCTTAACCTGCATCTCTTTGGGCAGTTCCCCTACTTCGTCGAGAAAGAGGGTCCCCTTGTGGGCCAGCTCGAAACGCCCCGGCTTGGTGACGACAGCGCCGGTAAAGGCCCCCTTTTCATAACCGAAGAGCTCGCTTTCCATGAGATTTTCCGCAATGGCCGCACAGTTGATCTTGATGAGGGGATTGTTCTTCCGGGGGCTGTTAATATGGATGGCGTTGGCAATGAGTTCCTTCCCCGTCCCTGTTTCCCCGGAGATGAGGATGGTTGTCGTCGTCGGGGCCACCCGCTTGATGGTTTCAAATATCTCGATCATCGGAGTGCTGGCGCCAATAATGCCATAACGGTCGATGTCGTCGGAACTGGCAACGAATTCCTCGTCGTTGAGCCGCCTCGTTTTGATCGCCTTGAAGATGACATTCTTGAGCTCATCCTGCTCGAAGGGCTTGGTAACGTAATCGAAGGCCCCCATTTTCAGGGCATCCACCGCCGTAGCCACCGTCCCGTGGGCAGTGATCATGATCACTGGCGTAGAGGCATAATCCTTCATCACCCGTTCCAAAAGCCCCATGCCATCGAGATTGGGCATCTTGAGGTCCGTAACCACTACATCGATGCTGCCCTTTCCCGCGGCCAATACCTTGAGGGCCTCCCGTCCATCCGGGGCCGTCAGGACCTCGTATCCCTCTTTTTTCAGCATGGCCCTAAGCACCACCTGCATGTTTATTTCGTCATCGACGACCAGAATCTTGCTCATATAAACCCCGCTAAGATAATACCGCCCGCTGCAGGCGGATGTAGAATATACTCCCCTGTCCGGGGATGGACTTTACCCGGATATGGCCGCCATGATTCTTGATAATACGCTGGCATATTGACAGGCCCAAACCGACGCCCCGCTCCCTGGTCGTAAAAAAGGGCTTGAAAACATTGCGCAGCTCATCTTTTTTTATCCCTTTTCCCGTGTCCCGGATGGAAATGGCGATTGCCTCTCCCTGATCGCTGTCGATGCGGCGGGTCCGGAAAATGAGCTTCCCCCCCTCGGGCATGGCCTCCAGGGCATTGACGGCAATATTAAGAATCACCTGGATCAACTGTTCCGCATCAACATTGACCAGCGGCAGCTCCGGGCGCAATTCCTCTTCGATAATGATCTTTTCCATGAGATCATTGGCCTTGACGATCGATATGGCCTTGGCGATGACGGCGTTGACATCCTGAAGCTTCAGATTGAGGCTATATGGTTTCGCATAACTCAGGAATTGATTTACGACGCTATTGAGACGGTTTACCTCCTCAATGATGACATCGATAAGGCGCTTATCCTCATCGGTCATAACCTCGGAGCGCAGGTATTGCGCCGCGCCTTTGATCGACCCCAGGGGGTTGCGAATTTCATGGGCCAGCACGGGGGCCATTTCTTCCAGGAGCATGCTCTTTTCCCGCTCCAGCTTCTGATCGAAGGCATAGAGGAAATTGAAGGCCTCCTTACTCTCCGGATAGATCCAACTGAAGATGTTCTTAAGGACCTGTTTCAACGGTTCGATGGAAATGACGATGAGAAAGGACGCAAGGAGAATATATGTCAGGGGCGAGGAAGAAGCGCCGCCGAAGAGCCGGATAAAGACATAGATCACCAGGGTCGCGCACAGGGCCAGCACGCCGGTAATCAAGGCCCGGGCCATCACCTCGTGCAACTCCATAAGCTGGGGGTGATTTACGATTAAAAAGATCATATACATGAGGACCGCGATAAAAATATTGTAGAGAGGAGAAAAATCATATCCGAAAAGCTTGATGACATCGAGGGCGCTGATGAGGGCCGCCATCCCGAAGGCGATGGAAAGATACAGCATCCTCGTTCTTTCCACCCCCGCGGGCTTGCTGCGGATGAAAAGAATCAGGGCGCCGTAACAAAAGGCCAGGACGGAAGCGGGGTAAACATAGATCAGCATGCCCCAGTAGGGCCAGTTAGCCAGGGGAGTAAAAAGGGAAACAAGGAGAATGAGACTTATGAATGCCGCCGCCAGAGTCTGGCGCAGAGACAGGAAGCTCTGATCGCTGAGGAGCAGGCGCCCAAAGGAAATGATCAGGGGTGGAATAGCCAGAAGGCCGAACATTTCCAGCATGTTCCAGAAGCCGGAATGGAAATGAACGGAAAAAAAGCCGCCCCCTTTATAGAAAAATATGGCCAGGCACAGGCACGCAAATGACAGATGTATCCGGTTCTGCCGCTTGGTAAAAAAGAGGAAAACGGCGATGGCCAGACTGACGACAGCTAAGGTAAAGACTTCCATGAACCTTCTTTTGTCCTACGATCAGGGTGTATTTCTAACGTAATAATAGCGGGAAATATCACGGGAGTCAAGTAAGGCCATAAAAAAACAGGAGCTTCCCCCCTAGTGGAACTGCTCCTGTTTTCCTCCGTTTATAGCAACGGATTGGTGATAATCTTAAGGGCCCGTTATGCCGATTCACCCTCCGTCGGCAGGGCATATCGGAAGCAACTGGCGTTTTCATAAACCGCCGGGGAAATAATATAGCCTTCCTCGATTCTGAACACTTTGGATTCCTGTCCCTTCACTTTTACCGCCCGTCCCTTGAGAAATACCTTGATATTCCCTTCGACAAGGTTTGTAATATCATAGCGCCCGAAGGTATGATACACATCGATACTGCCTACCTCTTCCGATTTCAGATGCCAGTGATCATGAATCCCGGCCTCGCTTTCCTCAAAGAATACCTCCAGTTTGTCCTTCCATTTCTCCGGGAGTTCCTCTGCGGCCATTTCAAACATCCTGTCGATATCATCGCTCTTTTTTGCTTTCCTGGGTGCTTTCACCGTTTTTGTTGCCTTTGCTGCCTTTATTGACTTTGCCATGACTGCCTCCTTTTTCTGCTTATCCGGCATATTTATGAGTCCTTCCCTTTTGTCTTTCCTGTTTGTCAGTAGATTATTGGCGGCCGAAGTCCTGCCTGACTTATCCTTAATCACAATGTGTGCCAGGGGCGGCAAAACGATGGATATATCGCTTATAAATTTGTTTTTATAGGCTTTTTCGGTATGGACAGACTATCTCATATAGGCCGGAAACACCCATCGCCACCGCCGAAAATGCGTAAATCACTTCGCAGGGTGAATAGCTCTACGCACTTCCATCTCCGGGGGTAACGAAGACATGGCATAAGCATCTTTCTTTCCGGGATTATGTTGACATCCTTCATAAATTTCCATATTCTGAATATGAGAAATCTAACAAATGACAGGAAGGGGTAGAGAGGAAAGCTGATATTGCTATAGACTGAGGGAAGTCATGAAAAAAGAAGAGCACCAGCGACAGGTAACGGAGGTTTTTATCGGTGTCGAAGCCCACCAGGAGACAGCGGCGCTGATCCGGAGCCACTCGACCAATCAGCGGGATATTCGGGAAGTTGCCCTGGCGAACATTGACTTGCAGCAATGCCGCCGAATTCTCGATGTCGGCTGCGGTTTCGGTTTTTTCTCCGAGGCCCTGCGGAACAAGGTGTCGCCCACGGCTCACCTGACGGGTCTGGACATGATCCCGGCATATGAGCCCCTCTTTCTTGAGGTCTGCAAGCGAATCGGTTTGCAGGGACGCTTCCTGGCGGCGCCGGTCTCGCATGTTCATACCCTTCCCGATGGTTCCTGGGACCTTGTGCTTTGCAGCTACGCCCTCTATTTCTTTCCCGAAATCATCTCCCGGATCGCACGTCTCCTTACCCCCGAAGGCATCTTCGTCACCATCACCCATGCGGTTGATAATATGGGGGAACTCATCGCCGCCGCCCGGATCGCTTTAAGAAAAAAAGGCTGCTTGTTGGATCGAGAGCGCCTGCCCATAGAAGAAATCATCGGCCGTTTCTGCGCCGAAAACGGTCATGACCTCCTGAGCCCCTGGTTCGCCCGGATTGACGCGGCCGACTATCCCAACGCCCTAATCTTCAAACCCGCAGAAGTCTCCCTGCTTCTTAGTTACTTCCACTTTAAAAGCCCCTTCTTCCTTACGGGAATCGACCTGGACCGGGCCGGGATTCTAAACGCCATCGCCACCCATTTAACCGATGTTTCCCAGTCTCAACAGGGATTCACCATTTCCAAGGATGACCGCATCTTCATCTGTCGCCAACCGCGTTTTCCGGGAGGGAAGCCATGAAAAGAAAACGAAGCTTTTGCCACTATTGCGGCGGTCAGCTCACCCGGGAAAGGGAAGAGGATATCCTGCGGGATTTCTGCGGCGCCTGCAAAATCTTTTTCTATGAAAACCCGTTGCCCGTGGTTTCGGTCATCATGCTGGCAGACAGGCAAATCCTGCTGGTGAAGCGGGGGCGTCGTCCCTACCGGGGGAAGTGGTGCCTGCCCACGGGGTTCGTGGAAAGTGGGGAGAGCATCGAAGCAGCAGCCATGAGAGAACTGGAGGAGGAAACGGGCATCCAGGGGCGAATCGTCAATCTGGTGGATGTGGATTCGGGAGCCAATTCCTTCTACGGAGATCTCATTTTTCTCTGTTTCGAGGCGGAGATCTCAGGGGGCAGCCTGCGGGCCGGCGGCGACACCGTTGCGGCCAGATACTTCCCTATTGAGGGAATTCCCCGTCTCGCCTTCCCAGCCAACAACCGGGCGGTGCAAACGTTTATCCGGAATAAATCCGATTACTGGGCCATCGCCGATTCCTTCTCCCTTACCGCCGCCTCCGAAGATCTTGGGGTCGACAAAAAAAAGAACCTTCTCTCCGATCGCCTTGTTCGGGTCATCGAAGACAATGCGGCGCCAATCTCCCGCATCTGGATCGATGATGTCACCACCAACCGCTCGACGCCGAGTTATCATCATTTTGACCGGGAGCGGCTCTTTTTGCGGGTCCACACCATCCTGTCCCAATTTGGGAAATGGATGGGCGGGGGTTATAACGATCAGGACATCCAGGATTACTATACGGATATGGGCCGGGAAAGGAGGCAGGAAGGTTTTTACTTGGGAGAAATTCTCAGCGCCCTGAGCCTCATCAAGAAACATATCTGGGAGTTTGCCCTTTCCCGGGGGATGTGGCAAAAAACAATTGACATCTACATGGCCCTGGAGTTGGACCGTCGCATCGTCATCTTCTTTGACAAGGCCTCCTTTTACACGGCCCGGGGCTATGAATCCCCGGAGACCGGCCCGCTCAGACAGCGAGACCTGCCTTAATATGGACGTACTAACGCAGACTCTACATAAAGACTGAGCCGGATATCCTTGTCTTGGTTGTATGGTACGGAACGAACGGTAGATTGCGGACTCCAGAAAAGCCGTTGGCCGAATGGGAGTCTTTTTGAAAAGTGGTGGTAAAAATGTTGACCAAACATCCCTCAAAGAAAAAAGGGGACTAACCGACGAATCAGCTAACCCCCTGTTTTTCTTATGGTGCCGAAGCCCGGATTTGAACCGGGACGAGCGTACACCCACTAGACCCTGAACCTTTTTTCATAGTACATTCCGGTAAATTATAGTAACCAAAAAGAAGATCAAATAAAATATAATTTCATATATTTATAGTTACTTAAGCATCACAGGTAAATCAAGGTAAAGGTTGTTAAAATGGAAGCTCATTTTCGAGATTTGTTGCCTAAATGTTGCCTAAATATTTTCTAACGTGCTTTGCCAAGGAACAAACCCAACCTATTTACTGCCTGAATCTTATCCTCTGCATCCACCTTGTCGTAACGGTCGAACATCTCCCGCGAGGCGTGTCCGGTAATCCTCATAATGACCGATTCTGGTACCCCGGCTTTTCTCATGTTCGTATTGAACGTGTGGCGGAGATCATGAAACGTGAATCCGCCCTTAACCCCTCTGCCATAAGGTATCTCAGCGGCCGTGCAGGCCATTTTTAGCGCCGTGCGAATGTCACTGATAGGTTCCCCACTGTACAGGAATACATGGGTATCATGCAGGTCCTTCGGGATGTCTCTCAGGATGCTGTGAAGATCATCTGAAATTGGGACTTCTCGCGGCTCACGGTCCTTAGTGTCCGCAATCTCCAGGCGGATCACCTTTTTTTTCATATCCACCTTATCCCATGTCAGAGATACGATTTCTTTTTTACGCATACCGGTATAGAAACCCATAGCGACGATGCGCTTTGTATGAAGGGGTAGATGCGTCATAAGCTGGTCGAATTGATTCACACTCAACACAACGTCTCGTGCATTGGCGTTCTTCTTAAGAAGTTTCTTGACGACCTTAAATATCCGTAATGTATCACCGCTAACCATATTATTATCGAATGCCTTGTTTATCATGGTCCGTGCGGCACCCACCTCTTGATCGATATAGGAATCAGAATAACCCGCCGCTTTTCGTTTCGCTTGATAATCTTCAAGATCGACTGGCCTAATCTGATTCACAACGACATCGCCGAACACTTTGTTGAAACTATTCAGATTGATCATAAGAGTGCAAAAGTAAGCCTTGGACTTATTGGTCTCAAGGCCCAGAAACCACCTCGATAAATCTCCAAAGGTCATCTTCGCATCGGGTTTAATATCCAGTATCCGATTTTCCTTTTTCTGACTTTTTCTCTTGCCGTCTGAAGCCTTGGCCTCTTCATAGGAATAACCACTTTTTTCCTTTTTCTGTTTTCTGTTGGGAAGGCGATAGACGATCCAATAGAGGACCCGCTCGGATTTTTTCGCCTTGAGTAAATCCTCACCACAGGAGCATTTGCGGTTCTTCACTGATTGCTTGTTACGGCAAGTAGGACATTCTGCTAAGATACTCATAGTTAGCCTTCACTTTCTCAGAACACCCAGAATAAACACTCTTACATTAAAAAAGTATCTCTCATACATTATGTGTGTCAATACTTATTTGAATTGGTGTCAAGAGCAAATATACTTGACCGGTTTTGTAACAAATGTGAATCGGCGTGCAATAATGACCCAGTTTTGGGAGAGTGCAAGGGTGAGACTCCCTCACACCACTCACCTTTCATAGGCCTTTAAAGATAACTTCTTTACCAAATCTTGAATAATGCAATCATCAAAATTCTATCAAAACTTGTTACTGGTAAATACTGATTAATTGAGGTTATGTTCCTGACATCAGGACGTTCATCTTTATCATGTCGCATTCCTGGACAACCAATATCAAAATAGAGTTCCCCATTTATGTTGTACCAAGGATACTCACAACATCCTCTCGGCCTTATGGTATAGATAGAGCAGCTATTGTCATGAAGCTGATTACAGCAACCAGATAGGCTTTTAAGTACGTATATATTTTTAAATTTAGCAGTAGAGTAAGATATTAATTGCGATAGTTCGTTCTGTTGGATAATCACATAACCACCTGTACTTTTACAGCACAAGCCACATTCCCCGGCCCTGCAAATAAAGCGTATTGAATGATTTGCTTTTCTCAACCGAAGGAGACCAGCTAATCTAGCTCGAAGTATTGTAGATAAAAATTTTTTCAGAAGACTATCCTATCGCAGACTTTCGGCATGAGAAAAGATTAAAGAGCAGTCCAATTAGCAGTGTTACAGTAGAAATTATCAGACTGATTACGGGTGATAGGAAAACTAAATCACCATTAGCCGATAACTTGCCATACCCTGCTGCTCCCCAACCTGCTGCAAATCCAACTAATACCCCGAATGTGGCAAAGGACCCGATTTTTTTTAGGATATCTTTGCGAAAAATTAGCGCAGAAATAACCACGGGTACCATGCCTAGTTGAGCACCATATACTGCAAAGACAAGGTCTGCAATGCTGAAACCTAATGCTCTTAAACCTTCTACAATGAATATTGCCACAATGGCGCATATTGTCAGGATTAATTTAGATACATTTAGCTCCTTTCGAGAATGTGCTAATTCTTCCTTATCATAAGAGCTGCGTAGAATATCCGTATGAAGTGTGTGGCCTGCAGCGATCAATTGCGTGGAGGCAGTAGAAAGGCTGGCGGCATAAAGTCCTATTATAACAACGAGAAGCAATAGCCCAACTAAGACACTATGTGACGTACCCATCTGTAAAATGAAAGTTATAAGTTGATTCTCACCATTTTTTGGCGATACCAAGACAACAAGGAGACAAGCAATAGTGGCCAGTGCCCCCCAGCTAAACAACGCGGATATGACGCTCCTATTGAGGCCTCTTTTCACAGTTTCTTCATCATTCGAAGCAGCTATACGCTGCCAGATAGACATATCCGCTATGAATGTCGGGATATTGATAACTGCTATCCCGATCAAAAATGCATACAAGCCCTCTCGCCATGAAAAATTATACATAGTTGCAGGCACCTTCTCAATTATGAAAGAAACGCCACCGGCAAGCGAAATCCCGATTATCTCAAGTAATCCCAATGCGGCTAACGACATCCAAATGGCGAACATCTGTATGCGGTCTGTAACAACAACTACTCTGAATCCACCTATTGTTGTATAACCAACACCGATACCAGCAACCACTAATAGAGCAAGCCAAACAGGCACAACGGGAACAAGGCTATTGAGGAACCTTGAGCCAACAGTTAGCTCAACGGCTAATGCACTAATGAATCCAAAACTTGTACATAAAGCCGCTCCTTTTTTCAATACCAATGAATCGTAAGAAGTGCCCAAGAACTCGTGAAGGGTTGGACGCCATGTGCCCTTTTCCGTGAGCTTCCTCCATATAAAAGGTGAAGCCATTCTCATTGCAAATATGCCAATCGCAGTTGTAATAACGGTCCAAAAAAGCCATGTTCCCATATATCCTGCGAGTTCTGCGTACGCAAGAATGACCGTTGCCAGACTTATTGTAGTTGCTACTGTAGCAGAACTAAATTCCTTTGTATTTTTTACGATTGCCTGACTATCATGTGAAGTAATCGGGAGATGGTCGTCAAGCTTTGTGGAATGATTATGTATACGCCACGCAATTGCAATATAGGTTGCCCCTGATATTGCGATGGCAAGAAAAACAATAATGCTCATGTTCATTACGGATAGTTCCTTTTATCTAGAATGAAGAGAAATATTTATTCTTTTTGTTAAGCTTCCTTCAACACCTGGGATCTCCCCAGATATAATTTTGGCCAAAGTAGGAAGTTCATCACCTTGATATACATCGATTAGCCATCCTTGATCGGCAAGACAGCTATAAATTGCCACTTCTTCAATAAGATAAAAGATTGCTAGATCAAGGGCTTTCCTCCTCAAAATCGCAAGCCTTCCTTTACGTGCTTGTCGTTCAACAAAAGATAAAGCATCCTTTGCAATCGAATCGCGGAACCGATCATTTGTTGAATTTAAAATGTATATTTCTTTTTGTTTTTCTTTAAAAAGCATGGTTTTAAGGACATCGCTACATCGAATGACTTCTGGTACACTAGTCAAACGTAAAGAGATTTCTTCAAGGAGTTGATTACCAGAATCTCGCGCAAGTGTCTCAGACTCTTCCAAGTTTACGCCTTTTTGAATCTGCAAAGTAAATCGATATAATGAATCACCGAGTAAAATACAGCAACGCTTGAATTTTTCAGAGGCCCAACGGTATCCTTTCAATATATCTTCGATATGTTGGTTGACTACACCAACACTGACACCATATAAACACCTATTAAAGCGCTGAAGGTTTTTTTTTTGGTCTGAAGGACTGACTCTAATGGAGTATTGCTTCATAGTCGCAATCCTGCTTCTTCACCAGCAAGCCTGAAGAGATCGACTATTTTTTCTGTATCAAGTCGTTTCAGTGCCCGTGCGTAGAAGATATCGCTATAGTATTGTATTTCTGTTTTTTTTGTTTCGGATATTTTTGAATTGTCAATAAAAGCGCAATAAAATGTGCCTCCTTTTCTTTGTTCTTCCTCAATTTCATAAAGATTCAAGGTAGTCATAGGAACAATTTCGTCTTTGAAGGCTTTCATCCGGATCTTATATGAAAGGTTTTCATCAAATAGACTTGTGTATCCTGTTTTAACATTAAACCATAAGGCACGTTCAAAATCATGGCATAGTTCCTTAGACAATGGTTGTTCATATATTTTAATTAAATCCTCTGTAAGATTGGGAAGCTTTTTTTGCAGTGCTTGTCGTACTGAACGAGCGATGTCAGAGGTCGTACTTGCCGATATAACAACATACTGTGGGCGCGTAGGTTTCCCCGGTGTGATAAAATCCCATGAGAATTGTTCAACTGTCTGGGATAGATATTTCATGTTCTTGTAATATGCCCATACGCGTCTTATACGCTTTTGATTTTGCGACTCCCAAACGTTAAGAGAGCGCGGGTCAAGAGCAGGATAAAAAGTCTGTAGTCTTGAACTTAACGTCTTAATCAGGTCAAACAATACCGGGGATAATTCATTAAAGACCGGATCAATGACACTTCTTGGGTCAATATCGTATGGGATTTGAGATTTCATAAGATCAATCACTTTGACTAGAAATTCATCTTGTTTGAGAAATTTCTTTTGGACGTACTCAGCTTTGTCGGCGACATCGATTAGCATTTTTGCAAAAAAAATTAGACGCGGTTCTTGCTCACTAAATAACTCTGCAATTTTACAGGCCTTATCTTTATTATCATTGTCATCAAATAAGCGAACAAAACTTATAACTATCGTTGTCATAGGTAATGAAAGATTACACTCTTTTGCCAACGGGTAAGCAAGGCTGGTTCCTGGAATGTGGTGACCGGCTTCCAACATACGCAAGGAACTGCCTCCAATTCCAATCCTGCGTGCAAAATCATCGGTGGATGTTATTTTGCCTGAAGCAGCACTTTGATAACGTAGCTTCGCAAGAACGGCACCAAATGTAATGCTTGCAATTGGCCAAAAATTTTGTTTTTTTTCGCTGGGGCCTTGAGCTTTGGTCATATCGTCCGAAATCGACTTCACCCAGTAATTTACTGTTTGCAGTGGTACGCCTAACTTCCTAGCTACTTCCGCTTGGCTTACATTTTTTTCACATACTAGGTTAATTGCTTCAGATCGGACTTCAGGTAAATGATGCGATTTTCCCATCACTTTCTCCTCAGATCATAAATCTCTACTTCAATGCCAGGAACAGATCTTTTGATAACGACGATATCATTACCGGCAACACCATTAACTACAACTATTTAAAAATCGCATATCAGTTTCAATAGCGCATGTCAATATATTCGGAAACATCCAGCATAATTTAATTGGATGCATTCGAGTATCCCGTCATAATATTAGATTCATCCAGCAGACTATTGACCATATTTTAAACATGAGTTATAAACCTATCCCACACGGGTAATTTTATTAGCCAGACAGAAAGGAGGTGCTAGAAAAATAAAAACCCATCAGGATGTGGCAGCACTCCGAGGGGGACATCTTGCTTCACTACAGCGGTCAGTGATTGGGACGATTTCTATTTAAGGAGGTGAAGAGAAAAGTTAAAGTCGATAGGGGTAAGATCCAATGAAAAAATGCTTAATATCTTAATCTTTTTAATAATATAGACCTTAAAAATCAAGGAGGCATTATGGATGGGGAGATTCGCAAGGGACGGATCAAGGTCTTCAAGGATCGTGGTTTTGGCTTCATAAAAGATGATCAAGGTGGTCCCGATCTTTTTTTCCATATCAACAATTTGAAGGAAGTCAAATTGAGATATTACGCCACATATGGTCTCTTACCTGGGAAAACTGTTTATTTTATTGAGAAAAATGATGAGCCGCGTCGCATCGTTGAAGAGGCTTGGTTAGCTGAGAATTAAGATTCTAAAATTATTAGAAAGGAGGTGAAAGCTTGTCGAGCCGGCTGTTGGTTTTTGAGTCAGGTCAAAACCGCGGCTCCCTATCGGTATTACCTCAATGGGTCGAGGCGATAAGCCTATAGTCCGCTACCTGGTTCATGAAAATGGTTAACATTTTTTTAGAAGCAAGGCGGAAAAGATGAATACCGAAAAATCGCCACCCGAAAAATCTAAAAAAGGGTTGAACCTGCAAAATCGCGAGTTTTGCAGGTTCAGCAAAGGTCCTATTGATTCCTAAACTGTGTATTATTCACAAATATTTGCGAATAATACCGATACAATGGACCCTTTGCATTTTGCATTTCACAATTAACAAAAAGTGTCAAGGGTCTTTTGTTTCCGCAAAAGGAGAACAGGATGACTCAAAACTATGATGATGGAATCGTAAGGGGAATCTGGGGTGACAATACAGGGGAGCCTGCCGCTCTCGTCCCAATTCGAGGATGCAAAACCCTATTACAGTATGACCTCAAAGGGCTGCCAGGAGCGATGCAACATCCCTTCCTGGCTGCCGCTACTGCCGATCGCTTAGAAGAAGCAAAGAGAAACCTAAAAAACAACAAAATTATCCCAAATGCGGAAATTCTTATCTGGGACGCTTACCGCACTAAGGAGGTGCAGAGAAAAATATTCTCACAATATCAAGAAGATATAAGGAACAATTTCCCGACAATCAATAAGGTTGATTTATATCGAAAGACCTGCGAATTTGTCAGTTCGCCGGAGATGGTGTTCCCACACGGCACTGGTGGCGCCGTGGACGTAACTTTAATTGTGGATGGGCACATGGCGTATATGGGGAGTGACTTCGATGAGTTTGTACCAGAATCAGCCGCTGACTGGTTTCGCCAAAGAATGCCAAAGACGCCATCAGAAGTTGAGGCAGCACGAAACCGTGAAGTGCTCAGGAAAGCTATGGAAGACGCCGGTTTTGTTGGGATAGAAAGTGAATACTGGCATTTCGAATTTGGCACACAGACATGGGCAATAAAAACGGGCAATAAACCTCTTTTAACAAGTGTACTGCCAAAACCGCTGGTCGAAGGTCCGGCCTCAACAACTTCGATAGTACCGCTGAGGCAGCCTGCTTTTCAATCAGGAGTCGCGCAAATCTTTACTTCACAAAAGTCTCGCGCGGAAAGCTTAGCACATAAGAAACCTGGACATTATTACGCGAGAACGAGTCACCCCACAAATGAGGGCTTAAAGCAGTTTATTCAAGCACATGTTATACCCAGCAACCATCTCTTACTCTGCCAGAGCGGGCTATCTGCATGCCTACTTGCACTAAAGGCAGTAGTGCCGATTGGTGGACAAATAGTATATGATAATCATATATACTATGAGGTCCAAAGATCAGCAAAAACAATGGCTAAACAATTAGGATGGAAGCTAAGCGAAACAAATTTTAGCCATTTGAGAGAAAGATTACAGAACGCTGGGATAAACTATCAAACGGTTGATGCCTTTTATTGTGATAACCCTCGTAACTGGTGGCTTGAAGGCTTTGACATTGAACGTATTGCCCAAAAAGTTCATGAGATAGGAGCATTGCTTATTGTCGACACATCCGTTCAGCCGCTTCAGGACGTCCTTGCGAAAGGCGCTGATATCGCTGTCTGTTCCTTAAGTAAATATCCAAGTAAGGGGAAAACTATAGGCGGATGCGTGGCAACGAATAACGAAAACCTTATGAAGAGGATAAGGCAAATTGCTTCGGACGAGGGGCATGTCCTTGCCCCTGAGGCAGCATTAACTATCTGGGAGCAGATCACTAATATCCATGATCACATGAAAAGTGTTTCTGAGAAGGCAGAGATGGTTTCAGCCTTTCTAAGGAACCGTTCTGCGATACAAAGTGTCAGGATCCCGGACAAAAAATTCACAGACGGATATGTCGGTGGTCAACTCACATTCGACATAAAGAATTTTCAATGCGGTTATATCATGGAAAAGCTCATCGGTCACAACTCTCTTTCAACAGACACTGCTCTGCATCTTGCCTGCACCTTTGGAGCTTCTTACACAACTTTTGAGCATTTTGCGAGTAATGTCAGATATCGCACTGGCATCAGAAGGGAAGACACCAACGAAATAGCAATCCCAAGCACCTTCGTCCGTCTCGGGATTGGTTGCGAGAGCGCAGATAGAATTATCAATGACCTTTCCTTCTATCTTGCTGAAGCGGTAAACATAGCAAAAGGAGAAACGATTGAACATCAAGTTCATTCCGAAGCGTGCGGAATGTGAGAAACCATGGGTGGAATTCGGCTGTGAGGAACCTGCTGAATATAATCAGTGGGTTCCTCATATATGTGGCATCTGTTGTTTAAAAATGGTGTTGGATTCCATATGTCCAGAAAATTCTATGAGTCTTTACAGCCTTACCATCTATTGCTATAATTTAAGTGGTTTTAGAATTATGGAAGATGGCAGCATAAGTGGAGTATTTCATCATCCATTGCTTGAATTGGCAAGGAGTAGAGGTCTTGATGGGAAGGTCTTCAGAGACGTTGAAATCTCTTCCATTATTACAGAAGTGCAAGAAGGTAACTATGTAATCCTATCAATTAATTTGGAGCTTGCGACTAAACTAATGTCTGGCAGCCATCTAATCCTCATCCATGCTTACGATGATAGAAAAGAAGAATTTATCTTCCATGATTGTTCGCAAGTGCTGGATAGCATAGGGAGCAACCTGCGTATAAATCATTCGCAATTGACACGGATTTCAAATAAAAAAGGAATAGTTCTTTGGAAGTCAGTGTTATATTGATGACAAAGGGGCATTTCAAGAACATCATAGGCGGTTCAAAACCAACGATAGAAATATGGCAGGAGCTGCGCGGCCAATCTGTCTCTCCGGTTATCTCACGGAGGAAAAGAGTACCTATGCCTCTATCAGTAAGACGAGAACCTTTGCTCCTTCAACGTCTGATGCGGATTATCTCTTCGCACAACTGCTAAGAAACCTTGAATCGGCGTGTATCAAGGCAAGATGGTATAAGCTGGCGCCACGAAGGATTGCGCTGTTTCTAAAGACAAACAATTTCTTGTATAGTGGCTGCGAAGTTCGGCTGAATCGGCCTTCTGCATATCCGATGGATTTATCCGAACTGGTAAAGGATGCATTTGGTGGTCTCAACAGGAAAGGTATATTGTATAGGGCAACAGGGGTAGTTCTTATGGAGATGTGCTCTGATCTTCCTGTCCAGTATTCCCTTTTTGATGATGCAGTAAGAGTTGATAAGGTTCGAACCCTCTATGAAGCCATGGATGAAATCAGTCAGTGTTTCGGTAAACATGCCCTTCATCTGGGTGGCTCACATGTGATAGAGGTTTTGGGAAAGGGCAAAAGCCTAGACCAAAATCAATACTCCAGAGAGTTGACGTAGATGAGGCCAAGTCCGCGCACAATTGCCAGCCAACACAGCGCTGCACACCGACTTCAGCATGGAGACAAACGGCTGAAGGTCCGGGATGGCAGATCGTCCGAGCACTACTGTGTGACCTGCGCCTTAGACATCATCTCGCGAGATATTGCACAACTGCAAGAGCTTGCGGAACGTCTTCGCGGGTGAATCCGAACGACACATTCGACTCAGCAGTGAGGAAAAGTCGCACAATCGGGTAGCCCCCGGTGATGAGGATGGCATCCTTGAAGCCCGATTCCGTATCGATCGAGAAGATAACGCCCGAGGCAGCGAGATCGGACCGTACCATTTTTTGGATGCCGATGGAGAGGGCCTTGTCTATACTGCATTAGAACCGATTATCAAAGCATTGTCATGCCTGGCCTTTGAAAATGCATTAATACTGCATTTTGTCACATCTGAGTTACTTGTTACGCTTTTTCTCCTGGCGGTTCACATGGTCGTGGTCCGTGCGATACCTGGCGCATCTTTCAACTACTGTACCTCGGATTGAAGAAGGGGACGGTTGCAACCGTCCCCTTCTTCAATGGTTAGGATTTTATAGTGTAGCCTCTGCGGAACAGTTCAAGGCATGCAGAAACAACCATAGGATCAAAGAGGACATCCGAGTTTTTGTTAATTTCTGATAGTGCCGTCTTTAATTCCAGACCAACACGAAAAGGGCGCGTTTTGGTCATCGAATCGAGAACATCTGCTACAGATAGTATCCGCGACTCGATCTTAAGATCGTCTTCGCTTAACCCAGAGGGGTAGCCACCGCCGTTCCACCTTTCATGGTGTTGTAGTACGATAACTGGGACACCCTTCGGGATGAGTCGACCCTTAAATTTCGATAACAGCTTGTAACCCAAAATAGGGTGTTTTCTTAATATCGACATCTCTTCTTGATTCAGAGTCCCTTCTTTTGTCAGCAGATAGCGATTTATTTCTACTTTCCCAATGTCATGATATCTGGCTGATATTGATAGTAACTTCATCCGATTGCGGCTGAGACCCATGATCTCACCAATCCTAATCGCGATATCCATGACAGACAAAGCATGAACTATATAGGTGTAGTGATCAATTTTACCTAAAATACACTCCACCATGTCTAAGTATGTATTTGAGTTAGCCATAAATTACTCCTTCCTGTCGACAAGATGTTTGTTTCGATCCAAGACATCCGCGCATTGAGGAATCACTAAGAAGCTCTTCATTTCCTTCTTGACAAATAGTGAAGGATGTGGTGGGAGTGCAAAAATATAGAATCCACCATTGGCTAAAGGGCTTTTGTTGTGTGATTTCTCACCTAATCCCGAAGGGTCTAGGCCACCGTTCGGGATTACTTTATTCTGGATTCTCGTGGTACTTTCGGTAAACCAATTTTAATCCCCCCCCCTTTCTCCACTGGCGTTCAATGCTGTCCGGCAAAACTTGCATCGGGAAAGTCCTCCAAAGTTGCTGAACTCTCGGCCACGTCGGTTTTTTCCCCGAATTCGTTACATAGCTTCTTGTTGGCCCCGATAAAAGGTAACGGAACGTTCATCGAAGATGCTTAAACCTTTAGGAATCAACAAGCTGCGCATTTTTTAGAGGGAGGAATATTTGCCTCCCACCTAGGGGATATCGGCAAGCTGCAGTTCATCGAACCAAAGGACCAACTTATTGTCATTCATAGGATTCCTCCTATGGGTAGTTGTTTTTTATGGGAGGATAATGGCATCGGCTGTCTATCAGTCATGAAATCCGAAGTCAAATAGAAACATATAAGGGCAGTCATTAAATATGGGGGGGGGGAAGGCCGGATTGAATACGTCCTTTTTTCACGTCTTAAAGGTTATTTGTCTTCTTCCTCGTTGTCGTAGAAAGGACCTTCTCCGTCGACCAGACTTTAGCTTCCTTATCGATGTTCTGCGTTGCCTTGACGGCAACTTCACTGAATTTTTCTACGTCAACACCCATGCCGATCCAGCCGAATCCGGCCAGCGCGGGGGTATTCTGGCTAAAGAATTTAATCGGGGCATAAGCCACGAACTTCGTGTTTCCGCAGACCCTTTCTCAACCCTTTTTGCTGGCTCCATTAAGGCGATCATTGACAACTTCTTCGCCTTTCTTAGTCAACTCTATCGAGGTATGTTCCGTAAGCGGCCGTACCGGCCGGCCGTCTGCGGCAAAACCAGCGATATGATAGTCGTTGGGGTAGGAAATCATCAGCCCTCGACTATCCACCATGTAGGCAAAGTTTCCCGTTTTGGCATCCGTCTCGAACACCGGTGTCGACAGGATCGGAATCACATGGCCCGTGTAGGCGGCGAGATGACGGTAGTCCAGAGCAAAGGGAAGTTAGTCACTTCATCTGCAATGTTCATAGCACGTATCTTGATTTCTTCCTGAGATTTCTGGTCAAGAACATTTACGGCCTGCTCTTTTACTGTAGCCCCTAATTTTAAAATCCCATTGGCGATGAAAATCGCCGTCAGTGATAAGGGGGTTACGATAAGCAGGAAGAATACCCTCGTGACAGTGAAAATCTGCTCTCCTTGTTTCTTCTCTGACATTCTTTTCCCCCTAACTGTAGTTCGATTTGAACTTAATTTCATTTGTCGGATTAACCCAAAAAGTACTTTACGTAGGGGTATAACTCTCCCCCAAAACTAGACAAGTGAATAAGGTGTCCAGCATTGAGGCAATTTGCTGATCTAATCCTGATTGCTCTACCTTGCAAATCTCGATAAACAGAATCCAGGCGCTTCTCAACAATGTTTGTTGATCGCCTCTTTGTCCACAAAAAGCATTCCTTCCGAACACATAACCCCTTGACAACCATTTATTCTCAAGTGTATAAACACAGTAAATGAACATTTACTGTGTTTATACAACATAAAAGGCGACTATGAACGGTCAAGGCTATACGAGTTATATACGGGTGAGCACCCAAAAACAGGGCAAGAGCGGCCTTGGCTTGGAAGCTCAACGGAAAGCCATCGAGGATTTTATGACCGGCTACGGCGGGAGCCTCATTGCAGAATACCTGGAAGTCGAGAGCGGGAAAAATGATCAGCGGCCTGAGCTACAGAAAGCGATCCAGCATTGCAGAATGACCGGGGCAATCTTAGTTATAGCGAAGCTGGACCGCCTTTCTCGAGACCTTCACTTTATAGCGTCCCTGCAAAAGGCTAACGTCGAATTTACAATTTGTGACATGCCGGCGGCCAACAAGTTCACGATCCACATTCTTGCAGCCGTCGCGGAGCATGAAAGAGAGATGGCCAGCCAGAGAACAAAGGCTGCTCTGGCAGCCGCAAAAGCACGCGGTCAGGTATTGGGCAACCCCGATAATTTGACCGAAGCAGCAGCGGCCCGAGGCAGGATATTGGGTGTCATAGCGAGACAGGAGAAGGCGGATGCATTCGCCAGGGGGGTGTCTCTACTTTTAAAAGAAATGAACGGTCAGAGAGGATCTAGCCTTCGGAAAATTGCCAGGGAATTGAACGATAGGCGCATCCTGACAGCTCGTGGAAAGTTGGGTAGCTGGACGGCGACAGCAGTGAAAAATGTGCTTGCCAGGATATAATGGCGATAAGGTAACCAGAATGAGGGGAAACGAACAGTGAAGATAACTGTACTGGCGCTGATATATGCTTTCACGAGTTTTGTGTTCGCATTGCAATATTATGCCAGGAAATCCATCATAGAGATGCTGGAAATGGTCATGGGAACCCGGCAGGCAAAACGCAGGATGAGCAGAAGCTTTTATCTTGTGAGCAAGGCCTCGGTCATCATCAATTACGGCTGCAGCTTATACATCTTATTGGCTATCGTGGCGTTGATGGCGTACATGGCCTTTTATGCATATGCGGCATCTCTGCTTTATTTTATCGTGGTGGCTCTCCTCGCCGTTGCCCTCCGCATGGCCTTCGAAGGCGCAGCTTCCAGTTACAAATTCATGCCCATATTGAAATCGTTTCGGTACACACCGCCGACCACGAAAGATGCAAATCCAGGTAAGCCGGAGTCTGATAGGTAAGGAAGTGATGCAATTCAGAAATCTGTAAAATATACCGATATTGGTAAGTTGCACTCTTTAGGGTTCAGGAAGAATAGGGAGTCAAGAAAAAACAGGAAGGGAGGTGAGAAAAGATGACCAGGCACATTGGTAAGAAAAGATGGCGATTGGAACCCGAGTTCAAACAGCAGTTCAAAGATGGTAAAGAGCACATTACGTGCCCCAAGTGTAATGCATCCCTCGGCGATCACTGGATCGACAAAAAAGGCAAGCACTATGATTATCGTCCCGCTATTGAGCGCCAGTTATGGGATGATCGCCGGCACATAGCGTGTCCCAAGTGTAGCGAACTTCTCGCTGTGGTATACTGGGAGGAAGCAACCCCCTGGGAAAGGGTCAGAAGTTTTTTCCTCGTGGGCTGGAAGGGCTTGGCATGCCTGTCAGTTTTGGTGTGGGTGTTTGTGGTCGCTCTTTCTGCAGGTTTGGGCGCATATAATGGGAAGCCTGTATGGAATATTGCGAATGACTGGTTAACGCACATGATTGCATTGATGGCGGCAAGCTGGTCGTTCCCCGTGTTTCTTATTTTTAGGCTTCTGTGGTTCTATGAACCACCCCCCGGTCCTGATGATTGGAACGACTGGTGGTATTACGACGTTTAGGCCGCACCCGAAATAGGTCCTTTTAGGGGACCATGCCTGTCAGTAATGCCTATCAGGGAGGTGTGGGGGTCTGATGATATGGGGGTGCACAAGTTTCTAGTGAGTGTTTCAGAGATTTGTGGGGATGATATGATAGTAGGTGCCCCATATTGCGGCTGATGCCAAAATAGCCCGGATCGACCACCCTTGCCGGGTTTTCATTACCACCAACTGCTGTTCCAGATCTTCCCGGTTATAGGGGTAACCCCTTGATGATGTCGATTTTTAGTTTTCCTCCGTTAATACCAAAACAATCCCAACAACAAATATGCAATATGAGTTTTGGGCTTGCGAATTACATATTTTGTGATAAGGTATCGCCATGATTGATAGAACCATTGAACCTGTCCTCCTTGGGCTGGCACAACAGTACCCCGTCGTTACGATCACGGGGCCGCGTCAAAGCGGCAAGACCACTCTTTGCCGGAAGGTATTCCCTACTCTGAAATATGCCAATCTCGAAGCCCCGGATACGCGTATGTTTGCCATTGAGGACCCTCGCGGTTTCCTGGCGGCAAACCGTGATGGCGTCATCCTCGATGAAATCCAACGGGCGCCCGAACTCCTCTCTTATATCCAGACCATTGTCGATCTCAAGAACAATCCGGGACAATTCATCCTGACAGGCAGCCAGCAGTTCGAGGTTATGAACACCATCAGCCAGTCCCTTGCCGGCAGGACGGCGCTCCTGAAGCTGCTGCCCTTTTCTCTGGGTGAGCTGAAACAGATGCCTCAATCAAGCATTGACCGTCTTATGATCACCGGATTCTACCCCCGCATCCACGACCAGGGGCTTAACCCTGCTCAGGCTCTCGGTGATTACCTGGAAACATACGTGGAACGGGACCTTCGCCAACTCGCGATGGTGAAAGACATCTCCCTTTTTGAAAGGTTCCTGAGACTCTGTGCCGGCCGGGTGGGGCAGGTGCTGAATCTCCAGAGCCTCGGAAACGACGTCGGCGTATCCCATTCCACCGCCCGGTCCTGGCTGACCCTCCTGGATGCAAGTTATATCATTTTCCTGCTCCAGCCGTGGCACACGAACGTTTCCAAGAGATTGATCAAGTCCCCGAAGCTGTATTTCTATGACGTCGGACTCGCATCCTTTCTCCTCGGCCTGGAAAATGAAACGCAGGTAAGCAGAGACCCCCTACGGGGAAGCCTCTTCGAAAACATGGTGGTGATGGAAGCGCTGAAATACCGTTATAACCGGGGAATGCGGAGCAATATCTTCTTCTACCGGGACAGCAACAGCAATGAGGTAGATTTAGTCGCCGAAAAGGGCAGGGATCTTTGCGCCATTGAGATAAAGGCGGGCGCCACCGTGAACCCCGACTATTTCAGGGGGCTGCACCATTTTGCTAAAGCCGTCGGGAGTAGCCGGGTGATTAGAGGCGGCGTTATCTATGGCGGGGAAGAAATGCAGGAACGGAGTTCTTTCCCTGTTTATCCGCTGAGCCTCTGTGAAGATCTCTTTGCCGAACAAAAAACAGAGTAGGGACAGCGAGACAGGAGAAGGCGGATACATTCGCCAGGGGGGTGTCTCTGATCGTGAAAGAAATGAACGGTCAAAAAGGGCATCGTCTCCGTAAAATTGCCAGGGAATTGAATGACAGGCGCATCTTGACAGCTCGTGGCAAGGTGGGGAGCTGGACAGCGACGGCGGTGAGAAATGTGCTCGGCAGAATAGGAAAGATAGAAGCATCGGGAGGGCGGGAAAGAGACCTTGGTCCTGAGATAATCAACGCCTGATACATAATTTAGTATATTACGCTATTTGCCGGGGGGACATGAAAAATGAAGATTGACCGATGCGGTTCTATCAATTCTTTTAATTATAAGGGTATCCGAAATCCGTGATGTATGGACGTCCTTCCCGCCCCACTGACTACACATTGATAAACCGTATTGTGTGATTGGTCCTGGGAAATGTAGCGGCAAAGCAAAACCGAAATACATGATGTATTGCAATTTCTTTTCTACCAGTTTTTGTGTAGCAGCTTTGAACCAGTAATGATCGAGATTGAGGAAGGAAAAAACGGAAGGTGCCGGTTATTGGCAACATCTACAAGTCCTTATTTTCCATATCCTCCAGTAAATGAATGTTACGGATTGAAATGACGGTGCTCTTAATGCTGCCCTCATTGTCAATCCCGGTCTGGTTGCTGACCAAAGGCGCTATCCCTATAGGTGTGCTATAATAGGCCGCTATGGCACTGATCGCTTGAGCTGTTGTAGCATTACTCATGTTTTTCCCCTCCTTTTAAAGTATCTTGCAGCGTAAACATCTAAAGCAACAAAAAGAACAAAACCAATCACAGCCTCCCACCACATTACTCGCTTACTGACATTGATCCATCGTTCTGTCTGCGCACGACTGACGATCGTATCGTTACCCACCCGCAATTCTACGAGACGGTTACGGTCCATCCACAAGTAGGCCGGTTGACGATACCATAAGACGGTTGCCTGTTTCCCCTGGATTACCGGCTCGAGCTTATTATCTGCCAGACAATAATTTTTGCCCGAATAGTAGTCCTTACAGGTGAATAAGAACTCGCCATCGACGGTTTTTATCCCCGTCAGACTGCCTTCCTTCGGAACATGTCTAAAAATAAGCTCGCCTTCCGTTTTACGGAGTTCAGCATCCGGCGGAACCTGATGTCTGATCGTATGATAGGCAGGGATCAGAATCATAATGATGTAGATTAGCGACAAACCAATTCTTCGCGTCCAACTGCTGTCTGCAAATCGAACACATTTCTCTTTGAACGTATTCCAACTCATCTCTTTGCCGCGCCCAATTTAATTCTCATGGCTTTGCGCAAGCATGTCTTTCCTCATTAATGTAAAATGACATTTACCTATGTATTCCTCTGTTGTCTCTTGTCGGTATTTAATGAGAAATACTTGCGTTAATTACAGGCTGTTTAGCTGATTATTAGAATTATTGCAAGGTTATGGCTGGAGATTGTCGCCACACGAATATTAAGAATTTCAATAATAGTGGACGGCATTCATTTCCGGTTGAAAGGGTGCATACTCAGCAAAATAGCTACATGCTCGACTTCAGGAAGGAGTGGAGAGGCAATCTGAATGTAATTCTTGCTGCTAAATATTTGCGGTTTTCCACCCGTATTCATTGAACTGGTCCGATCAAACAATCGTCTTTTAATACCATGCCCTACTTATAAACTCCAGCAACCATAACAGGAAGATAAACAAAATCCGTTGATTGCGAGATCAACTACGGAGCAGACATATCAACGCTGGTTTGCTTTCTTGAAGAAAGCAATTTTGGACCTTCATACATCATGAAATGCGGATACCCCAATTTTGTTCTGCTGGTTTTCGCTTCATCGCAAAAACACGCATTCCCTCTTACTACTGGCTGTCAATAATCAGTTAGAGGAAAGCATTGGCATCTGTTAAGAGGTTATCTAGAAAATAAAATTTATGCCGGCAAATTTGCCGGCGATGTGATATAATAACAATATGGAAACGGTTCAATTGACAGATTGGTTACAACCTAGCACGGAAGCAGAAGAAACTCGTCTGCGCGATGCTGGTTTTCGATGGGGCAAGAAAGGCACGCACACAAGCCGTACAATCATGCTCTGCGAGCTTAAAGCACTATTGTCACATTGTCGACCAGAAGCAACTTCTAAGGATTATATATCAGCCATTATTGAGAACAATTGCCTTGGCAAGCGCACTGTAGCAACACGGAAGCTGTCTTTTCAGCGTTTATCGGAGCTGTATGCCCTCGATTCGCAAGTGCCCTTGTTCAGGATTATGCGTTACTTTTGGTATGCAGACCGCTCTGGACAGACGATCTTTCCTCTTCTGCTTGCTCTTGCACGAGACCCCTTGTTACGGGCAACATCAGCTACTATTTTACGCATGCATCCCGGCGAAGAACTCGCGCGCCAGCCGTTGATCGACGCGCTGAGCCGGGCAGTCGGTAGTCGGCTGAGCGAGAGCACCCTTGATAAAGTTGTGCGAAACGCTGCTTCCTCCTGGACACAATCTGGTCATCTCAAAGGGCGTAACCGCAAAGTTCGTCAGCGCGTTACACCGACCGCGGCTTCTACAGCCTACGCAATCCTGATCGGCTATCTCACGGGCACGCGCGGACCAGCACTCTTCGAGACGTCTTGGGCGCAAGTGCTCGATGCGCCACCAGACGAACTCATGGGCCTTGCCATGGACGCACGACGACTGGGCTTGCTTGATATGAACCAGTCAGGCGGCGTTGTCGAGGTGGCTTTTTCGCGACTACTGTTCCCTGACGAAAGGAGGTAGGAGGATGGGAAGAATCGAAGAGCTGGCGGCTCGATACCGTGCCCACATTGGTGCACCATGGCAGCGCAACCTTGCCGGGGACCAGAAAGCCATCTTCGTCGTGTATCCAAAAACGGATGAGCGGAAGCTGAGGGCGCGTCTGGAACTGTTTGAGATGGCTACCACCTCGACCGGCCATGGTTGGCGTCTGTTGGACATAAGCAACGCTTTCGCGCGTTGGATGGCCGATACTGACTATCGCGATGCCTACTTCGAAGATCCGGAAGCGTTGGCAATGAAGCTGCGGAGCGAATTCGTACAGCGTGCTGCTGGTCGACTCCGCGAAGTGCTCACAGCCGAAGGGGTAGACGAAGACACCGTGGTCGCTATCCAGGGCGTTGCGTGCCTGTTTGGCTTCACCCGTGTTTCACTGGTGCTCAAGGAAGTGGTCAAGGACATTCGGGGTAGGCTGGTGGTGTTCTTCCCTGGCGAATATGAAGAAAACAATTACAGACTACTGGACGCAAGGGACGGTTGGAATTACTTGGCCGTACCCATCACGCTTCATAATGGGGTAAACGACTGATGAAAAACAGAGAACTTTTCCAACGAGATCCCGCCAAAGCGAAGCTGATGAACGACGGTGTTGCCGCCGTGCGAGAGGCCGCAAGCCCCAAAGAAATCGAAACACTCCGTTACGAGCTTGAGCATTTCGTGTGCGAGGGCCAATACGAAGATGGTTTGATCCGCATCTTGGAGTCCTACCTTGGCAATGTGAGTTCGACCACGCAGCCGGCGGCTTGGGTGAGCGGTTTCTACGGCAGCGGCAAGTCCCATCTCTTGAAGATGTTCCGCCATCTCTGGGCGAACACCCGCTTTACCGACGGCGTATCCGCCCGTGGGTTGGCCCGTCTCCCTCAGGAAGTGCAGGATCTACTGCGTGAGCTCGACACACTTGGCAAGCGCAACGGCGGTTTGCACGCAGCTTCTGGTACACTTCCTTCGGGCGGCGGCGAAAGCGTCCGGCTGGCCGTCTTGAGCATCGTGCTGGCGTCCAAAGGTTTGCCCGAGGCGCTGCCACAGGCACAGTTCTGCATGTGGCTCCAAAAGAACGGTATTTTCGAACGGGTGAAGACCATAGTCGAAGCCGTCGGCAAGGACTACTTCAGTGAACTCCACGATCTTTATGTCAGCCCCGTGCTCGCCAAAGCCGTTCTCGACACCGACCCCAGCTTTGCCGCCGACCTGAAGCAGGCGCGCGCGGCGCTGAGAGCACAGTTCCCCGTGGTCGATGATATCTCGACTAACGAGTTCATACGGCTTGTCCGTGAGGTGCTATCCGTCAATGGGCAAATCCCCTGCACAGTGGTTGTGTTGGATGAAATCCAGCTTTTCATCGGCAATGATCCAGGTCGCTCGACTGACGTGCAGGAGGTCGCCGAGGCACTCTGCAAACAACTCGACAGCCGAGTGCTGCTGATAGGTGCCGGCCAAACCGCCCTGGCAGGTAACGTACCGTTGCTCCAACGACTCACCGGCCGATTTACCATTCCGGTGGAATTATCCGATTCCGATGTGGAAACAGTCACACGTCGCGTCGTACTGGCAAAAAAGGCCGACAAAAAGAAGGCCATCGAAGATATGGTCAACGCCCATGCAGGCGAGATCACCCGCCAGCTTGCCGGAACGCGCATCGCCGCATGCGCAGAAGACCGCGATATAATCGTGGATGACTACCCGCTGCTGCCAGTCCGCCGACGCTTCTGGGAGCATGTGCTTCGCGCGGTCGATGTGCCGGGTACCGCCAGCCAGCTCCGCACCCAACTCAAAATTGTCCACGAGGCTGTCCGGCAGACAGCAGAAGAAGACCTTGGCACTGCAGTTCCCGCGGACTTTATCTTTGAGCAGATCAGTCCGGACCTGCGCAAGACAGGCATTTTACTCCGCGAGATCGACGAGACGATTCGTAACCTCGATGACGGAACTGAAGATGGTCGGCTCGCCCAACGGCTTTGCGGCCTTATCTTCCTGATCCGCAAGCTGCCGCTGGAAGCCGTGGCCGATATCGGCGTCCGAGCGACGCCGGAGATGCTTGCAGACCTGATGGTGTCCGATTTGGCCAACGATGGGACCGAACTTCGCAAACACATCCCACGCATCTTGAAGCTCTTGACAGACCCGCCGCCAGAATCAGAGCGGCCATCGTGGCTCAAGAAAGCCATGCAGGACAAGGGAGCGCTGCTCATTGAGATCGAAGGCGAATACAGTCTCCAGACCCGCGAGAGCAGCGAGTGGGATCGGGAGTATCGCAACCGTCAGACACGGCTGAACAGCGATCTGACTTCCCTATCTATCAAGCGCGGCTCCCTCATCAGCGCCGCATGCGGAGAGGCCCTCAAGGGCATAAAACTCGTACAGGGCAAGTGCAAGGAACCACGGAAGCTGCTGGTTCAATTTGGCACTGAAACGCCGGCGACAGGTGGAACCGACATTCCAGTATGGGTCCGCGATGGCTGGGGGGAGAAGGAAAGCACCGTGGTCAACGATGCCCGTACTGCTGGCAGCGACAGTGCGATCATCTATACCTACATACCCAAAGCCAGCGCCGACGATCTCCAAAAGGCCATCGTCGAGTATGAGGCAGCCAAGTCCACGCTGGAGTTCAAAGGTACGCCCACGTCACCCGAAGGCCGAGAAGCACGCGATGCCATGGCCACACGCATGGCCTCGGCGGAAGCCTCCCGCAATCAGATCGTCGGCGACGTGATCGACCGTGCGAAGATCTTTCAGGGCGGCGGTGGCGAGCGGTTCGAGTTGAACCTCGTGGCCAAGGTCGAGTCCGCCGCGCAGGCGTCGCTCGACCGGCTGTTCCCGAACTTCAAGAACGCCGACGACAACCGTTGGTCCAACGTCATCAATCGCGCCAAGAACGGTGACGAGGCGGCCCTGTCGGCAGTGGACTGGACCGATGCTCCCGAGAAGCATCCCGTCTGTTCGGCAGCGCTTTCCGAGGTCGGCTCAGGCAAACGCGGAAAAGAAGTCCGTGACGCCTTCGAGGCCAGTCCCTATGGCTGGCCTCGTGACGCTGTGGATGCCGCGCTCATCGTCCTGCACACCACCGGCCATGTTCGTGCTACCCACAAGGGCATGACGCTTTCTCAGGGTCAGCTTGACCAAGCGAAGATATCTGTGACCGATTTCCGAGCGGAAACGGCTACAATTAACGCCAAAGAGAAGATAAAACTCCGCAAGCTCTTCCATGCGGCCGGAGTGGACTGCAAGCCCAATGAGGAAACTGCCAAGGCCCCGGTGTTCTTGGCCCGCCTGGCGGAGCTGGCCGACCATGCGGGTGGCGATCCGCCCATGCCGTCCCGTCCGGCGACAATCCATCTTGATACACTTCGTGGATTTGGCGGAATCGAACAACTGGTTGAAATCCTTAAGCAGCATGACACGCTCGACCAGCAAGTGAAGGACTGGGGCAAGCTGGCGGAACTTGCCGGCAAGCGCAAACCCGCCTGGGAAACACTTCGTACACTGCTCAAGCACGCTGATGCCCTTCCTGGAGCCGAGGAACTCCGCAAGCAATCCGATGCGGTGAAGTCCGAACGGCGGCTGCTGGACGTCAGTGATCCCGTGCCGGATATCCGCAAGGCAGCCACCGACGCCCTCCGTACCGCCGTCACCGCCGCTCACGGGAAGTACGAGCAGGTCTATAACGAGGAGATGACCGCTCTGATTGCCAGCGATAACTGGAAGAAGCTGAAACCGGACCAGCGGAAGCGGATACTCGATGATGAAGATATCAACGAACTGCCTGTGTTATCCGTCGGCAGTGAAGGCGATCTAATCCGGTCGCTGGAACAAACAGCGTTGCCGGCCTGGAAGACCCGGACCGATGCGCTGCCCCAGCAGTTCGACCGCGCCGCTATGGCCGCTGCCAAGCTGCTGGAGCCGAAGACCCAGCGCGTCCGCCTGACCAGCGGAACGCTTAAGACCGAACAGGAAGTTAAGACGTGGCTGGCCGGCACAGAAAAAGAACTACTGGCAAAACTCAATAACGGTCCGGTGGTAGTGTCATGAACAGGGGCCTCTGAAATGAAAGATTCAGAAATTCACCATCTTGTCGAGCATCTCCGTTCCCTGCCGCGTGAAACGGAGTGGGTGGAATTCAAGCACAACAACTCCGATCCACAGGAAATCGGAGAATACATCTCGGCATTGTCGAATGCCGCGGCTCTGAACCGGAAAAATCATGCATATATTCTCTGGGGAATTGAAGACGGGACCCATAATCTCCTGGGCACAACTTTCCGCCCTCGCCAGCAGAAAAAAGGGAACGAGGAACTTGAGAATTGGCTCCTCCGCCTGCTGACGCCAAGGATCGATATCCGCATTCATGAGGTCAATGTCAACAATCTGCCAATTGTTCTGTTTGATATCCAACCGGCATCGAATCAACCGATTGCATTTGGGGGAAGAAAATACATCCGCGTAGGCAGTTACAAGAAAAATCTCAAAGATTATCCGGAGAAAGAGCGAGCCCTATGGGCATTGTTCTCCGAGAAGCCCTTTGAGGCCGGGATAGCACTGACGGCGGCAACAACGGATGACGTGTTTGATCTCATCGATTATGCGGGCGCCTTTCGCCTACTCGACATTCCCCTGCCTGACAACCGCAAGGCCATACTGAATCGGTTGATTGCCGAGAAGGTTATCATATCCCGTCCCGGCAACCGCTTTGATATCACGAATATTGGGGCCATGCTTTTCGCATTCGATCTCCGCCGGTTCGACCGTCTGGGGCGGAAGGCCCCGCGGGTCGTCATATATAAGGGCGACAACAAGATCCAGGCCATCAAGGAACATCCCGACCCCGAAAGCGACACTCCACGGCCTGGTTATGCCATTGGCTTCGAAGCCCTGCTCGGCTGGATCAACGATCAGCTTCCACAGAACGAACAAATCGGACAGGCGCTCCGCCGAAAAGTCCGCCTTTATCCCGAAGTTGCCATTCGTGAGTTGGTGGCCAACGCACTCATTCATCAGGATTTCAATATCACAGGTACCGGCCCAATGATTGAGTTGTTCGACTTTCGGTTGGATGTAACCAATCCGGGCTTACCACTGGTCGAGCCCTTGCGTTTCATCGACGAGCCGCCCCGGTCCCGCAACGAAGCCCTTGCCGGACTCATGCGCCGTATGAACTTCTGCGAAGAGCGCGGCAGCGGCATCAAAAAGGTCATTGCCGCCGTCGAGGAGTTCCAACTACCGCCTCCCGACTTCCGCACAACGTCTCAACATACCATCGTCACGCTCTACGCCCCGCGCAACTTTGCCCAGATGGACAGTCAAGAGCGAATCCGCGCCTGCTACCAGCACGCCTGTTTATGGTACATCTCAGGGAAGCGAATAACCAACTCCAGCCTGCGGGATCGGTTGGGGATCGAGAAGAAAAACTATCCCATGGCCTCTCGGATATTGAAAGACTCCCTGGATGCCGGCTTTATTCGGCTGGCAGGAGGTACGAAGAAGGACGCGACCTATGTACCTTTTTGGGCTTAGAAAATATGTTCGCGCATGTAACTGGAAGACGCTTGAACGGTTCTTTGCTTAGTAATGTGTGAGTTATATCAATTAGTTGCAGAATTTGATTTATGTTACGCCATGTAACTGGGAGGCGCTGTCCTATGCCTGCACTGCCATCTGATCTACGGAATAAACTGGAGCGTGTCGTCATTGAGGCTCGCGACGTGGCCGAGGTGGGCGCTCGAGCGGCCTTGGAGGCGCTGGCCGTCCACCATTATGAGCCCTACCCACACATGAAACCAGTGCAGCGCGAACTCCGCAACCATCTCCGCGCCCGGGCGCGGCAGCTTGGGGACCGGCAAGACACTTCCGGGCGACTCTCCATCGACCATTTGGCTGACGAATGTGCCTATGAACACTGGCATCGGATGCTCTTTGCCCGCTTCCTGGCCGAAAACAATCTGCTCATCGAACCGGAAGAGAACATGGCCATCAGTCTGGCTGAAGCCGAGGAGCTGGCAAAGGAAGAAGGCGTAGATGTTTGGGAGTTCGCATCTCGCTGCGCCCAAGAAATGCTGCCGCAAATCTTCCGGCCTGACGACCCGCTGCTCCAGGTCTCTTTTGCTGCTGAGCATATGCTCAAGCTGGAGAAACTCCTGGCGTCGCTGCCGGCGGCAGTCTTTACTGCCTCCGATGCACTCGGATGGGTCTACCAGTTCTGGCAAAGTAAGAAGAAGGAAGAGGTCAACCGATCCGAAGTGAAGATTGGAGCGGACGAAATCTCTGCGGTGACACAGCTATTTACCGAGCCGTACATGGTTGAGTTCCTGCTCCACAATACGCTGGGGGCCTGGTGGGCAGGGAAGAACCTTGATGCCAAGGTTGCCGCCAACGCCAAAACCGAAGACGAACTCCGGGCGACGCTCGCCCTGCCCGGCGTGACATGGGATTATCTGCGGTTCGTCCGTAGCGAAGACGGTAAGGGCGGGCCATGGCTACCCGCCGCCGGCACGTTTGACGGTTGGCCGAAGATTGCTAAAAGCATCAAAGGTCTCGATCCCTGCTGTGGATCCGGACATTTCCTTGTTGTGTTGTTCCGTCACCTCGTGCCCATCCGCATGGCCGAGGAAGGCTTTTCAACGCGTGATGCTGTCGATGCGGTGCTTAGAGACAACCTCCACGGCTTGGAAATCGATGAGCGCTGCTGTCAGATTGCCGCCTTCGCTCTGGCACTGGCCGCATGGACATACCCCGAGGGTGGCGGCTACCGGCCGCTGCCAGAACTCCACATTGCCTGCACCGGCATCGGACCGCAAGCAACAGAGGAACAATGGGTTAAGTTGGCCGAGCAGTCAGGCATGCCCACGCAAATGTATGAGCGAGAGCGTGTGAAGAATGGCTTGCTGAATCTGCACCGACTCTTCTCACAGGCTCCAGCACTAGGATCGCTCATTGACCCCAAACAACTCGAAGCTGGCGTCTTTGCCGCCGATTACGAGACGATCCAGCCTTACCTTGTAGCAGTCCTAAAAGCTGAGAAAGCTGATGACGAAACTCACGAGCAGGCCATTGCTGCTGCCGGTATGACCAAGGCTGCCGACCTCTTAGCCGGCAAGTACACGCTGGTCCTCACGAATGTTCCATACCTCGGCCGCGGCAAGCAGGGCCACTTACTCAAGGATTACTGTGAGCGCGTTCATCCAGCGGCCAAGTCGGATCTTGCCACCTGTTTTGTTGAGCGATGTCTGAAATTTTGTACGAAGGGAGGAGGTACCGCACTTGTCACTCCACAGAACTGGTTCTTTCTACGCACCTATACAGAAATGCGACGATCTCAGTTCAGGAAGTCTACGTGGAATTTTGTGGCGAGACTCGGTGCTAAAGCTTTCCAGACGCCAATGTGGGACTTTGGGGTAGCATTAATCTCGACTTCTCTGCAACAACCAGATTTGGCTCACAAATTTGTCGGATTGGACGTAGGAAATGTCGGAAACATTGACAAGAAATCCCAAGGTTTGATTGCAGACGTTGTTGCGCATGTAGAACAACATTCTCAACTACAAAATCCAGATGCGGCTCTAAACTTTATGGAGATTGATAAGGATAGCTTCTTGGCGAAATATGCTTACTGCTATCAAGGAACCTCGACAGGTGATAATGAACGGTTCTTATGTGGTTTTTATGAACTCCCTTTTGTAAATATAGGTTGGACATTTTTTCAAATGCCACCTGTTGGTACTGTTGCGTATGGCGGCAAGGACAGCATCGTAAACTGGCAATCGCTCCAATCAGGCTTCGAGGGAGCTGCGATTCGAGGCAGAGAAGCTTGGGGAAAACAGGGTGTTGCATTTGGTCAGATGGCAAATCTACCTGCAACCTTCTTTCAGGGAACCAAGTTTTCAAACTCATGTCCTGTTTTGATTCCGTTCAATCCAACTCATCTTCCAGCAGTATGGTCCTTTTGTACGGCTGGCGCACTTATAAGTGAATTACGACAGTTTAATCAAAAACTCAGCGTTGATAATGGCTATATAACAAAAGTCCCCTTCAATCTTGCGCATTGGCAGAAAATTGCGGCGGAGAAATATCCCGACGGCCTGCCCGAGCCGGAAAGCGACGATCCGACACAATGGCTCTTCCACGGCCGGCCGGAGGAATCGACCGCACCGCTCCAGGTGGCTGTGGCCCGGCTGCTTGGTTACCGGTGGCCGGCGGAACTCGATGAAAAGATGAACCTAAGCAAACGGGCGCGGACGCTGGTCAAGCAGTCCAGGGAACTGGTCAAATTCGCGGACGACGACGGGATCATCTGTATCCCGGCGGTGCGCGGCGAGGAACCGGCGGCAGAGCGACTACTCCGGCTGCTGGCCGCGTGCGGTATCGAGCCAGACGTTGATCTTGACAATTGGCTCCGCAATGGCTTCTTAGAGGAACACTGCAAGCTGTTCCACGACAGGCCGTTCGTGTGGCACATCTGGGACGGACGGAAGCGCGATGGCTTCCACGCTCTGGTCAACTATCACAAGCTCTGCGAAGGTGGCGGCAAGGGTCGGCGTCTGTTGGAGAGCCTGACCTATGCCTACCTGGGCGAGTGGATCACTCGGCAGAAGGACGGCGTGAAGCGCGGCGAAGAGGCTGCGGAAGACCGCCTGGCCGCTGCGCTGGAACTCCAGAAGCGTTTAGAGGCGATTCTATCCGGCGAGCCCCCCTTCGACATCTTCGTCCGCTGGAAGCCACTGGCGGAGCAACCCATCGGCTGGGAGCCGGACATCAACGATGGTGTGCGGCTAAACATCCGTCCGTTTTTGGCGACCGATCTGCCCGGTGGCCGGTCTGGTGCGGGAATCCTCCGTTACAAGCCTAATATCAAATGGACGAAGGACCGCGGCAAGGAACCGCACCGCCCGAAGGAGGATTACCCCTGGTTCTGGGGTTGGGACGAAAAGGCAGTGGACTTTATAGGAGGCAAATCCTTCGACGGCAACCGATGGAATGACTGTCATTACACAAAAGCGGTCAAGCAAGGTGCAAGGCAGGAGGCCAAGAAATGATTAAATCGGCTCTGAACAAATCCATTTCGGAACTTCTGGGAATCGATTCCAACTGGCTTTTCATGGTTCCCAGATATCAAAGGGAGTATGTTTGGCGGCGTGATGATTGGGCAAATCTTTTCGACGACTTATGGGAGAACCCGCCAGGTTATTTTCTCGGTTCAATGATTTGCATCAACCGCTCGCCCGGCACAATGCAGACACAGAATTTAGAGGTAGTAGATGGCCAACAACGCCTTATCTCGCTGTCGCTCTTATATGCGGCGGTTTATCACTGCCTTTGTCAGTGCGGGAAAGAGGATGAGGATATCAAGAATGAGCTTTACAACCTTCGCCATCGTCTTGTCTTAAAGGGTGCAAAGAAGACACTCCGGTTGGAGCCATCCTATCAAGGAAACAATTATCAAGACTATCATGCCATACTCCAGGAAGCTGGTATCCTTGTGGGTATTAAGACACCTCCATTTGCCGGTAACCGAAGACTTTTCAAAGCGTACAGGTTCTTTATCAGCAGACTTGATGAAATCGATAACAAGGGGAAAAAGATTTTCGACTCTACGCATCTTCAGTTTCTTCTGGATCGTATCAATCGCGCTTCCTTGGTGACGATCGAAGTGGGCTCGCACGCCGATGCGTTTACGCTCTTTGAGTCTCTGAACAACCGCGGGGTGCCGCTATCCGCGCTAGATCTTATTAAAAACAACATTCTTGCCACGCTCGAGAAGAAGACACCAGAGAGCATTGAAGATAACTTCAATAAGTGGAAAGAATTGCTTGATAACTTATCAGATGATTACACGACTCAAGAACGTTTTCTACGTCAATACTATAACGCATTCAAGTACCGTAAAGAAGTTAGTGTTCCAAAGGCAACTTTGGCGACACGCTCTAATATCATACACATTTATGAAAAACTTATTGATCGAAACGCCGAATGGTTTTTTGGAGACCTTCTTGAAAAGGCCAAGCTCTATGGCAAAGTTATTGCGCCTCTCAGCGATGGCGTACCAGAATATCTCGCAAGACAATTGCTCAATTTGGCCCGCATTGGAGGAGCGTCTGCATACGTACTTCTTCTTTTTCTGCTCTCGGAACGACCAAATACAAATCTTTCCGGCATATGCGAATTTCTTGTGCGCTATTTGGTCCGGCGCAATCTTACGGACGTTCCACCGACGAGAGATCTTGCGAGAATCTTTATGGAGGTGATCAGCAAGGTGAGGGAAAAAACGGAAAAGGAGACGGAAAAAACTGTCCGACTGGAACTTTTAGCCAAAGGCCGTTTTGCGAGCGATGATTTATTCAAGGATAAGCTTTCGGGAAGCATTTATTTGGATAATGTCGATGCAACGAGGTTTATTCTCTGCAGCATTGAAGAAAAAAACCAAACGCGTGAAAAACTCACCGACCTCTGGGCACGAGATAAACGGGGGGACTTGATCTGGACTGTGGAGCATATTTTCCCACAGGGACAAAATATCCCGTCGTTCTGGGTGAAGATGATTGCCGATGGTGATGAGAAGAAGGCCCGTGAATATCGTGATACCTACGCACACAATTTGGGTAACCTCACGATCTCAGGCTACAACAGCAAACTTGGAAATAAGTCATTTGAGGAAAAGCGAGATCGAAAAGATACGAGCGGCAACTATGTGGGATATCAGAATGGACTTTACCTCAATAAACATTTGAGATCATTAAAAGTATGGACCAGCAAGGATATAGAGGCCAGAACACAGGTCCTCGTTGCGGAAGCGATGCGCCTCTTTTCATTGGATTCTCCAAATTGACGCATACAGGGAAAACAAGAGCAATGGATAAAATTAAGCAGCAAACGGCAACTCTTCTTGAGGCGATTCGCGCCTCACTTGCAAATACAGCGCGTTACAATCCCGGCGATGTAGCTGCGCCTTCGGCGGTGCTTTGGACCGACACTGATGGCCAGTGGAAGCCGGTGGTAGAACAGCTTCGAGGGCTCATGCCGGAACTGCTTACGCTCGGCGAGTATGCCCCCCAGACGCGCACCGGTCCGGCGATCTGGTTGCGATGCGTGATCGAACCAATGGTTCGGAAACAGAAATTCACGGACCTGCAATGGCCCGATGATAAAACACCCGTAATTTATATGCCGGGCGTGAGCCGCCAGATACTTCGGGCTGTCGAGGAATGCCCCGATGGCCTTAAGTCTCTGGTGGAACTTCAGTATCGTGGGACGGTCTGGACGCAGAAGAATGGCAAGGATTGGACCGTCCTTGCTTTCCTGATAAGCGACGATGGCGGGCTTGGTTTGGACGTTGCTGAGGACAGGCTCACGCTCCAGGCGATTCGGGGCGCCTTGTCGAAACTGGCCGTCACGCCGGTCAAACAGTTGACGGACAAACGGCTGGAGGCCGAGGATTTCGACCGGCTGATGATTGGCGACACAACCCGCGACCTACTGCGTTGGCTTAGCGACACAGATGGGGTGCGCGCTGAGTTGGACCAAGGAACATGGTCGGCGTTTCGTAATCGCTGCCGACAAGACTATGGTTTTAATCCGGAAACCGATGGAGATATCGTAGGCGGTGAAAAACTCGGGATACGCGAGGGCGCTTGGTATGGCGTTTGGGAGCGTTTCGTGGAATCGCCGGCGTTATATCCGGGGGTTCCGGATTTGTTGCGGCGGTCCAAGCCAACGGGTAAATTGATCTTCGACAAAGATCCGTGGCCGGACGAGAACGAAGCCATGGAAAATGAGCTGCGGGATACTCTATTGAAGATGATTACAATGAAGCCCGACGAAGCTCGACAACGACTGGAACTGTTAGAAGCGAATCACGGTATACGCCGTAACTGGGTATGGGCACGATTGGGCATGAGTCCGCTGGCCAATGCCTTGGAGCATCTATCTGTCCTGGCCAAAAGGACAGCGGTGACGCTGGGAGGCGATTCGGTCGATGCCATGGCCAAATTATATGCCGAGGGCGGATATTTAGCAGACGATGCAATGCTGCGGGCACTGGCAAGTGTGAAGACGGCAGAAGATGCCACGGCCGTTCAAACGGCAGTGAGGTGCGCCTACTTGCCGTGGCTGGATGACACGGCCCGGAATTTCCAGAAGTGCGAGGCGGTCAAGTCGCTACCTTCGCTGGAAGAGCAGGAAGGTGTCAAGGTCAGCGCGGGTGAGTGCATTCTATTTGTCGATGGGTTGCGGTTTGACATCGGCCAACGGCTCGCAGCGATGGCTGGCGAGAGGAACATGGAGGTGTCCGCCACTTGGCGCTGGGCATCCCTTCCCACCGTAACAGCGACGGCCAAGCCGGCAGCCTCGCCGATCGCCGGAAAGTTACTTGGTGGCCACATGAAGGAAGATTACTGGCCAGTGTTGAAAGAAACCGGCGTAGAGTTGACCACGGATCGTTTTCGAGGCCTGCTTTCAGATGCTGGCTTCCAGATGCTGGGACCGGTTGAGACGGGTGAACCTCTGGCAGAGGATGCACAGGGCTGGACCGAGTATGGCGAGTTTGACAAACTCGGACATAACCTTCAGGGGAAGCTGGCAGTCATGATTGAGGACCAGTTGGAGCTTCTGTTGGAACGGGTGCAAGGGTTGCTGGTAGCGGGATGGAAACTGGTACGCGTCGTGACCGATCACGGCTGGCTGCTCATGCCAGGGGGGATGCCCAAGGTGACACTGTCGAAATACCTGGCCGAGAGCAGGTGGTCGCGGTGCGCAGCTATTAAGGATACATCACATGTGGAGGTGCCGGTTTCCGGCTGGTCATGGAACCAGCAGGAACGCTTCGCCCATGCGCCGGGGGCGCACTGCTTTGTGGCCGGACAGGAGTATGCCCACGGCGGGGTGAGCTTGCAGGAGTGCCTGGCGCCGATTCTTAGCTTTACTGCGTTAGCCGCATCACCTGGGTTGATTGTCAAGATGAGTGAAATCAAGTGGGCTCAACAGCGTTGTCGGGTTAAGATCGAGCCAGTGGTCGGTGGTCTGCTGGCGGATCTGAGGACGAAGCCCAACATTGCCGGATCAAGCATCACTAACCCCAAACTTCTGGATAATGACGGCCAGGCCGGGCTGGTGGTCGAGGATGAGTCTCTCGAAGGGACAACGGTCAGCCTGGTGATTGTTGATGCGACGGGACGTGTCATTTGCAAAGAAGCAACCACCGTCGGAGGTGATAAATAGCATGAAAGAACTCGACCATCTTGACGAGCTTGCGGCGTCGGCTTTCGATGGATACCTTGTCCGCAAGGATCTTGTGAGGCGTTATAGCCGGCAGTACCCCGTGCCAACCTACGTCGTAGAATTCTTGCTCGGCCGATACTGTGCGACGGTCGACCAGCAGGAAATCGATGAGGGCTTGAAAATAGTTGAACGTCAATTGCAGGACCGCACGGTACGCACGAGCGAGCAGGAGCTTTTCAAAGCGCGAGCGCGTGAAAAGGGTTCCGTGAAATTGATCGACATCGTCAAGGCGCGCCTCGATGCCAAGACGGATTCATTCCTCGTGGAATTACCGAGCCTGGGAATCAAGGATGTGCGGATTGCTGACATGATTGTGCACGAGCATGAACGAATGCTAACCGACGGCTTCTACGCGGAGGTGTCATTGGCCTACGATGCAGCCATTGCAGAGGAAAAGCACGGCCGACCGTTTGCAATCGAGAGCCTACGGGCCATCCAGCTTTCCAAATCGGACGTGCTGGCAACGCTCAAAAAGGGCCGCGGGTGTTTCACTTCGGCTGAATGGAAAGATTTCCTCCTGCGGTCGGTGGGGTTGGAGCCGTCAGTAATGACGGACCGGGCAAAAATGGTGACCCTATTGAGGATGATCCCGTTTGTAGAACGGAACTACAACCTTGTTGAACTCGGGCCACGTGGCACGGGGAAAAGCCATCTGTACCAACAGATTTCACCATACTCGCACTTGATTTCGGGTGGCAAGGCGACCGTTGCGAAGATGTTCGTAAACATGTCCAGCGGACAAAAGGGGCTGGTATGCCTCTACGACGTGGTGTGCTTCGATGAAGTGTCGGGCGTCTCTTTTGATCAGAAAGACGGCGTAGGCATTCTTAAGGGCTATATGGCTAACGGCGAATTCTCACGTGGCAAGGATAAAATTCCCGCTTCAGGCGGCATTGTGATGGTGGGCAACTTCGATGTGGACGTGGAACAGCAGCAGCGAATCGGCCACTTGCTAAGCCCACTGCCTCCGGAGATGCGAAACGACACGGCCTTTATGGACCGCATTCACGCCTACGCACCTGGTTGGGATTTCCCGAAGCTCAAGGCAAATGAACACCTTACAAACCATTTCGGTCTGGTGACGGACTACCTCTCCGAGTGCTGGACGAAGCTGCGCGAAGGAACGCGAATCTCTACGCTGCAGGGCCGTGCGCATTGGGGAGGCGCGTTGAGTGGAAGGGATATCGAGGCGGTCAACAAGACTATCAGTGGCTTGCTAAAACTGCTATTTCCGGACCCGGAAGCAGCGATCCCGGATGATGATCTTGAGGGCATTATCCGGATTGCCTTGGAGGCAAGGCGTCGAGTGAAGGAGCAACAGAAACGTTGCCTGAAGACAGAGTTCCGCAACACTCACTTCAGCTACTTTATGGGCGTGGACGGCGTGGAGCAATTTGTTTCTACGCCGGAGTTGCACAGCGATGAAGCGATCGAAGCGGATCCACTGCCTCCCGGACAGGTGTGGGCGATAAGCCCGGGTGGACAGGATGCGGCGCCATCGCTATACCGCATCGAAGCAACGTGCGGTCCGGGCAACGGTGTGAAGATACTTAATGCGCCTGTTCCTCCGGCATTTCGGGAAAGTGTCCGTTTTGGCGAGCAGAATCTATACTCGCAGTCCAAGTCTCTTGTCGGTGACCGCGACCCTCGCAACCATGAATTTTCGGTACAGTTGCGGGCAATTGATGTGGACAGATCGGGCCACGGGCTGGGACTGCCGGTCTTGGTGGCGCTGTGTGGATGCTTGATGGAGAGGAGCGCGAAGGGAGGACTTATCATTGTCGGTTCGCTTAACCTGGGAGGATCAGTGGAGATGATCCCCAACCCTGTCGCCGTTGCCGAGTTGGGGGTCGAAAAAGGCGCCGCCCAGATTCTCATGCCAGTTTCAGCGCGAAGGCAACTTTTGGAGCTGCCGGATGAGATGGCGACGAAAGTTAATATCGTCTTTTACGCGGACCCGGCGGACGCCTTTATGAAGGCGATTATAGAATGAGAACGGGTATCGGTTGTCAATAGCGGATATCAAATATTGCATGCTGCCAATTGCTTTAATGATTGGAACGCTGCGTGGAGATTCAGGCGGTAATTGATTTAATGTCAGGAGGTCTACAAATGGCCCGTATCGTGCCCAGCCAGGTCGTTGAAATGATCGATCAGATGTTTCCACAGGCAAAAGATGAAAGTCAAAAAGCCTTCAGTCTCGAGCTTATCCATCTGCCACAATTGTCAGCAATCATCTCCCTGATAGAACAAATCCCGCCAGAGCTGATCAACGTTAATGGACGCTATTACATGGAACTTGAAGCAAGTAGGGCTGCGATAAAAACTGCGATGCAGTGTTGGCAGGGGCCAGGAGGAAACAACAGGTTTGAATTAAATCAGCTCAAAGGATTTAGTGCGTTGAGTCCTATAACACTTATTCGACGAGCGCTTGCGGAATGCCGCGATGCATATCCTGCTGCATCAACAACAGATCTGAAATTTATAACCGATCCCGATTTAAGTGAGGCACTGAGAATTGATCTTGGCAGTACAAATCTAGCGCTATCCAATGGGGAATGGAAGGCTGCCACAGTTCTTGCCGGATCTATTGTCGAGGCATTGTTGCTATGGGCATTGCAGCAAAGGACAACAACCGAAATTCAAAATGCGATCGTCGATTTAAAAAGCAAAAGCGTCTCGATAAATCATAATGCGTCCAACTTGGAAGATTGGCTGCTTTATGAACTCATTGAAGTATCGGAAAAGTTGAAAATCATTATCGCTGACACCGCCAAACAGGCCCGCTTGGCAAAAGATTTCAGAAATCTGATTCATCCCGGCCGCAACATTCGTTTGAGGCAGACTTGTAACAGGGCGACCGCATTGTCTGCCGTTGCCGCTGTTGAACATGTGATAGAAGATCTGAAGTAAGAGAAAAAACAAAATTTACAAAGCTATTAAAATTGGGGGTATTGCCTCTATATTCACGCAGGCAGGGCTTCACTGCGCTTATTCAAGAGCCCATTTTTTCTGTGTTACCATTATGAGCTCTCCACATAGCAGATATGTGTGTGTTTAGTATGAGAACTTCAGGACGGAGGTCAATCCGGCATGCAAATTCCCCATCGAACTCTATAATATTGCTACCATCTATGGTCTCTATAACAAGCCCATCGTGGCTATGGTTATGAGCGACAGTTATGATGTGACTATCATCAGAAACGATTTTGTTTACGTTATCACTGGCTATTCTTGACTGCCAGTCTACTCGATCCAAGCAACCAAGAATAGCCTTAATGTACGCTTCTTTAGCAGCTTTAGCTGTTTTAGCTGCTCTGTATTCCTTATGAATACGCGTTATTTTAATCTGCATTCGCTCCCAGTATTCAATAACATCGGGTTGTTCTGACAGCCATTCAGTCCACAGAATGATAGCGGTATTTTGTGCGACACCTCCATCCCAAACAGATGTTAAAAATCGGAAAAAGTAGCCTTTCCCCCTGGCTTCGTTCTGCGTCTGTATGTGTTTATCAATCCACCACGCCGCATCGCGTTTTCCACACAGATCCGCATACCATAAAGGATAATGCTTACGCACAAGCTGTGATGCTTCGTCATCGGCTATAGAATGGCTCAAGACTACGACATATTTTTCAGCGTTAGAGAGTATACCGGCACGGATCGTATCCGCCCATGAGATTTGCTTCTCTGTTCCCAAAAGTTCTGGAAGATTTGGATATTTGGTAAGATAATTCTTAGCTTCCATCCGTTGTTGTTCTCTATCGGCCTTTTTTTTGGTCAGCCAGCAGTCTTCGCAAAGAATGGAGTTTTCGTACCAATAAACTTTACGTGATCGTTCCTCAGTATCACCATAGTAAATCAGTTTCGTTTGATAATGTCCGCATTTAAGCTTCAGTTCTTCAATTGGCATGCTTTTCTTTGCTCCTTCGGCAATAAAGTTTAGCAATAATAATCATCGCAGATAGTGCTCGGTAATATCTGCCCGCTGATGCCCCATTTCACGACTAACTCTGATCAGTGCTTGTTCATATGATTTCCCGTTTTGCTGACAATCGTCCATCCTCTCCCGCGCATAGTTCCAGCGCAGGCCATGAGACCCGTTGTATCCTTGTCCAGTGTGCTCCGCCGCATTTCTCAAACTTCGATAATAACCCTTGCTCAACTTGAACTCTCCAGCGCGCTCGATTGCGTTCAACAGTTTCTTGTATGTGATGGACGATACAGAAATTGTACGTTCCTTGCCCCCTTTACCCACTATATCAATCCTCCCCACACGTTCACCGGTAATTGAATCTTGATCGTATCCAGCCAATTGATCCACCTTGATCAAGCTGGTTTCATGTATCCGAGCACCCCCTTCATATTGAACCGACGCCGCGATATGATGATTTTCTCTTGAAATGGCGGAAAGAAGTTTCTGCGGGGCTTGATACGCTCTACGCGGTTGATTACTGATAAGCTCGTTTCTCGCTTCAACGCCAGACTCCCTGATGACGGTTCTAAATTCATATATGTTACCCCTGTCATACTTTTGAGAGTACATGTTGAGGGTGGATTCTAGCTTACCCAAAGCTGCCGCCTCTTTCTGGTAAGTTGAGTAAGCAATCCCTAGGTCTACCCTACTCTCTAAGAAGTTCTTGATATGGCCGGCATCCGTCTTTTCAATATCCTTCAGCCCCATTTCTAACTTTGCGAAATCACCGAAAAGATGCCAGGTATCTTTATATGTTTCTGCTGTGTTGTAGGAATAAATTGCCAGATTACGGCCCAAGTCCGCCCAAGTCACAGCTCCTGATGCCCGTGCTGCCGCTTTATCAATATGTTTCGATGTTCCAGGCTTGAAAATCCCGGATTCATTAAATATTTTAGTGATCTGATAGCCCATACCACCACGCATAGCTCCCCCCTACATTTTGGCCGGCCTTGCGCCGACCGTGAACCGTTCTTGAATCAGCCCGCAATGTTAACGACGTGCTCTGTCGTGCCGCTGAAACTCAATTTTGTGCGCGGCAACAATCTTTTTTCTCGCATCTCTGCAAAAAACAAAGGCAGAGTCTATATCCTCCTAGGATACCTGGTGCGAGAGTTCACAGGATACCCTTTTATTCATCTACGGCCATTTATCACGGCCGATTAAGCTCCCCCACAACCCAATTCCCAATTGTGGGGTGGGGGTCATTATTATGCAACAAGGCCCACCCTGCAGCATGACAAAGCGTTTCATGCTGCAAGACAGTTCTGTCCGCCTGGACGGACTGCCCTATTTACTCCCGTTTTGTGCTGGGTAATTTGCTCCGAGTTAACGGTAATGGCGCCACATCTGCACCGGGTTCAAACGGTTCAGTATGTGGCTGTTTCTTGGCATACTGAAATGACTAACTGTGGTCATTATAAGTTTTCAATATATGAAAGTCAAGGCGTTTTTATAGTTTTTATAGTTTTTAGAGTTTTTTTTGCATACAGGTATTTTGCATACATGGTGCCGTTCCCCTTCTCTCTTTCTTCTAACAAAAAGATAGAAAGAAAATAAAGTGCAAGTTCTTTTTTTATTTGACAATTTGTATTTGGTATGTAATATATAGTAAGGTTATAAATTACATGGATGCAAATTATTTTACCTTACATGACAGAAAGAAGTAATCATGGCCAACACCGATCGAATACGTGAGTTGACAGGTCTCGATCTCGACAAACGAGCAGACATGAGTCGATACTTTGGACATCTACCCGAAGCAGATAGGATAAAAGCCCATAAACTTCAGGAAGACCTGATACGGCAAAACCGCAAACTCTGGAAGGGCAAATCCAATGCTGATTTTTACTATTCCATGTTGATTCTTGCCCTTTGGAAAATGCAGTCGACCAGAGAGATACTATCAAAGAAAACAGCTCTGACCATTGAGGAAGCTGAGAAGAGAGCGGAAGAACTTCGCAAGCGGCGGGTTGCAACCTTCATAGCAATTAAAAAAGATCGCAAGAAAAAAGCAAGTCCAAAGGCATCTTCCATTGACTCGCAGCGCTATCATCTCGTGGCCAGACTACGATCCGATGGGTTATCATGGCGGGATACTGCTGAGTATCTCGACAAACATCACAAAATCAAAATTTCTCATTCCTATTTGCGAGACGTTTATATTCGCGAAAATAAAGACCGAGAAAAAAGGGGAGATAAGAAGAAACAAACATTCATGCCTCATTCCCGATCCTGAATGAATAGCATCATGTGAGACGGAAAGGACGGTTTCCTCTTGGTTGGAAAAAAGATTTAACAGTGAAGATAATCCTCAAAAATCTGCATTAATGATGCACCAGAAAATATGCTCAAGAAAATCCGTGATACCTTCACTATCAAAAATCCTGCATGGATTGACAATAACAAAATGGGCCGTTGGCAAGGGCGGACTGAACATTGGCTGACTTTATATAATAAACGGGTATCCAGAATGTATGATGTATGACCGTCCTTAAACGCCTACTGTCACTTCATTGAAAAACCGCATTTCATGATTGACAAGGGAAGGTGTGGCGACATCGCAGAACCGAAATACATGATGTATTGCAATTTCATTTCTACCAGTTTTTGTGTAGCAGCTTTGAATCAGTAATGATCGAAATCGAGGAAAGAAAAACGGAAGGTGCCGGTTATTGCATTTACCTACTTCACAGTCAGAGATGATGCGGAGAGTTAATGAACTCAATATGCTGTCCGCCCTGCGGAAAGACGAAGGCGCGAATCGGTCGTTTGTCTCCCTGCCTAGCCTGACCAACGATAATCATCACAGGCTGCCGGCAATGGTACCGGGGATCGGCGCTGATGCCGTACATCTGAGCCAAGTCATCACCGCTCGGTTCCAGGATGCTGGCTGGATGATAGTGCCATTCGCCGATGTAGTAGGTGCGAACTTGGCTCTTCCAGCGCTTCACCAGTAGCCCACGCAATCCGGCGATGCCTCGATGGAACCAACTTCGGCCACGGGTAGAATCCTTTGCAGGGGGGAGAGCTTCTGTAACAACGGCCGTCGACTTATCGGCCGTGTAGTGTCCGACCAGAATACCGCCTGTCTCAATCTCTCCAGACTGGCCACTCTCACAATCGATCTGTTGCCAGGATGAGGCAGTTACCTGGAGGGAGTATCTTCGACAAGGTGTGATCCAGTCGTGGTCGCGACTCATTGATCAACACCGTTGTCAGTCAGATTCGTATCTGAATCAAGCTCAGCTGGATGATAGCCAGAAAGGCTTTCTTCAGATCGTTGTTCAAGGACGAGAAGACCATCTGAAACCTTCTCTTCTACAAATCTCTCCAGGTACTTTACAGTCGCTACCGCTGCTAGCCACACGTCGTCGCTTCGCGCCGGAAATAAAGGCGACCAACAGCCCGTACCTTCAAGCGTCTCACCAGTTGCACTCCATTGCGATCGTTCGGCAACGAGCCACGGTCGTATCGCAGCATCGAACTCCTCGAATGGAAAAGAGCATGCGTGCGCTCCAAACAGAAAAAGTCGATTCGCCTCAACCCCCAACGACGAAGAAAGGAAGAAACGAGGAATCGGCCACCACGTCTCGCCGAGAAGACGGAGGACATCATCATCTCCGGTACAGTCCAACACAACTTCGAACGGCTTGAGTAACGCTTGAAGTGCATCACCTCGTGGCAGCCAAGCGGCATGAGATGCTATGCATGACATCGGCGCCGCACCTTGGAGTCTCTCTGCGGTGGCTGTTGCCTTGTTGCGGCCAAGATCGGCACCGGTGAGCGTGTGGCGTACGAGGTTGCCGGCCTCAAGTTTGTCATGATCGATAATGAGGATGTCGATTACCCCTCCACGCGCCAAGAGTTCAGCGACGGCGGAACCCAGTGCCCCCGCGCCGATCACGGCAACCGAGTGTGTTCTGACTACCGACGAGAATCTCCCACGTGCCTGGAGTCGGTCTGGATGCCAGTTCGCCGTCTTGAGGTAGTAGAGATTCTTTCCCCCACTGAAGATGTCGCTCCGGAGGCGTTCGTTTCGGCCGCGTGGATTTGCTCGGAATCCGTTCATCGGCTTGATCTTCGCCGGGACATTAGGTGGCAAGAGAGCCTGCCAATGGACCTCCAATGGAGCACCATTCCAGAGCGTGGGAATCGGGTATCCGAGCAGGATGATCACGTCTTCTTTACCACCGGCTCGGTGGGCCATCCACCGAATGAAACCATCGACATCAACTTTTAGCTTTGCGCCGATTTGCCGGAGCTCGGCCCACGTACCTGGAGCGTGCCAGGGCGGAATTACGATCGGAGATGGCCATAGCCACCAGTACCCGACCCATGGCTTGTCGCTTGGCTGAGAGCGACGACGGCAAGAGCGAATCTGGCCACCAAGAGCGTCGATGAACTCCTCCGCGACGATGGTCTTCTCGAAGCCCGGCATCATGCTCCAGTGGATCTCACCGCGTTGCCCTATGCGTCCGTGCCATGAAAGCCACGTGTCTCTACCCTCATCATGAATCACCATGAAACGGGTATTGGGAAGCTCAGAGGGACATTGCGGGACTTCGAACGGCTCGTCACTCACCATCAGCTGGTCGGCGGCGGCGACCTCGAGCCAGGCGAGGCAACGTTCGACATGCCATTGCAGTCGTTGTTCCATGTCGCCCTTGGGCTCCGGACCTGCTGCGATGCGTCCGAGGCGCTGGGATGGACTGTCTAGACACGGTTTTCCGGTACGCCACGTGGCGTAACTCAATCCTGACAAGACATTCCTGTCTTGATGCGGGAAGGTGTGGACAAGACCACCGCTCTGAGCAGGATAGATGCGGATGCGACCGGCTGGATATAAGACATCTACGAGCGCGACCCAGCGTGTCTCCTCGGGTACGAAGTCAGAGAAACGCGCGGAGGTCAGTCGAAGTCGAACTGCCCACGATGACTCAATCGGGATGAACTCTGGAGACGACTCCAGAACCACGCCGTGGACACCTGAGAGCCGACCAACCGCGACCCGAATGGGCTGTGGTACCTCGTCTACCATTCAATTTCCACTAAGCGAACCGGCCAGAGCCAGGTGTGGCTGGGCCTGTGGGCGGAGTGAAGCCTTCACTTTTGGCCGAACCATTGTTCGGCGGCTCTGGAAACTTGGAGCCGAACATCTGGCGCCAGAGGTTGCCGCTCTCGGTACGGTCCTTGGAGTCGAAGGCTCGCCGCGACAGATCAGCGCCATCCTTTACTTGGTCGTAGAAAGCAGTGAAATCCTCGCCGGTGATGCGATGGAATACGTCATGGGACGGCACACCGTAGTCGGGGAGGATCGGCTTTCTCTCTGTGAGCACAAGCACAGCGTAACTATTTACGATCGCTTCGAGCGTCTTCACCACCCCCTCTGCCACGGACTCGATGCCGTCGGGGCAGCGCTCCCCGATCAAGCGCTCGAGAGGGAAGCCTTTGGGATGCGCGGGTTCGGTGTAATGCTCGAGCCGCCACCACTTTATACACTTCACCACGTTGACAAAGTACCCGTTGCACCGAGAGTTCTTGTCGCGAGTCCAACGAATCTGCTCGAGAGGGTGGGTGTCATCCCACTTGTCTGCATCGCGGTCTGGGATCCGGAGCGGTTGCATACGCCACTCTTCTTCGCCGGCGGCTTGTTCGAGCAGCAGCTTCGCGTCGGAGCGCGAGCGGTTGTCCAGCGCAAGCCAGGACCGATGCAGGCGCCAATCTCGAGCCTCGACGATGTCATCGTCAGAAGTGGCGGCGTCGGACTGAAGGATTCCGTATTCCTGCTCTGCCGGAGCAGACGTCGGAACTACGTCGAGCTCTACATAGCTCATCTCGATGCCGAAAGACCGACCTTGGCGCCGCCACTTTCCTTTGTAGTGCTTGTTCAGGAAGGGCTCGAAAAGAGCCAGTGCGTCCTTGGGCGTGTACTCGTTCTCATCGAGCTTGGTGACGACGATGATGTCGACGTCCGATCTCTTGTCGCCCTTGGGCCGCACAGCTGTGTATCGGCGGTAGCTGCCTTGCAGGAAGTCGCTAACTAGGATTGGCTTGAGCTCATCGTCCGCGTTTAGACGGTCACGCAAGGTCTTGTGCCCTGTCTTCAAGTTATCTCGCATCGCCTTCGTCGGGCGGATTTCCTGTAGGAACGTGTTGAAGTCAGACTGAAGAATCATCTGGGACCTCCTTGGTTTCGTTGACGGAATTTGCCGCGATCGGAAGCGAAAGGGAATGCTGATACGACCCGTCTCGCTCCAGGCCGAAATCGAACTCGTACAGTGCCAATCGGCCGAGCGCTTCGCGCTGTTGGCCGATGAAGAACATCAGTGCGTTTGGGCAGGCAAAGAAGATGTGGGCTCGGGCACGACGGTTCGGGCGTGCGCTCGCGAGGACACTCGGCAGCTGGACTGCGAGCTGATAAGCGTGTTCAGCCCCATAGATGCTCTGTGGTGATGGGCCTCCTTCGGGGTTCAGCACCACGATGCGGCCAACCGGCGGGGCGCCAGCGGACGCGAGGTACTCCTCAACGTCTGCGTAAACATCATGAGTCACCGACAGGCAGACCGCCACATCATCGATGTCCTTGTTTTTCTGTACCGTTTTTGCCACCCACGTCGCGCTTGCCGTAGAGCCCTCAGCCGGCCTCCACACGTCCAGGTTCGGTTTCTGGATGGGAGCAGCCCGTACGCCGGAGTTTCGACTGAGCTCCCAGCCTGCAAGAAGCGCGAGCGACCCGTGACATTCAAGTGCAACCACGGACTCTACAGCGCGCAGTCGCGCTCGCCGGTCTGTGTCACCGAGAAAGGCGAGCACCTGTGATGCGCTCGTTTCCCATGAGGTATCTGATAATGGATACCGGCCCTCGAAGTGTGTGGACACACACACGAGCTCGTCGACCTCGGACTCGAGTCGTTCTGCGAAACGAACAAAACTCCGCACACCGACGGAAACAGGTCGGGGACTGCTCGGCTCGGTCTCGACCAGAAGTCCTTCTCGCTTACAGAGTTCTCGGAACGTATCCGCATCAAACGAGTTCGGGCCGTTCATCAGGAACTGCTGGACCAAGCTCTCGTAGGGGCAAGCCGCATGGTCGGCGCTCGGGGTACGGAGACCTGCTGCCTCGAGGGTGGCGCAAACATAGGCCTTAAAGTCCCGACGGCCAAAGTGGTCGAGTTGCAAACGCAACGTCCGTGCAAAGCCAGCGAACGTATCCGAATCGAGCCCGAGATGGATTCGCCATTGCTCACGGATCTTCCCGAGTTCACCTTTAGGACCGTCCTCGAAGAATTTGTGGGGGAGTTCCCCATCGTACTCACGCAGCAGGGCCGCGAGCTTGTCATCCTCCTTCCATCGCCAGTTCGACGCGAGGTGCAACCTGAACTGGATGTGCTCCTTCGTGAGCTTGGTGTAGGCGGCGTGAAATCGCTGAAGAAGCGATGACTTGGCATTGATGAACGCGGCGTCGATCAGAGCGGCGGAGCTGTAACAGTCTCGGTTGTCGACGTGATACTTCAGTTGGAAGTAGTCTGCACTTGCCATCCACCCCCCGGCATCCACTCCAGGATCACGGTAGAAGACGGCGACATCGTCGACGCCATCAGCCTCGTCGTGCTCGAGCACCACGCGGTGAACCATCGATCTAGGTCGAAGTAGATCCGCAGCCTGTCTCCAGAAGAAAAGCCCCTGGTAGACGTCACCCTCAGTTCTCGCGCCGACCTGTTTTAGCGCCATCTAACTCCTTCACTGCCGTATTTGTTACCTAATTAGTGGTTGAGAACTACAACTTTATTCAATGATTGTCAAATATTGACTTCAAGGAAGAACCATCAGCTCGCCACTTATCCAGAAATTCACGATAAATAGTCGGCGCCTTTCAACCCGTTATCAATAATCTGTTCTATAAAACCAAATTCCACCTTAGTTTCAAAGTCCCGTTGAAGACGAAGATGAATGATCAACCGAATCATCGAATCACAAAATCAACTACGGCACAGATATATCAACATTGGTTCTTTTTATTGAGTCAGGGTAACTTTGATTGTCTATACATCATAAAATGCGGATACCATTAATTTTGGTGGCCGGAATATTCAATATGCGGGCATGATATTACGGACCTCTCAAGGGAAGGACAAGGCAAAGATTTATGACTATGTCGATAAGCACATCGGTGTATTACGAGCAACGGCACATGCAAGGCAAAAGGTCTACTCAAAGATTTGATACGATTCATATGCGAGGGATTTATTACCGCCGAAAGGATCAGTTTGTTAGCAATGCGGATTTTGCCATATGACCCGTGTACACCTCTTTGAATACTTCCAGTATGTCATCGACGGGTCGGGGAGCAAACTCATTGGGGACATTTTTCTTAATGCTGGAGGAATACCTTTCGAGGGTGATGGTGGTACCCACATCTGACGGTCTGCCTCATAGGTACTTTTTCACACAGCGGTTGCCTCCTTTGATGAATATTTTTGTGTCGGCGAAAGACTGCGCCAATTCGCGCTAATTCGCGCCAATTCTCACTTTTTCCAACTTTGGCGCATTGGATTGGATGGTGCGCCAATACGGCGCGCCGATCCTATAGGGGTAAGGGGAGAACGGCGCACACTTTTTGGCGCGGTAATCATAGAGCTCTCTGTAATGACTCGGAGGCAGAGGTACCATCGTGCCCCCAATTTGGCGCAGTCACAAATACCTCACGCGATTTCCGGTTAAGGGTCCGTACAACTTTGCGGATGAGCAGCCCCTCCCTGTCCAACTCGCGTAGCAGTTTGTCGAAGTGGTCTTTCTTCATCCAAGTAGGGAACCCCTTGCAGTCTTTTAGCAGTTTGTAAGCCGTGTAGCTGCCCTGCATTGATGTGGTCACCCGCTCTCCCCGTCGATTGAAATCCTCGATGATCTCCATGATCGTTGTCTTGGCAGCCTCATCCCGAGCTCGATCCTGCTCAGCGATTTTCTCCCGCGTGTGTTTGAATTCAACCTCATCAAACACACCGCCCATTCTTTCGGCCTCCAAAGGCACACCGTCGATCCAGGTCAACTCGATGAGGTCGGCCTTTGGCCCGTTGTTGGCTTTTAAGTGCTCAAGCGAAAGAGCCCCCTTCTGGTTATTGGATAAACTGAGGCGAGAGCGACAGGAGTTGTGCCAAGCTGTTGATCCTGAGTAATCTTCATTCCCGGTTTTGAACCTATTGTATTTTACAGCTTCTTTATTGACATGAGCCAGTAACACCACAGCACGATCTGGTAGGGCGAGGCTGGTGCGAATAGCGCGCATAAAGGCGCGTACCTGGACACGGCGGATTTCGTCGCCACCGTAGGTGTCCGAAGAGTTGTCAATCATGGTCATGCCTATATCGAGGCGATGCACAAGTTCTTTCAATTCTTCAAGCAGAGCTGTCGGTTTTTCGATAAAAAGGGTCGGATCGATATTGCTGGCATCTAGTATATGCAAATGGTCATTGAGTTCAGCCATTGTGACGCCGAGAGCGTTGCATATTTTTCGAACACGATGTTGCAGAACTGCCTTGCCATCCTCGGCACTGAAAAAAAGAACCCGGCAAGCTTTGGTCTTCAATCCAGCAAAGTTTCGCCCAAGAACGACTAGAATGGCAATCAGAAGGGCCACATAACTCTTCCCAGCCCCACCATGCCCCGCCAGCAGTGTGACCTCGCCCACAGGCACGATCCGGTCAATAATGGATCCTGGCAAATCTTGGGAATCTTCGTCATCAAAAGTGATCAAGCGGTCCGACAGTGCCTGGGCAGCTTTATTTTCACCGATATCTCCTCCCATCCCCTTGAAAGCATTGCCTGCATGTTTCGCCTTCCACTCCTGGTGCAGGCGTGCTTGCTCTGAAGGGTCGATCAAATCCTTAGCCAAGCTCCTGACGGCTTCTGCAGTGTCGCCGCTGAACTGCCAATGCAGGAGGACATCGAACACATCATGTTTCTTCCCGTCCGCCAAAGAGTCCGTTTCGCGGCTATGATGGCTGTAATAGTATTCCTGTCCTGTACCCTCACCACACAGTATGACTACTCCTGCCTTGCCACTCCGGCTTTTAGGGTGGAGGTATCGATCATACGCTGTCTTTTCATAGCCGTACGATACCAGAACGTTACCAAGGGAGTAAGCTTGGTTGACTCGTTCGATTATGCTGTCGCCGCTTACGTTACCACGATTAACAAGAGGGGCGCTCCGTGCCTGCTGCATCTTCTTATGTTCCTCATCACGGGCATTCATCATGATTTTTTCTATAAGCATCGCGATGGCCGGCGGAGGAGTGCCTGGATCGAGTGGATCACCGTTTACGATCCGGTATTTGAAGAAACCACCATTAGGGTTCGTGGGGAGGTAAATAGGCTGCTGGATACGGCATGCCTCCGATCCCCCACCGAAATATCTGGCTAGGACTTCCTGGAGGATCAGCCATTCATCGCAGTGCATGGGGCGCTTGATGGGAAGGATAATGCGCCAGCGATCACCCTGGAGCATGGGCGTGCCTCCTACGTCTTTGTAACGGTGAGCCGAGGCGGAAGAGTGTATCGCCGCTGCCAAACCAGAATCCTCCGCAAGTCCAGCAAGCTGATCCAGTGGAGGGCTGCCAGAGTCCACGTCCACCCAGCAGCAGGACATCGCCGCGCCGGTCTCACTGTCGTACTTCCGTATGACAGCCATCTTCTTTTCCTGTGTAAATGTCGGAACGAAGACGGGCGTATCATCCTTGGCTGTGACTCCGGGTGTCATAATGAGACTAACCAGTTTGCCCCATGTGAACGGAGCGGTGGCTTTTGTTCTGGTCTTTTTTTCATAGAAATTGCCGAGGATCATGTCATCATTGACTGGCATGGCACCTCCTCCTGCACTGTGGCGCGCTTTACGATGAAGTAGCCACGGTGCGTCTCCTTCATCCTCTTGTAGTACATGGTCGTGTGCCTAGTCTATATTGACTCCACATACTTTTCCAAGTCGCGGAGATCGAATTTTACTAATTTTCCAATTCGTTTGGGCTTTATCGGCCACGGGTTTTTTGATCGCCGCGACATTCTGTTATATATGGTTCTTGCGGCAACCCCCAAGTAAACAGCAGTCTCCTCAACAGATAGTAATCGCCTTTGCAGCGGAGATAATTTCTCCATTTTTAATTCTCCATCTTTCCCTGATTAAAATTATTCCGTCATCAGCCCACCTATTGCGAGCGATCTCGCTGAGTGTACGACGACCCATAATAACTCTACTCACGCCAGTTTTGTATGCCCTGATGATTCTATCAAACTCAAATTTAGACCTGAAATTTTCAACAATTTTCCCTTTCATGATTTTTTATATTCCTCTAAGGGGGGAATCCACATAACGCAAGTGCCAACAACATATAGGGATTACTTGCGTTATGTGGACATCCCCTTCGGCATTTTTCCCTCAAAACTGCGGAAATTGTGGTAGCGTAATCATGGGGGGGATATGCGAGAATTATGACTGATTCCCAAATAGCTCCATAATCAGGACCTTCAATCCCTTGTTTATTTTTACCTCCCTATTGTTGTATGTGCCAACAAGAAACAACATGGATCAAAAAAAATTACTTCTTGTCCACCTCAGCGATGAGTTTAGTCATATTGATGATAATAGCGTCGTCATATTCCTGGATGTTAAAATATTCCTCTAGTTTTCCCGTAAGCCTTATACCAGACTGATCTGTACTCCCAAGTATTTCCAGAAATCTTTTGCTGCCAATCTCTTGGCCATTTTCAAATCGTCTTATAACGCAAAGAAGCAACACATGACCCTTGAATGCCTCTCCCATGCGCCGCAAATCCAAAATGTTCCACTTTAATGGTAGCATTGCTGCTGCCGCTTTCCCATGCATTCCTCGTTCGAGAAGTTTTTTCAGCAAAGCGATTTTGTAGAGATCCTCTTGCGAATATAAGCTACCTACTCCATGTCCACCCGCAATCTTACTCGACGTGGAAGGGACAAAAAGCGCATCCTTGATCCAGCTATGCAGCCGCAACCGCTTGACTCCCGTCTTTCGCTCCATTTCGTTCGTTGTAAAAAAATCCACGTACAATCTCCAATGCTAATTGTGGGCACATCCTACATTACGAAATTTACATTGTCAAGTTTTTTATCCTCGCTATTTTTTGTGGGTATCCACATGACGCAAATACCCACAATATGCAGAACTGCTTGGTATGAAAGCGCGACTGAATCCAACGGCGGAAGAGGGCGATCCGGAATATGTGATGCGTGAAGTTGAAGTTGTAAACAGGTACCCGAAAATATTCATGCACTCTTCAAATTCTATCAAGGAGAGACGATTTTCGGAAAATGTTGCCTAAGTGTTGCCTAATAATGAAAAAAGGGGTAAGCGTGTTTCGCTAACCCCTTAATTTCTTATGGTGCCGAAGCCCGGATTTGAACCGGGACGAGCGTACACCCACTAGACCCTGAACCTAGCGCGTCTACCAATTCCGCCACTTCGGCATGTTTTTTACGCCTGCTTTCTACACTTGTCGACCTTGCCTTGTCAAGCAAAATTGATCTTGAAAATTACCGGATTCGTGCTATGGTGGCGCCCTATGAAAACCATCCAGCAAATAGACAATATTCCCGAGGAATTAACTGGTGCTTACCTGACCATAGGTAACTTCGACGGCGTCCACAAGGGGCATCAATATCTGTTTCAGCACCTTGTCAATCAGGCCCGGAACGCGCAACGGCCGTCAGTAGTCCTTACCTTCGATCCCCATCCGAAGATGGTCCTCCACCCGGACCGCCGTCCCTTCTATCTGATCACGTCGATTGAAGAAAAGATCAGCCTTATTGAGGAACAGGGTGTGGACGGGTTGATCATCATTCCCTTTAATCTTGATTTTTCCAAAACAACCGCCCGACAGTTTGTCTGTGATCTCTTGTGGGGAAAATTACGGATAAAAAAAATCCTGATTGGTCATGATTATACCTTCGGTAAAGGTAAAGAAGGCAATGAAGCCTTTCTTGTCGCTCAGGGGCAGAAACTTGGTTTTGACGTGGAGGTAATGAAGGCCTTCCAGGTGGACGAAACGATTATCAGCAGTACCAGAGTGCGGAATGCCATCCTCGCCGGCGACGTCAAAGCGGCGGCGGCCTGGCTGGGGCGACCTTATAATCTTGTGGGCAGGGTTGTCCCGGGGCACAATCGCGGCGCCGGCCTTGGCTTCCCCACCGCCAATATCGAACCTGAAAAGGAGCTTGTTCCCGCCCGCGGCGTTTACGCAGCCCTGGCCAGGATCGAGGACCAATCCTACGGCAGCGTTCTTAACATCGGCATGAACCCGACCTTCGATGACAACCAACTCTCCATTGAAGTCCATATCCTCGATTTTAAAGGAGACATCTACGGGAAAACCCTGGAGATCCTTTTCATGGAGAAACTCCGGGACGAAAAAAAATTCAACGGCCCGGCGGAACTGATCGTCCAGATCCGGAAGGATGTCGAACAGGCCCGTGCGATTGTGTCCTGACAGGGGGCCTAATTCACCGTCACAGGGGACAGGCGGTAAAATGGCGGCGCCACGAACCGGAAAGAAGTCCCTCAAGCTGCGTCTTCTTCATTCCTGGGACGTGGCTTACCAAGAAGCCGTATCTATCCAGAATTCATTAAAGAAAGAATTAATTCTTCACGATGGGGTCAAAACCGGGCCGGTGAATATAATCGCCGGTGCTGATATCTCCTATGGCCGCGGGAGCGATTTGTTTTTTGCCGCCGTCGTCCTCCTGTCGTTTCCCGATCTGGAACCGATCGAGGAGGTCCATGCCGTCGCAAGAGTATCTTTTCCTTATATTCCCGGGTTATTGAGCTTCCGGGAAGGACCGGTCTTATTGAAGGCTTTCAAAAATATACAGCGGGTGCCGGATGTCATCATATTTGACGGACAGGGTATCGCCCACCCCCGGGGGATTGGACTCGCCGCTCATTTGGGTCTGTTTCTCGATATTCCGGCGATTGGTTGTGCCAAATCGCGATTGTGCGGGGAGCACCGGGAACCGGGACCTTTCCCGGGGGACCATGAAGACCTGCTTTATCAGGGACAGGCGATCGGCTCTGTCTTGAGAACCAAGGCCCGAGTGCGCCCGGTTTTCGTCTCCCCGGGACATCTGATCAGTCTGGAGAGATCCAGGGAGATCACCCTGAATTGCTGCCGGGGCTATCGGCTGCCGGAGCCGGTCCGTCAGGCCCATCTGGCCGTAAACCGGTTACGGATATCTTATTCCGCTTAGTAGAGGACTTCCCCGGTATCGGTAATAAGTTTTTGGGGAAGTTTGAATACCCTTTTAACCATGTCGAGGCCTTCTGCCGACAATTCCCTTCCCGGGATAGCCTTGACCTCGGGATCTCCCACCGGTCCTTTTACCTCAAAATAGACAGTAATAAACCTTCTGTCTTCATCCGTCAGGATCCAGCCCATCACCGGAATCCTGCCGACGATCTTGTCTAAGGTTTGCAGGGGTTGCAGACCGACTTTGAGGTCAAGCTTTTCCTGAATAATGTCCATGCTGCCCATGGCGAGCATATTAATGGCTTCGCTGTCGATATAGAAATCTTTGCTCGTCATGATCCCGTTCTTCAGAAGCAGGGTAGCTGTAATGGAATTATACGGCATCCCGTCCGCATTCAGGTCGGGAAGTTTGAATTTCAATAACTGCGACATATTGAGAACGGAAAATATTTTATATAAAGTATTGACCTTTCTAATTATTCCCTTTTTGATACTAATCTTTACCATGCCGGCGGCAGAGGCTTTCAGCTCGGCGGCGGTTTTTCCGGTGGCGGTAAGGTCGCCTTTTGCCGTCACGGTTCCCTTGACCCGCCGGTCTTTCTCCGCCTTCTCCGCAGTCCAGAAAAGGGCCTCCGCCGGCACTCGGTCCAGATCGAACTGGTAATGATGGCGAGGGGAACCTGCCACTGAAAACTGGGTAGATCCTTTGGCAGTGCCGCGTCCGTTCTGCATGGCCCAGGTAAGGGACGAAAATTCAAGTTTGTCTGCATTATAGCCGAGAGCGGCTTGAAGGTCATTAAAGGACAGATCAGCGAGCTTACCCCCGGCCGCCCGGACCGTCGCTTTTATGACTGGGGATAATTCGGGCTTTTTTACATTGTATGTAAGGTCGGCGCGGAGGTCTGAAAAAGATAACTCCCCGAGCTTGCCCGCCGCCGCCCGAACCATGGCCTGCACGGATATTGGGGGGCCAGCTGTTTTCTTTTCTCCTGTTTTCTCCAATTTCATCACTGCCGCCAGATCCTCTCCCTTGAGATAAGAGAAAGATACGTCGCCACTAACTACTCTTTCACGGCCATCCTGAAAAGATCCCCTAGCCTTCACGACCGCATCGTTCAGCCGGGCGGACAGCGAGCGGACCTGCCAGAGATCATTCCGGAAGGAGACATCACCGCTCATATCTCTTATCTCATACCCTGCCGGCAGGCTTTGATACCCGAAATCCTCGGGGCGGAAATAAGGAAGGGAGAAGGTCAGGGAGAAGGCCGGGGCTTTGAAATCCGTAACCTCGCCACCCACGGTAAAGGGCGTCTCTCCATATCGTCCGGACAAACGGGAAGAGGTCGCTTTCTCTCCTTCCAGGTGTATTAAACCTGTCACATCCTTAATTGGTTTTATCTGCCCCGACAACTGGCAGGATGCCCCTTGCAGGGAAATATCGCTGAGCCAACGGTCGGGCGTCCCTGCCTTTCCCCCTCCCGCACCGCTGATTGTGGCCTGGGCCAAACCCTCCCCCTGGCGCCGCTTGAGTTCGGGAAACCAAGTCTGGAGATCCCGGAGATTAACCGTGTTTGTACGCAAAGACATGGAATGGGGCTGATTTGCATCCTTCAGTTGGTATGTCAAATTACCCGACAGCACCAGAGGGCCCAAAGAATAATTAAACGGGTCCATCCGGAGCTTCCCGTCTCCGATCGCCGCCACAAAATCCAGATGGTTTTCCTGCCCGGACGGCTTGATCATGACGTCGCCATACCGGTAGCGGGCCGGCGCCAGGTTCCATTCGCCGGTCAGGCGATAGTTGGCCAATGGTCCCATACCGCTCATCTTCAGAGTGGTGTTGCCGCTAAAAGATAGCTTTTTCAACAGGTCTTCCCCGATCAGCCAGGCAAGCTCACGGTTTTTCGGCAGAATAGTGGCGTTAAAGGGATAGGTAGAAGGTCCGGAGAGGGAATATCCGGCAATTTTTCCGGTCAGGGTTACCGGCGATGTCCCGAAATATCCCGACATCTGATTGAGCTGAATATCCCGTTCCATAAACACCAGTTCACCCTGGACGCCATTAAAGAGAGGCGTTGATCCACCCGGGCTCACAACGCCTTTCTCCACCAATGTTTTCACAAGGAGGAGATTGTCATGGCCTGCCTCTCCCCACTTCCGCAGTTGACTCAACCGGCCCTTCAAAGAACCCTCCCGCACATTGAAAATGCCCGCCCGGATATTTCCTTTGATAAACGCCGATGTTTCCGGGGGCATAATGCCATAGGGGATATATTGCCCGTATTTTTCCAGATCAAACGGACCCAGGGTTGCCTTTACATCTATGACCGGATCTTCTTTACCAAGTTCCCTGATCGCTCCCTGCCCTTTGATCTTGACATCATCGAGGGAAAGTTCGGCAGTGTTCAGGGCAAACTCCTCGGAAGTGCGTTTCAGATCATAGACCAGGCGCAATGAGGCCGGCGCCAGGAGAACCGGAAATACCCGGGAATACTGAAACCTTACATTTTTAAGTTCTATGGTTCCGGAAGAGGTAAACTCCTGTTTTTGACCTTTGATGGCAATATTGACATTAAGCAGGCCTTCTAAATTCTGGAAAGGTACGATGCCTCCATAATAGGGCCGGCAGGTGGCGAGAGGGAGTTCCTGAATACGGAGCCGGGCATCGATCCGGCTGTTAATGACCGGTTCCTCATGCCGGGGAAGATAAAGGGATCCTTCCGCCCCCAGCATGGCCCTCCGGGCGTTTTCCGAAAGGGCCGCTTCCACGAGAAAGGCGGTCTTCTTTTCCCGTTGCAGACCATCGATTTTAAGGCGGACATCCTTAAAATCGGTTTGCATTCCTTCCGGGCTTATCCATAGGTCACGAAAGGTTACGGCCCCCCCCTGAACAGACAGACCGCCTATCTCCACGGGCGGCTCTTTTTTCGTTGCGATCAGATCGTCGATATTCCACTTTCCCTGCTTGTCCCGGACAATGACAATATGTGGTTGTTGCAGATCAATTTCCTTAATGACGATTTTACGCTCCAGCAGATAGGGCAGCAGGGCGACATGAACGGTTAGCCGTGCTGCGGAAGCAAACTGGTCGCGACCATTCTTCTCCATGACGGCAACCTTCTCAAAGGTCAGCGTCGGCCCGAAACGAAAGGAGACATGGCCGGATGCATATTGGACATCCCGATCCAGGGCCTTTTTCGCATAGTCCAGGATGGTCGGCCGATAGTCCTCAAGATTTTGGATTTGTCGATGGAAATAAACAAGGAGGCCGCCTGCCATCAGAATGATAACCAGAGCGGCGCAGAGGATGAGGGGGATTCTTTTCTTCATCAGTTGAGAGGAATCCGTAACAAAGTCGAAAAGTTGTCTATAATCGACGGCTTCGTAAAAAGATTCGCAGGCAAGGCGCGCAGAGCCTGAGTCATGAGGCGTACTTGGCGTACGCCGCAGTGACGAAGGATGCAGCTCAACGCCGCATCCGGACTTTTTACGAAGCTGTCAGTTCTTGCTGAAGGACATTTCTCCAATATAGCCTTCAGCATTGCTTCTGGTATTCTGGGAATTGATGTAGAAACGGACGCCATGGATCGCCCCCATGGGTTCTCCTCCATGGATATCCCGGAAAATCCGCTTGTAGTCTTCATAGATATTTCTCTTCTCCGTGTACCAGTTCCCCAGGTGGTCGGTTTTGTTACGGAGGACGAGGTAACGTATCCTCTTCAGGAACGGCTTCGGGCTCCGAGTCGACAGGCCCTTCGGGGCTTCGTTGTCCCAGATATAAGTCAGGATCGGGGTGTTGAGTTTTTCGGGGAAAACCGTGGAGGGGAAAACCACATAGACCTGCAAGGCCTGATCGTCCGTTGCGGATTTGCGGACATCCCCTCCCTGGGGAAGTTTTGTCGCCCGCCATGTCCAGTTGAGATAGGGATATTCCTTGAGATCAACCCGTACGGTCCTTTCGATGCCAAATCCCGAACGGGGATCACTTATCATCCTGAGATAATAGGCATCTCCCGCCTTGACCAGATTAATATTCGGGGTGCCGCTGTGCTTCATCAGGGTCCAGCCTTCCGGGACGCCATTGACCAGCCGGGGTGATCTGTATTTGGCCACCACGACGGATTCTTCCAGGATGGAAAAGAGATCCCCCGCCGACATGACGACCGTAAGAATTACCAACAATATTAAAGATAAAAGCCTTTTATTGAACATTTTTCCTGCATCCATATATGATGAGCTCGTAAAGAGTCAAAAAATGACCATAATCGACGGATTCTGGCGCTGCCTTAATCTCAGGCCAAACGGTCAGGCAAGGTCTTTTTTATAGACAGCCATGATTTCCGAACGTGTCACCACGGCATCCACTCTGGGGATATGGGCCAGGATGTTTTCCCTCCCCCCTTCTTCGCGATCGATAAGGGCGATCACCCGATCAATGATCAACCCCGCCCCTTTTGCCTTTTCTATGGCCGTAATCGTCGAGCCTCCCGTCGTGATGACGTCATCAAGGATCACCACCCGTTCTCCGGTCCCGACGCCCCCTTCGAGGGCGCTCTTTGTTCCGTGGTCTTTCACGTCTTTCCGGACAATAAAGGCCTTGATGGGTTTTCCCTGCTGATATGAGATCACGGCCAGGGCGTTGGCCAGGGCATCTGCACCCAGAGTCAGGCCGCCGGTGGCGGTTACATCGGCATCGGCAAGCATTTGAAAGAGTATTCCCCCGATGAGGTTCATCCCTTCGGGATCGAGGGTCGTGGGTTTGCAGTTGAAGTAGTAATTGCTCGTCTTCCCCGAGGCAAGGGTAAAAGGTGGATTATCCCGGTATTGAAACGACTTTTCGATGATAATATCGATAAGGCGGGCCTTCATTTTATCTATCGTCATGGCAGTATTGGTTCTCCTAACTTTTATTCCCCTTTGTGACGGCAAGGAGTCATGAGCGTTTCAACAGCTTTTCTACGACCCGTACCGCCTCGACGCCGTCCCGGGCATAGGTTGCCCCCAGGGACGCCGCATAGGCGCCGGTGACGACGGCGCCGCCCAAGATAAAGGGCGTGGTCAAGCCTTCCCGGCGGGCCAGCTCCATAACGTCCTTCATGGCGATCATTGTCGTCGTCATCAGGGCCGACAAGCCGACCACATCGGGCTTACATTTTTTCATCTGCTCGATAACGGTCTTGGTCGCAACATCTTTCCCCAGGTCGATGACGTCGTAGCCGTAGTTTCTCAGCATCAGGGCGACAATGTTTTTCCCGATATCGTGGATATCGCCCTGGACCGTCGCCAGGAGGATGACCCCCTTGCCTGCTTCCCGGGATTTTGCGGCCCGGAGCAGGGGCTCCAGATGATCAAGGCCCTTTTTCATCGCCTCGGCGCTGGCAATCAACTGGGGGAGGAAATAGGTTTTCTGCTCATACAGCTCCCCCACTCTGAGGATGGCCGGGATCATTAATTCCTCGACTGTACGGGCGGCGGACATGGCGTCGTCGTTTTTCAGGAGCCCCGCGATGAGATCGACGATATCATCGCGATTGCCGGCAAGGATAGCCTGATGAACCCGTTCGGAAGGGGTAAGGGGCGCTCCCCCGGCAGGTTTCTTCTCCGTTTTCTCCCCGTCCCGGAAAGATTCGATATAAATCGCGGCCCCCCGGTCTTTTCCCAGGAAGACGTCGGTCGCCTTTTTCATCGCCGTCAATTCCAGATTGGCGGGATTGACAATCGCCACCGTCAGCCCCGCGGCCTGGGCCATAGCCAGAAAGGCGGCATTCAACCATTTCCGCTCCGGCATCCCGAAGGACACGTTGGAAACTCCCAGCACCGTCCGGCAACCGAAGGACCGGGAACACCAGGTGACTGTCTTTAAAGTCTCAACCGGGGCATCGGGATTGGCGGCGACAGTCATTACCAGTCCGTCGACGATGATGTCTTCCTTGGTAAAGCCATGACGCCGTGCCGCCCGATATACGTCCCGGACAACCCTGCTGCGCTCCGTGGCCGTCTCCGGTATCTCTCCGTCGAGAAGGGGGAGGAGAATGAACATGGCCCCGTAACGCGCCGCCAGGGGCAGGAGCTTCTCCATCTTTTCCCGCTCACCGGAGATGGAGTTGAGGAGGGCCCGGCCCGGATAGAGGCGCAGGGCTGCCGCGATGGTATCCACCTTGGGAGAGTCGATCACCAGGGGCAGACCCGTTGTTCCGGCCAGGGCGCTAAGGAGGGATTTCATGGCCAACGGCTCATCAATGCCCGGTACGCCGACATTCACATCGAGAAGATCGGCGCCCTGATCTTCCTGCTCCCGGGCCATTTGCCGCACCAGGGAGGTTTTCCCTTCCCGCAGTTCCTGCTGGAGGGCCTTCTTGCCCGTGGGGTTGATCCGTTCGCCGATCACGAACAGGGGCTTCTCGCGATCGAGGATGGCGTGTCCCCGGGCGGAACTCACGGCCGCCAGGGATTTTCTTCGCGGCGGCACGGGAGGCGTCGCCCCCAGGGCCCGTTTCAGCGCCCCGATATGATCCGGCGTCGTTCCGCAGCACCCGCCCAGGAGATTTACGCCGGCAGCGGCAAACGGCTTGCTGAAGGCGCCAAAGGCATGGGCGTCCATATCAAAGGTCGTGGTTATTCCCACGAGGCGGGGAATCCCCGCGTTGGGTTTGGCCGCCAGGGGAACGGTTGCGTAAGGTTTCATCGCCCCGATCCATGCCATCATCGCCTCTGGTCCCGCCGAACAGTTGCAGCCCACAGCGTCGGCCCCGAGACTCTGGAGGGTAATGAGAGCCGTAACCGGGTCCGTACCGTTCAGGGTGCGCCCATCCGGTTCATAGGTCATCGTGACGATGGTGAAATAGTCGCCCGTTTCCTTTATTGCCAGGAGGGCCGCCCTTGCTTCCTGGATGTCCATCATGGTCTCGATGACAAAGAGGTCCACACCCCCGGCCGCAAGTCCCGCCACCTGTTCCTTGAAAATTGTCACGGCTTCTTCAAAGGGAAGGTTGCCAAAGGGCTCGACAAAACGTCCCGTAGGGCCGATGTCCCCCGCTACCAGCACCCCGGGCCCAACTGCCTGCCGGGAAAGGACGGCCAGTTTGCGGTTGATTTCTTTAACGTCGGTAACGCCGTATTCCGACAACTTCAGGCGGTTGCCGCCAAAGGTGCAGGTATAAACCATATCCGCACCTGCCTCCCGATAATCCCGCTGGACCGCCTGGATGACTTCCGGATTCTCCGTGCACCACCGTTCGGGACAGACGCCGGCAGGCATGCCTCGCTTCTGCAGCTCCGTTCCCGTGGCGCCGTCAAGGATGAGAATCCTGTTCTTTAGTAGTGTCTTTATCCTACCTTTATTCAAAGTAACTCTCCTGATAAAATTGTTGATTTATAAACCGTCAAGGTCGCATAGACGGTTATTCTTATAACATGGGGCGGGTAAATGACAACAAAAAATCCTCGCCCCGGCGTTTTCAGATCATATTTATACCCGTAACGGCGGTCACGGATTTCTCCGGGATGAGGAGGCAGCTTTCCGTGATCGTTACATTCAATCTGTCCATTTGCAGGAGCCGGTGCATAAGAAGCTGATTTTCCAGGGCAAAGTCACCGTAACCAGCGGAAAAGCGGCTGGTTGAAAGGGTTTTCCCCTCCCGCCGGAGGGATTGCCGGAAGTAGCCCATGATCCAGTCGAGACCTGCATCCACGACCTCACTGGCCGTAGCATCCAAAACCACGCCCCGGGTCACGTTACGCCCGCCGATGTCGGCCTGGATAGCCTCCATAATGGCCGTCCCTGCCGTTGCCCCCATAAGAATTATTTCGCGGGCGTCCTTGAGGAACCGTGCCAGCTTCCGGCTGGCAAAGGCGTTCCCCTCCGGCAGACTGATCAGCGCCGGCCCTTCAATCGCGATCCGCAGGCGCAGGGCGCTTCCCCTTAATTGGAGCAGGGGCAGGGCGTCGGCAATATAACCCTCCACTTCCTCCCGCTGCATGGGGCTGATCCGGGTAGCTTCTTTCCGGTAACCGAGCCGCCTGTAGATCTCAGGACGGGGCAGGGTAACGGGGATGGATTCAAAAAACAAAGGGGTCATGAAGAAGTCCTTATGGCACTGATGATAATATTCCTGCCTATTCCCGGTCCAGTTCCTTTCTTACAGCGAGACCGATCTTCTCCAGGACATACGGTTTACGGACAAAGGCCCCGGCGCCGATTTCCTGGGCCTTCCGGACGCGGTCCGTCTCCGAAAAGCCGCTGACAATAACCGCCCTCTGAAGGGGGTTATTGTCAATGACGCCCTGGTAGGTCTCCAGTCCATCGATCCCGGGCTCCATAATCATATCCAGGACCATCAGGTCGGCTTTTTTGCTACGCAAGTAATCGATCGCCCCTTCCCCGCTGGTAACAGCTTCAACCTTATAGCCAAGACTCTCCAACATGCTGATGGCCAGTTCCCGCTGTTCCTTCACGTCATCAACAACCAGAATCGTTTCGCCTTTGCCCAGGTAGACCGCAGCATCGACGGCTTTTTCCATCTTTGCCGTCTCATCTCTGGTAACGGGGAGATAGATGGTAAACGTGCTTCCTTTGCCCACTTCGCTTTGGACATCGACGTATCCGTTATGATCCTTCACGGTTCCCCAGACGACGGCCAAACCCAACCCCGTGCCGCTTCTTCCCATGACCTTCCTCGTATAGAAGGGTTCGAATATCTGTCCCATGTCTTTGACGGGTATTCCCTTGCCCGTATCGGTAACGGTCAAAACGGCATAATCCCCTTCCTGCATATCGTCATACCCCTGGATGGGGATGTCTAAATAACGATTCTCTGTCTTGATCGTTATTTCTCCACGGCCCGATATGGCCTCGGCAGCGTTGGCGACAAGATTCGCGAGCGTTTTACTCAAATGGATAGGCGACCCCTTGATATTCAAGAGCCCTTCCGTCAGATCGATACTGACTTTTACCTCCACGTGTTCCGACCTCAACATTTCAAATTCGGGCGTCTTGAGATAATCGGAGACAATTCTGTTCAGATCGACGACCTCCGAAACGGCCACCCCCCTTCTGGCTAGGGTGAGAAGATCCTGAATGATCGCGGCCCCCCTCAAACCGCCTTGGAGGATATTATCGGCATATCTTCTTAAGGGACTGTCTTGGGGAAGTTTTTCCCCCAGCAGTTCCGAGTATCCGACCAATACCCCCAAAATATTGTTCAGATCATGGGCCACGCCCCCGGCCAGTCTTCCCAGACCCTCCATCTTTTCCGCCCGGGTCAACCGTTCCGCCAGCTTTTTGCGCTCCGTATTATCACGGATACACTCTATGGCGGCAATGATGTTGCCCTTGGAGTCGTGCAGCACTGATGCCGTAGCATACATATGCATGTCGCCGGGGGGTATATGGGGGGTGAAGGCCTCGCCAAAAATAACATTTCCCACCCTGCGAATGGTCGTGTATTGCTTTTCCATCTCCCTGTCCGGATGCAGGGCATAATCAATAAGGATGGGTCGTCTGCTCCCGTAAAAGGGCAGGGCATATTCGTAGTTGCCCTTCCCGAGCATATCCTCCTTCCCGATGCCGGTCATAGCTTCGATGACCCGGTTCCAGGCAATCACCTTTCCTTCCTGATCGACAACCAGGGTGGCATCGGGAAGAAACTCAATGATGTCTTCCAATTTTCTTCGGGATTCGGACAGCTCCTCCTCCGCCCGTTTGCGGACGGTAATGTCCCGAATAAAGCCGCCCACGCCAATCCTGTTGTTCCCCAGCGCTACGGGAAATTTGAGGGTTTCATACACCTGGTCTCCAACAGTCTCTTCGGATATAACAATAGAGGGGCTTGACAGGGCTTCCAGGTCGGTCTGCCGGCACTTTTCCGCAGCCATTTGCGGCATGAGTTCAAAGTCGCTCTTACCGATTATCTCCTCCTCCGGCCTGCCGAAAAATGCCCTCATCGATTGATTTACCACGATGTTGCGGAATAGTTCATCCTTCAGGAACACCATGTCCGAGGTGGCGTTTATGAAGGTACGATAAAGTTCCTCGCTCTCCCGCAGTTCTTTCTCCGCCTGCTTGCGGGCCGTGATGTCCCGGATGATTCCCAGGGCATGCCAACCGTCATCAAGATGAATAGCAGAGAGTGACAGTTCGATAGAAAATTCATCTCCATCCTTACGGCAGGCCATGAGCTCGATGGTCCTGTCCGCCGCCTTACCCTTCCCGATTGTTTTAAACCTGTCAAACGCCGCATGGTACGCCTCCAGGAAACGCTCCGGGGCAAGCAATTGATGCAGGTTCCTGCCGATTGTCTCCTTGCGTGTATAGCCGAAGATGTGTTCCGCCGCCGGATTCCAGAAGGAGATGCAACCCCCGGGATCCATCATCAAGATCGCATCCTGCGCCGAATCCGTAATAGCGCGAATCAATGATTCGCTCTTGCCCAGCGCATCGAGGGCTGCCTCACGCTGGGAATCCGCCTCCTTGCGGGCGGTAATTTCGGTTATCATGCCGCAAATGCCCCAGATCAATCCGTCATCACCGCGTAAGGGAAATTTAATGGAGATAAAGAACCTTTCCCCGTGCTCATCTGCGAGGATTTCCTCTTTTTCCAGCACTAATCCCGATGCCATAACCTCCAAATCATTCCTGCGGAACTGCCTGCCGATGAGTCCGGGAAACAATTCCTCGTCCGTCCTGCCGATAGTATCCCGGCGGTTCAGTCCCGTCACTTCTTCCCACTTACTATTGATCAATTCATAACGTCCGTCCCGATCTTTTACACAGATGAGGGCGCCGCTATGCTCGATGAGATCGGAGAGAAAACGGCGATTTTTGTTTAATTCCTCTTCCGCCCGCTTGCGCTCCGTGATGTCCTCAACGAAACCCTCGATCGTTAACAGGCGTCCGTCGGCATCATGGACCGGCCAGATGTGGAGCATACCCGTGAAAATGCTCCCGTCCTTACGGCGGTAGATATTCTCAAAGCTTCGTAAGAGCGGATTATCAATGATCAGACGCACAATCTCATTCCGGCGCTGGGGATTTGCATACATGTCTGTACCGACATCTTTTATAGAGGCAATGACCTCTTCCGGAGATTCATATCCGAACATATCGGCAAACGTCTGATTGGCGGTAATCACCTTTCCCTCAGCCGAAGACTGGAAGATGCCGATAGTCGCCATCTCAAAGAGTCTTCGGTATTTCTCCTCTCCTGGGGTGCGCAAGTGCCCGGCATGATTTCGTGTTGATTCCAATTGTTCCAGCTCCGCAACCCTCTGTCTCAGCGAAACCAGTTCCTGAATCAATTCCTTTGTTGTCCCGGATTGATTCTCCATCAGGTTACCTCTTTGTGTTAATATGTGAGATGAATTGGCCGTTATGGCATCATGGGCGTAAAGCTATTTTTAAATATTCTTCAGCCGTTTGACAACCTCGTCGCCCATCGCCGCCGTCCCGACAAGCACCGTCCCTTCCCGGTGAATGTCTTTCGTCCTGAAACCGGCGCGAAGAACCTCCTGCACGGCTGCCTCTATGCGGCGGGCTTCATTTTCCATGGCGCAGGAATAGCGGAGCATCATGGCCACGGACATGATTGTCGCCAAGGGGTTGGCGACATCCTGCCCCGCGATGTCGGGGGCGGAACCGTGAATCGGTTCATACATGCCGCCCTTCGCTCCCAGGCTCGCCGAGGGGAGCATGCCGATGGAACCGGTGATCATGGCCGCTTCGTCGCTCAGGATATCTCCGAAGAGGTTGGTCGTAACGATGACATCAAACTGGGCGGGATTCCCGATCAACTGCATGGCGCAGTTGTCCACGTACATATGCCGCAGGTTTACCTCGGGATAGTCACGGCTGACCTCCGTGACCACGTCCCGCCAGAGCTGAGTGCTCTCCAGGACGTTGGCCTTATCCACGGAAACAACACGCTTTTCGCGTTTCATTGCCGTTTCAAAGGCTACTACGGCGATCCGGCGTATCTCTTCTTCCGTATATACCATGGTGTTGACGCCGATCCGCTGACCCTTTTCCACCCGGACGCCCCGGGGTTTGCCGAAATAGAGATCACCCGTCAGTTCCCGGATGATCATGATATCGATCCCCCGGACAACCTCCGTCTTCAATGGCGAGGCGGCCACTAGTTCATCAAAGACCCGCACCGGCCGCAGATTCGCAAAAAGTCCCAGCTTCTCACGCAAGCCCAGCAGCGCCCGTTCGGGACGGACGCTGTAGTCGAGGCCTTCCCATTTGGGACCACCCACGGCTCCGAGCAAAACCGCGTCACTGCCTAAGGCCAGCTCCAGGCTCTCGGCAGGAAAAGGCGTTCCCAGGGCATCATACGCCGCCCCGCCGATAAGGCCATGGACGAGATTGAAGCTTGCCCCGGAAGATTCGGAAATCACGCTCAGAACCTTCAGGGCCTCCCGGACAACCTCGACACCGATACCGTCACCGGCAAACACAGCTATATTAAATTCTTTTTCCATCTAAAAGTTAAACCTCATGTTTTTTAAACTCACCAATATAAGCACTCCCTCCCCTTCAAGGGGAGGGTTAGGGTGGGGATGGGTTTTGCTAAGCCCTCTTTTTCATCAGGTAAGGCAACAACCCCCCCGCGGCGACCAATTCCTGCATAAACAGGGGAATCGGTTCAATTTTGATCGGTCCGGCCTCTTTCCCCACAATGGTTATTAGCCCCGCATCTCCGTCCACTTCGATCTCATCGCCCTCGTCTATCAGCCCATAGCCCGCTTTGGATTCAAAGATGGGCAGCCCCATATTGAAAGCGCTCCGGTAAAAGATCCGGGCAAAGCCACCGGCCACAACCGCAGCAATGCCCGCCGCCTTAAGGGCAATCGGGGCATGCTCCCGGGAGGACCCGCATCCGAAATTCTCCCCCGCCACGATAATGTCTCCCGGTCGCATCTTCTTCACGAAATCCGGGTCGGCGTCTTCCATGCAGTGGGCCGCCAGAAAGGCCGGATCGGAGCTGTTGATATAGCGTGCCGGGATGATCAGGTCAGTATTGATATGGTCCCCGAATTTCCATGCTTTTCCTTTGTATTTCATATCTTGTGCACCCCCTTGAGTTCGTCGGGGCCGGCAATCCGCCCCAGGACGGCGCTCGCCGCCGCCACCGCGGGATTGGCGAGATAGACCTCGCTGCCCGGATGTCCCATCCTGCCGATAAAATTGCGGTTCGTTGTCGCAACGGCCCGCTCGCCGTCGGCCAGGATTCCCATGTGGCCGCCAAGACAAGGCCCGCATGTAGGGGGACTGATGATGGCCTTGGCGTCAAGGAAAATATCAAAGAGACCTTCGGACATGGCGGTCCGGTAGACATCGGGTGTTGTCGGAATGATGATCAGCCGCACATAGGGGGCTACCTGCTTACCTTTCAAAAGCTGGGCGGCAAGGCGCAGATCCTCGATCCGGCCGTTGGTGCATGAGCCGATAAAAACCTGATCAACTTTGATGGAACCGACCTTGCTGAGTCCCCGGACGTTCGACGGCAGGGGAGGAAAGGCCACCTGGGGCTCGATCTTGCCGACATCAACCTCCAGGATGGAGGCGTAATTGGCATCGGGATCGGATTCATGGAACGTATACTCCCGTTCCGCCCGGTATTGAACGTATTCCCTCGTTGTCTCGTCGGGAACGAAAATGCCGTTCTTGGCCCCCGCCTCGATGACCATATTGGCCATGGTAAAACGGTCGGCCATCGTCAGCTCTCCGAGCGTCTCGCCGGAAAACTCCATCGCCTTGTAAGTGGCCCCATCGACGCCGATCTGCCCGATCACATAGAGAATGAGATCCTTTCCCGACACCCACTTGTTGAGCTTGCCGTAGAAGACGATCTTTATGGTTTCGGGAACCTTGAACCAGAGCTCCCCGGTGAGCATGGCCGCCGCAAAATCCGAGCTGCCCACGCCGGTGGCAAAGGCCCCCAGCGCCCCATAGGTACAGGTATGGCTGTCGGCCCCGATGATCAGGTCTCCGGGTAGGGCGATGCCCTGCTCGGGAAGAAGGACATGGCAGACGCCGGCGTCGCCCCCCTCGTAATAGTGGCTGATTTTATGTTCCTTGGCAAAGTCCCGCATGATCTTGACCTGCTGGGCCGACTGGATATCCTTGTTCGGGGTGAAATGATCGGCAACAAGGACAACCTTGTTGCGGTCGAAGACCTTATGCCCCCCGGCCTTCTTGAATTCCCCGATGGCGATGGGGGCAGTCACGTCATGCCCCAGGGCAATGTCCACCCGGGCGTTGATCAGCATCCCCGGATGTACATCCTTAAGGCCCCCGTGTGCAGCCAGGATCTTCTCGGTAATGGTCATCCCCATTGAATGATTCTCCTTTTGTTTGAGTATACGGATCTAAAATGTTGACTTGACAAGCTTAATTTCAAAAGCAACTCATCCCCGCCGTCTCTTTGCATTTCTACAATATTCTTCTTATCGATTCAATGAATAAATCGCAAAAACATGGTAATTACTTGACAGGACAGGAATTATTTACGCCGGCCCGAGGAAATCGGCGGGGAATATTTTTTTCTTGATATGGCCCGTTGAGGCTGCTATAGGGCGCAAACTCGACAATAAAAAGGCAACAGGCATTAACTATGGAAATGGGAATTATCGGCCTTCCCCAAAGCGGGAAGAGCTCTCTTTTTGAAATCATGACCGGGATAAGGAGCCGGGACGTGCATGGGGAAACATGTGTCCGCGGCCAAGCGTCCGTACCCGATGAACGCTTTGACCGCCTGGTGGCAATATTTCATCCCGCCAAAGTTTCTCCCGCCAGGGCTCCCTTCGTGGATGTCCATGCCGAAGGGGAAAAGGCATGGGAAACGGTTCGCCAGACCCTCTCCGGGGCCGATGGCCTCCTCCATGTAGTGGACGGTTTTTCCGCCGTCGACCTGACGGAAATGGCTGAACGGTGGCGTCGCCTTGAAGATGAGCTGATCCTGTCCGACCTCATGGTCGTGGAAAACCGCCGGGAACGCCTCCAGAGGGTGCCACAAAAGGCCCTGAAACCTGCGGAGCTTCTCCAGGTGGAATTGATGCCCCGCCTCCAGGACCAGCTTGAAGCAGGCAAGCCCCTGCGGGACCTTCCCCTGAACGCCGAAGAACGCCACACCCTGCGGAGCTTCTCTTTCTGGTCTCTGCGACCTGAACTGGTGGTCCTCAATGTTACGGAAGAACGTCTCGGAGAAGTAGGGGCCTTTCAAAAAGAGACCGGGCTGTCAGAACATGTGATCGGTATCTGCGGTGAGCTGGAAGCGGAAATGGCGGGGCTTTCACCGGAGGAGCAGCAGGAATTCCTGGCTTCCCTTAACATGACCGAGCCGGCCTTTGTGCGGATCATCCAGGCCGCGTTTCACCTCCTGGGAAGGATCACCTATTTCACTGTGGGGGAAGACGAGGTCAAGGCATGGGTTATTCCCGAGGGTGCAAAGGCGCCGCGGGCCGCTGCCGCCATCCACAAGGATTTTGAACGGGGATTCATCAAGGCCGAGGTGATCGGCTATGAAGAATTCATCTCCTGCGGAGGAACCCTGGCCGCAGCCAAGGCCGCCGGTAAACTGCGTTTGGAAGGAAAGGATTATGTCGTTCAGGATGGCGATATCATTTCCTTCCGCTTCAATGTCTGATGAAAATAAGAAAGGCGGCGCGATGACGCTGGAAAACAGACTGATTCCCATCTTACGGGAAGGCATTCACATCATCAAGATGGTCCTTTTCAAAACCGTGAGAGACGGATTAGCCGAGCGTTATCCCCAGCAGGAGCGGGCCTTTATCAATCAACTGACCGGGGCGATGATCAATGAACTATTCTGCACGCCGAATCAGGAAGAGCCTTTTTTGTCCTTTGCCGTCGCCAACCGTCTCCTCATTGAAGAAGGAATGAAGAGGCTTGCCGATGACTTCCCCGAACTGAAAATTCCCCTGACCGACGCCCTGCGTGTCCAGTTTCTCTGCGACAGCCGGGAAAGCTTGGAAAATCCCACCATGCTCACTCAGGCCAGAGATCTTGGCATTCTGATCGCGGAGAGGGACATCCCCCTGCCCGATCACTTCATGACCCTGGCCCGCTCCCTGGGCGAAGGATCCCGCGTAACCCATCAGGTACACATCGGATCGGCCTGAGAAAACTCATTCACCTATCTTCTCGCTATTCAGGAATCAGGTACCGCTAGGAAAGCCGAGTAGTTCCGGCAGGGCATTCCCCGCTGCCCCCCGGATCGCCTCGTCGTAAAGGGACGACATTTCGTTCGCTTCGGGATTGATCTCAATGCAGCGGGCATTGTTCTCTTTCGCGAAGCGCGGAAAGCCTGCCGCTGGATAGACGACCCCAGAAGTCCCGATACTCACAAAAAGGTCACACCTCCGGATCGCCGCTATGGCCTCGCTTATCACGCCCTGGTCGAGCATGTCCCCAAACCATACAATATCCGGTCTCAGCCAGCTCCCGCATTTTTCACATACGTAGTTTTGATATTTTTCGTCGATGTCCTCTGATATCCCATCGTGAGGGCACCGCAAGCGCCAGAGACTCCCGTGGAGCTCGATGACATTCCCGCTTCCCGCCCGCTGATGCATCCCGTCGATGTTCTGCGTCACCACCGTCACCCGCGGGTGCTTCTTCTCCAAGGTTGCGATTGCCAAATGTCCGGCGTGGGGCTTGCAGGCAAGTACCGCTGCCCGCCTTACTTCATGGAATTTCAGGACCTTTTCCGGGTCGCCGTCAAAGGCATCCTGACAGGCGTACTCCTCCCATCGGTACCGGCTCCAGATGCCGCCGCGTCCCCGGTAGGTGGGAACACCACTCTCAGCCGACATCCCGGCGCCGGTGAAAAAGACGATATGCTCATATTGCCCAGGATCAATTGCTTTCATGTCTTCAAACCTCGCCAAGTAATTACCATGACTTTTCATGCCTCGCAATAATAACATTATCGATGTTTCATATTGATTTTTAGTTTCAGCCAAGTTAATCAAATCCATATATTTCGACGATCCGGAACCTTATGCCGTCAGATTGAGAAGCGAAACGTCATACATGAGAGCATTACATATAGAATTCCCGAAGGCTCATCTCAATTCACTACTCACGGTGATGATTCTTTTCATAATTTCGGCGGCAGCCGGAGTAAATGCGTCGGATGATCCCGGAAAGAAACTCGACATAGGAAAATTTGATTTAAATATCCGTTCCTACTACATTAAAAGGTCATACAGCATCGCTTCCCCCCAGGAATCCCTGGCCATCGGGGGATGGCTTGGCTACCGGACTCCCTGGTGGCATAACCTGATGGCCGGCGTGACGGTGTTTACATCTCAGGGGTTGATATTCACCGATCCCGATAAAGGCGGCGCCGGCATCCTTGGCCCGCAGCAAAACGGCTATACGGCGCTGGGCGACGCATATCTGAAGGGAAAGGTCTCCAAAACGGAACTGACCGTTTTTCGCCAGGAATTGGATACCCCCTTTATCAACCCCCACGATTCCAGAATGACTCCCAATACCTTTGAGGCCTACACCCTCACGAGCAAGGACATCCCCCTATTTACCCTCCTTGTTTCGCATGTTGCCAAAATTAAACCATGGACAGACACATCCTTTGAAAGCATGTCCGAAGCGGCAGGCGTGGCAGGCACAAATGAACCGGTGACCATGGCGGGTGTGGTATTTGAGCCGGCAAGTAATTATAAGCTGAACTTATGGGAATATTACTGCAATAATCTTATGAATATTATTTATGCCCGGGGAGACGGCGAATGGAAATATAGCGGCGACCTTGCATTCGTGACCTCCCTGCAATTCTTGAATCAGCAGGACGTGGGAAACGCCCTGGCGGGGTCGTTCAATACGGGCATGTTCGGGGTGCAGGAAACAGTCAAATGGAAGGGATGGGGTGTGACCTTTGCCTACACAGCGACTTCCAGCGATCATGATATAATAAACCCTTGGGCGGGTTATCCCGGATTCACCGCGATGATCGTGAAGGACGACGACCGGGCGGGGGAGAACACCTGGCTTGCCGGTCTTTCATACGATTTTTCAACTCTCGGAATAAACGGCTTGAGCGCCTTTAGCAACTTTGCTAATTCTTCCACCCCGAAGACAGGCCCTCACGTTTCACCGAGCCAGAACGAGCTTGATTTTACCGTGGATTACCGTTTTCAAAAGCTTCTGGACGGATTGTGGATTCGCCTGAGAACGGCTTTTATAACCCAGGACAAATCCATGGGCGGCCAGGACATGCAGGATTACCGGGTAATCGTCAACTACAGAATTCCATTTTAATAACCAAGGAGGAGCAAGATGATCTATGTGATTGCAACATTGGAGCTGGCCGAGGGCAGGCGCGATGATTATCTGGATGAATTCAAGAAACTTATTCCCAAGGTGCGCGCCGAAGCGGGATGCCTTGAATACGGCCCGGCCTTCGATGTGCCTACGGACATCCCCGTCCGGGAACGGGTCAGCAAAAATGCCGTGACCATTATTGAACGCTGGTCCGATCTCCCGGCCTTGAAGGAACACCTGGTCGCCCCGCACATGAAAACTTATCGGGAAGCGGTCAATACTTTAGTTGTGGGAATGAAAATCCGGATCCTCCAGCCCCTCGACATTTGACGCCTTCCGAATCTCCCCTAACAGGTTGTTGAAAAACTCCTTTTAGGACAGGCTGTTCAAAAAAGTCCAGAGGCAAGGCGCGCAAAAGACGGGGAATGAGGCGTACTTTTTTGTACGCCGCAGTGACCGGTCTTGCAGCGCAACGCCGCATATGGACCTTTTTCAACAGCCTCCTAATAGTGAACGGCAAAGGCGATATACTGACCGTCGTGACTCAGGCTGATGTCGATATCCGTCCGGCTTCCTTCAATGAAGACGCGGGGCGCTCCGTAGCCCCGAGGTGTTTTATCGCGGCGGATATCTATATAATAGGGGGAGGCCTTCAGAACGGACGCCAGATGATGGATAGCCGCCCGGCGTACGGTTGCGGACGGATCAAAGGGGCCATCTCTTCTCTCCTCCAGAACATGGACCGGGGTAGCTGCCGGGGCGCCGCCATGACCGTTTCTCACGGCGGCGACACAGTGTACGCGGTGACATGACAGCGTGAAGAAAGCATCCACAGGGCCGGCCGGCGTCATAACCACACCGTGCTCCTGAATTGCCATTGCATTGCCGTTTGTCTGTTTCAGAAGGATGGGCGCCGCCTTTCCAGGCTCATCCCGGTGTGCATACGCCCTATGTATAAAACTCAGCCCCGGTTTCAATTTGCTCACCGCTTTGAAAGCCGCTTCCTTCGCTGCCCAGAGCATCCAGAGGGTCGTATCGGGAAACTCGGACCGCTCAATCCGCTCCTGTTCCTCCGGAGTGAAGACGCGGGCAATGAAACGCCGGTCCCGGCTCTTTCCGATGCTGTCCGGACTGGTCAAATCTACGATATCGTTGCCGATGCTGGTCAAAGTATTCCTCCTCCATCTGAGCCAGGCGGTGAACTATCTGCCCCGCCAGGTCCCGTTGCGCCCTTAATCCATGCCCGGCGGGCGGGCGGGGCAGAAAGGCATCCAAAGTTATCGTGAATGTATCGCCGCGGCTGGGCATGTCTCCGTACGATACCTGGACGTCCCCCCGGAGATAAACGCAAAGTACCCGGCAATCCGGGTGATCCTGGAGAAAACGGCCCACGCCGTATGAAAAATTCTCCGTGTCGATTCGCCCTGACCTGGAACGCCCTCCTTCGGGAAAAACCATGAGGATCTGTTGCCCCTCCAGAAGATAGTTGCATTTGGCAAGGGTTGCCTGCATCTCTTCCCGGTCGCCTCCCCGGCTGACGGGAATGCATTTCGATAAATAGCACAGGACCACCATGAAAAGGTTCCGCTGGAAATTGGCCCGTTCCGGGAGATTCCAGGGGAGCCGGTGGAACTTCGTGACGTGCCCTCCCAGCGAGACAAGGGCATAGATCATGATCACGGAATCGATCAGGGTAAGGTGATTCCCGCAGATCAGCCAGGGTCCCCGGTGGTTTTCCAAAAGCCCGGCCCATTGGCGGCGAACCTTATCCAGATCCCTGATCCGGTAGCCCCGCCCTCTCAAGAATAGAAAATACAGGGGCGCCAGCAGCCAGGAGGTCATCGAACCCAGAGCGGACTGAAGGCGGAGATGAAAAGCCGTCTTAAGGATCATAGCTTCTTCTTGATCAGTTCCACGGCGTCGCCGATCGTGCGGATCTTGTCGGCCTCATCGTCTTCGATCGTAATCCCGAAGACATCCTCGCACTTGATGATGACATCCACAAGGCGGGCCGAATTCACCTTGAGATCATCGAGGATGTGGGTCGCCATCGTCGCCTGGTCCAGGTGGGTTTTATCCTTTGCATACAACCTCAGGATCTCGATCATTTCTGTAAAAATCTTATTTTCTTCCATTTTAAAACTCCTTTATTGTTAATTTTATGAGGATGCAGCGCAACGCCGTATCCGGACTTTTTACGAAGCCGTCATTTTCCTTCCCATTTTTTAAAGATGAGACAGCTATTCACATCTCCGAAACCGAAGCCCGCCTTGGCAATAACGCGCAAATCGGGCATGTCTATGGCCTGCTGGGGAATTTTCCCCGCGAAGGCCGCAATATCCGGGTGGACGTCTTCGCTGTTCACCGAAGGATGAATGAATCCCCGGTGCAGTTGAAGAACGACGGCAACCGATTCAAGGGCCCCGGCGGCCCCCAGACAGTGACCGATCATGGATTTCGTCGAGTTGATGAAGGGGAAATCGGCGGGCGGCCTCCCCAGGGTCTCGGACCAGTTTCTCACCTCCATGGGATCGGCATAGGTGGCCGTCAGATGGCCGTTGATCGCCTGGATCTCCCGGGGCGCTATTCCGGCGTCGGCGATGGCGTCCTCGATGCAGCGTCGCACCCCCGCGGGATTGGGAGCGGTCATGGATCCTCCCATCCGCTGGCCGCCGCAGTTCAGAGCCCCCCCGGCAACCTCGGCATAGATCCTGGCCCCCCGCTCCCTGGCCGTCTCCAAATCCTCCAGGACCAGGACAGCGCCCCCGGCCCCGGGAACGAAACCTCCGGCCGTGGCGCTCATGGGGCGGGAAGCTCGTTCCGGCTGGTCGTTGAATTTCCGGCAGATCACCCGCATGGCGTCAAATCCGGACCAGATATAGGGAGAAGCACCTTCGGAACCACCGGCCAGCATTCGTTTCGCCAATCCCATGCGGATTCTCCACATGGCATCGATGATTGCCTCGTTGCCCGTTGAGCAGGCCGAAGAGTTAGACGTTACCTGATTCCCTAAAGCCAGCAGACCCGCAATGCGGGCGCTCGTGCCGCTGTTCATGACCTGTTCCACGATCCGGCTCCCCATGCGGCGAACTCTGCCTTCGTTCACCATGGGGACGACGCTCCGGGCGATAGTGTCCATACCACCGATTCCCGATCCCAGGATGACGCCCGTATCCCAGTGCACCTGATCGTCATCAGCCTCGGGGACCTCAAATCCCGCGTCCCGCCAGGCGTCGATGGCCGATACGGAGGCGTAACCGATGTTATCATTGATGGACATGAGCTTTTCGTGATCGAAATAACTTTTCCGCACGGCTTCGAAATTCTCCGGAATTCCCCCGACCTGGCAGCCGAAGTTCAGCTCCTCCAGTTCCCGGATATGGCGGATACCGGAACGGCCTGCTCTCAAGGCTTCGGTATAAGCCTCCAGTCCGTGGGCGTTCGGGGCGGCGACGCCCATGCCCGTAATGACAATTCTTTTTCCCATCTTAAAAATTACCTCTAAATGTTTGATTTTCCCAGTCTCCCCATCAATTACCCCGTAATTCCGATTCTAAATCAAAGATGAAATCAAGGCGGCAAGGCAGAGGCGACGCAGGCGTATTTTTCATACGTCGAGGAGCCGATTGCCGATGCCAACGAAGATAGCGCTTTAATTTTGAATCGGAATAGGCACCCCCTTGCCGGCCAGGATACCCCGGCAGACGACTTCTCCGTCCTCCCGTTCCGCCGTGACGGCCGCTTTCAGGCTTCCCTGGCGGAAATAGACCTTCCGGCCCCGGAAAATAATCCGCTCCCCCGGGGCGACAATCCCTAAAAACTCCACCTCGTCGGCGTAGGTAAAGAGGGTTGTTATCTTCTTCACGTCATCAATGGAGGCCCCCAGCTTGGTCATGGACAGGTACAGACCGTGGGCAACCACCCCCGTCTGGGCCATGGCCTCGATGAGGATCACGCCCGGGGTAACGGGGCGACCCGGAAAGTGACCGCGATAAAAATATTCGTCCCGGCGGAAGCGATAGGCGCCGGTGATGCACTCCCCGTCCATTTCCAAAATTTCCTCGATAAAACGAAACGGCGGCTGCTGGGGGACGGCGTTCAAGATCAGGGTGCGAAGGGCGTTATCAGCCGCCATAGAGACCTCCGTTGACGTGAATCACAGATCCCGTAATGTACGTCGCTCCGGCGGCGAGGAAGGCCACGACCTCCGCCACTTCTTCCGGTCTCCCCATGCGTTTCAGGGGGATATTGGACAGGATTCGCTCCTGAACCTCTTCCGGCAGGGCCACCGTCATTTCCGTAGCGATAAACCCGGGGGCCACGGCGTTGGCCAGGATGTTACGCCCTTCCAGTTCCTTGCTCAGGGATTTTGTAAAGGCATCGAGGGCCGCCTTTTCCATGGTGTAGGGGATCTGTCCGCCGTTGCCCGTATGGCCGACGACGCTGCTGATGCTGATGATCCGCCCCTCGTTACGGCGGAGCATGAATTGACGCAAAACACGCTTCGTCAGGTACCAGACCCCTCTTGTCAGGAGGCGCTGCTGATCAAACTGTTCCAGACGCATGGAGTTGATGTCCGCATTGATGGAAAAGCCCGCATTATGAACGAGGACATCCACCCGGCCGGCGGCGTTCTTGATCTCCTCCACCATGGCGTCAATATCCTCGGTCCTGGTCAGATCACCCTTGAGGAGGAAACCCTGACCCAGTTCCGCCAAGAGTGCTTGGGCAGCCTCTTCGCTTTGACGGTAGTGAATCCCGACCATAAAGCCTTCCGCTGCAAGTGCCCGGACGCAGGCGGCGCCGATTCCTGTGGCCGCTCCGGTGACGATGGCAACTTTTCTGTCTTCCATTTTAAAGATAGTCCTCATAAATGTGATGAATCATTATAACCCATCCCCACCCCAACCCTTCCCTTGAAGGGGAGGGAATTAAGGCATAAGGCCTGGCCCCGGCAGGGATGGAAACTTATTCTGCTTAAAATTCATTACTTTATCCATGGCCCCCGCTGTTTTTCGGTGGCCATGGATAATCACCATAGACGATGCCCCGGAAAAGACCGGTCCGGGCCTGATGAACCTCGGCAATACACTCCCCGTCCACGGAGATGGTCCCGTCGCCGATAATGACACTGGCCCCTGATTCCGTAAGGGAAGAAAAACGGCGGATCTCAATCTCGTAACGGACGACGCGGTGATAGGGCCGGACCTGTCCTGAAAAAGTCACCCCGTCACATCCCAGTGCCCGCCCCGCCCCCAGGCCGCCGCGCCAGACGCCATAAAACCCCTGCAGCTGCCAGATGGCGTCCACCCCGAGACAGCCGGGCTGAACCGGATCTCCGGGCATGTGACACTGGAAATACCACGCATCCAGGTGGATATCCTGCTCTGCGACGATCTTCCCTCTCCGGCCATTCGCCTCCAGAGAGAGGATGCGATCGATCATGAGGAAAGGAGGCGCCGGCAGGCGGGCCTCAAAACCCTCCGGAGGATCGTCCACCAGACGGCCATAGGAAAAGGCGATCAGATCGGTAAGATCAAAGCTTTTCTTGTTTTGGAACTCTTCATATTTCATTCAATTGCTACCCCATATCATGACATCTGCCAAATCAGTGTGGACCACGTCAGCCCCGCCCCGACCAGGGCCATGATCAGGCAGTCCCCCGGTCCAAGATCCCGCCAATGCTGACTCACAACCGCCGGGGCGCCGGAACAGCCCGTATTGCCGAACATGGCTACGTTTCGCCAGTGGCAGTCATCGGGAATGGCCGACCGCTCGCAAACCGTACTTAAAACGCTCAGGTTTGCCTGGTGGCCGACAAAGAGGAGTCGCCGGCCATTGTCCTGATGGCCATCCTCTTCTTGACTTCCCTTCCTTCCCTCATATGTCTCCTGAAACGTCCGGACCGCCTCCGTCATTTTGCGGATGGCAAAGCCCTGCACGGCATTTCCGTCCTGCTGGAAATAACCGGTCCGGGGAATGATCGCCTTCTGCCATGACGACGGTTTCGATGCGCAATCACTATCCAGCAGGCGTAACCGCGATGGTATCGTTGCCGAAACCACAGCGGCCGCGCTGCCGTCTCCGAAGAGGACCGCCGTATTGCGATCCGAATAGTCGATACAACGGGTAAGATTTTCCGGGTTGACAACCAGTACATAGGGAGGCAGGCTCTCCGGCCTCATCTTGCTCAAAAAGGACAGCTGGACCCCGAAGGTGGCGCAGGCAGCGTTGATGTCAAAACAGGTTGCCTCGATTTCGAGTTCCGCCGCCACGGTAGCGGCCTCGGACGGGGTGACATGATCCGGGGCCGAGCTGCCGGAGATCACCAGGCCGATGTCCCCCGGAGCAATACCAGCCTGGGCGAGGGCCTTCCTTGCCGCCGCCGCCCCGGTCTGGGCATTTGTGTAACTACCGGCTTCATAAGCCGCCCGGGTGTCCTTATTTTTCGTTTCCCGGATGTAAGCGAGGGGAAGAGAGGTCCGGCGCTCCCGGATCCCCACCCGTTCCAGGACCCAGTCGTTGCTGGTCCCGATGTCGAGATCTTCCAGGAACCTATTGGTAATGACATTTTCCGGATGGAAATGACCCAATCCGTGCAGATACAGCATAATCAGCAAATCTCCCGGCCGATGATCATGTTCTGCACCTCCCGGACTCCTTCATAGATATCGATGATATGGGCGTCCCGAACCAGCTTCGAGATCTCGTATTCCGTCATGAACCCGTAGCCGCCGTGGAGATGGAGCCCCTCGTTGGCGCAGTAAAGGGCCGCCTCGGCGGCGGTATTTTTTGCCAGGGATGCGTAAAGCCCCCGGTCTTCGGACTTCCCCTCAAGGGCGCAGGCAGCCTTCATCAGGGCCAGCTTCGCCAATTCCACCTTTTTCCACATGGCCGTCAGGGTCTCCCGGGCCACGGGAAGGTCGCAGATCCGCTGGCCGAATTGTTTGCGCTCCCGGGTGTAGCTCAAGGTCACATCCAGGGCCCGCCGGGCTAAGCCCACGCCGATCGCCGCCACCATAGGGCGGGCATAGTCGAGAACGTCGATGACGTACCTGAAACCCAGCCGCCGGTCGCCGATGATCTGCTCGGGGGAGATAACGACTTCTTCAAAGGTCACGGCGGCGGTATTGGACAACCGTTGGCCCAGTTTGTCCTCCGGTTTGCCCACAAAGATGTTTCCCCCGGTGGGCAGGGCGATCCCTCGCCCCTGCTTAAATCCTCCCGCCAGTTCCTCCGGGGAAGGCGCCACAACGGGGACGATGACGCAGGCCATAAAATTACCCGTCGGCTTTCCAACCTTGCAGAAAACGGTAAACTGGGAAGCGTAGGACGCGTTGGTAATGAAGCACTTGGCCCCGTTGAGAAGATAGTTTCCGTCGACCCGGCGGCTCATGAAAGTCGTCATGGCGCTGTTGTCGGAACCTGCCCCCGGTTCGGTCAGGCAGAAGGAAGCGAGGAGGGGATTATCGACAAAGGGCCGGAGAAAAGCCTCCTGCTGCGGACCGGACCCGTGCTGGGCGATGACGGCGTTGGCCAGGTCGTTGCACATGGCGGAGGTGGCAATCCCCGAATCGCCGTAAGAAAGCTCTTCGATAATCAGGGCGGAGGACACGGCGTCCATTTCATATCCCTTGATGGCGCCGGGGATGCTAAGATTCAGGATTCCCGTCTCCCATGCCTTGCGAATAATCCCGGCGGGAAAGGCATGTTTCCCGTCCAGCTCCAGGATCTGGGGGAGGATCTCCGTTTTAACGAAGCGCCGGACCGTCTCCACGTACATAAGCTGTTGATCGGATAGATTGAACTCCATCTTTCAGTTACTCCCAAAAATGCGCGTCGCCGAAGACAGGGTAGTCACGGAGAGGCAGTTTACGCCGATGGTCTTGAAAAAATCCCGCAAGGGCCGTCCCGGGCCGATTTCATAGATCGTATCGGCCTCGGCGGCGATGGCGTCCATATTCTCCCACCAGCGTACCTTGCTCCCCAACTGATAGGTGAGGTAGCACAACAGGTCCTCCCGATAGCGGGTATGGAATTTACCAGTGTAGTTTGAGGTTACCGCCATGGCCTTTTGGGCATCTACATCATCGCCCAGGGCGCGCAGGAGGTCGGAGAATTCCCGCTCGACGGGGCGCATGAAACGGCTGTGAAAAGGGGCGCTGACATTGAGGGGGACAAAGCGCATGTCCGCATCCTCGTCGATGACATCGGTGATCCTCACCGCCGCCTCCGGCAGGGCGCTCGCATGGCCGCTAATGACGATCTGCCGGGAAGAATTTACATTGGCGATATCTACGGGCAGATCCGACAGTGCCCCCTCTAATTCCTCCACATCGAGATCGGTGGCGATCACCGCCGCCATACCGCCCAGACCGGCGGGAACAGCCTCCTGCATCAGGCGGCCTCTGGTATGGACTACCTGCACGGCATCACCTAGAGGCATGACGCCCGCTGCCACGAGGGCCGTAAATTCACCGAGACTGTGACCGCCGTAATGAAGGGGCGACAAATCATACAGGGCGCCCAGTCCGCGGAACATGGCGATTTCGGTCGTCAAAAGGCAAGGCTGGGTAAATTCGGTTTGATCAAGCCGCTCGTCCGCTCCGAAACACATCTCTCCGACATCCCAACCCAGGGCGTCGGAGGCCTCCTCATAAGTCTCCCGGCATACTTGCAGCTGCTCGTAAAAATCCTTCCCCATCCCCGGACGCTGAGCGCCCTGGCCCGGAAAAACAACAGCGACGGATTTATTTGATATTGGCATAAGATCCTCTCCTTTTCAGGTTTGTCAACCGCCCATGAGCAGGATTCATACCAAAGCCGCATAAATAGCGTCAGTAAAGCTTATCTGCCCGAAATTAATGATTGATTTTTACTCAAGATCCGGCTTGCCGGCCATCATCCGGACGGTGAAAAAGGAGAAAATTTGGGAAAGGAAGTTTACAGTGCGAAGTGCCTTTCGCATTAATAAAGATAGAAATATCTATTCCGGATCGCTGAATTCCGGTTGCTTTCCACTCATAAAAGCAGTAACCCCATCGATGCACTCCCTGGAAAGAATCAGGTCAACGGCGTACCGTGATTCAAGTTCGAGTGCGTCCGACACTGAAAGTTCTCCTGCACACCGCAACAGGGCAAGTGACGCACGTACGGCCCGGGGTCCGTTGGCAGCGATTGTTCCGGCTAACTCGCGGGCACTGTCGAGGCAGCGTCCCGGCTCGCTTACCTGATTGACGAGACCTATTTTTTGCGCTTCCGCGGCACTAACTTTCTTTCCGCTCAGGATAAGTTCGAGCGCCCGCGATGTCCCGACAAGTCGCTGGAGCCCGACCGTGCCGCCATGGTCAGGCATGAGACCCAGTTTTACTTCCGAGAACGAAAAGAAGGCTCCGGGATCCGCTACGCGCAAATCGCAGCGTACCGCAAATTCCGCTCCGGCGCCGAAGGCAAGGCCATTTACGGCGGCGATAACCGGTACCGGAAGAGTCACCAGCCTATCTACGGAGGTCCGAATAAACCGGATAAGATCTTCCACCGGTTGCCGCACCCCCTTTATTACCGAATCGACAAGAGATGAAACCTGGGGATTGTCCGGGTTGATATCAAACCCGGCTGAAAATGCCTGATTGCCGGCCCCCGTTACTATCAATACCCTCGGCAGTTTCTGATCGAGGTCATCCAGACAGATATTTAAATCATCCCAGAAGGTCTTATTGAAGGTATTGTGTTTATCAGGTCGATTGAATGTAATTACCGCGATCGACTCATCGCGTTCCAGGAGAACTGTGGGCATTATCTTTGCGTCCCTTCCATTGAGTTGACATAGACACGACTTATCGCCCGCTTCATGGCCTCCATGAAGTTTCGCCAGTACTCCTCGTAGGTCGTATTGCTAGTCAGGTAGGGCGTCAGGATGCAGGAGCGGAGCACATAGACGCTCCCCAGGCTGTCCCATTCCCGGGCCGCGATGCCGAATTTCTCCACGTATACCCGCGGCGTTTCGCCATACTCTTCCCGGGTCAGCGCCGTCTTGGAGGTGATAAAATCACTGACGTAAACGGGGCCGGTCTTATATGAACACTGTTCATAGATCGCCTGGTTCAGGCGGTTCATCTCCTCCAGGCTGCCGTTGCCCTTTTCGTGGAATGCATAATCGACAATATTTATATCCGGTCTCGCCAGGGGGACGACCTCGAACTGCCGGCCGGCGACGGTAAGAGGGGCATGGGCGAGGAGGGATCGGTAGAAGCGGTAAGCCCCCTCGATGCTATAGCCGATAATCCGGCCGTATCCGGCGACATTGAGGGGCACAACCTTGTGAGCCATCCAGACTGCCGCCGCTGCGGCCCCCGCCTTCGAACCCTCCATGATATAACTGCCGAGGAGCATCGGGTTGTCGTCGGTCTTCTCGAACACATAAGCGGCAAAATAGGAGATGATGTCGATGACGCGACGGTCCCTGGCCACGATGGCCCCTGCGGCATAGGGGATATAGCCCAGTTTGTGCGGATCGACGGTGATCGAATCCGCTTCCGGCATCGCCCGGAAGGCCTCATACACGTCGACGGTGAGCCAGTCCGTGTCGCTGTGGAGAACGCCCTGCCGCGCATGCTGCCGATTGACCTCGTTGTAGCCCAGGAAACGGTCCTCCTCGTCGAGGAAGAGCGATCGTGCATACCCGCCGTAAGCGGCATCGATGTGGAGATAGAAACATACGCCCTGGTCTTCGTATCTGTCCCGCAACCGCACGATCTCATGTATCTCATCAACCGCGCCTTCTTCCGTGGTGCCGACCACGGCAACAACGGCCATGATCGGTATTTGCCTTGCAACAAGGCCATCAATAGCGCTCTTGAGGGCGGCGATGTCCATGCGGTAATCGTCCTTTACCGGCACGGAGATCAGATTTTCCTGGCCGATACCCAGAATATCCACCGCCTTGGTCCATGAATAATGCTTCGATTGTGGAACCAGGACCTTCCCGAGATTATTGCCCTTCATCCCCAGGCCGCGCACCGAATGGCGGCGCAGCTCCTCGAAAAGTCCCGCCGCCTTCGCCTGCCCGGCCAGATCGAGGATCTTTCCGGTCGGAAGATTCAGAAGTTGCCATTCATCAAGATCGGGAACGAGTGACCGCATGCAGGCCCTTAAAGCGAGGGGGATCGACTTGAGGTTGCGCGCCATCCACAGACCTTCATAATTGGCCACTGTCCCGCCGGAGGTGATATGTCCCCAAGCCTTTTGCGGATCATAGCCCATCAGCTTCGCCAGTTGCCTGCCGACCTCGATTTCCAGGGCCGTAGTTGCCGGTGAGCCTTCATAGGCGCAATTGTTGGGATTATAAAGCAGGGTCAGCATGTATCCGAGATTGGCGGCCATGAGCGTATCGGCGTTCATGTGGCCCAGATAACGGGGAGAGAACCATGGGATGGAGCAGAGTTGCAGATTGCCCGCCAGTTCGATCAAGGCCTCTCTCGTCTTCTGAAGGGTGGCAAGAAAGTCCGGCCGGCCCTGCTCTTCGCTTAAGACTACCGGCCGGTCGTCAGGGTGAAAATTACGCCGCCACTCGGCGTGGTCGTCCATGAGGTAATCCAGCATTTCCTTGAAGAAACTGAAATTTTCCGATTTCGGCCCGAGAAACAGGGCGTTTACATTGACCTGCTCATTCATGACTTGCCTCTTTTAACGATATTTAGGATTAACAAAAGGTTCAACTGTTCCAAGCGTTTACGTTGAAAGACGAGACAGGATAAAGCGGTTAAGTGAAACTCCTTCCTCTGCACAGCGGATAGCCAACTCACGGTGCTTTTCAGGGGGAATTCTCAAAGTTAGATGTCCTTTAAATTTCTTGAGGCCCAGTGGCTGGGGCGCTGTTTCCCCCTCTTCCTGCATCCACTTGACGGACTCAGCAACGACATATTCAATTTCCCGCAGCGCTTCCTCAATCGTTTCCCCGTGGGCGGCCAGGGAAGGAAACTCCAGGCATCTGGCTACATGACAATTGTCATCCTCCGACCACTCGATCCGATATGTATATTTCTCAATGTCACTTTTCATTTGTCTTCGCCTCCATCTTCTCGATGGCCTTCTTTACGTCTCTCACCTGATATAATTTAGCCATCTTATCAACTTTTTGCAGGTTTATCCTCGGATCGCCTTTCCAGGGTGTCTTGAAGATGTAATGACTTCCACGTATCCTCGGTTTGCCGAAATATTTCGTACAGACCTTTAGCAGATCGGCAAATAAGACATTCCGGGGATTTTCCAGATAATCCTTGTCTTTCATGGATTATATGATAGCGTATGTGCTATCGTATGTCAAGATGTCAATCGGCTTTTAAAATTGACCCACCATAGGCAGTTGTTTTTTAATTATTGGTCCTTGTTCTTATCATCCAGCTGTCATTCCCGGTTTCGATGATTTCACAGTGATGAGTGTCCCTATCCAGAAAAGCCGAGGTCATTTTGCTATCCCTGAAATGTGTCCAACGGACCTTACGAATTGTATCCACGTTTAGTGTCTTCTTTCGATACTCCCCCTCCCAATAGATTACTGGAAGTATTTGGAAGCCGCCTAAGTGGATCACCTTTGGACGCTGATTCACAGCAAATAACCGCCTTCCACAAACTATATTTCGGGTATCCGCATTCCATGGTATATGGACCGTCAAAGTTTCCCTTCTTCAATGAGACAAACCAATGTTGATATGTCTGCTCCGTAGTTGATTTTGCGATTCGCTGATTCGGTTGAGTTACACAAAACCCAGCGTAATATGTTTGCCATAAGCAGAAGCGACTTTTTCAAGGGTTTTAATGGTGGGATTCGCCTTGCGCGGGTTTTCTAGCCGCTGGTAAACTTGAAAAGATATTTTCAGTTTGTGGGCAATTTCCTGCTGGGTGCGGCCGGCCCTCAATTTGCGCAGCATCAGAGAAACGGCAATGTGTGGTTTAACCGGTATGCAATGAATATTCCGCCCCTTTTTGTCAGATGGGTCATGAATCTGAAATCCTCGTTCAAAATCGGATTCCAGGCAACCATTGAGGGCTTCCTCCGCGTTTTTCAGGGCCTGGTCAAGTGTTTCACCCCAGGTGTTGATGTTTTCAAAATCAATAAAGTTGACCAGATAGACTCCTGCCGTCTTTTTGATTTTTGCGGGATACTGCAGCATAATTATTTCTCCTTTATTCCTGCCTGTTTCAGAATGGCCAGAACCAATTCTTTAGGCAGCTCTGCTGTGCCGTGCACCGGTATAGGTATGGAACGGCAATCTTTTTTGATCATGATGTGGTGGCTGCCGGAAATTCTGTCCAGAACCCAACCGTGTTTTTCTAGACATTTTTTTAATTGTTTACCGTTCATTGATTGTTATTATACAGCATATATGCTGCATGTCAAGCGTTAGGTTGGGAAGAGAAATAGGTGGCAACCACCAATTATCATCCAGAGATAGCCGAATGGGGATCCCTTTGTATCATCTGACCTTCAGTCCTTCATCGAGATAGCGGATAACCGGAAATAGAAAGAATTCGATCACGCGCCGTTTGCCGACATTGATTTCCGCTGTTACCGACATGCCCGGTTTTACACGATAAGTTGTCCCGTCCTTGGTTTTCAAGGCATCGGCCAGCATTTCCAGCCGCACCGGATAGCCTCCGGCTTCGGTCTCCGTCCCCTTTTCCTTATCCCTGCCGCCCTCTTTCTCCTCCAGACTGAAGGGGTTGATCGTCTGAACCGTTCCCTCAATGGCGCCGTACTTCTGGAAATCATAGGCATCAACCTTGATGACGCAACGCTGCCCTTCCTTCACGAAGCCGATGTCTTTGTTAAACACCACGGCATGGACGACGAGGGGCGTATTTTCCGGCACCAGGGTCGCCACGGGCTGCGCCGTGGTGACGACACCGCCCACCGTCTTGACGGGCAGCAGATGGATATAGCCGTCCACCGGCGAGACGATAAACTTCTTCTCCTGTTTGAATCTGATACTGCTGACCTCGGCGGCAAGGGTGTTTTTGCTTTGCATGTTCGTAGCATATTCCGAGATCAGCTTCTCCCGGAAGGTGTTCTTAAATGTCTCGATCTCGTCCCTGATACGCTCCAACCGGGTCGCCGTCTGATCCAATTGACCCGTCTTGACGCCGTATTCTTTCTCCAGATTTATCCTTTCTCTCATTTTTTCCCGGTAACGGTTCTCGGCGAGGGCTCCCACCTCCACGAGGGCCCGCTGGCGCCGCTCATCCTCACGCGCGACCGCGACCAATTCCTTCAAACTGCGGATCTCATTTCTCAATGTATCGAGGGCGCTTTGGGTCTCCCGGTAAGTCTTCTCCTTCTCCTGGAGGGTAGAGAAATATAAATTCTTCTGAGCGTGGTATTGGGCCCGTTGCGTCTTCACCGTTTCGCTGGGGGCGCCTTTTTCCTGCGGTGAAAATCCCCGGTTTTCCAGAACCGCCTGGACCCGTTCCATGGCCATACTTGAGTTCTTGAGATTCTTTTCTTTCCCTTCGAGATCGGCCTTGTCAATGGATGGATCGATCTCCATGAGAATGGCCCCTTTTTTCACTAAATCTCCTTCCTTGACATGAATCCCGGTGATCACGCCCGTATCGAGCGGCTGTACGACCTTAACGTCGCCCACGGGCACGATCTTCCCCCGCGCCGTAACGACAACATCGACCTTGACCAGGAACAAGCCGAGCAAAACGATAACCATGAGGGAGATTATCGTCCACAGGAAGATGGTTCCCATGGGATTAGGCGGCCGCTCCTCAATCTCCGCCAGAATGGGCTTAAAATCATGATGGTCGTTGTTCTTCTTCAAAGGCGATGCTCCTCCTGCTGCTGATAAAGATAGGCATAAAGACCGTTTTGACGCATCAGGGACTCGTGATTCCCCATCTCGGCGACCTTGCCGCGGTCAAGAACGATAACCAGATCGCAATCCCGCATTACGGACAGGCGATGGGCAATAAATATGACCGTCCGGCCTTTGCGGATTAAATTCAGATTCTTCTGGATGATCCGTTCCGATTCGTAGTCCAGGGCGCTGGTGGCTTCATCGAAGATGAGGATATTCGGATTCGTAATCAGCGCCCGGGCAATGGCAATCCGCTGCTTTTGCCCGCCCGACAGGGACGATCCCCGCTCTTCCACATAGGTGTCGTATCCCATCGGCATTTCGGATATGAAGTCGTGGGCCCCGGCAATACGGGCCACGTTCATTACCCGCTCCATATCCGCATCCGGAGCGGCCATGGCGATGTTATCCCGGATCGTGCCGCTGAAGAGGAAGCATTCCTGCAGGACGATCCCCGTCCGGTAGCGGAGGAACAGGGGGTCCAGGTGCCGGATGTCGACGCCGTCGATGAGGATCGACCCTTCCACGGGCAGATAGAGACGCTGGACAAGCTTGGCGACGGTACTCTTACCGGAGCCGCTTCGACCGGCGATGCCGACCATCATTCCCGGACTGATGGAGAAACTCACCTGGTTCAGGACCAGCGGCCCTTCCGGGGCGTACCGGAACGACAGATCCCTGGCCACAATCTCGCCTTTGAGCTGTTCCACCGTGATGGCCCCGCCCACAACCTCGGGAGGGGTGTTGATGATATCCCCGATCCGGTCGAGAGAGAGTTTCGCTTGCTGGAAGTCCTGCCACATATTGACCAGGCGCAGGATGGGACCGCTCAACTGGGAGGCGAACATCTGAAAGGCGATGAGCTGGCCGACGCTCAGCCGGCCGCTGAACACCAGGCTGACGCCGAAATAGATAACCGCGAGGGTCATCATCTTTTGGAGCATCTGAGCGAGGGAAACGGCCACGTTGCCGACATTGGAAAGCTTGAAAGCGGAAAGGATATAGTCGCCGAGGTTGTTTTCCCAATCCTTGACCATCTTTCCTTCGATAGCGAGCGACTTGACCGTCTGAATGCCCGTGATCGACTCCACCAGGAAGGACTGGGCCGCGGCGCCTTTCTGGAATTTCTCATCGAGACGGGCCTTGATGATGGGCGTAGCAAAAAAGGAAATCAGGGCGATGGCGAGAACGATCAAAAGGACGATCATGGTCAGATAGACGCTGTAAACCGCCATAATGACGACAAACAGCACCGAAAAAACCGTATCCAGGAGGACCGTGAGTGAGATGTTGGTCATGAACTGCCGCAGGTTTTCGAGTTCCCGGACCCGGGCGATGATATTACCCACCTTGCGGACCTCAAAATACCGAAAGGGCAGGGACAGGAGGTGCCGGTATACCTTTGCCCCCAGGCTGGCATCGATCTTGTTGGCCGTGTGGTAAAGGAGGTAATTTCGCATCAGATTGAGCACGGTATCGAAAACAAGGACGATAATGAAGGCCCCCGCCACGACTTCCAGCGTTGTTAGGGCATGGTGGGCGAGGACCTTGTCGATGATGACCTGGATGAAGAGCGGCGTGACTAGGCCGAAGGTCTGAATAAAAAAAGAGGAGACGATAACGGCTGAAAAAACGGGCCGATATTTGAAGAATTCCTTAAATAGCCAGCGGATATTCAGACAGAATTCCGTCTTCGTGAAACGGGGATAAAGGGCGATCAGTTTGCCGCTCCATAAGGATTGGAAGGCGTCGACGGCAATTTCGCTGATCTTCTTTTCCATGCAGTCGAAGATAAAGATCTTCTCATCCTTTTTACCCATCAGGACATGGTACGTTCCATCATGGGTGAGAACAATGGACGGCATGGCATATTTCAGCAGTTCGTCGACGGACCGCAGATTTTTCATCCTCGCTCGCATCCCGTGATCCTTAAGGACCCGGATGAGTTCTTCCGGCTTCAGCTCGGATTCCAGAAAATAGCGCCGCTTTACCGCTTGGACGTCAATATTGACGGCATGAATCTTTGATACGACTTCAATACTTACAAGTCCCGTTTCCATAATGCTCTCTGATGAAATTATTGTAGTCCGACTCCAGCACCGTCCGCCGTTCATAGGTAGTCATGCTCATTTCCGTCACTTTCAGATCCCGCTCGACAGTCAGGGCGTCTTTTTCCATCTCCATGATCTCCAGCACGCTTCTTTCCCCGAAACCATGAGCCTTCTTCGTAATCTCCAGCATCCGGCCATATTGTTCGGCAAGCTTTCGGTAGTGGGTGAGGGATTTCGACAGCTCCCGAGAGCCAGCTTGCAGAATTTTGATATCCCGGCCCTTCTCCTCCCGGACCGCCTTCAGCGTTTCATCCTGCTTCCTGATTTCATAAAGGTTCCGTTTTCGGTCCCACTTCCGTACGCCGCCGTCAAAGATGGGGAGGCTGACCAAAACGCCCGCAGCGTATGATACTTCACGGAGGTCCCGGGCGGAACTGTCTATGCTGTTGATGCTGCTGCCGTAGAGATTATAACGGCCGTAGAGGGAAATATCGGGAAGATAATTATTGGCGGCGGCCTTTTCCTTCAATCTCACGGCCTCCAATTCCTTTAAACGGGCCTTGTATTCCGGCGTATCCTCGATCAGTTTTTGGGAATCTTCGCTTTTCAGCGGTATATTGGCGGCGGCGGTATCAATCTCGGCACCGTCTTCATAAACCTTCCCCGTATACATTTGCAGCCGTTCGAGGTTCTCTTTGAAGTCTTTACGGACCGCCGCCGCTTCCTTTTCCGCGTTCGTAAGCGCCTGTTCAACCTTGATAACATCTTCGTAGGACACCTGCCCCTGGGCATAGGCCTCCTTCTTGAGGGCGAGCACATCCCGCAGCCGCTTTACAATATCTACTCCATAGCGGATTTTGATTTTGCCTTCCCCCAGGGCGCCGTAAGTATCGGTCAATTCCCGGAGCAGCTTTTTTACCTCTACATGACATTCATGGACGCGGACATCCCGCATTCTTTCATAATAAGACACTTCATGGCTCTTCTTGTACCAATGGGACAAAAAATACTGCCCCGTAACGGAGACGCTCGATTTGTATGCGCTTGCATCGCCGCCGACTACTTCGCCGTTGATGGTGTCCAGGCTCCCGGAGCGATTATCCAGATTTTCATAACGCTCGAAGCGGCTGTTGGCGGAGACTTCCGGATAAAGACCGGCGAAATTCTGGCGGTACGTGGCGTCCGAAATATTGATGTCTTCCGACTTGACTCTGATCCGCGCCGATTGATTCAAGGCATCGCGCACGGCACCCTGATAGGTGATCGCGCCCCCCCATGCCGGAACGGCGCTCCCCAAAAGGAACAGTAAGAGCAGGTGTAAAAAGCGATATCTCGGGAAAGTAGTTATTAATGAAAGCACATGCTTCATCCCTAAGCCCCGGGCAGGCGGATATCGGGGCGATTAAAGCGTACCCCTCTCTTTGCTTGTCATATGACGACAGGCAAAGAGAGGGGTTGACCGGTTAGTTGGGGATCTGGTGCCAGCTTTGGGCTAGCGTGGCAATGTAGGTCTGGTCATTCCGCATGGCGTTGAACTTCTGGATGACGTCCATGCCCGAATTGTTATTGATGGTACTCATGGTATTGACGATATTCTCGATGTCTTGACGGGTGATGTAACTGCCGTCAGCCACTTCCAGGCGCTCGATGCCATAGTTGGAACTCAGGAATTGGCTCGCTGCCTTTATATAATTATTGGCATCGATGAAGAAATAAAGGTCGCTATTCTGCTTGACGATGACGGGCTCGGTCGTCCCGATGCCGTCCGTCAGCTTCACCGTGTCGATGTCCGTTGCCTCGGCGCTGTTGTCGCTGATGGAATCCTTGCCGTCGGTCCGGCCGTAAAGATAGGTATCGCTGCCGGCGCCGCCGATGAGCGTATCGTTGCCCACGCCGCCGGAAAGCGTGTCGTTCTTGTCGGACGCTGAGAGGTAATCGTTACCGCCGCCACCCGAGAGGACGTTCGCGCCAATGTTGCCGTATATCCTGTTATCCAGGGCATTCCCCGTACCGTTGAGATCGTCCCCACCCGTTAGGATCAGGTTCTCGACGTTGTCTCCCAGGACATAAGTGACGGAACTTCGCACCGTGTCCGTGCCTTCTTCCGTCGCTTCGGTAACAGTATCACCGGCATTGTCCACATAATACGTGTCGTTCCCAGTACCACCGGCCATGGCATCGGCACCGCCGCCGCCGATGAGCGTATCATTACCCTCGCCGCCGTACAGCGTGTCGTCCTTGTCAGAGGCGGACAGATAATCGTTACCGCCCTCACCGGATAGGACGTTCGCACCGGTATTCCCGTATATCTTGTTGTCAAGGGCATTCCCCGTCCCGCTGATATCGTCCGCTCCCGTCAGGATCAGGTTCTCGACGTTGTCTCCCAGAATGTAGGAAACAGAGCTTCGCACGGTGTCCGTCCCTTCTTCCGCCGCCTCGACCACCGTGTCGCCCGCATTGTCCACATAATACGTGTCGTTCCCCAAGCCGCCGGTCACGGCGTCGGCACCGCCACCGCCGATCAGTGTATCGTTACCCTCGCCACCGTAAAGCGTGTCGTCCTTGTCCGAGGCGGAGAGGTAATCGTTCCCGCCTTCGCCGGAAAGGACATTCGCGCCGGTGTTTCCGTAAATCCTGTTATCCAAGTCATTCCCCGTACCATTGAGGTCGTCCGCTCCCGTGAGGATCAGGTTCTCGACATTGTCTCCCAGGGTATAAGTGACGGAACTCCGCAC